>Ga0308162_1000028_pt1 | contig 224381 bp, 199 predicted proteins | sample PhySR2_FD_201370 | JGI IMG/M metagenome (GOLD analysis project Ga0308162, IMG submission 201370) | Phyllosphere microbial communities from UC Gill Tract Community Farm, Albany, California, United States - DLSLS.R2 | ecosystem: Host-associated > Plants > Phyllosphere > Unclassified | place... | reverse complement strand
TCTCTCGATCGAAGCCCTTGCAGCATCTCTGAAACTTATAACTCTTTGAAAATCAAGGAGTTTTCCGTTCCAACTACGCTGGAAGTGGGGCACATTATAAGCGCTTACAGAAACCCGTCAACCGTTATTTCATAATTGCATAACATTAAGCAAAAGCGGCCCTTCGGGTTCACAAAGCACAAACAAAACGGGGAGGCCCAAAGGCCTCCCCGCTCATACCCTCCCCAGTTATAAGCTAGGGAAGGCAAACTGCGATGCTTCATGGCTCTTGCGCTGCGGCCAGCGCTGAGTAATGGCTTTACGACGGGTATAGAAGCGCACGCCATCCGGGCCATAGGCATGCAGGTCGCCAAACAGCGAACGCTTCCAGCCGCCGAAGCTGTGGTATGCAACAGGTACCGGCAGCGGCACGTTGACACCGACCATGCCCACTTCGATTTCGTCGCAGAACAGCCGAGCCGCTTCGCCGTCACGGGTAAAGATGCAGGTGCCGTTGCCATACTCGTGATCGTTGATCAACTGCATGGCCTGCTCCAGGCTGTCGACGCGCACCACACACAGCACCGGGCCGAAGATCTCTTCTTTATAGATGCGCATTTCTGGCGAGACATTGTCGAACAGCGTGCCGCCGACAAAGTAGCCATCCTCGCAGCCTGCAACACGCAGGTCACGACCATCGACCACCAGTTTGGCACCCGAGGCAACGCCGTCATCTATATAGCCAAGTACCTTGTCGCGCGCCGCAGCAGTTACCAGCGGCCCCATGTCTAGACCACAGGAAGTGCCAGCACCGATCTTCAGCGCGCGGATCTGCGGTTCAAGCTTGGCGATCAGCGCATCGGCTGCCTGGTCACCCACGCATACTGCGACGGAAATGGCCATGCAGCGCTCGCCGCAAGAACCATACGCCGCACCCATCAGCGCGCTGACCGCGTTATCCAGGTCGGCATCCGGCATCACCACCGCGTGGTTCTTGGCGCCGCCCAGAGCCTGTACACGTTTGCCGCGCTTGGTGCCTTCGGCATAGATGTATTCGGCAATCGGCGTCGAGCCAACAAAACTCAGGGCTTTCACCTCTGGCGCTTCGATCAGCGCATCGACCGCTTCCTTGTCACCATGCACCACGTTGAGGATGCCCTTGGGCAGGCCAGCTTCGAGCAGCAGCTGGGCGATATACAGCGTCGAGCTTGGATCACGCTCGGACGGCTTGAGGATGAACGCGTTGCCACAGGCGATCGCCAGCGGGTACATCCACAGCGGGACCATGGCCGGGAAGTTGAACGGAGTGATACCGGCAACCACGCCCAATGGCTGGAAGTCCGACCAGGCATCGATGTTCGGGCCGACGTTGCGGCTGTACTCGCCTTTGAGCACTTCCGGGGCGGCACAAGCGAACTCGACGTTCTCGATACCACGCTTGAGTTCGCCGGCAGCGTCTTCCAGGGTCTTGCCATGCTCTTCGCTGATCATCTGCGAGATCTTCGCTTCGTTCTGCTCAAGCAACTGCTTGAAGCGGAACATCACCTGGGCGCGCTTGGCCGGCGGGGTGTTGCGCCAGGCCGGGTAGGCCGCCTTGGCCGAATCGATCGCCTCTTGCACGGTGGCACGGCTGGCCAGTTCGACCTTGCGTACGGCCTGACCGGTAGACGGGTTGAAGACATCGGCGGTGCGTTCGCCCTTGGAAACCAGTTCGCCGTTGATCAGGTGCTGAACAATGCTCATGCAAAACTCCAGAAACAGGAAGGAAGGATCAGGCGCGCCGGTGCACGCCTGCCGTCAAAATCAGACAGATCAATCGATCTGGTTGAGGGTCTCGCCCACCGCGTCGAACAGGCGGTCGAGTTCCTGCGGCTGGGTGTTGAAGGTCGGGCCGAACTGCAGGGTGTCGCCGCCGTAGCGCACGTAGAAGCCTTTTTGCCACAGCTTCATCGCCACTTCGTAAGGACGCACGATGGCATCGCCGTCACGTGCCGCGATCTGGATCGCGCCGGCCAGGCCGTAGTTACGGATGTCGACGATATTCTTAGTGCCTTTGACGCCATGCAGCAGGTTCTCGAAGTGCGGCGCCAGCTCGGCGGCCGACTGCACCAGGTTCTCTTTCTGCAGCAGGTCCAGCGCCGCGATGCCGGCAGCGCACGCCACCGGGTGCGCCGAGTAGGTGTAGCCGTGAGGGAATTCCACAGCGTACTCAGGCGTCGGCTGATTCATGAAGGTGTGGTAGATCTCGCTGCTGGCAACCACTGCGCCGAGCGGGATGGCGCCGTTGGTGACCTGCTTGGCGATGCACATCAAGTCCGGGGTGACGCCGAACGCTTCGGCACCGGTCATGGCGCCCATGCGGCCGAAACCGGTGATCACTTCGTCGAAGATCAGCAGAATATTGTGCTGGGTGCAGATTTCACGCAGGCGCTTGAGGTAACCCTTCGGCGGCGGCAATACACCCGCCGAGCCAGCCAGCGGCTCGACGATCACCGCAGCGATATTGGAGGCATCGTGCAGCTCGATCAACTTGAGCATCTCGTCCGCCAAGGCGATCCCGCCCTCCTCCGGCAAGCCCTTGGTGAAGGCGTTGACCGGCAGCACGGTGTGCGGCAAGTGGTCGACATCGAGCAACTGGCCGAACATCTTGCGGTTGCCGTTGACGCCGCCCAGGCTGGTACCGGCTATGTTCACCCCATGATAGCCACGGGCGCGACCGATCATCTTGGTCTTGGTCGCCTGGCCTTTCAGGCGCCAGTAGGCACGTACCATTTTCAGCGCGGTATCGGCGCACTCGGAACCGGAGTTGGTGAAGAACACGTGATTCAGATCACCCGGGGTCAACTGGGTAATCTTTTCAGCCAGCTGGAACGACAGCGGATGGCCGTACTGGAATGCCGGCGAATAGTCGAGCACGCCAACCTGGCGCGCGACCGCTTCGCTGATTTCCTTGCGGGTATGCCCGGCACCGCAAGTCCACAGCCCAGACAGGGCATCGAAGATGCGCCGGCCCTTGTCGTCGACCAGATGGTTGCCATCGGCGGCAACGATCAGGCGCGGATCGCGCTGGAAATTACGGTTGGCGGTGTACGGCATCCAGTGCGCGTCCAGCTTGAGCTGGCTAGCGATACCGGAAGGCGCGGTTTCGGGCATGTTCATCGGGCGGTTCCTCGGCAAACGAATAGGCAACGATGGATGTTGTTGCAGCTAAATTGGCACGGCGATAAAGTCTGGAAAAGCCTACTTTTCAAATCTTCAGTTAGCAGTGGACTAAACTAATGAGCCGACGCCCCGATCCACTCGCGCAAGTCAGCGACTTTGACATCCGCCTGCTCAAGATCTACCGCAGCGTGGTCGAGTGCGGCGGTTTTTCGGCAGCGGAGAACGTGCTGGGCATCGGCCGCTCGGCGATCAGCCAGCAAATGAGCGACCTTGAGCAGCGCCTCGGCCTGCGCCTGTGCCAACGCGGCCGCGCCGGTTTTTCGCTGACCGAAGAAGGCCGCGACGTGTACCACTCGGCGCTGCAACTGCTGAGCGCCATCGAGACCTTTCGCACCGAGGTCAACGGCTTGCACCAACACCTGCGCGGCGAGCTTAATATCGGCCTGACCGACAACCTGGTGACACTACCGCACATGCGCATCACCCATGCCCTGGCCGAGCTCAAGGACCGCGGCCCGGACGTGCGCATCCAGATCCGCATGATCGCCCCCAGTCAAGTCGAGCAAGGCGTGCTCGATGGCAGCCTGCATGTTGGCGTGGTGCCGCAGGCCAGCCCGCTGTCGGGCCTGGAGTACCAGCCGCTGTATAGCGAGCGGTCGCTGCTCTACTGCGCCGTTGGCCACCCGCTGTTCTATGCCGACGACCACAAGATCGACGACGAGCGGCTCAACAGCCAGGATGCGATCGCGCCGACCTTCCGCCTGCCCGGTGAAATCCAGGCGCACTATCAAGCGCTGCACTGCACCGCGAGCGCGTCCGACCGCGAGGGCATGGCGTTCTTGATCCTGACCGGGCGTTACATCGGCTACCTGCCCGATCATTACGCCAGCACCTGGGTGCAACAAGGCCGCCTGCGGGCCCTGAAACCTGCGCAGCGCCATTACGACCTGAGCCTGAACTGGGTGACACGCAAAGGCCGGCGGCCAAACCTGGTACTGGAAAGCTTCCTTGAAAGCCTTGCTGCCACACGCTAAAGGCTTGTCACTTCGGCACAGGCAGGTAATCTGTCGGACAATCCCGTTGCCTCAGCCCGTTCGGAACCGTCCATGACCCTAGAAGTCCCAGCGCATCGCCTCTCCGCCTCGGGCAAGCCCGCCGGCCGCATTCGCCAAAAGAACGAGCAGGCGATCATCCAGGCCGCCGAAGACGAGTTTGCCCGCCACGGTTTCAAGGGCACCAGCATGAATACCATCGCCCTCAAGGCCGGCTTGCCCAAGGCCAACCTGCACTACTACTTCACCAACAAGCTCGGCCTGTATATCGCCGTGCTGAGCAACATCATCGAGCTGTGGGACAGCACCTTCAACGCCCTGAGCGTTGATGATGACCCAGGCCAGGCGCTGAGCCAGTACCTGCGCACCAAGATGGAGTTCTCGCGGCGCAACCCGCAGGCCTCACGGATCTTCGCCATGGAAGTGATCAGCGGTGGTCAGTGTCTGACCGAATACTTCAGCGCCGATTACCGTGAGTGGTTCCGCGGCCGTGCCGCTGTGTTCCAGGCCTGGATCGACGCCGGCAAGATGGATCCGGTCGACCCGGTGCACTTGATCTTCCTGCTCTGGGGCAGCACCCAGCACTACGCCGACTTCGCCACTCAGATCTGCCAGGTTACCGGCCGCAGCCGCCTGACCAAGCAGGACATGGAAGACGCCAGCAACAATCTTATCCACATCATTCTCAAAGGTTGCGGCATCCAACTGCCCGCCTGACCCGGACTTATGCCATCTACCCTGCTCGACCTCTGCGAGTTTCGCGAAGAGATCCGCAAGAGCCGCTTCATCACCCTCGCCGGCCCGATCAACAGCCCTGCCGAAGCGCAGAGTTTCATCGAGCGCCACAGCGACCTCGCCGCCACCCACAACTGCTGGGCCTGGAAAATCGGCGGGCAATACCGCAGCAATGACGACGGCGAACCCGGCGGCACCGCCGGCCGGCCGATCCTCGCCGCGATCGAGGCGCAGGACTGCGATCAGGTGGTGGTACTGGTGATCCGCTGGTACGGCGGTATCCAGTTAGGCACCGGCGGCCTCGCCCGGGCCTATGGCGGCGGCGCCAACAAATGCCTGCAACAGGCGCCAAAGCGTCTGTTGGTGCAGCGCAGTGAATACACCTGCAGCTGCAGTTTCAGCGAATTGGCCTTGGTCAAACTGCGTCTGGCTGACGTTGACGGGCTGGTTCTGGATGAACAGTTCACTGCCAATGGTGTAGATCTGCGGCTGGCTATCGGGCCCAGCCATCTGCCGGCACTGCAGCAGCAACTTGCCGACCTGAGCCGCGGCAGAATCGTCCTCAGCGCATAAGTCATGAATAAAACCGCTGAAACATTACTCACAACTACTGTGTGCCTGCCTGTGGATAAGCTTGGGGCAGTCCGACCCAGGCCACGAATTACAAGGCGCGCAGAGCATTGATCATATTTTGATCACAGTTTCGTGACAGCGCTGAAAAGCTCCGCATTACAGTAAGTTATCCCCAGCCTGCAATGACAATTCGACCGCCGGCAGGCAAATCCTCGTCCGCGCGCTTGCGCACAAATACTGTGGAGCAGCCTGTGGATAAACCGTTAGCCACTGGCTCTGGCCCTGACGGCGCAAGGCCCGCAGCCTGCTGATCATTTTTTGCACAACCGTGCATCGGCTGCCACACGCTGGCAAACTGCAGCGACTACGCTGGCAGCTCTGGTGATGGCTGCCCGGCATGCGCTACCTCTGAAGGAGTACAGAAATGACCGCAACCAAGACCGCCCTGATCATTGGCGCTTCACGAGGCCTGGGCCTTGGCCTGGTGCAGCGCCTGCACGAAGATGGCTGGAAGGTAATCGCCACCGTTCGCGACAAAGCCAACCCGGGCGACCTGGGCAGTATTGTCGGCGTACACATCGAAACCCTCGAGATCAACAACACCGCTCAACTCGACAGCCTCAAGCAGCGCCTGCACGGCGAGACGCTGGATCTGCTGTTCGTCAACGCTGGCGTCATGGGGCCGCTGCCGCAGGATCTGGAAGCGGTCAGCGAAGAGCAGATCGGTGCCTTGTTCATGACCAATGCCGTGGCGCCGATCCGCATCGCCCGCCGCCTGGCCGGGCAACTGCGCGAAGGCAGCGGCGTGCTGGCTTTCATGAGTTCGGTACTGGGTAGCGTGAGCATCCCTGATGGCGGCGAGATTCCGTTGTACAAGGCCAGCAAGGCCGCCTTGAACTCGATGATCAACAGCTACGTCGGCGAACTGCAGCGCCCCGACCTCGCCGTGCTGGCCATGCACCCGGGCTGGGTGAAAACTGCAATGGGCGGAGAAAACGCTGAAATCGACGTGTTCACCAGTACCAGCGGCATGCTCAAGCAGATCAAGGCGCACAGCGGCAATGGCGGCCTGCGCTTCATCAATTACAAGGGCGAACCATTGGTCTGGTGAATTGAAAGCTGCAGGGCGAGGCAGTAGACTCGACGCCTCGCCCCCGCGGCGAACCTGGATCAGCAGACAGGGCAAAACTGAGCTGGCTTACCTGAACCCACTTTCAGAGGAGCCGGCACCATGCCTGCGACCCGTACCTGGTTGAAATCCCCCCTTGCCATCTTCACCGCCAACGACAGCGACGCGCGCGGCGGGCTGGTTATCGAAGACGGCAAAATCGTGCAACTGCTGGCCCTGGGCGAAAGCCCTAGCATCCCTTGCTCACAGGTGTTCGACGCCCGCGAGCACGTGATCCTGCCTGGTCTGATCAACACCCATCATCACTTCTATCAAACCCTGACCCGCGCCTGGGCGCCGGTGGTCAATCAGCCGCTGTTCCCCTGGCTGAAGACTTTATATCCGGTCTGGGCACGCCTGACTCCGGCCAAGCTCAAGCTGGCCAGTAAAGTGGCCTTGGCCGAGCTGCTGCTGTCGGGCTGCACCACCGCCGCCGACCACCACTACCTGTTCCCGCAGGGCCTGGACAACGCCATTGATGTACAGGTCGAAGCAGTCCGCGGGCTGGGCATGCGCGCCATGCTGACCCGCGGCTCGATGAGCCTGGGCGAAGACGACGGCGGCCTGCCGCCGCAGCAGACCGTGCAACAGGGCGAGGTGATCCTGGCCGACAGCCAGCGACTTATCCACAGCTACCACGAGCGTGGCGAAGGCGCGCAGATCCAGATCGCCCTGGCGCCCTGCTCACCGTTCTCGGTAACCCCGCAAATCATGCGCGCCAGTGCCGAATTGGCCGCAGAGCTGGACGTGCGCCTGCACACCCACCTGGCCGAAACCCTCGATGAAGAGGAGTTCTGCCTGCAGCGCTTTGGCCTGCGTACCGTGGATTACCTGGACAGCGTCGGCTGGCTGGGCCCGCGCACCTGGCTGGCCCACGGCATCCACTTCAACCCCGACGAAATCGCCCGCCTCGGCGCTGCCGGTACCGGCATCTGCCATTGCCCAAGCTCGAACATGCGTCTTGCTTCGGGGATTGCACCCACGGTGGATCTGGAAGCTGCCGGCGCCACGGTTGGCCTCGGCGTCGATGGCTCGGCCTCCAACGATGCCTCGAACATGATCCTCGAAGCGCGTCAGGCGCTGTATCTGCAACGGCTGCGCTATGGCGCCGAACAGATCACCCCGGAGCGCGCCCTGGGCTGGGCCACCCGTGGCTCGGCGCATTTGCTGGGGCGCAGCGATATTGGCCAGCTGGCGGTTGACAAACAGGCTGACCTGGCCCTGTTCAAGCTCGACGAGCTGCGCTTCTCGGGCAGCCATGATCCGCTGTCGGCACTGCTGCTGTGCGGCGCCGACCGTGCCGACCGGGTCATGATCGGCGGCAAATGGCGCGTGATTGACGGCCAGATCGAAGGCCTCGACGTCAAAGGCCTGATCGCCGACCACCGCCAGGCCGCAGCGCAACTGATCGCCGGTTGATATGCGCAGGCCAGGCCGGGCGCATTGCCCGGCCTGGCCCTGTAGAATGGCGACAACCGTTCCTGATCGAGATCACACACATGTACGACTGGCTGAACGCCTTGCCCAAGGCGGAACTGCACATGCACCTGGAAGGCTCGCTCGAGCCCGAGCTGCTGTTCGCCCTGGCCGAACGCAACAAGATCGCCCTGCCCTGGGCGGATGTAGAAACCCTGCGCGGCGCCTATGCCTTCAACAACCTGCAGGAGTTTCTCGACCTCTATTACCAGGGCGCCGATGTCCTGCGTACCGAGCAGGACTTCTACGATCTGACCTGGGCCTACCTGCAACGCTGCAAGGCGCAGAACGTTATTCACACCGAACCGTTCTTCGACCCGCAGACCCACACTGACCGGGGCATCCCCTTCGAAGTGGTCATGGCCGGCCTGAGCAAAGCACTGAAGGATGGCCGTGAGCAACTGGGCATCAGCAGCGGGCTGATCCTCAGCTTCCTGCGCCACCTCAGCGAAGAAGAAGCGCAAAAAACCCTCGACCAGGCGCTGCCGTTCCGCGATGCGTTCATTGCCGTCGGTCTGGACAGTTCGGAGAAAGGCCATCCGCCGAGCAAGTTCCAGCGCGTATTCGAACGCGCCCGCAGCGAAGGCTTTGACGCAGTAGCCCACGCCGGCGAAGAAGGCCCGCCAGAGTACATATGGGAAGCCCTCGACCTGCTCAAGATCAAGCGCATCGACCACGGCGTACGTGCCATCGAAGATGAGCGGCTGATGCAGCGCATCATTGATGAGCAGATCCCGCTGACGGTGTGCCCGCTATCCAATACCAAACTCTGCGTATTCGAACACATGGGCCAGCACAACATCCTCGAGATGCTTGAGCGTGGCGTCAAAGTCACGGTCAACTCCGACGACCCGGCCTACTTCGGCGGTTATGTCACCGAAAACTTCCACGCGCTACACACCCACCTGGGCATGACCGAGGATCAAGCTCGGCGCCTGGCGCAGAACAGCCTGGACGCTCGCCTGGCCTGACCGGCAACGGTTGCCGGCAGCTCAACCCACCAGCAAGGACGGCTCTGCGCGAGCGATACGATTGATCTGCTGGATACCCAGCGGTGATATCTGCAGCCCGCGCGCACCGTCCTGTTCCTGCAGCCAGCCCGACTGCAGGAACAACGTCAGCAAGGCCTGCCCCAGGCTTCCGCCCAGATGCGGCCCTTGATCGCTCCACTCATTGCAGTGACAGATCACACAGTTGCTCAGTGGCCGCTGTGCCAAGGCCTCGATGTACACGCCGACATTGGCCAACTGCGTGCGACCTGCAAAACTCACCCGCAGCTCACCGTCGTACCCCTCCAGCCAGCCGGCAGTGACCATTCGTTGCAGCAATTCAGCCGCCAGCTCACCGCCCATATGCCCATTGCACAGGCGCGCACGGCGCATCGACAGTGGCACCTGCAGCGGTTTGACCTGGGTTACCCGCGGGCGCAAATCATTCAGATGCAGGCTGGCCAACGCCTCGACCGCCGCCCCCACAGCAGGCGTCGCCAGACGGAAATAGCGTTTGCGGCCACGGGCTTCCAGCCGCAGCAAGCCTGCCGAGGAGAGCAGGGACAAATGCGCACACGCTGAAGACGAACTCACGCCGGTCATCACCGCCAGCTCGTCGGCGGGGCGCGGCGTGCCATCGATCAACGCCCACAACATGGCGCTGCGCTTGGGGTCGGCCATCAGGCTGGCGATCTGGCTGATACTGCTGACTGCTTTCATAAGGTAACTCCCTGCTGAATCATGTCTGGGTCCATTGGCCAAACACGCCAGCGCGCCGACCTGCTTACGGTCTTGGCATAGCATTCCCTGGCAGGGAAGTCCCTCTCGCTGGCGCTGGCTGCTGGGGCCAGTATAAGCCGGGCAAAGTCCCGCGATAGCGCTTCCCGGTTCCTCTACAGACCGGACAAGGCGGTGGGTGGGGCGACCCTCGACGCATTCACCAGCAGGGCAGACCTGGCCGGCCAGAACCACCCAGCAGGCGCAAGCCTGTCTAGCCAAAGCCACAAGCGCACTTAACGCGAGCTGAAAAGAGAAATATCCTCAGACGCTGCCGACAGCGCCTTTCCGCAAATATGGCAAACAAAAGCGAAGGATCCACTGTGGTTGCGCCTCAGCACAACTAGACAGGGCTTGTGGGAAAGGTCCACAGGCGACCGTCAGTCCGAAGCGACTCAAGGATTGGTGGCACCTGGTGGGGGCAGCGCTAGACTGAATCGGCACCTGTTCTGTGGAGGTATGCGATGAAGATCGTCGTCAGTACATCTGACCGTCACCCCAACTGCCCCTGGCAGGTTCGGCTCGACCAGCACGTGGTGAGCTTTCGCAGTGAGCGTGAAGCGCGGGCCTTTGTCGCAACATTGCAGAAGCGCCTGCAGGCCCCTCACTCGTTCAGCCTTGACGCCTGGCCTGCAAGCGCCGAGTCAGCGTCGCGACACTGACCACCAGAGCCCCGCACAGGCTGATCACCATGGCCATTGGTACCGCACTGCCATCATGCAGCAAGCTGACCAGCGCCGCCGAGCCAGCGGCAACGCTGAACTGCAGGCAGCCCATCAATGCCGACGCGCTGCCTGCGCGGTTGCCCTGACCGCTCATGGCCAACGCCGAGGCGTTGGGGATGATGCAGCCCAGGCTGGCGATGCACACGAACAACGGCAACAACAGGGGCCACAATTGCGTCGGCCGCAACGCCGCCACGCCGAGCAGGGTCAGCGCCGCCGCCAGGTACAGCCACACTGCTCGCCCCAGCAATACTGCCGGGCCGCGCTTGGCCAACAACCGTGCATTGACCTGTGCAATCAGAATGAAACCCGCTGCGTTGGCACCGAACAGCCAGCCATAATGCTCGGCCGGTACCCCATATAGCTTGATGAACACGAACGGCGAGCCGGCGATGTAGGCAAACATGCCGGCAATGGCGGTGCCGCCGGTCAACGCGTGGCCGATAAACACTCGGTCAGCAAACAGCCGCAGGTATTGGCGAAACGCCCCTGACAGCGGCTGGCGCGGCATATCCGCCGGCATGCTCTCGGGCAAGCCGAAGCTGATCGCCAGCAGGCAGCCTGCGCTGAACAGGCTCAAGGCCAGGAAGATCGACTGCCAGCCAGCCAGGTTGACCAGTACGCCGCCAAGCATTGGCGCAAGAATCGGCGCCAGGCCCATCACCAGCATCAATTGCGAGAAGACCTTGGCCGAGGTAACCGGGTCGCACTTGTCGCTGACAATCGCCCGTGACAGCACCATCCCCGCGCAGCCACCCAAGGCCTGGACGAAGCGCGCGACAATCAACGTATCCAGATTGGGCGCATAAGCGCAGGCCAGTGAGGCCAGGGTGAACAAGGTCACTCCGAACAGCAGCGGGATGCGCCGACCAAAGCGATCGGCTACCGGGCCGTAGGCCAACTGGCCCAGCGACAGGCCAAGGAAGTACGCGGCCAGGGTAGTCTGGATGTGTTTTTCGTCGGTCAGAAAGGCCTGAGCCATGGCCGGGAATGCTGGCAGGTAAAAGTCGATCGCCAGCGGCCCGAACGCACTCAAGGCGCCGAGAATCAGCACGTAACGCAGGTTCATCAGGAATCCATTAGCAGGCTAAGCAAGCTGCCAAGTCTAACTGCAAAGGCGGATTCTGGCGAAAACCTTTGTGACAATTCCCTGCCCAGAAGCGGCACCGATGACATTCAGCAGCATGCTCGATCACCGGCACCGCAACACTCCAGCGTCGTCAGGCCGATTGCGCCTCGTAGCCTTCCTCACGAATGGCGGCAAGGATCTGTTCGCTGGCCAATTGGCTGTCGACGGTCACTTGCTTGGCAGCCAGATCCACCTCTACCTTGGCCGTAGCATCCTGCCCCTGTACCGCCGCAGTCACTGCTTTGACACAGTGGCCGCAGGTCATGCCTTGTACGTTGAATACTTGCATTGGTCACTCTCCTTCGTGGGTTTGCCACAGTTTCAAGCTTGCCATCGGGTCAAGGTCAAGTTATGCCGTCCTCGGCCGGACTGGCAATCCGCGCCTGGCTCAGCCAAGCTGCGCCTTTGACAGTTTATGAAGCAGGAGATTGTTCATGATCAGGCCAGCACTGAGCCTTGTCGGCTTGCTCGCCGCTTTGACCGTGGTGCCTGCGGCCAGCGCCGCTGGCAACTCGGACTACAGCGTGCTGATTATTTCGCGCGAGCGGCTCGAGGTGGCGACCACCTGCGAGATCGGCGTGTACCTCAATGACCAGCTGTCCGGGCGCGTGGTCCAGGAACAATCGACCTCGTTCAACCTGCCACCCGGCCCGGTGGATATCCGCTTGCGCCTGTTGCCGGGGCAAGCCCCCGGTTGCAACCCTGGCCTGGAGAACCAGCACAATCAGCGCCTGAACCTGCAGGCCGGACAGATCAACAAGTATCGCATCGCCATGGACCACAGCGGCCTGCACCTGACCCGAGCCAGCCTGGACTATTGACCTTGACCCTGTGGCAGGGTTGATGCTGCAGGCCTGTCCAAGGAGGCCAGCCATGTCTGCATCCACTGTTTTTGACCTGCCCATCAGCGGCATGACCTGCGCCAGCTGCGCCGGGCGTGTCGAGCGCGCCCTGCGCAAGGTGCCCGGCGCGGCGCAGGTTAGCGTCAACCTGGCGACCGAGACCGCCCGTGTCGAAGCTCCAGCGCAAACCCTGCCTGCGTTGGTCGAGGCTGTACGTCAGGCCGGCTACCAAGCATCCATGCCGGATGCCGCTGCGCCCGACCCTGATGATGCCCAGCGCCATTTGCGCAATGAGCGCCTGGCCGTGGCCGCTGCGGTGCTACTGGCGCTGCCACTGGTGTTGCCGATGCTCCTGCAGCCGTTCGGCGTGCACTGGATGCTGCCGGCGTGGGCGCAGTTTGCCTTGGCTACGCCGGTGCAGTTCATCCTCGGCGCACGTTTTTACAGAGCTGCCTGGAAAGCCGTGCGCGCAGCCGCCGGCAACATGGACCTGCTGGTTGCGCTCGGCACCAGTGCCGGTTACGGCCTGAGCCTGTATCAATGGGCCAATGCTCCGCTAGGGGTAGAGCCGCACCTGTACTTCGAGGCCTCGGCAGTGGTCATCGCCCTGGTGCTGCTCGGCAAATACCTCGAAAGCCGCGCCAAACGCCAGACCGCCAGCGCCATCCGCGCCCTCGAGGCGCTGCGCCCGGAGCGCGCCCTGCGCGTGCTCGATGGGCGTGAGGAGGATGTGCCGATCAGCCAACTGCGCCTGCACGATCTGGTCCGGGTCAAACCCGGCGAGCGCTTCCCGGTCGACGGCGAAGTCATCGAAGGCAGCAGCCACGCCGACGAGGCACTGATCAGCGGCGAGAGCCTGCCGGTACCCAAACACCCCGGCGACCCGGTCACCGGCGGCGCCATCAATGGCGAAGGCCAATTGCTGGTACGCACCCTGGCACTCGGCACCGAAACGGTACTCGCGAGGATCATTCGCCTGGTCGAGGATGCCCAGGCGGCCAAGGCGCCGATTCAGAAACTGGTCGACCGGGTCAGCCAGGTGTTCGTCCCGGCGGTGCTGGTGATCGCTTTGATCACCCTGCTCGGCTGGTGGTGGTATGGCGCACCGCTGGAAACCGCCTTGATCAACGCCGTCGCCGTACTGGTAATTGCCTGCCCATGTGCGCTTGGCCTGGCGACGCCTGCAGCGATCATGGCCGGCACTGGCGTGGCCGCCCGCCACGGCATTCTGATCAAGGATGCCGAAGCGCTGGAGCGCGCCCACGCCGTCAACCGCGTGGTGTTCGACAAGACTGGTACGCTGACCTCAGGCAGCCCGCGCATTGTCCACAGTCTGGCCGCCGTTGCCGATGAAGCGCACTTGTTGCGTCTGGCCGGGGCACTGCAACAGGGCAGTGAGCACCCGCTGGCCAAAGCGGTGCTCGGCGCCTGCAGCGAACATGGCCTGGACGTGCCGCCCGTCAGCGACAGCCAGTCACTGACCGGGCGCGGCATCGCCGGCGTGGTCGAGCAACGCCAGTTGGCCCTCGGCAACCGGCGTTTGCTCGAAGACAGCCAGCTGCAACCCGGCGAGCTTGCAGGCAACGCACAGACCTGGGAAGCCGAAGGCCGCACCCTGTCCTGGCTGATCGAACAGGCACCGCAGCCGCAGGTGCTCGGCCTGCTGGCCTTTGGCGACAGCCTCAAGCCTGGTGCCGCAGAGGCCGTGCGCAGTCTGCGCGCGCGAGGGGTCAGCAGCCACCTGCTGACCGGCGACAACCGCGGCAGTGCCAAGGTGGTCGCCGACGCGCTGGGCATCGAGGATGTCTACGCCGAAGTACTGCCGGCCGACAAAGCCGCTACCGTGACTGTGCTCAAACGCGACGGCGTGGTGGCTATGGTCGGTGACGGTATCAACGACGCCCCAGCCCTGGCCGCCGCCGACATCGGTATCGCCATGGGTGGTGGCACCGATGTCGCCATGCAGGCCGCCGGCATTACCCTGATGCGCGGTGACCCGCGGCTGGTGCCGGCAGCCCTGGAAATCAGCCGCAAGACCTACGCCAAGATCCGCCAGAACCTGTTCTGGGCCTTCATCTACAACCTGGTCGGCATCCCGCTGGCCGCGTTTGGCCTGCTCAACCCGGTTCTGGCAGGCGCGGCCATGGCCCTGTCGAGCGTCAGCGTGGTGAGCAATGCGCTGTGGCTGAAAACCTGGAAACCCGACAACGACCAGCAGGAGGCACCATGAATATCGGCCAGGCTGCCCGCCTCAGCGGGCTGAGCAGCAAGATGATCCGTTATTACGAGTCGATCGGCCTGCTTAAACCGGCGCAACGCAGCGACAGCGGCTATCGCCTCTACCAACAGCAGGACCTGCACAGCCTGGCCTTCATCAAGCGCTCACGCGATCTTGGCTTTTCTCTGGAGGAAGTCGCCAGGCTGCTGACTCTGTGGCAAGACCGTGAACGCGCCAGCGCCGATGTCAAAGCCCTGGCCAACGAGCACATCGCTGCGCTGAACACGCGCATCGAAGAGCTGGTCAGCCTGCGTGACACTCTCAGCCAACTGGTTGCCGATTGCCACGGCGATGACCGCCCCGACTGCCCGATCCTCAAGGATCTGGCCAGCGGCAAAGCCTGTTGTAGCTAAGACCACACTGCCCTGCCCAGTTTTGGTATGCCGTATTAGCCCAATCACGACCGAATCGTCGCCAAACGCGACGTCGGCCAATAAATACAGGGATTTCGCCTCTACAAATCGCCCACGCTGCCGATGCCCTGAAGTGCCTGTTTCATGCGTCGATAAAAAAATACTCCGGGAGCGTGGATGAACATCAAACAAAAACTGACTTGGGCGTTTGCCGTGATTGCCGGCTTGCCCATCGTCCTCGGGGCTACCCTGGTAGTGGTCAACCTGCGCGGCGAGGCCCGCGATGATTTTCTCGACAACAGCAGCCGAGAGATTCGCCAGGTCAGCAACGCGATGAACATCTTCTTCCAGGGCATCGACCAGAACGTCAACTACATGGCCGCGCAGCCAATGGTTGCCGCCACCGGCAGCGAGCTGAACAAGTACACCAGCGCCAACCCGTCCTACACCCTGGGCGAGCAAGACGCCAAGGTGCTCGACTTCTTCACCCGCCTAGCCGACGCCCACCCGGCTTACGCCTACCTGTCCTACGGGGTCGCCGACGGCGGCTACGTCGGCTGGCCGGCCGGGCAGAAGTTCGTCAATTACGATCCGCGCCAGCGCCCTTGGTACCAACTGGCGATGGCCAACCCCGGCAAGACCATCCGCACCGGCGCCTACTACTGGGCCGCCGATGATGCCGTGCTGGTCAGCACCGTGCGCACGGTAACCAACCAGCTGGGCAGCCCCGGCGGCGTGGTCAACATCGACGTCTCGCTGAACGGCCTCACCGAAATCGTCAAGAAGATCAAGCTGGGCGAAAGCGGCTACCTGATCCTCATGGAAAACAACGGCAACGTGATGGTCGACCCACGCGACGCCAGCCACAACTTCAAGCAACTGAGCAGCTTTGGCGGCGGCTACGCCGAGCTGGCCAAGGCCGACAAGGGTTTGGTTGAAGTCGAGATCAATGGCGAGCGCTACATGGCCAACATCTACCCGGATGAAACCCTCGGTTGGACCTTCATTGGCCTGATCCAGGAAGGCGAGGTGATGCAGACCACCACCCGCCTGACCTGGCTGATCGGCACCATTGCGCTGGTCCTGGCCGCGTTGTTCGCAATCGTCGGTGCCGCGTTCGCCAAGCTCATCGTGCGCCCGATCAACAGCGTCAGCAGTGGCCTGGAAGACATCGCCCAAGGCGAAGGCGACCTGACCCGCAGCCTGGAAGTCCGCGGCCGCGACGAAACCGCGCAACTGGCCGGCTGGTTCAACCAGTTCCTCGGCGCGATTCGTAGCCTGATCCAGCATATCGGCGCTGCCGCCGGCAAGATTCTCAGCACCTCCAGCAGCTCGACGCGCGTCTCCAACGACATGGCCGAAGCGGCCGGGCGTCAGCGCGAAGCAGTGGACATGGTGTCTACCGCCTTCCACGAAATGGTCGCCACCGCCAACGAAGTCGCCCGTTCCTGCAGCCAGGCGGCGCAGTCGGCCGACAGCGGCCAGCAGCAGGCGCGTGAAGGTCAGCAGCAGATTGACGCCGCGGTGCAGAGCGTTGACCGCCTGAGCCAGGAGATCGAGCAATCAGCGCAGTCGATCCAGCAACTGGAGCGTGACAGCAACGCGATCCAGTCGATTCTGGGCACCATCCGCTCGATTGCCGAGCAGACCAACCTGCTCGCCCTCAACGCCGCCATCGAAGCCGCCCGGGCCGGCGAGCAAGGCCGCGGCTTTGCTGTGGTAGCCGACGAAGTCCGCGCGCTGGCCAAGCGCACGGCCGACTCCACCGCCGAAATCGACGGCCTGCTCGGCAACCTCGCCAGCCGCACCGCTGAAGTTGCCCAGCAGATGCACGCCAGCCTGGATGTCTCGCAGCAGTCGGTCAGCCGGATTGGCCTGGCCCGCGACAGCTTCGGCCAGATCCGTGAGTCGGTCGACGTGATCCGCGACATGAACACGCAGATCGCCACCGCCGCCGAAGAGCAGCATCAGGTCGCGGAAGACATCAACCGGCACATCAGCCAGATCCACGGTGATGCGCAGTTGGTGGCAGAACTGGCCCAGGCCGCGCGGCAGGACTCGGAGAGCCTGGCCGGCCTGTCGAACGAGCTGGACAGCCTGGTCCGCCGCTTCCGTACCTGATCAGCCGGCCCGCGCCTGCTCTTGGCCAACCGTCGTCAGAGCAGGCGCAGCTCGCCTGGGGTCACGCCGAACATCTGCTTGAACGCGGCGATGTAAGCTGAGGTTGAGTCATAGCCACAGCCCAGCGCCGCTTCGGTGACACTCTCCCCGGCTTCCAGCAACGCCAGGGATGACAGCAGCCGCATGCGCTGACGCCATACCCGAAAGCTCAGGCCGGTCTCGCGCTGCAACAGGCGCATCACGGTCTTCTCCGAACAGCCCAACTGCAGCGCCCAATCTTGCAGGGTCTGCGCCTGATCCGGCGCGGCAATCAACTGGTTGCACAAGCGCAGCAGGCCAGGATGACGCGGCAGCGGCAAACTGAAGCCGACTTCCGGCAGCCCGCGTAACTGATCGAGCAGCACCGCGACCAAGCGCGCCTCTGCGCTATCTTCCTCTGGATAATGCGCAGGCAGCAGGCAGAACTGCTTGATCAGCTCGCGCGCCAGGGGCGTGACTTCAAGTACCCGGCATTGCGCGCTGGCCCACGGGCAAGCATCGCGGCGCACATACAGGCTGCGCATCTCGGCTTGCATCGAGGTGGCTACATCGTGCTCGAGGTCAGCCGGGATCCACACGCCCCACTGCGGCGGGGCGAAGTAGCTGCCGTCGCTGGTATAGACGCTCAAGACTCCACTGATGGCGTAGGAAAACTGCACCCAGTCATGCCGATGGCGAGTGGTCCATGAGCCGGCGCCGAGGCTCTCGGCGCGGGCATAGACGGGGCGTGGCAGGCGCTCCAGCGTAGGGATGGGGCGCGGGGCGGTCAGTTGTCCGTTGCTCGGCATGGTGTCAATCTAGTTGTTCTGATCAGACAAGCCTAACAGGTTTGCCCGAGCAGCCAGCCCAGGCTCAACGCTCGACGATCATGGTCACGCCCTGGCCGCCCGCCGCGCAGATCGAAATCAAACCGCGACCCTTGCCGGCCGTTGCCAGAAGCTTGGCCATGTTCGCCAGCACCCGACCGCCGGTTGCGGCAAACGGATGCCCCGCTGCCAGCGAACTGCCTTTGACGTTCAACTTGCTGCGGTCGATTGGCCCCAGCGCCGCGTCCAGCCCCAACCGCGTGCGGCAATACTCGTCATCTTCCCAGGCTTTGAGCGTGCACAGCACCTGGGCGGCAAACGCCTCGTGGATTTCGTAGTAGTCAAAGTCCTGCAAGCTCAGGCCATTGCGCGCCAGCAGACGCGGCACCGCATACACCGGCGCCATCAGCAGGCCTTCCTGACCTTTGACGAAGTCCACCGCCGCGCTCTCGCCATCGACCACATAGGCCAGCACCGACAGGCCTTGCTCGGCTGCCCATTGCTCGCTGCCCAGCAGCACCAGCGAGGCGCCGTCGGTCAACGGCGTCGAGTTGCCGGCAGTGAGGGTGCCGAGGCCGCTGCGATCGAACGCCGGCTTCAATTTGGCCAACTGCTGCTGGCTCAGCTCCGGACGCAGATTGTTGTCGCGGCTCAAGCCCAGGTAGGGCGTGAGCAGGTCATCGTGCCAACCCTCGGCGTAAGCCGCAGCCAGCTTCTGGTGGCTGTGCAGGGCCAATTCGTCCTGGGCCTCGCGGCTGATCTGCCAGGTCTGCGCCATGCGCTCGCAATGCTCCCCCATCGACAACCCGGTACGCGGCTCGCCGATGCTCGGCAAGGCCGGTTTGAGGTCGGCCGGGCGCAATTGCAGAAACGGTTTCAGGCGCTCGGCCAGGTTTTTGCCACGACCGGCCTGCAGGAGAATCCTGCGCAAGCCTTCACTGACCGCGATCGGCGCATCCGAGGTGGTGTCGACGCCACCGGCAATGCCACTGTCGATCTGCCCAAGGGCAATCTTGTTGGCCACCAGCAAAGCAGCCTCGAGGCCGGTACCACAGGCCTGCTGAATATCGTAGGCCGGGGTTTGCGCCGACAAGCGTGAGCCGAGCACACATTCGCGGGTCAGGTTCATGTCGCGTGAATGCTTGAGCACCGCCCCGGCGACCACTTCACCCAGGCGCAGCCCGTGCAGACGGTAGCGCTCAAGCAGGCCTTCGAGGGCAGCGGTTAGCATCGCCTGGTTGCTGGCCTTGGCGTAGGCGCCATTGGAGCGGGCGAACGGGATTCGATTGCCGCCCAGAATTGCGACCCGGCGAGATGAACGCATGCGGTTATTCCTCCTGAAACAATTTGATCCGTACAGACTAGGTGTTTTTAACCCGGTCGAACGACCGTTACATAAACTTGGTCCACACTTGCATGCTTGCCTTACGGGAGACCCGCAATGACTGACCGCTACCTCGGCTTCGCCAACTCCAACCTGGGCCGTCGCCTGGTCGACGCCCTCGGCCTGCCGCAACCAGCACCGCTGGAGCGCTGGCAGGCTGGCCGCCTGCGCCCGGTCGAGGGCGCGCTGGTGTTGGGCGGCGGGCCGCTGGCCAATCGGGTCGAAGCCATTGCCGCTCGGCTCACCGACGAACTCTACAGCTTTGCCGGCGATGGGCTGCAAGCGCAGCCTTGGGTAGCGGGCCTGGGGCCCAAGCTCAAGGCTGTGGTGTTCGACGCCAGCCATTTGTCCGACAGCGATCAGCTCTGCCAGTTGCGCGAGTTTTTCCAGCCGCTGCTACGCAGCTTGGCGCCAAGTGCCCATGTCGTCATCCTTGGGCGCGCTCCGGAGAGCCTCGGCGATCCGCTGGCCAGCGTTGCCCAACGCGCGCTGGAAGGCTTCAGCCGCTCGCTGGGCAAAGAGCTGCGCAACGGCGCCACCGCGCAGTTGCTGTATGTCAGCGAAGAGGCCGACGAGCAGCTGGAAGGCGCATTGCGCTTCTTCCTGTCGCCCAAGAGCGCCTTTATTTCTGGTCAGGTGTTGCGCCTGCAAGGCTGCGCCAGCCAGGTACAGGACTGGACCCGCCCTCTGGCCGGGCGTCGCGCCTTGGTCACCGGCGCTGCCCGTGGCATCGGCGCGGCCATAGCGCAAACCCTCGCTCGAGATGGCGCCGAGGTGATCCTGCTCGACGTGCCGCAGGCCCGCCAGGACCTCGAAGCACTCGCGGCACGCCTGGGTGGCCGCGCCCTGGCGCTGGATATCTGCGCCAGTGATGCCACCGAGCAGCTGCTGGCAGGCTTGCCCGAAGGTATCGACATCGTCGTGCACAACGCTGGCATCACCCGCGACAAGACCCTGGCCAACATGACCCCGGATTACTGGGACGCAGTCATGGCAGTCAACCTCAAGGCGCCGCAGGTGCTAACCCAGGCGCTGCTGGACGCCGGCGCGCTCGGCGACAACGCGCGGATCACCCTGCTCGCGTCGGTCAGCGGCATCGCCGGCAACCGCGGCCAGTCCAACTACGCCGCCAGCAAGGCCGGCTTGATCGGCCTGGCCCAGGCCTGGGCGCCTACCCTGGCCAGCCGCGGCGCCAGCATCAATGCCGTAGCACCTGGGTTTATTGAAACGCACATGACCGCATCGATGCCGATGGGCCTGCGCGAGGCTGGCCGGCGGCTGAGTTCGCTGGGCCAGGGCGGGCGCCCGGAAGACGTTGCCGAAGCGGTTGCCTGGCTCAGCCAGCCCGGCTCCGGCGCAGTCACCGGCCAGGCCCTGCGGGTATGTGGCCAGGCCTTGATGGGAGCATGAGCATGACGCGCCAATGGCAAGACCTGCAAAGCCCCGATTCCAGCGCCAGCCTGTACTTGCGGGCCTTGAGCAAACGCAAGATCAGCGGCGACCAGTTACCCACCAGCGGCTTGCGCTGCCAGTTGCGGGTGCAGCCTGACAATCTCGCGGCCTATCGCCGGCTGTGTCACTTCACCGACAACGGCCGCTTGCCGGCCACCTATCCGCATGTAATGGCCTTCACCCTGCAACTGCAACTGCTGACTGCGGCAGACTTCCCCTTCCCGTTGCTGGGGCTGGTTCACCTGCACAACAGCATTCAGGTACTGCGCCCGCTCGGCGGCATCGACGGGCTGCACTTCGCGGTGTATGCCGACAACCTGCAGCCCCACCCCAAGGGCGGCACCTTCGAACTGATCACCGAAGCCGAAGACGGCCTCGGCCTGCTCTGGCGCGAAACCAGTCGCATGCTGGTGCGCGGCCTCAAGCTTGAAGCAGCGGCCAGTGAGCCGGTCGAGGCCGAGCCCGCCAGTGAGCTGGCCGAGGTCACCCGCTGGTACGCCGACAGCGATATCGGCCGGCGCTACGCCAAGGTCTGTGGCGACTACAACCCGATCCACCTGAGTGCGCCAACCGCCAAGCTGTTCGGCTTCCCCAAGGCGATCGCCCATGGCATGTGGAGCAAGGCCATGGCCATGGCTGCGCTGGCCGGGCACCTGCCGGCGGCCGGCTATGTGTTCGAAGTGGATTTTATCAAACCGGTGCGCTTGCCGTCGGAGGTAGTGCTCAGCGCCAGTGCTGCCGACGCGCAAGGCGAGCTGCGCCTGGATGGCCACGCTGACCTGCTGCACATGCTGGGCCGCTGGCAGCCGATTGCGCCGAACTGATCGGCAAACTTGCTTTACGTCGGGGCTGGCCGGAAGCTATGCGCCATTAGGAGAGCCCCGATGAACTTGCAAGAACTGACCACACGCCTGCACCAGATCCGCGACAACAACGACTGGCGCGGCTTTCACAGCCCGAAAAACCTGGCCATGGCCGCCAGCGTGGAAATGGCCGAGCTGGTAGAAATCTTCCAGTGGCTGACCGAAGACCAGTCGCGCCAGCTCGCCCCCGAGCAACTCGCCCATGCCGGCCAGGAGGTCGGCGACGTGGTCCTCTATCTGCTGTTGCTGTGCAGCGAGCTGGGGCTGGACATGGACCAGGTGGTGCGGGCCAAGCTGGCCGACAGCGAAAGGCGCTTCGCTCGATGAACGACCGTCATTTCGATCACCTGGCCACGCGCTTCGCAGAAAAAATCTACGGCGGTGCCAAAGGTGCCATCCGCTTGGCTGTGCTACAAGCCGACCTCGCCGAAGCCTTGCCCGATCGCCCACTGCGTATTCTCGACATCGGCGCCGGCCTTGGCCATATGGCGCTGTGGCTGGCCGAACGCGGGCATCAGGTGACCCTCGCCGAGCCGGCGGCACCGATGCTCGATGGCGCCAGGGCCCGCTTTGCCGAAGCCGGGCAGACCGCGACTTTCATCCAGGCCCCCTGGCAAGATCTGCTTGGCCAGTTAACCGAGCCTTATGACCTGGTGCTGTGCCATGCCGTGCTCGAGTGGCTGGCCGAACCCGAGACCATTCTGCCGGTGCTGCATCAACTGACGGCGCCGGGTGGCTGGCTGTCGCTGGCATTCTACAACCGCGATGCACTGGTTTACCGCAACCTGCTCAAGGGCCATTTCCGCAAGCTGCGCAGCAATCACCTGGCCGGCGAGAAGCAGAGCCTGACCCCGCAGAAACCACTTGATCCGCGCGAACTGCGCGCGCAACTTGAAGGCCTGTGGGCGGTCGAAACTGAAAGTGGCGTTCGCGTGTTCCACGACTACATGCCCAAGGACTTCCAGGACAAGGCCGAGCTGCTCGACCTGCTCGAGATGGAGCTGGCTCACCGCCGCCACCCAAGCTTCGCCGGCCTGGGCCGCTACCTGCATTGGGTCTGCCGCCCGCTCTGACTGCACCGCGCCAGGAGGAACCATGCTCAACCGTCTTGTCTGCCTGGCCCTGCTGCCCTTCGCCCTGGCCGCGTGCCAGGGCAGTAACCCGTATGTGGCCAGCGGCAAGCCGATCCCGCCCGCCCCGGCCAGTGCCGCGACCACCTTTGATCGCAGCGCCTACCCAAGCGCGCCACGCGACTACGGCCGCTACCGCAGCTGGGGCTGGCGCAATAGTCAGTTGCCCAGCGGCACAGCCAACGCCGACCCCGCGCAACTGGCCGATGCCGTCAGCGGCGCGCTCGATCAGCACGGGCTGCGCCCGGCGCACAATGGCCAGGCGGATCTGTTGGTCAGCGCCGACCTGCGCCTGGAGCGACGCCTGCGCCAGGTCCGCGATTACGACTACGATCCTTACTACGCTGGCGCACCGTATGGCGGCATCGGTTATGGCGGCTACCGCAACGGCTACGGCGCGTACGGCAGCGTGCCGATCGTGCGCACCTACCAAGTTGAGGTGATGGTGGTGCACATCGCCTTTTTCGATGCCCGTGATGGTCAGCCGGTGTGGAGCGCCAGCGCCGAAAGCGGCGCCGACAACGACTCACCACGCGACCGCGAAAGCGCCCTGCGCGAATCCGTGCGCAAGGCACTCAACGGCTATCCTCCCAGTTAACGCTTAACGGAGAAACCACCATGCTGCGCAGTCTCGTTGTGTTGTCCCTGGCGTTGCTGCTCGGCGCCTGTTCGAGCAATAACGTCCAGCAGGATTTCGACGCCGGTCGCGATTTTGCCGGCTATCGCACCCGGGCCTGGCAGGAGCCGGCCTTGCAATACCGTCCGGACGATCCACGGATCAAGAGCGACCTCACTGAACAGCGGATTCGCCAGGCGGTCGAGCAGCAGCTCGATCAACGCGGCTTGCGCCTGGCCCAGGGTAACGCTCGCGCAGACCTCAAGCTGCGCGCCTACCTGATCGTCGAGCAGCGCCAGCAGCAGATCACCACCAACTATGGCGGCGGCTGGGGCGGTTACTGGGGTGGCTATTGGGGCGGGCCGATGTACAACGAAACGCGCAATGTCGACTACAAGGTCGCGACCATTCAGGTCGACATGTTCGACGGCCGCGATGACAAGCTGGTCTGGCGCGGCAGCGCCGAGCAGATCATGAACCGCTACCCGCCAAGCCCGGAAGAGCGTAACCAGGCGATCCAGAAGACCGTCGACCAGGTCCTCAGCCAGTATCCACCAGGCCGCGCCAAATAGCCCTGAGCGCAACAGGTTCGCCTGTGGCGCATAACGCGCTGCCATCAAGGCAACTTGCCATCAGCTTGACTACACTCCTGACACCGCCGCCACGCTGCATGCCTGAAGGTCGGCAAAGGAGTGCCGGTGGGTACGCGTTCTGCCCTGCGCCAACGCGGCGCAATCGGCCTGATGGCGGCGATGACGCTCGGCCTGGCGTTGCTGTTTCTGTTGTTGGTAGTCGACAGCGGCAGACTCTATCTTGAGCAACGCAAGTTGCAGCGGATTGCCGACATGGCGGCGCTGGAAGCCGCCGGCCAATCCGCCGTGTGCACGGGCAGCGGCCCACAAGCCAGCGCCATTGCCCGCGCTGCGGCGACCCGCAACGGCCACTTGCCGGAGGATCCGCTGCAGGCGCTTTGTGGCTACCTGCAGACCGGCGCCAACAGCGTGCGCGCCTTTACCAGCAACAATGCCCGTGCCGAAGTGATCAAGGTTGATGTCAGCCATACCGTCACTACCAGCATTGCCGGCGGCGTGTTCGCGCTGGTGCGCAACGGCCAGCTGCCAGCCACCTCGACCTTGCGCGCCAGCGCCGTGGCGGCCAAGCCCCTCCCCGCCCAGGCCATGCTGCGCATTCGCACGACCCTGGTAAATCTCGATTCGCGTCAGTCGAGCTTGCTCAACGGCCTGTTGAGTGCGCTTGGCAGTAGTGCGCAACTCAGCCTCGCCGGCTGGCAGGGTATCGCCGACACCAACGTCAACCTGCTCAAATACCTCGATCAGTTGGCCATCGACCTCAAGGTCAATCCCGGCGACTACCAGCAACTGCTCAACGCCGAAGCTACCCTGAGCCAGTTACTCAACGCCGCCGCCAAGGTCTTGCAGCAGGGCGGCGCTGCAGCGGATGTAGTGACCAATCTGGGCAATCTGGCGGCCGGCAGCGCCAACGGTACCCTGCTCAATCTGGGCGAACTGCTGAACATTAAGAACGGCACCGCCCAAGCCGGCCTGGATGCGAACGTCCAGTTGCTGCAACTGGTGCAGGGGGTGATCCAGCTGGCCGGCAGGGACAGCGCGGTAACCGCCGATCTGCCGCTCAGCGTGCTGGGGCTGGTCAACGGCCGCGTGCGCATCAAGGTGATCGAGCCGCAGCAGATCTCGGCAATCGGCGACCCGAGCAAGGATCAACTGGCTGTCCACACTGCGCAGATCCGGGCCCTGATCTCCCTTGACCTGCCGCTGCTGGGTGGCATCGCCGGGCTGCTCAATGCAGTGCTCGATCTGGCCGCACCGTTGACCAATATCCTCAACAATCTGCTCAGCCTCAATCTGTCCGGCACGCTGCAATCGGTAGGCTGCGCGCTCGGGATACCGTGCAAGGTCAGCGACATCAAACTGCTCGAAGACAAGCTGCACATCGACATCGGCCTGGAAGTGGCCGAGGCCAGCGCGATGCTCACGCCCACTGCGGCGGATGCGTTCAGTTGCTCACCCAAGAGCCTGAAAACAGCGTCGCGCAAATCAGCGGTAAAAATCGCGGTCGGAAAATTCGATACCCCTGAGACTTTCTTCACCCAAGGCACCACAGCAGTCAAGGCGCTGCCGCTGATCGACATCGGTACCACTATTGCAGCCGCCTGCTGATCCTGCCGCCCTCGTGCGGCACCCGGGTGCCGTATGCCGGTGGCGGCATCGGTGTGCGGGTCAACAGCAAGGTCCTCGGCAGCGGCCCGCTGGACCTGCCGTTGTTGTTCAAAGCCAGCAGCGAACCGCCGAACATCGGCCTGGCGCCGGCGTATCTGTCGTTGGCGGACACCCTGGTGGTCGCCAGCCTCAGCGACACCCTCATGGGGATTCATCTGGAGGCCTACAAGCCCACCAGCAGCAGCGCCCTGGGCGACATTCTGGTGCTGACCGCCGGCCTGCTCGACGGCGTCAAGCTACTGCTGGAGCCAGTGATCAAAAGCCTGCTCAGCCCCCTCCTCGATCCGTTGCTCAACGCCCTGCTGAAGGTACTCGGGATCGACCTCAACAACGCGGCCGTGGGCGCCAACCTGACCTGCTCCGGGGGCCGCGCTCAGCTGATGCTGTGACATGGCAGGCGAATACAGAAACAGGCACCGTCGCCCTGATTGCTCACCTGCAGTCTGCCGCCCATGGCGCTGACGATGCCATGACTGACCGACAGGCCAAGGCCGGTACCGACGCCGGCAGGCTTGGTGGTGAAGAACGGTTCGAAGATGCGCTCATGTAGCTGGGGATCGATGCCGCCGCCGTTATCCTGCACCCACAGCACCACGCTGCCCGGCTCAAGGCTCTGGTGCAGGCTGATCGCCGCGTCGCGCCGCCCCAGCCCGAGCAATGCATCGCGGGCGTTGACCAGCAGGTTGATCAACACCTGTTCGAGCTGATCCTGATGGCCAAGCACTTGCGGCTGCTCATCTGGCACGCTGACCTGCACGCTCATGCCTTTGCCGCGCAGGCCTTCATCGAGCAACGCCACCGCAGCAGTCACTGCGGCCCAGGCCGGGAACCACTCGCGCTCTACCTCCGAGCGCCGGCCGAACACGCGCATATGGTCAACCAGCCGCGCCACGCGATCGCTCTGCGCCTCGATTCGGCGCAGCTTCTCCAACAGGTAGTCGGTTTCGGCCAGGCCGCTTTCCACTCGCTTGATGGTGTTGACGGTGGCCATCCGGATGACATTGAGCGGCTGATTGATCTCGTGCAGCAGGCCGGTCGCCAGTTCACCCAAGGTCGCCATCTTGGCCCCTTGCAGCAGTTGCTGCTGGCTGCGCCGCACTTCGGTGTTGTCGCGCCCGACGGCCTGGATTTCCAGCAATTGGCCGTGCTCGTCGAACAGGCCGCGGTCGGCCCAGATCCACCAGGCGTGCTCGCGGCCGGGCAGTTGCAGACAAATTTCGCTGCTGCTCAGCGGCTGCTCGGGGGTCAGCTGCCGCAGCCGCTCGACAAACGCTGCGCGCTGCGCCGGCGACAACCACTGCCCCAGATCCATCCCTACCAGTTGCTCCGGCGTGCATTGCAGGTAGTCGGCCAGTGGCCGGTTGCCGAACATCAGGCTCAGGTCAGGCCGGTAGCGGCAGATCATCGCAGGCGAGTCTTCTACCAGCACCCGGTAGCGCTCTTCGCTCTGGCGCACGCGCTCAGCCGCTTCGGTGGCCTCGCTGACATCCAGCCACAGGCCGACCACTTCCAGCGGCTGGCCGAGGTCATCACGCAGCAAGCGCGCTTCATCAAGAATCCAGTGATAACCGCCGCGGCTGTCGCGCAGGCGCACGCGGCAGCGGGCCTGGCCCTCGCGCAGCAGGTCGCGGGTGCGTTGCAGCCACAGCGCATGATCATCCGGATGCACGGCCAGGCCAGGCTGGCGTGCCTGCTCGCTGTCGGCCGCCCAGCCAAGCATGGGCTGCAAGCTGGCGCTGAAGAATTCGCTGTGCAGCGCGCCGTCGCTGCAGCGCTGCACATAGATCACTGCCGGCGAGCTGGCGATCAGGTTTTCCAGCCGGGCCCGCGCGGCGCTGGTTTGCAGCTCCTGGGCCTTGAGCGCACTGACGTCGAGGATGAAGCCGCGCAACTGGCGGCCCTGCAGTTGCCCTGCCCAATGCAACCAACGCGGTGCGTCGGTGCCCGGCAGGCGCAGGCTCACACTCAGCTCGCGGCCCGCCCAGGCTTGCTCAAGCGCCAACTGCAGCGGTTCGCGGTCGGCCGGATGCAGCCGCGCCAACCATTGCTCCAGGCTCACTTGCGCAGGCAGCTCAAGGCTGGCGGCAAGGCATGGATCGAGCTGCAGCGGGCCATTCAGCGACCACTCCCACCAACCCGCGCCCAACTGCTGCTGCAGCTGCTGCAGATGCCGCGCCTGATGCACGCTGCGGGCGTGGTGCAGGTGGCCCAGCAGCGGTTGCAGCAGCGCCTGCATCAGGGCCTGTGCTGGCTCGCCGTGCAGCGGCGTGGCGACACCGGCGCACAGCAGCCAGGCTTGCACCTGCGGCCCTTGCCGATAAGGCAGCAGGCATAGGCCGGGGTCGGCACACAGCGCCTGCAACTCGGCAGACGCAGGGCCATCGAGCAAGCCCTGCGCGGGCAACTGCGCCAACCACGGCTGCAAACGGCTGGGGTCAGGCCAGGGCCAGGTTGCGTCACTGCGGGCGTAGCTGCGCCACCGTTGATCGTCGCAGAGTAACAACTGCAGCGAGGCCGCTTGCCAGTGCTCGGCCAGGCGCTGCAGTTGTTCGCTGACGGTTTGCTGCAGATGCGCTTCACTGCAGTCGCGCAGGGCACGGCTGATATCGGCTGCAAGCTGCTGCTCGACCTGTTGCTGCTGCGTGCTGGCGTGTTCGTGCAGCAGGTCACCGATATCGAACAGCTGCAGCATCCAGCCCTCGCTCTGGCGGAGCAGCCAGCCGCGGGTGTGCAATGGCTGGCCAAGCACGCCATGAAAATCCAGGTCCAGTGGCTGCCCTTGCCAATCGGCCGGCGCCCCTTCGATCACCAGCCAACTGCGCCGCTGCAGGTAATCGTGCAGTCGCCCAGCGCCCGGCGCGGGCAAAGCGAGCACGCTGCGCAGCGGGCCGCCCAGGCGCAATACCCGCGCTTGATCGTCCAGCCAGACCTGCAGGCCGATCGGCAGCGGTGGGTGATAGTCTGCGGCCGGCTCGGCCGCCGTGCGCCAACGATCGAACAGGCCGCTCATAGCTGCAGACTCGCTTCGGCCTTGAGCCGCGCCGGCAGGCGCGGCACCTCGCCGATCAAGGGCAAGCGCAGCACCGGCACCAACGCGGTGAGGCGCTCACGGGGATAGTCGATGGTCACCGTCAGCAGCTTGTTCGCCGCCAGGCTGACCTGGGCATCGGTGGCCGAGCGAAAGCCCAGCGCCGCCGGCATCCACGCCAGTTGCTGGTCGATGGCCTGACGGGCAACGTTTTGCACATCAGTGGCATACGAGGCACTGGTGGGGTCGAGGGCCACACAGCGGCGTACCGCCTCGCTGCTGGCCTGATTGAACGATTGCAGCATGAGCATCGGTAGCGCATAGCTGACCAGCCCGTAGAACACTGCAAAAAACACCATGAATACAGCGACAAATTCGATGGCTGCTGCGCCTTTTTGCCGTCCCGCCGGGCCTGCTTGCATGTTCGCGTCTACCCTGACTATGAAACCTGCCTCTGAGCATAGAGGTGTTCAACGAATAGGGATGGCGATTTGCCAATGCACAGCATAGTTGTCTTGATGTGGCTGGCCTTGTGTACTGAACAGGATGTCCGTGAACGGCAGATTTCCAACACGCTCACCCTGGGCGTGGCTGCCTGCGCCCTGGCCTGGCTGTTCGCCACCGGCCAGAGCTGGATCGGCGCCGATGCCAGTGAAGCCGGCTGGGCCCTGGCCATCGTCATGCTGTTGACCTTGCCCGGCTATATGCTCGGGCGCTTCGGCGCGGGCGACGTCAAGCTGATGGGCGCCCTGGCTCTGGCCACCAGTCATTACTACGTACTCGGCACCTTCATCGGCGCCGGCGTGGCTGTGTTGCTCTGGCTGCTGACGCGTCGGCGATTGTGGAGCCTGCTCAATCCCAAAGTGAAAAAACGCTTGCAGACCCTCGCCGAACAGGTTGGCGACAAGCAGCCATTTGCTCCGTACGTGCTGGTCGGCTTCCTTCTGGCATCCGTATGGATCCAATAGCGCGACCTGCTGTCGCATAAGTTATACAGTCTTTGTACATGATCACGAGGTCAGCCCACTTTCTATAGGGCGAGCAGGTCTGGCATGGAGCGGCACATGTTGAACAGGGAGTTGATCGTGAGCAAATCGGTAAGCGAGGTAAAAATACTGGTAGTCGACGACCAGCCGATAATCGTCGAAGAGTTATGTGAGTTTCTCGAGGAGCAAGGCTATGTCTGTTTTGCCGCTCACTCGACGGCTGAGGCGCTGGAGCGTTTCCAGGCCGACGATGGCATCGGCCTGATCCTTAGTGACCTGCACATGCCAGAACGAGATGGTATCGAACTGATGCGCGCACTCAAGGAGCAGGCCGGGCGCCAGCGCATGTTCGAGGCGATCATGCTGACCGGCCGCGCCGACAAGCAGGACGTCATCCGCGCCCTGCGCGAAGGCTTTGCTGACTACTACCAGAAACCCATGGACCTGAACGAGTTGCTGACGGGGGTACGCCGGCTGGAGCAGACCCTGCTGGAGCGGCGGCGCAACTTCCGCGAGCTGGGCACGTTGAATGAGCGTCTGCAGTATCTGGCCGACTCGATCGATGACCTCTATCAGGACCTGGAAAAAGCGCGCGGCCAAGGCGTTCACCGCCGCGCCGGCGATGCACCAGAAGGCGAAAGCGAGCTGCCAGCCGTGTTCGACAAGCTCTCGCCGCGCCAGCTTGAAGTGGCCAAGCTGGTGAGCAAGGGCAAGACCAATTACCAGATTGCCTGCGAGCTGGGGATCACCGAAAACACGGTAAAACTTTACGTGTCGCAGGTGCTGCGCCTGACCCACATGCACAACCGTACCCAACTGGCCCTGGCGCTGACGCCGCGGGTATCACCGCTGCATCTGCGCTTCACCACCCACTAGTTTTTCTCGGAGCTGACCTTCTCCCAGCGGAAGAAGTCCGGGATCTGATACTTGTAGCTGTCCAGCCAGCGCTGCATGGACTGGTCGCGTTCGCGAGCAGTCTGCTGCTGGGGCCTGCTCGACGCCTGCTGATTGCTCGACTGCACCCGCAGCAGTGCTTCGGTGGCAGTCTCGGCTGGCGGCGGATAGGTGGTTTCAGCCGCCAACGCGTCAATTGGGAAGGCGATGCAGGCAAGCAGGATCAACGATTTGAGCATGACGACTGTCTCCATATAGGCCGGTTGCCAGCGCCGCTGGCGTTGGAGATCAGCTGAGTGGCGCCCGCACAATGGCCTGCAATTGCTTGGCCCGCGCCTGGGCCTCGGCGAACTGCTGCGGCTTGAGGCGCAACCGAGCGACCAGATCAGCTGCCTGCTGCCAGTTGTCCTGCAGCAGCGACAAGGTCACCAGGTTGACTGCCGGCAACTGGTTGTCGTCCTTGAGCTCCAGCGCCGTGAGAAACTCGAAGCGGGCCTGTTCATGCCGGCCCAGATTCATCAGCACCACGCCCAGGTCATTGCGCACCTTTTCATCGGTCGGTGCCAGGCGCACGGCACGCTGCAGGTTCTGCAGCGCCTGCACATCATCACCGCGGGCCGAGGCCAACTGGCCCAGACCATGCTCGCCCTCGGCCGCCAGGCAGCCGCCGAGCAGGCTGCGGTACAACGGCTCGGCTTCGCTGCGACCAAGCAGGCGCGACACCTTGGCCTTGCGCAGGCGCACCTGGGCAAGGCTGTCAGGCAGCTCCTGCAGGTGCGCCAGGCTCGCGTGCGGGCGGCCTTCATTGAGCATTTCATCGGCAAGGTTGAGCGCCAGTTGCTGGTCAGCGTCCGGCTTGGCGCAACCGCCGCTGCCGAGCATCTGTGCCAGGCCGCCAGGCGCTTGTCCGGCGCAACCACTCAGGGCGAGCACGCCCAGCAGTACCATCAATCGCTTCATCAGCCCTCCCCTCACGAGCCCAATGCCCGTGCCAACGCAGTCAAACCCGGCCCCGCCAGCACGATCAGCAAGGCCGGAAACAGAAACACCATCATCACTGCCGACATCTTTGCCGACATCTTCGATACACGCTCTTGCAGGCGTGTCAGGCGCCGGTCATCGAGCAGGGTTTTCAGTGCCAGCAGTGACTTCAACGCACCGCTGCCCTGTACCAGCAGCTGGCGCAGAATCACGCAGGTGTCGCTGAACTCGTCGACGGCCAGCAGGTTTGCGGTTTTCTCCAGCTCGCCAGCCAGGGTCAGGCCGGAGTCGACCCGCTGCAGAATCAGGCGCAACTCTTCGCTGATCTGCGGCAGCAGCGTGCGGCCTTCCTGGCTCAACACCCGTAGCGCCTGCTCGACGGTCAGCCCGGTCTCGAAGAGGATGCGCAGCAACGGGATCAGCAAGCTGATTTCATGGGCGATCCGCTGCTGACGACGCGCGGCGGCCACCGCCAGAAATCGCTTGGGCAGCAGATAACCCAGGCCCAACGCGCACAGCGGCAGCACCAGCCAATGACCAGCCCAAACCCCGTCCACGCCATGCTGCAGCAGCAGCGCCAACACCACCGCCAGCAGCGGCAGACCCAGTTGCACCGCCGCAAACAGTGCGCGCTGGCGGCTGCGGCGCCAGCCCAGGCGATCGAGCAAGGTCTGGGTTTCGCCATCGAGCTTTTGCAAGCGCCGGCCCAGGCCACTGCTCCCCAGCCATTGCAGCCAGTCACCAAAACGTTCTTGCCGCGCCAACTGGCCCTGCAAGCGCCGGGCAATCAGCAAGCGCGTGCGCAGCCGGCGCAGCAACTGCGCAGCCAGCAGCCCGCAGCCGGCCAACAGGCACAGCGCGCACAGCAGCCAGGCCGTGCTCACAGGCTCCTCATCATGCGCCACAACACCAGGCAGCCGAGCAACTGCAGGGCAAATGCCAGCAACAACAGCATCTGGCCCTGACTGTCGCGCCACATGCCCAGCAGGTAACTGGGATTACCGAGCAAGAAATAGCCGACCATGGTCAGCGGCAGCGCGCCGAGAATGCATGCCGTCACGCGGGTTTCGCCGGTCATTGCCTTGAGCTGGCGTGCGCCCTGCTCACGCTCACGAATCAACTTGATCAGGTTTTCCATCAGCTCGCTGGCATTGCCGCCGTACTGCTGATTGATGCGCAGGCCCATGGCAAACAGGCGCAGCTCGGCCTGGTCGTACAGCTCGGCCAGCTCGCTCACGGCAACGTCCAGGCTCACCCCCAGGCGCACATTGCGGCGCACCCGCTGCATGGCCGACTGCAACGGCTCGCGCGTACCGTCGATACCGCCGAGCACAGCGTCATTGAGCGTGCGGCCGGCCTTGAGGCTGCGCACGCTGTAGTCGAGCAGGCCGGGCAGTTGCTCGATGATCAAACGCACCCGGCGCCGATAACGCCAGCTCAGGTACAGCCGACCCAGCACAGGCACACTCAGCGCAAGCATCAGTGCCGCCGTCCAGCCCGCTGCCAGTTGCGCGACGATCACCCCGGCCAGCCAGCCCAGCAGCCACGGTTTGGGGTTGAACTGCGCGGTATCGAAACCTGCGCGTTGCAGCAGTGGATCAAACCAGTCGCGGCGGGCCTTGCTGCTGTGCACGGCGCGAAAGGCGCGGCCCAGGCGCAGCAAGGTGCGCTCTTCGCCGCGCTTGTACAGGCCCTGGCGCAACAGCAGCAGTGCCACCCCCAGCAGCAGGGGCGACAGGGCCAGCAGCAGCGCCCCGCTCACAGCACACCGTCGTTGCGCAGCTTGGTCCCGGCGGGGTTCGGCGCATCGCGCAAGAACACATCGCCGCCGCGCCGGTCGAGGCGGAACAGGGTGTTGGTGACGTAGACGTCGTCGCGCACCCCGACCACTTCCAGCACCTCGCTGACACAGCGCCGGCCATCCGCCAGACGGGTCAGCTGGATGACCACGTCGAGCGCGGCGCAGATCATCTGGCGCAGGGTCTTCTCGGCAATCTGCCGACCACTCAGGCCGACCAGCGTCTCCAGCCGCAGCAAGGCGTCCTGCGCGGTGTTGGCGTGCACCGTGCTCATCGAGCCGTCATGACCGGTGTTCGTCGCGGTAAGCACGTCGAGCACTTCGCCGCCCCTGATCTCGCCAAGCAGGATGCGGTCCGGGCGCATGCGCAGGGCGTTGCGGATCAGCTCGCTGGACTTGATCTCGCCATGCCCTTCGACATTCGGCGGGCGCGTCTCCAGGCGCACCACATGGGGGTGATGCAATTGCAGTTCGGCCACATCCTCGATGGTCACCAGACGCTCCTGCGGGGCGATCATCTGGCTGAGGATATTCAGCAGGGTGGTCTTGCCGGTACCGGTACCGCCGCTGACGAGGATATTGCAGCGCCGGCCCACCGCCCGTTCGAGGAAGTCGAAGATGGCCTGGTCAATGGCCCGAGTGGCAAGCAGGTCGGCGCCCTTGAGCATGTCGCTGCGAAACTTGCGAATCGACAGGCACGGCCCATCCAGCGCCACCGGCGGGATGATCGCGTTGACCCGGCTGCCATCCGGCAGGCGCGCATCAACCATTGGCGATGATTCATCCAGGCGCCGCCCGAGTGGCGCGCTGCATGACCCGCTCGATATGCTGCGCATCGATGAAGCGCAGGTCGGTCAATTGCAGCAAACCGGCGCGTTCGACAAATACCCGGTGCGGCCCGTTGACCAGAATTTCGGTCACGCTGGGGTCGCGCAGGAGCACCTCCAGCGGGCCATATCCGGTCAGCTCATCGACCAGTTCCTCGGCCATGCGCTCCATTTCATAACGTGAAAGGGCCAGGCGCAGGCGCGCGACATAGTCGCCGACCTGCTCGTAGACGAACTGAGTCAGCGCCGGTCGGGCGCCTTCGAGCAGGCTGCGGCCGCTGTCTTCGATGCTGTCGATCACATGCCGGTGCAGGGCGCGCTTGAGCGCCTGCGGTTCAGCTGCAGCATGGCGTGGCCCGCCGAACAGTTCGTCGCCGCTCATTTGCTCCACCACAGGCGGCGCAGCCAGGTCAGGGTCGGTCGCTCAAGGCTCTCGGAGCGATGCGCCAGGCGCTCGCCAAGGCTGTGCAAGGCTTGCGTGAGGGCCTCGCGCGGGGCCAGCTCGAACAGGCTCAAGCCCTGATTCTTGGCATTCAGGCGCAGCTCCGGGCTGTACGGCAGTGCCTTGAGCAGCGGTAAGCCATAGCGCTTGGCCAGGGCATCGGCATCCGGCGCCAGGTTACGCAGGTAGCAGTCGACCAGCAGGCTGGCGTGCTCCAGCTTGATGCCGCGGTCGCGCCATTGATCGAGCACGTCCAGGTTGCGCCGGCAGTCGAGGATGTTCTGGTCGGTATACACGATCAGCTTGTCGCAGTGGCTGATGATGGTGCGCAGGGCTTCGCTGTCGGCCTGCCCGGTCAGGTTGACGACGATATGCTGAAAGTGCTGGCGCAGGGCGCTGAGCAGCATGTACAGCTCGGCGGCGCTGGTATTGCGCAAGGGCTCGTCGGTGTCGGCGTAGGCCAGAATGCGCAGACCGCTGTTGTCGCGGCTGAAGGCGCTGTCGATCAATGAGGTGTCGAGACGCCGCAGGTGGCGCAAGGCGTCGCCAAAAAAGAACGAGGCTTCCAGCCCGAGCAGCGCCAGGCTGTCGCCACGCGGCAGGCCCAGGTCGAGCAGCAGGGTCTGCTGGCCGCTGTCTTGGACTACCCGCGCCAGATGGGTGGTGAGCAAGGCCCCATCAGCGGCGCGCTGAGCACCATAGAGCACAGTGAGGCCGCCCAGGCTGGGGTTGCTGGACACCGCCGGCAGACGTTTGCCGAGGCGCCGCACCAGCCCGGCAACTTCACTCGAGCGCGAGCCGTAGGCAACGAAGTCACGCGCTCCGGCGCGCATGGCGTGCAACACCAGCTGGCTGTCCATGCCGTCGCCAAGGGCAACGATGGCCAGCATCGGCTTGGCCTCGAGTACGCCTTCGATCAGCGCGCACTGGTTGACCAACTGCTCACGGTCCAGGCCGATGAACACCAGGTTGCTGAAGGTCACGTCGACCAGTGCCAGCAGTTCATCGAGGCTGCCGCCGCTGGCGCCGATGACCTGACCGAGCGGTGCCAAGGCGCCCTGCAACCAGTGCAGGTCTTCTTCATTGCGGGTGATCGCCAGGTAGGTCTGGTTGAGGCTGTCAGTCATCGTGATAACCCGCTACGGCCGTCGAAGTTGCCGTTTTCCATGAAAAACAAGCGGCCCCAGCTGGGGTCGTAACTGCGCAGACTTTCACCGGGCAGATCCGGCAGTCGGGCGTTGGCGGCCAGGGGCTGGACCAGATGGGGGGTGACGATCATCAGCAGTTCGGTCTCTTCCCGCACCAGTGCCGACTGACGAAAGAACGCACCAAGCACAGGCAGGTTGCCGAGTCCTGGCAGCTTGTCTACAGAGGAGCGGGTATTGCTGCTGACCAGCCCGCTGATGATGAAGCTCTCGCCATCGGCCAGCGAAATGCTGGTGTCGGTACGCCGCACACTCAGCCCGGGCACCAAGGTACCGGCGATATTCACGGCATTGTTGTAGTCCAGTTCGCTGACCTCGGGTGCCACCTTGAGGGTGATGCGGTCGCGGCTGATCACCGTAGGCGTCAGCGCCAGACGCACGCCGAACTCCTTGTACTCGATCGACACGTTGTCGCTGCCGGCGCTCGGCACCGGGATGGGGATTTCACCACCGGCAAGAAAACTTGCGGTCAGGCCGCTGAGCACGGTCAGGCTGGGACGGGCCAGGGTGTAGGCGAACCCGCTGTTTTCCAGCGCGCTGATGGCTGCCAGAAAGCGGCTGCTGCCGCCACCCCAGACGATGTTGAAGACATTGTCGTTGAGCGGGATCAGCGGCCGCGCCACCGGCACGTTGCCCGGCGAGACATTGACGCCCGGCACACTGCCTGGCGAGCCGATCAGGCTGTTGTTCGATCCACTGAAGAACAACCGCGCGCCGGCTTCCTTGTATTGCTGCGATGCACTTCGACAAAGCGGATGTCGGCCTGTACCTGGATCGGCAGTTGCTCATCCTGCGAGGGCAGTGCCATGTCCACCGAGGCACTGCCTTTGACGAACAACATCGCCCGGTGCGGCGTCGCCGCGCAGGCGCCAGCGCCGTCAGCAATACCGCGCGCGGGCCGCTGGCCTGGACGTCGGCCACCTTGGGTTCGCCGACGGCCACCCGGCTGATGGCCAGCGGCAGACGCAGTTCCTGCTGCAGGCCTTGGTCCATCTCGATCACCGAGGGCAACTCGGCCACCGCGGCACAGCCTTTGTCAGCCGCTTGTGCACAAGGCGCGGCGCCGAGCAGCGTCAACGCCAGGCACAACGGAGTGAATAACCGCGAGGAACTACGCATGGCTGCATCCTTGCTGGGTCAGGGGGTGTCTGCTGGCGCTTGGTTGTGGGCGCCACGAATAATCTGCATGCCGGCCACAGCGCCGCTGGGCGCGGCCCTGGCTGGCGGCACCTGCGACAACTGACTGAACCGGAACAGCTCGCGGTTGGCGCTTTGCAACTGCGACTCGGCCTGGCGCTCGGCCCAGTAGCCGGCCAGCAGCTGCTCATCGGCGCTGCGCACTGCCAGGCGCAAGGTGCCGGCCTGGGCGGCGAGCATCAGCCGACTGGCCAGCGCCTCGGGCACGGCCAGGGCCACGGTGCGCGTGCCACCCGTGCCCAGCGCATCGCGCCGCGCCTGTTGCTCATCGGCGCTTTGCGCAGGTCGGCCGTCATTGGCCAGGCCGGTCTGGTCACCGACGCTGAGCACCCGCAGCGCGGGCAGCACGACTTGCGCCGACGCCTGTGGGTTGTTGTTTTCTTCGCGCAGAAACAGCAGCACATCGACGTAATCCCCCGGGCGCAACTGCCCTGCCGCGCCGATCACATCGTCTACCGCCAGGGCGACGGCGCGCTCATGTCGACGGATCATCCGCGCCAGCGGCCCACCACTCTGAAAGCTTTGCTCATCCAGCCACAAACCCTGCGGCAAGGGGCGCGCGCTGCTGCGCCCGAGCACTTGGTCAAGTTGGCTGAAGGCGCCGGCAGGGACTATCTGCAAACGCTCGATCAGCACATCTTCAGCGGTGAGTGGGGTGTTGGCCGGGACCTGCCGAGCCATGATCACGATGGGGAAACGCGTAGGCTCCGGCACGGCTACGGGCGCCGGAGCAGCTACTGGCGGCGCACTGGCCTCGACCACCGGCGGTGCGGCGACAGGCTCGGCCGGGCGGCTCAGCATCAGCCCCCAATAGCCGGCGAGCAGTGCTGCCAGCAGGAACAGGCCGGCGAGGATCATGGTCAAGCGACTGCTCATTAACGCTCTCCTGTCCCTGGAAAACCATGATGGCCAAAAGTAACTATTTCGCTATTGCACGGTAGCGCAGAGCGGCTATTTCGCCATGAATACGGGGGAGATTTGCAGCCGACAAATTGACGCTCAACAAAAACAGGCATTTAGCGCAGCGGTTCAAACCTAGTACTTTGTAGTTAACGCCTTCTTACATTTGCAGGTCTGCACAGTTTGACGATGCTCTGATGGCAAAGGGGTATCACTGCACGCCGCCCCGCCACCGGCGCCCACCGCGCAAGGAGATGTGCCATGTTGCTGTTGAAGATCTATACCCGCTGCAAAACCTTTATCGAAAGCAAGGACGGCGCCTCGGGTATCGAGTACGCAGTGATCGCGGCGATGGTGGCCGTAGCGCTGACGGCGTTCGTCACGCCGATATCGACCCAGGTAACGGCCTTGATGACGACCATCCAGACTGCAATTACCCGTTGAGTGGCCCAACCCTCAATTCTGCTGCGCACTCTCAAGCGACCAGGAGCGTTCCATGCTGACTTCTTCCTTGCGTCAACAGATTCTTCTGGTCGACGATGAGGAAGAGGCCGTGCTGGAGCTGGCCGAGTTGCTCGAGAACGAGGGGTTCACCTGCCATACCGCCAACTCGGTCAAGGCCGCGCTGGTGCTGCTCACCCAGCACCCGGACATGGCCCTGGTGATCACCGACCTGCGCATGCCCGAGGAGAACGGCATCGCCTTGATCAAACGCCTGCGCGATCACACGGCCCGCCAGCACCTGCCGGTGATCGTAATGTCCGGGCATGCCGATATGGACGATGTCAGCGACCTGCTGCGCCTGCATGTGCTGGACCTGTTCCGCAAGCCGATTTATCACGCCCGCCTGCTGGAAACCCTGGATAACCTGTTCCCCAAGCCACGCATGCAGTCGGTCGGCTAGCGCCGCGACCGATACACCTTCGATGACCCGTACGGCACGCTGATCAGCCCTCAGCCACCGGCATCCACCTGAAATTCCACCCGCGCCGTCTCGCCGCTTTCATCGAGCACACTCAGTTCGACCCGCCCGACCTGCTCAAAGCGCACCAGCAGGCTGTCCTGACCGGACGTTTCACCCAGCGGCTGGCCGTTGCGGAACCACCAGCGTTGGCCACCACCGCCCAGTGCCGAGACATAGAGTTGCAACGGCTCGCTGCTGGTCCTTGGGCGGCGCAGGTTGTCGCCGTTGCGCACGCCGACGATCGACAGCGGCGGCGCGCTGGCGGGCACCTGCGGCGGGCAGCTCGGGTCAATTGCCGGCAGCCGGGCAACGCGCCGTTCGACCCGTGCCAGCCAAGGTTCCAGTGGCGCTGGCCAGAGCGCGATCTGTTGCGCCGTGGCACCTGGGCAACTGGCATCCACCCGCAACCCCTGCGGGTTGACCCAGACCGTGTCGCGCAGGCCCAGGCCGAGCGGCTGGTCTGCCGCCTGCAAGGTCGGCGGCGTGGTTCCGTCAAGGGTCCAGGCGAAGCGCTGGCGCCGGCAGTTGGCGTCCTGGCGCGGCATGGGCTGGCCGAGCGGCCAGCAGATCGCAGCCACCCCGACCGACGCCGGCACCTGCTCCACCGGTGGGCGAATACCGCGCTGGCTGTCGCGGTTGCTCAGCAGGTCGTGCACTTGCAGCATCAGCGGCGCCGCCGAGGCCAGGCCGAACTGGCCAGGCACCGGGGTGCCATCCGGGCGGCCGATCCACACCCCGATCAGGTAGCGCGGGCCGACCCCGACCGACCAGGCATCTCGAAAGCCATAGCTGGTGCCGGTCTTCCAGGCCAGTTGCGGGCGCTGCACCAGTTCGGCGTGCGGATCGCGGTCGGGCCGGGCCTGGCCGCTGAGAATCCGCCGGATGATCCACGCCGCACCGGGCGACAACAGCCGCCGTTCGAGCAGCGGATCCTGCGGTTGCAGGCGTACCTGGGCACTCTGCCCGGCCCGGGCCAAGGCTGCATAACCGCCGACCAGATCTTCCAGCCGGCTGCCGGCGCCACCGAGGATAAGCGACAGGTTGGGCTCGGCCAGTGGCGGCAGTATCAACGGCATACCAGCCATGCGCATCTGCGCGGCAAAGCGTTTGGGGCCGTAGGCTTCGAGCAGTTGCACGGCGGGCAGGTTGAGCGACAACGCCAGCGCCGAGCTGGCCGACACCGGGCCGCTGAAACCCATCGAGAAGTTGCCCGGCCTGTAGTCGCCATAGCGCCGCGGCACATCCTGCAGAAGGGATTCGGAATGGATCAGGCCGTCGTCCAGGGCCATGCCATACAGGAACGGTTTCAGGGTCGAGCCGGGCGAGCGCAGGGCGTGCACCATATCGACATGACCAAAGCGGCGGGCATCGCCGATGTCGATCGAGCCGATGTAGGCACGGGTGGCCATGGTTTGTGTCTCGACCACCAAAATCGCCGCCGAGGTGCGCTCCGGCAGGCGTGCGCGCCAGCCCAGCAGCAAGTCTTCGAGCCGGCGCTGCAGCGAGGCATCCAGGGTGGTGCGGATCAGCGGCGGGCTGTTCGCCGTGTTCAGCCTGCGGGCCAGCAGCGGCGCCAGTGCCGGCTCCTGCCGCGGGGCGAGCAGCAACGGCTCTTCTCGGGCTTCGGCGACTTGCTGAGCCGACCATACCTGATACTCGCCGAGGCGCTGCAAGACCTTGTCGCGGGCCTGCTGCGCACGCTGCGGATGACGGTCCGGGCGCAGCCGGCTGGGGGCCTGGGGCAGCACCGCGAGCAAGGCGGCTTCGGCTGGGGTGAGCTGTTTCGGTGACTTGCCGAGATAAGCCCAGCTGGCCGCCGCCACCCCTTGCAGGGTGCCGCCGAAAGGTGCGCGGTTCAGGTAGATCTGCAGGATCTGCTGCTTCGACAGGTGCCATTCCAGCTGCAACGTGCGCCACAGTTGTCGCGACTTGCCAGTCAGGGTCCGCTCATGCGGATCGAGCAGGCGCGCTACCTGCATCGACAGGGTGCTGCCGCCGGACACCACGCGGCCGCCGCTGAGGTTGAGCCAGGCAGCCCGCGCCAGGGCCAGCGGGTTGACCCCGGGATGGCGATAGAACCAGCGGTCTTCGTAGGTCAGCAGCGCTTGCAGGTACAGCGGCGACACTTCATCGGGGCTGACCGGATAACGCCATACGCCATCGGCATCGGCAAAGCGCCAGAGCGGCGTACCGTCCTCGGCCAGGACCACCCGGGCAAGGTCGTCGGCCGGCATTGGCAACGGCCAGATGCGATCGGCCAGCCAGAGCAGGCCGACCAGCAGCAGTGCACCGGCAATACTGGTTTGCAATACACGCAGCGCACGATGGCGCGGGCGTATTAAGCTTGGCATGGGGAACCGACCTGGCCAGGTAATGGCCAAAGCCTTGGAATGATCATCAGGACGCGACTATGCATGTAGAAGGTTTTTTTGAATGGCTGGGGCAGGCACTGGGGGCGGTGATCCGCTTCATTGTCGATGGCTTGAGCGGGCTGTTCAATCTGCTGGCCAATGCCGGCGGCAATTTCATCGACGGGCTGGCGCGCACGCTGGGCATGGATACCTCGCTGGTCAGCATCCTCGCCTTGATCGTCGGTTTGCTACTGTTGTACTCGGCAATACGCGCGTTCATGCGCGCCTCGATCATCGCCGGGATCATCTGGCTGGTGCTCGGCTTGTGGGTCATGAGCTGGATCATTCATTGACTGCAGATTGCCGGGAGGGCTGCGCCCTCCTTTCCGACCGGTCCGGCGCCCCGGCAAGGCCGCTCCTACACAGACCGCGTAACGCCCGGGCGGCGCGGTCCTTGTAGGAGCGGCCTTGTGTCGCGAAAGGGCTGCAAAGCAGCCCCAGCGATCTCGAGCCAGGCACAAAGCCCGCCTCAGAAGCCCTTGACGGTCATATCACCCTGGCTCTCGCCTACCGCCTGCAGATTGGGGCGGTACATCGACTCAACCTGCGGCGGCGGCACCCGGTAGGTACCCGGGGTCACGGCGCGGGCCAGGAACAACAGATGGGTGGTGCCGTAGCTGTCCAGTTTCAGGGCAGCGACATAGCGGTCATCACGGTACTCCTGATGCACCACGCTGGCGTTCTGCATCGACTCGCGCCATTCCTTCACCGCACTGCTGGCGTTGTCCAGGCTGGCTGCGCTCTGCGCCAGGTTCTGGTTTTCCAGCTCAAGGCCCGCCGGCAGCAGGTCAACCACCAGTGCGTCCGGCACCTGGGTCGAGGCACGCAAGGCCAGGTGCACCAGCACCAGCTCACCGCTACGCAGATTGCGCAGATCCAGCGGCTGACCGTTCATGCCCAGGTACTCGCGGCGGATCTCCATACCGTTACTGCTGGCCGGCGGCGCTTGGCGCGGGTAACCGGACAGGGTCAGTTGCTGATAAAGGGTGTCGCTGCCCTGGTTCTGCAAGGTCAGCGGCGATGCCAGTAACGACCCTTCGAGCTTCATCCCCGATTCGACGTTGTTGAACTCGCGCACCTCGCCGGCGCTGTCCAGCCGCGCCTGCCACTTGCCTTCAGGTTTACCCAGCAGGCCGCGGCCCGCGAGGAACAGCGCATTGCGCTCCTGGGTCGACAACCAGCGGTTGGCGGCCAGTTCGTCAGACAAGGCAAACAGGCGCTGATCGACCTGATTGGTGGCCAGGTTGTTTTCCTGGAGCAAGGCGAGGATCAACGCCTGGTCACGCACTGCACTGCCGTAGTCGGCCATCCAGCCCTTGCCGCGGCTGATCGCCAGGCCCGCTTGCAGCGCTTGCTGAGCACGTGGCTTGTCGCCCATCTTGTCCAGTGCCACCGCCAACTGCACCAGCGGCAGACCGGAACGGGCATCGCTACGGCGCTCGAACACTGCGCGCAGGGCACCCAGCGGCGCCTGCTGACTGCGCGCCAGTACCAAGGCGGCGTAGGCTTGCACGGCAAAGCGGGTGTGCTCGGCGTTGTCGCTGTAGTTGACCTCGATCAGATTGCGCTCCTGCAAGTACCGCAGCAGCCGCTCGTTGGCCTTTTTCAGCGCTTCGGCCGGCACGCCATAGCCCTGCTCGCGAGCACGCAGGAGGAAGTCGGTGACATAGGCGGTCAGCCAGTATTCTTCTTCACTGTCGGAGTTCCACAGGCCAAAACCACCGTTGTAGCGCTGCATGCCCAACAGATGCTCGATGCCCATCTCGATCTTGCGCTTGCGCACATCGGCAGGCTCGCCCTTGATGCCGAGGCGCTTGAGACTTTCGGCATCGGCATAGAGCGACGGGTACAGGCCGCTGGTGGTCTGTTCCAGGCAACCATAGGGATAGGCCTCGAGCGCACGGATCTGCTCGGCCAGGTTCAGCGGCGGCCGGCTCGACAGGGCCAGGCTGGCCTCAAGACCGGCCGGCTCGAACTCAGCCAGATCGCTCTCCGGCAGGCTCCACGGCTGATCTTTGAGTGCCACGCGGTAGTGTTTGAGCATCGCCGGATAAGCCGGGCGCACGCCCAGTTTCCACTCACGCTCAAAGCTGCTGGCGGCTTCACCCGGCAGTTGCAGGCCGTTGACACGCACGCGCAGGGTGCCCTGGCCGAGACCGCCCAAGGCCTGCACCGGGATCATCAGCGTCTTGCGCTGGCCCTCGGCCAGGGCAACATTCTGCTGACTGCCGGCCGCCAGGCTCAACTGGCCTTCGCCGCTGAGTTCGACCGTCAGCTGCTGAGCGCGCCCGGACAGGTTGGCCAGATCCAGCGCCAGGCTGGTGCGGTCACCACCGGCGAGGAAGCGCGGTGCCGACAGCTCGGCGATCAGCGGCGCGGCGACCACGGTCTTGCCTTCGGCCATGCCGAACTGCTCGTCGTTCCAGGCCTGGGCCATGATCCGCAGTTCACCGTTGAAGTCGGGGATATCGACCGTTGCTTCGCCCTCGCCCTTGTCGTTGAGGGTCACCGGCAGGCTCTGCTGGGCAACGATGGTCACCGTGGTATTGGGCCGCTTGCCGCCTTTGGCCAGCGCGGCGTCACCACCAAAGGCCAGGCTGGCCAGACGGCCCTGCCCGGCTTCGATCAACTGACCATAGATATCCAGTTGGTCAGCACCATAGGCCTTGCGCCCGAACAGGCTGGCGAAAGGATCAGGGGTCTTGAAGTCGGTGATATTGAGGATGCCGACATCCACTGCGCTGAGCAGCACATGCACCTGTTTAGGCACACTGCCGTCGGCAGCGGTAGCCTTGAACTTGACCGTCAAAGGCTGCTTGGGACGCATCTTCTCGGGCGTCTGCAGGGTCAGGGCCAGCTTGCGCTCGGTCCGATCCAGTGGCAGATGGAGCACGCCGACCGCCCGTTTTGGCGTGGCGTTGGCCTTGCGCTCACCTGGGCGAATCACCAGCGCACTGATGTACAGGTCGTGCCGCGCCCACTTCTTGTCCAACTGCACGTCGAAGGTCTTGCCTTCGGCGGGCACGTCGATTTCCTGCCACCACAGCGGCCCATCGCTGGATTCGATCATCAGGTAGCCGCTGCCGGCTGCAGGCGGCGTGACCGTGACCTTGACCGTGGCGCCGTCGGCATAGGACGGTTTGTCCAGGGCGAGCTTGACCTGATCCGGGCGCACCGCGCCGCCTTCGGCATTGTCCTGAGCGCGGTAACCGGCCCAGAAGCGTGCACTGGACACCAGCCCGGTCTGCGGGTCTTCAACTTCGACCCGGTACGGGCCCCACTCGACCTGGAAGTTCAGTTTAGCGGTGGAGCCGGCTTTGACGCTGACGGTCTCTTCGCTCTGGGTCAGGTACTTCTCGTTGTAGTTGTAGCTCCAGCCGTCGCTCTGCGAGTAGTTCCAGTAGTAGTCGCGGCGCTCACGGATCAGCCGCACCTTGAGGTCGTCGGCGGCCAGCTTGGTACCGTTGCGGTCGGCTACCAGCACTTCGAATTCGACCGGGCCATCGCCATCGGTTTCTTCACCGTCGAACAAACCGCGCAGGCCAGGCAGGCGCTCGGCCGGCCAGATCGGTTGCTCAAGGCGGCGGGTAATCGGTCGGCCGCCGGACTCCTGCAAGCTGGCCTGCACACTCAACTGCAGCGGCGAACGGGCCTCGCTCCAGCGGCTTTCGATGTCGATGGTGGCCTTGCCGGCCTGGTCGAGGGTGACTTCGTCCAGCTCCAGATCCTGACTCAGCTCGGTTTCGGTGATCGAACCGAACTGGTAGCCGGGCAACGCCGGCACTGCTTCACGCAGCGGCCGCACGTAGGCCTGGCCACTGAGGCGGTTGCCCGCTGCCGGGGCGCCATACAGATAGCGGCCATTGACTTTGATCTGCGCGGCCTGCTCGGGGCTCAGCGGCGTGGCGCTGCCCTTGAGTTCAAGCGCCAGACGCTCGGGCAGGAAGTCTTCGACGAGGATCTCGAAAACCTGCTTACGGCCACCGCCGAGATCGAGCAGCAACTGCCAGCGACCGGTCGGTGCCTCGCTCGCCAGTTGCAGCTGATATTGATAGAGGCCATTGGCATCGGCCTCCCAGACGAACTTGCGGCTGACCTGCTCATCTGGCCGGCGCACCTCGACGCTGACTGGCTGCGCCTTGACCGGCTTGCCATCCTGATCACGCAACAGGCCATTGAGCAGCACCGTCTCGCCCGGGCGATAGAGATCACGCGGGCCGAACACGAAGAACTGCAGCGGGTTGGCCTGCGGCCCGGTGATGTCGAACTCGGCCAGGTCGAGGGCGGCGGTATTGAGCCGCAATAGAGTGGTGTGCACGCCCTGGGTGGCGATCAGGGTATCGGCCTTGTCGGTGATCGGCAGTTGGGCATGGCCATCACTGTCGGTCTTGGCCTGAGCCAGCAGCTTGCCCTTGTCGTCGTGCAGTTCGAGGTTGACGCCACTGAGCGCCTTGCCGCCTTCCAGTGCCTGGGCGAACACATCCAGGCGGTCACGGTAACGGTGCGCCGAGACGCCGATATCACTCAGGGTGAACAGGGTTGCTGGCTGGGAATAGTCATAGGTGCCAGATGCACGCATCACCGCCAGGTATACGCCTGGCTCCTGCAGTGGCTTGATCCCGGCAATCGGCAGCAACACCGTCTCGCGGGTGTTGCGGGCAGGGTTGAGGTCGAAGCGCCCGCCGTAGACCAACTCGGCCATGTCCAGGGTTTCTTTGGACTGGTAGTAGTACAGGCTGCTGTTGCGGCCCCAGTTGGCCAAAAAGGTCGAGAGCATCTCCGGCTTGATGCGGAAGAACTCGACATCGACCTTGTCGACGTTCAGGGCAATCACCGGCAGGCCTTCGGCCAGGCGCGTCGGCAGCAACGAGCCTCGGCTGGCAAAGCCGATGGTGGCCTGCATGTCGCGGGTTTCCAGGCGGCTGACCGACTCGGCCGCGAGGCTGTTGCCATTCACCGCGAGCAGGCCCTTGTCCAGGGTCAGCACCAGCTTGCGCTGCGGTTCAAGGTGGCGCAGGCGCAATTCCATCTGGTTGTCGGAAAGCTCCCAGGCGCCGTCCACCTTGCCTTTGACGGTGTCGACCAGGTGCACCTTGCTGGCGAAGTCCTGCTTGGCATCGAGCGGCGCCGAGAAACTGATCGACAGCGCGCTGGCGCCGTCGAGCTGCGTTTCCGAGACATCGAGCACGGTCAGCTCGCGGCCTGCGTAGCGCTTGGCGAGCACTGCCGGGTCTTCCCGTTTGGCGGCCTTGGCTTCGGCCGGGGCAGTTGCTGCAGGCTTTTCGACAGGGGCAGCGGTGTCCTTCGACGAGGAATCACAAGCACTGAGCAATGCCAGCGCGCAGGCCAGCAACAATCCTTTGTTGAACATGGAGAGAAGACTCTTGGGCAGCGTGTTCTTGAGGGCTGCAACTATAGCGCAACGGCCAGCGGCTTACCTGCTGTCGCGTGGTAACTGCGAGCTTGTTCGCACGGGCGGCCGGGCAGCTCGCTAGAATAGCCTCGGCGGCGCCCCGCCAATCTCAGCCTTGATCGCAACAGGAGTCCGTATGCCCCCGCTGTCCGCCGACTGGCGCCACCGCCTGACCCACCGCAAGGTCTGGGCGCTGGCCGCACCGATGATCCTCTCGAACATCTCGGTGCCGTTGGTTGCATTGGTCGACAGCACGGTGATTGGCCACCTGCCGCATGCGCATCAGCTCGGCGCGGTGGCCGTGGGCGCGACCCTGTTCACCTTCATGGTCGGTTTGATGGGCTTCCTGCGCATGGGCTCCACGGGCTTCGCCGCCCAGGCCGCCGGGCGCAACGATGGCGCGGCGCTACGCCTAGTGCTGGTGCAGGGATTGCTGCTGGCGCTGGGTTTTGCCGCGCTGATCGGGGTGTTGGCACTGCCCTTCAGCCAACTGGCGTTGCAGGTAATCAACCCAAGTGCGGCGCTGCATCAGTCCACCGAAGATTTCTTCCATACTCGGTTGCTCGGTTTGCCGGCAGCCTTGGCCAGTTACGCCCTGGTCGGCTGGTTTCTCGGCACGCAGAACGCGCGCGCGCCGTTGGCGATCCTGCTGACCACCAACCTGCTCAACATCGCGCTCAATCTGTGGTTCGTGCTGGGCCTGGACTGGGGCGTGATTGGCTCGGCGCGGGCTTCGGTGATTTCCGAATGGAGCGCCGCCCTGCTCGGCCTGGCCCTGACCCGGCCGGCGTTACGCCGCTATCCTGGGCAGCTCGCCTGGGCGGCGCTGCGCCGCTGGCAGGCCTGGCGGCCGCTGCTTTCGGTGAACCGCGATATCTTCCTGCGCAGCCTGGCGTTGCAGTTGGTGTTTTTGCTGCTGACGGTGCAAGGCGCACGCCTCGGTGAAGCGACGGTGGCGGCCAATGCCCTGCTGCTCAATGGCCTGTTGCTGACCGCCTATGCCCTCGACGGGCTCGCCCATGCGGTTGAAGCGCTGTGCGGTCACGCCATCGGCGCCCGCGACCGGCAGACCCTGCGCCGCTCGCTGGTAGTCGCCGGCGGCTGGTCGCTGATAGTCAGTCTTGGTTTTGCCGGGCTGTTTCTGCTCGGCGGGCATTTGTTCATCAACCTGCAAACCGACATCGCCAGCGTGCGCGAGGCGGCCTATCCGTACCTGCCGTACCTGGCAGTGCTGCCGCTGATTGCCGTGTGGAGCTACTTGCTCGATGGCCTGTTCATCGGCGCGACCCGCGCGCGTGAGATGCGCAATGCGATGCTGCTGAGCTTGCTGCTGGCGGCGCCGTTGGCGTGGATGGCCAGCGGGTATGGCAATCATGGGTTATGGCTGGCGTTTCTTGGGTTCATGGCGTTGCGCGGGGTGACGCTGGGGTGGGTTGGCTGGCGGATGCAGCGAGAGGGGCGGTGGGTGTAGGAGCGCCCCGGCAAGGCCGCTCCTACGGGGATGTAACAGGGGCCGCTGGCGGCCCCTGTTACAGAGTGATCAAGACGACAGGTACGAAGACCGGGTCAGGCCCAACCGCAGCGCATCCAGATACTGGGTGCGTTCGCGGGCGGTGATCTTGGCGCTGGCGACCTTGTCGCGGTAGTGAGTCATCAGCTCCTCCGGAGACAGGTGCACGTAGCGCAGCATGTCCTCGATGGTGTCGTGGGTCTCGATCCCGGCGTGGTAGGCGCTGCCGTCGGCGTTCTGGTAGATGTTCACCGAGTCGGTGTCACCGAACAGGTTGTGCATGTCACCGAGGATTTCCTGATAGGCACCGACCAGGAAGATCCCCAGCAGGTAGTCTTCACCCTCGTTGATACCATGCACCGGCAGGCTGGTTTCGATGCTCTGCTCGTCGACGTACTGGTTGATCTTGCCGTCCGAGTCGCAGGTCAGGTCCTGCAGCACGGCGCGGCGCAGCGGCTCTTCGTCCAGGCGGTGCAGCGGCAGGATCGGCAGTACCTGGCCAATCGCCCAGGTATCCGGCAGGCTCTGGAACACCGAGAAGTTGCAGATGTACTTGTCGGCAAGCTTGTCGTTGAGTTCGTCGAGCACCTGGCGGTGCGAGCGCTGACGGGCCTTGAGCGAGTTGTGCAAGCGGCGGCACACGGCGAAGTAGCACTGCTCGGCAAGAGCCTTTTCCGACAGGGTGAGTTTGCCGTCGGCATACTGCGCCGCGACGTCGCCCATGTAGTGGGTGGCACGCCAGTAGGTCTCGGTGACCATCTCGATATCGGTTGGGCCGAGCAAGTCGACCAGCCATTGCACGGTCTCGGGCAGGGCTTCCTTGTTGTCGATGGTCGGCACTTCGTCGTTGTGCTTCTCGACGTCGGTCACCTGCACCACCAGCATCGCGTGGTGCGCGGTCAGGGCACGGCCGCTTTCGGAGAAGATGTGCGGATGCGGCAGGCCCTGCGCATCGCAGAACTCCTTGAGCATACCCACCACGACGGCGGCGTAGTCGTCGATGTCATAGTTGATCGAGCTGGCATTGCGCGAGTGGGTGCCGTCGTAGTCGACCCCAAGGCCGCCGCCAACGTCGATATGGTCGACCGGCAAGCCCAGTGAACGCAGCTCGCCGTAATAACGGATCGCTTCCTTGAAGCCATGCTGGTAGTCGGCCAGGTTGGCGATCTGCGAACCCATATGGAAGTGCAGCAGGCGTATGCCCTGGTCCAGCCCGGCAGCGCGGAAGCGCTCGACCACCGACAGCAGCTGCGCCGCCGACAGACCGAACTTGGACTTCTCACCGCCGGTGTCGGCCCACTTGCTCGACGCCAGCGACGACAGGCGTACGCGCAAGCCGACCTGTGGCTTGACCTTGAGCTCGGCAGCCTCTTCGATCACCAGCGCGACCTCGGATTCTTTTTCGATAACGATGAATACGTTATGACCAAGCTTCTGGCCCATCAGCGCGAGGCGGATGAACTCACGGTCCTTGTAGCCGTTGCAGACGATGGTGCCGCCCTTCGGCGCCATCGCCAGCACCGCCAGCAGCTCTGGCTTGGAGCCGGCTTCAAGGCCGATCGATACGTTCTGGGTGGCGATGATGTTCTCGACCACCGCTTCCTGCTGGTTGACCTTGATCGGGTACAGCGCGGTGTACTCGCTCTGGTATTCCAGGCGCGCGATGTTGGCGTCGAAAGCGCCGGTCAACTGGCGGACGCGGTCTTGCAGGATGTCCGGGAAACGCACCAGCAGTGGCAGCGAAAGGCCACTCTGGCGCAGCTCGTCAACCTGTTCGAAGAGGTCGATGGGGGCACTGTCGGGGCCGTTGGGGCGCACTTCGACGCGCCCGGCTTCATTGATGGCGAAATAACCAGCGCCCCAATGGCGGATGCCATAAACACTGCGGCTGTCGGCCACGGTCCACTGGCTACCATCGTCTTTGCGTGTGCGTCGTACGGACATTCAAGTCCCCTGTAGATAAGTCGAAGACACTGCCTTGGCGACAAGGCGACGGCAGTGTAAAAGCGAAAAATGACGATTCGTCCATGCCAGGGGTAGACCCTGGTTACGGAATCGAGTTTAGAAAGCTCGGGGGAAAAAATCGCCTGGTGATTCAACCACCGGACTTTTTCGCCTTGAAGCCTTGCTTGGTCAGCTCTGCCAGCAACAGCTCGACGTGGTCGCCCTGGATCTCGATAACGCCGTCTTTCAAGGCGCCACCGGTGCCACAACGCCGCTTGAGGCTGGCAGCCAGCTCTTTCAAGGGTTCGAGCGCCAACGGCACACCGCTGATGGTGGTCACTGTCTTGCCGCCGCGGCCTTTGCTTTCGCGGCGCACACGGGCAATACCGTCACCTTCGGGAATGGCTTGCTGCTTGCAGATACAGGCGTCCGCCGGCTGGCCACAGTCGGGGCAGTGCCGACCGGCATCGGTGGAATAAACGAGACCGCTCAAGGCGGAAAAGGAAGAAGCTTTCTTGGCCACTTTTGTTCCTCTTGCTGAGGACAAAAACTGGTCGATTCCGTTGCCTGGAGCCGACCGCGAAGCCCCACTCTGGCAGGGGCGGCGCTACTGACGCAAAAGCTGCGACAGCCCGAAAAGGGCGCGCAGTGTAACGATAATTGCGCCGCTTGCTAAGTACTGGATTGCGCCATTTTGCGCAGGTTTTACGACCTGACGCAGACGCCTGGCCGCAGACTAGCTCAAGCCTGCCTGATAGCGCTGCAGCGCAACCAGTGAATCCGGGCAATAAGGCAAGCGCTGACGCTCATCGTCGACCTGCGCCAGGCTGACGAAGCGCGCCTCGCTGACCTCCTCCGGCTGCAAGCGTAACGGCCCGTCCCAGACCGCCGAAAACACGCCGCACCAGAGCCGATTGCCCGGCTGGTCAAAATAGAACCGCTCATGAAAGCGCAGTTCGACGCCGGTCACCCCGAGTTCCTCGGCCAGCTCGCGGGCCGCCGATTCGGCATAACTCTCATCGGTCGCCACCATGCCGCCAGCGGCCACGTCCCAGTACCCCGGGTAGACCGCCTTGCTCAGGGAGCGGCGGTTGATGCAGAGCAAGCCGGCGCTGTTGAACAGCAGAATGAACGTGCACCGGCCGATCAGCCCTGCCTCACGCAGCTGTGCACGCGGCATGGCGCCGAGCAGTTGATCATGCTCGTCGACCCAAGCGATCAGTTCGAGGTCCGAGGCCGCCCGGTGGGCAGACTCGGCTGGGGTGATGGTCATGCTCAGCCTTGCGACAGCAGCTGACGCAGGTCGATCACTGCAGCGTTGGCGCGCGAGATGTAGTTGGCCATCACCAGCGAGTGGTTGGCCCACATGCCGAAACCGCTACCGTTGAGCACCATTGGGCTCCACAGGGCTTCCTGCGAGGCTTCCAGCTCACGAATGATCTGGCGCACGCTTACCGTGGCGTTCTTTTTGGCCAGGACGTCGGCGAAGTCCACTTCAATGGCGCGCAACAGGTGCGACAGCGCCCAAGCCTGACCGCGTGCTTCATAGAAGACGTTGTCGATCTGCATCCATGGTGTTTCCACCAGCTCTTCGTCAAGCTGCGGCACCTGGCCAGCCACCACGGTTTCAGTCTTCAGGGTGCTGTTCAGCTTGACCCGGCCGACACTGGCCGACAGCCGCTGCGACAGCGAACCCAGACGGGTGGCTACGTCACCCAGCCAGTTGTTCAGGTTATCGGCACGGGTATAGAAGATCGCGCCTTTGTCGCCTGCGGCCAGACGCGCCTGATAACGCTCGAGCGACTTGATGCCTTCAGAGAACTCGGACTCGCTCGATGGCAGAATCCAGCTCTTGTTGTCGAAGTTGAAGCGCGGCTCAGCCTTGGCCAGGTCGGCGTCTTCGGTCGACTGCGACTGCGAACGGGCGAAGTCCTTGCGCAGTGCCCGCGACAGGTCGCGCACCTGCACCAGCACGCCATATTCCCAGCTCGGCATGTTGTCCATCCACAGCCCAGGCGGGAAGCGGTCGTTGGAAATGTAACCGCCCGGCTTGTCGAGCAGGGTGGCGGCAACGGTTTTCAGCGTCTCGACGGTGGTGTAGCCGATGACCATCTTCTGCCCGCTGCGCTCGGCGCTGGCCTGGGCATTCTGCTGCACCGGGAACAGGTCAGGCTCCTGGCTCCAGTACCAGCCAAGGCCGATACAGACCAGCAGGTACAGCCCGATCACAACCCCAAGAGCTCGGCTCCAGAGGCCGCCAAGGTAGCTACGGGCGGCGGCGCGACGGGAGTCGGGCCGCTCACGAGGCTCGGCAGTGGCCTCACGGTTTTTCCAGTCCAGCATGGCATTGTCCTTAATCAGTCACGACGGTTCAGAGCTTGGACCTCAGGCTACGGCCAGGGTGCCACGGCAAGCCCACATCGACCCACTATAAAGCAGACACCGGCTTGCGCATAAGCGACCGGGCAGTCAGCAACTGAATAACAGGACCAGACGCAATGTTGACCTGGCACACGCGCAGCTTGCAGAAGTGGTGCTAGCATACAGCCATCATCGAAGCTGCATTCCCCCATAATAAGTAGTCAGCCATGATCCAGTCACCACAGCCCAGCCACGAGCGCGCCAAGCGCAGCAGCGATCACGTCGACGAGGTGCCGCTGCCGCCGTTGCGCAAACCGGTGTATATCCTGCTGCAGGATCATGACCGCGCCGAACGCCTGGCGCAGCAGCTGGAATTCTTTGGCCTGGGGGTGCACGCACTGGCCACTGTCGAGGCGTTCTGCGCGGCGATGCGCGAGCGCTTGCCGGCGGCGATAGTCATGGACGTCGACTTCAGCGGCCCGGGCTGTGGCCTGCTGCTGGCGGCGCAGGCCCAACTGGGGCTGGATCAGGCTGTGCCGCTGCTGTTCTTCAGCCTGCACGAAACCGACACGCCGACGCGCCTGGCCGCCGTGCGCGCCGGTGGCCAGGCGTTCATGACCGGTACGCTGGAAGCATCGAGCCTGCTGGAAAAGGTCGAGATGCTGACCAACGCCACTCAGTACGACCCGTTTCGAGTACTGATCATCGACGACTCGCGTACCCAGGCACTGCATACCGAGCGCGTGCTCAACAGCGCCGGGATGATCACCCGCAGCCTGACCGAGCCGATCCGCGCCATGGCCGAGCTGGCTGACTTCCAGCCCGACCTGATCATCCTCGACCTCTATATGCCCGACTGTACCGGGCCGGAGCTGGCCAAGGTGATCCGCCACAATGACCGCTATGTCAGCGTGCCGATCATCTAACTGTCGGCCGAGGACGACCTGAACAAGCAGCTCGATGCCATGAGCGAAGGCGGTGATGATTTTCTGACCAAGCCGGTGCGTTCACGCCAGCTGCTGACCACGGTACGCAACCGCGCCGTGCGCGCGCGTCATCTCAAGGCGAGGATGGTCCGCGACAGCCTGACCGGTCTGTACAACCACACGCATATCCTGCAATTGCTGGAAGACTGCCGCTTGCGCGCACGCCGCGAACAGCAGCCGCTGAGCTTTGCCATGCTCGACATCGACCACTTCAAGAAGATCAACGACCGCCACGGCCACCCCATGGGCGATCGGGTGATCAAGAGCTTGGCATTGTTCCTCAAGCAACGCCTGCGCAAGACCGATTACATCGGCCGTTACGGCGGTGAGGAATTCGCCATTGTGCTGCCCAATACGCCGCTGAGCGCGGCCTACAAGGTGCTCGACGAGATCCGCCGGCGCTTTGCCGAGATCATCTATCCGGCCCAACCCCATGACCTGCACTGCACCTTCAGCGCCGGCGTGGTGCAGTTGGATCAAGCGCACGATGCCCTGAGCATGGCCAGTGCCGCTGACGAAGCGCTGTACCGGGCCAAGCATGCCGGGCGCAACTGCGTGGTGCGGGTAGACCCCGCGTAAAAGGCGCCAGGCCCGGTCAAGGCAAAAGGCCACAATTCTCCAGCGCAGCACCCTCCTCCGTCATCACCCCGTCATGAAATCGCAATAACTTCAGGCACCTACCTCTCTCCACGCTGCCGGAAGCCTGCGCCATGCGCCTGAAGTGGTTGACCAATTTCAACACCCTGTTGCTCGTTGCCGTGTGCATTGCCCTGGGCGCAACCCTGTGGTGGTCACAACGAGCGCTGGAACGTCCCTATCTGCTGATGGAACGCTATCTGGGCTTGTCGCAGCAGTTTCAGAACCATATCGAGCGCGATACCCAGGCCTACCTGGCCAGCGGCGACGCCGTACGCCACGCCGCCGCTGTGCAGGGCAACCAGCAGTTGCAGGCAGCGCTTGCTGACTGGCCCGAAGCTCTGGCCGAGCAACTGCGCCCCAGCCTCGGCGAGTTGCAGGCATTCACCGGCAATCAGCTACTGGCCGCCGGCAAGCTGGCGGGTGATCCGCAAGCCTTGCTGCTGCAGGCCGAGCGCGAACTGGGCGGCACTCTCGAACAGCTGGCTGGCTACGCCCAAGGTAGCACCAGCGAGCAGGCCCAGCGCTACCTGGCGCCCTTGCTGGACGCAGCGGTGCATTTGGGCCGTTTATCGCTGGCCCGCGACAAGCTGGTCAGCAGTGGGCGCGCCGAGCTGGCTGAAGAAGTCGAACGCGAATTGCAGCAGGTGCGTGTTCCGGCCGAGCAGATTGCAGCATTGCCGCTACTGGGCGTGACCCGCGCGGCCGAGTCCGGCGCTGACGACTTCGCCGCGCTGATGGGCCTGCAAAGCCAGGCTAGCGAGCAGCGCGAAGACGTAGCCGTGGCCCTCAAGCGCGATCTGCAGAGCCTGCTCAGCCGCTATCGCGCCGAACTGCAGCGCACCCGCGAACAGATCGATCAGCGCGCAACCCTGGCCAACAGCACCCGCGAGCGGCTCGAGGCGGTGCAGCAAGCGATTGCCGGGCTGGAGCCGCAGGTACGCGCGCAGCACGCCAGCATCGCCGCCGAGGTGCGCATCATTCAGGGCGTGATGATCGTCTTGATTCTGTTCATCGCGCTGCTCATCGACAGCCTCCAGCGGCGCCTGGCGGGAACCCTCGGCAGCCTTGCACCAGCACTGTCACGCTGGGCCGAGGGCGATTTTGCCCAGCCCATTTCCTTGGGCAAGACCAACCGCGAACTGCACGACATCGAAGATTCGCTCAACCACCTGCGCCAGTATCTGGTGCAACTGGTGGCGACCTTGCGCGCCAACGCCGAGCAGGTTGCCGGCAGCAGTCATGCCCTGGCCGGCATGAGCAGCGGCCTGCACCAAGGCGCCGAACGCCAGGCCGGTGACACCGCGCAGATCCGCGATGCCCTGGGCGAGCTGGAAGCGACCATTCAGCAAGTGGCAGGCGATGCCAGCGCTGCGGCCCAGGCCAGTCGCGAGGCCGGCAGTGCCGTCGAGCACGGTCAGCGGGTGATCGGCCAGAGCCTGTCCGGGCTGCGTACCTTGGTTGATGAAGTCCAGGGCAACGCGCAGATGATCGAACAACTGGCACAGGAGTCGGCGACCATCGGCGGTGTGCTCACGGTGATTCGCTCGATTGCCGAACAGACCAACCTGCTGGCGCTCAACGCCGCAATCGAAGCGGCTCGCGCCGGCGAGATGGGCCGCGGCTTTGCCGTGGTCGCCGATGAGGTGCGCTCGCTGGCGCAGCGCACAACTGGCGCTACCGGCGAAATCCAGGCACTGATCGACCGCCTGCAACTGGCCGCGCGCGACTCGGTGAATGGCATGCGCACCCAGCTCGAGCATGCCGAGGCCACTGCCAGCCAGGCGCAGACGGCAGATGGCGCTCTGGATGAAATCGTCACGGCAATCCGCACCATCGCCGACACCGCTGGGCGTATCGCCGATGTGACGGCCCAACAAACCGGCGCCGTGAGCGACATCCGCGACCACAGCGAGCGCATTCACCAACTGGGCGAAGACAACCTGCAGCGCATCGGCGAAGGCCGTGAACAAGGCGAGCAATTGCTCAAGCTGGGCGGCGAGCTGAACACTGCAGTGGCTGCATTCCGCCTCTGAGCAGGCCGGGCGGGCGCCCCCAACGCCCGCCAAGTCCGCTATCATGCGCCCACGTTCGACCTCGCGAGTCCGCCATGCGCCGCCTGTTTTTCCTGCTGTTTCTGCTGCTGGCCAGCCCGGCTTTCGCCGCTGGCCTGCTCGACAACCGCCCCAGTGCCACGCTCGGTGCCTCTGCCCTGAGTAACAACAGCGACTTCCTGCCGGTGCATGAAGCGTTCAAGTTGAGCCTGGTCAGCAGTGATGCGCAGAACATCACCCTGCGTTTCGTCGCCAGCGACGGTTACTACCTCTATCGCCATCGCTTCCAGTTCCGCAGCGAGCCTGCCGATGTAGCGCTGGGCACGGCGCAGATTCCGCCCGGTGAGGCCAAGCACGACGAGTTTTTTGGTGATGTCGAGGTGTATCACGGCGTGCTCGATATCGTCGTGCCGCGACCTGCCGCTGACAACCGCGGCTTTACCCTGCTGGTGGGCTACCAGGGCTGCGCCGACAAAGGCCTGTGCTATCCGCCGGAAACCGCAAGGATTGCCATCGATGCGGCTGGTGCAGCCAGCTCGCCAAGCAGCGCGCCCGGCTGGGACTGGCAAGCGTTGCTGCTGTTCTTCCTCGCCGGTGTCGGCCTGACCTTCACCCCCTGCGTACTGCCGATGCTGCCGATCCTGTCGGGTGTGGTCTTGCGCGGTCAGGTCGGCGGCTGGCGTGGTTTCAGCCTGTCGCTGGCCTATGTGCTGCCGATGGCGGTGTGCTTCGCCACCCTCGGCGCGCTGATGGGCGTGTTTGGCGCGGGGCTGAACCTGCAGGCGCGGCTGCAATCGGCCTGGGTGCTGGTGCCGTTTGCGCTGTTCTTCGTGCTGTTTGCCCTGGCCATGTTCGGCCTGTTCGAGCTGAAGCTACCGCAAGCCCTGAGCAATCGCCTGGACCGCGTGGCCAATCGTACCCAAGGCGGCTCGCTGCTCGGTGCCGCGGTGCTCGGCGTGCTCTCCAGCCTGCTGGTTTCACCCTGTGTGTCGGCGCCACTGGCCGGCGCCCTGCTGTACATCAGCGCCAGTGGTGACGCTTTGGGCGGCGCGCTGAAACTGTTCGCCCTAGGCCTGGGCATGGGCGCGCCATTGCTGCTGATCGGCACCGGCGGCGCGGCCTGGCTGCCGAAGAGTGGGCCGTGGCTGAACACCGTCAAGAATGCCATCGGCGTGCTGTTGCTGGGTCTGGCTATCGGCCTGCTCAGCCGGGTTTTGCCCGGGCCGCTGACCTTGCTCTTGATCGGCCTGCTGGCGGCGGGCGTAGCGCTGTTCCTCGGCGCCCTTGAGCTGGTGGTGAAAACGCCACGCGAGCGCCTCGCGCAATTGGCCGGCCTGGCCTTGCTGGTGTACGCCCTGGCGTGCTGGTACGGCGCCCTCAGCGGCCAGGGTGACCCACTGCGGCCACTGCCCAGCGCGGCTCCAGCCGCTGCTGCAGGCGCAGTCAGCGCCGACGCCTGGCAGACCATCACCACTGCGGCGGCGCTCGACGCAGCCCTGGCGGCCGCCTCGGCCGCCGGCCAACCGGTGCTGCTCGACTGGTACGCCGACTGGTGCATCAGCTGCAAGGTGATAGAACATGAGGTGCTCAGCGCACCGCAGGTGCAGGCGCAGTTGGCCGCTTTCAAGCTGCTGCGTTTCGACATCACCGAAAGCAATGTCGAGCAGCGAAGCCTGCTCGACCGCTATCGCCTGTTCGGCCCGCCGGCACTGCTGTTCTTTGCCGCAAACGGCAGCGAAATGAGCAGCGATCGTGTGGTTGGTGAAATAAACGCCGGCGATTTTGCACAGATCCTCACGCGCGTACGCGGCCAACTCGGGCTATAACTTCCTGCTCACTGCGCTGTTCGCAGCCTGCGGTGACCAAATTTAAACATCTGGTCACATACTTTGCGCGAATCTCGGGCAACGTGCTGGCTATTGCCGGGAACTGGACACACCTACTCGCTTTGCGGCATAGTCGCCGCGCATGTCGTATTGCCCTACAAGACCAAGGAACCCGCAGATGGCTACCCTACTGGTGCTGCACGGCCCCAACCTCAACCTGCTCGGTACCCGCGAGCCGGGTCATTACGGTGCCGCCACCCTCGCCCAGATCAACCAGGATCTGCAGCAGCGTGCCCGTGCCGCAGGCCACCATCTGCAGTACCTGCAGAGCAATGCCGAGTATGAGCTGATCGATCGGATTCACGCCGCGCGCGACGAAGGCGTCGATTTCATCCTGATCAATCCGGCTGCTTTCACCCACACCAGCGTCGCATTACGTGACGCATTGCTGGCAGTGAGCATCCCATTCATCGAAGTGCACCTGTCCAACGTGCACAAGCGTGAACCGTTCCGGCATCACTCCTACTTCTCCGATGTTGCGGTAGGGGTGATCTGCGGTCTCGGCGCCAGCGGTTATCGACTGGCCCTGGAGGCAGCTCTGGAACAGCTGGCTGCAAGCGCACAGCCCTGATGAAACAAGGCCTTGGCCCCTGCGGGCCGAGGTCATAGAGAAACGTTTTCGACACGTTTTCAATTTACGTCCCCGACCGAACCTTGGGAGTTGCTGATTAATGGATATCCGTAAAGTCAAAAAGCTGATCGAACTGCTGGAAGAGTCCGGCATCGACGAACTGGAGATCAAGGAAGGCGAAGAGTCCGTTCGCATCAGCCGTCACAGCAAGACCCCAGCTGCTCAGCAGTACTTCGCGCCACAACCGATGGCCGCCGCTCCAGTAGCTGCGCCTGCTCCGGTTGCCGCTGCCGCCCCTGCTGCCGACGCCGCGCCAGTGCTCAAAGGCACCGTGGTCCGTTCGCCAATGGTCGGTACCTTCTACCGCAAGCCATCGCCGACCTCGCCGAACTTCGCTGAAGTCGGGCAGAGCATCAAGAAAGGCGACACCCTGTGCATCGTCGAAGCGATGAAGATGATGAACCACATCGAAGCCGAAATCGGCGGTGTCATCGACGCCATCCTGGTGGAAGACGGTCAGCCGGTTGAATTCGACCAGCCGCTGTTCACCGTCGTTTGATCCTCGGAGAGCCAACGATGTCTGCGAAGCTGGAAAAAGTCCTGATCGCCAACCGTGGCGAAATCGCCCTGCGTATCCTGCGGGCCTGCAAAGAGCTCGGCATCAAGACCGTCGCTGTGCACTCCACGGCTGACCGTGAGCTGATGCACCTGGGTCTGGCGGACGAATCGGTCTGCATCGGCCCTGCGTCGTCCAAGGATTCCTACCTGCACATCCCGGCGATCATCGCTGCCGCCGAAGTGACTGGCGCTACCGCCATCCACCCAGGCTACGGCTTCCTCGCCGAGAACGCTGACTTCGCCGAGCAGGTCGAGAAGTCCGGCTTTGCCTTCATCGGCCCGAAAGCCGACACCATTCGCCTGATGGGCGACAAGGTTTCGGCCAAGGCAGCCATGATCGAAGCTGGTGTACCGACCGTACCAGGCTCCGACGGCCCACTGCCGGAAGACGAAGAAGAAGCCCTGCGCATCGGCCGTGAAGTCGGCTACCCGGTGATCATCAAAGCCGCTGGCGGCGGCGGTGGTCGCGGCATGCGCGTGGTGCACAATGAAGAAGACCTGATCGCGTCGGCCAAGCTGACCCGTACCGAAGCCGGTGCTGCGTTCGGCAACCCGATGGTCTACCTCGAGAAGTTCCTGACCAACCCACGTCACGTGGAAGTCCAGGTGCTGTCCGACGGCCAGGGCCAGGCAATCCATCTCGGCGACCGTGACTGCTCACTGCAGCGCCGTCACCAGAAGGTTCTCGAAGAAGCGCCGGCCCCGGGCATCGACGAGCAAGCGCGTCAGGAAGTCTTCGCCCGCTGTGTCAAGGCGTGCATCGACATCGGTTACCGTGGTGCCGGCACGTTCGAGTTCCTCTACGAGAACGGCCGCTTCTACTTCATCGAAATGAACACCCGTGTTCAGGTCGAGCACCCGGTTTCGGAAATGGTCACTGGTATCGACATCGTCAAGGAGATGCTCAGCATCGCCGCTGGCAACAAGCTGTCGTTCACTCAGGATGACGTGGTGATCCGCGGCCACTCGCTGGAATGCCGGATCAACGCTGAAGACCCGCGCAAGTTCATCCCGAGCCCAGGCACCGTCAAGCACTTCCATGCCCCAGGCGGCAATGGCGTGCGGGTTGATTCGCACCTGTACAGCGGCTATTCGGTTCCGCCGAACTATGACTCGCTGATCGGCAAGCTGATCACCTACGGCAAGGATCGCGACGAAGCCATGGCGCGCATGCGCAATGCCCTCGACGAAATCGTGGTCGACGGTATCAAGACCAACATCCCGCTGCACCGCGACCTGGTGCGCGATGAAGGTTTCTGCAAAGGTGGCGTCAACATCCATTACCTCGAGCACAAACTGGCCAACCAGGATTGATCTTGAAGTGATGCGCTGAACAAACCCCGGCCCTGTGCCGGGGTTTTTTATTGCCGCTCGTGCCTCGCTTGCCTCGCCACGCGCACAAACCGCACACACTGAAGTAAACTGCCCTACTTCGCGCAGCCCAGTCGCTGCCCCCACAGATTTTTTAAGGTACCCGCCATGCCCTGGCTGCAAGTACGTCTGGCCATCAGCCCGGAACAAGCCGAAACCTACGAAGATGCCCTGCTCGAAGTAGGCGCTGTCTCGGTAACCTTCATGGACGCCGAAGACCAGCCGATCTTCGAGCCGGACCTCAACACCACGCCACTGTGGTCGCACACCCACCTGCTGGCCCTGTTCGAAGCCGACGCTGAGCCTGAGCAGGTATTCGCTCACCTGCGCCTGCTGACCAACGCCGAGCTGCCCGAGCATCAGGCTGAAGTCATCGAAGACCAGGACTGGGAGCGCAGCTGGATGGACAACTTCCAGCCCATGCGTTTTGGTCAGCGTCTGTGGATCGTGCCAAGCTGGCACGCAGCCCCTGAGCCGGAAGCAGTCAACCTGCTGCTCGACCCGGGCCTGGCGTTCGGCACCGGCACCCACCCGACTACCGCGCTGTGCCTGGAGTGGCTCGACGGCCAGCAACTGGCTGACGTGCAGGTACTGGACTTCGGCTGTGGCTCGGGCATTCTGGCCATCGCTGCGCTGCTGCTGGGCGCGCGCGAAGCGGTCGGTACCGATATCGATGTGCAGGCGCTGGAAGCTTCGCGCGACAACGCCGGGCGCAACGGTATCGAAGCCGAGCGCTTCCCGCTGTACCTGCCTGAAGACATGCCGGCGATGCAGGCCGACGTGCTGGTGGCCAACATTCTGGCTGGCCCGCTGGTCTCGCTGGCGCCGCAGTTGTCGGGTCTGGTACGACCGGGCGGCCTGCTGGCGTTATCGGGGATCCTCGCCGAACAGGGTGAAGAAGTCGCCGCCGCCTATGCTGCAGACTTTGACCTGGACCCGATCGTCGTCCGCGACGGCTGGGTTCGCATCAGTGGCCGCCGTCGCTCGGCAGGCCTGAAATAATCACCTGCACAGCCCCCCGGATCGCCGCATGACCGACAGTTTCGTCACCCAGTGCCCGCATTGCCAGACCAGCTTTCGCGTCACGCATCATCAATTGAGCGTGGCCCGCGGGGTGGTTCGCTGCGGCCAGTGCCTGCAAGTGTTCAACGCCGCCAAGCAACTGCTCGAGCAAAACCGCGTAGCCACTGCCGAGACGGCGCCTGCGCAGCCGGAGCTGGCTACCCCGGTCGAAGCACCAGCGCCTGCTGGGCCGGCGCCGAGCCAGGACGACTGGCAGACCAGCGCTCAGGCCTTTGACGAAATCGACCTGGACCAGGCATTAGCCAATCTGGAGCGTCGCGATCGGGCCAGCGAAGGCCAGAGCGAGGCGCGCAGCGATGCTCTGCAGGCAGTGCGCGAGGTGCACGACCCGGACGAAGACGTCGGCCGCCCGTTCGGTAACGCCACCGACGAGCCTCTGAGCGAGCCTTCAGCGCTGGTCCTCGAGCCGCCACTGATCGAGGCCGAAGCGCTTGAGCAAGAGCCGTTTGAGCAGGAAGCCTTTGAGCCCGAGCCATCGCCCCGCGAGCGCACCGAGCCAAGCATTGGCCTGGTGCTTGACCCGGACGATCAACCCAGCCGCCAGCAGCCCACGCTGGGCGCGCCGTTGACCGCAGCCGAAGCGCTGAGCCGCGAGTCTCTGGCCGCCGATGACGACCATGACACGGTTGTAAGCGGCCTGTCGGCGCTCGATGATGGCCGCCGCAAGGAAAACCTGTCAGCGCTGGACGCCCACGACGAGGAACTCGAGCAGCCGCTCGATGAGCGTATCGAACCGGGCCTGAACAGCCGCGCCAACCGGCGCAAGGAGCCGCTGATCGATGTGGTCGACGACCCGCTCCATCTGGACTGGCAAAAACCTCAGGTCAACTGGGGCAAGCGCTTGCTGTGGGGCACGCTGACCCTGCTTGCCGCCGGCTTGCTGGCCTTTCAGTACGTATGGTTCCACTTCGACGAAATGGCCCGCCAGGACCAGTACCGGCCGTGGTTCCAGCAACTGTGCCCGACGCTGGGCTGCAAGGTGCCGACCCGGGTCGACATTGCCCGGATCAAGAGCAGCAACCTGGTGGTGCGCAGCCATCCGGACTTCAAGGGCGCCCTGATCGTCGACGCGATCATCTACAACCGCGCGCCGTTTGCCCAACCGTTCCCATTGCTGGAACTGCGCTTTGCCGACCTCAATGGCCAGTCGATTGCCAGTCGTCGCTTCAAACCCAGTGAGTACCTCTCCGGTGAATTGGCCGGGCGCGGCGAAATGCCCAGCCAGACGCCTATCCATATTGCCCTGGATATCCTCGACCCGGGCCCCAAGGCCGTCAACTACAGCCTGAGCTTTCGCTCGCCGGAGTGACAATTGCCCGCAGACGCCGGTTTACCGGCGCCTGCAGCTTGTCCAGAACTGCGAGGCATAAGGCCGCAGCTGTTCAGATTTTATCCAAATTGACCTTTATCCAGTCATCCAGAGCGGGTATTATGCCCACCCTTTTTGACCTCAATGATTCGGCCCCACAACAGGGAACACCTATGTCGGCGGTACGCATCGGCCCATATACGCTTCGCAACAACCTGATCCTTGCGCCTATGGCCGGGGTTACGGACCAGCCTTTCCGCACGCTTTGCCAGCGCTTGGGCGCAGGCATGGTGGTGTCGGAGATGGTCAGCAGCGACATGAGCCTGTGGGACAGCCGCAAGTCACGTCTGCGCCGCATCCATGAAGGTGATCCCGAGCCGCGCTCGGTACAGATCGCCGGGGGTGACGCACAGATGATGGCGGCGGCGGCCCGGGCCAATGTCGAGGCCGGCGCGCAGATCATCGACATCAACATGGGTTGCCCGGCAAAAAAAGTCTGCAACAAAGCTGCAGGCTCTGCTTTATTGAGAGATGAAGTGCTGGTCAGCGAGATCCTCGATGCCGTAATTGGCGCAGTGGATGTCCCGGTGACCCTGAAGATTCGTACCGGCTGGGACCGTTCGAGCAAGAACGGCCTGAACGTGGCAAAAATCGCCGAACAGGCCGGCATCCAGGCGCTTGCGGTGCATGGCCGCACACGCGCCGACCTGTACACCGGTGAAGCCGAGTACGACACCATTGCTGCGATCAAGCAGGCAGTGTCGATCCCGGTCTTTGCCAATGGCGATATCACCTCGCCAGAAAAAGCCCGGGCGGTGCTGCATGCCACCGGTGCCGACGGCCTGCTGATTGGCCGTGCGGCCCAAGGCCGGCCGTGGATCTTCCGCGAGATCGAGCATTACCTGCAGACCGGTGAATACCTGCCGGCGCCAGGGCTGGACGAAGTTGAACGCATTCTGCTGGAGCACCTGGCCGCGCTGCATGCCTTCTACGGCGATGTAATGGGCGTACGTATCGCCCGAAAGCACGTTGGCTGGTACCTGGCAACCCGACCCGGCGGCAAGGAGTTCCGCTCCCGGTTCAACGCTTTGGATGAGACACACGCGCAATGCGCCAACGTTCGCGAGTTTTTCTCCGAATGCCGACAGAGCCTTGAAACAAAGGACGAACAAGGGGTGGCCGCATGACGATGATGACCGAGACTTTAGTGAGTGGAACAACGCCCGTGAGCGACAACGCCAACCTCAAGCAGCACCTGAATACGCCGAGCGAGGAGGGCCAGACCCTGCGCGACAGCGTCGAGAAGGCGCTGCACAACTACTTCGCCCACCTCGAAGGCGCCTCCGTCACGGACGTGTACAACCTGGTGCTCTCGGAGGTCGAGGCGCCGCTGCTCGAAAGTGTGATGAATTACGTCAAGGGCAACCAGACCAAAGCCAGCGAGATGCTCGGACTCAACCGTGGCACCCTGCGCAAGAAGCTCAAGCAGTACGATTTGCTCTAAGGCCAGAATCCCAATCAGAAAAGGCGGCTCCCGCAGGAGGCGCCTTTTTTGCTGACTCCACCGCGTTATGGAATCCGAAATGACCGACCAGACTACCCGCCTGCCGATCCGCCGCGCCCTGATCAGCGTCTCCGACAAGACCGGGATCCTCGAATTCGCTCGCGAGCTGCAACAGCTCGGCGTCGAGATCCTGTCCACCGGTGGCACCTACAAGCTGCTCAAGGACAATGGCGTCGACGCGGTGGAAGTGGCCGACTACACCGGCTTCGCTGAAATGATGGACGGCCGGGTGAAGACCCTGCATCCAAAAATCCACGGTGGCATCCTCGGTCGTCGCGGCACCGACGACGCGATCATGAACGAGCACGGCATCAAGCCAATCGATCTGGTGGCAGTCAACCTGTACCCGTTCGAAGCCACCATTGCCAAGCCTGGCTGCGACCTGCCGAGCGCAATCGAGAACATCGATATCGGCGGCCCGACCATGGTTCGCTCGGCAGCCAAGAACCACAAGGACGTGGCCATCGTGGTCAACGCCGGTGACTACGGCCAGGTCCTCGAAAGCCTCAAGGCCGGTGGCCTGACCTACGCTCAGCGCTTCGACCTGATGCTCAAGGCGTTCGAGCACACCGCCGCCTACGACGGTATGATCGCCAACTACATGGGTACCGTGAACCAGGCTGCCGAGACCCTGTCGACTTCCGACCGCAGCCTGTTCCCGCGCACCTTCAACAGCCAGTTCGTCAAAGCCCAGGAAATGCGCTACGGCGAGAACCCGCACCAGAACGCGGCGTTCTACGTTGAAGCGAACAAGGGCGAAGCGAGCATCTCTACCGCCACCCAGCTGCAGGGCAAAGAGCTGTCGTTCAACAACGTGGCCGACACCGATGCCGCCCTCGAGTGCGTCAAGAGCTTCGTCAAGCCGGCCTGCGTGATCGTCAAGCACGCCAACCCGTGCGGCGTTGCCGTGGTTCCGGAAAACGAAGGCGGCATTCGTCAGGCCTACGAACTGGCCTACGCCACCGACACCGAGTCGGCCTTTGGCGGCATCATCGCCTTCAACCGCGAGCTGGACGGCGAGACCGCCAAGGCCATCGTCGAGCGTCAGTTCGTTGAAGTGATCATTGCGCCGAAGATCTCCCAGGCTGCCCGTGACGTAGTAGCCGCCAAGCAGAACGTGCGTCTGCTCGAGTGCGGCGAGTGGCCAGCCGAGCGCAGCGCTGGCTGGGACTTCAAGCGGGTCAACGGTGGCCTGCTGGTGCAGAGCCGCGATATCGGCATGATCAGCGCCGATGATCTGAAGATCGTTACCCAGCGCGCGCCGAGCGAGCAGGAAATTCACGACCTGATCTTCGCCTGGAAAGTAGCCAAGTTCGTCAAGTCCAACGCTATCGTCTACGCCAAGCAGCGCCAGACCATCGGTGTCGGTGCTGGCCAGATGAGCCGCGTCAACTCGGCACGCATTGCTGCCATCAAAGCCGAGCATGCTGGCCTGCAGGTACAAGGTGCGGTCATGGCCTCGGACGCGTTCTTCCCGTTCCGCGACGGTATCGACAACGCTGCCAAGGCCGGCATCACTGCAGTGATCCAGCCAGGTGGTTCGATGCGCGATGCTGAAGTGATCGCTGCTGCCGACGAAGCCGGCATCGCCATGGTGTTCACCGGCATGCGCCACTTCCGCCACTAATTTCGCCCGCCCCACCGCTCCCCTGTAGGAGCGGCCTTGCGTCGCGAAAGGCCCGCACAGCGGGCCCAAAATTTGTGCAACACCACCAATTTTTGGGCCGCTACGCGACCCTTTCGCGACGCAAGGCCGCTCCTACAGAAAAGCGTCTGGGTTCGTCGCTAAACAGTTTTCGAGGTTTTAGACATGAAAGTTTTGATCATCGGCAACGGCGGCCGTGAACACGCCCTGGCCTGGAAAGTTGCCCAGGACCCACGTGTCGAAAAAGTCTTCGTCGCCCCAGGCAACGCTGGCACCGCCACCGAAGCCAAATGCGAGAACGTCGACATCCAGGTGACCGCTCTGGAGCAGTTGGCCGATTTCGCCGAGCAGAACGTCGACCTGACCATCGTCGGCCCGGAAGCGCCACTGGTTGCCGGCGTCGTCGACCTGTTCCGCAGCCGCAAGCTCGACTGCTTTGGCCCAACCAAGGGCGCTGCCCAGCTTGAAGGCTCCAAGGCATTCACCAAGGACTTCCTGGCCCGTCACCAGATCCCTACCGCGGATTACCAGAACTTCACCGAAGTCGAGCCAGCCCTGGCCTACCTGCAAAAGGTCGGCGCGCCGATCGTGATCAAGGCCGACGGCCTTGCTGCGGGCAAAGGCGTGATCGTTGCCATGACCTTGCAGCAAGCCGAAGACGCCGTGCGCGACATGCTCGCCGGTAACGCCTTTGGTGATGCAGGTTCGCGGGTCGTCATCGAAGAGTTCCTCGACGGCGAAGAAGCCAGCTTCATCGTCATGGTCGACGGTGAAAACGTGCTGCCGATGGCGACCAGCCAGGACCACAAGCGCGTCGGCGACGGCGACAGCGGGCCGAACACCGGCGGCATGGGCGCCTACTCGCCAGCCCCGGTGGTTACCGCCGAAGTGCACCAGCGGGTGATGGACCAGGTGATCTGGCCGACCGTGCGCGGCATGGCCGCCGAAGGCAACGTCTACACCGGCTTCCTGTACGCCGGGCTGATGATCGACAAGGCCGGCAACCCCAAGGTGATCGAGTTCAACTGCCGCTTCGGCGACCCGGAAACCCAGCCAGTCATGCTGCGCCTGGAGTCGAGCCTGGTGCTGTTGATCGAAGCCGCCTTCGCCAAGGCCTTGAACAAGGTCGAAGCACAATGGGACCCGCGGCCAAGCCTGGGTGTCGTGCTGGCTGCCGGCGGTTACCCGGCCGACTACGCCAAGGGCGCTACGATTCACGGTCTCGGCGCTGCGGCCAAGCTGGAAGGCAAGGTCTTCCATGCCGGCACTGCGCTGCAGGACGGCCAGGTCGTGACCAACGGCGGCCGCGTGCTGTGCGCCACTGCCCTCGGTCAGACCGTCGCCCAGGCCCAGGAACAGGCTTACCGCCTGGCCAAGGAAGTCAGCTGGGACGGTAGCTTCTACCGCACCGACATCGGCTACCGGGCCATTGCCCGCGAGCGTGGTGAAGCGCAGTAACAGCGCTTTGGCGAATGGCCGTGACACCCTTTGGTGCACGGCCTTCGGCTCGTCGACAGGATGCCGATGGGCCTTGCGTTCGCCTTCACCCGCCGCGCATAGTTGTGCTTCGCCACACCCGCTAAGAAAGGATCTCGTCTTGCGTCGGCTTCGGATTGCCCTTGCCCTGTTCGTCAGCTTGCTGACCCTGCTCTGCCTGCCGCCGGCCTCGGCCGAGCAAGGTGGTGGCTGGTCGCTGCTGGTCGATGAACAGGCCAACCTGCAACTGAGCGACGTACGCTCCGAACGCTACCGCAACCAATTCAGTCCCCTCCAGCTCAACGAGCTGGAGGCTGCCGAGCCTGATCAAGCGCTCTGGCTGCACTACCGGCTGGAACCGGATGACCAGCAACGCCTGCTGCGCATCTTCGCTCCCGACCTGTCCCGCCTCGATCTGTACGTGCTCAACGGTGACAAACTGCTGCGCCAGCGCCACCATGGTCCGCAGGCCAACACCGGCAGCGAGCCGACCCTGCTCGGCAGTGACCACTTGCTGACTTTACCCAACAGCAGCCAGCCACTGGACGTCTACCTGCACCTGGTCTCGGAACACCAACTGCGCCCAGCCATCAGCCTGTTGTCTGCTGCCGAGGCTGCGGGCGACCAACACTTGCTGCTGTTGTTCGGCCTGTTGTTCGGCGGTCTGGTCATGCTGATCCTGCACAACGTGATTCGCTTCCTCTACGTGCGCTCGAGCACCACCCTGATTCTTGCCCTTTACCACGGCCTGATGCTGCTCAGCGCGCTGATCCTGCTCAACCTCAGCGGGCCCTGGTGGCACGTCTGGCACAGTGCGCAAACGCCTGCCGCCTACCTGACCCTGGTCATGGCCGGGCTGGCCGGTCTGTACTTCACCCAGCACTTTTTCAGTACCGGCAATTCGCCGCGGCTGAATCGGCTGTTGCAGGGCGAGATGCTGTTGGTTGGTGTCAGTAGCCTGATCCTGCTGTTCGTCGACACCCTGCCGCTCAACCTGATGACCTACGCCCTGCTCGCGATTGGCAGCGCAAGCATGCTGCTGGTCAGCAGCTATCACTGGTACAAGGGCTACAGCCCGGCACGTTTGTTCGCCTTGGCAATGCTGGTGTACAACCTCGGCGGGCTGGTGTTGCTGCCAGCGTTGCTCGGCCTGACCCGCACGCCGACGCCATGGTTGCTGTGCATTCTGCTGGCACTGACGGTAAGCAGCGGCCTGCTGCTCAACCTGGCAGTGAGTGAACGCTTGCGACGCATCAATGAGGACCGCTTCCGTGCCAGCCGCGCGCTGGCAGCCAGCGACGCCGAGCTCAACGCCAAGGCCGAGTTCCTGGCCAAGATCAGCCATGAAATCCGCACACCGATGAACGGCGTGCTGGGCATGACCGAGCTGTTGCTGGGCACGCCGCTGTCGGTCAAGCAGCGCGACTACGTGCAGACCATCCACAGCGCCGGCAACGAGCTGCTGACCTTGATCAACGAGATCCTCGACATCTCCAAGCTGGAGTCGCGGCAGATCGAGCTGGACGATGTGCAGTTCGACCTCAACGCCTTGATCGAAGACTGCCTGAATATCTTTCGGGCCAAGGCCGAACAACGCAACATCGAGCTGATCAGCTTTACCCAACCGCAAGTCCCGCGGGTCATCAGCGGCGACCCAACGCGCTTGCGTCAGGCCCTTTCCAGCCTGCTGGAAAACGCGCTGAAAAATACCGAGCAGGGCGAAATCCTGCTGGTGGTGGCACTGGATCAACGCGGCGAGCTGCCGCGTTTGCGCATTGCCGTCCAAGACAGCGGCAGTGCCATGCCACCGGCCGAGCGCGAAGCCTTGCTGCAGGCCGAGCTACACAGCCATCAGTTTCTTTCCAGCAATAAGCTCGGTGGCCATCTCGGGCTGGTGATCGCCAAACAATTGATTGGCCTGATGCAGGGCGAATTCGGCATCAAGAGCAGCAGCAACATGGGCAACACCCTGTGGTTGACCCTGCCGCTCGACCCGTCACGTCTGGAGCAGCCACCGGCCGACCTGGACGGCCCGCTGCGTGACGCACGAGTACTGGTGGTCGACGATAACGACACCTGTCGCAAGGTCCTGGTGCAGCAATGCAGTGCCTGGGGGATGAATGTCAGCGCCGTGCCGTCGGGCAAGGAAGCGCTCGCCCTGCTGCGCACCAAGGCGCACCTGCGCGACTATTTCGACGCGGTCCTGCTCGACCAGAACATGCCCGGCATGACCGGCATGCAACTGGCAGCCAAGATCAAGGAAGACCCAAGCCTCAACCACGACATCCTGGTGGTGATGCTGACCGGCATCAGCAACGCCCCGAGCAAGGTCATCGCGCGCAACGCCGGGGTCAAGCGCATCCTTGCCAAGCCGGTGGCCGGCTACACCTTGAAAACCACCCTCGCTGAAGAGCTGGCCCAGCGCGGACGTGAGCAGGCCACGCCGCCGGTCGCGCTGGGCATGCCGCCGGCGACACTGGAAGTTCCAGCCGACTTCCACGTGCTGGTTGCCGAAGACAACAGCATTTCGACCAAGGTCATCCGCGGCATGCTCGGCAAGCTCAACCTCGAACCTGATACCGCCAGCAATGGCGAGGAGGCCCTGCAGGCCATGCAGGCTCGTCGCTACGATCTGGTCTTGATGGATTGCGAGATGCCCGTGCTGGATGGATTCTCAGCGACCATTCGCCTGCGCGAGTGGGAGGCGGCCAACCAGCGCCAGCGCACGCCGGTTGTCGCGCTGACCGCCCACATCCTCAGCGAGCACAAGGAACGTGCACGCCTGGCCGGTATGGACGGCCACATGGCCAAGCCGGTCGAGCTGTCGCAACTGCGCGAACTGGTCCAGTACTGGGCCGGGCAGCGCGAGGCGAGAGCCGCTGAGGTGGATGCATCATGACCGGCAGCGCTGAGCGCAGCCGGGCAAAGCTCAAACCCACCGCCTGAGCGGCTGATACACTTGCCGCACCCATCCCATCGCCATGGATCCTGGTCATGCTTCATGAGTTGTTCAGCGTTTATCTGAAGATGCTCGTGCTCTACAGCCCGTTCTTCGTGCTGTCCTGCTTCATCAGCCTGACCCGCGGCCACTCCAGCAAGGAGCGCAAGCAACTGGCCTGGCGCGTGGCGATTGCCGTGCTCATTGCCAGCGTGCTGTTGTACCTGTTTGGCCGGGTGATCTTCGGCGTGTTCGGCATCACTGCCGACGCCTTTCGTATCGGTGCCGGCAGTGTGTTGTTCATTTCTGCGCTGAGCATGGCCCAGGGCAAGCCGGCGGTGCAGAGCGACAACGTACAGCAGGACGTAACCATCGTACCGCTGACCATCCCGCTGACCGTCGGCCCCGGCACCATCGGTGCGCTGCTGGTGATGGGCGTCAGCCAGCCGCACTGGGATGACAAGCTACTGGCAATCGTCAGTATTGCTCTGGCCAGTTTCACTGTCGGCCTAGTGCTGTACCTCTCGCACGGTATCGAACGAATCCTGGGTGACCAGGGCTTGCAGATCGTCAGCCGCTTGATGGGGCTGTTCGTCTGTGCCCTGGCTGCGCAGATCATCTTTACCGGGATCAAGGGCTACTTGCTTAACTAGATCTGATACTCGTGGATACTCAGTCGCGCCTGCTCTACCGTGCTGGCAAGAACCTTGGGCAGGTGCGTGTCCATGAATGCTCGGACATTGAACCGCACCAGTTCAGCAGAGACTTTCTGGTAGCTACGCTTGCGCTCCATGAAGCCGGTCGCGAAGCGAGTCTTCTTGTCAGTCTCGAAGTACAGCACCATGTCGACTCGACCGTTACCGGCCGGCGAACAAGGAAGAAATTGCAGGCACTGTCGCTCGGCGGCCTGTCGCTCGAAGGTACCCAGGGTGGCCGGGCTGGCCATCAACCGGCGCAGGGCAAGATCGGTGGACTCGGCAAAGTGCTCACCTGCCGTGGCGGCAATGGTCTGAAGCGCTTTGTCCACCAGCTTTGACCGTTGATCCGTCGGCCAATGTATGTCCTCTGGCGCAACCGCATCCCACCCCATGAACTTTAGCTGGTTACGAAAGTAGCTCAACCAGTCCTCGACCAGACCCTCATTGAACACGCTCAGGGTGGCGCGCTCGGCCAAGGCAACCGCCGTCTTTACCGCGTCGCACTGCTGTCCATCAAGACCGGGCAGGAAGCTCACAATCGATGAGCCGATTACCGCTGCTTGGGTATTTGCCATCACATCCTCCTGTTCTGCGTGGGCAGTTCGAGCACATAGGCGTGTTCATGCTGTTTCTTGTCCATCAACATGCGTAACTGGCTGCGTTTTGTTTCAAAGGACTGCGCGTCGCACAGCAGTGAGAGGCAGCGCAGTTGGACCTCGGCCGGCAACGTCGCGATTTCGCTCAGGCTAAGCTGCTCGGCTGCCTCGACAGCGGCCGTGGACTGCCAGCTCAGGCTGCACAGATGCAGACGCATGTCCGCCTCCATCAGGCCGATTTCCAGCTTTGCCAAATGCCCGTCTGCAGTGTCCGAGCGGATGAAACCTTGCAGCTGCCGCAGCCCATCTGGGTGCTCGCGCAAGCGTTCGAAGACGCTGCGCAAGACCTGACCGCCATCGATGCCTGCCTGCCCGAACCACGCTTGAAGCGCTGGAGAGATGGCCAGCCCGGCAACGTCCGGTACACTCTGCTCATCGTGCGCCTGACTGGTCACGAGCCAGCCCAGCTCTGCATACACTGCTCGATAAGCGCGGTCCCAGGTGGCCGGCTCGGTAAAGCGATTGCCCGCACGCTTGTTCGCGACCAGCTGCGCGTAGAGCGTGCTATCAATGGCTGCCTGACGCTGCGATGGGCTGATCTGTGGATCAGTCAACAACACTGTCCCGGCGACCAGCACCAGGGCGTGATTCTGTATTTGCATGGGATGCCTGCTGCCTGCAAGTCGTTGGAATGACGGCGAAGCATGTCGCCGTCAGCCTGCTCAGATCTCGTATTCGAGAATGTCTTCAACACTGCGCACGCCGAGCTTGGTCTCGATGTGCTCACGTACGCGGTCGTAGATCATTCGGTTGAACGACAACACCGCGCTGCCGGCGTAGTACTCCGAGGAAGTAATGTTCCATTCCACGCCGAGCAGGTCAGTGTTGGACTCGGGCGCTGCGGCGTTGACGCAGCTCATCACCAGCACCACCTCACCTTCAGGCGTTTCCATGCACGCACCCAGCCCGACCATGCCGCTGCGCTTATTCTTTCGATCGCTGATGAAGATCCGCTTTTCGCTATCGATCGAACCGAGCTTGTCGATCGCTTTCTGGGCCAGCTTGCTAAACGCCTCACCAACAGGCCCGCCCAGCGCAGCAGCACCGGCAGCGGACATCACGCGAAACACCACTGCGCCGACGGTAACCGTTACCGAAGATGCCGTTTCGAGTTCGAAACTGCGGCGCGCGGCGACAAACCCGCAATCCTGCATGGCCTTCAGAAACTGGTCGTACCAGGCCTTACTTTGAATTTGTGGGTCATACAGTTTATCGGCCACCAATGTGGCGAAGTGGAAGGCATTCTTGACGTCGTTACGGCTTTGCTGGGTCATCCCGGCACCGCAGGCGAGCAGGGAATCCTGGACCAGGACGGCGGTGTTGGTGCTCGGAATATCGTTGCTGTCAGACATGAATAAATCCTTGGTGGTAGCCCCTGTGATTCAGGGATTACCACCCTATGCGCAGGCCTTCGGGGAAGGAGCGCTGAAGGATTTCCTCAACACCTCAGTTGGCCGCTGGGTACCACCGCGGGGTGTAGACCCAGGTGCCACCGTCGGCACGCGGCAATGTGCAGGTTGTCGAAGACCCGACCAACACCATGGTGCGCATGTCGACCATTTCTGGCAGCAGTTCGGCCAGTGTGACTACCCGCAGCGTCTGCCCAGGCCTACCAATATCGCGACCAAGGACTACCGGCGTAGCGCCTGAGCGATGACGGCGCACGACGTCCAGCGCTACACCCAATTGCCAGGGTCTGGCTTTCGAAATCGGGTTATAGAACGCCAGCACCAGATCAGCCTGGGCGGCAAGGTCCAGGCGTGTCTCGATGATCGACCAGGGTTTGAGGTTGTCCGACAGCGACATCACGCAGAAGTCATGCCCCAGCGGCGCGCCGGCCTGAGCAGCGGTAGCCAACGATGCCGATACGCCTGGGAGGATCTGCAGATCGACCTGATGCCAGGCCGGGTCGGTCGACTCGTGCAAGGCCTCGAGCACGGCGGCGGCCATGGCGAACACGCCGGGATCACCCGACGACACCACCACCACCGAACGGCCCTGTGCGGCCAGCTCAAAGGCATGCCGGGCGCGCTGCATCTCTTCGCGGTTGTCGGTGTTGTGCAGCACCTGATCCGGGCGGAACGGGCCAGCCATACGCACGTAGGTTTCGTAACCGAGCACATCCTCGGCCAGGCTCAGTTCGCGCTTGACTGCAGGCACCATCAGTTCGGCGGCGCCGGGGCCGAGGCCGATCACTGCCAGCCGGCCACGACCGCGACCGACCTGGGCAGGGTCGATGGGCGCGCTGGCAACTGCCACCAACAACCCCGAGTGTTCACTCAAGCGGGCGCCAGGCACGCTCTGTTCGACCATCTCGGCCAGGCTCACTGCCGGCGTGGCAAAGCGCAGTGCGACACCGAGTTGCTGCGCCGCCTGGTGCAGGCCCGGCAGGGCCATGTGCTGGTCACTGGCAAGCAGGCACGCCAGCGCTGGCTCGGCAATATTGGCCGCGCGCAGGGCCGCGCGCACGTGCTCGGCAAGCTCGGCAGACTCGGCACTGACGGCGACCAGCACCGAACGTGGATGGATCAGCAGTTCGTCACGGCTGGCGGGGCGCGCTTCGCAGCCCACGTGAATGGTTCGTTGCGCTGCCGCATCGGCGGGCAGTTGCGCCTGCGCAAGCCACGGCGCATCACCCTCGATACGTACGCTCTGACCGGCCAGCAGGTCGGAGACAAAGCGCTTGCCCTGCTCCAGGTCTGCCAAGGCATAGCCAACCGGCGGATTGAGCAGGCAGGTGCCGAAACGCAGTTCACCACTCGTGGTGATCGCGGCAGCGACCGACAACGCCGCGCCGATCTCGCGCGCCATCACGTTGACCCCGCCGAGGCCGCCGAGCAACGGCACCACGGCACTGCCATCTTCGGCGACCACCAGTACCGGTGGCTCGACATCCTTGTCGCTGAGCACGCTGGCCAGGCTGCGGATGACGATGCCGGCGGCGCACAGGGCAATGATCGGCGTGTCTTGCAGATACAGCTCGCGCAAGGTGCTGCCAAATGACTCATAGCCACTGTCGGCGCCCGCGACCCGGCCATTCAGGCCATGGATGCTGGCCTCGGGATACAGTTGCTGGAGGCGCTGCGCAGTAGCCAGGCTGGCCTGGCCGAGGATGATGATGGCCGGCGCTTTGCGTAGGTTCAGCCCTGCCATTTTTCACCCGGCACGATGATCAGCGAAAAGTAGGGCGAAGACTGCGGATCGACCGCGTCCAGCGCAACGATTTTCTGATTGGCCATGGTCGCACGCTCAACGTACAGCGCGCGCTGGTCCAGGCCCAACTCGGCCAGCACCTGGCGCACCTTGGGGAAGTTGCGCCCCAGCTTCATGATCACCGCCGCATCGGCGTCGGCCAGCCGCCGCTTGAGCTCTTCGGCAGGCAACACACCGGACAATACGGTCAGGGTCTGGTTGCGGTAGACCAGCGGCGCGCCAAGCACCGAGGCGCCACCGAGCATCGAACAGACACCAGGAATCACCTCGGCGTCATAGCGCTGCGCCAGGCGGTCATGCAGGTACATGTACGATCCGTAGAAGAACGGATCACCTTCGCAGATCACCGCTACATCACGCCCGGCGTCCAGATGCGCGGCCACTTGCTCGCCGGCCTCATCGTAGAAATCACTGATGACCTGTTCGTAGGACAGCGGCGCAGGCAGCGCCTCGGTAGTCACCGGATACACCAGTGGCAGCAAGGTCTGCTGCGCCTGCAAATGCGCTTCGATGATGCCGAAGGCGTTGCCGCGCTTACCCTTGGCCACAAAGTAAGCCACCACCGGCGCCTCGCGCAGCAGGCGCAAGGCCTTGACGGTGATCAGTTCCGGGTCGCCAGGGCCAACGCCGAGGCCAAGCAGTCGTCCGCGTGGCGTCATCATTCGACCTCCGTCGCCAGCGCGTTGACGGCGGCGGCGGCCATTGCGCTACCGCCCAGACGGCCCTGCATGATCACGAACGGCACGCCACGGCTGTCGGCGGCGAGCATCGCCTTGGACTCGGCCGCGCCGACGAAGCCCACCGGGAAGCCGAGAATCAGCGCCGGTTTCGGCGCGCCCGCGTCGATCATCTCAAGCAGGTAGAACAGCGCCGTCGGTGCATTGCCGATTACCACCACGCTGCCTTCAAGGTGTTCGCGCCAAAGCTTCAGGGCCACTGCCGAACGGGTGTTGCCCTGCTCCTTGGCCAGTGCCGGCACACTTGGATCGCGCAGGGTGCAGATCACTTGGTTGTTGGCTGGCAGCCGCGCACGGGTGATGCCTTCGGCAACCATGTGCGCGTCACACAGGATCGGCGCGCCTTTGGCCAGCGCTGCGCGCCCGGCAGCGCCGGCACCTGCGGAGAACTGCAGACCATCGATTGCCTCGACCATGCCGCAGGCGTGAATCACCCGCACCGCGAGCTTTTCCAGATCGGCAGGAATCCGCTCCAGGCGGGCCTCCTCGCGGATGATCCGGAAGGAATTGCGATAGATCTCCTGACCATCGCGAATGTAGTCAATCATCAAGGTGCTCCGTGGGCAGGTCGAGCATGGCGCCTGCTGCTTTCAAGGTAAGGTCGGTCGCGCGCAGGGCACCAAAGCCGGGCTGCTGCGCGTCACGCAAATAAAGGTCGTAGCGGCCCGGCGAACGGGCCAGCAAGGTCGCCGGGGCGGCATGGGCCACAGCGCAGGAGCGCGGGCAGCCGCTGAGGTGCACGCTGGCCGGTGCGCCGGGCGCAATCAGCGCGGCGAGCTGGACGGCATCGGCCTTGGTCTCGGCCAGTGCCTTGGCACAACCGCTGGCGCCGCTGCAGGCGGTCACTCGTGCCAGTGGCTCGCGGCTGGAGCAGACCAGGCCGAACGCCTGCAACTGGGTCTGGGCGGCCTGCAATTGACTTGTTGCGATGCTGCTCAACACCAGGCTCTGCCAAGGACTCAGGTGCAATTCACCGTCACCACTGACGCGCGCTACCTGGGCGGCGCCACGCAGCATCGCCGGGGTCAAGCGGCCCAGCGGTGGGGCAACGCCAAGCGCAGTGCCCTGGGCTTGCGCCAGCGGCCCGAGCCAGTTGGTGCAGGCCTTGGCCCGTCGCCATTGGAGCACTGGCGGGTCGCGCCGCAGCTCGATGCCGAGGCCTTCGATGAAATGCTCGACCGGGCAGGTCTGCAGCAACTGGCGCATGCGCGACTGCTCGGCACTGGCCAGCTCGAGAAAGCGCTCCAGCACCGCCCGGGTCAGCGCCAGCCCAGCGCCCAACGGCACCGCGCCCAGCGGCTGATCGGTGCCTGGGCAACCGGCCAGACCGAAGGCCAGCCAGGTTTGCTGCTCCAGTTGCAGCGGCGACAGCCACAGGTCATGCGGGTGTTCGAGCATGGCCAGGTGCTCACCGCCATCCAACTGCACGGCAAACTTGGCCGACAGTTGATGCAGATGCGGCGTGCTTTCGAGCATCTCGAGGATCTGCCCGGCCAGCGGCCGGGTATCCAGCAGCATGGCCGGGTCGCGCCCGGCCAGCGGGCTCAGCATCAGGTTGCGGACATCGTCGCCAGCCGCCTGGCGCGGGCCGAGGCCAGCCGCCAGCAAATGCTCGATCAGCTCGGCGTGCTGCGCGCCGACCCCGCGAATCTGCAGATTGCCCCGGTTGGTAGCCTCGATCACACCGCCGGCAAAGCGCTCGGCAGCCTCGGCCACAGCGTCGGCCTGATCGGCCAGCAGCAGGCCACCCGGCAGCTTGATCCGGCAGATGCCGCCATCGCGGGCGGCGACGATGCGCCACAACCCCGGGCAGGCCGAGGGGCGGGGCGAAACGGCAGGGTCAAGGGGCGGGTTCAAGAAGGCATCCGGCAATCGTCAAAGTGCGCTTGAGTGTAGAAGGCGCGGTATTATGCCTGCTTTGCTCGACGGCATGAAAAACCGGCGGTCGAAGATCGTGTGAATTTGCGGCCGTGGTGGCCCACTCAAGCTTGATGAGGAAGCAGATGGCCCCCTGGCTGACAGTTGTAGGTATCGGTGAAGACGGTTTCAGCGGCCTGGGCAAACCTGCCCGGCGTGCCCTGCTGGCGGCTTCGCGGATCTTCGGCAGCCCGCGCCAGCTGGCGCTGTTGCCGCACTGTGTCAGCGCCGAGCAACTGCCCTGGTCGAGCCCGTTCAGCCTGGAACCGGTGCTGGCGCTGCGCGGCGAGCCGGTATGCGTACTGGCCAGCGGCGACCCGATGTTCTTCGGCGTCGGCGCCAGCCTGGCGCGGCAGGTGCCAGCCGAGCAGTTGCGGGTTCTGTCGGCGCCATCGTCCTGCGCCCTGGCCGCTGCGCGCCTGGGCTGGCCACTGCAGGAGGTGCAGATCGTGTCGCTGGTCGCCCGCCCGCTGGCCGCACTCAACGCCTACTGCTACACCGGCTTGCGCCTGCTGGTGCTGAGCAACGATGGCGACAGCCCGGCACAGATCGCTGCGCTGCTGCGCGACAAAGGCTTCGGCCCGAGCCGCTTGCAGGTGTTCGAACACCTTGGCGGGCCGCAGGAACGTCATGTGCAAGGCACGGCCGAAGACTGGCCACACAATCAGCTGGCTGCGTTGAATGTGGTCGCCATCGATTGCCAGGCTGCAGCGGACACACCGCGCTTGTCACCTGCTGCCGGTTTACCGGACTCGGCCTTCGAACACGACGGCCAGCTGACCAAGCGCGATGTTCGCGCGATCACCCTCGCCCGCCTGGCACCGCAACCCGGCGCGCTATTGTGGGATGTCGGCGCCGGCTGTGGCTCGATCGGCATCGAGTGGATGCGCGCCCACCCCAGCTGCCGCACCCTGGCGATCGAAGCCGATGCAGGCCGGCAAGCGTTGATCGAGCACAACCGCGACGCGCTTGGCGTGCCAGGGCTGCGCCTGATCCGCGGCAAGGCCCCGCAGGCGCTGGCCGAACTGGAGCGGCCCGACGCGATCTTCATTGGTGGCGGCGTCACCGGCGAAGGCATGCTCGGCCTGTGCTGGGAGCGCCTGCGCCCCGGTGGCCGGCTGGTAGCCAATGCCGTCACCCTGCAAAGCGAAATGGCCCTTGCCCAGTTTCGCGAAGCGCACGGCGGCGAGCTGACCCGCATCCACATTGCCCACACGCAACCGCTGGGCAACTTCGACACTTGGCGCCAGGCCTTGCCGATCACCTTGCTCGACGTAGTGAAAGCCCTGGATGCGTGAAGAAACCCGCGAACAACCCGCGCCCCTGCGCAGCGGCCTGACCACCGGCAGCTGCGCCACGGCAACCAGCCTCGCCGCCGCACGCCTGCTGCTGAGCGGTGTCGACGCCGATGCGGTGCACATCACCCTGCCCAAGGGCAAGGTGGTGCAGATGCGCCTGGAGTTCTGCAGGCGTAACGGCGACCGCGCCGAGGCCGGCACCTTGAAGGACGCCGGCGACGACCCCGACGTGACCCACGGCGCCCTGCTCTACAGCCAGGTGCGCCTGCTCGCCACGCCCGGCGTGTGTTTTGTCGCGGGTGTCGGTGTCGGCACCGTAACCCGGCCCGGACTGGTGCTGGCGGTCGGCGAGCCGGCCATCAACCCGGTACCGCGACGGATGATCAGCGAGCACCTGCAACAACTGGCCAACGACTGTGGCTACAGCGGCGGTTTCGAGGTCACGGTGAACGTGCGTGACGGTGATCAGTTGGCCCTGAAAACCATGAACCCACGCCTGGGCATTCTCGGCGGGCTGTCGATTCTCGGCACCAGCGGTATCGTCCGGCCGTTCTCCTGCGCGGCCTACATCGCCTCGATCCAGCAAGGCATCGATGTCGCCCACAGCAACGGCTACACGCACGTCGCTGCCTGCACCGGCAATGCCAGCGAAGACACCATGCGCCGGGTCTACAACCTGCCGGAAATCGCCCTGATCGAGATGGGCGACTTTGTCGGTGCGGTGCTCAAGCACCTGCGCAAGGTGCCGATGGCGCGCCTGAGCCTGTGCGGCGGTTTCGGCAAGATCAGCAAGCTGGCTGCGGGCAACATGGACCTGCACAGCCGTCATTCCAGTATCGACCTGCCGCAGTTGGCCGGTTGGGCTCAAACGCTGGGTGCCGATCAGTCGCTGCAGCAGGCGATCATCACCGCCAATACCAGCCAGCAGGCGCTGGCCCTGGCGCATGCCGCGGGCATCGCGCTGGGCGACGCAGTGTGTGCCCATGCCCGCGCCTTTGCCTGCAGCGTGGTGCCGGCGCAGGTGCAGGTCGAGGTGTTTGCCATCGACCGCCAGGGCGGCATCGTCGGCCGGGCGGGTGTGCAATGAGCGAGCGGATTCTGCTGCTTGGCGGTGTTACCGAAGCCTTGGCCATTGCCCGGCGGCTGGGCCCGCAGCATGTCTACAGTCTGGCCGGCGTCGGCCGCGTGCCGCAGGATCTGCCCTGCCAGCTACGGGTCGGCGGCTATGGTGGCGCCGAGGGCCTGGCGCAGTACCTGCGCGAAGCCGGCATCAGCTTGCTGATCGACGCGACCCATCCCTACGCGGCGCAGATCAGCGCCAATGCCGCGCAGGCTGCGCGCAGTGCCGGTGTGGCCTGCTGGGCACTGCGCCGCCCGGCCTGGCAGCCCCAGCCAGGAGATGACTGGCGTGAGGTGGCGGACTGGGCCGAGCTGGTCACGGCCCTCGCGCCGTTTGCCCGGCCACTGTTCACGCTGGGCCGCGAGCCCTTGGCTCATCTGCACGAAATACCCGAGCAGCAGTTCTGGACCTTGCGTGCCCTCGACAGCTACCCGGGCAATGACCGCTGCGAAGTCATCGCCGCCCGCGGGCCGTTCGCCCTGGCGGATGAGCACGCATTGTTCGCCCGCCGCCAGATCGACGTACTGGTCAGCAAGAACAGCGGCAGCGTCGCCACCGAGCCCAAGCTTGAGGTCGCCCGCGAGCTGGGCATACCGGTGCTGGTGCTCAAGCGCCCACTACTGCCGACAGTGGATCGTGAGTTTGCTCAGGTAGACACCTTGCTCGCCGCGCTGGGACTTTGATCGCGCTGCTGGCGCCAGCGGGCAGGCTGGTAGAGAGATTTCCTGCACAGCTTTAGGAACCGTCTCAATGGCCACCATCCGGCCATCTGCCGTAAACTGCGCATTCACCTCCAGGAAGGCCACCCATATGGAAATGCAATGGTGGATCTGGCTCGTCTTCGGCGTTGCCCTGATCCTGCTTGAACTGGTCCTGCCCACGTTCTTCATTCTCTGGTTCGGCATCGGCGCCGTGCTGGTGGCGCTGATCGCCCTGATCGCACCCAGCCTGCAACTGGACAGCCAGGTGCTGCTGTGGGTGCTGTTCTCGTCGGCCACTACCCTGCTCTGGTTCAAGCTGTTTCGCCGGAAAAAACCCGACGTGCGCTGGACTGCCGACAGCGTGATCGGCGAGGTCGGCCTGCTTACCGTGGCCGTCTCGGAGTTTCAGAAGGGCCGGGTGCGCTTCCAGAAGCCGATCCTCGGCAACGAGGAATGGGTGTGCATCGCCGACAGTGACATCGCCGCCGGCGAGCGCGTGCGCCTGACCGCCATCGAAGGCAACACCGCCCGGATCACCCGGGCCTGAATCCGTACTTAAAGGACGCTGCACCATGACCAGCCTAATCGTCGTCGCCTGCCTGGCACTGTTTGTTCTGATCACAGTATTCAAAGGGGTGCGCATCGTGCCCCAGGGCGAAGAGTGGATCGTCGAGCGCCTGGGCCGCTACCACAGCACGCTCAAGCCCGGCCTGAACATCCTCATCCCGTACATGGACGTGGTTGCCTATCGCCTGCCGACCAAGGACATCATCCTCGATGTCCAGCAACAGGAAATCATCACCAAGGACAACGCCGTCATCGTCGCCAACGCACTGTGCTTCGCCAAGGTAATCGACCCGCAGAAGGCCTCCTACGGCGTGCAGAACTTCTCGTTTGCCGTGACCAGCCTGACCATGACCTCGCTGCGGGCGATCGTCGGTGCCATGGACCTCGACGAAGCGCTGTCCAGCCGCGAGCAGATCAAGGCGCGTCTGCGCGAAGCGATGTCCGAGCAGACCGAAGACTGGGGCGTGACCGTGCGCTCGGTAGAAATCCAGGACATCAAGCCGTCGCCGAACATGCAGCTGGCGATGGAACGTCAGGCCGCCGCAGAGCGTGAGCGTAAAGCCGACGTGACCCGCGCCGAGGGTGCCAAGCAAGCGGCCGTACTGGAAGCTGAAGCGCGCCTGCAGTCGGCTCGGCTCGACGCCGAAGCGCAGATCAACCTGGCCGAAGCCTCGGCCCGAGCGATTACCCTGGTGCGCGAGGCGGTCGGCAGCGAGACCACTCCGGCCATGTACCTGCTTGGCGAGCGTTACATCGGTGCGATGGAAACCCTCGCTGCGAGCGACAATTCCAAGATCGTGGTGTTGCCGGCCGACCTGCAAGAAACAGTGCGCGGGCTGCTCGGGCGCAAGGCCTGATACACCGCCGTCCCGCTCAGGTCAGGGCTGGGCGGCCATTGCGCAGGCGCAGCTGCGGCACTTCACCGCACCGGGGTATTTTTACCTATACTGCGCCTTACAATAGCCACCACGATTCCTGACCGGATCTCTCCATGCCCCCACGTCGGCCCATCGCCTGGATCGCCTGCCTTGCAGTGCTGTTCAATCTGCTGGCCATGCCGCTGTCTTCCGCTGCGCCGAAAAGCGCGGCCGAGCAGCTGCTGTGGGGGGCGTTCTGCTCCAGCATGGGCGTCAAGCCCACGCCGGCAGTGCAGGCGCTGGCCAAGATCGACCTCGGACCGCAAGGCGACGAGCACGCGAGCATGCAGCATTGCTGGTGCTGCTCAGGCGGCCTGACGCTGCTGGCCTTGCCTGGGCATCCGCCGCAGTTGCACATCCCTGTCGCCATGGACAACGGCACTGCGAGCATTCTTGCCAACTACCAACCGACGCCGCGCCAGTTATGGCCTGCGCTCAATCCGCGCGCCTCTCCTCTGACCTGAGTTACAGCCGCCCGGCGCCCTGAACCTGTCCAGATCGGAGATTTCCCCATGCTCAAGCAAGCCCTCGTCGTGGCCGCCCTGTTGCTGCCTGGCGCATTCGCCAATGCCCATGAATACACTCAGGGTGACCTGCACATCGCCCACCCGTGGTCGCTGCAGCTGCCGCCCAATGCGCCCAACGTGGCGGCGTATTTCACCGTGCACAACAGTGGCAGCAGCGACGACCGCCTGCTCAGCGTCGACAGCCCGATCAGTGATGACGCGCAGCTGCATGAGCACGCCATGAACGCAGCAGGCCTGATGAAAATGCAGCAGGTCGACGGCGTGACCATCCCCGCCGGCAAGGACCTGCTGTTCGCCCCCAGCGCCTACCACGTGATGCTGATGCAGCCCAAGGACCGCAGCCTGCTTACCGACGGCAAGCGCTTCCCGCTGACCCTGCACTTCGAAAAAGCCGGCGACATCACCGTGCAAGTGGCTGTGCAGAAGCAGCCGCCGGCCGACCAGCCGGAACAGCAACACGCGCACTGACCGCTGACAGGCGCCAGCCGTGAACGTGCTGGGCAAACACAGCTACCGCCGTACCACCCGCCCTGCTCGCAGGCGCGCCGGTGGCGGCTGGCTGAGCCTGTTTGCCATGTGGATGATCTTCATCGGGCCGCTGATTTCTCAGTCGATGCCGATGGAGCACCACACGGGCATGAGCATGTCCAGCGACATGGCCATGAACATGCCCATGCCCGCCAGCCATGCCCACCCCGACAGCAAGCAACACCACAACCACAGCGATGACGCCGAGCTGCACGCGCTGTGGGCCAAGTGCGGCTATTGCACCCTGCTGTTCAACTGCCCGGCGCTGCCGCAGAGCTTCAGCCCGCTCAACGCCAGCCGCGTTCCACCTGCCCCGCCCCCGCCAAGCGCCACCCGCCACGGCCACGCACGCCAGGCGATTTTCCCCGGCGCCCGCAGCCGGGCGCCACCTGCCCAGTCGATCTACGTCTGAACATCCATTGACCGCACGCAGCCAGGAGGCTGTGCGCTCATATTCGACTGATCGACTGGAATCACTATGTCCGGCTGCATCCCCGTTTTCACCCTTTCCCTGCGCGGCACTATCGCCGTGCTCTGCGGCTCGCTGCTGAGCCCCTTGGCTATCGCCGCCGACAGCGGCCATGTTGGCCACGACCACGACGCCGCCGAGCTGAGCCCGACGGTAATCACCGCCGTCGCCCCCAGCTCGCCGCTGACCATCGTCACCAACCCCAAGGACCCGCGCCAACCAGTGCCGGCCAGTGATGGTGCCGACTACCTGAAGACCATCCCCGGCTTCTCGGCGATTCGCGCTGGCGGCACCAACGGCGATCCGGTGTTGCGCGGCATGTTCGGCTCGCGCCTGAACATCCTCACCAATGGCGGCCAGATGCTCGGCGCCTGCCCCAACCGGATGGACGCGCCAACCTCGTACATCTCGCCGGAAACCTACGACCGCCTTACCGTGATCAAAGGCCCGCAAAGTGTGATCTGGGGCCCCGGCGGCTCGGCCGGGACGATCCTCTTCGAACGCGAGCCCGAGCAGTTCGGCGAGCTTGGCAGCCGAGTCAACGCCAGCCTGCTGGCCGGCTCCAATGGCCGCTTCGACAAGCTGCTCGACGTCGCCGCCGGCAACAGCGAGGCGTATGCGCGCTTCGTCGGCAACCAGTCACGCTCGGATGACTACCGCGACGGCAACGGCGACAGCGTGCCGTCGCGCTGGAACAAGTGGAACGGCGACGTCAGCCTCGGCTGGACGCCGGATGCCGACACCCTGCTCGAGCTCACCGCCGGCAAAGGTGACGGCGAAGCCCGTTACGCCGGGCGCGGCATGGACGGCTCGCAGTTCAAGCGCGAAAGCCTGGGCCTGCGCTTCGAAAAATCCAACCTCGGCGAGGTGCTCGACAAGATCGAGGCGCAGGTCTACTACAACTACGCCGACCACGTGATGGACAACTACAGCCTGCGCACCCCGTCCGGCAGCGGCATGATGGGCATGCCGATGGTCGCCAACGTCGACCGGCGCACCCTCGGCGCGCGGATCAAGGCCACCTGGCGTTGGGCCGATGTGCAGTTGATCAACGGTATCGATGCGCAAAGCAGCGAGCACCGCCAGCGCAGCGGCATGGGCGTCGACGCGCACCGTGGCCAGCCGTGGAGCAAGGATGCCGAGCTCCACAACTACGGCGCGTTCGCCGAGCTGACCTGGTACGCGAGCGGCGATGACCGATTGATCAGCGGTGCCCGCCTTGACCGCGCTTCGGCGCGCGATCTGCGCAGCGACCAGGCCACCGCCGGCAACACTCGCGCCGACACCCTGCCCAGCGGTTTTGTCCGCTATGAGCATGACCTCAGCGCGCTGTCGGCCACCACCTACATCGGCCTTGGCCATGCGCAACGCTTCCCGGATTACTGGGAGCTGTTCTCGGCCGACGGCCCGGCCGGTGCGCGCAATGCCTTCGACGCGATCAAACCGGAGAAAACCACCCAGCTCGACTTCGGCATCCAGTACCGTGACGAGCGCCTGCAAGCCTGGGCCTCGGGCTATGTCGGGCAGATCCGCGACTACATCCTGTTCGACTACCAGACCGGCATGATGGGCATGAGCACCACCCAGGCGCAGAACATCGATGCGCGGATCATGGGCGGCGAGCTGGGCGCGGCGTACAAGCTGTCGGAAAACTGGAAGGCCGATGCGACCCTGGCATACGCTTGGGGCAAAAACAGCAGCGACGGCAAGGCACTGCCGCAGATGCCGCCACTTGAAAGCCGCCTGGGCCTGACCTACAGCCAGGACAACTGGAGCACCGGGGCGTTGTGGCGGTTGGTCTCGGCGCAGAACCGCGTCGCTGAAAATCAGGGCAATGTGGTCGGCAAGGATTATCAAAAAAGTGCAGGCTTTGGCGTGTTCTCGCTCAACGGCGCCTACAAGGTCACGCGCAATCTCAAGCTCAGCGCCGGCGTCGACAACCTGTTCGACAAGGCTTACGCCGAGCACCTGAACCTGGCCGGCAACGCCGGTTTTGGTTACCCGGCGAACGATCCGCAGCCGGTGCCTGAACCTGGCCGGACCTTCTGGACCAAAGTCGATCTCAGCTTCTGACAATTACAACGGGCGCGGCCATGACCGCGCCCCTCTGATGGGAGGTTCCATGGGCGGACCGCGTATTTCCTTCTATAACCTGGCCTGGCGCTGGCACTTCTATGCCGGGCTGTTCGTTGCGCCATTCATGATTCTGCTGGCGCTCACCGGGATCATCTACCTGTTCAAGCCACAGCTCGACCCGCTGATGTACCGCGAGCTGATGGTGGTCGAAGGCGGCCACCATCGCCAAAACGCCGACGCGCTGCTGGCGCAGGTTCAGCAGGCTTATCCACAGGGCCACGTCGGCCAGTACCTGCCGCCGCTGAACAGCGAGCGCAGCGCGCAATTCGTGGTGCATGACGGCGGCCGTGAGCTGAACGTGTTCGTCGATCCGTACAACGCCAAGGTGCTCGGCGAGCAGGACGCCAAGCAGAACCTGCAGGCCATCGCCCGTGCCCTGCATGGCGAGCTGATGGTCGGCACCGTCGGCGACCGGCTGGTGGAACTGGCCGCTGGCTGGGGCATTGTGCTGGTGGTGTCGGGGCTGTACCTGTGGTGGCCGCGCGGGCGCAGCAGTGCCGGCGTGCTCTGGCCGCGCTTTGCCTCGCGCGGCAGGCTGCTGTGGCGCGACCTGCATGCGGTCAGCGGCTTCTGGGGATCGGCGCTGTTGCTACTGATGCTGCTCAGCGGCATGACCTGGACTGGCATGTGGGGCAAGCAGTATGCCGATCTGTGGAACCGCTTCCCGGCGGCGATGTGGAATGACGTGCCTAAGTCGGACCAGCAGGCCCGGGTGCTCAACCAGGCGCATCGGCAGACCGTGCCCTGGGCGATGGAGAACACGCCGATGCCGCAGTCCGGCGCCCATGCCGAACACGCCGGGCACCACATGCTGTCGAGCAAGCCAGCGGCGCCGCAGGTCAGCCTGCAGCAGGTCGAGGACATTGCCAGCAGCCGCCAGGTCGAGCCCGGCTACAGCATCACCCTGCCGACCACCGCCGACGGCGTGTTTACCATTGCGGTGTTTGCTGATGATCCCCGCAACGACGCCACCCTGCATGTCGACCAGTACACCGGCCAGGTGCTGGCCGATGTGCGCTGGCAGGACTACAGCCCGGTCGCCCGCGCGACTGAACTGGGCGTGATGCTGCATGAGGGCAAGATGTTTGGCGCGTTCAACCAGATCGTGATCTTGCTGGTGTGCCTGATGATTCTGCTCGGTTCGGTGAGCGGTCTGGTGATGTGGTGGAAGCGCCGGCCTGAGGGTGGCCTGGGGGTGCCGCCGCTGCGCCATGATTTGCCGCGCTGGAAGACGGCGACGATGGTGATGCTGGTCTTGGGCGTCGCGTTTCCGTTGGTGGGGGTGTCGATGCTGGTGATGTGGGTGGTTGATCGTTGCGTGGTGAGGCGGCGGATGGTAGTTCGGGCTTGAGAGAGCCGGGGCCGCTTTGCGGCCCCAAGGCTGCCACGCAAAACTCGTGTCGATCTGTCACGCCCCGATCTGGAACGGGCGTGTTAGCCTACTCGGCTAGCAAAAAAAGACTGAACCAATAATGGAATGCAGCCAATGACCGTGACCTCCACCCCCGAGCCAGATGATCAGCATCTGCAACGCAACCTGAGCAACCGCCACATTCAGCTTATCGCCATCGGTGGCGCCATCGGCACCGGCCTGTTCATGGGTTCGGGCAAGACCATCAGCCTTGCTGGCCCGTCGATCATCTTCGTCTACATGATCATCGGCTTCATGCTGTTCTTCGTCATGCGGGCAATGGGCGAGCTGCTGCTGTCGAACCTCAACTACAAGTCCTTCATCGACTTCTCGGCCGACCTGCTCGGGCCCTGGGCCGGTTACTTCACCGGCTGGACCTACTGGTTCTGCTGGGTCGTCACCGGTATCGCCGACGTGGTCGCGATCGCCGCCTACACCCAGTTCTGGTTCCCTGACCTGCCGCAGTGGATCCCGGCGCTGAGCTGCGTGGCGCTGCTGCTGTCGCTGAACCTGGTGACGGTGAAGATGTTCGGCGAGATGGAATTCTGGTTCGCCCTGATCAAGATCGTCGCCATCCTCGGCCTGGTCGCCACCGGCCTGTATATGGTCATCACCGGCTTCCAGTCGCCCTCTGGCAGCACTGCGCAGTTGGCCAACCTGTGGAACGATGACGGCATGTTCCCCCATGGCCTGATGGGCTTCTTTGCAGGCTTCCAGATCGCCGTGTTCGCCTTCGTCGGTATTGAGCTGGTCGGCACCACCGCCGCCGAAGCGAAAGACCCGGAGCGTACCCTGCCGCGGGCGATCAACTCGATCCCGATCCGCATCATCGTCTTCTACGTGCTGGCCCTGATCGCGATCATGGCAGTGACGCCGTGGCGCGACGTGGTCCCGGGCAAGAGCCCGTTCGTCGAGCTGTTCGTCCTCGCCGGCCTGCCTGCTGCGGCCAGCATCATCAATTTCGTGGTGCTGACCTCGGCCGCCTCGTCGGCCAACAGCGGCGTGTTCTCCACCAGCCGCATGCTGTTCGGTCTGGCCCAGGAAGGCGATGCACCGAAGGCCTTCGAGAAGCTCTCGCGCCGCGCGGTCCCGGCCAACGGCCTGTTCTTCTCCTGCGCCTGCCTGCTGCTGGGCGCGGTGTTGATCTACCTGGTGCCGAACGTGATCGAAGCCTTCACCCTGGTGACCACGGTGTCGGCGGTGCTGTTCATGTTCGTCTGGACGCTGATCCTGCTGTCGTACCTGAAGTACCGCAGCCAGCGCCCGGCGCTGCATCAAAGCTCGATCTACAAGATGCCCGGCGGGCGCTTCATGTGCTACGTGTGCCTGGTGTTCTTCGCCGCGATTCTGGTGCTGCTCAGCCTTGAGGCCGACACCCGCTCGGCGCTGGTAGTGACGCCGATCTGGTTCCTGCTGCTGGCAGTGACCTACCAGTTTGTGCGCAGCAAGCGCCAGCCGCGGGCTGCAATGGACCGCTGACTGCTTGGGGCCGCCCAGCGGCCCCAATACCGTGCACGCCTCGGGCGCCAGCACCAAGCTGGACCCAGCAACCCCACCCTTCCCCCGCAAAGCCCCGAAAAGCGGGGCTTTGGCCGTGTCCGAAAAGCGGGCACAGCGCTTGCAATGTCTCCTGCAGAGTCGCCAACAGCACAATAAAACTCAGCGGAGAGAGCACATGAAGCGTCGCAGTCTGATCAAGGCCTTTACCCTTAGCGCATCGATTGCGGCGATGGGCCTGAGCTGGAGTATCCAGGCCGCCGAGACCATCAAGGTCGGCATCCTGCATTCGCTGTCGGGGACCATGGCCATTTCCGAGACCTCGCTCAAGGACATGGCGTTGATGACCATCGACCAGATCAACGCCAAGGGCGGGGTCAATGGCAAGATGCTCGAAGCGGTGGTGGTCGACCCGGCTTCCAACTGGCCGCTGTTCGCAGAGAAAAGCCGCCAGTTGCTGACCCAGGACAAGGTCGCGGTGGTGTTCGGCTGCTGGACGTCGGTGTCGCGCAAGTCGGTGCTGCCGGTGTTCGAGGAGCTCAATGGGCTGCTGTTCTACCCGGTGCAGTACGAAGGTGAAGAGATGTCGCCAAACGTCTTCTACACCGGCGCGGCACCTAACCAGCAAGCGATCCCGGCGGTGGAATACGTGATGAGCGAAGACGGCGGCAGCGCCAAGCGCTTCTTCCTGCTCGGCACCGACTATGTCTACCCGCGCACCACCAACAAGATTCTGCGGGCCTTCCTGCACAGCAAAGGTGTGGCCGACAAGGACATAGAAGAGGTGTACACGCCGTTCGGCCACGCTGATTATCAGACCATTGTCGCCAACATCAAGAAGTTCTCTGCCGGCGGCAAGACGGCGGTGATCTCCACCGTCAACGGCGACTCCAACGTGCCGTTCTACAAAGAACTGGCCAACCAGGGCCTGAAGGCCACCGACGTACCGGTAGTGGCGTTCTCGGTGGGCGAAGAGGAGCTGCGCGGTATCGACACCAAGCCGCTGGTCGGCCACCTGGCGGCGTGGAACTACTTCGAGTCGGTGGATAACCCGGTCAACCAGAAGTTCGTCGCGGACTGGAAGGCCTACGCCAAGGCAAAAAATCTGCCGGGCGCCGATAAGGCGGTGACCAACGACCCGATGGAAGCCACCTATGTGGGTATCAATATGTGGGCGCAGGCGGTCGATAAGGCCAAGTCCACCGATGTCGACAAGGTCCGCGAAGCGCTGGCCGGACAGACCTTTGCCGCGCCGTCGGGCTACACCCTGACCATGGACAAGACCAACCACCACCTGCACAAGCCGGTGATGATCGGCGAGATCCAGGATGACGGCCAGTTCAGTGTGGTCTGGGAGACCGAGCAGCCCCTGCGTGCGCAGCCATGGAGCCCGTTCATTCCTGGCAACGACAAGCGTCCGGATTATGCGGTGAAGGGTAACTAAGTGACGGGGCCGCTCTGCGGCCCTTTCCTGTAGGAGCGGCCTTGTGTCGCGATCGAGGGCGCAGCCCTCGCCTCCCCTGACACAACAGGATCAACCAATGCTCAGATTCCTGCTCGCCCTGCTCCTGCTGCTGCCGCTGGCAACTCAGGCCAGTGAGGGCGACCTCTTCTACGCTGCCAAGCCCGCAGACCAGGCCCGCCTGCTGCAGGACTGGGCAGCCCAGCCAGAGCCTGCGCGGCTGGCGCTGCTGACCGCGCTGAAACAAGGCCGGATCGCCGACGGCGACACGCGCAAGCTGCGCCTGAACAACCGTCTGCGCGGCCTGATCGATAATGCCCTGGCCAGCCATCAGTTGCTCAGCGATGACGCCCGCGTGCGGCTGGCCGCGGCTGGCGAACTGCAACGCAGCGCCCAGCCGGCACAGGTGGCGTTTCTCGACCGGCGCTTCGCCAATGAGTCAGACCCAGCGGTGCATGCCGCTCTGGGCCTGGCCCTGGCCAACCTGCAACTGGTCGCCAGCGAGCCTTCGGTACGCCTGGCCGCAGTGCGTCTGCTCGGCGAAACCGGCGACCCTTTGGCCCGCACCCGTCTTGAAGCGCTGTTGCAGCCCGGTGTCGAGACCGACGCCGCCGTGCGCACCGCCGCTGAAACCAGCCTGGCCCAGGTCAAGCGCAAACTGCTGATCGGTGAACTGCTCGGGCAGGCCTTCAGCGGCCTGTCGCTGGGCTCGATCCTGCTGCTGGCAGCACTGGGCCTGGCGATTACCTTCGGCTTGCTTGGGGTGATCAATATGGCCCACGGCGAGATGCTCATGCTCGGCGCCTACAGCACCTACATGGTCCAGGTACTGCTGCAGCGCTACGCGCCCGGCGCCATCGAGTTCTACCCGCTGATCGCCCTGCCGGTGGCATTTGCCGTCAGTGCCGGGGTCGGTATGGCGCTGGAGCGCACAGTGATCCGTCATCTGTACGGTCGCCCACTGGAAACCCTGCTGGCGACCTGGGGCATCAGCCTGATCCTGATCCAGGCGATCCGCCTGCTGTTCGGCGCGCAGAACGTCGAGGTAGCCAACCCGGCGTGGCTGTCCGGCGGGATTCAAGTGCTGCCGAATCTGGTACTGCCCTACAACCGCATGGTGATCATCGGCTTTGCCCTGGCGGTGGTGCTGCTCACCTGGCTGCTGCTCAACCGCACCCGGCTGGGCCTGAACGTGCGCGCGGTCACCCAGAACCGCAACATGGCTGCCTGCTGCGGGGTCTCCACCGGCCGCGTCGACATGCTCGCCTTCGGCCTTGGCTCGGGCATCGCCGGCCTTGGCGGGGTGGCCCTGAGCCAGGTCGGCAACGTCGGCCCGGACCTTGGCCAGAGCTACATCATCGACTCGTTCCTGGTGGTGGTACTCGGTGGCGTCGGCCAGCTTGCCGGCACGCTGTGGGCCGCGTTCGGCCTGGGCATCGCCAACAAACTGCTCGAGCCGCAGATCGGTGCGGTGCTGGGCAAGATCCTTATCCTTGCGCTGATCATCCTGTTCATTCAGAAGCGCCCGCAAGGCTTGTTCGCTCTCAAGGGACGGGTAATCGACTGATGAACCAGCCACTGCTTGTCACCGCCGCACAAAAAGCCGGGCCGCGCCTGTCGCTGGCCATCGGCATCGTTGTTGTCCTGCTTTTGCTGGCCTTGCCGCTGTTGTCGCTGCTACCCGCAGAGCACTCGTTGCAGGTCTCGGCCTACACCCTGACGCTGGTCGGCAAGATCCTTTGTTACGCCATTGTCGCGCTGGCGCTGGACCTGGTGTGGGGCTACGCCGGCATGCTTTCGCTGGGGCATGGATTGTTCTTCGCCCTCGGCGGCTACGCCATGGGCATGTACCTGATGCGCCAGGCGGCGGGTGACGGCCTGCCGGCGTTCATGACCTTTCTGTCGTGGACCGAGCTGCCATGGTTCTGGGCCGGCACCCAGCATCTCGCCTGGGCGCTGTGCCTGGTAGTGCTGGCGCCGGGCCTGCTCGCGCTGGTGTTCGGTTGGTTCGCCTTCCGCTCACGGATCAAGGGCGTGTACTTCTCGATCATGACCCAGGCGCTGACCTTCGCCGGCATGCTGCTGTTCTTCCGTAACGAAACCGGCTTTGGCGGCAACAACGGCTTCACCAACTTCCGCACCATCGCCGGCTTCGATGTGGCCGCGCAAGGCACCCGCGCAGTGTTGTTCCTGCTTACCGTCGGCCTGCTGCTGGCCAGCCTGTACCTGTGCTGGCGGCTGACCCAGAGCAAGTTCGGACGCCTGCTGACGGCACTGCGTGATGCGGAAAACCGGCTGATGTTCTGCGGCTATGACCCGCGCGGTTTCAAGCTGCTGGTGTGGGTGCTCAGCGCCGTGCTGTGCGGCCTGGCCGGGGCGTTGTACGTACCACAGGTGGGCATCATCAACCCCAGTGAAATGTCACCGACCAACTCCATCGAGGCTGCCGTATGGGTAGCACTGGGCGGACGCGGCACGTTGATCGGGCCACTGCTCGGAGCGGGCCTGGTCAATGGCATGAAGAGCTGGTTCACCGTGGCCTTCCCGGAGTTCTGGCTGTTCTTCCTCGGCGCGCTGTTCATCATCGTCACCCTGTACCTGCCCAAAGGCGTGGTCGGCCTGTTGAAAAAAAGGAACCAGCCATGAGAGGCATCCCACCGGTACACCCGGAATTCATGCTCGAACCGGTATTCGACCAGATCGGCGCCGGGCGCGATGCGATCGGCCTCGGCCAGCGCCGCGGCAAAGGCCTGGATGTGCGCCACGGCACGGTGCTGAGCCTGGAAGACATCAGCGTCAGCTTCGATGGTTTCAAGGCGCTCAATGCGCTGAACCTGTACATCGGGGTTGGCGAGCTGCGCTGCATCATCGGCCCCAATGGTGCCGGCAAGACCACCATGATGGACGTGATCACCGGCAAGACCCGCCCGGACACCGGCACGGCGTTTTTCGGCGACACCCTCGACCTGACCCGCATGAGCGAATACCAGATCGCCCAGGCCGGCATAGGTCGCAAGTTCCAGAAGCCGACAGTGTTCGAGGCGCTGACCGTCTATGAAAACCTCGAACTGGCGCTCAAGACCGACAAGTCGGTATGGGCTAGCCTGGCCTCGCGGCTGTCATCCGAGCAGCACGAGCGCATCGACTCAGTGTTGACCCAGTTGCGCCTGCTGCCCTTGGCCCAGCGCCAGGCCGGGCTACTGTCGCACGGGCAAAAACAGTTTCTGGAAATCGGCATGCTGTTGGTCCAGGAGCCGCAACTGTTGCTGCTCGATGAGCCGGTGGCAGGCATGACCGACGCCGAAACCGAATTCACTGCCGAGCTGTTCAAGGGCCTCGCGCGCAGCCATTCGCTGATGGTGGTGGAGCACGACATGGGTTTTGTCGGCAGCATCGCCGACCACGTCACCGTGCTGCACCAAGGCAGCGTGCTGGCCGAAGGCTCGCTGGAGCAGGTGCAGGCGGATGAGCGGGTGATCGAGGTTTACCTGGGCCGCTGATCGTTGTTTGCCAACAGACCGCGCCAACCGTTGCGCTCAAGGATTTGCACATGCTGAAAATCGATACCCTGCATCAGTACTACGGCGGCAGCCATATCCTGCGTGGCCTGTCATTCGAGGCCAAGGTCGGTGAAGTGACCTGCCTGCTCGGGCGCAATGGGGTCGGCAAGACTACCTTGCTGCGCTGTTTGATGGGGCTGGTGCCGGCGCGGGAAGGCAGCGTGCACTGGGAAGACCAGCCGATCACCACGCTCAAGCCGCAGCAACGGGTGCATGCCGGCATCGCTTATGTGCCACAGGGGCGGGAGATCTTTGCCCGGCTGAGCGTTGAAGAAAACCTGCTGATGGGCCTGTCACGTTTCCCGGCCCGCGAGGCGCGGGAAGTGCCGGCGTTCATCTATGAGCTGTTCCCGGTACTTGAGCAGATGAAGCAGCGCCGTGGCGGTGACTTGTCCGGCGGCCAGCAACAGCAGCTGGCCATCGGTCGTGCCCTGGCCAGCCGGCCACGCTTGTTAATCCTCGACGAGCCTACTGAAGGCATCCAGCCGTCGGTGATCAAGGAAATCGGCGCGGTGATTCGCAAGCTGGCCGACCGCGGCGACATGGCCATTTTGCTGGTCGAGCAGTTCTATGACTTTGCCGAGGAGCTGGCCGACCAGTACCTGGTGATGGCCCGCGGCGAGATCATCCAGCAAGGCCGTGGCGAAAACATGCAGGCCGAAGGTGTGCGCGGGTTGGTAACCATTTAATCTGCAGGCAATCCTTCTGCGAGACGTCGTCATGAGCTACCCCATTCGCGATGCCCAGGCTGCCGATGTGCCGGGCATTCTCGCCATCTACAACGATGCCGTGCGCAATACCACGGCGATCTGGAACGAGACCCCGGTGGACCTGGCCAACCGCCAGGCCTGGTTTGCGGCGCGGGCTGAGCAGGGCTATCCGATCCTGGTGGTAGCCGATGACAGCGGCGTGCTGGGCTATGCATCGTTTGGCGACTGGCGCCCGTTCGAGGGTTTTCGGCACACCGTCGAGCATTCGGTGTATGTGCGCGATGATCAACGTGGCAAGGGCCTTGGGCCGTTGCTGATGGCGGCACTGATCGAGCGTGCGCGTGGCTGCGGCAAGCATGTGATGGTGGCCGCGATCGAGAGCGGCAATGCCGCGTCGGTGCGGTTGCATGAGCGGCTGGGGTTTGTCGTGACCGGGCAGATGCCGCAGGTCGGCATCAAGTTTGGCCGTTGGCTCGACCTCACTTTCATGCAACTGACCCTGAACCCCTAAACGCTGACATTGTTGGGCCCGCTGTGCGGGCCTTCGCGGGTAAACCCGCTCCCACGGGAACTTGCGGCGCAGCCTCTACCTGTGGGAGCGGGTTTACCCGCGAAGAGGCGCGTAGCGGCCCCGACAATCCTGCGGCAGATCACATCTGGGTAAACCGCCCCAAACGCTGGCGCAGCATGCTGTTCTCGCTGCGCAGGTGCTGCACTTCTTCCAGCAACTCCAGCGCCAGCGCCACGCCTTCCCACTCCAGTTCCAGCTCCTGATGCAGCTTGACCGCGCGCTTGAGCGTTACCGGCGCGCGGTCGTCGAACAGCCAGTCTTCCGGCGTTCGCCCCGATGGTTGAACAATGCCGTGCTCGACGATTTCGATCACCCAGTCAGCCGTGATATCGACTTCCTGGCAGAGGGTGCGCATGTCCAGTTGAACGATCAGGGTGCTGCTCATGATCAACTACTCCATTGAGTCCTCGGGTTGAACGCGGCCTTCTCGGCAAGCTTGGCCCACAGTTCACGGGTGGTGTCGTCCGACTGGGTCGGCATGACCACCTTCAATTGCGCGTACAGATCACCGCGCTCGCCCTGCTTGTTGCTCAAGCCCATGCCTTTGACGCGCAGACGCTGGCCGCTCTGGCTGTCGGGGCGGATGGTCAGGTTGATCTTGCCGGTCAGGGTCGGTACCGCGACCTTGGTGCCCAGCGCAGCTTCCCACGGTGCCAGCGGCACGGTGATGATCAGGTCATGGCCTTCGACATCGAACAGCGGATGCGGCGCCATGCGAATGGTCAGGAACAGGTCGCCATTGGCACCACCGCCAACCCCTGGCGCACCCTGGCCCTTGAGGCGGATGCGCTCACCGTCGGTGACCCCGGCCGGGATCTTGACGTTGAGGGTCTTGGTGGTGAACCCGGTGCGCTGCCCGGCGGCGTTGGTCTGCGGGATCTGGAAGCTGATCTGCTTGGACTCTTTGTTCAGGGTTTCCTCAAGGAAAACCGCCAGCTCCAGTTCCACGTCCTGCCCTCGTCTGCCCGCACTGCGTTGCTGTTGCTGCTGTCCGCGTCCGAACGGGCTGCCGCCACGTGCGCCAAAAATCGAGCTGAAGAAGTCGGAGAAGTCGCCGCCTTCGAAACCATTGTCCGCGCCAGCGCCACGACCCTGCCAGCCGGGCGGAGCCTGGAACGGCCGGCCGTGCTGGCCGCCATACTTGCGGATCTCGTCGAATTCAGCGCGTTTCTGCGCGTCACCAAGCACTTCGTAGGCCTCGTTGGCCTCTTTGAACTTGTCCTCGGCATCGCGCTCCTTGCTGACATCGGGGTGATACTTGCGGGCCAGCTTGCGGTACGCGGCCTTGATCGCCTTGTCGTCCGCGGTGGGCTCTACGCCGAGTATCTTGTAATAGTCTTTGAAGTCCATCTATGGATCACCAGTGTGAATTTGCGTGTTGCATCTGAAGATAGGGACCAAGCATAGCCTTTCAAGGGCGGTTTGGGGTTGCCGTGGAGCAGACGACTGGTCTTGATTCTGCTGGCAAAGGGCATAAACTGCGCGGCCGTTTTGCCTCCGGAAGTAAATTGTCCATGTCCGACGTATCCCCGGCCCGTGCCCTGGGCATCGATTTTGGCACCTCCAACTCCACGGTCGGCTGGCACCGCCCTGGTGCCGAGTCGCTGATCGCCCTCGAGCAAGGCAAGATCACCTTGCCCTCGGTGGTGTTCTTCAATATCGAGGAGCGTCGCCCGGTGTACGGCCGCCTGGCCCTGCACGAATACCTCGAAGGCTACGAAGGGCGCCTGATGCGCTCGCTCAAAAGCCTGCTCGGTTCCAAGCTGATCAAGCATGACACCAGCGTGCTCGGCACTGCCCTGCCGTTCAAGGACCTGCTCGGGATGTTCATCGGCGAGCTGAAAAAACGCGCCGAAGCTGACGCCGACCGCAGCTTCGAGCAAGTCGTGCTGGGCCGCCCGGTATTCTTCGTCGACGATGACCCGGCGGCCGACCAGGAAGCCGAAGACACCCTCGCCGACGTAGCGCGCAAGATCGGCTTCAAGGACGTGTCGTTCCAGTACGAGCCGATCGCGGCAGCGTTCGACTACGAGTCCGGCATCAGCCGCGAAGAGCTGGTACTGATCGTCGATATCGGCGGTGGTACCTCCGACTTCACCCTGATTCGCCTGTCGCCCGATCGCCACCATCTGGCCGAGCGCCAGAGTGACATTCTCGCCACCGGCGGTGTGCACATTGGCGGTACCGACTTCGACAAGCAGTTGAGCCTGCAAGGCGTGATGCCACTGTTCGGCTACGGCAGCAAGATGAAGAGCGGTGCGCTGATGCCGACCAGCTACCACTTGAACCTGGCCACCTGGCACACCATCAACGCCGTGTATTCGCAGAAATCACAGCTGGCGCTGGGCAACATGCGCTATGACATCGAAGACGCGCTGGGCATCGATCGCCTGTTCAAGCTGATCGAGCAGCGTGCCGGGCACTGGCTGGCGATGGAGATCGAGGCCAGCAAGATCGAGCTGACCGACCAGCCCAGCCGCCAGATCGACATGCGCCGGGTCGAACCGGAACTGACCGTCGAGCTGACCCGCGCGTTGTTCGAAGACGCCATTGGCAGCCTGCTGCAACGGGTCCGCGGCAGCGTCAGCGAATTGCTGAACAAGGCTGGCGTCACTGAGGGCCAGGTCGACACGGTGTTCTTCACCGGCGGCTCCAGCGGCATCCCGGCGCTGCGCAACAGCGTTGCGGCGATGCTGCCCAATGCTCGCCACGTCGAAGGCAATATCTTCGGCAGCATCGGCAGCGGCCTGGCGATCGAGGCGCGCAAGCGCTACGGCGCGCTGTAAGCCTCAGCGCAAGCCTGGCAGCGCGTTAGCGCGTGCTGTCAGGCCAGCACCTCACACCAGCTCGGCGCGGCGCAGCTCACTTTTCAGATACGCATAATAGATCGGCCCGGCCACCACACCAGGCAAGCCGAATGCTGCCTCGAACACCAGCATCGCCAGCAGCAACTCCCACGACTTGGCCCTGATCTGGCCGCCGACGATCCGCGCGTTGAGGAAGTACTCGACCTTGTGGATCACGATCAGATAGCCCAGCGCCGCCAACGCCACCCAGATCGACAGCGACAAGCCGACGATGGTGATCAGTGTGTTCGACATCAGGTTGCCGATCACCGGCAGCAGGCCGAGCAGGAAGGTCAGCACGATCAGGGTCTTGGTCAGCGGCAGGTGTACGCCGAACAGCGGCAGCACCACTGCGAGGAAGATCCCGGTGAAGAAGGTGTTGAGCAGCGAGATCTTGATCTGGGCGAAGACGATATTGCGAAACGCCTGCACCAGCAGCGCCAGCCGTTCGAACATCGCCGCTGCCAGTGGCTTGCGCCGGGAGATATCGGGGATGCGCTGCAAGGCAACGATGGCACCGAGGATCATCCCGATCAGCAGGGTGACGAACATGTGCGCCATGCCCTTGCCAACCAGCTGCAATTCCCCGAGGTGGCTCCTCAGCCATTCGCCAATCGCCACCTTGAACTCGGCCGCACTGGCCGGCAGGTAGCCTTCGATGAACGGTGGCAACTGGCTGCGCGCCTGCTCCACCAGCAGCATGAACTTGTCCAGCGAGGCGCCAGGGTTCTCCGCTTCATGCAGCAAGAAGCTGAACGCGCCCGCAATCAGCAACGTCAGGCTGATCACCACCAGCGTGCCCAGCAACGCCACCGCCAGCCAGCGCGCGCGCTGCCCGGCAATGATCGGCTGTAGCCGCGGGGTAAGCATATTGACCAGTTCGAACACCAGCAGGCCGGCGAGCAGGCTTGGCAACAACTTCAGCGGCAGGGCCAGCAACAGGCCGGCAAAGACGATGATCCAGCTGGCCAGGGTGACCTGGCGAGGGGTGAAAGTCATACAGCCTCAGGGGCAGACAGCGGAAAAGAATCGCAGTCTGCCAGCCTTCGGCGCGCAAACATAGATACAGCTCATTTCTTCTTCAGGCAGGTACTCATGAATGCTTTGCGCTCGTCACCCTTGAGGGTCTTCTCGGTGGCGGTGGCGTTGCAGCGGGTCATTTTCTCCTGCTGGGTGACCTTCAGGCACTTGCTCATGAATGCCTTGCGCTCATCACCCTTGAGGGTCTGCGCAGTGGCGTCGGCGTTGCAGCTCTTCATCTTTTCCTGCTGGGCGGTAGCGGCAAAGCCCTGCGCGCAGATCAACATGCCCAATACCAGCAATGGCGCTTGCAGTCGCTTCATGGAGTGGTCTCCTTGTTCCGCGCCCAATGCACGGATCCAAGCCTGAGTGTAGCCAACTATTTCCGCGTGCCAGCGCCATCAGAGCCCCGCGGCTTTCAAGCGCGCGGCGTGCTCGGTAAACAGCCGCACCGGCTCAGCCCCCTTGCCCACCGCAGCAAGTGACTGGTTGACGATGTCCAGATGATCCAGCGGGTGGTCATCGCCCAGCACCTGGCCCAGGTGCGAACTGTTGCACCCGACCATGCCGTCGCACTGGCCTTTCTCGCGGACGAAGCTGCGGGCGAACAGGCGACAGAAGCGGTTGCTGCCGTCAAAGCGGTTGCGGCCCTGGTCGGTCAAGCCTGGCTGCAGCGTGCCCGACCACGAGTAGTAGCGCACGCCATTGACCTCATAGGCGCCCTCGCCGCCCCATTCCTGCGGCAGGCCCTGTGGATAAGCCTGGTTAAACAGCGCCACACCCGCGCAGGTCAGCGACTGATGCGACGCGTGCACGTCGATCGGCAGCCGCTCACGGCGCCAGCCCGTTTCCAGCCAGCCCATCAACCGCGCCAGGCCGTGCAACACGACGCGCAGCACACGCCCTTTAAGCGAGTGCCCGGGCGCCTTGCGTTCGAGGTGGTCGGCCAGCTCCGAGCCGTGATTGGGCCCGGCCACCGACGTCACCGAGGCAACCCGGTCTGGCCGCTTGGCAGCGGCATAGCGCGCGCTGAGTGCGCCCTGGCTGTGGCCGATCAGGTTGACCTTGGCGGCGCCACTGCGCTGGCAGATGTCTTCGATGATCGCCAACAGCTGCTCGCCACGCACCTCGCTGGAATGCAGCGGCGACACCTGCACCGGATAGACCTTGGCACCGCCGCGGCGCAGCGCCGACACGATGCCGAACCAGTAGGGATAAACCAGCAGCCGGACAAAACCGAGCATGCCCGGCACCAGCACCACCGGGTATCGCGTCGCCAGATCCTGTTTCATTGCCGCTCTCCTCGGGTTTGGCCGTGCGCCAACACTAACGCGGGGTAGATGACAGCCACAATCGAACTCCTGAGCCGCGCTGCGGTTCCAATCCTGCACACACCCTGAGCAAGGAGCGGGACCATGTACAAACAGACTTTGGCAATCCTTCTGGCCAGCGCAACCCTGGCCGCCTGCGGCAGCCGTCCGGAAAACCCGGTGGACTACGTTACCTACCGCGACGAGCCGCTGGTCAAGCAGGTCGAGAACGGCATGACCATGCAGAAGGTAATCGCCATCGGTGGCAGCCCGTCGATGGTCATTGACCTGCCCAACGGCGGCACCTGCAACGACTACATCCTCAACCGTGATGGCCATCAGCAGCCCTACTACGTGCGCTTCGATGCCACCGGCCACGTCGATGCCAAAGGCTTCAAGACCTGCAAACAACGAGAAGAAGACAAGAAAGCCGCAACTGGCGCCTGAGTCTTCCTGAAGCCCTGACAACCCTGATATCTCGGAGATAAGCATGAGCAACGTTGAACTGACCGATAAACACACCTTGCGCGAACGCGCCCGCCAGCACGTTGAAGACGGCGCCGTGACCGAAGGCTATAGCGCCGACCGCGAGAAGATCATCCAGCTGCTCAACGAGTCGCTGGCAACCGAGCTGGTCTGCGTACTGCGCTACAAGCGCCACTACTTCATGGCCAGCGGGATCAAGGCGGCAGCAGCAGCTGACGAGTTCCTTGAGCACGCCACCCAGGAAGCCGAACACGCCGACAAACTGGCCGAGCGTATCGTCCAACTGGGCGGCGAGCCGGACTTCAATCCGGACAACCTGAGCAAGAACTCCCACGCGCAGTACGTCGCGGGCAACTCGCTCAAGGAGATGGTGCTGGAAGACCTGGTGGCTGAACGCATCGCGGTCGACAGCTACCGCGAGATCATCCAGTACATCGGCGAGAGCGACCCGACCACCCGGCGCATCTTCGAAGACATCCTGGCCCAGGAAGAAGAGCACGCCGACGACATGGCCGACCTGCTCAAGGGGCTGTGATTCGCTAGCCTCTGGCCTCTGCCCGCAACCTGCGGTGCAGAGGCCGATAACGAACCCGCCTTACTTCTTCGTCTTGACCTCAGCCGGCGCCTTGCCGGCTTTCATTTGCTCGAGCAATGGCGTGCATTGATTCTGCTCGCCGTCACCCGGTGCAATCAGCGCCAGCAACCCTGCTGCCGGGCCAATCGCTACGCCTAGGGCAACCATGCCGGCACCGCGCAGGGCCAGCGGCAGCGCTTGCACACCGGCGCTGGGTTTGACGAACTTGCCGCGCACATACAGCGGCGAGCGCAGTGAGAACAGGCGCAGGCCCTTGGACTCCGGGGTGACCTTCAGGTCGAGCTGTTCACTGGCGAAGTTGACTGTGCCATCGACATAGATGATCGCGTTTTCGGTATCGAAGACAAACACGCGCGTGCTCGCCAGTCCGTCCTTGATGCCGACATCGGCGGCCGCGCAGTTGATCTGCACATCCTTGTCGCCGAACAATTTGCCGACCACATAGTTACCGACGTTGAGGCCGGCCAGTTCCATCAGCTCACGGCTGATCGCGCCATCGTTGATCAGCATGCGCATGTCGCCGTTGGCGGTGCCGAGCAGCGCCGCGACCGAATTGCCGCGGCCGCTGATATCGGCATCGCCGTTGAGCTGGCCAAAGCTGGTCTGCATCGGCGCAAAGCCTGGGAACAGTTCCTTGAGCTTGAAGCCACGCGCGGTCAGCCGGGCCCGGCCCTGCATCGGCACGTTACGGCCATCCAGGCGGATGTTGGCGGCGAGATTGCCACCGGCCACGCCAAAGCGCAGCGGCTGCAGGCGCAACAGGCCGTCATCGAGGATCAGGTGCACGGCCAGGTCGTTGAACGGCAGCTTGGAGCTGTGCACGATGCGCTTGCCGCTGAAGCTGACGTCTGCATCCATTGCACGCCAGCGCTCGGTCCGAAACTCTTCGACCGGCAGCACTTTGTCGCCTGGCTGCTTGCTGGCACCGCCACGGGCCTTTTGCTCGGCGTTGGAGTCAGCGCCGATCAACGGCGCAAGGTCCTTGAACAGCAGCTGATTGGAGACCAGCTTGCCGCTCAGTTTGGGCCGCGGCTTGCTCGCGACAAAGGCCAGATCGCCATGAATATCGCTGTCGCCGATCTTGCCGTTGAAGCCTTCATAGCTGAACCGCGCACCCTCGGCAGCGCGCAGGTTGGCCAGCAGATGGCCGTCGGTGGAGTACGCAGGTGTGTCCGGCAGGGTCACGCCAGTCAGCGGGAAGAGGTTGCCCAGGCTAGCGCCGGACAGCTTCAGGCGCAGATCCAGCGCGCCCAGGTTACGCGGGTCGGTCAGGGTGCCGGCGACCACCACATGGGTGTCGGCAATACGCACGTCGGCCTGCAACGGGAACGGCTGGCTGGCGTCCTGCAGCGCCAGCAGGCCACCGATCTTGCCAGTGCCGGACACCGGCTGATCCTTGTAGCGGCCGCTGGCCTTGAGGCCAAAGGCGTAGTCCTGGGCGCCGGCGCTCTTCTCTGCGCGGGCCTTGCCGACGATCTCGCTGAATGGGATTGGCTTGCCCAGCGGGTCGATCTGCACCTTCATGTCGGCCTTGAGGATCTGGTCGTTGTAGCTGACATTGCCCTGATCAAAACCGATGGCGCCGATATCCAGCACCCATTTCGACGGTTCGGCGTTTTTATCCTTTGGCCCGAAATCGAACGTCCAGTTGGCGCGGCCATCGGCCAGGCGGGTCAGACTGGCATTGGGTTTGGTCAGGTTGATGCGCGGGATGACAATGTGCTGAAAGATCAGCGGCAGCGGTGACAGACGAAATTCGACCCTCTCCAGGCCGACCATCTGCGGCTGTTTGAGCCACTCCGGATTGCCCAGGGTCAGGTCCTCGGCAATGAAGTGCGGCCACGGCACCCAGGCGCGCCAGCCGCCTTCTTCAGGCTCGGTGCGCCATTTGACGGCGAGGTTGCCGTTGATGGCGAACGGTCGCTGCAAGGCGGCCGAGACTTTCTCGTTGAGCAGCGGCTTGGCGCGGTTCCAGTCGAAGGTGGCGATCACCACCACCAGGATCGCCAGCAAGGTGATCAGTGTGGCGAGGGTCCAGGTGATGATTCTGGCGGGGCGCGTCATTGCGTGATTCTCCTGACTGTATGGCTCATGGCGCCACGACGGTGACACTTAACAAGTGGGACTGATGAAAAGCCGCTGGGTTTAATCCATGGCGCATTCTAGCCAAGAATTTTCTGTCGAACTCATCAGCTTTGCCGTGAGATTGACTGGTTACCAAGCTGCTCAGTGGTATGCCCTCGGCGCCGAAATGCCTGGGCTAGAGCCGCTGCTGCAACAGTATCAATCCTGTCGATTGTTACCATTATCCTTATGAACTTTTCTCTGGCGGTGCGGCGGGTAGCATTGGCTTCGTACCCACTTTCCAGCCCTCCAGAGGAGCGCCCTGATCATGAAACGCCAATTACTGCTTAGCCTTGCCTTGTCCATCGCGGCCACCAGTGCCTTCGCCTTGCCTGGTCAGGAGCAGCACCTGACCGCCGAATCGCGCTCCAGCGACGCGGCCGCCGTGCAAACCCTGAATACCCTTGCCGAAGGTGGCTCGGATCGTTTGATCGAACGCAGTGGCCGTGTCGCCGAAGGTGGCTCGGACCGCCTCATCGAACGCAGTGGCCGAGTAGCCGAAGGTGGCTCGGACCGCCTGATCGAGCGCAGTGGCCGATTAGCCGAAGGTGGCTCGGATCGTCTGCTTGAACTCAGCCGTGTGAGCTGATTGCCATGGCAGAAACGGTCGATCCTCGATATTGCGCCTGCTACCCTCCAAGCCCGGTCCATTGACCGGGCTTTGTTTTTTTATCCAGAATAACCCCGTCGTACAGCCACAGAAGCCTGCCCCATGCTGCCTCGCGCCGAACAGAAGCTCCAGACCCGTCAAGCCTTGCTGGACGCTGCCTGCCAGTTGATGGAGAGCGGCCGTGGCTTTGGCAGCATCAGCCTGCGTGAAGTGGCCAAGACCGCCGGCATCGTGCCCACCGGTTTCTATCGGCACTTTCCCGACATGGACGCGCTCGGCCTGGCCCTGGTCGAAGAAGTCGACGCGACCTTCCGCCACGCGATCCGCCTGGTGCGGCAAAACGAATTTGAAATGGGTGGCATCACCGATGCCTCTGTACGCATCTTTCTCGACATGGTCGCCGCGCACCGCACTCAGTTCCTGTTTCTCGCCCGCGAACAATACGGCGGCTCGCAGCCGGTGCGCCAGGCCATCGCTCGCCTGCGCCAGCACATCAGTTCCGACCTTGCCACTGACCTCGGCTTGATGCCGCGCTGGAAGCACCTTGATGCGGCAGCCTTGGAAGTGATGGCCGACCTGGTGGTCAAGACCGTGTTCGCCACCTTGCCCGAGCTGATCGACAGCCCTGACCCGCACACCGCCCAGCCGCTCAGCGCGCAAGAGAAGATCACTCAGCAGCTGCGCTTCATCTTTGTCGGTGCACGCCACTGGCAGGGTTTGAGCAGCCCTGGCTGACGGCGCCTGGCCGCTAGCTGCTATCATGGCGCCCTGCCCGATTGCGACGAGCGTTGCCATGTCCGACCCCCGCCCTACCCTGCCCGAGCTGAGCACCCGCCTTGAGCGCTTCTGTCAGCACTTCGCTGAACGCATCGTGCCGTTGTGGCAAGGCCCAGGCTGGAACGACGAACTGGCCCTGCCTTTCGAAGCCCTCGATGAACAGCACCAGCCACTGCCCGTGCAGCGCTACCGGGCAATGGCCGTCGCACGTCAGTTGTATCTGTTCAGCAGCCGTATCGAGCAAGCCGGCGCCGCCGAGCGCGCTGCAGCATTGTTCCGTTCGCTGCAGCGCCACTTCCACGATGCCGAACACGGCGGCTGGTTCTACAGCGTAGACGCCGCCGGCAAGCCGCTGGACCGGCGCAAGGACCTGTACACCCATGCGTTCATCGTGTTCGCCTGCGCGCATTACTGGGGCAAGGTGCAGGAGGGGCTGGTCGAAGCCACACTGAACGCAGCGCTGGAAGTGGTAGCCGAACGCTTCGCGCGCGACGATGGCCTGTATGAAGCAAGCCTGGGCGAAGATTGGGCGGACCTGAGCAGCGGCCCGCTGCAAAACCCGCAGATGCACCTGGCCGAGGCATTCCTGCAAACCCTCGCAGTACGCGACGATCAGGACGTGCAGCAAGCGCTGCTGCAACTGTGTGAGGCGCTGCAAACGCACTTCATCGAGCCCGAGCACGGCCTGATGCTGGAAAAACCGCGCGGTGCTGTGGATAACTGGTTCGAACCTGGTCATCAGTTCGAGTGGTTCTACCTGCTCGAAACATCGCCGCTGCTCAACAGCAGCGCGCTGCATGGGTCGATCGCCCGTGGCTTTGACTACGCCGAGCGCCATGGCGTGATCGATGCGGCGGTACTCGCCAGCCTGGATATCACTGGCAAGGTGCTCGACCCAACCCAGCGTATCTGGGCCAAGGCAGAATACCTGCGCGCGTTGGCATTGCGCCCGGGCAGTGAGCAGAAGCTGTTGCAACAGCTACGCTCGCTGGAGGACAAGTTCCTGCATGCAGGCGGCTGGCGCGAATGCCTGGACGCCACCGGCGCGGTCAGCCGGCACGACATGCCGTCGACCACGCCCTATCACCTGGCGACCTGCCTGCAAGGTCTGGACGCGCTGGCCTGACGGTTACGCGTCGCACCAAGGGGCCGCAGGCCGGCCCCGTTGCTGCGCTCAGCCTTTGGGCGAGCGATCGATCGAGAACCCAGCCCAATCCTGACTCACCGGCATCAACTCAAGGCTGTTGATGTTGATGTGCGCCGGCTGGTTGAGAATCCAGAAGATGGTCTCGGCGATGTCCTGCGGCTGGATCGCTTCGGCGCCAGCGTAGGTTGCATCGTACTTGGACTGATCGCCACCGAAGCGCACCAGCGAAAACTCGCTTTCGCACAGGCCTGGCTCGATGTTGCTGACCCGCACGCCAGTGCCACGCAGGTCGCACCGCAAGCTCAGCGAGAACTGACCGACAAACGCCTTGGTGCCGCCATAGACGTGGCTGCCAGGGTATGGATAGTTACCCGCCACCGAACCCACGTTGAGGATCGACGCGCCACGACCATGAGCGATCAGCCGCGGCAGGAGCAGGCGGGTGGTGTACATCAGGCCCTTGATGTTGGTGTCGACCATGGTGTCCCAGTCGTCCAGGTCGCACTTCTGCGCAGGGTCTGCACCCAGTGCCAGGCCTGCGTTGTTGACCAGCCCGCGCAACTTGTCGAACGCCGGCGGCAGGTTGGCGATAGCCTGCTCCATTGCCGCGCGGTCGCGCACGTCGACCACGATGCCATGCACGTCGGTCTTGGCCGACAACTCGGCGCACAGCGCATCCAGGCGCTCTTTACGGCGGCCGGTCAGGACCAGCTTCCAGCCTGCGTCGGCAAACAGGCGGGCGGTGGCCTCGCCGAAACCGGAAGTGGCGCCCGTGATGAATACGGTAGACGTCATGCTGTTCTCCTTCGCAATGGGGTGTCGTCGGCAAGCCTTGAAGCATGCCCGTGGCCGGCCCAGCCAGCAAGCCGTTTAAGCGACTGGTCAAAAAACGTACACATTGCGCAAAGCCTTGCCGTATAAGGCCCGGTGCAGGCTATGCGCATGTTATCCACAGGGCTTTCCCCACCGATTGGGGGCAACTTGCAACCCGCTTAGACGCGGTCACTGTAGCGGCCTTGTGTCGCGAAAGGGTCGCGTAGCGGCCCCAGCAGTTCTGCGGCGTTGCCTAAATCGTGGGGCCGCTACGCAGCCCTTTCGCGACACAAGGCCGCTCTACAGGTTCAGCGTGCACCCTATAAGGTTAAGTCGAGCAAAGCCATGCTAGCTGCGACTTGCAGCAGTCTGTCCAAGGCTTTTACACAGAGTTATCCACAGACTGATCAGGCGCGAAACCCTTTCTCTGCAGAGCAGATCTGGGCCCCGTTACAGGTATTCAAATGGCATTGATCAAAATATGATCAAACCTCTACAAGCCTTGAATATAAAGGCCTGCAACAGAGTGCCACCATGTTGTCCACAGGCAGTTCCACACGATCCGTGGACAAGTTTCTACCTGTGCAAACAAGGGCTTGGCGAGGGATTCGAAGGAGCGAAATCAATGGTGTGCGACAAGTTGTCCACATTCGCCAAAGCCAGTTGGGGCCGCTCTGCGACCCTTCGCGGGCAAGCCCGCTCCCACAGGTTACGGCGGCGCTGCAAGGACCTGTGGGAGCGGGTTCACCGGGACGCCGGACCGCCGCGAAGGGCCGCATGGCGGCCCCTGACCATCAATGGCCGCCAAGATAGGCGTTGCGCACATCCTCGTTGACCAACAGTTCCTGGCCGGTGCCGGTCATGCGGATCTCGCCGTTGACCATCACATAGGCGCGGTCCGACAGCTTCAAGGCATGGTTGGCGTTCTGCTCCACCAGAAAGATGGTCATGCCGCTCTGGGCCAGCTCGCGCAGGGTGGCAAAGATCTGCTTGACCACGATCGGCGCCAGGCCCAACGATGGCTCATCGAGCAGCAGCAGTTTGGGCCGGCTCATCAGCGCGCGGGCGATTGCCAGCATCTGCTGCTCGCCGCCAGACATGGTCATGGCCCGCTGGCTGCGGCGCTCCTTGAGCCGCGGAAACAGCTCGTACATACGCTGCATGTCTTCGCTGGCGTGCTTGTCGCCGATGGGGATGGTGCCCATCATCAGGTTCTCCTCGACGGTCATGTCGGGGAACACCCGGCGCCCTTCCGGCGATTGGGCAATGCCGTTGGAAGCGATGAAGTGCGGCGATTTGCGGGTGATGTCGGTGCCGCGATAAAGGATTTGCCCGGACGCTGCCCGTGGCTGGCCAAAGATCGACATCAGCAACGTCGACTTGCCGGCACCGTTGGCGCCGATCAGGCTGACCGTCTCGCCCTCGTTGATGTGCATCGAGACCTTTTTCAGGGCCTGGATCGGCCCGTAGAACACGTCCAGCTCCTTCAGCTCAAGAATGGGTGCACTCATACCAGTTCCTCTTCATCTGCACCCAGGTAGGCGGCGATCACCGTCGGGTTGTGGCGAATTTCCTGCGGCGCGCCTTGCGCGATCACCGTACCGTGGTCGAGCACGACGATATGGTCGGAGATGCTCATGACCATGCCCATGTCATGCTCGATCAGCACGACGGTGATGTCGTGCTCGTCGCGCAGCACGCGGATCATCCGGCTCAGTGCTTCGGTTTCCTGCGGGTTGAGGCCGGCGGCCGGCTCGTCCAGGCAGATGATCTTGGGCCGGGTGCACATGGCCCGGGCGATCTCCAGGCGGCGCTGCTGGCCGTACGACAATTCGCCAGCCAGGCGGTTGGCACAGTCGACCAGATCAACCACTTCGAGCCAGTAGAAAGCGTGGTCCAGCGCATCGCTTTCGGCTTTGCGGTAGCTCTTGGTGTTGAGCACGCCAGCGAGCAGATTGCGGTTGACCCACATGTGCTGCGCCACCAGCAGGTTCTCCACCACGGACATTTCCTTGAACAGGCGAATGTTCTGGAAGGTCCGCGCCAGCCCGGCGCGGTTGACCAGGTGGGTGCCGCCGAACATTTTGTAGTACACGCGGCTGGCAAAACGCGCCGGCGACACGAAGTCGCTGGGCTGGAAGCGCTCGCCCAGCAGCTGGATCACGTCGGTCTGGTTACCGCGCAGGTTGAGCTGGATGCGCCCGCCGCTGGCCTTGTAAAAGCCGGTCAGGCAGTTGAACACGGTGGTCTTGCCGGCGCCGTTGGGGCCGATCAAGGCAAAGATCTGGTTGCGCCTGACCTGCAGGCTGACGTCGCTCAATGCCTTGATGCCGCCAAACTGCATCATCAGGTGTTCGACCGAGAGAATGACTTCGTCGCTCATGGCGCCACTCCTTTACGCGGGGCTACCCCGGTGCGGCTGATCCGGATCAGCCCACGCGGTCGCCAGATCATCATCAGCACCATCAGTACCCCGAACAGCAGCACGCGGTATTCCGAGAAGCTGCGCAGCAGCTCGGGTGCCACGGTCAACACGAAGGCCGCAATCACCACGCCAACGGTCGAGCCCATGCCGCCCAGCACCACAATGGCGAGGATCAGCGCCGACTCGAAGAAGGTGAACGAGGACGGGTTGACGAAGCCTTGGTAAGTGGCAAAAAACACCCCCGCCAGGCCCGCGGTAGAAGCGCCCAGGGTGAATGCCGAGAGTTTCACCAGCACGTGGTTCAGCCCCATCGAGCGGCAGGCGATCTCGTCTTCGCGCAGCGCTTCCCAGGCGCGGCCAACCGGCATCCGGGTCAGCCGGTGTTTGACGTACAGCACCGCCAGCACGACCAGAAACAGCACGATGTAGATGAACAGGAATTTCACGTTGGGGTTGTAGTCCAGACCAAAGAACTCATGGAACGGCACCCCGCCGTCCTTGGCCCGGCGGCCAAACTCCAGGCCGAAGAAGGCCGGTGATGGCGCCGGCATACCGTTCGGCCCGCCGGTGAAGGACAGCCAGTTGTTCAGCACCAGCCGGATGATCTCGCCAAAGCCCAGGGTCACGATCGCCAGGTAGTCGCCGTGCATGCGCAACACCGGAAAGCCCAATATGCAGCCGGCCAGTGCCGCTGCAATAGCGGCCAGCGGCAACACCGTCCAGAAGCCCAGGCCGAGGTACTGGTAACCAAGCGCCAGGCCGTAGGCGCCGATGGCATAGAACGCCACGTAGCCAAGGTCGAGCAAGCCGGCCAGACCGACTACGATGTTCAGGCCAAGGCCCAGCAACACGTAGATCAGTCCGAGAATCACCACCGTCAGCAGGTACTTGTTGGCGAAGATCGGGAACACGATGGCGATCACGATCAGCGCCGGAATGATGTAGCGCAGCCGCGACTTGTAGTCCGGCGCCAGCACATGCACGCCCGAGCCACCACTGTCGAAGCCCTGCAGCATGCGCTGGCCGGTGCCGCTCTGGAAGAACAGGCTGAGCACGAAGCGCCCGACCATCACCGCGCCGACCAGCCAGGCCACGCGGGCGGGCTCGGCGTTGAAGGTATAGCCATCGAGCACCACGCCGACTACCGGGCCGAACACGATCAGGGCAAGCAGGCCGGCGACGATGGTCTCGATCAAGCTGCGTTTGACATCAAAACCGGAAGAAGCAGAATTGGCAGCAGACATGTTCACACCTTAGCCACGAGCGGGCGGCCCAACAGGCCTTGTGGCCGGAAGATAAGGATCAGCACCAGCAGCGAGAAACTGAACACGTCCTTGTAGTCGGAGTTGATCAGGCCGGCGAAGAGTGATTCGGAAATGCCCAGGATGATCCCGCCCAACATGGCTCCAGGCAGCGAACCGATGCCGCCGAGCACCGCGGCGGTGAACGCCTTGATGCCGATGATGAAGCCGGCATAGAAGTCGAAGGTGCCGTAGTTCATGGTGATCAACACGCCAGCCAGGGCGGCCATGACCGCACCGATGACGAATACGTAGGAGATCACTCGGTCGGTGTTGATGCCCAGAATCGAGGCCATCTTGCGGTCTTGCTGGGTGGCGCGGCACATCCGCCCAAGCTTGGTGTACTTGATCACGTAGGTGAGCAGGGCCATGCCGGCAAAGGCAGCAATCAGAATGAAGATCTTGGTGTAGGTCAGTTGCACGAAGCCACTACCAACCTCGACCCGCAGCGCGCCTTCGAGCAGGGTCGGCACGCCTTGCTGGCGAGCGCCTTGGCTGATCTGCGCATAGTTCTGCAGGATCAACGAGATACCGATAGCGCTGATCAGCGGCGCCAGGCGGGTGGAGTTACGCAGGGGTTTGTACGCGATACGTTCGATGGTGAAGCCGTACACACCGGTCACCACCACGGTGAACAGCAGCGTGCCGAGCATCAGCAGCGGGAAGGATTCGACACCGAAATAAGCCAGCAATGCCAGGCTGATTGCCGCCAGGTAGGCGGAAATCATATACACCTCGCCGTGCGCGAAGTTGATCATGCCGATGATGCCATAGACCATTGTGTAGCCGATGGCGATCAGGCCGTAGACCGACCCGAGGGTCAGGCCGTTGACCAGTTGCTGCAGGAAAATACCATCCATAACGCAATCTCGCTGAGTGAGATCGCCCCTGCGCTGGCCACAGCGGGGCTGCCGTCAGGCAGCCCGCGTGGTGCAGCACAGGTGCAGATCTACGGATAAAGACAGATACCGCCTGGGCGTCGGCCCGGGTCTGTGCCCGGGCCTTGCGCCGTTGTTATTTTTGTTTTTCCAGCTGGTGGTACTTGCCGTCTTTATCCCACTGGTAGACCACGTAGTCGGAGATCTTCAGGTCACCCTTGGCGTCCCAGGTCTTCTCGCCCATGACGGTCTGCACCGGGTTGGCCTTGAGCCACTTGGCGGCGTCTTCGCCCTTGTTCGACTTGGCGCCATTGAATGCAGCTGCTAGGGCCTGTACCGAGGCGTAGGCATACAGGGTGTAGCCTTCAGGCTCGGTGCCGTTCTTGCGGAACTGATCCACTACTGCCTTGCTGTCTGGCAGCAGACGCGGGTCGGCGCCGAAGGTCATGTACACGCCGTCGACGTATTGCGCGCCGCCTGCGGTAGTGACCAGTTCGTCGGTGACGATACCGTCATCGGACATGAACTTGACGTCTTTCAGGCCGGCTTCACGCAGCTGACGCACCAGCGGACCGGCTTCCGGGTGCAGGCCGCCGAAGTAGACGACATCGGCGCCGGCGCCACGGATCTTGGTGACCACCGCGCTGAAGTCTTTCTCGCCGCGGGTCAGGCCTTCATACAGCACCGGTTTGACGCCGCGTTTTTCCAGCTGCGCCTTGGTCGCATCGGCCAGGCCTTGGCCATAGGTGTCCTTGTCGTGCAGCACCACGACCTTCTTGCCCTTGAGCACATCAACGATGTAGTCGCCGGCAACGATGCCTTGCTGGTCGTCACGCCCGCACATGCGGAACATGGCCGACAGGCCCCGCTCGGTGACCTGCGGGTTGGTCGAGCCTGGGGTAATCGCGATGATGCCGGCCTCGTCGTACACCTCGGAGGCTGGGATGGTGTTGGACGAGCAGAAGTGCCCGACCACGCCAACCACTTTCTCCTGGTCGACCAGCTTGTTGGCTACCGCTACGGCCTGTTTCGGTTCGCAGGCGTCATCGCCGGCTACCAGTTTGATCTGCTCGCCGTTGACCCCACCGGCCTTGTTGATCGCGTCGGCCGCAGCCTGCGCACCTTTCATGTACTGCTCGCCAAACGCTGCGTTGGCCCCGGTCATTGGCCCCGCGACGCCGATCTTGATGTCGGCCTGTACATACGAAGAAACACCCAGTGCCGTTGCCACGGCCAGAGCCAGGAAGCCTTTCTTGTAAAACGTCTGCGACATGAGGTGGTGCTCCTAGAGTCTTTTTTTTGGTTGGCACTACAACGTTCTGCTTGCTGATCAGAGCAAGCGCCGTGCCACTGACTTTGCATTTCGAGCAAACACGCCTGGCTGGCCGCCTGGAGGGCGGCGCCGGGCATCGTTCATTGAGCGTGCAACCGTCTACACCGAGTCGGGCGCCACCATTCTTCCAATATAGGCGCAACCGAGCAGTGCCATCATTGCAACCAGCACCAGTGTCAACGTGCAACCTGCCGGTAACTGTCGACGTCACCGAAGTGCACACCGCTGGTGCGCGACTGCTACGGGGGCACTGTTTCAAGGCTAGTCGCTGCGCGCGAAAACGTCCGGGTTTTGGCAGTTACAGCCCCGTTGCAGGGCTGCGCGAAGCCTGCCCGCACCAGCCGCGACACGGTCAGGTGTAGGAGCGGCCTTGTGTCGCGAAAGGCGCGCGCAGCGGGCCCGGTGATTTTGCGGTGCAGCACAAATGCTGGGGCCGCTACGCGACCCTTTCGCGACACAAGGCCGCTCCTACAGAGGCTCCGCGCGAGGTAAAGGTAATGCGGTCAACTGTGAATGCCCTGTGAAGCGCAAAGGCTGGCACAATGATCGCCATTCCCGCGCGCTTGCGCCGTTTCAGCGAGCGCCGCCGACCTGGAGCTTTCAATGAGCGAGAGCGCATTCTCTGAGCGCATCGTGCACAACCTGCTCGACACCGATTTTTACAAGCTGACGATGATGCAGGCGGTGCTGCACAACTATCCCGACGCTGATGTCGAGTGGGAGTTTCGCTGCCGCAACGGCGAAGACCTGCGCCCCTATCTGGGCGAGATTCGCCGCCAGATCGAGCTGCTCAGCGAGCTCACCCTAGACGACGGCCAGCTGGCGTTTCTTGAGCGCATCAGCTTTCTCAAGCCAGACTTTCTGCGCTTTTTGCGCCTGTTCCGCTTCAACCTGCGTTATGTCCATCTGGGCATCGAAGACGACCAGCTGTGCTTGCGTCTAAAAGGCCCGTGGCTGCATGTGATCCTCTTCGAGGTGCCGCTGCTGGCGTTGATCAGCGAGGTGCGCAACCGTCACCTGCACCCGCACATGCCGCTGGCGGCTGCCCGCGATCAGCTCTACCGCAAGTTCGACTGGCTCAAGGCCAACGCCAGCGAGGACGAACTGGCCGAACTGCAGGTAGCCGACTTCGGCACCCGGCGGCGCTTCTCCAGCCGCGTCCAGGAAGAAGTCGTGCGGGTGCTGCGCGATGACTTCCCCGGGCGCTTCGTCGGCACCAGCAATGTCGATCTGGCATGGAAACTGGATATCAGACCATTGGGCACCATGGCCCATGAATGGCTGATGGCCCACCAGCAACTCGGCCCGCGCCTGATCGACAGCCAGATCGCCGCGCTCGACTGCTGGGTCCGCGAGTACCGCGGCCTGCTCGGCATCGCCTTGACCGATTGCATCACCATGGATGCCTTCCTCAATGATTTCGATCTGTACTTTGCCAAGCTGTTCGACGGCCTGCGCCACGACTCCGGCGAGCCGGTGGCCTGGGCGGAAAAGGCTATCGCCCATTACCAGCAACTGGGCATCGATCCGATGACCAAGACCCTGGTGTTCTCCGACGGTCTCGACCTGCCGCGTTCGTTGCAGATATTCCGTGCCCTGCGTGGCCGCATCAATGTCAGCTTCGGCATCGGCACCAACCTCACCTGCGACCTGCCGGGGGTAGCGCCGATGAGCATCGTGCTTAAAATGACCGACTGCAATGGCTCGCCGGTAGCGAAGATTTCCGACGAGGCCGCCAAGACGCAGTGCCGCGATGAAAACTTCGTCGCCTACCTGCGTCACGTATTCAAAGTTGCCCACAAGGAGTAACCCATGCAAGCCGTTCAGCAAGAGATCGCGCAGCAGCTCAAGGTGCAGCCGCCATTCGCCGATGCCGCCGCGCTCGAAGCCGAAATTGCCCGGCGTGTGGCCTTCATCAAGGACTGCCTGGCCAACGCCCGGCTCAAGACCCTGGTGCTGGGCATCAGTGGCGGGGTCGACTCGCTGACCGCCGCCCTGCTCGCCCAGCGCGCCGTCAACGAACTGCGCGCCAGCAGCGGCGACGACGGCTATCGCTTCATCGCCGTGCGTCTGCCGTACAACGTGCAGCACGACGAACACGACGCGCAGGCCTGCCTGGATGTGATCAAGGCCGATGAAGTGCACACCATCGACATCGCTCCCGCCGTGCTTGGGCTCAAGAGCAAGGTCGATGTGCTGCAGGACGGCGCACCGGCCATGGTCGATTTCGTGGTCGGCAACATCAAGGCGCGCATGCGCATGGTGGCCCAGTACAGCGTCGCCGGCGCCCGTGGCGGCCTGGTCATCGGCACCGACCATGCAGCCGAAGCGGTGATGGGCTTCTTCACCAAATTCGGTGACGGCGCCTGTGATCTGGCGCCGCTCAGCGGCCTGGTGAAGAACCAGGTACGTGCCATTGCTCGTGCCTTTGGTGCGCCTGAGTCACTGGTCGAGAAAGTACCGACTGCGGACCTCGAAGACCTTGAGCCAGGCAAGCCAGATGAAGCAGCGCACGGCATCACTTACCAGCAGATCGATGCCTTCCTGCACGGTGAGCCTGTCGACCAGCATGCTTTCGATATCATCGTCAGCACCTACCGCAAGACTCAGCACAAGCGCGAGCTGCCGTTCGCGCCGTAATCGGCGGCGATAAAAAAAGCCCGACCGCGACGTTGATCGCGGCCGGGCTTTTTTTTGTGGCGTGGCTTACTTGACCACGACCTTGCCTTTCATCATCGAGATATGGCCTGGAAAGGTGCAGAAGAAGCTGTAGTCGCCGCCAGCTTCCAGCTTGGAAGTGTCGAAGGTGACCTTGGTTTCTTTCTCTGGCGCACCGATCATCGCGGTGTGAGCGATGATATTGGCGTTGTCTTCCTTCAGGTAACCCTTGTCGATGCCTTGGGTCATGCCTTCGGTAGCAATGGCCTGCATGTCGGCAGTCTTGCTGACCACCAGGTTATGGCCCATGACGTTCTTCGGCAGTTTGCCGGAGTGAGTCAGGGTCACGGTGAAGTCTTTGCAGCTCTTGTCGACGGTGAATTCTTTGCTGTTGTAGGACATCTGGTCAGTCGAATCAATGGTCACCGCGCACTCGGCTGCAAACACAGAAGCGCTGGCGAGGGTCAGCAGGGATACCGCTACAGCTTTCGCAAACATCGTGAATCTCCTTGGCAGGGTTTATCAATTGCGAGTCTGCCTGAAAGCGGAACGAGCGTGCCTGATATGCATCAAGGCAGTGTTCGGCCGGCAGCCAGTAAATTTGTTCTATGGATTGTATACAACCAATCTAAGTGCACATCATGCCTGCATAACCGACGATGGGACAACCTCTCATTTAGGAGCAAACGACATGTCCCTTGGTAGCTTGATGAACAGCCTGCTCGCCGCTTACGCCCATGGCACCACTGGCGCGGCCTGCGAGTTTTCCCGTCCCGAATAAATCCGATCTTGGAAGCGACAGGCATGCGCTTTACCCTTGGACGTCTGTAAAGGGAGAGAAGCAATGCCTGTACGTTCCGTTTGTGTATTCTGCGGCGCCAGTATCGGCGCCAACCCCGCCTACCGCGCAGCGGCCGTTGCCCTCGGCGAAGCGATTGCCCGGCGTGGCCTACGCCTGGTCTACGGCGGCGGCGCGGTCGGCCTGATGGGCGTGGTTGCCGACGCAGCGATGGCGGCCGGCGGTGAGGTGGTCGGGATCATCCCGCAGAGCCTGCTGGACGCCGAGGTTGGCCACAAGGGCCTGAGCCGGCTGGAAGTGGTCGACGGCATGCACGCGCGCAAGGCGCGCATGGCCGAGCTCAGCGATGCCTTCATCGCCCTGCCGGGTGGCCTGGGTACGCTGGAAGAGTTGTTCGAGGTGTGGACCTGGGGGCAATTGGGCTATCACGCCAAACCGCTGGGGCTGCTCGATGTGAACGGCTTTTATACAAAGCTGGGCGACTTCCTCGACCATATCGTCGAGGAGGGTTTTGTCCGCCCGCAGCATCGGGCGATGCTGTTGCTCGAGCAGCAGGCTGATGCACTGCTGGATGGCATGGAGCAGTTCGTCGCGCCGGTGATGCCGAAGTGGGTCGACAAAGCGCCTGATTGACCTTGGGACTTATTGGGGCCGCTTTGCGGCCCCCTATCGTCAGATCAACGCGGCACTGCAGGCTGACGCGGCTTCTTGACGCCGCCTTTGGCCGCTTCCTTGCGCTCTTTGGCGGCTTGCTGGTTACGCGCAAATGCCTCGGCCTTGGCCTTCTCGCGCTTGTCCCAGGGCTTGCTGCCATCGCTGGCGCGTGGCGGCAGGCCGTTGTGCTGAGTCAGGATCTTCTGCTCTTTGCCGACCTTGTGGCTGCCGCTCGGCGTGGAGTTCTTGCGCCGTGCACTCTGGTAGCCGTCGGTCTGCGGCTGATGCAACGGGATCAACTGGTGCTTGCCCGGACCGATCAGGTCGGCGCGGCCCATACGCTCCAGTGCTTCACGCAGCATCGGCCAGCCTTTCGGGTCGTGGTAGCGCAAGAATGCCTTGTGCAGCCGACGCTGCTCGTCGCTCTTGACGATCTCGACGCCTTCGCTCTTGTAGGTGACCTTGCGCAGCGGGTTCTTGCCCGAGTGGTACATCGCCGTGGCCGAGGCCATTGGCGACGGGTAGAACGCTTGCACTTGGTCGGCACGGAAGCCGTTGCCCTTGAGCCACAGGGCGAGGTTCATCATGTCCTCGTCGGTTGTGCCCGGGTGCGCGGCGATGAAGTACGGGATCAGGTACTGCTCTTTGCCCGCTTCCTTCGAGTACTTCTCGAACATACGCTTGAAGCGGTCGTAGCTGCCGATACCCGGCTTCATCATCTTGTCCAGCGGGCCACGCTCGGTGTGCTCCGGGGCAATCTTCAGGTAACCGCCGACGTGGTGGGTGACCAGTTCCTTGACGTACTCCGGTGACTCGACCGCGAGGTCGTAGCGCAGGCCCGAAGCGATCAGGATCTTCTTCACCCCCGGCAAGGCACGGGCCTTGCGGTACAACTCGATCAGCGAAGTGTGGTCGGTGTTGAGGTTCTCGCAGATGCCCGGGAACACGCACGACGGCTTGCGGCAGTGCTTCTCGATCTCGGTGCTTTTGCAGGCGATGCGGTACATGTTGGCGGTCGGCCCGCCAAGGTCGGAGACCACGCCGGTGAAGCCCGGCACCTTGTCGCGCATCTCCTCGATCTCGTTGAGGATCGACTCGTGCGAGCGGTTCTGGATGATGCGGCCTTCATGCTCGGTGATCGAGCAGAAGGTGCAGCCGCCAAAGCAGCCACGCATGATGTTCACCGAGAAGCGAATCATCTCGTAAGCCGGGATGCGCTCCTTACCGTAGGCCGGGTGCGGCACACGGGCATACGGCATGCCGAACACGTAGTCCATTTCTTCAGTGGTCATCGGAATCGGCGGCTGGTTGAACCAGACGTCGACGTCGCCGTGCTTCTGCACCAGCGCACGGGCGTTGCCCGGGTTGGTTTCAAGGTGCAGAACGCGGTTGGCATGGGCGTACAGCACCGGGTCATTGCGTACCTTCTCGAACGAGGGCAGGCGCAGCACGGTCTTGTCGCGGGTCATGCCCGGGCTGTCGAGGATCTGCACCACCTTGGCTTCGTTCGGGTCTTCGACCTCGCCCTTGGCTTGCTCGATGGCGCAGGCCTGGGTGTCTTGAGTATTCACGTACGGGTTGATGATCTTGTCGACCTTGCCCGGACGGTCGATGCGCGTCGAGTCGATTTCGAACCAGCCAGCCGGGGTGTCGCGGCGCACGAAGGCGGTGCCGCGCACGTCAGTGATCTGCTCGATGGTTTCGCCGTTGGACAGGCGCTGCGCGACTTCAACTACCGCACGCTCGGCGTTGCCGAACAGGAGGATGTCGGCGCAGGCGTCGATCAGGATCGAATGGCGGACCTTGTCCTGCCAGTAATCGTAGTGGGCGATGCGGCGCAGCGAAGCCTCGATGCCGCCGAGCACGATCGGCACATGCTTGTAGGCTTCCTTGCAGCGCTGGCTGTACACCAGGCTGGCACGGTCAGGGCGCTTGCCGGCCAGACCACCAGGGGTGTAGGCATCGTCGGAGCGCATCTTCTTGTCAGCGGTGTAGCGGTTGATCATCGAGTCCATGTTGCCAGCCGCGACGCCGAAGAACAGGTTCGGCTCGCCAAGCTTCATGAAGTCGTCTTTGGACTGCCAGTTCGGCTGGGCAATGATGCCGACCCGGAAGCCCTGGGCTTCGAGCAGGCGGCCGATGATGGCCATGCCAAACGACGGATGGTCGACGTAGGCATCACCGGTCACGATGATGATGTCGCAGGAATCCCAGCCGAGCTGATCCATCTCCTCCCTGCTCATCGGCAGGAAAGGCGCTGGCCCGAAGCATTCGGCCCAGTACTTGGGATAGTCGTAAAGTGGTTTGGCTGCGTGCATGTCAGTGACCGGTTCTTGGTGTGCAGGGAAATCGCGGGCGCGGAATATAGCACAAATTTTGATCACATCCGACGGTAATGGTCGGATTTTGCTTGAAGGCATTGGGCGCACGGCAGATGCGCATCAGCGCCCCTTCAGAATCTTCACAATCCTCTAAACGCCAAGCTCACTTCAGTAAACGGCATGGGGCACGCCTGAAGCGAGCGGGCATTACTATAAATTCTGTCAGTGTTGGAGATCCTCACTGCGCGGTAGGCTGCCGGAGAAGGCCATTATCGGAGCTGGCAGAATGAAGAAATTTTTTTACCACCAAGGAAGAGTTAGCACGTTGCTACAGCAGGGTGTACGGACGCACTTGCTTGCTAGCCCTGCAGGCATCATGGCTGTATACGAGAATCTCGACTGCCATCTGGTTGCCAGCGAGGCAAGCGAGTCCCCCACCTCATTCATATCACCGCAAGAGCGTGATGCCGTTGTTTTCAGTGCCTATGGGTCAAGCCCAGAGAAAAAACTGACGGTCGGCTTCAAGGGGGAGCTTCAAGATTCGACGACCCGTCACTATCTACTTGGAAACGGCTATCGTGCTTACAATCCTGCCTTGATGCGGTTCAATAGCCCTGATCGCGAGAGCCCCTTCGCGAGAGGAGGCATCAATACCTACACGTTTGTACTCAACGACCCTATTAATGGCAGAGACCCTTCCGGGCGCTTTGGTGAGTTCTTCAGCTCAATGCTCAGTCGCGTTTTCACGAAAAAGACTTACAGGGGCCCCATTGTTGCGGAGTTTGAGGGAGTTGTCGCATTCACCGCCCCCCCGCGTCAAGATGGCCGTTTGCCAACCCTCTATATCACTTCTCACGGCGCCGCGGGCTTTATAGGCGGTAATAACGCCGCGATCCACGATGGCTTGAGTCTTTACAAAAAGCTGATCGCAAATAAAGTCGACATGACCGGGCGGCAAACCCATCTCCTATCGTGTGACTCAAGCCTGCCTAACTCCCGGACAGGTAGATCCATGACGCAGGAAATGAGTAGCATGACCGGCGCACAGTCCTCGGGATACGCGGCCACAGTCTCGCTGGTCGAAACGAGACTAGGAAACGAATATCAGGTGCAGAAGCTCCGTGTTATGCCATTCCATGGAATGACATCGACGAAAACCAGGTCAGGGGGCATTCGAGATCCTCAGTGGCACCTTGACGATGATTACGTCTAGTTGTAATCCGCCGCACCGACGCCTTAATGCCACCGAGGACAATCGGCGCGTGCTTGTAGGCATCCTTCAGCGCTGGCTGTAGACCAGGGTGGCGCGGTGAGGACGGTTAGAGTTCATGTTGCCGGCAGCGACAACGAAGAACAGGTTCGGCTCGCCGAGCTTCATGAAGTGACCGGTTCTTCGTGTGCAGGGAAATCGCGGGGGCGGAAAATAGCACAAATTTTGATCACATCCGACGGTAATGGTCGGATTTTGCCTGAGCGCATCCGGCACAGAGACGATGGGAGAATCCGCCATCAGCGTGCGAAGGCACGAAGAGGACAATGGTTTTCATCAGCATCTGATCAAACCTATGGGCACAGTGGCTACGTTTACCCGACCTTGCTTGCGCCTCTTCGGCAAAAGGCGCTCCGAACGACGCGCCGGCCAGCCTCAGCCTCTATCCATGCAGTTTGAGCCTATCGGTAGCTGACCTACATTCCTTCAAACCAAGAGGCTCGGCAGCGCCATACCAAGCGACTTTGAGCGAACGACACAATCATTCGTCGTCATCGAAGTTGTACGCACCCGGCGCGAGGTTTTCGAAGCGGGTGTACTTGCCGATGAACGCCAGGCGGACAAACCCGATCGGGCCGTTACGCTGCTTGCCGATGATGATTTCGGCGACGCCCTTGTGCTCGTTCTCCGGGTGGTACACCTCGTCCCGGTAGACAAACATGATCGTGCGCGCCCTGCAGACTTCTAAAGCTGCTCGGCGTCTCGAGGCTATCAATGTACTAGCAATTTTGCCAGTACCGCGAAGCACATTCCTGTCATACAGTTAAGTTCGAACTAGACTGTCGATCATAGGACTGTGAGGATGAAACGTGCAAATATTCTACTGCATACACACCCCTTCAACCTTTCTACTTGCTTCCATGGACGAGTCAATTTTCAGGGGCAATGAATACAATCTACTATTAAAAGATCGGTATAACAACCGCCGGCTTCTAGGTGTTGATATTTTTAACTCCCAACTAATCAACACCTGTCCGGGCCATATCGCACCATACTGCTACAGCGCATTTGGATTCAGCAATTCCTCTAGCAACGAATGGGGTTTCAAAGGTGAGCGAAAAGACTCAGCCAGCAACGGCTATTTGCTCGGAAATGGTCGCAGACTTTATAGCCCATCCCTGATGCGATTTCTAAGCCCAGACTCCCTGAGCCCATTCTCTAAAGGCGGCATTAATCACTATGCATTCGCCCTCAACGACCCAATTAACAGCAGTGACCCAAGCGGTCTATTCTCCATCAACATAATGAAGTTCCTCCTAAAGCCTATTACGAAGAAAATTTATACAGGCAAGATATTATGGAAAGAAGACGGGGTAACTGCCTACTCTGGACCAGCCCGAAAAGACGGAAATCTCAGTACGCTCTACATCAGCAGCCACGGCAGCCCGGGCGTAGTTGTTGGAAATGAATTTTACTATTCCGCCTTGGCTATTTATAACAGGCTTGAGCAAGCTGGTGTGGAAATGAAACACAGACAAACCCATTTCTTAACGTGTAGCTCCAGCGCTCCCGGCTCTCCTGGAGGCTTTTCTCTAGCTGAGGACATGAGCAAACTAACCGGCGCTCAGTCCTCGGGTTACCATACTGGGGTACGCGTATACGGTAAAGTTGACAAAAATGGAACCCATGTAGACCGGTTACTTAAAATTCCGTTTTTTGATCGACTCCCTGGGGTAACATCAACCAAGACAAGACATGGCAACATTAGAAACCCCCATAAGACATAAGCTAGAAAACTTCGTGACAGACGTCGTAGATTTAAACAGCAGTACCGCCCATCAGCACTCTTAGCTGCCGAATACTTTGACTAATACAAAAGCCGTTATTCGTCGTCGTCGAAGTTGTACGCACCCGGTGCGAGGTTTTCGAAGCGTGTGTACTTGCCGATGAACGCCAGGCGGACAAACCCGATCGGGCCGTTACGCTGCTTGCCGATGATGATTTCGGCGACGCCCTTGTGCTCGGTCTCTGGGTGGTACACCTCGTCCCGGTAGACAAACATGATGACGTCGGCGTCCTGCTCGATTGCACCGGATTCACGCAGGTCGGAGTTGACCGGGCGCTTGTTCGGGCGCTGTTCCAGCGAGCGGTTCAACTGCGACAGGGCAATGACCGGGCAGTTGAATTCCTTGGCCAGGGCTTTCAACGAGCGGGAAATCTCCGAAATCTCGTTGGTACGGTTGTCACCACTGGAGCCCGGGATCTGCATCAGCTGCAGGTAGTCGACCATGATCATGCCGATCTCGCCGTGTTCGCGGGCCAGGCGGCGGGTCCGCGCGCGCATCTCCGAAGGGCTGATGCCGGCGGTATCGTCGATGAACAGCTTGCGGTCGTTGAGCAGGTTGACCGCCGAGGTCAACCGCGGCCAGTCGTCATCATCAAGCTGACCGGAACGCACCTTGGTCTGGTCGATGCGACCCAGCGACGAGAGCATCCGCATGATCAGCGATTCGCCTGGCATCTCGAGGGAGAACACCAGCACCGCCTTGTCGCTGCGCAGCACGGCGTTTTCCACCAGGTTCATGGCGAAGGTGGTTTTCCCCATCGACGGTCGGCCGGCAACGATGATCAGGTCGGCCGCCTGCAAGCCGCTGGTCTTGCCGTCCAAGTCGGTATAGCCGGTGGAGATACCGGTGATGTCGCTGTCGGAGTTGAACAGCGTGTCGATGCGGTCGATGGCCTTGGCCAGCAGGTCGTTGACCCCGACCGGGCCGCCGGTCTTGGGCCGCGCCTCGGCGATCTGGAAGATCTGCCGCTCGGCATCGTCAAGAATCTCGGCGGCGTTGCGCCCTTGCGGGTTGAAGGCGTTGTCGGCGATATCGGTGCTGATGCTGATCAGCTGGCGCAGCGTGGCGCGCTCACGAATGATCGCCGCATAGGCCTTGATGTTGGCAACCGACGGGGTGTTCTTGGCCAGCTCGGCCAGATACGCCAGGCCGCCGACCTGGCTCGACTGGCCTTCGCGGTCGAGCTGTTCGTGCAGGGTGACCACGTCGAACGGCTGGTTGAGGTCAACCAGCTTGTGGATGGCACGGAAGATCAGGCGGTGGTCATGCCGATAGAAGTCGCCATCCGAAACCTGATCCAGCACCCGCTCCCAGGCTTCGTTGTCCAGCATCAGACCACCGAGCACGGCCTGTTCGGCCTCGATGGAATGCGGCGGCACTTTCAGCGCAGCGGTTTGCAAGTCGAGCTGTTCTGGATGGGTGATCTCGTTCATGGCCACAATAGAATTCTGGGTGATGAGAAAAACAAAGGGCACGGCCTGCAAAGCAGAGCCGCGCCCAATGTTAACCGGCTAGCCCACAGGGAGCCAGCCGAGTGCTACAGCTTAGGCTGCAACGACAACCACGCGAACGGTGGCTTCAACGTCGCTGTGCAGGTGCACGGCTACGTCGTATTCGCCAACGTTACGGATGGTGCCGTTCGGCAGACGAACTTCAGCTTTAGCCACTTCAACGCCGGAGGCGGTCAGGGCATCAGCGATGTCGTGGGTGCCGATCGAACCGAACAGCTTGCCTTCGTCGCCAGCGGTGGCAGTGATAGTCACTTCCAGCTCGGCCAGTTGGGCAGCACGGCTTTCAGCCGAAGTTTTCTTGTCGGCTGCAGCTTTTTCAAGCTCGGCGCGACGCTCTTCGAACGCAGCGACGTTGGCGGCATTGGCAACAGTGGCCTTGCCGAACGGCAGCAGGAAGTTACGGCCGTAACCGGCTTTAACTTTAACTTTGTCGCCCAGGTTGCCCAGGTTAGCGACTTTTTCCAGCAGGATCAGTTCCATTTGGTAAAACCTCTTAACTTTTAACCTTCACCGTTCGCGGAATCGTCACCCTGAGGCGACTTGCGACCGCGAAAATCAACCAGGCTATCGACAATGGCCAGGACCACGAGCAGCGGATAAGTCAGCTGCATGAACAGCACCAGCGTCACGTACAACCCGACCAGCCAGAATCTGCCCAGACGTTTCTGTGCCACCAACCCGTGCAGCAGGGCAAGCCCGGCAAACATGAGCGGTACGCTGCAAAGCGGCGTGAGCAGCGCCAGGGCAGAACCGAGGTTCGGACCCAACACCATGCACCCCAGCAATACCAGCGTTGGCACCAAGGGAATCCGTACCGCTTGAAACTCGCGGCCGAAACCTCCCGGGTTGTACAACGAGGCCTGCCAGTAGCGCCCCAACATCAGGGACAACACACTGACAACCTGCAGCAAAGCCGCAATCAGGCCGTTGAGCACCGGTACGACAAGACTCCCAAGGCGTGCCTGCTCCTCTACCGATAACTGCTGGTAGAGACCGTCGAGCATCTGCGGCAGGGCTTTTTCAAGCGCTCGCGCCAGAGCTTCAATCGGTTCACGGAACACCGAACTGAGAATCAGGCCATACAACAGGCCCAGTGCAATGCTGGACAACAGCACCCGGTTCCAGGAGTGCCCGGCGCGCAACAGCGCAGCCAGCCCCAGCGTACCCAGCAACACCATCAAGGTGCGCGGCTCGCCGAAGACCCACCAGACCAACGCCGGCAAAATGCCCCAGACGATGACCGAGGAAGCGTCCTTGAAACCGCGCCGCAGGAACACCAGGCTCCCAGCGGCGGCACACAACCAGAACAACAGCGGCAATGCCGCACAACCGGCCACTACTACAGCGGCCTGCACGCGACCGCGCATGATGAAATCAGCTAACGTCCGCATGCTTATCCCTTGCTACTTGTCGAAAGCCAGGCCTCAGCGGCCGTGGCTGTCGGTGTAGGCAAGCAGGGCCAGGAAGCGGGCGCGCTTGATAGCGGTAGCCAGCTGACGCTGATAACGAGCTTTGGTACCGGTGATACGGCTTGGAACGATCTTGCCGGTTTCGGATACGTAAGCTTTCAGGGTGTTGAGATCTTTGAAGTCGATCTCTTTCACGTCTTCAGCAGTGAAGCGGCAGAATTTACGACGACGGAAGAAACGTGCCATGTAATAGGCTCCTCAAAAGGTCCGTGGATTACTCGTCAGCGCTATCGCTGGCGTCGCTGTCATTGCTGTCGTCGCCATCGGCGCCATCAGCTTCAGGACGTTCACGACGCTCACGGCGCTCGCTGCGGTTCTCTTCGGCCTTGAGCATCTCGGACGGGCCAGTAACGGCTTCGTCGCGACGGATGACCAGGTTACGGATCACGGCATCGTTGTAACGGAAGTTGTCTTCCAGCTCGGCCAGGGCCTTGCCAGTGCACTCAACGTTCAGCATCACGTAGTGAGCCTTGTGAACTTTGTTGATTGCGTAGGCCAGTTGACGACGGCCCCAATCTTCCAGACGGTGGATTTTGCCACCATCTTCTTCGATCAGCTTGGTGTAACGCTCAACCATGCCGCCGACTTGCTCGCTCTGATCCGGGTGGACCAGAAAGATGATTTCGTAATGACGCATGAATGCTCCTTACGGGTTAGAAGCCTGCCAGGGAATCTGGTCAGACAAGGAGTGAATGACACTGTATGACTTGCCTTGTGCAGAAGGCACATGCGCGCCTGCCTGCTGGGCAAGGGGCGCAATTGTAGAGAAGGCGGGACGCACAAGCAAGGTGATTGGCGATTATTTGAACAGGTAGAAACATATCCATAATAGATGCCAACTGAGCCAGCCTCTTCGCGGGTAAACCCGCTCCCACAGGGCTCAGCGCGATCCCTGTGGGAGCGGGTTTACCCGCGAAGAGGCCGGCTCAGGCAACAGCTCAGCGCTTCAGTTGGCGCTGACGTACGGCTTCGAACAGGCACACACCGGTAGCCACCGACACGTTCAGGCTGCTGACGCTGCCAGCCATCGGCAGCTTCACGAGGAAGTCGCAATGATCACGGGTCAGACGACGCATGCCCTTGCCTTCAGCACCCATGACCACCACCAGCGGACCGGTCAGGTCCTGCTGGTAGATCTCCTTGTCGGCTTCGCCGGCAGTGCCGACCACCCACAGGCCGCGCTGCTGGAGCTTCTCCAGGGTACGCGCCAGGTTGGTCACGGCGACCAGCGGGATCACCTCGGCAGCACCGCAAGCAACCTTGCGCACAGCCGGGGTCAGGGTCGCCGACTTGTCCTTGGGCACCACCACCGCGGTGGCACCGGCAGCATCGGCGGTGCGCAGGCACGCGCCGAGGTTGTGCGGGTCGGTAACACCATCGAGCACGAGAATCAGCGGCGGGGTTTCGGTGCGTTCGAGCAACTCCTCGAGCATCAACTCGCCCCACACCTGCGCCGGGCTGACTTCAGCCACCACGCCCTGATGCACGCCTTCAACCCAGGCGTCCATCTCGCGACGCTCAGCCTGGCCGACCGCTACGCGGTTTTCTGCGGCCAGAGCCAGCAGGGTTTGCAGACGCGGCTCACTGCGCCCTTCCGACAACCAGATCTGCTTGACCCGCTTGGGATGATGCTGCAGCAGCGCATGCACAGCGTGCACGCCGTAGATTTTTTCCAACTGACTCATGACTTGTTCTTGCTCTTGCGTGGCGCGCCGGACTTGGACGGCCCTTTACGGTGTTTGCTTGGCTTGTCGCTGGCGGACTTGCTCGAACTCTTGCCGGACTTGCTTGCCGTCGGCGCATTGCGGGCTTCGCCCATCAGCGCCTTTTTCACTTCACGGCTCTTGCGTACTTCGGCATTGCGCTGCACGGCATCGCTCGGGAAGTAGGCATCCGAACTTTCATTCTTGCGCCGACGCGGCGCTGGCTCGGCCTTGGCTTCTGGCTTGGCTGGCGACGTGGCCTCGCGCTTGCTGTCCTGCTTCACGTCACGCTTGCCGGTGCCTGCACCTTTGCCTGCCGGCGCGGACTTGCCCGCTGGAGCCGTGTCGGCGGCGCCTCGCTCCTTGCGGCCAACCGGCGCATTGACGGTGGTTTCGGACATTTCAAAGTCGATCTTGCGCTCGTCGAGGTCGACCCGCATGACCTTGACTTCAACCGTGTCGCCCAGGCGGAAGCTGCGGCCGGTGCGTTCGCCCGACAGGCGATGATGCACGGCGTCATAGTGGTAGTAGTCGCCCGGCAGCGCGCTGACGTGGACCAGGCCTTCGACGTAGATGTCGGTCAATTCTATGAACAGACCAAAACCGGTCACAGCGGTGATCACGCCCGGGAAGATTTCGCCCACACGGTCTTTCATGTACTCGCACTTGAGCCAGTTGACCACGTCGCGCGTGGCCTCGTCGGCGCGCCGCTCGGTCATCGAGCACTGCTCGCCCATCTGCTCCAGGGTGGCAACGTCATATGGGTAGATGCGCGCTTTGGGGATGGCCACCGCGCCGGCACGCTTGACGTGCGGGGTGTCGATCTTGGAGCGGATCACGCTGCGAATGGCACGGTGCACCAGCAGGTCTGGGTAACGGCGGATCGGCGAGGTGAAGTGGGTGTACGCCTCGTAGTTCAGACCAAAGTGGCCATTGTTGTCGGTGCTGTACACCGCCTGGCTCAACGAGCGCAGCATCACCGTCTGGATCAGGTGGAAGTCCGGGCGCCCGGAGATGCTCGCCAGCAGGGCCTGGTAGTCCTTCGGCGAAGGCTCCTTGCCCTTGTGCAGCGACAAGCCCAGCTCACCCAGGAAGGCGCGCAGTTTTTCCAGACGCTCCGGTGGCGGGCCGTCGTGCACACGGTACAACGACGGCACTTCGTGCTTCTGCATGAACGCAGCGGTCGCAACGTTGGCCGCGAGCATGCACTCTTCGATCAGCTTGTGCGCTTCGTTACGTACGGTCGGGCGAATTTCTTCGATCTTGCGGTTATCACCGAAGATGATCCGGGTTTCCTGGGTCTCGAAGTCGATCGCGCCACGGGTATGGCGCGCCGCCAGCAGGACCTTGTACAAGGCGTGCAGGTTCTTCAGGTGCGGCACGACTTCGCTGTACTCATCGCGCAGGGCCTTGCCTTCACGGGTACGCGAGTGCTCGAGCATGCTGCTGACCTTGTTGTAGGTCAGCCGTGCATGGGAGTGAATCACCGCCTCGCAGAACTGGTAGTCGACCATCTGCCCGGACTTGTTGATGGTCATTTCACAGACCATGGCCAGGCGATCGACGTGCGGATTCAACGAGCACAGGCCGTTGGACAGCTCCTCGGGCAGCATCGGAATCACCCGCTCAGGGAAATACACCGAGTTGCCGCGCTGCTGCGCTTCGATATCCAGGGCCGAGCCCAGGCGCACGTAGCTGGAAACGTCAGCGATCGCGACGTACAGGCGCCAGCCGCCGGAGAACAGCCGCAGCTTGCCTTGCGGCTCACAATAGACGGCGTCGTCGAAGTCACGGGCGTCTTCGCCGTCGATAGTGACGAACGGCAGGTGACGCAGGTCGATGCGGCGTTCCTTGTCCTTTTCTTCGACTTCGGAGCGGAACTTGCGCGCTTCCTTGACCACTTCCTGCGGCCACACGTGCGGGATGTCGTAGCTGCGCAGGGCAACGTCGATTTCCATGCCCGGCGCCATGTAGTTGCCGATCACCTCGACCACATCACCCTGCGGCTGGAACCGCGGCGTTGGCCAGTGGGTGATCTTGATTTCGACGAACTGGCCGATCTTGGCGCCTCCGTTACGCCCGGCAGTGACCAGCACTTCCTGCTGGATCTTCGGGTTGTCCGGAGTTACGTAGCCGATGCCGCCTTCTTCGAAGTAACGGCCAACCACGCTCTCATGGGCGCGGGAGATGATCTCGACCAGCACACCTTCGCGGCGACCACGACGGTCAGTACCGGAAACCCGTGCCAGGGCACGGTCACCGTCGAACGCCAGACGCATCTGCGACGGGCTGAGGAACAGGTCAGCGCTGCCATCATCCGGGATGAGGAAGCCGAAACCATCACGGTGGCCAGACACGCGGCCGCAGATCAGGTCCAGTTTGTCTACCGGGGCATAGGTGCCACGCCGGGTATAGATCAGCTGACCGTCACGTTCCATGGCGCGCAGGCGGCGGCGCAGGGCTTCGATCTGGTCTTCTTCGAGCAGGCCGAACTCTGCGGCCAGCTCCTCGCGCGCGGCTGGCTCGCCACGATCGGCAAGGCGCTGCAGGATCAGCTCACGGCTGGGAATAGGGTTGTCGTATTTATCCGCTTCGCGAGCGGCCTCTGGATCGAGGGATTGCCAATCGGCCATCAGGAGGGGTTCACCTTGGTATATATAGAGTAGAAGTTTGGCATAGGCCTATTGAAACCGGAAATGTCGTCGTTGGACAGCCCCCGTCTGACAGTCTTGTTGGCGAGGGAAGCTCAACAGAATCAACGTGTTGAGTTTTTTACTTTTTTTTTGATACGAGGGCTTTACAGCCCCCAACAGCGTCCGTATAGTGCGCACCACAACGACGGACACCGCCGTTGTAGTTGAGATAAGCGATGTTGTAAAGCATCCTCTAATCTTGACAGTGTGCCCAGGTGGCGGAATTGGTAGACGCGCTGGTTTCAGGTATCAGTGACCGCAAGGTCGTGGAAGTTCGAGTCTTCTCCTGGGCACCAAATATTTCGAAGCATAGATAGCAGGTCTGTCTGTGATTCAGCAAGAGATTCATCGCAGTACGCTGTAGATGTAAAGCTTTGCCCAGGTGGCGGAATTGGTAGACGCGCTGGTTTCAGGTATCAGTGACCGCAAGGTCGTGGAAGTTCGAGTCTTCTCCTGGGCACCAAATTAAAAACCCACTAGCTTGCTAGTGGGTTTTTTCTTGCCTGCGATTTGGTATGCCCCGCCATTACCGGCCTGAGCAGCCCTCCTCCTTCAAAAACTCTTCTCGAATTTCAGCGCCACTTCGGTCTGGCGATAGGCATAGGCCCAGTCGATGCTGCTGTCAGTCACCGTGCGTTTGGCGTACAGGCTAGGTACCACGCCAGCGAACGCCAGCCGCGGAGCGCTGAGCGTGGCGATGTAGATCTGCTGGCGATCCTTGCGCAAGCCGCCGAGAAACTCATCGGGCTGGTCATAGCGGGTCTTGCAGTAGAGACCGACCACGCTCAGATTCAGCCCGGCATCAAAGCTGTGATAGGCGCCGAGGCTGGCCAGGTACTCGCGATTGCTGGCACTGGCGGCATCCTGGCTGCGCCGGGTATAGGTCACTCCGGTAAATACCAGGGTCCGTTGATCGAGCATGTACGACAGCGAAGTACCGACCTGCCGCTCGTCGTAGTCATCGAAATAATCGCGTTGCTCACCCTGAAAGCGAAAGTGCTTGTTCTGCAGTTGCAGGCTGAGCTGCAGACGGGTGCTCAGGTTGTGCTTCCATTCGCCGCGTACGCCGCTGGCCTGGTACTTGGTGTGGTGGTCGCTGTAGTAGTTTTCGAACAACGGCGTCAGCGACACATCGTTGAGCGCGCTCTGAAAGTTGTAGCCGGCGTAGAGCACGCTGGTGTTGTCGTCGTACCAGGTCTGGTTCTGCTGCGTTTCGCTATGTTTGTCATAGCTGTTGCCATAGCTCAGCCCGCGCACCAGCAGGTGGTGATTACCGGCCAGCTGAAAGCGCCGCTCGGCAGCCACGTCATAGACCGTGCTGGCTGACTTGATCGGCTTGGGCATCTGCCGCGAGTAGTCAAAGCACTCGAAGAAGATCGTGCACACCTGGGTGGTGGTGAGCATGCCATTGCCCTGGTTGATATTGCTGTTGTAGCCAAACCCCAGCGATGCCGAGCCGTGCCACTCGCGTCGGCTGTCGATGGCGCTGCGGTACTGACCAAGCACTTCGAGCACCGCCTCGGGCACTTCAGCACTGGCGACCTCGGCGAACAACGTTTCGGCTTCAGCGGTCTGGTTGTCTTCGAACAGCGTACGCGCCAGCTCCAGGCGAGCACGGACGAAGCCGGGCTGCAGTTGATCGGCGCGGCGCAGGTGAGCGATCGCCTGTTTGTACCTGCGCGCCTGGCGATCGATCAGGCCTTCGGCCATTTCCACCAATGCCTGTTCGTGCCCGGGCAGTTGCCGATAGCGCTCGACGAACTGGCGCACCTTGCTCCACTGCTGCAGGTTGATCGACACGTAGATAGCCGGGCCGAGGTCAGCGAGGCTGTTCTGCACGTTGTACGTCTGCCCCTCGATAGTGATCAAGGATGCGTCATTCTCGGCCGGGTCCGGTGCGCCCAGGTTGGCCCGCTCCCGCGCCTCGGCGCGGCGGTCGATCTTGTTCAGCAGCAGACGGGTGTCGTCATCGTCGGCCAGCAGCACGGGGGAGAACAAGGTCGAGAGACACAGCAGGGCGACGTGCGCCCGCATGGACGGCAGCATGGTGATCGATCCAGGGACAGGGACAAAAAAGTGGGAGGCAGGCGCCGCAGCGCCCCCTCCGTTACACAGGGGTATTACTGCTTGGCGCCGCCGAAGGCGACTTTAGTGGTGCCGCTGGTGTAGATACCCGCCAGGGCCTCAGCGTTGTTGCCGTAGAACTGGCCTTTGATCTGATTGGAACGAGCGAATGACCCATTGGCTGCGATGGTGGTGCCCGCGAAGTTGATGGAACCGACACTACCCGCCAGGGTGCCGGAGCCGCTGCCATAGTTGGCGGTCAGCACACCACTGGTCACGCCGGCGGCCGTACCTGGGTTGTACTGGTTGATGCCCACGACGTTGTACTTGGCATTGACCAAGGCCGGCATGCTGGTAGTTGGATTTTCGCCAACGAACCAGACCGTACGGTTGGCATGCGACAGGTTCAGGTCAGTGCTGTTGGTCGGCTGAGCACCGCTCTTGGCTGGCGCCCACTCGCCGAAGTACACCTCGGCACCCGATACCTTGGCGATGACTTCACCGCCGAATTGCGGGAAGCCGGGGGACGGCGCTGCGATCTGGCGATAGGCATAAACCTCGGTATTGTAGGCAACCTTGTTTTTCCAGGTCTGCGAGGTAATTACGCCAGTACTGGGATTGGCGAGGAGTGCGGAGGTAGTGCCATAGCCGCTGAGAAGCGCATTGGTTTGAGCAATAGGCCCTGCCTTGAAGCTGACAACAGCTGAGGTGTTCGCGGTAGCGCCGGCCTGCAGGACCAAGCCAAGGCCGCCGGAGTATTCGGTAATTTCTACCCGTACGCTGATGGTCGACGGCCGCTGACCCTGCGCGAGTATCTGCCCATCGCAGCTGAAGAGGGCCGCAGCGAGTTCGCGCCGGCGATTCTGGGCGGCGATGCCAGCCTCGACGCCTACATGCTCAGCCGCCATGCCAACGCCGAGCTACGCGAACGCTACCTGCTGCCGTTGCTGCGCGGTGAGCGGGTGCCGTGTTACGCCATGTGCGAGCCGGACAGCATCGGCTCGATCCCGGCAACCATGACCAGCCACGCCCAGTGGCAGGGCGATCACTGGACGCTGAACGCCCGCAAGTGGTTCATCTGCCGGGCCGGCCGGGCCGACTTCGCCACTGTTATCGCGCGCACTGCCGATGGCCCGCTGCAGCAGTCGCTGTCGATGCTGCTGGTCGCCAGCGACAGCCCAGGCTTCGAGTGGGTGCGCCCGCTGGCCCTGCTTGGGCGTCAGCAAGGCCAGGGCGAATTGCTGTTCAAGGACGTGCGGGTCGAGCCTGAGCATGTGCTCGGGGAGGCCGGCCAGGGCATCGCGCTGATGCAACAGCGGCTCGGCCTTGGCCGCCTGCTGCGCGCTGCGCATTGGTTGGGCCTGGCCCAGCGCTGTTTCGACGACCTCTGCAAGCGGGTGCATTCGCCCCGCGGCGAGCTGGCGCGCCTGGCCGACAAGCAGCTGGTGCGCGCGCGGGTCTACCGGGTGTTTCGCGATATCGCTGCGGCCCGTGGCCTGCTCGAAGATGCTGCAGACAAGTTCGATCGTGGCCAGGCCAATGCCATCGAGGTCAACCTGGCCAAGCTGGCGGCATCCGAGACACTGTCCGCTGCGGTCGATTCGGCAGTGCAGATCATGGGCGCCGAGGGCCTCAGTGACTTGTCGCCTTTATCCGGGATCTATCGCTGTGCGCGCACGACCCACATCCTTGATGGCACCGACGACGCGCTGATCAGCAACCTCGGCCGCGACCTGCTCAGCGCTACCGCGCCGGGTCGTACGTTCGACTACCGCTCGCCGTCGCTGAGCCTGGACAAGGTGGCGCCATGAGCAAGCACGCGCCACTGGCCGTTCTGTTGATCTGCGCCATGGGCCTGCCGATGATGGTGTTCTACGCCATCGGCGTGCTCGGCCCACAATTGATCGCCGAACTCGGTATCGGCCGTGATCAGTTGGGCTGGCTGACCACCAGTGCCTTTGGCCTGGCGGCAGTGCTGTCGCCATGGGCTGGCACGCTGGTGCAGCGGATCGGTTCGCGCGCAGGTTTGATGGCGCTGTTCCTGCTGGTGGCGCTGTCGTTCAGCCTGATGGCGGTGCTGCCTGGCTTCACTGGCGTGGTCATCGCGCTGCTGTTCTGTGGCATTGCCCAGGCGCTGGCCAACCCCGCCACCAACCAGGCCATCGCCCTTACTGCCAATGCACCCAAGGCCACGCTGGTGGGCCTCAAGCAGGCTGGCGTGCAGGCATCGGCGCTGATCGCAGGGCTGGCCTTGCCGCCCCTCAGCGCCTGGCTCGGCTGGCGTCTGGCACTGGCCTGCTGGGTGCCGCTGGCCGTATTGCTGGCGCTGCTGGTGCCCTTGCGCATCCCGCCGCCGGCGGCAGGGCCAAAACCACCGCTGCGCCTGTTCAGAACCAACGGCTGGCTGCTGCGGCTGATGGCGATTCAGGGCTGCGCCGGGCTGTGCCTGTCGGGTTTCATCAGCTATTTCGGGGTATATGCCAACAGCCTCGGCGTCGATCCTGCTGCCATCGGCCTGATGGTCAGTGTGTTTGGTCTGATGGGCATCCTTTCGCGCTTGCTGTTGACCCCACTGGCCGCTGGCCTGAAGGACGAAACAGTGCTGTTGGGCGGGCTGTTCCTGTTTGCCCTGGTCACGCTGCTGGTCATGCAGCAGGCCACAGCGGGGCGCCACTGGCCGCTGTGGGCGGGCGTGAGCGGTATGGGCCTGAGCCTGGTGGCGAGCAACGCGGTGGCTATGAGCATGTTGTTGCGCGAACCACGTTTCGGCGCTGCAGCGAGCAGCGCGGGCATGCTGTCGCTGGGGTTCTTTGGCGGTATCGCGCTCGGCCCACCGCTATTCGGCCTGCTGCTGCGCCAGCCAGGTGGTTTTTCTGCAGCCTGGTCGTTGCTGCTCTTCGCCCTCTGCGCAGGGGCTGCGCAGTGCCGCAGCCTGTACCGTGCGCGCCGTGCCGAGGAGGCCTGCAAGCATGCCGGAACAGCGTAAACGCCACGCCACAATCAACGCACTGCTCAAGCAGCTGGAGGCGGTTTCACGCCAGTGCGGCGAGCAATTTCCACTGTACCGCCTGGCGCGGGAAAAACAGTGGAAGCTGTCCCGCCGCGGTTCCTGGCTTGGCGGCTTCTGGGCGGCGCTGTGGTGGCGCCGTGCGGCACTCACCGAGCTTAGTGAGGACTTCGATCAGGCCTCGTTCTGGAGCCGGCAACTGGCCGCTCAACTGGACGAACCGAGCGTCAATCGCAGTTTCGTATTCTGGTACGGCGCCGCGCTTGGCGGCCGCCTGACCGCAGCCAACGAGGCACGCCAGTTGGCTTGCCGCGCCGCAAATGCCCTGGCCCGGGATTATCGCCCAGACCTCGGCGGTTGGCCGCTGGGCCCCGGCATGGGCGCAGGCGACAAAGGCCAGCTGAGCCTGGATATCGACGCCTTGGCACCGACCCTGGCGCTGATGCACCTGCAGCGCGATCCCGAGCTGATGGCCATGGCCCGCAGCCACCTGCAGTTGTGCCTGCGCACGTTGCGGACCGCGTCTGGCGCGTGGGCCAGCCATGCCCGCTGGCACGCCGAAGGCTGGGTCGTGCAGGGCCCGCCCGGGCAGTGGGCGCGCGGGCAGGCCTGGGCCATGCTCGGCCTGGCAGAAGCGGTCGGCTTATACGGCGGGGCTTATGCCGAGCCGGCACGCGAGGCCTGTGAGTACTGGATCCGGCGCTGGGGCCAGGCTGCCGGCCAGGGCACGCTCAAGGCCGAAGAGGCCGACCCCTGCGCGGTAGCGATTGCGTCGCTGGCGCTGCTGCGCTTGTGGCAGTGCCTGCCGGGGTTGAACCACTGGCGCGAGCAGGCCTGCCGGCAACTTGCCACGCTGCTGTCCGCTCCGGTGCAGCAGGGCTGCTTCGTCGGCCACTTGTACCGAGTCGGGCCAGATCAGGAGCAACTGGTCGAATCAGCCTGTGCGAGTTATTTTCTGCTAGAAGCGCTGATCGCTCAGGATCAGGTGTTGGCACTACGCGGCGGCATTGCCGGCTGGTGAGTACCACCGGAGCAGCGCTGGTCAGCCGCTAGACCGCCCATGAATTTCTCGTCACTCGGCCACATGAGAAACGATTTCGTTTACCATTGTTTCCAAATATGTAGCCGTAAGCGAGGAAGTACCCGCATGACGATCCGTCCGCAACCGCTGATGCGCACCCTGGCCACCGCTGTTCTGAGCCTGGTGATTGGCGCACCGGCCGCCATGGCAGACGCGCCGGTCAGCCTGACCCTGTACAACGGTCAGCACAAGGAAATCGGCGAAGCCATCGCCAAGGCCTACGAGGCCAAGACCGGCATCCATATCAATATCCGCAAGGGCAGCAGCAACCAGCTGGCCAGCCAGATCATTGAAGAAGGCGACCGCTCGCCCGCCGATGTCATCTATACCGAAGAGTCGCCACCGCTGAACAACCTCGGCGAGCTCGGCCTGCTGGCCAAGATCGACGGCGCCACCCTGAACATGCTGCCCAAGGAATACGTGGCCAGCAACGGCACCTGGATGGGCGTGACTGCGCGCACCCGCGTGGTGGTGTTCAACCCGAAGAAAATCGACGAAAAAGACCTGCCGCAATCGGTCATGGACTTCGCTGACCCTGAGTGGGATGGTCGCATCGGCTTCGTGCCTACCAGCGGCGCGTTCCAGGAGCAGGCGGTCGCCATCCTGAAAATGCATGGCCGTGAAGCGGCCGAAGAATGGCTGACCGGCCTCAAGGCGTTCGGCAAGACCTACACCAACAACATGGTTGCGTTGAAGGCCGTGGAAAAAGGCGAAGTCGCCGCGGTGCTGGTCAACAACTACTACTGGTACGCGCTTGAGCGCGAGCGCGGCAAGCTTGACTCCAAGCTGTACTACCTGGCCGATGGCGATGCCGGCGGCCTGGTGACCATTTCGGGCGCTGCCGCGGTGAAAGCCAGCAAGCATCCCAAGGAAGCCCAGGCACTGCTCAACTGGATGGCCAGCGAAGAAGGCCAGCGTGTTATCACCCAGACCACCGCCGAATACCCTCTGCACAAAGGCATGGTCTCGGACCGCGGCCTGAAGCCGTTCGAAGAGCTGCGCCCACCGCAGATCACCCCCGCCGACCTGGGCAATGCCGAGGAAGCGCTGGAGCTGGAACGTGAGGTCGGTCTGCTCTGATGACTGCCGCCATGCCCCAAGCGGCCCAGGCGCGTTTCGTGCCTCGCCGCAAGCGCCCGTCGATCTGGGTGCTGCTGCCGGTTCTGTTTCTGGTGGCGATGAGCTTGCTGCCGTTGCTGTACGTCGCCATGAAAGCCTGGGAAGCCGGTTGGCAGGAGGCATTGCATCTGCTTTGGCGGCCTTTCGTCTGGGGCTTGCTGCGCAATACCCTGCTGCTGATGGTTGGAGTCACCGCCGTGTGCATGGTGCTCGGCCTGGCCCTGGCCTGGCTGCTGGAGCGCAGTGACCTGCCAGGGCGGCGCATGTGGGGCGTGGTGCTGTGCCTGCCGTTTGCCGTGCCGTCGTTTGTCAGCAGCTTTACCTGGGTATCGCTGAGCTCGGACTTCGAGGGCCTGGGCGGGGCAATCATGATCATGGCACTGTCCAAGTACCCGCTGATCTTCTTGCCGGTTGCGGCGACCTTGCGCAATGTCGACAGCTCGCTGGAAGAGTCGGCGAGGACCCTCGGCTGCAGCCGCTGGGGGGTGTATCGCAAGGTCACCCTGCCGCTGCTGTGGCCGGCGATGCTCGGTGGCGCCTTGCTGATCGCGCTGCACATGCTGGTCGAGTTCGGTGCCCTGTCGATACTTGGCCTGCAGACCTTCACCACGGCGATCTATCAGCAGTTCGAACTGGAGTTCAGCAACGCCAACGCGGCGATGCTCTCGGCAGTGCTGCTGGCGCTGTGCCTGATCATGCTCACGCTGGAGCTGCGCGTGCGCGGCAAGGCGCGCCATGTGCGCATTGGCCAGGGTGTGGCGCGGCGCGCGCAGCCGATCAAGCTGGGCAGCTTCACGGCTGTCGGCCAGTTGTTCTGCCTGGCGTTGGGGGTGCTCGGTAGTGGTATTCCCCTGGCGATGCTCGGCTACTGGCTGAGTGTCGGCTCGTCGGCAGCGTTTCCTGTGGGCGAGATCAGCCAGGCGCTATTCACCTCGCTGTCGGTGTCGCTGGGCGGCGCCGGGTTCTGCGTCGTGCTGGCACTGCCGATCAGTTTCCTGGTGGTGCGCTACAAGGGCCGCCTGGCGATCTGGGCCGAGCGCCTACCGTACCTGCTGCATGCCCTGCCGGGCCTGGTGATTGCCCTGACGCTGGTGTTCTTTGCCCTGCACTACGTACCGGCGCTGTACCAGACCACGGCGTTGTTGCTGCTGGCCTATGCCTTGCTGTTCCTGCCTCTGGCCCAGGCGCCGGTGCGCACGGCGCTGAACAAGGCCTCGCCGACGCTTGAAGAGGCGGCCCGGACCTTGGGTGCGAGCAGCTTCAGCGCGTTTTGCCGGGTAACCCTGCCGATCATCTTTCCGGCGCTGGCAGCGGCCTTTGCGCTGGTGTTCCTGGATGCCATGAAAGAGCTGACCGCGACCCTGTTGCTCAGCCCGACCGGAATGACCACCCTGGCAACTGAAGTGTGGGCCCACACCGCCAACGTCGAGTTCGCCGCGGCGGCGCCCTATGCCGCGCTGTTGATCGTAGTATCAGGCCTGCCGGTGTATCTGCTGACCACGCGGATGTACCTGAACCGGGCCTGAGCCCTGGATGGGCTGCGCAGGCAGCCCATCCCCTCCCCTACAACCCCCCTCACGCCCGGAACTGGCCAAGGCTGGCGCGCAGCTGCGCCGCCAGATCATCCAGCACCTTGCCGCTGGCGGTCGTCTGCATCACCACCTCGGCCGAGCGCTCGGCCTGGGCATGAATCGTCTCGACCCTGCCGCGTACCGCTTGCGCACCGTGTGCCTGCTGCTCGGCAGCACGGGTCGCCAGGCCAATCGCCGCATGCACTTGTTCGACGGCGGCCTGCACCGATTGCTGGCGGCGTTCGTTATCGCGCAGCACCAGCAAGCCTTCGCTGGCCTGGCGCCCGGCCTGGCTGATGGTTGCCACCGCCTGTTTGGCGCCTTGCTGCAGGGCAACGATATGCGCCTGAATGTCCCCGGTCGAACTCTGGGTCTTGCTCGCCAGCGCCCGCACCTCGTCGGCCACCACCGCAAAGCCACGCCCGGTCTCGCCGGCGCGGGCGGCTTCGATTGCTGCGTTGAGGGCGAGCAGGTTGGTTTGCTCGGCAATGCCGTGGATTACCGTCAGCACCACCTCGATCTGTTCGCTCTGCTTGGCCAGCCGCTCGATCACCTGCGAGCCGGCATCGACCTGGCCCGCGAGGTTTTCGATCAAGCCAGCAAGCTGGGTCGAGGTGCGGCTGTTTTCGTCAGTGGCCTGGCGGATGTCGACCACCTGCTGCAAGGCAGCCTGCATCGCATGGCTCTCGGCCTGGGCTTCGTCGGCCATGCCGGACAGGTCGCGCAAGCTGGCCGCCACTGCGTCACGCTGCAAGGCTGCGGCAGCGTCGGCACCGGCGCTGCGCTGGGTCATGACACCGATTTCGACGCCGGTGCGCTGGGCGACTTCACCCGCCTCGCGGACGATCGGCTGCAGCTTGTCGACAAAGCGGTTGACCGCTGCCGCCATGTCGCCGATTTCATCACGGCTGTCGAGGCTGACCCGTTTGGTCAGGTCACCGTCGCCCGCAGCCAGGTCATTGAGTGCCGCAATCAGCAGGCGCAGCTTGTTGACCACGCGCCGGCCGAGTACCACTGCCACTACCAGCAGTACGCCAAGCCCCACCAGCACCAGGCCCAGGCCAATCCGCCAGCGCAGCTCGGCGGCCGCATCGCGGACGGTTTCGGCGGTGTTGGCCTGCATCGCGGTGGCGCTGTTCTGCGCAGCTTCCAGACGCGCACGCAGGGCCTTGCCGCTGTCTGCGGCGGCCGCCCCGAGGCTGTCGCCGACCAACTGCTCGCTGCTGCCGATCAATGCCGCGAAGCGTGCATCGAGGGCCTTCAGTTCCTGTTCGACGGATGCGGTGGAAACGCCCATCAGCACCTTGCCGATCTCGGCACCGTTGGGGCTGATCGGTGCTTCGACGAAGTACACCGAAGGGTCCTTGCGCGCAGCGTTGAGCACTTTGTCCAGCGCCCGCTCACCCTCGCCCTTGTCCATCAGCGCCTGGTTGATCGGGTTTTGCCGGTTGAGGTAGCGCGTCAGGTGCTGGCCCTGAGCATCGTCATAGATCACGAACAATACATTGGGATTGCGCTGGGCACGGCGGGCAAAGTCGGAGAGCACCGGCACGTCGTTGTCCCAGATCGCTCGCGGGGCAACCGAGGCGAGCAACTCGGCCATGTCGTTGGCCGAGTCCTTGAGGTTCTTCTCCAGGGTGGCGCGCAATTGCTGCTGTTCGCTTTGCAGGCGCGTCGACAAACCGCTGCTCAAACGCTGCCGAGTGCTGCTGGAGAGGCCTTCAAGGCCGGCGCGGACGTCCTGCCCGGCCAATTCCAGTTCACCCGCAAGCTTGCGGCTGTCGCTGCCCAGACGCTCGCCAAGATCAGCCTCAAGGGCCGTCACTGTGCTCCGGGTCAGCGCAACGGCCACCAGCACCTGCACCAAAAGGGCGATACCCAAGGCAACAAACACAGGCCGCAACAGGCGGCTTCGTAACAATGAAAGAATGGCAGACACGGTGAACCCTCGTGTTCCTGGCGCCACTATTTTGATGGCATCGACAAGGGCATTCTTACAGCAAGGGTTGTGCCGTCGCAGCAGGCATAAACGCCAAGTTTATTCACCGACGATACAACGTGTGCAAAAAAAACGCCGCGCTCCCTTGCGGGAACGCGGCGCTGGATCAGCCTGGCAGGCTAATCAGGCAAACGGATGACGCAGCACGATGGTCTCGTTGCGATCCGGGCCGGTCGAAATGATATCGATCGGCGCGCCGGTCAGCTCCTCGATGCGCTTGATGTAAGCGCGAGCCGCTTCTGGCAGCTCTTCGAGGGTCTTGGCGCCCAGGGTCGACTCGCTCCAACCTGGCATTTCTTCGTACACCGGCTCCAGGCCGATGTAGCTGTCGGCGTCGGAAGGCGCGTCGAGCACTGCGCCGTTGGCGTTCTTGTAACCCACACAGATGTTGATGGTTTCAAGGCCGTCGAGCACGTCCAGCTTGGTCAGGCAGATGCCCGAGATGCTGTTGACGTCGATGGCGCGACGCAGGATGACCGCATCGAACCAGCCGCAACGACGGGCACGGCCGGTGGTCGAGCCGAACTCGTGGCCACGCTTGGCCAGGGTTGCGCCAGTGTCATCGAACAGTTCGGTCGGGAACGGACCGGAACCGACACGGGTGGTGTACGCCTTGGTGATGCCGAGGATGTAATCCAGGTACATCGGGCCAACGCCGGAACCGGTGGAGATGCCGCCGGCGGTGGTGTTGGAGCTGGTCACGTACGGGTAGGTACCGTGGTCGATGTCCAGCAACGAGCCCTGGGCGCCTTCGAACATGATGTCCTTGCCAGCGCGACGCAGGTTGTGCAGCTCGGCGGTGACGTCGAGCATCATCGGCTTGAGCTGCTCGGCGTAGGCCATGCACTCGTCCAGGGTCTGCTGGAAGTCGATGGCTGGCTCTTTGTAGTAATTGACCAGCTGGAAGTTGTGGTAGTCCAGCAGCTCACCGAGCTTGGCAGCGAAGCGCTCACGGTGGAACAGGTCACCGATGCGCAGGCCACGACGAGCGACCTTGTCTTCGTAGGCCGGGCCGATACCACGACCGGTGGTACCGATCTTGGCTTCGCCACGGGCCTTCTCGCGAGCCTGGTCCAGTGCTACGTGGTAGGACAGGATCAGCGGTGCAGCCGGGCTGATGCGCAGGCGCTCACGCACCGGTACACCCTTCTCTTCGAGCTTGGTGATTTCCCGCATCAAGGCGTCCGGTGCAACCACTACACCGTTGCCGATCAGGCACTGCACGCCTTCGCGCAGGATGCCCGACGGGATCAGGTGCAGCACGGTTTTTTCACCGTTGATCACCAGCGTGTGGCCGGCGTTGTGACCGCCCTGGTAGCGCACTACGGCGGCAGCATGTTCGGTCAGCAGATCAACGATCTTGCCTTTGCCCTCATCACCCCATTGGGTGCCCAGGACGACGACATTCTTACCCATAACACTTGTCCTCATTCACGCAAACTTGGTTGCCGGCCCTGATGCGGGCCGCGCGAGCTGTCTCAATGGGTCAGAGGCAGGATCTGCCAACGCCCTTCTTGCTGAATCAATTGCCGATCACAATCCGCCTCGAGGGCAGCACTCAGCGGCTGGCAAGGCAATGCCTGGACCACTCGCTGGCCCTCGTTGCGCAACTGGCAGACCATCTGCCAGAGGGCCGCGTCGCCGCTGTCGGGCATCCAGATGCCGCCAGAAGGCAATACGACCTCCGCTCGCCCCAGTGTGACCAGGGTCTTCAAATCCGTGGAGAAACCAGTGGCCGGACGCGCCCGGCCAAAGTCGGCACCGATGTCATCGTAGCGACCGCCCTGAGCGATCGACTGACCGACCCCAGGGACGAACACCGCGAACACCACACCGGTGTGATAGTTGTAGCCGCGCAGCTCGCCGAGGTCGAAGTACAGCGGCAGCTCCGGGAAGCGCGCTGCCAGCCGATCAGCGATCGCCAGCAGGTCATCCAGTGCAGCCAGGACGCTGGCCGGGGCACGGCCAAGACGCACACGCGCCTGAGCCAGCACTTCACGGCCACCGCACAGCTCAACCAGGGCACGCAGCATGCCGCCCAGGTCCTGCGGCAGGTCAGCGGTCAGTGCGTACACTTCATCGCGGGCCTTGCGCTGCAGCGCATCGAACAGCTGCTGCTCGACATCGCCGGACAACCCGGCAGCACGCGCCAGACCACGGTAGATACCGACGTGGCCGAGATCCATGTGCACGTCCGGCACATCGGCCAGGCGCAGCATGGCCAGCATCAGGCTGATGACTTCGACATCGCTGGTCGGGCTGGCATCGCCATACAGCTCGGCGCCGAGCTGGATCGGGCTGCGCGAAGTAGACAGCTGGCGCGGCTGCGCATGCAGCACGCTACCGGCGTAGCACAGGCGGCTCGGACCTTCACGGCGCAGAGTGTGGGCGTCGATGCGCGCTACCTGCGGGGTGAAGTCGGCACGGAAGCCCATCAGTCGACCGGACTGCGGGTCGACCACCTTGAAGGTATGCAGGTCGAGGTCCTGGCTGGCACCGGTGAGCAGCGATTCCAGGTACTCGATATGCGGAGTAACGACCAGTTCGTAACCCCAACTCTGGAACAGGTCCAACACCTGCCGCCGCGCGACTTCAATGCGCGCAGCTTCAGGTGGCAGTACTTCCTCGATGCCATCTGGCAGCAGCCAGCGGTCTACCGTTGCCATTACGCCTTTTCCCCTTTGGTCCGAGCGGCCAACCCATAGGCGAGCCGTGAATACAGGCATTGGCACACAACAACAGGCAGCACTAATCCCAGCGCTACCGCCGTACCAACACCCTCGAATTACTAGCGCCGGGCTGACCCAATGCGAGCCAATCAACCTTGCAGACGCAAAAAAGCCGGGAAATTTCCCGGCTGACTCATCATACACCCCTTTTCCTTCGGGATGCACCCCGCCGGCAGTTTTACCTGCCGGGCGGGGCCTTGTCGCTTACGGCTTGCTCTTGTCCAGGTACCGGAAGAACTCGTTCTTCGGATCCAGGACCAGCACGTCGCTCTTGCTCGAGAAGCTCGCACGGTACGCTTGCAGGCTACGGTGGAACGAATAGAAATCCGCATCCTGGTTGTAGGCCTTAGCGTAGATGGCGGCCGCCTGGGCGTCACCATCACCGCGGGTTTCCTCGGATTCACGATAGGCTTCGGCCAGCAGTACTCGACGCTGACGGTCGGCATCCGCACGGATACCCTCGGCCAGCTCGTTACCTTTGGCGCGATGCTCACGGGCCTCACGCTCACGCTCGGTGCTCATACGATCGAACACGCTGCGGTTGACTTCCTTCGGCAGGTCGATGGCCTTGACGCGAACGTCGACCACTTCGATACCCAGCTCCTTGTTGGCCATGCGGTTCAGCGATGCAGTGATGTCAGCCATCAGTGCGTCACGCTCACCGGATACCACTTCGTGCAGGGTGCGTTTACCGAACTGGTCACGCAGGCCGCTTTCCAGACGTCGCGACAGACGCTCGTCGGCGATCTGCTTCATGCCCGAGGTTGCGGTGTAGAAACGGTCGGAGTCTTTCACCCGCCATTTGGCATAGGCGTCGACCATTACCGCTTTCTTTTCCAGGGTCAGGAAGCGTTGCGTCGGTGCGTCCAGGGTCATCAGCCGCGCGTCGAACTTGCGCACCTGGTTGACGTACGGGATCTTCACATGCAGGCCGGGCTGAACATCAGCCTGAACCACACGACCGAATTGCAGCAGTACCGCACGTTCGGTCTGGGACACGATGTAGAAGCTGTTCCAGGCCACGACAGCCAGCACGACTGCGGCGATCAGGGCGATCAGCGATTTATTGCTCATCAGCGGCTCTCCCTAGTACGCAGTGCCTGTTGTTGCTGTTGCAGGTCCTGCGCTGCGCGCACGGCTGCGTCGTTGACCGACGGCGACGCGCTGCTGCTGCCGGCAGAAGCCGACGTGTTGCGACCGCCTTCAACCATCTTGTCCAGCGGCAGGTACAGCAGGTTGTTCTGCCCGTCCTTGGTTGCCACCATGACCTTGCTCGAATTGCTGTAGACCTCTTGCATGGTCTCCAGGTACAGACGCTGACGGGTTACGTCCGGCGCCTTGCGGTACTCGGTGACCAGCTTGGTGAAGCGATCGGCTTCACCCTTGGCGCGGGCAATCACTTCATCGCGGTAGCCGTTGGCGTCTTCGATGATGCGCTGCGCCTGACCACGGGCCTCTGGCACCACGCCGTTGGCGTAGGACTCGGCCTGATTGCGCGCACGCTGCTCGTCTTCACGGGCACGGATCACGTCGTCGAAGGCTTCCTGCACTTCACGCGGGGCTGCCGCGCTCTGTACGTTGACCTGAGTCACGGTGATACCGGTACGGTAAGTGTCGAGGAAACGCTGCAGACGCTCGCGGATATCCACGGCCATCTGCTCACGACCTTCGGTCAGCACCTGGTCCATCGAGGTCGAGCCGACCACGTGACGCAGGGCACTGTCGGTCGCATGCTGCAAGCTCACTTCCGGCTGGTCGACGTTGAGCACGAAGTCCTGCAGGTTGGTGATCTTGTACTGCACTGTCAGCGGCACTTCGACGATGTTCTCGTCTTCAGTGAGCATCTGCCCCTGCTTGGTGTACGCACGCTCACGCGTCACGTTTTCCATGTACTTGCGATCGATCGGCGGGAAATAGATATTCAGGCCTGGACCCACGGTCTCGTAGTACTTGCCGAAGCGCAGCACAACCGCCTGCTCCTGCTCGTCGACCACGTACACGGCACTGTACAGCCAGATCGCAGCCAACACCGCCAGGCCTATGCCCAGCAGGCCGTAGCCGCCACCCTTGCCGATATTGCGGTCACCACCGCCGCGTTTCTTGCCGCCACCGAACATGCCGTTCAGGCTGTCCTGCAGCTTGCGGAAGGCCTCGTCGAGATCAGGTGGGCCTTTTTTGTCGCCACCGCCACCACTGCCGCCGCCGCCACGGCGACCGCCCCAGGGATCCTGGTCTTTCGAGTTGCCACCCGGCTCATTCCAAGCCATAGCGCTCTCCATCTGATAAAGCAAAGACGCGCCCACGGCGCGCCGTCCAATGCTACAGAATGCCTGTCACGGCTGCCCGGCGACCTCGACGGGCATTTATTGCAAAGTGTGTTGCGCGATAAACGTCTGCGGCTCGATGCCGGCACGGCTGACCAGGCGATTAAGCTCGATCATCGGCAGGCGCACGCTGAGCAGGCTGCTGCCCTCTTCATCATGTTCCTCGCTCTGCACCGCGCCCAGTTCGAACAGCTGCGCGCGCAAGCGAGCGAAACGCTGATCTAGGCGCAGGGTGGCGACAAACAGATCATCCCCCAGCAACTCGGCAATCGCCTGGCCAACCAGCTCCAGGCCACGTCCATCACGTGCCGACACCCAGACCCGTTCCGGCTTGCCATCGGCATCGCGCTGGATCTGTGGCTCGACATCTTCAAGCAGGTCGAGTTTGTTATAGACCTCGAGGATCGGCAAGCCTTCTGCGCCGATCTCGCCCAATACCGCCAGCACCTGCTCGATCTGCTCCATGCGCTCTGGCTCATGGGCGTCGATCACGTGCAGTAGCAGGTCGGAGTTGCTCGACTCTTCGAGCGTAGCCCGAAATGCCTCGACCAGCTTGTGCGGCAGATGGCGAATGAAGCCAACGGTATCGGCGAGCACGATCGGCCCCAGGTCGTCGAGTTGCAGACGGCGCAGGGTCGGGTCGAGGGTGGCGAACAGCTGGTCGGCCGCGTAAACGTCGGATTGGGTCAGGGCGTTGAACAGCGTCGACTTGCCGGCGTTGGTATAACCCACCAGCGACACCGACGGGATGTCCGCACGTCTGCGCCCGCGCCGCGCTTGCTCACGCTGGCTGCGGACCTTTTCCAGGCGCGCCTTGATCTGCCGCAGGCGGACCCGCAACAGGCGCCGGTCGGTTTCAAGCTGGGTCTCCCCCGGACCGCGCAGGCCGATACCACCTTTTTGCCGCTCAAGGTGAGTCCAGCCGCGCACCAGCCGCGTGCTCATGTGCTCAAGCTGGGCCAGTTCGACCTGCAGCTTGCCTTCATGGGTACGCGCCCGTTGGGCGAAGATATCGAGGATCAGCCCGGTACGGTCAAGCACGCGACACTCGAACACACGTTCGAGGTTACGCTCCTGACTGGGCGTGAGGGTGTGATTGAAAATCACCAGATCGACATGCTCGGCACTGACCAGATCGCGTAACTCCTCGACCTTGCCACTGCCAATCAGGAATTTGGCACTGGGCTGATGCCGTGTCACCGTAGACAGCAAGACGATTTCAGCACCGGCCGACAGGGCCAGCTCCTGGAACTCCTGCGGGTCTTCGCGCGCCTCAGGGTTCTGACCTTCCAAGTGAACGAGCAACGCTCGTTCACCACCACCGTGGCGCTCAAAGAACAATGCAGGCTCCTAATCAGGCGTTGCCTGGCTCGCTGTCACCGTTCTCGGAATCGGACGGGCTTGGCAGACGAACCGGACGTGCAGGTACGACAGTCGAAATGGCGTGTTTGTAGACCATTTGGCTGACGGTGTTTTTCAGTAGAACTACAAACTGGTCGAAAGATTCGATCGAGCCCTGCAGCTTGATCCCGTTGACCAGATAGATCGAAACCGGGACCTTTTCTTTTCTCAAGGTGTTCAAGTAAGGGTCTTGTAGCGAATGCCCTTTTGACATATGCCGCACTCCTGTAAGGATAAATAATAAAAAACGAGAAAATTCTATGATTACGCCGCCCACTCGCAAGAGTAGACGGCAATTAGCAGGGACTCAGCTCAATATGGAGATGGCCCCAAGGTATTTCAAGGTGCGGGACAGATTGTCGCAGGCCAGGCTGTCCAGCCAGTGCACGTCGGACCAACCGCGCAACCAGGTGAACTGCCGCTTGGCCAGCTGGCGAGTCGCAATGATACCGCGTTCTCGCATCTCATTCTCATCTAGCTTACCGTCTAGGAAATCCCAGACCTGCCGATAGCCCACTGCCCGTATAGACGGCAGCCCGGCGTGCAAGTCACTTCTGGCTCGCAGCTCTCGGACCTCATCGATGAAGCCCTGTTCCAGCATCTGTGAAAATCGTAACGCAATTCGCTCATGCAGAATGTGACGATCTGCAGGAGCGATCGCCAGACTGGCCACAGTATAGGGCAAATGGCCGGCCGCGCCTGCGTCTGCGCCGCTACTTTCGGCTGATTGGCGCTGGCGGTGGGCAGTCATGCTCTCACCACTCACCCGATACACCTCCAGCGCTCGGATCAAGCGCTGCGGGTCGTTGGGGTGGATGCGTGCCGCCGACACCGGATCGACCTCGGCCAACTGCCGGTGCAATTCGCCCAGGCCCAGTGCGCTGGCCTGGGCTTCCAGCTCGGCGCGCACGGCCGGGTCAGCCGCCGGCATGTCGGCCAGGCCTTCAAGCAAAGCCTTGTAGTAGAGCATGGTGCCGCCGACCAGCAGCGGGATCTTGCCGCGTGCGGTAATCTCGGCCATGGCCGCCAGGGCATCGCTGCGAAACTGCGCCGCGGAGTAGCTCTCGGCGGGGTCGATGATATCGATCAAGCGGTGCGGGTACGCCGCCAGGATGTCTTTCGACGGTTTCGCAGTGCCGATGTCCATGCCGCGATAGACCAGCGCCGAATCGACGCTGACCAGCTCGCAGGGCAGCACTTTGCTCAACTCGATGGCGAGATCGGTCTTGCCCGCCGCAGTCGGGCCCATGAGGAAGATCACTGGAGGTTTGCTGCTCATGTCACCGACCGCGCAGGAAGAGTTTGTCCAGATCGTCCAGGCCCATCTGGGTCCAGGTCGGTCGGCCGTGGTTGCACTGGCCGCTGCGCTCGGTGTTTTCCATGTCGCGAAGCAAGGCGTTCATCTCGGGGATGGCCAGGCGCCGGTTGGCGCGCACGGCGCCGTGGCAGGCCATGGTCCCGAGCAGCTCGTTGAGGTGCGCCTGGATGCGGTCGCTGGTGCCGTATTCCATCAGGTCAGCAAGCACGTCCTGCACCAGCCGATTGGCTTCGGCCTGTTTCAGCAACGCCGGGATCTGGCGAATCGCGACCGTCTCCGGGCCTAGCCGCTGCAGCTCGAAGCCGAGGCGCTGGAACCACTGTGCATGCTCTTCGGCGCAATCGGCTTCACGCTGGCTCATCGCCAGGGTTTCCGGCACCAGCAGCGGCTGGCCACTGAGGCCTTCGCTGGCCATGGCCACCTTGAGCCGCTCGTACATGATCCGCTCGTGGGCGGCATGCATGTCGACCAGCACCAGGCCTTGGGCGTTTTCGGCAAGGATGTAGATGCCCTTGAGCTGCGCCATGGCGTAGCCCAGCGGCGGTATATCGCCCTGGCCGTCGGGCAGCGCGATCGGCGCGGCGCTGTTCAGCGGCGCATAGAATTCGCGGTAAGCGGCCTGCGCTTCGGCCACCGGCAGTGGCTGCGAGGGGCGCGGCGTGTACTGGTACTGGTAACCCGCACCAGCGCCGGAGCCGGCTGGAGCAGGCTGCTGCTGTTCGAGCACAGGCGTGGCCAGGCGCATCTCGCCCTGAGGGCCGAACTCGCCAGCCAGCTGGCCACCAGCACGCACCAGCTCGGCGGCTGCGGCAGGCGCGGCCATCTGACCTTCCGGGCGCACATCGGCCAGCGCGCGATGCAGGGTGCCGTAGAGAAAATCGTGAACCGTACGCCCTTCACGGAAGCGTACTTCGTGCTTGGTCGGGTGCACGTTGACGTCGACGCCGTTCGGCTCCAGCTCAAGGAACAACACAAAGGTCGGATGGCGGCCGTTGAACAGCACGTCGCGATACGCCTGGCGTACCGCATGGGCCACCAGCTTGTCGCGCACCGCCCGGCCGTTGACGAAGAAATACTGAAGGTCAGCCTGGCTGCGCGAGAAGGTCGGCAAGCCGACCCAACCCCATAGGCGCAGGCCGTTGCGCTCGACGTCGATCGGCAGCGCCTGCTCAAGAAAGCCCGGGCCACAGATCGCGCCGACTCGCCGCGCCCGCGACACATCATCGGCGGCCTCGTGCAGGCTGAGGATGCTCTTGCCGTTGTGACGCAGGTGGAAGCCGACATCGAAGCGTGCCAGTGCCAGGCGACGGATGACTTCCTGCAGGTGATCGAATTCGGTTTTCTCGGCCTTGAGGAACTTGCGCCGGGCCGGGGTATTGAAGAACAGGTCGCGCACTTCTACCGAGGTGCCGACCGGGTGCGCCGCAGGTTGTACCCGCGGGGTCATGTCGCGGCCTTCGGTCTCGACCTGCCAGGCTTCGCTGGCATCGGCGGTGCGCGAGGTCAGGGTCAGCCGTGCAACCGAACTGATCGACGCCAGTGCTTCACCCCGAAAGCCCAGGCTGAGTACGCCTTCAAGGTCTTCCAGCTCGCGAATCTTGCTGGTGGCGTGCCGGGCCAGGGCCAGCGGCAGGTCATCCGGGGAGATGCCGCTGCCGTCGTCACGCACACGCAGCAGCTTGGTGCCACCCAGCTCGACCTCGACATCGATGCGCCGGGCACCGGAGTCGAGGCTGTTTTCCAGCAGCTCTTTGGCTACCGACGCAGGTCGCTCGACTACTTCGCCGGCGGCAATCTGGTTGGCCAGCCGCGGGCTGAGCAGCTCGATGCGCGAACCACCGGTCATTGCTGCGACGCCAGGGTGGTACCCGGAATATCCAGATGCTGGCCGACCTTCAGCTCATCGGTTTTCAGGCTGTTGCTGCTGCGCAGGGCAGCCACGCTGACCTGGTAACGCACGGCGATCATCGCCAGGGTTTCACCCGGACGCACGGTATGGTCACGCGGGCCTTGGGCAATCTTGCCGCTGTCACGCAGCCAGGCGATGTAGGTGCCAGGCGGCGGGCTCTGTTGGAAGTACTGGCGCAAGCCGGTGTGGATCGAGCGCGCCAGCGCCTGCTGGTGGCTCTTGGTAGCCAGCTTGGCAGCTTCGTTGGCGTTGGAGATAAATCCGGTTTCGACCAGGATCGACGGAATATCCGGCGATTTCAGCACCATGAAGCCCGCTTGCTCGACCCGGCGCTTGTGCAGCGAGGTGATGCGGCCCATGTTGCCCAGCACTTTTTGCCCGACATCCAGACTGGAGCTGAGCGTAGCGGTCATCGACAGGTCGAGCAGAACCCCGGCGAGCATGCGGTCCTTGTCGTCGAGGCTGACGTTGCCGGCACCGCCGATCAGGTCGGAGCGGTTTTCCGTGTCGGCCAGCCAGCGCGCGGTTTCCGAGGTAGCGCCGCGGTCAGACAAGGCGAACACCGAAGCACCAAAGGCGGCCTTCGACGGCGCGGCGTCGGCATGGATCGAAACGAACAGGTCTGCACCCTTCTTGCGGGCGATCTCGGTGCGTTTGCGCAGCGGGATGAAGTAGTCGCCGGTACGGGTCAGCTCGGCGCGGTAGCCTTTCTCGCTGTTGATCTGGCGCTGCAACTCTTGAGCGATCTGCAACACGATGGTTTTTTCGTGCTGACCGCGCGAGCCGGAAGCGCCCGGGTCTTCGCCGCCGTGACCGGCGTCGATGGCAACCACGATATCGCGCTTGCCGCTCGGTGCTGGCGGCAGCTTGATCGCCGGCTGGGTCGGCGTTACCGGGATGGCCGGCGTGGTGGCCGGCGGCTGCACCGGCGTCGGCGCGGGCGTCGGCGTAGTGGCCGCGATGGCGTCGGCTTCCTGATCGTACAGGTCGACCACCAAGCGGTTACCGTACTGGGCATTGGGCGCCAGAACGAAGCTTTTCGGGGTGACGGCCTTTTTCAGGTCGATGACCACGCGCAGGTCGGTCGGCGTGCGTTGCGCCGAGCGGACACTGCTGATCGGGGTGTTGGAGGTGGCCACGTTGAGCGGCGCGCCGAGGGTCGCACCATTGATATCGATAACCAGCCGATCCGGTGCGCTCAGCGTAAACACGCTGTGCTGCACGGGCCCGGAGAGGTCGAAGACCAGTCGTGTGTTGTCCGGCGCGCGCCACAGACGCATGCTTTTTACTTGTGTGGCGGCCAGAGCGTTGACAGTCACTGCGCTGAGCAGCAGACCGACAACGGCGACCAGTGCGCGTATGCGCATACCTAACCCCATTTACTGTTGAATTTTGTTGGCCAGCGCGGTGCACCAGGCTTGGCCACGAGCGCCCTGCGGCAACAGGTTAAGCGAGCGTCCGCCCGCTTGCGGGCTTATGGTAATGGTCAGGTCGGGCTTTGGCAAAACGCCCGCGCCTTTATCGGGCCATTCGAACAGGCACAGGGCGTCGCCTTCGAAGTAATCGCGAATGCCCAGGTACTCCAGCTCTTCCGGATCGACCAGCCGGTACAGGTCGAAGTGAAACGCCCGCACATCGCCGATTTCGTAGGGTTCGACCACGGTAAAGGTCGGGCTCTTGACCGGCCCGGTATGGCCCAGGCCACGGATCAGGCCACGCGACAGGGTGGTCTTGCCGGCGCCGAGGTCACCCTCGAGAAATATCACGCCATGACCGCCGGTCACTTCGGCCAGTCGCGCGCCGAAGGCCACAGTGGCTTCTTCGTCGGGCAGAAACAGGGTTACACCTGACACGCTGAATGCTCCTCCAATAATTCACGAATGACCGGCAGCAGATCACTGGCTGCCAGGCCCCTGCCCTTCACGCCCAGGCGCTCGCCAGCGCAGGCATGCAGCCACACGCCCAGGCATGCCGCCGACCAGCCATCCAGACCCTGCGCCAGCAATGCGCCAAGCACACCAGTGAGCACATCGCCCAGCCCTGCACCGGCCATCGCCGGGTGGCCTCGCTGGCACAGCGCCAACTGTCCGTCCGGATCAGCCACCAGAGTACCCGCGCCTTTAAGCACGCAGATGCTGGCGTACCTGCGCGCCAGCTTGCGCGCAGCGCCGGCACGGTCAGCCTGCACCGCCTCGGGGGAAATCCCCAACAAGCGCGCCGCCTCCCCTGGGTGCGGGGTTAGGATGCTCGCGCCGGGCACCGCCAACGGGCTGCTGGCGAGCATGTTCAACGCATCGGCATCCCACACCTGCGGCACATCGCTGTTGGCCACAGCCGACAGCAGGCTGCGTCCCCATGCGGCCTGGCCAAGCCCGGGGCCGACCACCAGCACGGAAGCGCGGGCCAACACCTCGATCAGCTGATTGGCCGATGACACGCCCAGGCACATGGTCTCAGGCAGCCGGGTCAGCGCCGCTGAAACATGCTCAGGGCGCGTGGCGATGCTGACCAGGCCAGCACCACAGCGCAGCGCGGCCTCGCCACTGAGCAGCGCGGCGCCGCCGGTGCCGAGGTCGCCACCGACCACCAGCACATGGCCGAAGTCGGTCTTGTGCGCGTCTGCACGGCGCGCCGGCAGCCGGGTGAGGTTGCCTCGGCTGAGGGTTTTTACCGCGTTGTCGCGGTGTTTGGTCTGGGGCATGGGGTCAAAGGCTCCGATGTCTGGCAGAATTATACGCACCTGAGCCTGTAATGCCTTGCCCATCCATGTCCGTTTGTATTCCTGACCTCGCCGCGCTGGCCCAATCGATCAAGGATTGGGGCCGCGAACTCGGCTTCGCCCACGTCGGTATCGCTGGTGTAGACCTGGGCGAGCATGAACAGCACCTGGAGCGCTGGCTTGCCGCCGGCTATCACGGCGAGCTGGACTATATGGCCGCGCATGGCAGCAAACGTTCCCACCCCGAGCAGTTGATCCCGGGGACACTGCGGGTGATCTCGCTGCGCATGGACTACCTGCCCGGCGATACGCGCATGGCGCAGGTGCTCGCACAGCCGGAAAAAGCCTACGTGTCGCGCTACGCGCTGGGCCGCGACTACCACAAGCTGGTGCGCAAACGCGTGCAGCACCTGGCCGACCGCATTCAGGCAGACATCGGCCCGTTCGGCTTTCGTGCTTTTGTCGACAGCGCGCCGGTGCTGGAGAAAGCCATCGCGCAGGAGGCCGGGCTGGGCTGGATCGGCAAGAACACCCTGCTGCTCAACCGCAAGGCCGGCAGCTACTTCTTTCTGGCTGAGTTGTTCGTCGACCTGCCGCTGCCGGTGGATGAAGCCCAGACCAGCGAGCACTGCGGCCGCTGTCAGGCGTGCCTGGACGTGTGCCCGACCAATGCCTTCGTCGGCCCGTATGTACTCGACGCACGGCGCTGCATTTCCTACCTGACCATCGAGCTGAAGCAGGCGATCCCGGTCGAGCTGCGGGCGATGATCGGCAATCGGGTGTTTGGCTGCGATGACTGCCAGATCGTCTGCCCGTGGAACCGCTTCGCCCGCCCCACCCAGGAAAACGACTTCAAGCCGCGTCACGGCCTGGACAATGCCGGCCTGGCCGAACTGTTCATGTGGGATGAGGCGACCTTTCTGGGCAATACCGAAGGCTCGCCGCTGCGCCGCGCCGGCTACGAACGCTGGCTACGCAATCTGGCCGTCGGGCTGGGCAACGCACCGTCGACCATTCCGGTGCTGGAGGCGCTGCAGGCACGCCGCGAGCACCCGTCCGAACTGGTCCGCGAGCATGTCGAGTGGGCGCTGGCCCAGCACGCAGAACGACAGGCGCAGCCAGCGAGCTGAGTGACTACTGCTGGTCGTTATAGTGAAACTTGGGCATTTCCCAGTGAAAGCGGATCGCCAGCAAACGCACCAGAAAACCACCAAACAGAGTCAGCAGCGTGGCCTGCTCGGCCGGCAGATTGAAGTGCACGCAGCCCAGATAGAACCACGCCGCCGCAAACGACACGCTGGCATACAGCTCGCGGCGAAACACCAGCGGGATGTCGTTGCAGAAGATATCGCGCAGAATCCCGCCGAAGACCCCGGTGATCACCCCACTGATCGACGCCACCAGCAGGCCTTGGCCCATCTCCAGCGCAGTCATGCAGCCAATCAGGGTAAACGCCACCAGCCCCAGCGCATCGAGCACCAGAAACAGCGAGCGCAGATGGCGCATCAGTGGCGCGATAAAGATCGTCAGCAGTGCAGCAAAGCTGGTCAGCACCAGGTACTCGGGGTGTTTCACCCAGGTCAGCGGATAGTGCCCCAGCAGCACGTCGCGCACCGAGCCACCACCCAGCGCCGTCACGCAGGCGATCAGCACCACACCGAACCAGTCCATGCCGCGACGGCCGGCGGACAAGGCCCCGGTCATGGCTTCGGCGGTGATAGCGACGAGGTAGAGCATCAGCAACATGGTGCGAGTCCGTGCGAGAAAGGCGCGCAGTCTACCCAGTTGCACCCCGCACCAGAAGGGGGCGCACCGACTATCGTCAGCCGGCGCAGCACGCTTAAAACTTGATGAAGTGTTCGCGGTAGTGGCGCAGCTCGGCAATCGACTCGCGAATATCGTCCAGCGCCAGGTGGGTGCCACCCTTCTGGAAGCTGTCGCGCACCTCAGGGGCCCAGCGTGCAGCCAGCTCCTTGAGGGTAGAAACGTCGAGGTTGCGGTAGTGGAAGTAGCTTTCCAGCGACTTCATGTGGCGGTACAGGAAGCGTCGGTCCTGGCAGATGCTGTTGCCACAGATCGGCGACTTGCCCTTCGGCACCCACTGCTGCAGAAACGCAATGGTCTGGGCCTCGGCTTCGGCCATGCTGATACGGCTGTCACGCACACGCTGGGTCAAGCCCGAGCCGCCGTGGGTGCGGGTGTTCCACTCATCCATGCGCGCCAGCACTTCATCGCTGTGGTGAATGGCGATCACCGGGCCTTCGGCCAGGGTGTTGAGGTTGCTGTCGGTGACGATGGTCGCCATCTCGATGATGACGTCGCTGTCCGGATCCAGACCGGTCATTTCCAGATCGATCCAGATCAGGTTCTGTGTGTTGTCCATGAAAGGCTCCTGAGATAGGCCGTCATAGTAGCTTAGTGGCCCGACCGGGTAATTGGCTTTGCTCGCTAATTCACTTTGTTCAACGACTCCATAGGCACCGCCCCAACCAAGGTTAACGAATAGGCCACAACAGGAGCATGCTAAACTGTCAGCCGTTTTCCAACCGCAAGCCACCACGGAACATTCATGGCCAAACGCCAGCTCAACCGCCGCCAAAACTGGCGCATCGAAAAAATCCAGGGCGAACGCGCCGAACGCGCCGCCAAACGCGAGCAGCACGTCTTGCAGGAACTGGAAGGCGGCGACCTCGGACCCGAGCAATTCGGCCTGGTCATCGCCCACTTTGGCGTCCAAGTCGAAGTCGAAGCCCAGGACGGCGACACAGTTGGCCAGATCTTCCGCTGCCACCTGCGCGCCAACCTGCCTGCACTGGTCACCGGTGACCGCGTGGTATGGCGAGCAGGCAACCAGGGCATCGGCGTCATCGTCGCGCAACTACCGCGCTCGACCGAGCTGACCCGCCCCAACAACCAGGGCGTGCTCAAGCCGGTAGCCGCCAACGTCGATCTGATCGTGATCGTCTTTGCCCCCGCCCCTGAGCCCCACGCCAACCTGATCGACCGCTACCTGGTCGCCGCCGAGCACGCCGGCATTCGCCCGTTGCTGTTGCTGAACAAGGCCGACCTGATCAACGAGCAAAACGCACCGGCGCTGAATGCCTTGCTCGAGGTCTACCGCGACCTGGGCTACCCCCTGCTGGAGGTGTCGGCGCACCACGGCGACGGCATGCAGCAGCTGCAAAAAATGCTCGATGGCCACGTCAGCGTGTTTGTCGGCCAGTCCGGTGTCGGCAAGTCGTCGCTGGTCAACAGCCTGCTGCCGCAGGCGCACACGCGGGTGGGTGATCTGTCCGAGTGGTCTGGCCAGGGTACCCATACCACAACCACGGCGCGGCTTTATCACTTCCCCAACGGCGGTGACCTGATCGACTCCCCCGGCATCCGTGAGTTCGGCCTGGTGCACGTCAGCCGCGATGATGTCGAAGCCGGCTTCATCGAGTTCAGCGAACTGTTCGGCACCTGTCGCTTTCGCGACTGCAAGCACGACCGCGAGCCAGGCTGCGCCTTGCTCAAGGCGCTGGACGAAGGCCGGATCAAGCCACAGCGTATGCACAGCTACCGTTCGATCATCGCCAGCCTGACCGAAGACAGCTATTAACAGCTGGGGCAGGCAAGTTGGGGCTGCTTTGCAGCCCTTCGGCCTAACTGACTGGCATTACCGCATTGCGGCCCTTTTTTGCTGTGCCGCAGGCGGTTATTCCTTCGGCTCGTCCATCTTCAAGGTACCGTCCTCGAAGAGGTTGAGCTTCTGCCGCAGCTCACGCGGCTGCATCGGCGCCTCGCCGGCACCAGCGGGCGCTGCTGCATCTGGCGCTGCCGAGCCTGGCGCCGCAGGTGCGTCAGATGCCGGCGGTGCATCCGGAGTGCCCTGCTCGCCCTCGATATTGCGCTGGGCCTTCTTGGTCAGGACGATGATATCGATGCGCCGGTTGACCGGGTTGAACGGGTTCTTGCGATCGAACAGCGACGACGAGGCATAACCCACCACCCGCGCCACCTGATCATCCGGATAGCCACCCGCCACCAGCGCACGTCGCGCAGCGTTGGCACGGTTGGCCGACAGCTCCCAGTTGCCGAAGCCGCCGCTGCCGGCATAAGCCTTGGCATCGGTGTGGCCGCTGACGCTGATCTTGTTCGGCACCGCCTTGATGGTGTCGGCCATGGCCAGCAGGATGTCCTCGAAGTACGGCTGCAAACGCGCGCTGCCGATGTCGAACATCGGCCGGTTCTCGGCATCCATGATCTGGATACGCAGGCCGTCCTGGGTGATCTCGAACAGGATCTGATCCTTGAACTTCTGCAGTTGCGGGTTTTCTTCGACCTTGTTCTGCAGCTCCTGCAAGAGCAGGTTCAGGCGTTCCTTTTCAACCTGCTCGGCCATGGTCTCGACCTGATCCTTGTCCAGCTGCACGCTGGTCTCGGGCGTCGGATCGGACTTCACCTCAGGGTTGATGGTCTTGTCCGGCGCCAGCTCCGGCGAGCCACCCAGGTCAATCACATAGGGCGTACCGCTTTCGGAGAAGCCGATCGGGTCCTTGAAGTAGCCGGCGATGGCGATCTTCTGCTCTGGGGTGGCCGTCGACATCAACCACAGCACCAGGAAGAACGCCATCATCGCCGTCGCGAAGTCGGCAAAGGCGATCTTCCAGGCGCCGCCATGGTGACCGCCGCCAAAGCGCTTGACGCGCTTGATGATTATCGGCTGATTGTTTTCCATGAATCAGCGACCGCGAACTGCTTGTTCCAGCTCGGCGAAGCTCGGACGGTGCTTGGGGTACAGCACCTTGCGCCCGAATTCCACGGCCAGTGACGGCGGCATGCCCGAGGCCGAAGCCACCAGCGACGCCTTGATCGACTCGTACAGATTGACCTCTTCCTTGGCATCGTGAGCCAGGCATGTAGCCAGTGGGCCGAAGAAACCGTACGCAGCAAGAATACCGAAGAAGGTACCCACCAGCGCCGCACCTACGTGCATGCCGATGGCAGCCTGGTCGCCCTCACCCAACGAGGCCATGGTGACGACGATACCCAGTACCGCCGCAACGATACCGAAGCCAGGCATGCCGTCGGCGATCCCGGTGACCGCGTGCGAAGGGTGGTCGAGTTCTTCCTTGAGGCTCAGCAGCTCCATGTCGAACAGGCCTTCGAGCTCGTGCGGAGCCATGTTGCCGGTGGACATGATGCGCAGGTAGTCACAGATGAACGCAGTCATGCGCTCATCACCCAGCACGGCCGGGTACTTGGCGAAGATCGGGCTGGCCGAGGCGTCTTCGATATCGCCTTCGATCGCCATCATGCCTTCGCGGCGGCTCTTGTTGAGGATCTCGTAGACCAGGCCCAACACCTCCAGGTAGAAGGTATGGGTGAAACGTGAGCCGAACATCTTCATCGACTTCTTGATCACGTGCATGGTCATGTAGCCAGGGTTGGCCTGCAGGAACGCGCCAAACGCAGCCCCGCCAATGATGAGCACTTCGAACGGCTGGATCAGCGCCGCAATCTTGCCGTGGGAAAGCACGTAGCCTGCGATCACGCTCGCGAAGACGACGATGATGCCGATAATTTTAGCCATAGGTTCAAAGCACTTGAAGTCGAGGTCAGGGTCGGGGACGGGAGCTTGAAAACTCTTCTTCTACTTATCGGCAGAACTGCGCCAGACTATAGCCACTCCAAGTGAAAAGCCAGTTCGGACTGATGTCAAAATGCCAATTGAAACCAAGGTACCAAGTCAGACGCCACGCACTTTAGACCGCTGGATAAAACTGCTGGATGACGTGCGCCTGCCCGTGCCCAAGGAAAGCCACGACCGGGTACTGGCGGCCATCAATGACAACCGTCGGTCATTGCGCGACATCGCCGAACTGATGCAGGACAGCCCCGCCTTGGTGCTGTCGGTCATGCGTGAGGCCAATCACTCGGCCAACGCCAGCCAGGCCGAGCCGGCCGAGAGCCTCGAAGTTGCCCTCAATCGCCTCGGACTTGAGCGCAGCGCACAGCTGCTGGCGCGCCTGCCGGCCTTGCCCGGCGATGACATTCCGCCGGTACTGCGCCAGTTTCTGTTGATCAGCCAGCATGCCGCGCAGCAGGCCAGTGGCCTGTTCGCCAGCCGCCTGGCGCGGCTGTGGCAGGAGATTCACTGGGGCAGCCTGCTGTTCCTGTCGCCGCTGTGGCCGATGGCCGTGACCTACCCCAAGCTGCTCGACACCTGGGAGCTGCGGGTTATCCACAAGGGCGAAAACGCTGCCGAGGTCGAGATCGAGCTGTTTGGCGTACGCCTGATGGAGCTGTGCCAGGCGGTCGCCCTGCACTGGCGCCTGCCGGAGTGGGTAACCCAGGGCTACCGCCTGCTTACCAGCGAACGCGAACAATTGGCTCAGGTATTCAACATTGCCCGCGAGACGGACAGCCTCGAGCAGCAGCATCGGCTGGATGAAGAACCAGGCCTGCGCCGCTGGTTCAACCAACCGGCCAACACCGTATTGCTGGCCAACGGCCTGGCACTGGCGGCGCAAGTCGGCTGGGACAACCCGCACCTGCTGCGCTGGCAACTGCTGACCGCGCTGTATTTGCAGACCTCGCTGGACGACGTCCAGCAGCAGGTTCACCAGCAAGCCGCAGCGAGTGCCCGCCATCACGCCCGTCACGCCCTGTTCCACCCGGCCGAAGCGTTGATCTGGCCATGGCAGCAGCGCCGCCCGCACCCGGACATGCTCACACCACCGCCGCCGCCTGCAGAAAACCTGGAGCGCTGGCGCTCGCTGTGCGCCGAAATGCTGGCCCAGCCCAGCCGCTTCAGCAATGCCGTGCACCTGGCTACCCACGCCCGCGATGCACTGCTCGCCTGCGGCATGCAGCGGGTACTGCTGCTGACCTACGACAAGGCCACTGACGCCTTGCGCGAGCAGCAGACTGCTGGCCTGCCCAAGGAAGCAGCTGCACTGAACCTGGCAGTCAAACAGAACAAACTGTTACAACGCTTGACCGGTCAGGCCGGGCAATTGCGCCTGACGCCGGACAACCACGCCCAGTTCGCCGCCCTGCTGCCAGCACCGATCAATGCCCTGTTCCCCAGCGAGCACCTGCTGCTGCGCTCGCTGGCGGTCAATGGCCAGGTAATCATGCTGCTGCTTGCCGATCAGGCGGGCCGCCCGCTGGCCGACGTCAGCGTGCAGGCACTGGGCAAGACCGCCCAGTGTATCGAGCGCGCTCTGGCTACCTTCGCCACCCGCAGTAGCTGAGCCTTACGCTACAATCGCCCCCTCGCGTTCCACCTGGAGACTGTGGATGACTGATTTTTCCGGCTTGCCGCTGGTTATCGAAGCGCAAGACCTGTTGCCACGCCTGGGCTCGCCCGCGCTGATCGTGGTCGACCTGACCAGCGCCAACCGCTATGGCAGTGGCCACGTACCCGGTGCGCGCTTCGTCGACCCCAAGCGTACCCAGCTGGGCCAACCGCCGGCGCCTGGGCTACTGCCGGCGCGCGCCGACCTGGAAAAGCTGTTCGCTGAACTCGGCCATCGTGACGATGCCGTCTATGTGGTCTACGACGACGAAGGCGGTGGCTGGGCCGGGCGTTTCATCTGGCTGCTGGATGTCATCGGTCATGCGCAGTATCACTACCTCAACGGTGGTATCCAGGCCTGGCCGGCTGATCAGCTGTCGACCGAGACGCCCGCCAGCGCCACCGGCTCGGTCAGCCTGACCATAAACGACGAGCCGACCGCCACCCGCGAATACCTGCAGAGCCGCCTCGGCGCTGCCGACCTGGCCATCTGGGACGCTCGCGCGCCGGGTGAATACCGGGGCGAGAAAGTGCTCGCGGCCAAAGGCGGGCACATCCCCGGCGCCGTCAACTTCGAGTGGACCGCAGGCATGGACATGAATGACCACCTGCGCATCCGCAAGGACATGGCCGAAGTTTTGCAAAATCTGGGTATCACTCCCGACAAGGAAGTGATCACCCATTGCCAGACCCATCACCGTTCAGGCTTTACCTATCTGGTGGCCAAGTCCCTCGGCTACCCCCGGGTCAAGGCGTACGCCGGCTCGTGGGGCGAATGGGGCAACCATCCGGACACGCCCGTAGAGGTTTAAGGAAATTCAATGAAATCGCGTTTGTTCATCATCAGTCAGTACCTGCTGCCGCACCATCTGCTGTCACGCCTGGCCGGTTGCGTTGCCGAGTGCCGCGCGCGCTGGTTCAAGAATGCCTTCACCGCCTGGTTCGCCAAGCGTTATCAGGTCGACATGTCCGAAGCGCTGGTCGAAGACCTCAGCGCCTATGAGCACTTCAACGCCTTCTTCACCCGCGCCCTGAAGCCAGGTGCGCGCCCGCTGGATGAAACTCCAGGGGCCATTCTGTGCCCGGCCGATGGCGCCGTCAGCCAACTCGGGCCGATCGAGCACGGCCGCATCTTCCAGGCCAAGGGCCATGGTTACAGCGCGCTGGAGCTGCTCGGCGGCGATCCGGCGCTGGCCGCACCGTTCATGGGCGGCGAGTTCGCCACCATCTACCTGTCGCCGAAGGACTACCACCGCGTGCACATGCCGCTGGCCGGCACCCTGCGCGAGATGGTCTACGTGCCAGGCCGGCTGTTCTCGGTCAACCAGACCACTGCCGAAAACGTACCGGAGCTGTTTGCCCGCAACGAGCGCGTGGTCTGCCTGTTCGATACCGAGCGCGGGCCGATGGCCGTGGTGCTGGTCGGGGCGATGATCGTGGCTTCGATCGAAACCGTCTGGGCCGGGCTGGTCACGCCGCCCAAGCGTGAGCTGAAGACCTTCCGCTACGACGAAGCCAGCCGCACACCGATCCACCTGGAAAAAGGCGCCGAACTGGGCCGTTTCAAGCTCGGCTCCACTGCCATCGTGCTGTTTGGCCCGGAGCAGGTGAAGTGGGCTGAAAGCCTCGGTGCCGGCTCTGCCGTGCGCATGGGTGAACTGCTGGCGGTGCCGACCGCAGCCTGATCCGCCGCCTACTAAAAGGCCCCGCATGGCGCAAACCATGCGGGGCCTTTTCGTTTGTCGGGGCCGCTCTGCGGCCTTCGCGGGCAAGCCCGCTCCCACAGTATTTTTGCAGCGCCGCCGAAACCTGTGGGAGCGGGCTTGCCCGCGAAGGCCGCAAAGCGGCCCCTTACGGGCTCAGATCAGCCGCGAGCGTCGCGGTCGCGCAAGCCGAGCAGATACAGCACACCATCCAGGCCAAGGGTCGAGATCGCCTGTTTGGCCGACTGGCGCACCAGTGGTTTGGCGCGGAAGGCCACGCCCAGCCCTGCCAGCGACAGCATGGGCAGATCGTTGGCGCCGTCGCCTACAGCGATGGTCTGTGCCAGTTGCAGGCCTTCCTTGCTGGCCAGCTCCTGCAACAGGTCAGCTTTACGCTGGGCATCGACAATTGGCTCGATGGCCACGCCTGTGACCTTGCCGTCGACCACTTCCAGCTCGTTGGCGAACACATAGTCGATACCCAGCCGCGCCTGTACCTGCTTGGCGAAGTAGGTAAAGCCACCGGACAGGATGGCGGTCTTGTAACCCAGGCGCTTGAGCTCGGCGAACAGGTTTTCGGCGCCCTCGGTCAAGCGTAGCGATGCGCCGATCTCGTCCAGTACCTTAACGTCCAGGCCTTTGAGCAACGCCATGCGCTCCTTGAAGCTGGCGCGAAAATCCAGCTCGCCGCGCATGGCCCGCTCGGTAATGGCGGAAACCTGCTCGCCGACGCCGGCGGCCTTGGCCAGCTCGTCGATGACTTCGGCTTCGATCAGCGTCGAATCCATGTCGAACACCGCCAGCCGGCGGTTGCGGCGGAACAGGTCATCCTTCTGGAAGGCGATATCCACGGCCAGCTCTTCAGACAACGTGAAGAACGCGGCACGCAGGGCCTGAGCATCACTCGGCTCGCCGCGCACAGAAATCTCCAGACACGCTTTGCCGTGCTCGCTGTCGGCGTTCAGCGCCACCCGCGCCGACAGGCGTTCGATGCGCTCGATGGTCAGGCCATACTGGCTGATGATCGCACTGACCCGCTGCAGCTGCTCGGGGGTGACCTTGCGGCTGAGCAAGGTGACAATCTGCCGGGCATCGCCCTGGCCATCGGCCCAGTGCTGGTAGTCAGCCTCGGAAATCGGTGTGTAGCGTGCCTGCAGATTGAGCTCGTGGGCCTTGCTCTGCACGCTGTGCAGCAACTGCGTGGCGACTTCGTTATCCGGGATATCGACGAGGATGCCGAACGACAAAGTGCCGTGCATCACGGCCAGGCCGATGTCGAGAATGTTCACACCGCCCTGGAGCAGGACGCCGGTGATGGCGGCAGTGAGACCTGGGCGGTCTTCACCGGTGATGTTGATCAGAACGATTTCGCGCACAACCTGGCTCCGACTTCGATGAAAAATGCGCATTCTACCGACTTTCGGTGACTATCGGGCGCCACTTGCACTTTGCCGACAAATGCCGGGTCGCTATACTGCGCAGCACTTTCTCGTCATAAAGAGCCGCGCTCTGTGAACCGGCCCACGCCAGTTAAATCCGATAACTTCTTCCTGATGCTGTTCCATGCTCTGCGCCAACGCCGCGTACCCTTGGCATTGCGTATCGCCAGCACCAATATTTTCCTGGTGGCTATGGCGCTGGTGATCTATGCCTGCGTGATGGGCCTGCAGTTCAAGCAGGCCATGCATGAGCAGGCGGACGCCCTGGGGCAGAGCCTGACCATCCAGACGGCCACCTCGGCGACCGAGCTGCTGGTGTCCAACGACATCCTCAGCCTCAACGTGCTGCTGGGCAATCTGGTGAAGAACCCGCTGGTGGCCCACGCCGCCATCTACAGCGTCGACAACCGCATCCTCGCCGAGGCCGGTCAGCGCCCGAAAAACACCCTGCTGGGTGAAGCCGAAGGCCTGTACCAGACCAAGATCACCTTTCAGGACGTGACCGCCGGGCAACTGCGCATCAGCCTGGACATGAGCGAGTTCCAGCAACCGATGCTGATCAGCTTGCAGAGCATGGGTATTCTGGCGGGGATCCTGCTGGTCTTGGCCCTGACCCTGAGCCTGCGCCTGGGCCGCTACATCTCCACGCCGCTGCTGCAGCTGCGGGTCTGGCTGCGTGATCCGCACCCGTACACCCCGGCCATCGATCGTCAGGACGAGATCGGCGACCTTGCCCGTCAGTTGCATGCCCGCCTCGCGCCACCGCCGCCGCCTGAGCCGGAAGAAGAGGAAGAGCACGACGACGAGCATGACTTCGCCGACCTTGATCACGCCCCGGCAACCACCAGTGTCGCTGCCCGCAGCCGGGCTATTGCCCAGCAGGATGAGGAAGACGATGAAGCCTTTGCCGGCCTGATCGACGTCGAGCAAAGCAGCGCCAAGCCGGTTGTGGCCGCGCCCGTCTCGACCGAACCGCAGTACAGCGCCGTACTGGCCGTACAGCTGGGTTCGCAGGAGCAACTGCGCCGCCTGCCGCGCACGCGCCTGACCGAGCTGCTCGAGCGTTATCGCGACTGCCTCGAGCAGGCTGCTTCGCTGTATGAAGGTGAAACCTTCACCCTGACCGACGGCAGCACCTTGCTGCTGTTCCACAGCCGCGAGACGGGTGAAGACTACCTGACCAATGCCATCTGCTGCGGCGAGCTGCTGCGCGCCCTGGGCCATGCCCTGCAGATCGAAGTGGCCGATAGCGGCATCACCTTGCAGCTGCAACTGGGGCTGACCGTGGGTGATGACCTGCAAGGACTCGAGCAGGTCGATCTGCTGATGACCGAAAAAGCCCAGGATGCCCTGGCCTTGTCGCAGCACAGCCGCAACCTGCTGTTGGTCGAGCGCAAGATCACCGATGATGCGCTGGTCCGCCAACGCGCCCGCATCCGCCCGATTGCCAGCCCTGAGGGTGCGTGCTGTGTCGAGCGGTTGATGGAGCCGTACCCATCGATGCTGGAGCGGCAACTGGCGCGCATGCACGAGCGCCGGGCCTGAGGATTGGTCCACCCAGTGGGAGAGGGGGAACCCGCTCCCACAACCTGCACAAACAAAAAGGCCGCCCCCACAGATCTCTGCAGGGGCGGCCTTTGCAAGCGCCTCGATTTAAACTCAGAACCTGAACACTTCCATATCGGTACGCACCGGCGAAGCAATCGGGATCTTCGACTTCTCTGGAGTCTTCTTGACCTGCACCGGCGCCGGCTTCTTGCGGGTTTCTTCAGCCAGGGCCGGCTGATTGGCCAGCGGCTTGACCGCGCTGCTCAACTGCTCGGCCAGCTTCTGCAACAACTGCCCTTGCGCCTGCACCTGGGAAGACTCGCTGCCCTCATGCGGTTGCTCAAGGTGCACTATGCGGTTGTCACGCACGTTGCCGCGGCGATCCAGCAGGCGCCACTGTGCATCCAGAATGGCCGGCTGATCCTTGCCCGAATCCAGCCGAGTGATCGACAGCAGCACCTGCACGTCCGGCGCAAAACCACTGCTCGCCGGCGCCAGCACCACCCGTTGGCTGTCCAGGCGCCAGGCCAGCTGGCGCACCAGCAGTTGGTCAATATCCGAAGACAGGCTGCCCGCCCAACGACCGTCCGTCGCCGAAGTCAGGCTGCCGTCTGCCTGGCGCTGCAAAAAGGTCTCGCGCTGCAGGTAGTCAGCCACCGAAACCGGGCCCAGCACCACAGCCATACCGGCACTCTGCGAAGGCTGGCCAGGTTCACCACTGTCCAGCTGATACAGGGCTACCGGCTGGTGCACACTGCACCCGCCCAGGCCCAGCAGGCCAGTCATCAACAGCGCAAATGGAAAGCGCGGAAATTTCATCATCCCATCCAGGTGGCAGCCATTCGGCATACCGCAGTGATACACATGTAGAGTCTTTGGGGCGCTCGGCCACGCCGGCGCCGCGAGCGCCTATCATCCGCGAAAAGGTCGTCCGACTCCAGTAGTTCCGCCGCGAACAACGCCGAAAGTGCCGGTTCAGACGACTCGCCTGCTTAGCTCGAAGCTTCCACCAGCAGCCCATCGACGCGCTGGAAGCCGCGGGGCAGCTTGCTGCCTCGCCGACCGCGTTCGCCCTTGTAATGCTCCAGATCATCTGGTTTGAGCGACAGGGTACGCTTGCCAGCCTGCAATACAAGGGTCGAACCCTCGCTGATGACGGCCAGGTCGGTGACGTACTCCTCGCGACTGGCAACCCGGTCGCCAGGTACGCCAATGATCTTGTTGCCCTTGCCCTTGCCCAGCTGCGGCAGGTCGGCGACCTTGAACACCAGCAAGCGGCCTTCGGTGGTCACCGCTGCCAGCCAGTCCTGCTCGCGGTTGCTCACCGGCCGCGGCGGGATCACCTTGGCACCGTTGGGCAGGCTGAGCAAACCCTTGCCGGCCTTGTTCTTGGTCTGCAGGTCTTCGCCCTTGACCACGAAGCCGTAACCCGCATCGGAGGCCACCACATACAGGGCGTCGTCCTCGGGCAGCAGCACGCACTCGAAGGTCGCCCCCGGCGGCGGTGTCAGCCGCCCGGTCAGCGGCTCGCCCTGGCCACGGGCCGAGGGCAACGTGTGCGCGGCCACCGAATAACTGCGCCCGGTGGAGTCGATCAGCACGGCAAACTGGTTGGAGCGCCCCGCCGCAGCGGCCTTGAAGCCGTCACCGGCCTTGTAGGAAAGCCCGGTGGCATCGATGTCATGGCCCTTGGCGCAACGCACCCAGCCTTTTTCCGAAAGCACCACGGTGACCGGCTCGGTCGGCATCAGCTCGTTTTCCGAGAGTGCCTTGGCTTCGCTGCGCTCGACAATCGGCGAGCGACGGTCGTCGCCATACTTCTCGGCGTCTTTGATCAGCTCGCTGCGCACCAGCTTTTTCAGCTTGGCGTCGCTACCGAGCAGGGCTTGCAGCTTGGCCTGCTCTTTAAGCAGTTCGTCCTGCTCACCGCGGATTTTCATTTCTTCCAGGCGAGCCAGCTGGCGCAGGCGCGTCTCGAGGATGTATTCAGCCTGGATTTCGGTCAGCTCGAAGCGGGCAATCAGCGCCTGCTTGGGGTGCTCTTCGGTACGGATGATGTGGATAACTTCATCCAGGTTGAGAAACGCCGTGAGCAAGCCGTCCAACAGGTGCAGGCGCCGCTCGACCTTGTCCAGGCGGTGCTGCAGGCGCCGGCGCACGGTGCCGACGCGGAACTGCAACCATTCCTGCAGCAACAGCCGCAGGTTTTTCAGTTGCGGTCTGCCGTCGAGGCCGATGATGTTGACGTTGACCCGGTAGCTGCTTTCCAGATCAGTGGTGGCGAACAGGTGCTGCATCAGCTCGTCGGCATCGACCCGATTGGAGCGCGGGATGATCACGATTCGGCATGGGTTCTCATGATCGGACTCGTCGCGCAGGTCAGCCACCATTGGCAGCTTCTTGGCCTGCATCTGCGCAGCGATCTGCTCGAGCACCTTGGCCCCGGAGACCTGATGCGGCAAGGCGGTGACGACAATGTCGCCATCCTCGACGCGGTACACCGCACGCATGCGGATCGAGCCTTTGCCGCTCTCGTACATCTTCAAGATGTCGGCACGCGGCGTGATGATCTCGGCTTCGGTCGGATAGTCCGGGCCTTGAATGTGCTCGCACAGCTGCTCGATGGTCGCTTTCGGCTCGTCGAGCAGGCGCACACAGGCGCTGGCAACTTCGCGCAGGTTGTGCGGCGGCACATCGGTGGCCATGCCCACAGCAATACCGGTGGTGCCGTTGAGGAGGATATTCGGCAGCCGCGCCGGCAGAACCGACGGCTCCTGCAGAGTGCCGTCGAAGTTGGGCACCCAGTCGACCGTGCCCTGGCCGACTTCGTCGAGCAGCACTTCGGAGTAGCGCGACAGGCGCGCCTCGGTATAACGCATGGCCGCGAACGACTTCGGATCGTCCGGCGCACCCCAGTTGCCCTGGCCGTCGACCAGGGTATAGCGGTAGCTGAACGGCTGCGCCATCAACACCATGGCTTCATAGCAGGCCGAGTCGCCGTGCGGGTGGAATTTGCCGAGCACGTCACCGACGGTACGCGCCGACTTCTTGTGCTTGGAATCGGCATCCAGACCCAACTCGCTCATGGCATAGACAATACGCCGCTGCACAGGCTTGAGGCCGTCGCCGATATGCGGCAGAGCGCGGTCCATGATCACGTACATGGAGTAGTTGAGGTAGGCCTGTTCGGTGAAGTCAGCCAGTGAACGGCGCTCGACGCCGTCGAGACTGAGTTCCAGTGAGTCGCTCATGCGGGCCTCGTCATTTCAGGTTCTGGCGCAACAGCATGCTGCCGCCGCGCTGGGTAAATTCAAGTTGTTTGAGGGCGCTCATGCCGAGCAGCACGGTTGTGCCGTCAAGGCCGGGCACCACCAGGGCGCGTACGCCCTGCAGGCGGATATCACCCAGTTGCAGGCTGTCCAGACGGGTCCGGTAGCCTTCAGTACGGCCATTGGCGGTACTCACCAGCACAGGCGCACCGCGTTGCAGCTCAAGGCCTTTGGCCAGCGACTCAGGGATGGCGACATCGGTCGCGCCGGTGTCGAGCATGAAGTGCACGGTCTGGCCGTTGATTGCGCCGTCGGCGACAAAGTGGCCCTGACCATTGCTCAGCAAGCGAACTTCGATGAAACCGTCACCGTGGGCCGACTCGGGTTGCGCATTGGGGTTGCGCTGCTGATCCTCCCAGGCGCCAAAAAAACGCGTGGCAAGAAACATCGCCGCCGCCCAGGCGAGAATCATCAGCACCCTGCCCGCGCGCTTGCCGGCCGGCTGGCTCATGGTTTGCCACTCCAGCCGCCTTGTGGCGCAGCAAAGCGCCAGACGATCGGCCGTACTTCGCCATCGCCGCGGGCGCCGTTGTTGTTGTCCACGCCAATCCAGGCGCCCTGGTCATCGATGATCAAGGCTTCGGCGACGCCAAACAGCTGGTCATAGCGGCGCGCCTCGGTCAGCGCATCGGCGGCAAACGACCAGCAGCGCTCGACGGCGCCGCTGTCCACGTCGCGCCGGCATACCCGGTAGGCATTACGCTCCAGTGTAAACAGCTTGCCGGCATACAGCGCCAGGTCGGCAAAATCGCGCGACACCGGCCGCGGCTTGTCCACTTGCGGCGGCTGCATCTCGACCCCAGCCTCGCTGAACAGCACACAGCTGCGCACGCAGGTCCACAGCGACTGCTGGCGTTGCAACGCAACCAGGCCGCGCCGTTCCCGTTCGGCGGCCAGCCATAGACGATCGCCCGCCGGGTTGATCACCAACCCCTCGAACAAGCCATTGAAGCGCAGCAGCATGCCGCTGGCACGTGCCCGGCCAACCATCAACGGGTCGATCTTCAACCAGTTCGGCTCACCTTGCAGCGGCAGCTGCAGCAGCGCCGCATGGGATTCGCTGACCAAGTAGAAGTTACCCGCCTGATCGCAGCTGATACCTTCAAAGTCCAATTCACCACCGCGCACTGCGGCGACCGCCCAACTGCGCACCTTCAAGCCCAGCGGCAAGCCACTGTCAGGCACCGGCGGCGCGCTGAAGGGCATCGCTTCGGCCTGCCAGGCGCCATCGCGCTGCTCGAAGCGGTAGATCCGGTCGTCATCGCGGTCGGATACACCCCAGAGCGCGCCACGGCACATCGCCAGGCCCGAGAGGTTGCCGCTGGGCATACCGTCAATGGCGTGCTCGCTGCTCAGCTTCAGCTCCGGCCAGTCGCTCGCCAGACTCGGCAAAGCGACCAGGGCCAGTACTGCGGCAAGCAACCGAACAATCAAACCATGACCTCAGCCAGGTTGCCTTTGGTTTCCAGCCAGCTCTTGCGATCACCGGCGCGCTTCTTCGCCAGCAGCTTGTCCATCAGCTCGCAGGTGGCCTCGACGTCATCCAGAGTCAACTGCACCAGGCGCCGGGTGTTCGGGTCCATGGTGGTTTCGCGCAACTGCGGCGGGTTCATCTCACCCAGGCCCTTGAAGCGGGTGACCTGCGGCTTGCCACGTTTTTTCTCGGCGACCAAACGGTCAAGAATGCCGTCACGCTCCGCTTCGTCGAGGGCGTAGTAGATCTCCTTGCCCAGGTCGATGCGGTACAGCGGCGGCATGGCGACGTAGACGTTGCCCGCCTCGACCAACGGCCGGAAGTGCTGCACGAACAAGGCGCAGAGCAAGGTGGCGATGTGCAGGCCGTCGGAGTCGGCGTCGGCGAGGATGCAGATCTTGCCGTAGCGCAGCTGCGACAGGTCGGTGGCACCCGGATCGACACCGATGGCCACGGCGATGTTGTGCACTTCCTGGCTGGCCAGCACTTCGCCGCCGTCGACTTCCCAGGTATTGAGGATCTTCCCGCGCAGCGGCAGGATGGCCTGGAATTCCTTGTCTCGCGCCTGCTTCGCCGAACCGCCGGCGGAGTCACCCTCGACCAGGAACAGCTCGGAGCGCATCGGGTCCTGGCCAGCGCAGTCGGCCAGCTTGCCGGGCAGTGCCGGGCCCTGGGTAATGCGCTTGCGCTCGACCTTCTTGCTCGCCTTGAGGCGACGACCCGCGTTGCTGATGGCAAGCTCCGCCAGCTGCATGCCCAGTTCAGGGTGCGCGTTGAGCCACAGGCTGAAGGCATCCTTGACCACGCCGGAGACGAACGCCGCCGCCTCGCGCGAGGACAGGCGCTCTTTGGTCTGGCCGGAGAACTGCGGCTCCTGCATCTTCATCGACAGGACGAAGCTGATCCGCTCCCAGATGTCTTCCGGGGCCAGCTTGACCCCACGCGGCAGCAGGTTGCGGAACTCGCAGAACTCGCGCATGGCATCCAGCAGGCCCTGGCGCAGGCCGTTGACGTGGGTACCCCCTTGCGCCGTCGGGATCAGGTTGACGTAGCTTTCCTGCACGCTGTCGCCGCCCTCGGGCAACCACAGCAGGGCCCAGTCGACCGCTTCCTTGTTACCGGCCAGGTTGCCGCAGAACGGCTCGTCGGGCAGCCGCAGGAAGTCGCTGACCGAATCGACCAGGTACGAGCGCAGGCCGTCTTCGTAGTGCCACTCGACTTTCTCGCCGCTGGCCTTGTCTTCGAAGCTGATCGACAAGCCCGGGCACAGTACGGCCTTGGCCTTGAGCACATGCTTGAGGCGGCTGATGGAAAACTTCGGTGAGTCGAAGTACTTCGGATCAGGGCTGAAATACACGCTGGTGCCGGTGTTGCGCTTGCCGACCGTACCGATCACTTCCAGCTCGGTGGCCTTGTAGCCGTCGGCGAAGGTCATCTGGTATTCGTTGCCGTCACGCTTGACCCGCACCCGAACCTGGGTCGACAAGGCGTTGACCACCGAGATACCAACGCCGTGCAGACCACCGGAGAACTGGTAGTTCTTGTTCGAGAACTTGCCGCCGGCGTGCAGTTTGGTGAGGATCAGTTCGACACCCGAGACGCCCTCTTCGGGGTGGATGTCGACCGGCATGCCGCGGCCATCGTCGCTGACTTCCAGCGAGTGGTCGGCATGCAGGATGACCTGCACCGAGCGGGCGTGGCCGGCCAGGGCTTCGTCGACACTGTTGTCGATGACTTCCTGGGCCAGGTGGTTGGGCCGGCTGGTGTCGGTGTACATACCGGGCCGTTTACGCACCGGATCGAGGCCGGAGAGGACTTCGATGGCGTCGGCGTTATAGGCGCTAGCGCTGGGGTTGGCCATGGGTTCTCGTCGTCAGTCTGGTGAATGCGAAAAATCAAAATACAGAAAAATCGAGCGCCGCATATTGCTCGCGGGCAATGCCGGCAAAAGCCAGCAACGCCGGCAGGCGCTTGGTGAAGCCCTGGAAACTGTGGTCGCCACCGGCTTCGATACGCAGCGCGCAGGCCTGGTAGTAGGCAGCGGCGTGGCGGTAGTCGAGGGTCTCGTCGGCGGTCTGCAACCACACCTGGTAGCGCGCGGCGTCGGTTGGCGGCGCCACTTCGAGCTCGGCCAGGGCCTGCACGTGGTCCAGGGTCAGCTCCCAGGGCTCATCGGTATACAGGTTGCGCTGGGTGCCCAGGTAGCCGTCGAACAAGCGGTGCGGTGCTACCGCCGGGTTGATTAGCAGGGCCTTGAGGCCATGCCGCTCGGCCAGATGGGTCGCATAGTAGCCGCCCAGCGAACTGCCTACCAGCAAGGGCGCGCCCAGCTCGGCAATGGCGGCTTCGAGCTGGCCAATCGCCTCACGCGGATGATGGTGCAGCGCGGGGATGCGCAACTGGCCAGCCAGGCCCAGTTGCTGCATCACAGCCTCAAGCTGGCGCGCCTTGGTCGACAGCGGCGAGCTGTTGAAGCCGTGGATATAAAGGATGGAACCCGACATGCTGCCCCCAGTGTCTGCTGCGGCGCGCCCGCCAGTTGGGGCGCAGGGACGCGCAGTGTAGCGTGTTCGCCGAGCATTGGCGCTGCTTCGGGATTTTCGTAATGCATTGTTCAAGGTCGCTGGGGGCTGCGCGCTCAATAACCGGGGCTGTTGAAGTCCAGCTGCAGCACATAATCCAGTGCCCGCTCTACGCCCGTTTCCAGCTGACCGTCTGCATGCAGGCGCAGCCAGCGGTATCCCGGCAACTCTTCACTGACCTTGAAGTCGACGCTACCCGGGGCGAACTGGATGCAGGTCGACGGTGTGGCCATGTAGCGCACGCCGTCACGCGTCTGCTCGAAGGCCTGGTGCACATGCCCCCAGAGCACCGCGCGCACCTGCGGGTGAGCCTGCACCCGTTGCAGCAACTCATCGCTGTTGCGCAGGCCGATCGGCGCCATCCAGGCGCAGCCGATGTCCACCGGCTGGTGGTGACAGCAGATCAGGCAATGGCGCTGGGGGGCACTGTTCAGGGCTTGATCGAGGACGGCAAGCTGCGCCGGCGCGAGCAGGCCATGGGTCGCGCCCACCACTGCCGAGTCGAGCATGATGATGCGCCAGTTGCCCACATCGGTTACCGACTGCAACAAATCCGTACCTTGCGCTACCTCGGCCATCACTCGCGCCTGATCATGGTTGCCCGGTAGCCAGCGGGCTGGCGCGCGCAGCGTCGCCGTCATCTCGGCAAAAGCGCGGTAGGCCGTCGCGCTGGCATCCTGCGACAGGTCGCCGGTACACAGCAGCAAGTCGATTGCAGGCTGTTCGCGATGCACCTGGTCGATCACATGCTGCAGGCTGCCGCGGGTATTCAGGCCCAGCAGGGTGCCCGCCGGATCAGCAAACAGATGGGCGTCGGTCAGTTGCACGACATTGATCGGTGCGTGGGGATGGTTGGGCTGCGGCAACGGCCGTCTCCTCGAGCGAGTTCTGCGCGATTATCGCCGCTGACAGCTTTCACGCAAGCCGGCGAAGCCGACTCGCATCACATTTTCAGCGTACTGCCGCCAGTTCATGGCCGCAGGCCAGGCAGTGGCTCAGCCATTCGCCGAGAAACAGGTTGAGCTGGGCCTTCTCGTCGGGCTGGTGCATGGCTTCGTTGGGGTACGGGTAGATGCTGCGAAAGCGCCGTGCATGCTCGGCGCTGACCACTTCGGCCATGCGCGCATCGTGGTACACCTGCACTTCCAACTGCGGTACCGGCAGCCAGGGCAGGCTATGCTCCTGACGCACGCGCAGGGTGGTGGTGTATGGGCACGTCAGCAGCACGTCCAGCACCAGCACGCCAAGCATCTGGTCGCCCTGGGTCATACCGATGCGCCGCGAGCTCTGGGTAGTACGCATGTCCGGCAGCAGACGCATCAAGCGAGCGTAGTTGGCCTCGCAGGCACTTTGCAGCCCGACCAGATCGACCCGATAACGCTCGCGCAGCAGGTTCACTTCCACATCCCCCGTACTTCGTCGCGGTTCAGCGCCAGCCATTGCAGGCCGATGATGCTGGCCGCGTTGCAGATGCGCCCGTCACGTACCGCCTGCAGGGCGTCCTCGAACGACCAGGCGCGCACGCGGATATCCTCGCCCTCTTCCTCCAGCCCATGCAAGCCGCCGGCACCTTCGCTGACGCAGCGGCCGAGAAACAGATGCACGAACTCGTCGCTGCCGCCCGGCGATGGGAAATAGCGGGTCATCGGCCACAGGGCCGAGAAGGTCAGGCCGGCTTCTTCTTCGGCTTCGCGATGGGCAACCTCTTCAGGCTGCTCGTCCTTGTCGATCAGGCCGGCGACCATTTCAATCAGCCAGGGATTGGCCACCTTGCCCATGGCGCCAGCGCGGAACTGCTCGATCAGCACCACCTCGTCGCGCAGCGGATCGTACGGCAGCACGCACACTGCATCGTGGCGCACGAACAGCTCGCGGCTGATCTCACGGCTCATGCCGCCGGCGAACAACTCATGGCGCAGGTGCAGCTTGTCGAGCTTGTAAAAGCCCTGGAAGCAGTTCTCGCGCTTGACGATCTCAACCGTCTTGGGCACCGAATTGGACGTGTCTGTCATGGAGATCCTCATTACCTCAACTACCGCATCGCGCCATCCTACTCTGCGTTTGACCGGGTTTCACCCCTTTCCGTTGACCGTTCAGGCTGCTGGAAGCGGGTGCGTCATGTCTGTTAGCTTAGTGGCGAACCGACGGCTTTGCCGACGGTCCAAGGCCGACTATCCAAGTTCTGCAAGGATCATCATGACGCTAGTCAAACTGACTTCCGTGGCTGTGCTGGCGGTGGCACTGAGCGCCTGCCAGAGCCTGTTCGCGCCCAATTACCGGGCCCCACTCGAGGTCAAGCGCGATGCCTGGGAGCACGTCAAGCCGGGCTGCAGCGCCAGCGACTGTCCGCTGGTGAACATCGACACCGTGCACTTCCCGGCGCTGCCCAAACTCGACGCCATCGTCGAAAGCCGCCTGCTGCAACTGACCACCGATAACGCACGCAGCAGCGCGCCGACCTCGCTCAAGGCCTACGAGGATCAGTACCTGGCCAGCGCCGACAAGCGCAACAGCAGCTACCTGCAAGCCAAGGTACGTGAACAGCATGACGGCTTGGTGATCATCGAGCTGTCCAGCTACCTCGACAGTGGTGGCGCCCACGGCATGCCCGGCCGCGCGTTCATCAACTACTCGCGCAAGCAGGACAAGGTCCTGACCCTGCAGGACATGCTGGTGCCAGGCCAGGAAGACACTTTCTGGAAAACCGTCGAAGAGTCGCACCGCGCCTGGATGATCAGCACCGGCATGGACAAGGACGCCGAGTTCGTCAAGACCTGGCCGGTCAAGAAGTCCCCGCACATCGCCCTGACCTACGGTGCGGTCGTGGTGAAGTACGAGGTGTATGCCATCGCGCCCTACTCCATGGGCCACGTCGAGCTGAAAATCCCCTACCCGCGCCTGAATGGCGTGATCAAGCCTGAGCTGTTTCCCGGCCGCGGCTGACACTCAATAGCCCGTACAGCAGCCCTGCCAGCACCAACGCCGGCAGGGTTGCACCGACCTCCGGGGCCAGATTGGCAATGCCATGATAGGCCGCGACGCCCACCGCCCAGGCCAGCAGCGCCTGCCAGTGCAAGCCGTCGACACGGGTCGGCAACTGGCGCTGGCGGATCACGAAGTGGTCCGTCAGCACCACGCCGAACAGCGGCGCGAACACCGAACCGATCAACAGCAGGAAGTTCTCGTACTGGGCCAGCGGCGCCAGGCAGGCGATCAGCGTGCACAGCAGGCCGACCGCCAGGGCCAGGTGTTCGACCTTGATCGGCAGCAGCAAGCCGGTGGAGACCGCGCCGGAATGGATATCGGCAAAAGCGTTCTCGGTCTCATCCAGCAGAATCAACAACAGCGGGATACCCAAGCCGGCGCCGGCCAGCGCCAGCAGCAGGGCATTGGCCTCAGCGCTTGGCGCAAAGGCCAGGGTGTAGGCAACGCCAAGGCTCATCAGCCAGGCATTACCAAGCAGATAACCGAGCACGGTGCCACTGAACACGCGGCCCGCATGTTGGGCGAAGCGCGAATAGTCGGCAATCAACGGCAACCACGACAGCGGCATGGCGATAACGATGTCAAAGCCGACCGCCAGCGACATCGAGCCATCGCCCGCTCGCTGCCAGATAGCGCTCAGATCGGCCTTGGCAAACAGGTTCCAGGTCAGCCACAGGCAGGCGCCGATCAATAGCCAGATACCCCACTTGCGCAAGATCTTGCGCACGAAGGTCAGCGGGCCGCAGATTGCCAGCAGCGTTGCCAACACGCCAAAGCACAGCGTCCACAGTAGCGGACTGGTCCAGGCACTATCGGCTCCGAACGCCCGCGCGCCGAGCAGGCTGGCGGCGTCGCGCATGACGATGATTTCGAACGAGCCCCAGCCAATCAGCTGGAGCAAATTGAGCACTGCCGGCAGACGCACGCCGTGCCGGCCAAGGCTCAAGCGCAAGGTGCCCATGGCCGACAGGCCGGTGTCACTGCCAATTACTCCTGCTGCGGCCAGCAGCAGGACCCCTACCGCAGTGCCGAGCACGATTGCCAGCATCGCGCCGGCCAGGCCCAGGCCTGGAGCAAGCATGGCGCCGACCTGCAGCACCATCAAGCCAGTGCCAAGGGAGAACCACAGGACAAACAGGTCCCACCCACCAAACAGGCGCTGGCTGGCGGGGATCGGATGATCGGGAGAAAAGTTGCTGGAGCTGGACATGGTTGGCGCTCGGCGAAGAATTATTGTTGGGTACTTAAGCTGGGCCGCTCTGCGGCCCCAGCTGCATCACACCTTCTGGTACAGCTGGCTGCCGGTCTGACGGAAGCGCTCGGACTGCTCGCGCATGCCCTCCTCGACCGACATGTCGACCGCCTCGATACGCTGATTGGCAGCGTACTCGCGCACTTCCTGGGTGATCTTCATCGAGCAGAACTTCGGCCCGCACATCGAGCAGAAGTGAGCGACCTTGGCCGATTCCTTGGGCAGGGTCTCGTCGTGGTAGGCACGGGCGGTGTCAGGGTCCAGGCCAAGGTTGAACTGGTCCTGCCAGCGGAACTCGAAGCGCGCCTTGGACAGCGCGTTGTCGCGGATCTGCGCGCCGGGGTGGCCCTTGGCAAGGTCGGCGGCGTGGGCGGCGATCTTGTAGGTGATGATGCCGGTCTTGACGTCATCCTTGTTCGGCAGGCCGAGGTGTTCCTTGGGCGTGACATAGCAGAGCATGGCGCAGCCAAACCAGCCGATCATCGCCGCACCGATGCCCGAGGTGATGTGGTCGTAGCCCGGCGCGATGTCGGTGGTCAGCGGGCCGAGGGTGTAGAACGGCGCCTCGTCGCAGCATTCCAGCTGCTTGTCCATGTTCTCCTTGATCAACTGCATCGGCACATGGCCGGGACCTTCGATCATGCACTGCACGTCGTGCTTCCAGGCGATCTTGGTCAGTTCGCCCAGGGTCTCCAGCTCACCGAACTGGGCGGCGTCGTTGGCATCGGCAATCGAGCCCGGACGCAGGCCGTCGCCGAGCGAGAAGCTGACGTCGTAGGCCTTCATGATTTCGCAGATTTCATCGAAATGGGTGTAGAGGAAGTTCTCCTGGTGATGCGCCAGGCACCACTTGGCCATGATCGAACCACCACGGCTGACAATGCCAGTGACGCGCTTGGCGGTCAGCGGCACGTAGCGCAGGAGCACGCCGGCATGGATGGTGAAGTAGTCCACGCCCTGCTCGGCCTGCTCGATCAAGGTGTCGCGGAACAGCTCCCAGGTCAGGTCTTCGGCAACGCCGCCGATCTTTTCCAACGCTTGGTAAATCGGCACGGTGCCGATCGGCACCGGCGAGTTGCGGATGATCCACTCGCGGGTTTCATGGATGTGCTTGCCGGTGGAGAGGTCCATGACCGTGTCCGAACCCCAGCGGATGCCCCAGGTCAGCTTGGCCACTTCTTCTTCGATGGACGACCCCAGCGCGCTGTTGCCGATGTTGCCGTTGATCTTCACCAGGAAGTTACGGCCGATGATCATCGGCTCGAGTTCGATGTGGTTGATGTTGGCCGGGATGATCGCGCGACCACGGGCGATTTCGTCGCGAACGAACTCTGCGGTGATTTCCTTGGGCACGCTGGCGCCGAAGCTGTGGCCGGCGTGCTGCTGCTCAAGCAGGCCGGCAGCGCGGGCCTCTTGCAGCTTCATGTTTTCGCGGATGGCCACGTATTCCATCTCGGCAGTAATGATGCCCTGCCGCGCGTAGTGCATCTGCGTAACATTGGCGCCGGCCTTGGCCCGGCGCGGATTGCGCACGTGGGCAAAGCGCAGCTTGGTCAGTTCGGCATCGCTCAGGCGCTGCTGGCCGAAGTTCGAGCTCAGGCCCTCCAGGCGTTCGGTGTCGCCCCGCGCGTCGATCCAGGCCGAGCGGACATCGCCCAGGCCCTTGCGCACATCGATGCTGACAGCAGGGTCGGTATACGGGCCCGAGGTGTCGTACACCAGCACCGGCGCATTGGCTTCGCCACCAAAGTCGGTAGGGGTGTCATCCAGGCTGATTTCGCGCATGGGCACACGGATATCCGGGCGCGAACCCTGGACATACACTTTGCGCGAACGGGTGAAGGGTTGCACAGACTGCTGATCGACTTGCGCCGATTCGCTGAGGTTGATCGCTTTTTCTTGTTTGCTCATCACAGGCTCCAGACAGCTTCCTAGCGGCGGAATGTCGGGGAGAACCTGAATGACGCGGACACACCCTTGATGGGTGCAGTGCCGGATACCTGGGATGCCAATGCGCGGCTGCGCTGCTCGACAAATCCCGGACCTGACACAAGAGACTCGCCGGGAAAGCGAGAAATCTTGTTCCCTACGCAGGCGCTAACCTGATCAGGTTCAACGGGATCCGGAAACTTCCGATCTCAGCCTTTGCATCAAGGCACCCCGACAAGAACATGCGCAGTCTAGACTGGAGTTGCGCGCAAAGCCAAGGGTGCTTGCAGCGCGGCGATCAAAGGCGCCAATCAGCGATTGTTGCCATCCGTGCGCAGCCTTACACTGGCGCACCGATACTCAACGGTTCAGTAATTAAAACTCGTACAAGGATTGCCCTATGCTGCGCAAACTTTCACTGGCGGTTGCCGTGTCTTGTGCGTCCAACGGTGTGGTCTGGGCGGCTGACCTGCCCGCGCCGGTGAAGACCGACCTGATCAGCGTCTATCAGGAAGCGGCCAGCAACAACGCCGACCTTGCCGCTGCCCGCGCCGACTATGGCGCACGCCGCGAAATCGTGCCGCAGGCCCGCGCCGGGCTGCTGCCGAACCTGTCGGCGGGTGCCGAAATGATGAACACCCGCACCAAGCTCGACGAGCCGGCGATCACCTCCAATCGCAGCGGCAATTCGTGGAGCGCGACCCTGTCGCAGCCGATCTTCCGCGCCGATCGCTGGTTCCAGTTGCAAGCCGCCGAAGCGGTCAACGAGCAGGCGGCGCTGGAGCTGTCGGCCAACGAGCAGAACCTGATTCTGCAGACCGCCGAGAACTATTTCTCGGTACTGCGCGCACAAGACAATCTGGCCTCGACCAAAGCCGAGGAAGCCGCCCTCAAGCGCCAGCTGGATCAGTCCAACGAGCGCTTTGACGTCGGCCTGTCGGACAAGACCGACGTGCTCCAGTCGCAGGCCAGCTACGACACGGCGCGGGCCAACCGGATCATCGCCGAACGCCAGGTAGCAGATGCCTTCGAGGCATTGGTAACGCTGACCAACCGCGACTATGGCTCGTTGCAAGGCGTGGTCCACAGCCTGCCGATCCAGGTGCCGATGCCCAACGATGCCAAGGCCTGGGTCGAGACCGCCGCACGGCAGAACCTCAACCTGCAGGCGACCAACTACGCTGTCGATGCCGCCGAAGAAACCTTGCGCCAGCGCAAGGCCGGGCATGCCCCGACGGTCGACGCGGTGGCGCGTTATCAGAAGGGTGACAACGATGCGCTGGGCTTCTCCAACCCGGCGCCGCAGCCCGGTGTGCGCTACGGCGGCGACGTCGAACAGACCAGCATCGGCCTGCAGTTGAACATCCCGCTGTACAGCGGCGGCCTGACCAGCTCGCAAGTGCGCGAGGCCTATCAGCGCTTGAGCCAGAGCGAGCAACAGCGCGAAAGCCTGCGCCGCCAGGTGGTGGAAAACACCCGCAACCTGCACCGCGCGGTGAATACCGATGTCGAACAGGTGCAGGCGCGCAAGCAGTCGATCATCTCCAACCAGAGTGCGCTGGAGGCGACCGAAATCGGTTATCAGGTTGGCACCCGCAACATCGTTGACGTGCTCGATGCGCAACGCCAGCTGTACACCTCGGTGCGTGACTACAACAACAGCCGCTACGACTACATTCTGGATAAACTGCGCCTGAAGCAGGCTGCCGGCACCCTGAGCCCGCAGGACCTGTCCGACCTGGGCCGCTATCTGAAAGCCGATTACAACCCGGACAAGGACTTCCTGCCACCGGATCTGGCAGCAGCGGCGGCGAAGAACTTCGAACGCCGGCCCTGATCTGCGACTGCGGCGCCGGACTCGCCCGGCGCCGCGATCTATCGCTAGCCCAGCAGCCGAGCCAGGCCATCCAGCAAGCGCTGCAACGCGCCCTGGTTGGCCTGCATCACCGCCCTGCCCGCTTCGCCCATGCGCTTGGCGTCCTGCGGCAACTCGACCAGCCGCTGCACGGCGGCGGCCAATGCCTGGCTGTCGTCAACTGAGTGCAACGCGCCGGCATCTTTCAGCATTGCGCTGATATCGAGAAAGTTGAACACGTGTGGCCCGCTGATCACCGGCAAGGCCAGCGCAGCCGGCTCCAGCGGGTTGTGCCCGCCTGTTGGCACCAGGCTGCCGCCGACGAAGGCGATGTCTGCCAGCGCGTAGAGGAACAGCAGCTCGCCCATGGTATCGCCGAGCAGCACCTGGGTTGCGTCGGTGACCAACTCGGCGCTGGAACGGCGCACGGTAGCGAACTGTTCGGCACACAACGCATGTACCGCGTTGAACCGCTCAGGATGACGCGGCACCAGAATCAGCAGCGCATCGGCATGCACCTGCAGCAGACGTCGGTGCGCCTCGAGTACCTGCGCATCCTCGCCTTCATGGGTGCTGGCTGCGATCCAGACCGGGCGTTGGCTGGCCTGCCATTGCTCGCGCAACTGGCGGGCGCGGGGCAGCAGCTGTTCGTCGAGCTTGAGGTCAAACTTGATCGAGCCGGTCACCTGCACGCATTCAGGCCGCGCGCCGAGGCTACGAAAGCGCTCGGCTTCGGTTTCGGTCTGCGCCGCGATCAGGCTCATCTCGGCGAGCATTGGCCGGGTCAGTTTGGCGAAGCGGCCATAGCCGCGCGCCGACCGCGCCGACAAGCGCGCATTGGCCAGCGCCACCGGGATGCCGCGCTTGGCGCACTGGTGGATATGGTTGGGCCACAGCTCGGTTTCCATGATCACGCCCAGCCGCGGCCGCACATGGTCGAGAAAACGCGCCGCCGCCCAGGGCAGGTCGTACGGCAGGTAGCAATGCTGAATGCGTGGCTCATCGGCAAACAGCGCGCGAATCCGCTCCGAACCGGTAGGGGTCATGCAGGTTACAGTGATCGCCAGCTCGGGGTAGGCCTTGAGCAATGCGCGCACCATCGGCGCCGCCGCGATGCTCTCGCCGACCGACACCGCATGCACCCAGATGCCGCCCTGACGCATCGGCGGCAGCTTGATGGCAAAGCGCTCGGCGACGCGTTGGCCGTAGGCCGGCGCCTTGCGCGCACGCAGGAACAGGCGCAGCGCTACCAGCGGCAGGCCCAGGTGAAACAGCAGGGTATAAAGGGTTCTGTTCATGGCGGCGCAGTTTACTAGGAACTGCCTGAAAAGGCCTGCCCATGTCCGCCCAAGCCATAAAAGCGGCGGACACAGCGTGAAAGCTGGCAAGCGGATCGCCTAGAATGGCCGCCAATCAATCGAGGAATGCAGCGTGAACGCATATGTTTATCTGGCCATCGCCATTTGCGCCGAGGTCGTCGCCACCGCTTCGATGAAGGCGGTCAAAGGCCTCAGTACGCCGCTGCCGCTGTTGCTGATGATCGCCGGCTACACCGTGGCGTTCTGGATGCTGACCCTTGTGGTACGCAGCATTCCGGTAGGTATTGCCTACGCCATCTGGTCGGGGCTGGGCATCGTCCTGATCAGCATCGCCGCTTGGCTCATCTATGGGCAGAAACTGGACATGCCGGCCGTGCTCGGCATGGCCATGATCGTCGGCGGCGTGGTGGTCATTCAGGTATTTTCCAACAGCAGCGGGCACTGACCGCTGCGCTGCGCGGTCAACGGCAAAGACATCAGCCTGTATACTGCTGGCCTGTCCCTGTCTTTGAGGTGCCCGCATGCCATCTGCCATTTCCACTGACGTACTGATCGTCGGCGCCGGGGTCGCAGGCCTCTGGCTCAATGCCCGGCTGCAGCGCCTGGGCTATTCGACGGTGCTGGTGGAACGTGCAAGCCTGGGCGGCGAGCAGACCATCAAGTCGCAGGGGATCATCCACGGCGGCATCAAGTACGCTCTGCACGGCAGCCTGACCGGCGCCTCCGAGGCGATCGCCGACATGCCGCGGCGCTGGCGCGAGGCGCTGGCCGGCAGCGGCGAGCTGAACCTGGACAAGGTACGCTTGTTGTCCGATGCACATTACCTGTGGTCGCCGGGCGGCCTGCTTGGCAATGTCACCAGCTTTTTTGCCAGCAAGGCCATGCGCGGCCGGGTCGATCAGGTCAAGGGCGAACAACTGCCGCCTGCCCTGCAAGACCGTGCCTTCAAAGGCAAGGTCTATCGCCTCGCCGAGCTGGTCATCGACGTGCCCAGCCTGCTCGCCAACCTCGCTGCGCTGGCCGGTGACAGCTTGCTCGCCGGCGAGCAGATCGAGGCGTTGCGCGATGGCGATGAACTGGTCGGCCTGCGTGTCGACGGGCGCGAGATTCACGCCCAGCGCATCGTGCTGAGCGCCGGAGGTGGCACCGCCGAGCTGCTTCAGGCCCTCGGCCTGGACCAACCGGCCATGCAGCGCCGACCGTTGCACATGGTTCTGGCCAAGGGCCCCAACCTCAAGCCTTTGTACGCGCACTGCCTCGGCGGTGGGCCCAAGCCGCGCATCACGGTCACCACTCATCCCGGCGCGGATGGCAAGTGGGTGTGGTACCTGGGTGGTGATTTGGCTGAAGCCGATGGCGTTGCCCGCGAGCCAGCGGCGCAGATCGCTGCCGCGCAGAAAGAAGTCGCCAGCCTGTTGCCATGGGTAGATCAAAGCCAGCTGCGCTGGGCCACCCTGCGGGTTGATCGAGCCGAGCCAGCGCAGTCTGGCCAGGTGCGGCCGGACAACGCCTTCCTCGCCGAAGAGCAGCGCCTGCTGGTCGGTTGGCCGACCAAACTGGCGCTGGCACCGGACTTCGCCGATCACGTGCTGGCCAAGCTCGAACGCGATGGTATTCGCCCTCAAGCCAAGCCTGACTTGTCCGGCCTGCCCCGGCCTGCGCTCGGCGTACCGGCCTGGGAGCAACTGCTGCCATGAGCCTGCCCGATCTGCATGACCTGCACCGAGCGCTGGGCAGCACTGGACTGATGGTTTCGCCGCTGGGCCTGGGCACGGTCAAGCTGGGCCGTGATCAGGGCGTCAAATACCCCACCGGGTTCACCATCCCAGGCGACGACGAGGCACGCATGCTGCTGGCCCAGGCGCGTGAACTGGGGATCAACCTGATCGATACCGCGCCGGCCTACGGTCGCAGTGAAGAGCGCCTCGGGCCGCTGCTGCGCGGTCAGCGTGACAAGTGGGTGATCGTCAGCAAGGTCGGTGAAGAGTTCAACGATGGCCAGTCGCACTTCGACTTCTCTGCCGCGCACACCCGGCGTTCGGTCGAACGTAGCCTCAAGCGTCTTGAAACGGATCGAATCGAGCTGGTGCTGGTCCATTCAGATGGTAATGACCTGGCGATCCTCGAGCAGGAAGAGGTCTACCAGACCCTCGCCGCGCTCAAGCAGGAAGGCAAGATTCTCGGTTTTGGCTTGTCTGGCAAGACCGCGGCAGGTGGGCTCAAGGCGTTGCAGGAGGGTGACTGTGCGATGGTTACCTACAACCTCAACGAGCAAACCGAACGCCCGGTACTGGACTACGCCGCCGAGCATGGCAAAGCCATTCTGGTGAAGAAGGCCCTGGCCAGCGGGCATGTCTGCCTGGCGCCGGGGGTGGATGCGGTACAGGCCAGCTTCGAGCTGCTGTTTGCCCACCCAGGCGTGAGCAGTGCTATCGTCGGCACCATCAACCCGCTGCACCTGGCCCATAACGTGGCCACCGTTGCCCGTATCTTGAGGCAGCAATAAGGCCGCTGGCACGGCTACACAAGCGCAAGGAGGAGCCTCGTGGCACGTACGCTGATCCGCAAGAACCCGAGCAACTTCAAAACGCTGCCGCTGCATGTCGAAGCCACTGCCGAGGGCCTGAGTTATCAGACCATCGGCATGCCGCTGAACTTCGCCCAGACCCTGCAACGACGCAAGGCAGTACAGGTGGCAGACAGCGAGCGCTTCGTGGTTGAGCTGGCCAACCTGGGCGTGTCGGTACGGCTGACGCTGCAGTGGCAGAACCGCGAATACTGGGTGCTGGTGCGTCAGCGCCGGCAAGACCGTGGCGATGTGGTGCTCAAACTGATTTCCGGCTATGTGCCGGCGCAGGAGCTGAACCTGCCGCTGCATACCGCGATTCAGGAGGTAGCCGAAGAGTGCCTGCTGGAGACGCCAGAGGGCTGGCTGGGCGGGCGCTTCAACGATACCTGGTTGCCCGCGCCCTACGCGGCGGCGCTGCATTATCGGGAGGCGTTGCCGTTTGTGCTGACCTCACAGGCGACGGCGGCGCGGCCGGTGCAGTCGGGCAACCTGGTGTTGATCGAACAGCCGCGGGCCTATGTGCATTTGCCTACAGCGTCGTTGCAGCTGATCTATGACTTGCGCTTGCAGGTGCCGCGGGAGGCCAAGTCGTTGAGTCTGTTTCATGTGGATGAGCGGCTGGAAGGGGATCAACTGGTGGCGCGGCTTAATCGCAAGCGGCCTGATCTGTACTTGATGCCGTTGGTGGATGGGCGGCCTACGGCCGAGCTGTTCACGCTGAAGAAGGACACCTTGGTGCCGGCCAGTACCCGTGGGATCTGGCTGGCCGAGAGTTTTGCCCGGCAGGAAGGCTGGGTGGTGCGTGATGAGCGAGTGCGCTGGAAGGATTGGCTGCGCCAGCAGGGGCTGGTGGAGCCTAGGCCTGCCTCGCGGTTGCAGCGGCTGACGGGCAAGGCGCGGGCTCTGCTGGCTCGGGCGCGGACTTCGCTGCATAAATAATCATGCGTGTGGGGCATGCCCGACAACCAGATACCCGTCAATGAAAAGGGCCGCTAAGCGGCCCTTTTTCAGTTCTTGCGGATCTTTTCCACTATCGCAGTGGTTGAGCTGTTTTCCACAAGGCCGAGCACTTTCACCGTCCCGCCGTAGCTGGTAACGATGTCGGCGCCGACGACTTGATCGATGCCGTAGTCGCCACCTTTGACCAGCACATCAGGTTTGACCTGACTGAGCAGGTTTTCTGGAGTGCCTTCCGGGAAGCTGATGACCCAGTCGACGGCGCCCAAGCCTGCGAGAACTGCCATGCGCCGATCGACACTGTTGATCGGGCGGCCAGGACCCTTCAGGCGACTGACCGAGGCGTCGTCGTTGACGGCGACGATCAGGCGATCACCTTGAGCGCGGGCTTGCTCCAGGTAGGTCACGTGGCCGGCATGAAGGATGTCGAAACAGCCGTTGGTGAACACGATCGACTCGTTGTGCGCGCGCGCATCGTCGATCGCCAGCAACAACTGTTCGATGGTCAACACGCCGCGCTCCGAACCTTCTTCGCGCTGAATCGCACGGCGCAGTTCAGGGGCGCTGATCGCCGCGGTACCGAGCTTGCCGACCACGATGCCGGCGGCAAGGTTGGCCAGGGCCACGGCATGGGGCAGGTCTTCGCCAGCAGCGATAGCGGCGGCCAGGGTCGAGATGACCGTGTCGCCGGCACCGGTGACGTCGAACACTTCACGGGCCCGGGCCGGCAGGTGCAGCGCCGGGTGCTCGGCGCGCAGCAGGGTCATGCCATGTTCGCCACGGGTCACCAGCAATGCACCCAGATCCAGCTCCTGCATCAACTGCAGGCCTTTGCCGACCAGGTCGGCTTCATCGACGCAGCGGCCGACAATGGCTTCGAACTCGCTCAGGTTGGGCGTGATCAGGCTCGCGCCGCGGTAGATCGAGAAGTCCTTGCCCTTGGGGTCGGCCAATACCGGAATACCGCGGGCACGCGCCGCCTGGACCAGGCTCTGGTGGTTTTTCAGGGCGCCCTTGCCGTAGTCGGACAGGACCAACACCTTGACCCCATCCAGCAGCTTTTCAACCTCGACACCCAATGACAGCGGGTCGGTGGCGAACGGTTCTTCGAAGTCGATGCGCAGCAGTTGCTGATGACGGCTCATGACCCGCAGCTTGACGATGGTCGGCTGGTGGGCAATGCGCTGGAAGATCGAGCGTACGCCCGCAGCCTGCAAGCTGTTGCTCAGGCTCTCGGCCGCTTCATCCTGGCCGGTCACACCGACCAGCGAGGCCGGCGCGCCCAGGGCGGCAATGTTCAAGGCCACGTTGGCCGCGCCGCCGGGACGGTCTTCGATCTGTTCGACCTTGACCACAGGCACCGGCGCCTCCGGGGAAATACGTGAAGTACCACCATGCCAGTAGCGGTCGAGCATGACATCGCCGACCACCAACACCGGGGCTTGATCGAAACTCGGCATGGACAACTTCATGGGCAACCCATATGGAAAAATTAACAGGGGCAGGATATTAGCACAGGCCAGACGATGGCTTTAGCGCCAAGCCGGCCTGGACAATTCCGGTGACAATCGGGGCCGGATCGGCCCCGCAACAGCCGACTCAGGTGATATCGACTTTCTCTGGCTGATCAAGGCCCATCGCGTGCAGGCGGGCATAATGGCCATTAGCCTCAAGCAGTTCGGCGTGAGTACCGCGCTCGACCAGACGGCCTTGGTCCATGACCAGGATCATGTCGGCCTTTTCGATGGTCGACAAGCGGTGGGCGATGACCAGCGTGGTGCGACCTTGCATAACGTGATCCAGCGCGGCCTGGATGTGCCGCTCCGACTCGGTATCGAGCGCCGAAGTGGCCTCGTCGAGAATCAGCAGCGGGGCGTTTTTCAGCAAGGCCCGGGCAATCGCCAGGCGCTGGCGCTGGCCGCCGGACAACAGCACACCGTTCTCGCCGACTTCGGTGTCGAAGCCCTTGGGCAACTGATCAACGAATTCCTTGGCGTAGGCGTCGGCGGCGGCAGCCTCGATGGCCTCGCGCGGCGCACCAGCCAGATCGCCGTAGGCAATGTTGTTGGCGACGGTATCGTTGAACAGGGTGACGTGCTGGGTGACCTGCGAGACATGCCGGCGCAGGTTGCGCAACTTGTACTCTTCGATCTCCACGCCATCGAGCAGAATCTGCCCTTCATTGTGGTGATAGAAGCGCGGGATCAGCGCTGCCAGGGTCGACTTGCCACTGCCGGAGCGACCAACCAGGGCGATCATCTGCCCAGGCTCTGCGGTGAAGCTGATGTCGTTCAGCACCTGGCGCTCGGTACCGGGGTAGGTGAAGCTCAGGTTGCGCACCACCAGACGACCCTCGACGCGGTCCTTTTCAACCGTGCCAGCGTCCACTTCGGCAGGCTCGTCGAGCTGCTCGAAGATACTCTCGGCGCCGGCCAGGCCTTTCTGGATGGTCGAGCTGACTTCCGAAAGCTGACGAATCGGCTTGGGCAGCAGGCCAGCAGCAGTAATGTAGGCCACCAGATCGCCGGCCGAAGCGTCGCCGCGCAGGAACAGCACGAGGAACATCAGCGACGCCATGGCGGTGTAGATCACCAATTGCAGCGCCGGCGTGTACAGCGCGCCAGTCTTGGTCATGCGCAGCTGTTTGTCGGTGTTGCTCTGGCTGGCCGCGTTGAAACGGCGCTGCTCGTAGGCCTCGCCGCCGAAGCTGCGCACCACACGGTAGCCTTGAATGGTCTCGGAGGCGACATGGGTCACATCCCCCATCGCGACCTGGATCTTCTTGCTCTGCTTGCGGAATTTCTTGCTGGCAGTACTGACCATCACCGCGATGATCGGCAGGATCGCCAACATCACCAGGGTCAGTTTCCAATTCATCCACAGCAGGTAGGCGAACAGGAACACCACCGTCAGGCCTTCACGGATCACCACCTTGATTGCATCGGTGGCAGCACCGGTGACCATGGTCACGTTGAAGGTGATGCGCGAGATCAGGTGGCCCGAGTTGTGGCTGTCGAAATAGCGGTTGGGCAGCACCAGCAGCTTGTTGAACAGCTCGACGCGCAGGTCGTGGACCAGGCCCAGCGAGACCTTGGCCAGAAAGTAGTTACCCAGAAACGAACCAAGGCCCTGCCAGGCGGCGATCAGAATGATCAGCAGCGGCACTGCCTGCAGCAGTTTCAGGTCGCGCAGGTACGGCACGGACGGGAACAGCACGGCTTGAGAATCGCTCAAGCCGTCGACGAAATACTTGAGGATGCCGGCCAGCATGGGCTGGGTCGAAGCAAAGATCACAAAGCCGAGGATGCTGAGCATGAAGATGCCGAGATAGGGCTTCACATAGCTGAGCAGGCGGAAATAGATCTTCAGGCTCGAGGGCGCGGACGATTCGGGAACTGTCATGACAATCCGTCGGGTGAAAAAGAGTCGGGATTATACCACACGCGGTGTTGCCGACCGCCTGCTGCAGGTAAGATAGGCGGCTGCCCTGCCCTTGGCCACACTCTGGAGACTTGATGCAAGCGCTTGAACAGGCACGTTATCTCGCACTGCGCGAAGGCGCCACTGTGCTCGAAGCCGACGGCACCGGCGACAAGGTCCTGCGCCTGGCCGATGGCAGCATGCTCAAACTGTTTCGTCGCAAGCGCCTGCTCAGCTCTGCTGCGTGGTACCCGTATGCGCAGCGCTTTGCCGACAACTGTCGGCATCTGCAGGAGCGGCAGATTCCGTGTCCAGTGGTGAAGGCGGTATACCGTATTGGCGCAATCGAGCGCGATGCCGTGCACTATGCGCCACTGCCTGGGCAGACCTTGCGTCAGGTGCTTGAACAGCCTGCCGATCACGACCAACTGCGTGCGCAGCTGGGCCGGTTCATTGCAATTCTGCACGAGCGCGGGGTGTACTTCCGCTCGGCGCACATGGGCAATGTGGTGCTCACGCCTGAGGGTGAGCTGGGCTTGATCGACATCGCCGACCTGCGCATCTTCCGCCGGCCGCTGCGCAAATCGCAGCGGCTGCGCAATTTCAAGCACATGCTGCGCTATCCTCAGGATCGCCAGTGGCTACTCGACGCCGGAGACAGCAGCTTTGTCGACGGCTATCTGGCCGCTCAGCAGCTGTGCAGTCGCGAAGAACTGGCCAAGGTGCTGGCTTGAGGTAGGGGCTGCCCAGCAGCCCAGATCCAGCCAGCGCGTTACCAGTGCTTACGCTGTTGTTGCTGGACAACCCTGCCCAACACCATCGCTGCCGGCAACAACACCAGCGGCCAAAGCTCATCCGGATTGCCGATCAGCTTGCTGCCATCGAAATTGAGCATCACCAGCGCGCACGCCAGGTACATACCCCACGGATCGCGCAGGCGAATCGCTTCGATCAGGGTCATGGCCATGACAATCAGGAACAGCACCAGCGAAACGCCACCGGTGTACAAGCCCATCGCGACGAAGATGTTATGCGGATGCTGAATGACCATCACCCCGCTGAGCAGCTTGTCGGTGTGGAACTCCACCCCGCAACCCAGCAACCACCCGCAGTTGGCCCACTCGCCAACCATCACCTGGAACAGCTCGAGCCGATATGAATCGCCGCGAGCAAACAGGTTATGGAACCACTGCGCATCCTTGACCAGCCACAGCGCTATCGCCCCCATCACCCCACACGCCAACAGCCAAGGCCCGGCAACCCGGGGGAAGCGCCACAGCGCGTAGCACGCCCAGGCCGCGAACAGGAAGGCTGCGCCGACCAGTGCAGTGCGCGTCTGCAAGACGAAACTGACCGCCACCACCGATAGCACTACCGCAGCACAGGCTTCCACCCAGCGGCGGTTCTTCACCCACGCTGGCATGGCCAGTGCCAGCGCGCAGAACAACCAGATGCTGGCATAGATCACGTTCTCAAGCCGCGCGGGCAGGATCCCTACTCGCGCGCCGAAGCGGAACTCGCCAGACTGGTAGGCATAGGCCGCACAGCCATAGATATACAGGCACAGCGCCCAGAACAGGGCCCGGGTGAATGCCTCGGAGCGAAAGAAGTCCGGATTGAGCAGCCCGCCCAGAATGAACACGAACAAGGTCACATAGAGGATGTGCTTGTAGAACTGCCCATCACCAGCCACCGCCGCTGGCACCAGGAACCACAGCAGAAACACTACCCAGGCCCAGCCCAGCTTGTTTCCAAACAATCCCGCGCCGCGCTCCTTTATCAGGAACACCAGCCCAGGCAACGCGACGAACGCGTAAAAAATGTTGTTGGTCCACTTCGAGGACGTCATCAACACATAGCTGAGCAGAAACACGATCAGTGCTGCAGCAAAGTATTGCCTGCTCATTGCGCCCTCCTTGCCTATCTTTTCAAACATCCTTCAATATCCATCCAACCAGTAGTCCAATAACGAGCGCAGCCATCAATTTGATGCGCTCCATGCGCTTGCGCCGAAGCTTCTTGACCTTCTCTTCGGGCATTTCCACGTGCTCACCGAAACCAGTATGCAATACAGCGTCGTTTTCAAGAATCAGTGCGTAGCGGTTGGCGTCGGCATACAGCCGCGACAGGCTCTTCTCGCCCGAATGCGAGGCATACGGCGCGTGCGCCTGGTAATCAGCCAGCCGGCGCAGGCCCGGATTGAAGGAGAACCCCTGCCATTCGGGTTTGTTCGAACCCAGCTGGTAGAACGGGATGCTGGCGTGCACCTGACGCTCGTGCAGGAACACATACGGACTGTGCACCTGCAGGTCATGGGCAAAGCTGCGCAGCCAGACCTGCAAGGCCTGTGGATCGGCTTCAAGCAGGGCCATGGAGTCTTCGATGAAGCCCGAGCGGTAGAACGCCCAGTCATCTTCACAGTGGAACACCCAGAACGTCTTGATCTGCGCGTACGCGGCGTCAACCGAACGCAACTGGCCCAGCTTCGGGTTGTTGACGATAAAGGTCGTGTGCGCACGCCAGTGTTCGGGGATGCACTCGCGCACGGCTTCGTCGCCGGCGTCTTCGGTGATGAACACCTCGCGGATGGGCGCGGTGTTGAAGCGGTCGAAGGTCTCGAGCGTGCGCTTGAGCAGATCGAACCGACCGCAACTGGTCACCATCAGCGTGATTTCGCTGCTTTCACTGAAAAGCATGATTGTCCTCGATGGTTTAGGGTCGGGCGTTATAGACCCAGGGCGCGCCGCAGACGTTGCCACGGGCCCGGGTTGCCACGCTGACGCAAAGGGGGACGCATGGCCTCGACGATCGCCTGGCCGATGGCGTGGAAGCTGAAGCGCTGCTCTGCCAGTGCCTGGCCATTGCGGGAAATACGCTCGGCCAGGGCGCTATCGGCACGCAGCACCGCGAGTTTTTCACGCAATTGCGCAAGGTCGCGGTACAGCACGATGTTGTCCATGTCGACAAAGCCCAGGGCGCGGTTTTCTTCATCACCCTGGTCGTAGGCGAACAGCACACAGCCACAGGCCATGGCTTCGAAGTTCTTGATCATGTACTCGCCCATGCCGACATCGGCACTGACGAAGTAGCGAATGCGGCTGAGGGTCTGGCTGTACTCTTCGCCGGACTTGGTGCGGGTGATGACCAGGTTTTCCACCTCGGCCAACGAGTCGAGCATGGCCTTGCGCCCGGAATAGGCGACGCTGCGCAGGCTGCCGACAAACGCCAGTTCGATATCGCGCTCGCGGTTCTCGTTGCGCAGCAGCGCCTGATCATAGCCCTTGGGCACGAACACCGCGTCAAAGCCTTCGTCCTGCAGACGGCGGGTGACCACCGCACCAGAGGTGATCACCCGCGCCCACGGCAGGCGGCGGTAATGCGCGCTGAACTTGCCGGTGTACTTGCAGGGGATGTAGTTCTGGTAGGCATCGTGCTCGAGGATGACCAGATTGGGTATCTGGCTGATGAAGCGAACCTGACGGATCTCCTTTTTGAAGCGCAAGAAGAACAGGATGCGGTCGTACTGTTCGACCTGCACATGCTGCTTGAAGTAACCGCGCAGGTCGTCCTGTTCGGCGTCGGTCAGCCAGCGGATATCACACTCGCAACTGGCAGCGATGCCTTCATACAGCCGATCAAGGATGGCGCGCTGCTCTTTCTGAACCAGAAACAGGACTTTCACTGTGGTTTACTCTTGTCGACCAGTGTCTCGACCCAAAACAGTTCGTGGCGACGCACTGCCTTACGGAAGAACTCGTTTTTACCAAATAGCGGCCAACGGCGACCAGCCAGATACTGTTGCAGCAGGCGCCGAACCCGCCTTTTGAGCGGCGCCGGCGGCTGCAGGTCGTGCATCATAGCCAAAGACATGGCCTTTTGCCTCTGTCGCTCAGGCGAGACTTGCAGTGCCCACGGGCACATCCCCGGCTGCGCCTCGAACAACGGCGGCAAGGCCACGCCGTCACCCGCCTCGCCCATCGGCCAGCGGTCGTTGTCATGAAGGTGGTTGGCGTACAGCAGCAAGGTCTGCGGCTGCCACTGGCACGCGGCCAGCGCCTCGCGCAGTGCGTCGTGGGCGCAAACGTGATCGGGATGCGGGTCGAGCTGCGGATGCGGCAGCACTACGGTGTCCGGTCGCGCGCGCTCGATCAGCTCGCACAGGTCAGCCACCAGGGCCTGCCAGGTCGGCTGACCGTGTGCATCACTCTGAAGGGTGCATTCGTTGAAGCGGCGAAACGGACGCGTGTCGACCAGATCGGCCTCACGGGACGCCACTACTGCCTGCGGATCGGCCTGCATCGCGCTCAATTGCATGCAGAAGTAACCGAGCTGCACACTCTGCGCCGATGGCACCCCGGCCCAGCGCGGCACGGCGACGCTGTCCCAACTGCGCAGCTCGCCCTTGAGCCGAGCTGCCTGCACGGTGCCAAGTGCCAGTGTGTCGCGGTAGTACTCATTTTCAATTTCGCCAGCGGTCAGGGTGACGATCCAGCTCTGCTCGGCCTGGGCATACGCTGCAAAGGCCGCCAGCTCGGCATCATCGGCATGCGGCGCGATCACCATCAGAGTGCCGGCAAGGTAGTCGGCGTGGCCGATAACCAGCAGCTCCATTTCAGCTGCCAGCCGGCAGTCGCGCCCGCGCAAACGCAGTTGCCCAGCTGCCAATGCAGCCTCTTGACCACTGAGATTGAGGTAGCGCACGCCCTTGGCGCCGCGCTCGAAGCTTTGCTTGTCGGCGTTGCCGCCCTCGATGACAACGGCAGGGTCAAGCAGCCGACCCAGCAAGCTGGCGCGCAGTTGCACCCGCAGCAGCAGGGTCTGGCTGGCATCCAGTACGCAATCTGCAGGCAGCGTCAGCAGGCCGTCGCGGCTGTGCAGCGGGTAGCGCGCGCAGCCTTGCAGGTCGTACTCGTAATCACTGGCGGCCACGTAGAACAGGTGATCGGAAAACCAGGCTTCATGGCCGACCCACAGCAGCAGCGCGAGTACCGGCGGCAGCCACCACAGCCACAAGCCCGACAGCAACAGAACGCACAACAGCACCAACACAACCAGCCGTTTGCGCTTGCGATGACGATTGAGTAACTGCTGCTTGCGTGCGCTCATGGTCAGACCTGATACACCGGCACCGGCGTGCACCAACGCTCCTTGTACTCCCGGTCAGCACGACCGAAAGAGAACCGCAGGGCCTTGTTGCGCGCGCGGGCATCTTCCCAGGCGGCCTGGGTATTAAGGAAACTCAGCACGCTACCGGGGCTGAACGCCTTGGTCTCGGGGTCGACGCCGCCGTTGACGTACTCGACGCTGACCCACTCTGGGGCCTCGACACGGTAGATCAGCTGGATGGCAATCGGTGCACCTTCAAGCAATACCACCGAACCGATCAACAGCTCGCGCAGGCGCTCGAGCACTTCAGGCATATGCTGCGCGCCGGTAGCGGCGAAGCCCCAGCGGCGCTGGAACAGGTCGCAATACATGCTGGCGATCTGCGCCGAGGTAAAATCGCTGATCGGCTGCACCTGCCCGCCGGCTTCTTCCAACAGACGCAGTTCACGGCGCTGGTTGTAGCGAAACTTCTTCGACAGGTCTTCCGGCGCGCGGGCCATAGCCAACTGTTCAGCTTGCGCCTGCAGGCCGCTGAAGCGCCCGTGGTTGAGCTCTGACAGGTAGCGCCCGGCATGCCGCAGCGGCGCCTCGGCAGTGCTGGACGCCGGCAGAATCAGTTCGGCATTGCCCAGGTCGAACAGACCCTTTTTGCCGTGACGCTTGAGCACGTCCTTGGACAATGCCAGGTGGCGTCCCCAGGTCGGAATGGCCGCCTGTAATTCACCGCCCTGCTCCCACCCCAGATAGCGGACCGGGATCTGCGCAAGCTCAGCCAACTGCTCGAGCACCCGCGGATGGGTCGCGACGCTGCCGCCGAAGCGCTGCCAGGTCTCGGCATAGGCGGCGGCATCAATGACTTTCCAGCCGCGCTCGCGCACAGCCGGGATGCGGTTGAAGATCACGGCTGCACCGCCAACGCCTGTGCCTGCGGCAACTGCCAGAAGGTCTCGGCGACGGCCTGGTCACTGAAGCGCTCGCGCAAGCGTTGCAGCATGTGCTCGGCACACGCCTGACGCTGCTGGTCGTCCAGCCTGGCCATATGTTCCAGGCCTTGGGCCAACTGCCCGGCATCGCCCAGCGGGAACAGCATGCCAACGCCCTCGACCACTTCGCGGGCACCGCCACAGGCCGTGGCCAATACCGGAACGCCGGCGACCATAGCCTCCAGCAGGACCATGCCGAACGGCTCGTGATCCGAGCTCAGCGCGAATACATCGAACGCCTTGAAGTAGCGCCGCGCATCCGCCACCTGGCCAAGAAAGTCGACCTGATCAGCAATACCCAGCTCGACCGCCAGGGCCTTGAGCTGTGGCTCCAGGCGGCCAGTGCCGAGGATCGCCAGGCGAGCACCGGCAGGCAGATTCGGCAGCGCCTGGGCAAGTCCTTTGAGCAAGGTCGCCTGGTCTTTGTCCGGGTGCAGCCGACCGACGTTACCAACGATCCACGCCTGCGGATCGAGGCCAAGCACCCGCCGGGCTTCTTCAGCCGGCACCAGGCTGGCCTGCAGTGCATCGACGTCGATGCGGTTGTACAGGGTTTGAATACGTTCGGCCGGCCACTGCGTCAGGCAGCGGCGCATATCGTCGCGCACCGCGTCGGACACGCCGAGCAAGCTCAGGCGCTGGCGGAACAGATTGGCGAAAAGCCGGCGGCTGTTGCGCTGATAGTCGCCGAACGCGTGGTGCACGCCGATCACCGGCAGATCGGTACCGAGAGAGGCGACATAGATCGGCTTGAAGCGGTGGGCGATGCACAGGGCAAAGTTGCGCTCGGCAGCGATCCGCCGCAGCGCACGTATCGCCCCCAGCTTCAGGCCGCGCACGGCCTTGGAGCTGAATTCGAGAAACAGCACTTCGTCCGAAGCACAGCCCGCGGCTACCTGCGGATCGGCCTTGCCGGTGAGAAACACCGTGGTGACCTGATAACCGCGCCCCTGAAACAGGCTGGCGTACTGACGGGCGCAGTCGAGAAACGGCCCGTCATAACCATGGCAGAACTGCAGAATGCGCGGTTCAGAGCGGCTGGTCATAAGGCGCAGCGCCATCCTTCACGACCAGGATGTCTTCCATGATCAGGTACTGCAGGTCCGAGCCGAAGAACATGTTCAAGGCGTCAGTCGGCGAGCAGATCATCGGTTCGCCACGACGGTTCAGCGAGGTGTTCAGCGACACGCCGTTGCCGGTCAGGTCTTCCAGCGCTTTCATCATGTCGTAGTAGCGCGGGTTGTATTCGCGCTTGAGCACCTGGGCACGCGAAGTGCCGTCCTCGTGGACCACTTCCGGTACACGGGTTTTCCATTCATCCGACACTTCGAAGGTGAAGGTCATGAACGGCGCAGGGTGATCGATCTTGATCATCTGCGGCGCAACGGTGTCGAGCATCGACGGGCAGAAAGGCCTCCAGCGCTCGCGGAACTTGATCTGGTGGTTGATCCGGTCGGCAACCCCGGCAACGCTTGGGCAGCCGATGATCGAACGGCCACCGAGCGCGCGCGGGCCAAATTCCATACGGCCCTGGAACCAGGCCACCGGGTTGCCATCGACCATGATCTTGGCGATCTGCTCGGGCATGTTGTCCAGCTTGCGCCACTGCGGCTGGCTCGGATGGCGAGCGCAGGCGGCAATCACGTCTTCGTTGGAATACGACGGGCCGAGGTAGACGTGTTCCATCTTCTCGACCGGGACGCCACGGGCGTGCGACACGTAGGCAGCAGCGCCGACCGCAGTACCGGCGTCACCGGAGGCAGGCTGCACGAACAGCTCCTTGACGTCCGGGCGGGCGATGATCTTCTGGTTGAGCTTGACGTTCAGCGCGCAACCGCCAGCGAAGGCCAGCTTGCCGGTCTGCTTGAGGATGTCGCCCAGGTAATGGTCGATCATCTGCAGCGCAAGCTTCTCGAACAGCGCCTGCATGCTCGCCGCGTAGTGGATGTACGGCTCGTCGGCGATATCGCCTTCGCGCTTGGGACCCAGCCACTCGATCAGCTTTGGCGAGAAGTAGAAGCCCTTGCCCTTTTCTTTATAGCGACGCAGGCCGATGACGTTGGCGTATTCGGTGTTGATCACCAGTTCGCCGTTTTCAAAGCTGGCCAGGCGCGAGAAGTCATATTTGCTGGCATCGCCGTATGGCGCCATGCCCATGACCTTGAACTCGCCGTCGAGCATTTCGAAGCCGAGGAACTCGGTGATCGCGCCATACAGGCCGCCGAGCGAGTCCGGATCGAAGAACTCCTTGATCTTGTGGATCTTGCCGTTTTCACCGTAGCCAAAGAAGGTCGTGGCGTATTCGCCCTTGCCATCGATGCCGAGGATCGCGGTTTTTTCTTTAAAGCCCGAGCAGTGGTAAGCACTGGAGGCGTGCGCCAGGTGGTGCTCGACCGGCTCGATCTTGATCTTTTTCGGATCGAAACCCAGTTGCTCGAGACACCAGACGATCTTGTTGCGATAGCGCTTGTAGCGACGGTTACCCATCAGCAGCGCGTCGAGGGCGCGGTCCGGGGCATACCAGTAGCGTTTGGCATAGTGCCAGCGGGCCTTGCCGAACAGGCTGATCGGGGCGAAGGGTATGGCGACCACATCGACGTCCGACGGCTTGATGCCGGCCTGCTCCAGGCAGAACTTCGCCGATTCGTAGGGCATGCGGTTCTTCGCATGCTTGTCACGCACGAAGCGCTCTTCTTCGGCGGCGGCAATCAGCTTGCCGTCGATGTACAGGGCCGCGGAAGGGTCATGGCTAAGGGCGCCGGACAGGCCAAGAATCGTCAATGCCAAGGGTCTAGCCTCTTCATTCGGTAGAGATGCGCGGTCGGCCTCACGGGCGGACGGCGGCTAAAGGGCGGGATTATAACGCAAAGCTCCATCGCGCACCGCCCCTGTGTGGAGCGGGCCCGGGGCGGCGAGACAGGATCGGATTATTCGGCAATCAGCCAATCGAGGCGCCAGCTACCGTCAGTCTGGGCCAGCTCTTTGGCCAGCAGCGGCAGCAACTCGCGCAGCTCTTCTTCCAGGCCCCATGGCGGGTTGGCAATCGCCAGGCCGGAACCGTTCAGACCCTGCGGGCTGTCCTGATGATGCACATACAGCTCGGCGCGCAGCAGCTTCGGCGCGCCGGTGCTGGTCAGGTCCTGATAGTAGCGAGTCAGCAAGCGCTGGTCCTTGATCGGGTACCAGATCACCGCCACCGTCTGGCGCATGCGTCCGATCGCTTCCTTGACTGCAACGGTGCAGCGCTTGAGCTCGTCGGCCTGCTCGAACGGCGGATCGATGAGCATGATCGCGCGCTTTTCCTGCACAGGCAGCAGCGCCCGCGGCACATGCCAGCCTTCACCCAGATGAACGGTGACGCGCGGGTCCTTTTTCATGTTCTCGCGCAGCAATGGGCCGTCTTGCGGGTGCTTTTCGTTGAACAGCGCACGGTCCTGCTGACGCATCAGCCGGCGCGCCAACTCGGGCGAGCCCGGGTAATAGCGCAGCTCACCTTCTGGATTCAGGCGCTTGATCACGCGCAGGTAGTCGGCGGTGATCCCTGGCAGATCGTCACGGCCCCACAGCCGGGCAACGCCCTCCCGGTACTCACCGGTACGGCTCGCCTGGTCGCCGTGCAGGTCGTACAGACCGAGGCCGGCGTGGGTATCGATGTAAGCGAACGGCTGCTCCTTGCGCGACATCAAGGCGATGAGGCGGGTCAGCACGATGTGTTTGAAGACGTCGGCATGGTTGCCGGCGTGGAAGGCGTGACGATAGTTCATGGCAACTCCTGCGCAGGCGGCAAGTTTACCTTGTCAGGCTGGAGCCGTCAGGCCTGCGTATGCGCCAGGCGACTGCAGGCCTGCCTTGCAGCGGGCAAGAAAAAGCCCGCACCTAAACAGGCGCGGGCTTTTTCATACAGCGATCAGGGCAACATTACTTACCGATATGGTAAGCCTCGTCAGCCTTCTCGAAGCGCGAAACCATGCTCGAGGTCGGTGCGCCCAGCTTGCTCACCAGCACGATGGCGATGGTGGCAAACAGGAAGCCCGGGATGATTTCGTACAGGCCGGTGTCCAGCTGCTTCCAGAGGATCACGGTCAGTGCGCCAACTACGATACCGCTCAGCGCGCCGTTGCGGGTCATGCCCTTCCACAGTACCGACAGCAGGACTACCGGACCAAACGCAGCACCGAAGCCAGCCCAGGCGTACGCCACCAGACCAAGCACGCGGTTTTCCGGGTTGGCTGCCAGGGCGATGGCGATCAGTGCCACGGCCAGAACCATCATCCGGCCGACCCAGACCAGCTCGACCTGGGAAGCGTTTTTACGCAGGAAAGCCTTGTAGAAGTCTTCAGTCAGGGCGCTGGAGCAGACCAGCAGCTGGCAGCTCAGGGTGCTCATCACCGCCGCCAGGATGGCCGACAGCAGCACACCGGCAACCCACGGGTTGAACAGGATCTTCGCCAGCTCGATGAACACACGCTCGTGGTTCTCGGTAACCGGGCCAGCCAGTTCAGGGTTGGCCGAGAAGTAGGCGATACCGAAGAAGCCCACGGTGCAAGTACCAGCCAGGCACAGGATCATCCAGGTCATCGAGATGCGACGAGCCTTGGCGATCGACTTGACCGACTCGGCAGCCATGAACCGCGCGAGGATGTGCGGCTGGCCGAAGTAGCCCAGGCCCCAGCCCATCAGCGAGATGATGCCGATGAAGGTCGCCCCTTTGAACATATCGAAGTTGGCCGGGTTCTGCGCTTCGATGGCGAGGAAGGTGGTGTCGAAGCCGCCCGTCGAGATCAGCACGATGATCGGCGTCAAGATCAGCGCGAAGATCATCAGCGAGGCCTGCACGGTGTCGGTCCAGCTCACTGCCAGGAAACCACCGACGAAGGTGTAGGCGATGGTTGCAGCAGCGCCGGCCCACAGCGCGGTTTCGTACGACATGCCGAAGGTGCTTTCGAACAGGCGAGCACCAGCCACGATGCCGGAGGCACAGTAGATGGTGAAGAACACCAGGATGACGATCGCGGAGATGATCCGCAGCAGGCCGCTCTTGTCTTCAAAGCGGCTGGCGAAGTAGTCCGGCAGGGTCAGCGCGTCGCCGTTGTGCTCGGTCTGCACACGCAGACGGCCGGCCACGAACAGCCAGTTCAGGTAGGCACCAACGGTCAGGCCGATGGCGATCCAGGCTTCGGACAAGCCGGACATGTAGATGGCGCCTGGCAGGCCCATCAACAGCCAGCCGCTCATGTCGGAGGCACCTGCGGACAGCGCGGTGACAACGCTACCGAGGCTACGTCCGCCGAGAATGTAATCGGAAAGGTTGTTGGTGGAGCGATAGGCGGCGAAGCCGATCAGTACCATTGCTGCGATGTAGACCACGAAGGTGATCGTCAGTGGATTGCCCATGGTTGTGCCCTGGCGTTTGTTTTTATTTCATGCAACCTGCCGACAAAGCGGTTGCACCCAGGCGGCGCATGCTATGCAACAACATGAACCGGGTGCAACCATTTTTCATTTGCCAGTTGCACCCCGAAATGCGCTGACACAAAAAAACGTCGTTTTTAGACACTTTTGTCGCAAACGCCGCGTTTATTGAAGAAAAACGCACCATAATCGAGCAGTCCGACTATCTAAGACCACGCGCCAGACGAGTTGCACCTCAAACTATAAAAAAACGGGTTGCACCAGGTTGCACCCGCAATTGGCTAGCGCTAATCTTGGCCTCAGCTAAAGCCACAGCAAGTGGCAATAATGAGGATAAGAAATGGCGACGACCACCCTTGGGGTCAAACTCGATGACCCTACCCGTGAGCGACTCAAGGCAGCTGCGCAGTCGATTGACCGCACGCCGCATTGGTTGATCAAGCAGGCTATCTTCAATTACCTGGAGAAGCTCGAGGGTGGCGCGACCCTGCACGAAATCAATGGCCATGGTGCCAACCTCAGTGATGACGCCGGCGAGGTACAGCCTGAGCATAGCCATCAATGCTTCCTCGAGTTCGCTGAAAGCATTCTTCCGCAATCGGTACTGCGTGCTGCCATCACTTCGGCCTACCGTCGCCCCGAGCAGGAAATGGTGCCGATGCTGCTGGAGCAGGCGCGCCTGACCACTGCCCAGGCCGAAGCCACCAACAAGCTCGCCTCGGGCATCGCCGAGAAGCTGCGTAACCAGAAGAGCGCCAGCGGTCGTGCCGGTATCGTTCAGGGCCTGCTGCAGGAGTTTTCGCTGTCGTCGCAGGAAGGCGTTGCACTCATGTGCCTGGCCGAAGCCCTGCTGCGCATCCCCGACAAAGGCACCCGCGACGCGCTGATCCGCGACAAGATCAGCACCGGCAACTGGCACCCGCACCTGGGCAACAGCCCGTCGCTGTTCGTCAACGCAGCAACCTGGGGCCTGCTGCTGACCGGCAAGCTGGTCTCGACCCACAACGAATCCGGCCTGACTTCGTCGCTGACGCGCATCATCGGCAAAAGTGGCGAGCCGATGATCCGCAAGGGCGTCGACATGGCCATGCGCCTGATGGGCGAGCAGTTCGTCACCGGCGAAACCATCGCCGAAGCCCTGGCCAATGCTAGCCGCTTCGAGTCCAAGGGCTTCCGTTATTCCTACGACATGCTCGGTGAAGCCGCACTCACCGAGCATGACGCACAGAAGTACCTGGCCTCCTACGAGCAGGCGATCCACTCGATCGGCAAGGCCTCCCATGGCCGCGGCATCTATGAAGGCCCGGGCATCTCGATCAAGCTTTCCGCCCTGCACCCTCGCTACAGCCGCGCGCAATACGAGCGGGTGATGGACGAGCTGTACCCGCGCCTGCTGTCGCTGACCTTGCTGGCCAAGCAGTACGACATCGGCCTTAACATCGACGCCGAAGAAGCCGACCGCCTCGAGCTGTCGCTGGACCTGCTCGAGCGCCTGTGCTTCGAGCCATCGCTGACTGGCTGGAATGGTATCGGCTTTGTCATCCAGGCTTATCAGAAGCGTTGCCCATACGTGATCGACTCGGTCATCGACCTGGCCAAGCGCAGCCGCCATCGCTTGATGATCCGCCTGGTCAAGGGCGCCTACTGGGACAGCGAAATCAAGCGCGCCCAAGTCGAAGGTCTGGAAGGCTATCCGGTCTACACCCGCAAGGTGTACACCGACGTTTCCTACATTGCCTGCGCACGCAAGCTGCTGTCGGTGCCAGAAGCTATCTACCCGCAGTTCGCTACCCACAACGCCCACACCCTGTCGGCCATCTATCACATTGCCGGGCAGAACTACTACCCGGGCCAGTACGAGTTCCAGTGCCTGCACGGCATGGGCGAGCCGCTCTACGAGCAAGTGGTGGGCAAAGTTGCCGATGGCAAGTTGAACCGTCCGTGCCGGGTGTATGCCCCGGTCGGTACCCACGAGACGCTGCTGGCCTATCTGGTGCGACGCCTGCTGGAAAACGGCGCCAACACCTCGTTTGTCAACCGTATTGCCGACCACTCGATTTCGATTCAAGAGCTGGTCTCCGACCCGGTCGCCAATATCGAGCAAATGGCGGCCCAGGAAGGCAGCATCGGCCTGCCGCACCCGCGCATCCCGCTGCCGCGTGACCTGTATGGCAGCGAGCGGGCCAACTCGGCCGGTATCGACCTGGCCAACGAACATCGCCTGGCGTCGTTGTCCTGCGCGTTGCTGGCAACCGCTCACACCGAGTGGAAAGCCGCACCAATGCTGGGTTGCGCCAGCAGCCAGCAAGTGGCGGCAACCGTGATCAACCCGTCCGATCATCGCGACGTCGTCGGTCATGTGCAGGAAGCCACCGTCATTGATGTCGACAACGCCATCCAGTGCGCGCTGAACGCTGCGCCGATCTGGCAAGCGACGCCGCCAGCCGAGCGTGCAGCGATCCTCGAGCGCAGCGCCGACCTGATGGAGGCCGAGATCCAGCCGTTGATGGGCCTGCTGGTGCGTGAAGCCGGTAAGACCTACGCCAACGCCATTGCCGAAGTCCGCGAAGCGGTGGACTTCCTGCGTTACTACGCAGTACAGGCCCGCAACAACTTCAGCAACGACGCCCACCGCCCACTGGGCCCGGTGGTGTGCATCAGCCCGTGGAACTTCCCGCTGGCGATCTTCAGCGGCCAGGTTGCCGCGGCCTTGGCTGCCGGTAACCCTGTGCTGGCCAAGCCTGCCGAGCAAACTCCGCTTATCGCTGCGCAAGCGGTGCGCTTGATGCTTGAAGCCGGCATCCCTGAAGGTGTGCTGCAACTGCTGCCAGGCCGCGGTGAAACCGTCGGCGCCGGTCTGGTCGGTGACGAGCGGGTCAAAGGTGTGATGTTCACTGGCTCGACTGAAGTCGCCCGCCTGCTGCAACGCAATATCGCTGGCCGCCTCGACGCTCAAGGCCGGCCGATCCCGCTGATCGCCGAAACCGGCGGGCAGAACGCGATGATCGTCGACTCGTCGGCCTTGACCGAGCAAGTGGTGATCGACGTGGTTTCCTCGGCGTTCGACAGCGCCGGCCAACGTTGCTCGGCCCTGCGCGTCCTGTGCCTGCAGGAAGACTCCGCCGACCGCGTCATTGAAATGCTCAAGGGCGCCATGGCGCAAAACCGCCAGGGCAACCCGGAACGACTCTCGGTGGACATCGGCCCGGTGATCGACGCCGAAGCCAAGGCTGGCATCGAGAAGCACATCCAGGCCATGCGTGAAAAAGGCCGCGCCGTGTATCAGGTGGCCATCGCCGATGCTGCCGAGTGCAAACGCGGTACCTTCGTCATGCCGACCTTGATCGAGCTGGACAGCTTCGACGAACTCAAGCGCGAGATCTTCGGCCCGGTACTGCACGTAGTGCGCTACACCCGCCGCAATCTCGACCAGTTGCTCGAGCAGATCAACGCCTCCGGCTACGGCCTGACCCTGGGCGTACACACCCGCATCGACGAAACCATCGCCAAGGTCGTGGATACCGTCAACGCCGGCAACATGTACGTCAACCGCAACATCGTCGGTGCTGTGGTCGGCGTGCAGCCGTTCGGTGGTGAAGGCCTGTCCGGCACCGGCCCGAAAGCCGGCGGCCCGCTGTACCTGTACCGCCTGCTCTCAACCCGCCCGGTCGACGCCGTGGCTCGCCAGTTCAAGGAGGCCGATGCTGCCAGCAAGGTCGACAGCGTCCTGCGCGAGCAACTGATCAAGCCGCTGCACAGCCTTAAAGCCTGGGCCGAAAGCAACCAGCTGAGCGACCTGGCCAGCCTCTGCGAGCAGTTCGCAGAGCAATCACAGAGCGGCATCACCCGCCTGCTGCCGGGCCCGACCGGCGAGCGCAACAGCTACACCATCCTGCCGCGCGAGCATGTGCTGTGCCTGGCAGACAATGAAGCTGACCTGCTGGCTCAATTGGCTGCAGTACTGGCTGTAGGCAGCTCGGCGGTATGCGTCGACGGCGAGCCGGCCAAGAGCCTGCGTGCGCGCCTGCCTAAAGAGCTGCAAGGCAAGGTCAAGCTGGTGGCCGACTGGACCAAGGATGAAGTAGCGTTCGATGCTGTTATCCACCACGGCCACTCAGACCAACTGCGCGCCGTGTGCGAGCAGGTAGCCAAGCGCGCCGGGGCGATTGTCGGTGTGCACGGGTTGTCCAGCGGCGATCAGCAAATTGCCCTGGAGCGTTTGGTGATCGAGCGCGCAGTGAGCGTCAACACCGCTGCGGCGGGGGGTAACGCGAGCTTGATGACGATCGGCTGACACCGACACGGCAGTAACCAAAAGGAGAGCTTCGGCTCTCCTTTTTTATGACTTTCAGATACAACCTGCTGCCACTTGCATCGCCTGATTCCAGGTCGGCGTCGCCTGTATTGGCGCTGCTCCTACAGTACCGCGCATGGCGGCGGGCGAGGCGTCTGGACGCGGTCCCTGTAGGAGCGGCCTTGTGTCGCGAAAGGGCCGCAAAGCGGCCCCGACATCAGCAGCAGTTACACCAAACTACGTCCAATAGCTGGCCGTTGGCGCACCGCCAGCGCAATCACCGCCGCATCCCCAACTCGGCATCATCCATCAGCGCCTTGGCCCGCGCGCTCAAGTAATGTGAAGCCCAGATCAGCTGCGGGTTTTCTTCCAAAATCCCGCCAATGGTCAGGTCACGCACGCAGCCCATCAACTCCGAAGCCTGCTCGCGGGCGTACTGGCAGGGGATGCCGGGCTCAATGCAGAACAACGGCTGGGTCTGCCCGGCACCTTGATAGAAACCGGTCTTACCAACGGTGGTGGGTGTTGTGTCTTCAGTATCCATTTCACTCTCCCTGATTAAGTGCAGGTTCAATGCCGCGTCAGCGCCTCAAGCGGCATCTGGATCTGCGCCAGCACCGTTTCCAGCAACACTCGCACCGTCTCCAGCTCATGCAGCGAACTGGTCATCAGAATCGCCACCTGTGAGCGCGGCTGTAACAGGATTGCCTGCTGCGTCACGGCTTGCGCGCATAGGGCGTGCTCGTCGGCCTGAATAACGGTGTCTTCGAGGAAATGGGGACTGCGGGGTGGATCGGGGACAATCTTTAACATGTGGGACTCCTGAAAAGAGGTCACCACCGCCTGCTGTCAAACAAGTGGGTGGCAGCTGTGCATGGGTTGACAGACCGGTAGGAGAACCAAAAAACCCGGCGCACACAGGTGCCCCACGCACAGCCACCATAGAGGCAAGCCAAGCGGTTCAACCTAAGCGGCCTGTCAAAGCCGATCGCTGCTTTTGCAACGACCGCCCGAGACTAAGGGCCAACCTAGATCACCGCAATGGCCTAAATGGGCTGGGAGTATGTTTGGGAAATGGACTACAGGGAAGAGGGCAATTCTTATAATCCAGCGTGAAGAATTGCCCCGGTTTCGACCATGTCAGGGCCTCTAGGTTTATGCCACTGGTTGCTGTAGCGCTCTCAAGATCCAGCGCCGCCCGCGCGGCGCATCGCGACACAAGACCGCTCCAGAAGCCCGTGACATGCACTTAGTGGCCGCAATTCGCCACCCCTCCCCCACACCATCACCTCAATCAATGATGCTGGCCTCACCCACTCCTCGTTCCTAGACTCGCCTTAAGCCCCTCACCACTGGACCCGCCAGCATGTCCGAAACCCTGCTCAGCTCCCGCAACCTGGCTTTCGAGCTCTACGAAGTTCTCGACGCCGAGGCCCTGACCCAGCGCCCGCGCTTCGCCGAGCACAGCCGTGAAACCTTCGATGCGGCGTTGACCACGGCGCGCACCATCGCCGAGAAGTACTTCGCCGGGCACAACCGCAAGGCAGACGAAAATGAACCGCGCTACGTCGATGGCCGGGCCGAGTTGATTGCCGAAGTGAAGCCTGCGGTCGATGCCTTTTTGCAGGCGGGCTTCCTCAATGCCAACCGCGATTTCGAGGTCGGTGGCATGCAGTTGCCGAGCCTGCTCTCGCAAGCCTGTTTCGCGCACTTCCAGGCAGCCAACGCGGGCACTACGGCCTATCCGTTTCTGACCATGGGCGCCGCCAACCTGATCGAGAGTTTCGGCAGCGATGAGCACAAGCGCTTGTTCCTGCAGCCGATGATCGAGGGGCGCTACTTCGGCACCATGGCCCTGACCGAACCCCATGCTGGCTCGTCACTGGCGGATATCCGCACCCGCGCCGAACCGGCTGGCGATGGCAGTTACCGGATCAAGGGCAACAAGATCTTCATCTCCGGCGGCGACCATCAGCTGTCGGAGAACATCGTCCATCTGGTGCTGGCCAAACTGCCGGACGCGCCAGCAGGGGTGAAGGGCATTTCGCTGTTCATCGTGCCCAAGTTCCTGCCCCATGCAGACGGCAGCCTCGGGCCGCGCAACGATGTGTTGCTGGCTGGGCTGTTTCACAAGATGGGCTGGCGCGGCACCACCTCGACGGCGCTTAACTTTGGCGACCAGGGCAACTGCGTGGGCTATTTGCTGGGCCAGCCGCACCAGGGCCTGGCCTGCATGTTCCAGATGATGAACGAGGCGCGGATCGGCGTCGGCATGGGTGCGGTGATGCTCGGCTATGCCGGCTACCTGTACTCGCTGGAGTACGCGCGCCAGCGGCCACAGGGGCGTTTGCCGGACAACAAGGATCCGCTCAGCGCGGCAGTGCCGATCATCGCTCACGGTGACGTGAAGCGTATGTTGCTGACGCAGAAGGCCTATGTCGAAGGTGCGTTCGATCTGGGCCTGTATGCAGCGCGGCTGTTCGACGATACCCATACCGCGCCCAGTGACAGCGAGCGCCAGCAGGCTCAGGCGCTGCTCGACCTGCTGACGCCGATCGTCAAGTCGTGGCCCTCGGAGTTCTGCCTCAAGGCCAACGAGCTGGCGATCCAGATCCTCGGCGGTCACGGCTACACCCGCGAGTATCCGGTCGAGCAGTATTACCGGGACAACCGCCTGAACCCGATCCACGAAGGCACCCACGGCATCCAGTCGCTCGACCTGCTCGGCCGCAAGCTGGCGCACAATGGCGGCGCCGGGCTCAAGCAGCTGATCCGCCTGATCGCCGCAACGGCCGAGCGCGCCAGCCATCACCCTGCCCTCGATGACCTGCGCCAGCCGCTTGAGCAACTGGTCAATCGGCTGCAGGCGGTGACCTTGGCGCTGCTTGGCGATATGGCGGCGGGCAAGGTCAGCACTGCGCTGGCCAACTCGGCGCTGTACCTCAAGGTATTTGGCCATTGCGTGATTGGCTGGCGCTGGCTGGAGCAGGCGCTGCATGCCGAGCGCGGGCTGGTCAACTGCGCGGCGGCAGACCACGACTTCTATCGTGGCAAGTTGCAGGCGGCGCGTTATTTCCTGACTTGGGAAGTACCGGGCTGCCATACTGAGCTGGCACTGCTCGAGGCCCGCGATGACACTTGCCTGAGCATGCACGAAGGGTGGTTCTAGGGGGAGCCGCCGCGTTCACGGAGTTCTGCCCATGTTCGATTCCAGCGCCCTGCTGCGTCAGCGCTTTGCCTCGCTGCGCAGTACGGCCGAGGTGTTTTCGCTGCGCCACGTCAAGCAGTCCTATCAAGGCCTGGCGGTGCGCCGCAATGTTGCCCAGCCACCGTTCTTCAATCAGGACGAAGGCGCCATGCTCACCGTGCGCATCAACGGTGTCGAGGCCTACGCGGCCACCGCCGACCTCTCGCAGAGCGGCTTGCAATGTGCGCTGGAGCAGGCCGAAGCGCTGGCCCGGCAGATCGCCCGGCACAGCCTGCTGAACTTGACGACGCAACCCGTGCCGAGCGAGCGCCATGACCATGTCTCCCCCAACTTCATTCAGCCGCTGCCAAACCTGGCCGATTGCCTGGGCCTGCTCGCCGCCGAATCGGCCAGCGTGCCGACGGACAACCGCCTGGTCGACTGGCAGGCGAGCCTGGGTATCAGCGAAGTCGAGCAGACCTACTTGAACTCGGCCGGCGCTGAACTGCGCCACGCCCAGCGCTTTTTGTTCCCGGGCATGGGCGTCACTGCCAGCGACGGCCAGGACAGCCAGAGCCGCAGCCTGGGCCGGGACAATTTTGGCCAGCAGGGCGGTTTCGAGATCATCGAGCGCTGCGGTCTGATCGGTGCCGCGACGCAGGTTGCCGATCAGGCCTTGCAACTGTTGCTGGCGCCCAACACGCCGAGTGGCAAGCGCGACCTGTTGCTGATGCCTGACCAGATGATGCTGCAGATCCACGAGTCGATCGGCCACCCGCTGGAGATGGACCGAATTCTGGGCGACGAGCGCAACTACGCCGGTACCAGTTTCGTCAAAGCCAGCGACTTCGGCCAGCTGCAATATGGCTCGAGCCTGCTCAATGTGACCTTCGACCCGACCATCGCCGAAGAGCTGGCCAGCTACAGCCACGACGATGACGGCACGGCCGCGAGCAAGCAGTTCCTGATCCGTCAGGGCAGGCTGTTGCGCCCGCTCGGGGGCGCGCTGTCGCAGTTCCGCTCCGGGCTTGATGGGGTCGCCAACAGCCGCGCCTGCAGCTGGAACCGCGCGCCGATCGACCGCATGGCCAACCTCAATATCGAACCCGGCGAGCAGTCGCTGGCGCAGCTGATTGGCGGTATCGAGCAGGGCATCCTGATGCGCACCAACCGCTCGTGGTCGATTGACGATGCGCGCAACAAGTTTCAGTTTGGCTGCGAGTGGGGCCAGTTGATCGAAGACGGCCAACTCAAGGGCGTGGTCAAGAACCCTAACTACCGCGGTATTTCGGCGCAGTTCTGGCGCGACCTGTCGGCAGTCGGCGACCGCAGCACTTTCGAGGTACTCGGCACCCCCAACTGCGGCAAGGGCGAGCCCAATCAGGTGGTGCGGGTCGGCCATGCGTCGCCGGCCTGTGTGTTCAGCCAGATCGATGTATTCGGAGGAGACGCCTGATGCGCGCCACACCCCAGGAGCAATTCCAGCAGCTGCTGCAGACCTTGCGTGCAGCCCTGCGCGACGGCGAGCAGTTCACCCTCGGTTTCAGCGCCGAGCAGTCACAGTTCATTCGTTTCAACCATGCCAAGGTGCGCCAGGCCGGTGTGGTCAGCCAGGCCAGCGCCCAACTGCGGCTGGTCGACAATGGCCGCCAGGCCGAGCAGCAATTCACCTTGTGTGGCGATGCCGAGCTTGACCAGCAACGCCTGCAGGATGCCCTCAAGCAATTGCGCCAGACCTTGCCGCTGCTGGCCGTCGACCCGTACCTGAGCCTGGACGACAGCGCCTGGCAGTCGCACAGCCTGCAACAACAGGCGCTGCCGGACCCAGCCGAGGTGCTGGCGCTGGTCGAGCGCGAAGCTGCCGAACTGGATTTGGTCGGCATCTACGCCGCCGGCCCGATCTGCCGCGGCTTTGCCAGTTCGTTCGGGGCATTTGGCTGGCATGAAGCGGTCAGTTTCAACTTCGACTGGAGCCTGTTCCACGCCAACGGTGAGGCAGTCAAAGCCAACTATGCCGGCCAGAGCTGGGACGCCGCTGCCTTTGTCGAGCGTTTGCGCCTGGCCCGCGAGCAACTGGCCTATCTGGGCCTGCCTGGGGTGCTGCTCAAGCCCGGCAGCTATCGCGCTTACCTGGCACCAGCGGCCATGGATGAAATCGCCGGCATGCTCTGCTGGGGCGGTTTTTCCGCGCAGGCACTGGCCACCGGCAACAGCGCCTTGCAGCGGCTGTACAGCGGCGATGCGCACTTGAGCCCGCTGGTGAGTTTCAGCGAGCAGGTCAGTGGCTCGTTGAGCCCGGCGTTTTCCGACCAAGGTTCGCAGCGCCAGGACCTGCAACTGATCGCCGAGGGTCGCGGCCTGCAGCGCTTGGTCAGTGCCCGCAGCGCAGCGGAGTTCAAGCTGGCCGCCAACGGCGCCGACAGCTACGAGTCGCCCTGCGCGCTGAGCCTGGCGCCGGGCGAGTTGGCCACCGCCGATATCCTCCAGCGCCTGGGCACCGGCCTGTACATCAGCAACCTGTGGTACCTGAACTACTCTGACCTGCCAGCAGCACGGATGACCGGCCTGACCCGCTTTGCCACCTTCTGGGTCGAGAACGGCGAGATTCAGGGCCCGGTCAGCACCATGCGCTTCGACGACACCCTGTACAACCTGCTTGGCCAGCAGCTCGAAGCCCTGACCGCCGAGCGTGAGCTGATCCTTTCGACCAGCACCTACGGCCAACGGCAAACCGGATCGAGTCATTTGCCGGGCGCGCTGGTCAAAGCGATGACCCTGACTCTGTAACACCGCCGCCTGGAAGGATTTGAGGCCGCCATGACCGATCGCGCACCGCTTGACCCTGTCACCGCCCGCTGGATCCCGTGGGTAGTGGCGATTGCCTTTTTCATGCAGTCACTCGACGGCACCATCCTCAACACCGCGCTGCCGGCGATGGCGCGCTCGCTCGAGGAAGACCCGCTGCGCATGCAAGGGGTGATCATCGCCTACATGCTCACCGTGGCCTTGCTGATCCCGGCCTCGGGCTGGATCTCCGACCGCTTTGGCACCAAGCGGATCTTCTTCAGCGCGATCCTCTTGTTCAGCTTGGGCTCACTGCTGTGCGCCTTGGCCAACAGCCTCGGTTTCCTGATCGGGGCGCGGATCATTCAGGGCCTGGGCGGTGCCTTGATGCTGCCGGTCGGGCGGCTGGTGGTGCTGCGCGCCTACCCGCGTTCAGAGCTGGTGCGGATCATGAGCTTCATCACCATCCCCGGGCTGCTCGGCCCGCTGCTGGGGCCGACCGTTGGTGGCTGGCTGGTAGAAATTCTCAGCTGGCACTGGATCTTCTTGCTCAACCTGCCGGTGGGTGCGCTGGGCTGTTGGGCGGTGTGGAAGTTCATCCCCGACCTGCGCGGCAGCGAGCGCACGACCTTCGATACGCCAGGGTTCCTCCTGTTTGGTGCAGCGATGGTGCTGATCACTATTGCCATGGAAGGCCTGGGCGAGCTGCACATGCCGCACCTGCGGGTGATGTTGCTGCTGTTTGCCGGCATGGCTTGCCTGGCGGCCTACTGGCTGCGCGCCGGGCGCGATCCCGAGCCGCTGTTCTCGCCCAGCCTGTTCCGCGTGCGCACCTTCGCCATCGGTATTCTCGGCAACCTGTTCGCCCGCCTGGGCAGCGGTGCCCTGCCCTTCCTGGTGCCGCTGCTGCTGCAGATCGCCCTGGGCTATTCGCCGTCCCAGGCCGGCATGAGCATGATCCCTCTGGCAGCAGCGGCGATGGTTGCCAAGTCGGTGGCACGGCCGCTGATCGAGCGGCTCGGCTACCGCATCATCCTCACCGGCAATACCGTGCTGTTGGGCATCCTCCTGGCGAGTCTGGGTCTGGTCGATGAGCAGACGCCGTATGCTTTGTTGCTGGTGCAGCTGTCGTTGCTCGGTGCAGTCAACTCGCTGCAGTTCACCGCGATGAACACGGTGACCCTGATCGATCTCGACGATGCCAGCGCCAGCAGCGGCAACGGCTTGCTTTCGGTGGTTGCGCAACTGGCCTTGAGCCTGGGCGTGGCCTGTGCCGGTGCCCTGCTCGGCGGCTTCACCGCGGCTGGTAACGGCGATGGCGTTGAGAGCGTGCTGGGGGCCTTCCAGCTGACCTTCTTCACCATCGGCCTGATGTCGATGCTGGCAGCGGCGATCTTCCTGCAACTGGCGCCAAGCGACGGCAGGCGTGCCCGTCGTCCGGAAGCCGAGATCGAACCTTAGGGGGAATGGCCACGAGGCTGGTAGACTATCGGGCATTTTTCGCTTTGCTACCCAGGCCCGCCTCGTGACCACCGAATCCACCGCATTTGCCTCTTTGCCCTTGTCTGCCGCCATGCTGGCCAACCTGGAGGCGCTCGGCTATGCCGCGATGACCCCGATCCAGGCCCAGAGCCTGCCGGTGATCCTGCGTGGCCAGGACCTGATCGCCCAGGCCAAGACCGGCAGCGGCAAGACTGCCGCCTTTGGCATCGGCCTGCTCAATCCGCTCAACCCGCGCTACTTCGGCTGCCAGGCACTGGTCCTGTGCCCGACCCGCGAGCTGGCTGACCAGGTGGCCAAAGAACTGCGCCGGCTGGCCCGAGCGGAAGACAACATCAAGATCCTGACCCTCTGCGGTGGGGTTTCGCTCGGCCCGCAGATCGCCTCGCTGGAGCACGGCGCGCACATCATCGTTGGCACTCCGGGCCGGGTTCAGCAGCATCTGGACAAGGGCACGCTGGTCCTCGACGGGCTCAACACGCTGGTGCTCGACGAAGCCGACCGCATGCTCGACATGGGCTTCTTCGACGCCATTGCCGCGATCATCGGCAAGACCCCGTCGCGCCGGCAGACCTTGCTGTTCTCGGCCACCTACCCGAGCGGCATCGAGCAGCTGGCTGCTGATTTCATGCGCAAGCCGCAGCAGGTCAAGGTCGACGCGCTGCACAGCGAAACCCAGATCGAGCAGAGCTTCATCGAGATCGACCCGCAGCAGCGCCTTGAAGCGCTGACCCGCGTGCTCGCGCACTACCGCCCTGAATCGTGCGTGGCGTTCTGCTTCACCAAGCAGCAGTGCGACGAGGTGGTCAACCACCTGACCGCCAAGGGCATCGTTGCCCAGGCGCTGCATGGCGACCTGGAGCAGCGTGACCGCGACCAGGTGCTGGCGATGTTTGCCAACCGTAGCATCTCGGTGCTGGTTGCAACCGACGTTGCCGCGCGCGGCCTGGATATCGACGGCCTAGACATGGTCATCAACGTCGAACTGGCGCGTGATGCCGAAATCCACGTACACCGAGTCGGCCGTACCGGCCGTGCTGGCGAAAAGGGCGTCGCCGTCAGCCTGGTCGCTCCCGCCGAAGGCCATCGCGCCCAGGCCATCGAGCAGCAACAGAAGCGCCCCCTGCGCTGGGAACAGCTGGACAACCTCAAGAGCCAGGGCGGCGAGCCGCTGCTGCCGGTAATGGTCACTCTGTGCATCGGCGCCGGGCGTAAAGACAAGCTGCGCCCGGGTGACATCCTCGGTGCACTGACCGGCGACGCCGGCATCCCTGGCAAGCAGGTCGGCAAGATCGCCATCTTCGACTTCCAGGCCTTGGTTGCGGTCGAGCGAGCATTGGCCAAGCAGGCCGTGCAGCGCCTCAACAGCGGCAAGATCAAGGGCCGCGCGCTGAGAGTGCGGATCCTCTGATAGCTGCAGCAACCCTGTGCCGGCGGCGCAGGGTTGGCCTCACCTTCTGTTCAACTGATTCCAGGTAACTCCCGTGCACTCCACCGATGTGATCATCCTCGGCGCTGGCGCCGCCGGCCTGATGTGCGCTCAACTCAGCGCCAACCGTGGCCGCCGCGTGCTGCTGCTCGACCATGCCAACAAACCGGGCAAGAAGATCCTCATGTCGGGTGGCGGGCGTTGCAACTTCACCAACATGTACACCGAGCCGAGCAACTTCCTCTCGAACAACCCGCACTTCTGCAAATCGGCGCTGGCCCGCTATACCCAGTGGGACTTCATCGAACTGGTGGCCAAGCACCAGGTGCCGTATCACGAGAAAAAGCTCGGTCAGCTGTTCTGCGACAACAAGTCCAGCGACATCCTCGATTTGCTGCTGGCTGAATGCGACGCTGCCGGGGTGGACCTGCGCATGGACACCAGCATCGAGACCATCGAGAAAACCGCCGAGGGTTATCGGCTGCAGACCAGCGCCGGCCCGTTCGCCTGCCAGTCGCTGGTGATCGCCACCGGCGGGTTGTCGATCCCGACGTTGGGCGCCAGCGGCTTCGGCTACCAGGTGGCGCGCCAGTTCGGCCACACCTTGCTGCCAACCCGTGCCGGGCTGGTGCCGTTCACCATCACCGAGCCGCAGCTCAAGGCCATGTGCACCGAGCTTTCGGGCACCTCGCTGGACTGCACCGCCAGCTGCAACGGCAGCAGCTTCCGCGAGAACCTGCTGTTTACTCACCGCGGCCTGAGTGGCCCGGCGATTCTGCAGATTTCTTCGTTCTGGGAGGCCGGCGACAGCGTCGAGATCAACCTGCTGCCTGACCGTGACGCGCTGGACTGGCTGCAAAGCCAGCAAATCGAGCGCGCCAACAGCGAGCTGAAGACCGTGCTCGGCGAGGTGTTCACGCGCAAGCTGGCAAACCTGCTGGCCGAGCAGTGGTTCGAATCCAAGCCGATGAAGCAGTACACCCCGGCCGAGCTGGCACAGATCGCTGACAAGCTGGCCTGCTGGCAGGTGGTGCCGGCCGGCACCGAAGGTTATCGCACGGCCGAGGTCACCCTGGGCGGCGTCGACACCCGCGAAGTGTCGTCCAAGACCATGGAATCGCTGAAAAGCCCTGGGCTGTATTTCATCGGTGAAGTGCTCGATGTCAGCGGCCATCTCGGCGGATTTAATTTCCAGTGGGCCTGGGCTTCTGCCAACGCCGCGGCGCAGTTCGTGTAATGTAGAATCCTTTCAGCAATGCCCTGAAAGGTTCTCATCGATCACTGCCAGCAGGCCACTATGTCATCGAGCTCGTTTCGTCATTCTCTGCGTCGTTTGTGGGGCCAGGACAAGTTCAGTTATGCCATCCGGGTGACCATCGCCCTCACCGGCAGCATGGCCTTGTGTTGGTATCAAGATGAAATGAAGCTGTTGATCCCGCTGTTTCTGGGGATCATCGCCAGCGCCCTGGCCGAGACCGACGACGGCTGGCAGGGCCGCCTCAGCGCCCTGCTGGTGACCCTGGCCTGTTTTGCCATCGCCGCGCTGTCGGTCGAGCTGCTGTTCCCCTACCCCTGGATCTTTGCCTTCGCCCTGGCCCTCGCGGCGTTCTGCCTGACCATGCTCGGCGCCTTGGGCGAGCGCTATGGCGCGATTGCCTCGGCGACCTTGATCCTCTCGGTGTACACTATGATCGGCGTCGACCAGCGCGGCGGCGAGGTCACCGACTTCTGGCACGAGCCGTTGCTGCTGGTGGCAGGCGCTGCCTGGTATGGGCTGCTGTCGGTGCTGTGGCAGGCGCTGTTCTCCAATCAGCCGGTGCAGCAGAGCCTGGCCAAGCTGTTCTACGAGCTGGGCCGCTACCTCAAGCTCAAGGCCAACCTGTTCGAGCCAATTCGCAACCTTGAAGTGGAATCGCGACGGCTGGAGCTGGCCCAGCAGAACGGCAAGGTGGTCGCAGCCCTCAACGCCGCCAAAGAGATCATCCTGCACCGGGTCGGCAACAGCCAACCCAACTCCAAGGTCAGCCGCTACCTCAAGCTGTATTTCCTGGCCCAGGACATTCACGAGCGCGTGAGTGCCTCGCACTATCCGTACAATGCTCTGGCCGAGGCGTTTTTCCACAGCGACGTGATGTTCCGCTGCCAGCGCCTGCTGCGCCAGCAAGGCTCGGCCTGCCAGCAGCTGTCGGAATCGATCCGCATGCGCCAGCCGTTCGTCTACGGCAGCGGTTTTGCCGAGGCGCTGGAAGACCTGCACGCCTCCCTTGAACACCTGCGCATCCAGAGCAACCCAGCCTGGCGCGGCCTGCTGCGCTCGCTGCGGGCGCTGGCCGGCAACCTCGCCACGCTGGACCGCCTGCTCGCCGACGCCAGCAACCCGGACGGCCTTGCCGATGCCAGTGACAGCAGCCTGCTGGACCGCTCGCCGCGCAACTTCAAGGACGTCTGGAGCCGCCTGCGCACGCAGCTGACGCCGACTTCGCTGCTGTTCCGCCACGCCCTGCGCCTGCCGCTGGCGCTATCAATCGGCTATGGCATGGTGCATTTGATTCACCCGACCCAGGGTTACTGGATCATCCTCACCACGCTGTTCGTCTGCCAGCCCAACTATGGCGCGACGCGGCGCAAGCTGGTGCAGCGGATTTTCGGCACGGCGATCGGCCTGACGGTCGGCTGGGCGTTGTTCGATCTGTTCCCTAACCCGGTGGTGCAGTCGTTGTTCGCGGTGGTTGCCGGGGTGGTGTTCTTCGTCAACCGCACCACCCGCTATACCCTGGCCACGGCGGCAATCACGCTGATGGTGCTGTTCTGCTTCAACCAGATCGGCGACGGTTACGGCCTGTTCCTGCCGCGCCTGTTCGATACCCTGGTCGGCAGCCTGATCGCCATTCTGGCGGTGTTCCTGTTTTTGCCCGACTGGCAGGGGCGGCGGCTGAACAAGGTGCTGGCCAATACCCTGACCTGCGCCAGCGAGTACCTGCGCCAGATCATGCAGCAATATGCGTACGGCAAGCGCGACGACCTCGCCTATCGCCTGGCCCGGCGCAATGCGCACAACGCTGACGCAGCGCTGTCGACCACTCTGGCCAACATGCTGATGGAGCCTGGCCACTTCCGTAAGGAAGCCGATGTCGGTTTCCGCTTCCTGGTGCTCTCGCACACCTTGCTCAGCTACCTGTCAGGACTAGGTGCGCACCGCGATACGGCGCTGCCGCCAGAGGTCCACGAGCAACTGATCGACGGTGCCGGGGTCAGCCTGGCCAACAGCCTCGACCAGATCGCCAACGGCCTGGCCGCGCGCCTGCCGGTGGCGATTCACAGTGATGAAGAAGAGGCCTTGGCCAATGCCCTCGAGCAGATGCCGGAAGAGCTGGATGAGCATCAGCGTCTGGTGCAGACGCAGCTGGCCTTGATCTGCCGCCAGCTCGGCCCGCTGCGGACCATGGCCGCGCACCTGATCAAGGAAGGTGCGCCGAGCTGAGCCTGGGCTCAAAAGCCATGCTGGCGCAGCAGGCGCTGATAACTGCCATCGGCTTTCATGGCCGCGATGGCGCGCTCGAAGCGCTGCACGATCTGCCGATGTTGCGGGTGCTGCAAGCTGACCAGAATGTGCAGGCTGTTCTCACCCAGCGGCGGATCGACAAAACTGACCGAGTCACGCACCTGCTGCGGCTCGCGCTGCAGGTTGTAACGTGCGACGTACTCGTCTTCCACTGCCAGCTTTACCCGCCCGGCCGCCAGCATGCGCACAGCTGAGGAGAAATTGCGCACCTGTACCTTGCTCAGGCGGCTGTCATCGTCGAAGCTCGGCGAATAGGCATAACCGCGCACCACGGCGATGCTGTAAGGGTGCAGGTCAGCCTGGCGCTGATAAGTGAAGGCCTCACCCTGGCGCTTGAGCAGGCGAATGCGGTTACTCAGAAAGGCACTGGAAAACTGCCCGATCTGGGTGCGCGACTCGTTGTACCAGGCGTTGACCAGCACGTCGTAACGTCCTTCGCCCAACCCTCTCAACGCACGCGCCCAGGGCACTTCTTGGTATTCACTGGTAAAGCCTGCGCGCATCAGCGCCGTGGTCACCAGGCTGGTCGCTAGGCCACCGCCGGGCATGCTGGCGTCGGTGAACGGCGGCCAGCTGTCGGCAACCAGACGCAGTTTTTGCTCTGCAGCTGCAGGCGAGGCCAGCAACGCCAGCAGCAGCCCGGCAAGGCACAGCAGTGGCCGCATGCACGAATCCTTCTGGCAATGGGGGGCTCCCGCGGATGACGGTAACATGTGCTCCGTCATACCGAGCAGAATACAGATCCGCGGTGCTGCCGACAGCGGGCAATGATGTCAAATGGCCTCTATTTTGGCCAAGCCGGCAGATTACTTGCCAAGGCAATAATCAGGCCTCATTGCGAGGCCCAATTGGTCAGCGTTGCAGCACCTCCAGCACGCAGCGGGCAATCTGCGCATCCTGCACCGCTACGCCGGTGAGGTCGGCGAGGGTCAGTTGCCCGTCGTCTTCGCGCCCGCTCGCGTGCCCTGCCAGCACCTCGCCGAGTTCGCTCAGCTGGCTTGGGGCTATCAAGCCGGCCTCGAGCGCATCAGACACCTCGCCGTACTGGCTACATTGGCGGCGCGAATCGACAATGATCCGCTGAGCACTGGCGACCAGCTCCACCGCCAGTTCCTGCTTGCCTGATGCATCGGCACCGACCGCGGTGATATGGCTGCCGGGCAGCAGCCATTCACGTTGCAGCAGCGGCTCGCGGGAAGGCGTGGCGCAGACCAGCAGGTTGGCCGCCTCGGCCACTAGCCGCGGTTGCTCGACACAGCGCACAGTGCAGCCCAGCGCCTCGGCAAACGCCCTGTAATCGCGCCGCGCGGCGTCACTACGACCCCACACCAGCACCTCGCGGCAGGCGGTGACTGCCAGCAACTGCTCCAGCTGCAAGCGCGCCTGCATGCCGGTGCCGAGGATGCCAATCGCTTCGACCCGGTTCGGCGCCAGCAACCGTGCCGCGATGCGCCCAGCCAAGGCGGTGCGCATGCAGGTCAACCAACCCTGATCAGCCAGCAGCGCCAACGGCTGGCCGGTGCTGGCACTGAGCACCAGCATCAGCCCGTCGTTGCTCGGCAAGCCCTGCTGCGGGTTGCTGTAGAAACCAGTGGAAACCTTGACCGTGAAGGTCTCACTGCCCTCGACATAGGCCGATTTGATACAGCAGTCGCCATTTGCCTGAGGGAAGCCGAATGCCTGCACCGGTGGCACCTGCACCCGGCCTGCGGAATAAGCGACAAAGCCCAGTTCGATGGCGCACATGGCCTGATGGACATCCAGCGCGGCCATGATCGCCGGCAGCTCGTAGACCTTCATGCGATGGCCTCGAGGTATTTCTCCAGCACGATATTACGGCCGCACAGCACGACTGCGACTTTCTTGCCGCGATACTCCTCGGTCAGCGCCAGCATGCCGGCCATCGCCACGCCTGCGGCACCCTCGATGATCCAGCGCTCGCTGGCGGCGACCTCACGCATGGCAGCCTTGATCTGCGCCTCACTGACCAACACACTCTGACTCAACAGCCGTTGGCACAGGCCGAGGGTAACGCTGTCGGGTTCGACGCCGCCGGCGGTGCCATCCGAGATAGTCTCCTCCTCGTCGACCTCGATGATCCGCCCTGCTGCGAGTGAGGCATGCAGGGCTGGTGAGTTGGCTGGCCAGCAACCAACGATGCGGGTTTTCGCCGACAGGCCATGCAGGGCCGCTGCAATACCGCTAATCAGACCACCACCGCCCACAGCCACGAACACCGCATCCAGCTCCGGCTGCTGCTCAAACAGTTCCATTCCGACCGTTCCCTGACCGGCGATGATCTGGTAGTCGTTGTACGGCGACACGTACGGTTTGCCTTGCACCTGCGCCTGGCGCTCGGCTTCCAGTTCGGCACCGAGCGGATCGAGATCAAGGCTGATGACCTCGGCGCCCAGTGCGCGCATTGCTTCCAGCTTGTAGCTGGAGGCCTGCGTGGTGGTGTAGACGCTGACCGGCACACCCAGTGCCTGGCCGGCCAAGGCAAGGCCCTGGCCGTGGTTGCCGGAGGACGCGGTGATGACGCCACGCTGGCGCTGGGCCGGGTCAAGCAGGCGCAGCTTGTTGCTGGCACCGCGGTATTTGAACGAGCCGGTGTGCTGCAGGTGCTCGCACTTGAGGTAAACCTCACAGCCGCTCAGAGCACTCAGGCGGCTGCTCAAGGTCAACGGCGTGACCGCGACCTGCGGGCGCAGCGCGGTGTGGGCTTCAGTGATGGCCTGCTGCAGGGAGCGCAGTGCTTGGTCGTCGATCATCAGTAATGCTCTCGGTGGCAGAGCGCCACCCAGGCAGCGCACTCATATGGAAATTAAATCTACGATAGATTTTATTTCCACGTCACGCAAGCACCAGCGAGCAGGCCGACAGGTGATCAGCTTTCGCGAGCGAGCTTCACGTACTTGTAGACGGTCGCCCGGCCCATGTTCAGCACGTTGGCCACATAGTCATAAGCGCTCTTGCCGCGGAACGCCCCTTCGCCATGCAGAGCCTCGATCAGCTCGCGCTTGTGCTCGCGCTCCAGCGTATTGAGGCTCTGGCTACGTTCGGCCAGCCAGCTGTGCATGAAGGTGTTGATGCGCTCCTGCCAGTCATCACGAAACAGCACTTCAGGCTGCGGCAGCAGGCGGCTGGCCTGGAAGAACACATCCAGCGCCTGCCTGGCCTGCTCCAGCAGCGATACGTTGAAGTTGATGCACAGCAGCGCTTCGGGCTGACCGTTGTCATCGAGCATCACACTGCTGATCGAGCGAATTTTCTGGCCGTCCCAATTGAGCTTTTCGTACGGACCGAGCCGGGTGGCGCCATTGAGGTCGGCAGGCAAGTCGTGCAGCGCCGAGTCGTCGCCCAACTGGCGCTTGGAGATATTGTTGGCGATGTGCACGATGGTCTGGCTGCGCAGGTCATGCACCACCACTTCAGCATGCGGAAACAGCAGCGTGGCGACGCCGTCGGCCATGGCGGCGTAGTTGCTGAAGCGGGGGCTGAGCGCCGGCTGGGGTGCAGACATCGCAAGCATTCCTGAGGGTAAAGCGCGCCATGCTAAGCCAGGCACGCGCGGCAGGGAAAGTGCAGCGGCCGCGAGCGACCCGCTGCAGATGATTCAGGGGTAGCCCAGCACCTTACGGATGTGCGCCAGATGCGCGCCGATCCACTGCTTGTCGATCGCGCCCCAGTCGCGGATGCGGTACTGCCCGGCATGGTTGCGGGCGCCGCTCTCCTGCTCGAATTCGCAGATGATGTCGAGGTCGGCCAGCGCAGCGATGGTGTCTTGAGCGGTGCGCCGGGGCATGCCGGTGGCTTCGGTCAACGCCGGCACGCTGGCGGCGGTCTGGCTGTCGATCAGCCAGGCGACGTACAGGCGGCGGTAGAAGCTGCTCTTGGTCTTGCTCACTTCCATGCTCGGGATCCTTAGGATTGATTGGGCAGTTCCTGGTAGGTCAGGTAAACGCGCAGGTCGAATTCCAGTTGATGGTAATCCGGCTCCATGTGCTGGCAGAGCTGGTAGAACGCCTTGCTGTGGTCGCGCTCACGCAGGTGCGCCAGCTCATGCACGACGATCATGCGCAGAAACTCTGGCGCGGCGTCCTTGAACAAGGCCGCGATGCGGATTTCTTTCTTGGCCTTGAGCTTGCCGCCCTGCACCCGCGACACAGCTGTATTCAGACCCAGGGCGCGGTGGGTCAGGTCGAGGCGGTTGTCGAACAGCACCTTGTCCAGGTTCGGCGCACTGCGCAGATAGCTCTGCTTCAGTTCCTGAGCGTAGGCGTATAACGCCTTGTCATTCTGCACCTGGTGACGCGCGGGATAGCGCTGGCGCAGGTACTCGCCCAGGCGGTCGCTGGCGATCATCTGCCGCACCTGCTCTTGCAGGTGCGGTGGGTAGGCTTGCAGGTAACGCAGGTCGGTCATGGCACGGCGGTCGATAAAAGCACACGCGATTCTAGCCAATCATTGCCCGGGCCAGTGGAAAAACAACGGAAAGCCGCTCGCATCGGCAGCAGTCATCGGCCGTGCCACCAAAAAGCCCTGCACATAACAGCAGCCGTGCGCCTTCAGCCAGGCCGCCTGGGCTTCGGTTTCCACGCCTTCGGCAATGACCGTGATCGCGTAGTCGGCGCACAGGCCAATGACGCTGCGCACCAACGCCGCATCGCTGGCCGAGTCGGGCAGGCGCGCGACCAGATGGCGGTCAAGCTTGAGTGTGTCGATGGGCAGATCGCGGATCATCCGCAGCGAACAGCCGCCGGCGCCGAAGTCGTCCAGCGCTACTCGCACGCCAAGCTCACGCAGGCGGTTGACCTGCTTCACGGCGGCGTCGATGTTGTACATCAGCGAGGTTTCCGCCACCTCGACCTCAAGCTGCGCCGGGCGCAAGCCGTGCGCCTGGATCACCGCCTGCAGTTCATCGACCAGATTGGGCATGGCGAACTGGACCCGGCTCAGACTGATCCCCAGTACCAGGTCATCGGCAAAGCCCGCGCGCCAAGCCTTGCGCTGGGCAGCACCCTGATCGTAGATCCAGCTGGCCAGGCGGCTGATCAGCCGGGTCTCTTCCAGCAACGGGATGAACAAGCCCGGCGGTACATCACCGACGCTGGGGTGCTGCCAGCGCAGCAGCGCCTCGAAGCCACGCAGCTGGCCATCGGCAAACGCCACCTGCGGCTGGAACACCAGGTTGAAGTCCTTTTGCTCGATGGCGCTGCGCACGCCGTCTTCGAGCATCAGCCGCGACCGCGCCCGGCCGTTCAGCTCCTGATCGTAAAACCGGTATTGCTGACGGCCAGCATGCTTGGCGGCGTACATCGCCGTGTCCGCCGCGCGCAACAGGCCCTCGAAAGTGCCGCCGCAGTCGGGATAGGTGGCGATACCAATGCTGACGCCCAGGGATACATCCACCCCGTCTACCTGGTGGGTGATCGACAGGCGTTCGAGCACCCGCTCAGCGAAGCGCCCGGCCAGCTCTGGATACGGCAGGCCGTCGAACAGAGCCGTGAATTCGTCACCGCCCATCCGTGCCAGCAGCGCCTCGCTGCCCAGGCAATCCTTCAGTTGAGACGCGACCCAGTGCAGGATCTCGTCGCCTGCCTCGTGCCCGAGCGAATCATTGATCCGCTTGAAGCCATCGAGGTCCATGTACATCAGTGCCTGGACCTTCTCCGAGTGCTCGTTGCGCAGCAGCGCAGCTTCGGCAGCCTGGTAGAAGCCGCGCCGATTGAGCAGGCCGGTGAGCGGGTCAGTGACCGCCTGCTGTTCCAGCTGCTGGTGCAGGCTGCGCACCACTGACATGTCCAGCAGGGTAATCACCATGGCGTGCTGCTCGCTCGGCAGCGGCGCGCAGGACAACGCCACCGGCACCAGTTGCCCGTCGGCGGTGCGCAACTGCGCATCGTGCACGCGGAAGATCTGCCGTTGCTGGTACGCCTTGAAGAAGTCCGACTCGCGCCACAGGCTCGGTGTCGCCAGTTGCAGCAGGTCAAGCACGTGGGCGCCCTGGAGCACCTGCACCGGAGTATCCAGCAGGCTTGAAATCGCCGGATTGGCAAAGCTGATGGTGCCGCTCTCATCCACCACCAGGATGCCTTCGGCGGCGTTTTCCAGGATCGAGGCATTGAAGGCCCGCGCCGCTTCAAGCTCGCGGGTCAGGCGCTGCAGCATGCGTCGGTTGCGCTGCTGCTCGAGCAGGGCCTGCACCTTGGGCTTGAGGATCTGCGGGTCGAATGGCTTGAACAGATAATCCACGGCGCCGGCGGCGTAGCCCTTGAGTACGGCATCCTGCGACTGCTCGTTGGCAGTCAGGAAAATGATTGGAGTGAGTCGAGTGCGCTGGCTGCCGCGCATCAAGCGGGCGACTTCAAAGCCGTCCATCTCGGGCATCTGCACGTCGAGCAAAACCAGGTCGACTTCATGGCGGAGCAGCGCGCCGAGCGCCTCGGTGCCCGAACAGGCAGTCAATACCTGCCAATCCTGACGGGCCAGCAGGGCGCGCATGCTGATCAGGTTCTCTGGGTAATCGTCGACAACCAGCAAGACGGACTTGCCGTCCGTTGCAGTGGGTTGAGCTTCATCCATGCTGCTTCTCTTGTAAGAGCGACTGCTTCCTACCCGTCTACTCTAGACCGCAGTTGGCGGGGTGCAATGGAATCAGAACGCTATCACCGAATTTAGTTTCCCATGCCGACTAACGGTCATCTCGCAGACATAAAAAAACCCGCATCGCTGCGGGTTTTTTCAAGCATACAGCCCTGATCAGTTGACCTTGGCAGCCAGCTCACCTTTCAGGTAACGCTGGTACATGCCTTCGAGGGAGATCGGTTTGATCTTCGAGGCATTGCCGGCGGTGCCGAAGGCTTCGTAACGGGCGATGCACACGTCACGCATGGCCTTGACGGTTTCGCCGAAGAACTTGCGTGGGTCGAACTCGCTCGGGTTGGTCGCCATCAGACGACGCATGGCACCAGTCGAGGCCAGGCGCAGGTCGGTGTCGATGTTGACCTTGCGCACGCCGTACTTGATGCCTTCGACGATTTCTTCAACCGGTACGCCGTAGGTCTCTTTGATGTCGCCGCCGTACTGGTTGATGATCGCCAGCCA
>Ga0308162_1000024_pt1 | contig 256076 bp, 255 predicted proteins | sample PhySR2_FD_201370 | JGI IMG/M metagenome (GOLD analysis project Ga0308162, IMG submission 201370) | Phyllosphere microbial communities from UC Gill Tract Community Farm, Albany, California, United States - DLSLS.R2 | ecosystem: Host-associated > Plants > Phyllosphere > Unclassified | place... | reverse complement strand
CGTAATCCTTGATCTTTATACTCGGTTAAAAGGGCACGGACAATTGAAGATTTTCCTGTGCCGCGTGAACCAGTAAGGAGAACATCATTGGCTGGCAGATTCTGCAAAAATTGTCGTGTATTTTGAATAATTTTTTCTTTTTGTCTTTCGATTCCTTTCAGGTCATCTAAATAGATTTGTTTCGGTTCGAAAATGGGTTTAAGTTGTTTATCCTGCCATTTATAAGCCGGAGCAGAGAAGTCTGTCTGCTGTTTAAGCTCAGGTAAAAATTGCTGGACCTGCTGTAATACGGTAGAGAGAGTTTGAAGTATATTCTCTGGTAGAGTGAGGTTTGTCATAATTTTTCAGGTGTTATCGAAATAGCTAAATAGTAGCACTAGCAATACCGTAAATAGTACTACAATATCAAAAAGCCCAATGAATTATAGTTTTTTGCAATTGATTAGTGGCGAAAAAGATCAGATATTCTCAATAAAAACTTTGAGCACAAATATCAAAGGATAGGCACATAATGTTAAAAGAATTAACTCAAACTATTAATCCGCATCAGGCATATCGGGTTAAGAAATTAAAACATCAGCTGGAAGGGGCCGAATCCTATGAAGAGTGGAAATCTGTTGCATTAAAACTTGATGAAGAAACCGGTGCTCAAGAATGGAAACTCGACAATAGCTCTCCTTATTTTGATGCAGAGATTATTTCACATCGTTTGAACCTGCTTAAAAAATATCGCCTGCAGCAGCGTACTTTAGACCTAGTCGCTATTTTACGTGAAGGCTTAAGTTATGATATTGCGAACATTGGCCATCCAATGTTGTTTACCGCAACGTATATTGGTACTAAAAAAATAATTGAAGATTACATTGAGGAAATGAGCGCAAGCTTGGCTTATATTGCCTCTAATGAATGTCATAGCTTTAGCCTGAAAGAAAAAATAGACTTTTTTGAAAACTGCCAGATTGCTTATGGACAGCCCGTACTCATGTTTTCAGGCGGCGCTACTTTAGGGTTATTTCATACAGGGGTCTGTAAAACCCTGATTGAACAAGATTTGATGCCCAAAGTGCTGTCAGGTTCGAGTGCAGGCGCCATTATGACTGCCATGCTAGGGGTTTCTTCGCCTAATGAACTAGAAAGTATTATGAGTGGAGAGAGTTTTTTTACCGAAGCTTTCCATTTTCGTAAACTGACTGATGTACTCAAAGGTAATGGCGGTCTGGCTGATGTGCGCTATCTCAAGCAGTTTCTGATGGAAAATCTTGGAGACCTGACTTTTGCTGAAGCCTATGAAAAATCCGGTCTACACATTAACGTTGCTGTGGCACCATATGATGCAACACAAAATGCCCGGATTATGAATGCCTATACTGCACCTAACTTGCTGGTCTGGAGCGCTGTATTGGCTTCCTGTGCGGTTCCAGTTCTTTTCCCACCGGTACGATTGACCAGCAAACGCTATGATGGTCAATATACCCAATATATGGGCAATACCAAATGGGTAGATGGCAGTGTACGCAGTGATTTCCCACAAGAAAAAATGGCCCGCCTGTATAACCTGAATTATAGTATCGCCAGTCAGGTGAATCCGCATGTTGTGCCATTTATGCAAAGTGATGAAAACCGCTATCGTAAAGATGTTCTGAGCTGGCCCGAACGGATTGTACGGCGTCAAGGTAAAGTGATCGCTATGGGAATGATGGATTTTACTCGTGAACGCTTAGGTGCAATCCAGCCTGTGCGCCGGTTGCTTGATCACGGCTATGGCATTATTGGACAACGTTATTATGGCGATGTAAATATTATCGCCAAATATAATTTACGTCATTATAGCTATATGCTGAAGAATCCGCGACCACATCTGTTTAAGCTACTACAGCGCGAAGGAGAGCAGGCAACCTGGCCTAAAATCTCCATGATTGAAATTCATGCCCGTATCGGAAAAACAATTCAGCATTGTCTGGAGCTTCTACATTATCAAGAAACTCAACAAGAGAAAAGTCAAGATCATGCAGATGCCTGATCTTGAGAATTCATTTGAAAGCCTGATTCTGCGAAATGGCCTGTCAAGCCAGAGGTTTGGCCGCCGTTTATATCATTTGAGCCAAAACGGAACACCGTATTGGCTCAAATTCCAACTGCCCAAAGTGCAGCCCGAATATGAAAAAGGATTTTTACATGAACTGCAAATTTATCGAAGGCTGGGAAAATTAGAGCCAAGTATTCTTCTGCCTGCACGTATCATTGAGTTAAATCAGATTGCAGAATTTAGCCACTTAAAAGGAGAGGGACTAATTCTGCCTCACGGTGATTACTGGTTGGGTCAGCCTGCACAGCAACTATCTTTTGAACAAGTACAGCAGAAAATTTTTGCAATGTTAGGCTGTTTGCAAATTTTGCATCAAACTGGCTGGATTCATGGTGACTTAAAGCCACAGCATTTTTTATATTGCCATAATCAGCTCACTTTAATTGATTTTGAGCAGAGTCAGTCGGTTACACAAGTTCATAAGACCACCGCATTGAATGCTACACCACGCTATATGGCGCCAGAACTGTTTCATGGAGAAATAAAAACGGTTAGAACTGATTTATATGCACTTGGAGTTATTTTATATGAGTGGTTAAGTGGCCAACGTCTAAGTGCCAGAAATTATCAGGATTGGGCAGTGCTACACTGTCAGACGTTAAAAATAAGATTACCAGACGCATTTATGCCATTTTTTCCGCTTTTAAATGGCTTGTTAAGCAAATATAAAGATCAGCGTTTTCAACAGGTAAATGAAGCGCTCTATTATTTGAAATATTAGAAATGTTTCAAAAATATACATAAGTTTTTGATTTGTTTTTTATTTAAGCAAACGCTAGGTTTTTTCATAAAAAGGGCTTGTCATGATTCTGTCTTCTCTATAATATACACAGCCATCGGGGGCGTGGCGAAATTGGTAGACGCACTGGATTTAGGTTCCAGCGCCGCGAGGTGTAAGAGTTCGAGTCTCTTCGCCCCCACCATTTTAAAGAGAATTATTTTCTTTAAAATTTATTCAGGTGAAAACCCTGAATACGCTTCAAATAGAGGATTGGTGTAATGGTAGCATGACGGTCTCCAAAACCGTTCGTCAAGGTTCGAATCCTTGATCCTCTGCCAATTATCTTTTGAGATAATTTTATATCATCGGGGGCGTGGCGAAATTGGTAGACGCACTGGATTTAGGTTCCAGCGCCGCGAGGTGTAAGAGTTCGAGTCTCTTCGCCCCCACCAATGATGATAGATAACGGGGATGTGGCGAAATTGGTAGACGCACTAGCTTCAGGTGCTAGCGCCGCGAGGTGTAGGAGTTCGAGTCTCCTCATCCCCACCAGATTCAAAAAGACCAGTATATTTAATACTGGTCTTTTTTTTATGGGAGAAATTATTGAAAACTTGAAAAAGTACCAGCTATTTAAAATTATATAAGCTGGCCTTTTAAATATTAATGCAAAAAATATAAATAAAATGATTCACTTAAGCTTTTAGATGATCTTCGAATTCTTCCCCGAGTTGCACAGCCAGAGAATTACCTGAAAGTTCACAAGTGACTAGGCCATATTGTTTTTTAAAACTGAATGTAAACCCACGGCCATCGGCCAGACTTTTAACTGAGTACCCCAATTTTTCTAACCAGATTTTGAAAGCTATTAAATTTTTTGCTTTGACAACTCTTTTCATCAGAGATCTCCTGCTTGACATATAAGTAAATTAATAAGGCTATTGCTTTATAATTTAAAGGGCAGATATATATCTTTTGGTGAGATAATATTATTTTAATTAATATAGAGTTGTAAAAATAATCAAATTTCACAGAAAATATTTTATTTAACTTATTGAATAAATTACTTTTAAACTAAATAGGCCTGTAGAAAAAACTTTAATCAGGTAATTGTAAAAAATAATGTCTAATTTAAGAAAAAATAATTATCTAGGCTGTTAAAAGCTATGTATAAATCAACCTCAAGACAGCTTGTTGAAAGGCTTATCCTTAGCAAGGATAAACCCAGTTCAAAATTATGAACCACTTAGAAATTATCTTTTAGTATGCGAATACGCGAAAACTCTTCTTCGCTCTCCACCCTTAAAAAAGGATTGGTTTCAAGTTCCAGTGCAATCGTAGTTGGAAGTGTGCATTGATGGGAGTCACGCATTTTTCTCACCTGCTCCACACGGCTATGTAGTGCCAGATTATCTGGTTCAACTGTCAGCGCAAATTCAGCATTGGAGAGTGTATATTCATGGGTACAATATACTTGTGTCCTTGGAGGTAAAGCGGCTAACCGGTTAAGTGAGTGATACATCTGTGCATATGTCCCTTCAAATACTCGCCCACACCCCATGGCAAATAAAGTATCACCACAAAATAAAATGTCTAGCTCATCAATAAAATAAACAATATGGCCCAAGGTGTGTCCCGGTACAGCTAAAATATCTACTTTTAAATGATTAAATTTAAAGTGATTCTCATGCTGTAAGGGATGAGAAATAAAGGGAATATGGCTAAGTTCTTCTCGTGGCCCATAAACTGGAATATTCCGCTCAGTAATCAGTTCAGGCACACCACCAATGTGATCCTTGTGCCAATGAGTGAGCCAAATCTGTGATAATATGAGGTTATGGGTTTGACAGAAGTCTTGTACGAGTTGAGCCTCAGTAGGATCAACTACAACTGCTTCCTTAGTCGAACTATCTTCAAGTATCCAGATATAATTTTGAAGCTGGTTTTTAACATCAATGCAATGCACTTTATATGTCATGTTTTTCCTAAACACTCAGATCTTTTTATTAGTATAACTAATCTCCAGAAAGAATTATGTGCTTATATTTTTCGACCAGAAAGAAAAAAGCCCGCCATTAGCGAGCTTAATTTATTGATAAAAAATTAGCTCTGTTCGCGTGCAATTGCACGATACCCAATATCTTTACGGTATTGAACGCCATTGAAGGTTACTTTTTGGCAAAGTTCTAATGCTTTTGCTTGTGCCTCACCAATAGTATTGCCAAGGGCAGTCACACAGAGTACACGACCACCCGCCGTCACAATCTCGCCATTTTCATTGGCTTTGGTTCCTGCATGGAATACTTTGGCATCTGTCATTTCAGTGTTTAGACCAGAAATCACATCACCACTGCTTGAGGTTTCTGGATAGCCTTTAGACGCTAAAACGATACCAACCGTTTTACGCTCATCCCATTCAGCTTCTGAAGGCAAATTACCTTCAATACCTGCTTGAACTAAATCCACCAAAGATGATTTTAAACGCATCATAATTGGTTGCGTTTCAGGGTCGCCAAAACGACAGTTAAACTCGATTACTTTCGGTTGACCTTGTTCATCAATCATTAAGCCTGCATATAAGAAACCTGTATAAACATGACCGTCTTTTTTCATACCTTCAACGGTAGGACGCATCACTTCATTCATAGTTTTTTCAAATACGTCAGCAGTCACCACAGGCGCAGGAGAGTAAGCACCCATACCACCAGTGTTAGGACCTTGGTCTCCTTCAAAAATGCGTTTGTGATCCTGTGAAGTGGCCATTGGCAAGATGTTGTCACCATCGATCATACAAATGAAAGATGCTTCTTCACCCGAAAGGAATTCTTCGATCACAACACGAGAACCCGCATCACCAAATTTGTTACCAGCAAGCATGTCGTCAATCGCAGCAAATGCTTCTTCATTGGTCATCGCAACGATTACGCCTTTACCTGCAGCAAGGCCGTCAGCCTTGATCACAATTGGCGCGCCATTTTTCTCAACAAATGCTTTGGCAGCATCTACTTCAGTGAACACGTCATAGAAAGCAGTAGGGATGTTGTGGCGTTTAAGGAAGTGTTTTGCGAATGCTTTAGAGCCTTCTAGTTGTGCTGCAAATTTCGTTGGACCCCAAATTTTGATACCTGCAGCGCGGCAAGCATCGACTACGCCGTTTACAAGTGGTGCTTCAGGACCGACAACAATCAATTCAACCGCATTGTTTTTGGCAAAATCAATAATGGTAGGGTTGTCGAGAATGTCTAAAGCGACATTTTCACATTTATTTTCAGTTGCAGTACCTGCATTACCTGGCGCTACAAAAACTTTTGCAACTTGATCGTCTTGTGCGATTTTCCACGCCAATGCATGTTCACGGCCGCCACTACCCAAAACTAAAATGTTCATCTTTAGAAAATTCCCTCGAAAATGAAATTCCACAAACCCAATGAGGTTCAAAATTATTTAATATCTTATAGCAAGATATTAAATAATCTACTGATGTAGCAAACCCTCCTTGTGAAAAGAAGGGTCTGGAATTTATACTTAAAAATTAGTGGCGGAAATGACGCATGCCAGTAAAGACCATGGCAATTCCATGTTCATCCGCAGCAGCAATCGTTTCTTCATCACGCATTGAACCGCCTGGCTGAATAATGCATTTGATACCTGCTTTGGCAGCATTGTCGATACCATCGCGGAACGGGAAAAATGCATCTGATGCCATGACTGCACCTTCAACTATAAGTCCTGCATGTTCCGCTTTGATTGCAGCAATACGAGCTGAGTTAACACGGCTCATTTGACCTGCGCCCACACCAATCGTTTGGCGGTTTTTAGCATACACAATCGCGTTAGATTTTACGTATTTCGCCACTTTCCAGGCAAAAATCAGATCATCGATTTCCTGTTCAGTTGGTGCACGTTTCGTCACAACTTTAAGATCATCTTTAGTGATCATGCCCAAGTCTTGATCTTGAACCAGCAAACCGCCATTTACACGTTTATAGTCAAGCTGTGGAGCACGTTCATCAATCGCAGGAAGCTCGCCACAAACCAGTACACGTACATTTTTCTTCGCACCAGTGACTTCAAGCACGCCTTCAGCAATACTTGGTGCAATGATCACTTCAACGAATTGACGGTCAACAATCGCCTGTGCAGTTTCGACGTCTAATTGACGGTTGAATGCAATGATGCCACCGAATGCAGATTCTGGATCCGTTGCGTATGCAAGGTCATACGCTGCTTTGATACCGTCTAGAGAAACTGCAACGCCACATGGATTCGCGTGTTTTACAATCACGCAAGCAGGTTTGGCAAATGATTTCACACATTCAAGTGCTGCATCAGTATCAGCAATATTATTATAAGATAATTCTTTACCTTGTAATTGTTTTGCAGTGGCAACAGAAGCTTCGGTTGCTGCTGGATCTATATAGAATGCAGCAGATTGATGCGGGTTTTCACCGTAACGTAAATCTTGAGCTTTATTTAACTGAGTATTGAACGTACGTGGGAATTTATCTGCTTGGCCTTCTTCTTTACCGACACGAGCGCCTAAGTAAGATGCAATCATACCGTCGTATTGTGCAGTATGTTCAAATGCTTTCACTGCCAGGTCAAAACGGGTTGCATAAGATAGGGACCCTTCAGCTTTAAGCTCAGCAATCACAGTTGCATAATCAGAAGCATTTACTACAATACCTACAGAGGCATGATTTTTTGCCGCAGCACGAACCATGGTAGGGCCACCGATGTCGATGTTCTCAATTGCATCTGCCAGTGAACAGTCAGGTTTTGCAACAGTAGCAGCAAATGGGTACAGGTTAACAACGACCAGATCAATCGGAGCAATATTGTGTTCTTGCATAACAGCTTCGTCTAGACCACGACGTGCAAGAATACCCCCATGAATTTTTGGATGCAGGGTTTTAACACGGCCATCCATCATTTCTGGAAAACCGGTATGCTCTGATACTTCAACCACAGCAATATTATTGTCTTTAAGTAGTTTGTAAGTACCACCAGTTGAAAGGATCTCCACTCCTAATGCAACAAGGTTTTGAGCAAAATCTACGATGCCCGTCTTATCAGAAACAGAGATTAAAGCGCGTTTAATAGTCATGATTTTTAAGTCTACAGATTAAAACAAATAGGCATAAAAAATGCCCACGAAGCGTGAGCATTTTATCATTTATTCACTCATCAAACCGTGAGCTTTCAACTTTTTACGTAAAGTACCACGGTTCAGTCCAAGAATCTCGGCGGCCCGTGTCTGGTTACCGCGAGTATATTCTAGAACTACAGATAAAAGAGGTTTCTCCATTTCTGCCAGCACCATGTCATATACCTGAGATGGTTGCTCACCTTGCAAAGACGCAAAGTAATGGCGAACCGCGCGATCTACATGGATGCGAAGTGCAACATCAGATTGTGCAGTAAAAATAGGAGATTTGCTATTCATGCGAGTTAATCCGAAAATCAAATATCACTTGGGTAAAGCGATAAATATGGTCTAGAAAAATGAAGCTCCGTCTTAGATCCTAAAAACGGAGCTCTAAAACTGGAAACAACTAGCTTGCCACAACTTCTCAAAATTGAGCAAAAAATAAGCGTAACAATAGTTGAAGTTTTGTTACAGTTACTTTTCAAAACAAAAAATCGGCTCCATGCGCTAAATTTATATAAAGCACATATTGCTTAACTGTATTTGTTGTGGATAAAAGCGAGAAGTATGTAAGGCTAAGCTTTCGTGGCGCGTATGATAACATTGTCTAAGAAAAAGTGAGCAAATTAACTGCAATTTTTTTTAATTTTTTTACAATTATGGACGGATTATTTCTAAATGGTAGTCATCAAAGTCTTTGCAGTCCACTGGAACCGTAAATTTGAACTTAAATGGACTATGCGTTGGTATACGGCGAACTTTATATAAATCATTCGTGAGATACTGTTCAGGGAGTATTACTGTATTAAGAATCTCTGCATTATGCTTATTAAGGCTAAGCTTGATACTTGGTATTTGAAGACTATTTTCATATTCATTCACTATTACACCAGAAAAAACTGTTTGTCCTTTACCGGCACGATTAACTTTAACTTTATCAATTTTAACCTGAGAATAATAATCTTCCAGTTTTTCACAAGTCAGTACGGTACACACCTGTTTAAATAACAGGTTAAAGAAGGGACTATCATTGATTATTTTAGGGTTAAACCAGAGTACCTGTAATATAAGCACCATAGCCAACAATACATTGATACTACCCCAGAGCAGATAATAAAATCTTGTACTTCTAGGGTGGGGAGCTTCTTTAAGTGCATTGCCCCCTGAAAGATGCAGGGCTGGAAGTGATAACGTGCTTTCATTATGAAAATAATTCAGATTGTTCAGATAAGTCAGCAGGTCAATATTTGAGTTCTCAATCTTGCGTTCAAAAATATCAAGAATATTTGCACTGGGCTCTGAACCAATTTTTTTACGTTCTCCAATATGGGTAGGTAAAGTACTTTTCTTTATTGCAGAGCCCCGTGTTTCAGAGGAAACAGCAGGCTGAACCAGATGAGTTAGCGCATTAAAATTGATAGAACATTTAGGACAACAGACCATACCCTGAGCAATTGTAAGCTGGGTTAATGTTACCTTATAGATAGTAGTACACTTGGGGCAGCGGGTCTGTTTGTCACTCATCATTAAGTGCTCTCTATTATTAGTACTGCTGACGTTTTCCTGAAATACGGCACCAGTTTTCTTCACGTTTCTCTACGTCCAGAATATCGAAGTATTCTGAATAAACGCCAGATACATCATTTACCTGTTCTTCAATCACGCCTGCCAGTGCAAACTCACCTTCGGACTTGATCAATGTTGAGAACTCAGAAGCTAATGCCATAAGAGGACCAGCAAGAATGTTTGCAACAAGTACATCGGCTTGCTGACCTTTAAAAACAGTATTAAATTCCTCGGGTAATCCCACATATAATCGTTCTAGTACGCCATTTAGCTCGGCATTCTGCTGGGTAGCCAGTACAGCTTGTGGATCAATATCAGTAGCGTAAACCTGTTTCGCCCCTAACAGTAAGGCAGCGACACCTAAAATTCCGGAGCCACAGCCATAGTCGATCACAACTTTATCTTTAAGATCTGTCTTACCGAGCCATTGCAGACACAAGAAAGTACTTGCATGATTTCCTGTACCAAAAGCCAAGCCTGGATCAAGCTTAATATTGACTGCACCGGTTTCTGGCGGCTCTAACCATTCAGGCACGATCCAGAATTTTTCACCAATCTGAATGGGCTCATAATAATCCATCCATGAGCGTTCCCAGACTTGGTCTTCAAGCTCTTCACTGCAAATAGATGCTTCAGGTAACTGGGCATGAATAAAGGCTTCAAGCTTTTCTGTATCAATCGGATCATTTTCATCATCCTGATAGATACCTGTGACAATAACTTTATTCCATAGCGGGGTTTCGCCTGGAAGCGGCTCAAGCAGGTCTTGGTTTTCTGCATCATCTAAGGTCACGCTGACTGCCCCTAATGACATCAGCAATGTTTCAGTCAAATCAACCTGGTCCTGATTAACAGTAATATGAATTTGTAACCACTTCACAAGAAATAACCCAATCTATGTTTATTAAAAGACTATTGTAGCCGATTCATGACTAAAGCCTAGTTAAACTCTGGTAAAAGTTAAAAAAGCTGAGCTGCGTCTGAGATGTATAGTGCCCTGATCAGGCTAACTCCTCTTGTAATTGAGGTTGAGGTGAATAACGATTAAGTAAGGTGCCAAAGATCGCAGCAAAAATATACATAATTAGTGAATAAACCACTGCTGGCATGGCAATGGTTGTACTTGACATAATCGTTAAGGCAATGGTCATGGCAAGCGTGCTGTTATGAATGCCAATTTCAAAAGCACAGGCTCGAGCTTGCGCACTGTTAATCCCAAAGAGGCGCGGTATAAAATAACCAATTAACAGACTTGCAAAACAGAACAGGGCAGTTGCTGCACCAATTTGCATGAGATAGTCAAGAATGTTATTACGCTCTTTAAACACCGCCACAATAATAATCAGAACAAGAAATATAACTGCAAATATGCGTACCGGACGATTAAGTTTCTCGGCAATGCGAGGGGAAAAATGTCTCAATAACATGCCTAAACAGACCGGAACAATAATAATTAAAAAAACTTGAGCCACTTTGGAAAACTGTAAACCCACCTGTTGGCCATCAGTCATAAAATGCTGAATAGCCAGATTTACAATAAAGGGTAAGCTAAACGCTGCAACGACTGAGTTAATCGCAGTCAAGGTAATATTTAGGGCAATATCTCCCTTATAAAGGTAGCTGAACAAGTTTGCTGTTGGCCCGCCAGGGGAAGCCGCAAGTAACATCAAGCCTACCGCTAATGCAGGCGATAATGCCAATATTTTGCAAATAAAAAATGCAATACCTACTAGAATAAAAAGTTGACAGAATAATGCTAAAACTACAGCTTTTGGGTGTTTTTTAATACGGGTAAAATCTTTAGGGGTGAGTTCGAGACCAAGCCCGGCCATGATAATTGCCAGAGCAATAGGCAAAAATATGGTAATCAATCCTGAATCCATTGTTATTCCTTTTTTATTGTTAATGTTATAAATCTAATTTTTATTCAGTTTAGCGAAGTTTACGAGAAATACAAATGAAAAACGGTCAATGAGCAAAAGCTTTTGACCGTTTAACTAGAAACAGCCTTTACATTTAATATGCTAAAGGCTGAATTTATAGACCAAATTAACGTGGGTGTGGCGGAGTAAAGCCTAAAGCACATTTACCACTCATTTGTTTACCATTAATTGTTGCTGTAGCTGTACCACTTGCAGTTGTACAAGCATTATAAAGTTCTGGTTCGTCACCTATGAGGGAACTAGGATTGCCTGTAGGGAAGAACCGTGGTTCACAAGTACCATTCCAGATAATGCCACGATAAGCAAAACTTACCCAAGTGCCTTGGCTTTTGCCCTTACAGACTTGCTGATATTTTTGAGGATTATAGACTCGGTCAACTTTATCATTTGCGTTTGCAAAAGAGCTGACACATAAACCGCACAGGATACTAGATAACAATATTTTGGTTTTCATGGCATGTTTCCTTCTTAGTATAATCAAACTTAAGGATAAAAAATAATCAGAATAAAACAATTTTGATCTGGTAAGTTTTCATAAATTCTTGTGTACTTTTGAGGTAAATATGCAAATCTTAATTACATTTTTTAAAAATAAGCGAGGTAGAATGAAAATAGAGGAACTAAGGAAAAATCTTCTACTCACTACGTCAAAATAAAATTTCTGCTATAATATTCTGTCCCCTTTTTTAGACTTATATTTACCACTATGCATTATCCTAAAGTATACGATGTCATTGTTATCGGTGGCGGTCACGCGGGTACGGAAGCGGCGCTCGCTGCTGCACGTATGGGTCGACAGACCTTGCTCTTGACTCATAACATTGAGACTTTGGGGCAAATGAGCTGTAATCCGGCTATTGGTGGTATTGGTAAGTCACATCTGGTGCGTGAAATTGATGCCTTGGGCGGTGCAATGGCACTGGCAGCAGATAAAGGTGGTATACAGTTCCGTATTCTGAATTCGCGTAAAGGTGCTGCAGTACGAGCAACCCGTGCACAGGCAGACCGGATTCTTTATAAAGCAGCTATCCGTAATGTTCTGGAGAATCAGGCAAATCTGGATATCTTCCAACAGGCTGCTGATGACCTGATTGTAGAAGGCGATACTGTTAAAGGTGTCGTAACGCAAATGGGTATCCGCTTTGATACCAAGACAGTCGTGTTAACAACAGGTACTTTTTTGGGTGGTGTCATTCATGTTGGTCTGGAAAAATCAAGTGGTGGTCGGGCAGGTGATCCACCGTCAATTTCTCTAGCACATCGTTTACGTGAATTAAAATTGCCAGTAGGTCGTCTGAAAACAGGTACACCACCACGTATTGATGCGCGTTCGGTTGATTTTTCTGTCATGACACCACAGCCGGGTGATTTTCCTTCTCCAACCATGTCTTTCATGGGTGATGCATCCATGCATCCTGAACAGGTAAACTGTTATATTACCCATACTAACGAGAAGACTCATGAGATCATTCGTGGCGGACTTGACCGTTCACCAATGTATACTGGTGTGATTGAAGGGGTAGGACCGCGTTATTGTCCGTCTATTGAAGACAAGATACACCGTTTTGCCGATAAAGATTCGCATCAGGTGTTTCTGGAGCCAGAGGGCTTGGATACTCATGAGCTGTATCCTAATGGAATTTCAACCTCTTTACCATTTGATGTGCAATTTGAGCTGGTCCGTTCAATTCGCGGTATGGAAAATGCCCACATTCTGCGTCCGGGCTACGCCATTGAATATGATTATTTTAATCCGCAAGCCTTAAAATTTACTTTAGAAACCAAAGCTATTAGTAACCTGTATTTTGCCGGACAGATTAATGGTACGACTGGCTATGAAGAAGCAGGTGCACAAGGTTTGCTTGCAGGTCTGAATGCTGCACGTCGTGCCTGGGAGCAGGAAGAGTGGACGCCTAAACGTGATCAGGCGTATATGGGAGTCTTGGTGGATGATCTCATTACTTTAGGAACTAAAGAGCCATACCGTATGTTTACCTCACGGGCGGAATATCGTCTGATGTTGCGTGAAGATAATGCTGACCAGCGTCTGACCCCAGTAGGTCGTGAAATGGGTCTCGTCGATGACGTGCGTTGGGCGGCATACTGTGAAAAAATGGAAGCTGTTGAGCGTGAAACGTCCCGTTTGCAGCACTTGTGGGCGGCGCCTAATAATCCGATGGGTAAAAAATTCGTTGAGATGACAGGGCAGGATTTAAGTAAGGAATCTAGTGCAATTGACCTGTTAAAACGTCCGAATGTAACTTTTGAGCAAATTGCTGAACTTACAGACTCTGAGGTCACTCAGCAGGTGGGTGATCAGATTGAGATTGCTGTAAAATACGCGGGCTATATCAATCGCCAGCATGAAGATGTTGCACAGATGAAACGTCTGGAAGAAACCCGGATTCCGGCTGATTTTAATTATGATGTAGTGTCTGGTCTTTCGCGTGAAATTACCCAGAAATTAAAAACTGTATTGCCTGAAACCTTGGCACAAGCCAGCCGTATTCCTGGTGTAACACCGGCAGCAGTACAACTGATTATGATTACGATCCGTAAAAATGCCCAGATAAAAAAGACAGCTTAACTGAAAAAAAGCCTGCTTAATGCAGGCTTCTTTATATATGTATTTCCGTAAATATTTTCAAAATAAATATTAAGATAAAAATTTAGAAAACTTAGCTAATCTATTTATTTCACAGTTCCTATATTGAATTGTTAAAGTACTCTTACACCCAAATAGAGGAGAGTTATTTTATGACAATACGCCGTATACGCTTTAATACTGACATGCTGGCTTGCCGATGTTAATAGCTGATTTAGATAGTATAAAAAACGGGTTTTCAAGTTTATATGGCTATAGCGTATGTAAAACTGGCCTTAATCTGGTTTAAAAGAATAATATTTTTTCTGTTATTTAAAATGATAATAAAAAGTCTCAGAGAGCTACAAATAGCTCTCTTTTTTTATTCTTCGGTTTCATACACCGCAGCAGCGACCTGTGCAGGTTCTATACGTAATAGCTTTTTACCAAAACTTCTTAACCACCAAACCAATTGTGATGTAAAGGGCACATGAGCACTAATTTCAACCACATGCTCCTCAAGTATACTAATGGTCTGATCTTTACTGAGCTGACTTTCGTAAAAACTTTGAGCGGTACTTTCTGACATTACCAGTTTCAGCTCAACTGTTTCAGTGGGCTTGTTATAATCTACACGAAAGCCTAAAGCGCCTGACTCGATATAGACATCAATATCAAAATCTACGGGATGTAATGATCTTGAGTTGAGTACTATGGCAGATTTAAAACGATGAAGAGCAAAGGTCTGTACTTCATTTTTATCATGACGGGTACAGATCAGATAAATGATGGCACCTTTTTGTACCAGCCCTAATGGATTTAAAATATAGGTTTTTTCTTCCGAATGATGCCCACGTGCTCGATAAACACATTCTATCTGTTTATCTTGCAATAACCCTTCATAAATTGCCTGTTGTGCCTGCCGGTCTACTACAGGTGGAATAAGCGGCTGGGTCGCAGGAACAATCCGGACCCGGTTAATCCATTGCCGCACATTGTTTTGGGTAGAAAGGCTGCGCCGGGCCAGATCAAACCATGGGTTCATTTCTTCAATTAAACTGGGTGGCAACAGATGTTTAAGGTGTTCTTCTACCATCATAAAAGTTACAGCCTGAGAGCTGGTCATATGCGGCAAGCTCTGAATAGGCGCATCTGAGCGCCAACGCCAGCCCTGAGGCACGGTTTTATTACTTTCAATCGGGAAGCGTTGCGAAATCTGGTTCAAGTCCCGCTGGATCGTTCTCAAGCTGATATCAATACCTTCACGCTCAAGAATCTCTTGAAGTTCTCGCGTGCCCATCCATTTGCCCGTAGACAGGCGGGAAAGGATTTGCCACTGACGATACAGACTATTAGAGGTTTCTTTTTCTTGTGAGGTCATAATCACTATAAAGCTGGAAAAGTTGAATGAGTTAAAAGAATTAAAGAATACTTGGCAGTATCACAATAAAAAAAGTTGCAAGTATTAGCAATAGCTTAACAGAAAAAATACGTACACATATCTCGAAACAAGTTGCTGCATTAATACCATTGAGAAATAACAAGGTTTCAGCAATAAATAAGCTCCAAGATGACAAAAACTGGCATCCAATTTGCTAAAAGTAGAAGATATAACTTAAAGGGATCATCCAATGTTAAAAGATGAATGTGAAACGAGTTTAATGATCGAAAGTTATAACGACACATGTATCGAACATTTTAATAAAAATAAAAAGATTGTAGTAGCTAATAGCGAAGACAAATTCAAACAACAATGTAGTCATAACATGCCTCCAACAGCTTATTTATTTGACCAGCTCAAATCAAAATTTTTTAATGAAATGCTGGATGACCAAAATATTAGCGGTGAAGCATCTAAAAAAATTGAAGAATGGTTATGCATGCGCAGTCTGCCTGAACTTCTAAGTCTACAACAACAGGCAAAAGAATATTTTCTCTACGAGGGAATTACCTTTACCGTTTATGGAGATGCAGAAGGGACAGAACGGACAATTCCTTTTGATTTGATTCCTCGGGTTATTGCCAGACAGCAATGGGATAAAATTGCTCAAGGCTGTGTACAGCGTGCAAAGGCTCTTAATTTATTTTTAGATGATATTTACCATCATCAGCATATTTTAAAAGAGGGTTTGATACCTGCAGAGCAGATCTTGCAGCATGAAGCTTTCTTACCACAGATGATGAACTGCTCCTTAAAAGGCCAAGTCTATTCGCAGGTCAGCGGTATTGATATCGTACGTGATAGCAGTGGAAGCTTTTTTGTGCTTGAAGATAATCTGCGTACACCTTCGGGCGTATCCTATATGCTGGAAAGCCGAAAAATCAGTAAAAAACTGATGCCTGATCTATGTCGCAGTAAACAGCTTTATGAGATCAGTCACTATCCACTTTTACTTAAAAGCATTTTAGAAGAAAGCGCTGATGTAGATAATCCGCAAATTGTGATTATGACACCTGGCCGTTTCAATAGCGCCTACTATGAACATGCATTTCTGGCGCGAGAGATGGGTGTACCGCTGGTTACAAACAGGGATCTATATGTTGAAAATAATAAAGTCTATATGAAAACTATTCGGGGTCGTAAGAGAATTGATGTGATCTACCGGCGGCTTGATGATGCCTTTCTGGATCCGACGACGTTCCGTCCTGACAGCGCTTTGGGGGTGCCGGGCCTGATGTCTGCATATTTAAGCCAAAACGTTGTACTGGCTAATGCTCCAGGTACAGGAGTAGCAGATGATAAATCTGTCTACCCATACGTTACTCAAATGATTGAATACTATTTGGGTGAAAAAGCTATATTAAATAATGTGCCTACCTATCAGTGCCGTTATTTGCAGGATTTTGAATATGTCATGGATAACATGTCAAAACTGGTTATTAAGGAAGCTCAAGGTTCAGGCGGGTATGGAATGCTGATAGGTCCTCAAGCTTCAGCCAAGGAACTCAGAGAGTTTCGAGAAAAAGTCCGTATACAGCCTCATTTATATATTGCCCAGCCTACTTTAGATCTTTCTGTTTCACCAACCTTAGTGGAAGAGGGACTTGCGGAACGTCATATTGATCTTCGGCCATTTATTCTTAGTTCACCACAACGTACTGAAATTGTACCGGGTGGGCTAACTCGAGTAGCAATGCAAAAAGGGTCTTTAGTAGTAAATTCCTCACAGGGTGGAGGTATTAAAGACACTTGGGTGGTAGATACATTGCACTCCTGAACAATCGAATCGATAGAGGAAAAGTTAAATGATACTGTTAAGTTCGAATGCTTATAATATTTACTGGTTAGGTCGCTATCTGGCACGAACTCAATACCTATGTGGTCGTGTACCATTTAAAAATGATCAAGAAGCCGTTGAGTTTGCTCATGCTTTCTGTTTACCTGCCTATGATGCCTGTTCACTTAATGAATTGGTTTTTGACCCTGAACAACCCTATTCATTTAGCCAGCAATTTAAAACTGCTAAAGATAATATTCAGGAATTAAGAGGCTTGTTGAGTGCCAAGGCATATGCTGAATTAAATCAGCTGATTCGTCAGGCAAGTTCAAATGCCAGTTATTTATGTGATGTTGTAACAGACTGTACCGAAATTTTTGAATCTGAAGAACAGGATGTATTCCTGTTCTTCATGTTAGGACAAAAAATTGAAATCCTTGATACACAACTGCGTTTCAAGCAGAGTATTCAAGGTACTGTTAATGATCTTGATACCATCGTAATGATGCTACATAGTTTGGGCTGGGAAGCGGTAGAGCTGGCTTGGCAAGAATTAAAAGAACATCCGACACTGATTGCTTTTTATGCATTCAATGACCAATTGCAATATATGTTTGAATTGAGTTAATAAATTAAAGAGGTCAATTAATTAGTCTGAGAAAATCTATCTGAAAAAAATAAGAATGTCCGATTTGGTTACTTTATTTAATGTATTGAATGTTTCACTATACAATTCAAATAGAGAGCTATACATGACAATAGGTTTTTTTAATCAATAAATGCTATCGTTTTGGAAGAAGCTTTTATACAGTAAAGGTGTCGTGTATTAAATGATACAGGCAAAAATATATCAGCTTAACTGTAATGGATAACGATCAAATCATTGTTTTCATAATCAGCTATTTCATGTTGAAAGCAGAAAGGATTTTTTGAAATGACCTATTGTTGTGGACTTCGATTAAAAGATGGGCTGGTGTTTATAAGTGACACGCGAACCAATGCAGGAGTAGATCATATTTCTGTATTCAAAAAATTATTCAGCTTCGGTGTAGAAGGTGAACGTTTCATTGTGATACAGACTTCTGGAAATCTAGCTACTACTCAAGCAGTTATTGGTCACTTAAAAAATCATTTGGCTCTGGACCAGAAACCCCATCTTTATAGTGTCAATACTATGTTCGAAGTGGCAGAGCTAATAGGACACACCTTAAAACGGGTAATTGCAGATGTGACTACTGACCCTGATGAAGAGAGCAACTACTATTGTAATCTACTGGTCGGTGGACAGATTAAAGGTTCGGCAATGCAGCTTTACCATATTTATCCTCAAGGAAACTTCATTTGCGCTACAAGCGATACCCCTTACTTTCAGATAGGGGAAAGTAAATATGGTAAGCCAATTCTGGACCGGGCATTATCTTATGATATGCCACTGGATGAAGCATTTCGTTGCAGTCTGATTTCTTTTGATTCTACCTTACGTTCAAATGTCTCTGTGGGAATGCCACTAGACTCACTAGTTTACCGTAAAGACAGTTTACATATACCATTAGGTAAACGTATTTATAGTGAAGATCCGTATTTCGAACATATCAGCAAGCAATGGTCAGATGCTTTACGCCGAGGTTTACAAAACTTACCTAAACCAACAGATGACTACTGGTTATAAAATTTAAAAATAGTGGCATAATATATTTCAATTCATAAATATAAAGACTACAAAGTGATACAGTTATGTTATGCCAGCAAGACCACTTCACCTTCTGATTATTTACTTATGGATTTAAGAGAAATTCTTTCAGAAGCCCAATCATTTAATGCTCTTAATAGTATTAACGGTGTGCTTTTCTATGCAGATCAGTACTTTTTCCAGTGCTTGGAAGGCGAGCGTGAGCAGGTGCTTGATCTGTTTGAAAGAATTAAAGAAGATCAGCGCCATCAGGAAATTATAGAGTTTGGTGTACATCCAATCAGCGAGCAGAATTTTGATGGATGGGCAATGAAATTTGTACGTCGTAATAGTGAAGTAAGTGAGTTTTTTCAAAAACTCGGCCATTTACATTTTAGTCCGACTAAACTTAACCAGCAGAATTTAAATGATTTTCTGCATATATTGACTAAAGCAAGACAAGAAACCCAAGCCTGAGCTTGGGTTTTTAGTTTACTTAAGTATGCGCTTTGGTCTGTTACTTAGCCGGCAAAGCAGTTCATAGCCAATAGTCCCATTAGCTTCGGCTACTTCATCGACCAGACGCTGTTTGCCCCAGAGCTCTACCTGTGTGCCTAAAGTCACAGTCAAACCGCTTACATCCACCGCAATCATGTCCATAGAAACTCTTCCGATGACTGGCGCTGGCTTATTGTTAATCATGACATAATTTGGTTTTATAAAAGCACGTGGATAACCGTCACCATAACCAATAGATACGATAGCAATTTGCATATCTTGAGAGGCCACAAAAGTAGAGCCATAACCTACCGCTTCACCTGTCTGGATCTGATTTAATGCAATGATTGCTGCATCAAATATCATCACCGGCTTCAAGTCAAGCTCATGAACAGACTTATCAGCAAAAGGTGAAGCCCCATAAAGCATAATACCGGGACGCACATAATCAAAATTTAGCTCTGGCCATTTGAAAATCGCAGCAGAATTACAACAGGAGGCAAGTACAGGATCACAAGCCTCTTTAACTTGCAAGAATTGAGTTTTTTGTTGTTCATTCAGGGGATGATCAGCATCAGCATTTGCAAAATGCATGGCTAGCACACAGCTAAAGCCTTCAGCCTTTAAGGAGTTAATAATTTCAATAATCTCAGGAACTTTAAAACCTAAACGGTTCATACCACTATTCAGTTTTACCCAGACTTTCAGATTTTTTGTAATATACTCTTCTTTACGGGCTTTTAACCAATCTAGTTGTGCTGATTGATGTATAACGCATTCAAGACCGTACTGAATAACGCTATCCATTTCCTCTTCAGAAAATATCCCTTCAATTAAGGTAATCGGTTGCTGATAACCTAATTTACGTATTTCCAGTGCCTCTTCTAGACAGGCAACACCAAAGTTATCCGTTGAACTTAAGGCTGCAAGACAGTCTTTGATTCCATGTCCGTAAGCATTGGCTTTAACCATACTAACGATTTTAGCAGTTGGGGCAAGTTGTTTAACACGGTTTAAATTATATTGCAGAGCCTGACTGTCAATATAAACTGTTGCTTGACGCACCCTGGTTACTCCTTGAGGGATTACAAATGCTGAGCTAATACAGTGAGTGCTGTATTAGTGAGTTGAATAGATATACTTAAAGACATCTGTTTAAAGATAATCAATAGCTGATCATATTGGTTATTATTGTATTCCTATCATTTAAAAATAGACATAAATACTAATTAATTTATTAAAGGCTAATCACAGAAGTGTTACTTATTTAGTGCTAATTTACATAATATTGAAAGATTACTTGGGTAAAAATCTACTCACATCAGCTTATAGCCATAATATAGCGTGTAATAAAGATATTAGTTTATAGTGAGTATAGATTTATTTTATAAAATAACAGGTTAATCTATTATGTGCACAGTAGGGGAAAAGATTAAACGCTGATTTAAAGTACAAGCTGATTGTGGTAAGCCTGATAAAGATTTTAAGTCAGAAAGATTGGCTAGGTGAGTATAAGTAAATAGTAGCCCATAGAGCAGTGTCTAAAAAATTTTGCAGTTAATTATAATAAGCTCAGCAAATATTTGAGTAGGTTGTGAATTTATAAGAAGAATTAAATAGGTTTATCAAACAGAAAATGCCTAAACTCATTAAAATTGCACAAAAATTGAAAGCTGCACTAGGGCTAGGGTTTAGCATAATAAGTGAAGCTGAATCCTTAACTTATACAGAAATTAAGGATTTTTAACTATCTATTCCTCATCATCAAACTGATTATAATATTCAGGAGAAAGATTACTAAAACGGGTATATTGACCTTCAAAAGCTAGACGTACACTGCCAATTGGACCATTACGTTGCTTGCCAATAATAATTTCAGCCGTGCCCGCTTCTTTAGATTCTTTGTTATATACTTCATCACGATAAATAAACATAATCAAATCGGCATCTTGTTCAATTGCGCCGGATTCGCGTAAGTCTGACATTACCGGACGTTTATTAGGTCTGTTTTCCAAAGAACGGTTAAGCTGTGACAGGGCAATAACCGGGCACTGCATTTCTTTAGCTAAAGCTTTTAAGCTTCGCGAAATTTCGGAAATCTCGCCGACACGGTTATCTCCCATGCCTGGAACTTTCATCAGTTGTAAATAATCGACCATGATACAGCCAAGTTTACCACCATGCTGTTTAGCAATTCGGCGTGCTCGTGCCCGTAATTCCGTTGGAGGCAGGGCAGAGGAGTCATCTATATACAAATGCTTTTCTTGTAACTGTAAAATAGTACCGGTGACTTTAGACCATTCATCCCCATCGAGCTTACCCGAACGTAAATGACCCTGATGCACCTTGCCGTATGATGAAATCAGACGCATAGCAATTGAGTCTGCGGGCATTTCCATAGAAAAAACCAGTGCAGGCAAATTACAGTTAAACAAGACACTTTCGACCAGATTCATGGCAAAAGTAGTTTTACCCATTGAAGGACGAGCTGCAACAATAATCAGGTCACCAGACTGCATGCCGTAAGTCTTATTATCAAGCTCAATGAACCCGGTAGATAAACCTGTCAGGCTTCCTTCAAGTTTAGAAAGTTCATCAAGCTTGGTAATTACTTCAGCCGTAACCGTACTAATCGACTTAGGTCCAGAGTCTTTTTTATTGTTGTTATGCTGCTCGGCAATAGAAAATATATTGGTTTCTGCTAGATCCAGAATCTCACTGACACTGCGACCTTTAGTGTCATAGGCATTTTGCAGAATTTCAGTGCTGATTTTAATCATGTTGCGTAGAGTCGCAAATTCTTTGATTTTAGCAGCGTAAGTTTCTAGGTTATAAAAACTAGATGGCGAATCTGCCATTAATTGCATTAAATACTCTTCACCGCCTACAGCATCAATCAGATTTTGTTTTAGCAGCCAGTCATTGACCAGTACTGCATCATAAGGCGAATTTTCCTGAGCAAGCTTTTCAATAGCCCTAAAAATATATTTATGGCGAGTAGCATAAAAATCATTTTCTTTTAAAACATCACCAACCTGTTCAAAAGATTCAGCAACAGTCATCAGCGCCGCAAGTACAGCCTGTTCAATCGCTAAATTATGCGGAGGCGTACGAAATTCTTTAAGCTGAGCTGTTTCAGTGGCTTTATTTTCCAGTAGTGTGGGATTAAGGATGGCCTTGGCACTTGCCTGTGACATATAAAGTCCTGATTTTTATAAAACAAAAAATGAAGAGATGACTTTCAATTCAGGTTACTTATCTTAATGCAAAACAGCAGAAAAAAACGCTCAAATCGAAAATTCAATTAAAAAAATAAAACTGTAGAATCAATAAAAAATTTAAGAATAAAAAAAGCATGCCAAAGCATGCTCTTTTTACTGCAGAGAATTACTCGGATACGATAGTAACCAGAACTTCAGCAGTTACGTCATGGTGCAACTGAATAGCGATGTTGAATTCACCAGTGTTGCGAAGTGCGCCGTTTGGAAGGCGAACTTCAGCACGGTCAACTTCAAGACCAGCATTAGTCAGTGCATCAGCGATATCACGAGTACCAATAGAACCGAACAGTTTACCTTCATCACCAGCTTTCGCAGTAATTACAATATTAACTTCATTCAGTTGGTCAGCGCGTGCTTGAGCAGCAGCTAAAATATCAGCTTCTTGTTTCTCAAGTTCAGCACGACGAGCTTCAAAAGCAGAAGTGTTAGCTTCAGTTGCAGCAACAGCTTTACCCTGAGGGATAAGGAAGTTACGGCCATAACCTGCTTTTACAGAAACTTTATCGCCTAGCTTACCTAGGTTTTTAATGCGTTGTAATAAGATAATGTCCACAGATCACCTCACTTATGGTTGTCAGTGTAAGGGATCAAAGCCAAATAACGAGCTTGTTTAATAGCAAGCGCTAATTGACGTTGATAACGAGCCTTAGTACCAGTGATACGGCTAGGAACAATCTTGCCGTTTTCAGTGATGTACTGTTTTAAAGTATCGATATCTTTGTAGTCGATGTACGCAACATTCTCAGCTGTAAAGCGGCAGAACTTGCGACGACGGTAAAAACGTGCCATTGATGTTCTCCTTAAGCTTCAACAGAATCTTGATTGTGTTGTGCTTCTTCACGTTGAGCTTTACGCGCACGTTTTTCTTCAGCACTTTTAGCCAATAAAGACTCTTCAGTGATTGCGTTTTCACGACGGATGATAACATTACGAATAATTGCGTCGTTATAACGGAATAATTCTTCTAATTCATCAAGAGTCGTTTGACCACATTCAACATTCATTAAAATGTAGTGCGCTTTATGAATTTTGTTAATCGGGTAAGCCAGTTGGCGGCGGCCCCAATCTTCTAAACGGTGAATTTGACCATCAGCTTCTTTGATGTGAGTCAGGTAACGTTCTACCATACCCACAACTTGATCGCTTTGGTCTGGGTGTACCAGAAGTACGATTTCGTAGTGACGCATTGTCAGCTCCTTACGGTTTAAACAGCCCCTGAATTATGGTATCAGAAGCAAGGAGTCTCGATTTCTAGTCGAGCCGCATAAATTGCGAAGCGGCAATTATAGGGAAAAACCAAACCAAAGACAAATGCTTTTCAAGAATAGCGCCAGAAAGTGGAAAACCAAGTACATATCATCTACGAGAGTGGCTTACAGACAACCACTCTGTATTGACTAAAAGATAGGGAAATGAGGAGCAGGGGACACTGAAGTAAAACTGAAGCTCAGGCTGACAATCGTAATCAGAGTAACTGAAAATAAGAAGAAACGCTTTGCCCAGAGCTGGTCATTTTCAGCCTTCAGGCCAATCAGACCAATGTAAAACCAGTAAATACACAGAAGGTTCAAGATAACCAAATACAGCCAGTTGGTATAGCCATAGATGAATAGGGCATTCATGGCAATACTGAATAGGACGATATAAATCAGGGATTCAATCTTGGTGCGTAGAATAGAACGTGCTACAGGTAAAATAGGAATACCTGCATTTTTATAGTCATCAAAACGGTAGATTGCAATTCCCCAGGAATGAGGCATTTGCCAGAATGCATAACCCGCGAAGATGAGTAGGGCGGCCAAGTCAAATTCATTGGTTACTGCTGTATAACCAATTACCGGAGGACTTGCTCCAGAAATACTGCCAATCAGTGTCTGATGGATACTAGTACGTTTGGTCCAGAGACTATAGAAGCCTACATACACCACGAAACCAACCACAGCAAATGCAAAGGCATAAGTGTTCACCCAAAACCATAGTATGCTAAAACCGATTACTCCCAAAACCAGTGCATATAACATGGCAACAGGTACAGAAACAGTTTTTTTTACAAGAGCACGATTTTGAGTGCGTTGCATTTTCTGGTCGATGTCTTGGTCAATGATATTATTGACGACACAACCTGAGGCAACAACAAGCGTTGTACCGATAAGGGTTAAAAAAAGCAAAAGGAAATCTACAGAGCCTTGGGCGGCTAATAAAAAGCCGCCCAAGGTGGTAATGAAATTACCGAAGAGAATTCCTGGTTTGGTCAGGAATAGATACTTTTTCAGCATGACGACCAGTTTAGATCATCATGTTGAAGTGAAGGTAATTCATAATCCATACCGAGCCTACAAGTAAAATTGCAATACATAGGACAGTATAGATAAAAGCAATTACGTTCCAGCGCTGTTCTGAAGAGGCATTCATATGTAAGAAGAATACCAGCTGAACAAGCACCTGTGCAGCCGCAGTAATGGCAATTACAGTAACCAGTAAGCCACGCTCAAATCCACCACTCATCACCATCCCGAATGGGATGATGGTCAGAATTACGGACAGGATAAAGCCGATCGTGTATTGCTTGAAATTACCGTGCGCTGCACCAGCAGAGTTATGATCGTGACTCATTAGAGAACTCCCATTAAGTAAACTACGCTGAATACACAGATCCAAACGATGTCAAGGAAGTGCCAGAACAAGCTTAGGCAAGCCAGACGACGCATATTTGGAAGAGTCAAACCATTTTTCTTGATTTGAATCATCAAAATGATCATCCATACCAGACCTGAAGTTACGTGGATACCGTGCGTACCGACCAGCGTAAAGAACGAGGAAAGGAAAGCACTGGTGGTTGGGCCGTAACCTTCATGAACTAGATGATTGAATTCATATAGTTCCATGCCGATGAACGACGCACCAAAAAGCCATGTAACTGCAAGCCAGGCAATAACCTGACCCACATTTTTCTTGTATGAAGCAAGTACAGCAAAACCAAAGGTTACTGAAGAGATCAGAAGGGCGAAGGTTTCAGTTAAAACAAAACCAAGAGAGTCGCCAAACAGATCTCCTGCACTTGGAGTACCCGGTGGAACATGACTGCTTAATACAGCGAACGCGATGAAGAGTGTACCGAATAAAATCAAGTCACTCATCAAGTAGGTCCAGAAACCAAAGACAGTGATATCAGTATCATCGTGATGATGATGTTCATCATGTCCATGGTTGTCGTGATGAAGTACTTCAGCCATATCCTTAGTCCTTCTTCAAGTGTTTTTCAAGTAAAGCATAACGTTCATCTTCGATACGCTTAACTTCAGCTGCAGGTACATAGTAGTCCACTTTCTTAGTAAATGAACTCACGATGAAGCTAATAATAGCAGCAGCGAAGGTAATGAATACTAACCACCAGATATGCCAGATCAATGCAAAGCCCATAACTGTAATAAACATTGCAATTACAAAGCCGGCAGCACGGTTAGTTGGCATATGGACATCTTCATAACTCGTTGGACGAGCATATGCCACACCATTCTCTTTGTCTGTCCAGAAACGGTCAATACCGTTACCTTCTGGCAGGTGAGCAAAGTTATAAAATGGGGCAGGAGAAGATGTAGACCATTCAAGTGTACGGGCATCCCAAGGGTCGCCAGTCAGGTCCAGATTGTCATTACGCTGTAAGAAACCAACGATAATTTGCATCAGGAAGCAAGCGATACCGATAGCAATCATGACAGCACCGAACATTGCAATAGTTACATACGGATCCCAGTCTGGATTGTCATATGTGTTCAGACGACGAGTCATACCCATGAAACCTAGGATATAAAGTGGCATGAACGCAAAGTAGAAACCAAAGAACCAGAACCAGAATGCAGCTTTACCCCAAGTTTCATTAAGTTTCCAGCCAAACATTTTTGGCCAGTAATAAATGATACCTGCGAACATTGCAAATACAACACCACCAATAATTACGTTATGGAAGTGAGCAATCAGAAACAGTGAATTGTGAACCAGGAAGTCTGCTGGTGGAACCGCCATCAGTACACCTGTCATACCACCAATACCAAAGGTAACCAGGAAGCCTAGAGTCCATAGCATTGGCGTTGTATAGGTAATGCGGCCCTTGTACATGGTGAACAACCAAGAGAAGATTTTCACACCAGTCGGGATCGCAATAATCATGGTCATGATACCGAAGAACGCGTTAACGTTGGCACCTGCACCCATGGTAAAGAAGTGGTGAACCCATACAACAAAAGACAGTACGGTAATTGCTACAGTTGCATACACCATCGATTTATAGCCGAATAGTGCTTTGCGGCAGAATGTTGCAACAACTTCCGAGTAAATACCAAATGCTGGCAGTACCAGGATGTATACTTCTGGGTGACCCCAAGTCCAGATCAGGTTCACATATAACATTGGGCTACCACCCATGTCATTAGTGAAGAAATGGAAACCGAAGTAACGGTCCAGAGACAGCATTGCGATGGTTGCAGTCAGTACAGGGAAAGCAGCAATAATCAGTACAGAAGTACATAGTGCAGTCCAGGTAAAGATCGGCATATCCATCAGTTTCATGCCAGGTGCACGCATCTTAATAATGGTAACAAAGAAGTTAACACCAGTAAGAAGCGTACCTAGACCAGAAATCTGGAGTGCCCAGATATAGTAATCTACACCTACGCCAGGCGAGTATTCGATACCTGACAGCGGAGGATAAGCCATCCAGCCTGTAGCGGCGAATTCACCAATTGCCAGAGAAGCCATCATCAAGCCAGCTGCGCCCGCGAAGAGCCAGAAGCTTAGAGAGTTAAGCAGTGGGAAAGCAACGTCTCGTGCACCAATTTGTAGAGGTACAGAGATATTCATCAAGCCTACCACTAGACCCATCGCTACGAAGAAGATCATGATCACGCCATGCGCGGTGAAAATCTGGTCGTAGTGCTCCGGATGCAAATAACCTTCACCACCACCTCTAGCGAGGAACTGCTGAAGACGCATCATGATCGCATCGGCAAAGCCACGCAGCAGCATGACGACAGATACAATGATATACATGATACCAATTTTTTTATGGTCTACTGATGTGAACCATTCGTTCCACAGGTAGCCCCATTTTTTGAAATAGGTTAGTCCTACGACAAGCGCCAGACCACCTAGTACCATCAATGCAACTGTAACCAACACGATTGGATCGTGCGGAATTGCATCAAAACCAAGCTTACCAAACATGTCTTATTCCTCTACAGAAGCAGTCGCATGTTCAACATTTGCATGAGATGCACCAGTATGCTCGGCACCCGCTTGCGCTGAGTGGTCTGCACCGTGGTAGTTGCTCATGTATTTGTTAATCACTGATTCGAACAATTTAGGCTCAACTGAAGAATAGTAAGTCACAGGATGTGGCTTAGTCGGGTAAGTACCCTCAGCTTCAAGTTTTGCCGCTTCCGCTTTCTCTTCTGGAGTTACAGCACGTGCAACAATCGATTCAATTTGATGTTTTGCCCGATTACCATCACGTAAGGTTGCAAATTCAGCTTGGTCTAGAATACCTTTTTGAATTGCTTCTGGATTTACAGAAGTACCATTACCTGCTTTAACCGCAGCAACCCACTGATCAAACTCTGGTCGAGTGACACTGTATGCCAAGAAACGCATTTGCGAGAAACCGTAACCTGAGTAGTTGGCAGAGAAACCGCGGTATACACCAGTTTCTTCAGCTAATACATTCAGATGAGTCTGCATTCCCGCCATTGCATAGATCTGACCTGCTAACTGCGGAATGAAGAATGAGTTCATTGTAAAGTTAGACGTCAGGCGGAAGCTTACTGGTGTATCTACTGGAAAGCGTAATTCATTTACTGTTGCAATATTCTGCTCTGGATAAATGAACACCCATTTGAACTGTTCTGCAATCACTTGCACGTTCAATGGCGCTTGCTCAGATTCTATAGGACGGTATGGGTCATACTTGTGTGAACCCACCCAAGTCAACCAAGCTAGAATACCAATAATAATAACAGGGATACCCCAAACTACAACTTCAATCGTAGTAGAGTGCGCCCATGTAGGTTTATAGTCTGCATCTTTATTTGACGCGTGATATTTCCAACCAAACCATAAAGCCATGATGATTGATGGAATCACCACAAGCAACATCAGATAGATTGCTGTCATCATCAGGTTACTTTGACCTGCAGCAACTGGACCTTTAGAGTTTAGAAGTACTAGATCACCACCACACCCGGTTAGGAGTACGGCAAGCGTTGATAAAGACAATACAGCTAAAATTGTTTGTCTCATTTTACAACCTCGGTGAAGAGTCCCATTACTAAATAAATATGGGATAGCGATTAAAGTGCCGCATCAGTTAAACAACAGCTTCTGGATTGAAGAAATCATTTTTTACCGGGCACCGCTACGTTGTAGGGCATTATGCCTTATATCAACAAACTAAGCTACACATAAAGTGGCTTTAAATTACTGTAAAGAAAACTGATTTTTTTGGTCGGGATTGGTTTTTTCGTATTAAAAAATCAATATTTTCAAAGTGGTGAAAAATTAAAAGGGTAAATCCATTTACCCCTGTGAATGACTACTTAGTACGTTTAATAACCTTGGTTTTGGCGATCATATCATGTAAGGTTTGTCTTTTTTGTCCTAAAGCAAATAAAGCATCAATAATTGCAATAAAGGGCACTACTGTCAGTGTAAGCAAGATTACCAGGACACTTCTCAATAAAAAAACACGGGTTAAATTTACTTTACCAGAACTGTTAGCGTCTACAATCTGGATATTAGCCAACTTTTTACCAATACTTTGGCCTGTCCGGGCGAGTAACACAGCCTGGATCACAAGCATAATAAGCATATACACCAGCATTGCCTGCCATGCTTCAGCTGGAATAAGTGCAAGAAACTGGTTTTGAAGATCTATAGCCTTCGTTGTGCTATCTGCAGACTGCATTTGTGCCTGAATGCGTGTGAGCTCAGTCATCTGGGTAGGGGTAAGGAAAAAAGAAGGTAGGGCTGCTATAGGTAGCCACAACATGAGATCAATTACTTTTGCCAGTATTCTTGAGCCGATTGAAGCCTGCTGCTCTGCGACCTTAGGTTTATTTTGTACATGAGTTTTCTGGATCACAGGATTATTAAATACAGGCTGGGCTGAAGAAGACTGGTAGCCTGCCGGCTCATAACTCAGTTTTCCCTGTGTAAGTTCACCTAATGCTTTCCATTCGGTCATACCTTCATGCCAAGCTAAGTCAGTCAACAAAACCTGCTGACTGGCAAGCATCTGATTGACTTGTTCTAGAGTATACGGGCCTGCCTGTTGATTATTTCTAGCCAAATAAATCTGCATAAATTTTGAATCTCGAATACCTGAAATAAATGAAACAAAAAAGAAAAATATACACTCAAACTTTTCTGCATATATTTAAAGACATCATTAAATATCTTTAATTCATCTGCTTTATAACATATTGCTCTAAATAACTAGTCAAATTTGTCTGTAAACAGGGGAATACGCAGATTTTAAAAGTGAATTAGCTGTAATCTTTTTATATTAAACCACATTGGAGGAACTTGGGAATCTTAAATATGAGATAGCTGAAAGCTTAAATTTGACTAAGCAGAAGTAGCTTAAAGTAGAGTGAGGCAAAACAGATTATAACTAAAAAGTAAGCCTGATGGATCAGGAATAATGAGTTTTAAGAATATATTAGTATGTTATATAAGTGCAGCTAAACATCTTGGAGATTATACAAAATATTTTAAAAAGTCATATTTTATCAAATGGATAAGTTAAAGAGAATAGAATCTATAACAAGGCAGGCCAGTGTTTCTGGCAGTAAACGATAAAGATATTTTAATTTCCGGATGTGGACACCAACGGCGGCTTAGAAGCCAAAAAGTCTAATTGCAAAATAAATAGGGATTATAATTACTTAATAATCCCGATTTAATTTAGTCGTTATTAATTAGGCAGCTTAGTTTGCTAGTCTGAAATAAGAATAACTGACATTTTTATCTTTATAGACATCATAACTTTTTTGTTTAAAGTCAGACACCCAACTGTTACCGCTATAGCCAGCTATATGACCATATTGATGTTTCTGGGTACGATGAATTATATAAATATCGCCTTCTTTAGGATGATCAAAAGAGGGTTTAATTTCACGATAACCCAGAGAAAGCAAAGTATTTCCCCAGTCTGAAGCTGCAACAGGATGAGACTGTATTTTGGCACCAGCAGATTGCAATGCAACTCGAATACTTTTAGCGCATTTACTTGTACTGGATTGACGAGTAATACTCTTTAATTTATTGGTGAAAGTATCAAGGTCAAAATAATCTGAAACCATACCTCGGACACCATCGAATGGGCCTGAGTGGGGAGTAGAAGACTCTACAATAACCTGTGGCTGAGGCGTAGAATGTAAATAAGACGTATCAGAAAGAGAATAATCGTAAAGCATTTAGAACATAAGATAACTTAAGACGGCAGTATAAATAACACAATTATCTTATAAATAACACGAATGTAATATTTTGAAATATTATTACATTACAGTTAATCAAAGTTTTCTATTTTTAAAGGGAAGAAGCCAAACTAGAAATCTTGATGTAAATTAGATTGAAAATTAACTTTCTAGTATCCTATTGAATCTTGTAAGAATGACTATTTTCCAGATATAAATAAAATTTTTGGTTAAAATGTGAGCTTTTGTGATAAGTTGTTATATAAATTACTTGTTGTTTTAGAGGTGTAAATGTAAACTTCGTCACAGTTAAAGAACTTTTAAGTTTATTGCCCATACTCAATGTATGGGTATTTTTTTTGAAAGTTGAATGAGTGGGTTTAAATTTTAATTTTTAAAGAAAGAACATGATTAAGTAGTCATTTTTATTTGATCTAAACTTTTAATATAGTGAAAATTATGGAAAGAATTCATACAGAACAGTCACTAAGCCTTTACCTGACAGAATCTTATAAGGGCGTAACTAAGACTAATTTGAACATCCTGCCGGGTAGCCAAGAAAGTTTTTTGCTCAATGAACTGTATGAAAAATCTAAAAAATTCGAGGACGAACTTAAAGCTGAAGAGAATGAAGTAGTAAAGTTCCAAAAGAAAATGATCATTTTAATCTGGGCTTTTTTCATCATCATCGGGCTTCTTGTGACGTTAAGCTATTAGATTAAAAATTATAAATAAGTGTAGAAATTCACAATTTTCATTAAAGTAATTTTAAAATATCATCACAGTTTGATTGTCTGTCTCTATAAAGTTGCGTCCAGAAAAAGTAAGCAATTTTTACCTATCTAAATTATTTATTTACTTTTAATAAGACTGCTTAAACTGGTGTTAATTGTAATAAAAAAGGCCCTGTTGGGCCTTTTTTATTACATATATTTAAGACTGTTTAATTTTTTCTTCAGCAAGGAAGAACCAGGTATCCAAAACAGAGTCCGGATTAAGTGAAACCGACTCGATACCCTGTTCCATTAACCATTTCGCCAGATCTGGATGGTCGGAGGGGCCCTGACCACAAATCCCTACATATTTGCCTGCTTTACGACAAGCATGAATAGCCATAGACAATAGGGCTTTAACTGCTGGGTCACGTTCATCAAACAGGTGGGAAACAATACCAGAGTCACGGTCCAGACCAAGAGTAAGCTGTGTTAAATCATTAGAACCGATAGAGAAGCCATCAAAATGTTCAAGGAACTGCTCAGCCAAAAGTGCATTGGTTGGTAATTCACACATCATGATTACTTTAAGGCCATTCTCACCACGTTTAAGTCCATTCTGAGCTAGTAGTTCAATAACACGTTTTGCTTCAGTAACAGTGCGTACAAATGGAATCATGATCTGGATGTTAGTCAGACCCATTTCATCACGTGCTTTCTTAAGTGCACGGCATTCCAGCTCAAAACAGTCACGGAAGTTGTCAGAAACATAGCGGCTTGCACCACGGAAGCCCAGCATCGGGTTTTCTTCTTCCGGTTCATATAATTTGCCACCAATCAGGTTGGCATATTCATTTGACTTGAAGTCGGACATACGGACAATAACAGGCTTGTCTGCAAATGCAGCTGCAAGTGTTGCAATTCCTTCGACCAGTTTTTCTATATAGAATTCAACTGGAGAAGAATAGCCTGCTGTGCGTGCCATAACTGCTGCGCGGGTTTCACGTGGCAGGCTGTCGATATTAAGCAGGGCTTTAGGGTGCACACCAATCATGCGGTTAATGATAAACTCTAGGCGAGCAAGACCAATTCCTTCATTTGGCATTTGTGCAAAATCAAAGGCACGGTCTGGGTTACCCACATTCATCATAATCTTGAATGGAAGCTTCGGCATAGATTCGATTGAGTTGCGCTGGACTTCAAAGTCGAGTGCACCTTCATAGATGAAGCCAGTATCACCTTCAGCACATGAGACGGTAACTTCCTGACCATCTGCCAGTACTTCAGTCGCATTGCCGCAACCTACAATGGCAGGAACACCAAGTTCACGTGCAATAATTGCTGCGTGACAGGTACGCCCACCACGGTTGGTAATAATGGCAGCAGCACGTTTCATGACTGGTTCCCAGTCAGGATCAGTCATATCTGATACCAGAACATCGCCTTCTTGTACTTTGTCCATTTCTTTTATGGAAGTTACAATACGAACTTTACCTGAACCGATACGCTGGCCAATAGAGCGGCCTTCACAGATCACGCTACCACGCTGTTTTAGCAGATAACGTTCCATTGTGCCCACATCTTGACGGCTTTTCACGGTTTCAGGACGTGCCTGAACAATATAAAGCTGGCCATCATCGCCATCTTTTGCCCATTCAATATCCATTGGTGAGCCATAATGCTCTTCAATGATAAGGGCCTGTTTAGCCAGTTCATGTAATTCATGATCATTCAGTGCAAACTGCTGGCGTTCCTGTTTTTCAACATCGACCACAACCACTGACTTACCGGCAGAACCTTCATCACCATAAATCATTTTCTGGTGCTTGGAGCCAAGGTTGCGACGTAAGACCGCGTGCTTACCGCCTGTTAATAAAGGTTTAGACAGATAAAATTCATCAGGGTTTACTGCACCCTGAACAACCATTTCGCCTAATCCATAAGAAGCAGTGATAAATACAACATCACGGAAACCAGATTCGGTATCAAGTGTAAACATTACACCTGCAGCACCTGTCTCTGAGCGAACCATACGTTGAATACCAGCAGAGAGCGCAACTAAGCTGTGTTCAAAACCTTGGTGCACACGATAAGCAATGGCGCGATCATTAAAGAGAGAAGCAAAAACTTCCTTGATAGCAATCAGCACATTGTCAATACCACGAATATTCAGGAAGGTTTCCTGCTGGCCTGCAAATGATGCATCTGGTAAATCTTCGGCAGTCGCAGAAGAACGAACGGCAACCGCGATATCAGGGTTGCCGTTTGAGAGAGCTGCAAAAGCTTCACGAACTTCTTTTTCTAATTCTGCAGTAAGTGGAGTGTCAACAATCCATTGACGAATTTTAGCTCCGGTTTCGGCCAGCGCATTAACATCATCAACATTTAATTGAGCAAGTTCAGCTTGAATCTTGGCGTTCAGGCCGCTCTGTTCGAGAAATTCACGATAGGCAGCAGCAGTTGTAGCAAAACCACCAGGTACCGATACACCAGCATTGGATAAATGGCTGATCATTTCACCCAAAGATGAGTTTTTCCCACCCACGAGTTCAACGTCGTGTTTCCCTAGTTTTTCCAGACCGATTACGCGCGCTTCCAAAGTTGTTACTCCACTTTTGCTGTATTAATCACTATCTTGGCATGAAATTATCTTAAAGCGCTTAGGTTTTTGATTTTACTAAGCGACAGTCATGTAAGATCGGTTTACTATAAAGATTATATAGTACTAAGACAAATGTTTGAGGAGAATTTTAATGACAGAAGGTAAACAAATTAAGCGGAGTGTGTTTTTTATTTCTGATGGCACTGCGATCACCGCTGAAACCTTAGGTCACTCCTTATTAGCCCAGTTTCCGCATGTTGATTTTGATATACACATCATCCCTTATATCACTACTGAAGAAGCTGCAACCAAAGTCGTCGAAGAAATTAATACCCGTGCAGATCGGGAAGGCGAGCAGCCTTTGGTATTTGATACGCTAGTTGACCCTAACGTACGTGATATTATTAATACGGCTAATGCAGTAAATCTGGACGTATTTGAGGGCCTTATCAGTAAGCTTTCCGATGTACTTGGCACACCTCCAACGACTTTGGTCGGGCAAACGCACGCTGTAACAGATTCTGAATCTTATAAAGCGCGTATTGATGCAGTACATTTTGCCTTAGATAATGATGATGGAGCACGTACCCGTCATTATGATAAAGCTGATCTCATTTTAATTGGAGTTTCCCGTTCAGGGAAAACACCTACTTCAATTTACCTGTCGCTCCAGTTTGGTATCAGGGTAGCAAACTATCCATTGACTGAAGAAGATCTGGACGATAACCGCTTACCAGCAGTACTTAAAGCACATAAGCATAAATTATTTGGATTGATGATTGATGCAGAGCGGCTAGTTGCCATTCGTACTGAACGTAAGGCTAATAGCCGCTATGCAAGTTTTAGCCAGTGCCAGATGGAATTACGTGCGGTAGAGGGAATTTATATTTCTGAAGGAATTAAATACCTGAATGTCTCAGAAATGTCGATTGAAGAAATTTCTACCCGTATTTTACAGATGACTGGACTTAAACGCCGTATTGGATAAATGTGTTACACAGCAGTATGACAGAACTCATACTGCTATTTTGTATAAAGACTTTTAGCTTGTTAAAATGTAAATTATCAAAGTGAGCAGCAATGTTAAAGAAAATTTTACTCGCAAGTTTACTGAGCCTTTCTTTTTCAAGTTACGCACAAACTCTGAGTCAATTTGAAAGTGGATTGCTCAAGCAGTATCAGCAAACTGAAATAAATAGCCGTATAGATGCAGATCAGTATAATCAGCAAATAGCCGAAGCTATACAGAAACAGTTGCTCAGCAATCCTGCAAGCTTTAATTATTCGTTTAAACAGCTGGTTGATGCAGGTAAATTGTCTATTAATTATAGTCCTGACAAAAAATTAAAATTTTATAGTTTTGATATTTCATCGGGTGGCACCATGCGTGAATTTGAGACTTGGGTACAGATCAATTCAGGAAAGCGTATTATGACCCAGCAAGTACCAACTGCCAGCCTGGTTCAGAATGCCTATCAAACAAACTTTAAAAATATGACTGTCTATTTAGTGCGTGATATCGTCATTGGAAGCAGTCGTGAAGGTGCTTATAGTATTCAGGCGTTGCAACTTTCTCGGCAAAAACTTCGTCCTATACAAATCTTCGAGACAAAAACTAAAAAGTTAAGTGAGATTACCGTCGAGTATGATCGTGCGAATTTCCCTGAAAATCAGCCAGCATTTGAAGATTACCAACAGCTACCGCAGCAATTTATTCGGGTATCAAAAGACCTGAAGTATATTGATATCCGTGTCATTCAGGCATCCGGGAAATTGACTTCACAATATTTGCGCTATATTAAGGCTGCAACGGCTTACCATTATCAGGGTACAGTGCAGTAAAAATCTTCTGGGTAAAAAAAGAGGCCTTGATTGCCTCTTTTTTATTTATTTTGATTTTAAACATAAGTGGTAATAATTACATCTATTAGATGTTCGACACCTTCCATACTCTGTATAGAATCGGCATTAATTCTGACCACAGGCCAGGTGATCAGTTTACAGTTATCGCGTTGCAGGGCTATGTAGTAATTATCCGATTTAAAAAACTTTTTATTTTCTGCACCTGTATTTGGTGTCAATTGGCGTCTTAACCAGGTTTCTTTAACTTGGGCCTCAAGATGGCGGATAGCCAGCAGACTTTTAATGCGATTATTAAATAAGCGGCGATTTTTGATAATTAACGGATGAGAAATCAGTTTGTGAATATGACTCTGGGTCTTAGGCAAGATAAAATGGGGAGTAATCTGGAAAACTTTAACAAACTGTGCTTTTTGACAGATATTTTCCAGCTTGCTAACAGTAGCCTGATCGGCACCAATAATTGCAACTTTCAAATCGCTTAAATCATACTGGTCAATATGCTCTGATGGAATAAGCTGGCCACGGAAATTCTCAAAGTCCCTGGCAGTATTCTGAAAAATAACCGGTTTATGCGGGTCCTTGGATTTAGTATTCATTTTATGCCTCAATTTTTATTGTTAGGATGCAGCTTTTGGTTCTGAAGTTAATTCATATATCCAAGAAGGAATCCGAGGTAAAGCCTTTTCTGGAAGCTTGTCAGTCATACTCACCATTGCATCAACGGGAATATGAAAAAATTTCCTGTCTCGGTTAATGACATTTTTAGCATGCCAGTTAATAATTTGGAACCATGGATTACGTCGTCCTTGTTGTGTACGTCCGCCGATTCGAGTGAATTTATTCATTGCCTGATACAGGTTATCTTCAGGTAAGCCCAGTTTAACAATATTGTCGCGCATTTTATTGATCAGGGGTAAGTAGGCTAAAATGCCCAGTACTAAACGTGGATCAACGATGCGAGCTGCCATCTGGCCTAGCTGAATCAGATTTTTATGCATTCCCTGCTGCTCCATGACACTGAAACCTACACCTAGATGCCGTGCTTCATCCGCATTAATCAGCTCAAATGCCTGATGACAGACCGGATCATCTACCGTATCAAGTAAAAATTTACACAATGCACCATCCAGAGCGACTTCAAGCATTGGGATAACTGCACCAAGAATATAAAAGGGCATATCATCGGCATAGGTATCGAGCCATTCAATAATCAGGCGCAAATTCTTGTTGGGTTTGGGGATATCGTTCTCAAGCATTCCCCAGCGTTTCATCAGTGCCATTTCTGCATTCGCATGGCGCTGTTCTTCAGCATGGAAAATGGCATACATTTCACGCAAGGTTGCATTAGGTGCTTTTTTTGACATGGCTGAAAATGCCCGTGCACCCACATGCTCGATCCACATCAGATCAGCCATAAAGTCTTTTAGTTTTGGCCATTGTTCTGCGGTAATTTTTTCCCGACCTGGCGCATTCCAGTCAATATCGGATAAACACCACTGAGTACTTTTGACCTTTTGCAGCATTTTTTCCAGATCGATAGTGGCCATAGCTGTCTTCCTGTATTTTCTATTTTTTAATAGTGTAAGAAGCTGTAACACTAAAAGAGTAGGCAGAAATGCTTAAATTTGGTGGACAAAAAAGTTAGTGAAGTAAGGTATTGATTGTTGAATAATTTTTTAACTAAATTATTGATAATAAAAGAAAGGCTTGTCATTTTAGGACAAGCCTTATCTTTAAATAGAATCTCATTAGGCAGAATGCTTAAGATCCATCAGTAAGCTAAACGTTTCAAGCCGTTTTTGAGTCTCATAAATATCACAGGTAAAAATAAACTCATCAACTTCGTAATCATGCAGCAACTGTTCTAAGCCGGCTTTAACAGTAGCAGGGGAGCCAATCTGGCCCATTGCATAAAAGTTACGTACAGAGAGCTGTTCAGCTGGTGACCACAAGCCATCCATACTTTCTACAGGTGGTTTAAGTTTTAGGCTCTGACCACGAATAAGCCCTAGAACACGCTGATAGGCACTGGTAGCCAGATAGTTTGCTTCTTCATCTGTAGGTGCAACGACGACCGGTACGCCCATAGAAACATAAGGTTTTTCAAGATACTCGGAGGGTTCAAAATTTTCTCTATAGAGCTGAATGGCCTGACCAAGCATACGCGGTGCAAAATGAGAAGCAAAAGAGTAGGGTAGCCCGAGCCTTGCTGCCAGCTGTGCACTGAACAGGCTAGAACCTAATAGCCACACAGGTACATGCGTTCCCTGTCCTGGTGTTGCCATAATTCTTTGTCCGGGTTGAGGTTCTTTAAAGTAGTGCAGGATTTCCTGTACATCCTGTGGAAACTGGTCTTCAGTTTCCTGCCGACCACGACGTAGAGCACGCATAGTTACCTGATCTGTGCCTGGAGCACGGCCCAGACCCAATTCAACCCGATCCGGATACAAGGTCGCTAGAGTACCAAACTGTTCAGCAACGACCAGAGGTGCATGGTTAGGCAACATAATTCCACCTGAACCGACGCGTAAATGCTCTGTATTGGCCAAGAGATATCCGAGCAGAACAGCAGTTGCCGAACTGGCAATCCCGTCCATATTATGATGTTCAGCCAACCATAAACGCTCATAGCCTAGCTTTTCAGCATGTTGGGCTAATTCAAGAGAATGTTCGAGGGAGAAGCGAACGGTCTTGTCATCACGGACAGGAACCAATTCCAGAATAGAAAATCGAGTGTTGGCAAGATTAGGCATTATGATTCCAGATTAAGACAATTACTGAAAAGCATACGACTTTAAACAGGTTTTGTATATCGATAAAAAACGATATAAATACAAAAATAAAAAAAGCATCCGAAGATGCTTAAAGAGATAACTGGGAAATTAATTAATAACGTTTACCATTTTTATAATGACCTAAATGGCGGCCATTATCAGTATAGCGGTTGTTGTTGTAGCGGTAATCATTGTAACGATAACGATTTGAGCTATAACGACGCTCATCCCGGTCATCATAACGACGGTCTTCACTTACACGCTGGCCTAATACTGAGCCGCCGGCAGAACCTAGCGCCGCACCAATATAACCACCATTTGTACCGCCCATATTCTTCCCAACGCTATAACCTGCTCCGGCACCTAGGGCACCTCCAATAATTGCGCCATTACGGTCGCGCTTATTGCTGGAAACCGCAGCACCTGCACCGCCACCTACAGCTGAGCCAATCATTGCTCCTGTTTGTCCACCCATGTGCTGCCCAATTGCGGCACCTACTACACCGCCTAAAGCGGATGTAATTGCAGTATTGGTTGCATTACCTGCATTACCTGCTGTCATACCCATGGCTGAGGTTGCTACAACAGCGATCATTAGAATTTTATAGTTCATGAGTACACCTGTAAATATATCTGAATCTGATTTCTATAGATCAAAATTAATAGTGCAAACCTGACTCAGCATGAAGATAACGTTATGAAATTGTATTTTGCTTATCCTTAATTTATCCGTAATTGTGCATACCCGTCTTATGCATTAAAAAAGCACCCGAAGGTGCTTGAATCTTGACTGCTATTATTAACGGTGACGACGGTATTTTTTATTCCATTGACGAGAGTTATAATAACGGCGGTCATCGTCTTTATCTTTAGCGATTTTATTGCCTAAAGCTGCGCCTCCGGCTGCTCCCAGTGCGGAACCGATCAGGCCACCAGTTGAACCACCCATCTGTTTACCCAGGGCATAACCACCTACACCACCTACACCACCACCAATCGCAGATTCAGTACGGTTACGTTTATTACTCGCTACAGCTGCACCACCTGCACCACCTAGTGCCGAACCAATCATTGCACCAGTGTTACCACCCATATTTCTACCTAATGCTGTGCCTGCTACACTTCCGAGCGCACTTGCTGCTGCAACACGAGTGGTGTTGTCTGCATATGCATTTACAGTCATCATTGATGTAGTTGCTAAGGCTGCACTTAATAAAACTGTATTTAATTTCATTTTGTTCTCCATGTGCTCAGAACTTTTGAGGCTTATGCTTTCGTTGTGAGAAATGTAACAAAACGATTCGTACTAAATATGGAGAGCTGTCTCTGTATTTATAGTGTTTGGTTTCAGCTTTGTATGCTTTCTATTAAAAACGTCTAAAATCACGGCAAATAACTAGATTTTTAAAGCAAATATGGATGAATTCTGAAGATTAGCCTCCATATCTCTAAAAAATTTATAGAGGCAAAGTGTTACCTGCCAATAATGATGTCTTTTAAAAGTCAGAATCGGTACACTATGCGCAATTTTCTGATATGGCAGACTGTTTGATCGCTTTTAACAGTCGAATGCTGTTTGACTTGAGACATATTAAAAGATGAAAGAATCGCTACGTTTACGCCTTGATCAGTTATCTGACCGTTATGAAGAGCTGACCGCACTGCTGGCAGATGCTGAAGTTATTTCTGATAATAAACGCTTTCGCAAGCTGTCCCGGGAACATAGTGATCTAACTGAAATTACCGAAGTTTGGGCCAAATATCGTCAAGCTGAAGCAGATATTGAAACAGCTGAAGCCATGCTTTCTGACCCTGACTTTAAAGAAATGGCTCAGGAAGAAATTAGAGAGAACCGGGCCCTGATAGAGTCACTTGAAAGTCAGCTTAATATTCTGATGATTCCAAAAGACCCAAATGATGCCAATGCCGCATATCTGGAAATTCGTGCTGGAACAGGCGGTGATGAGGCGGCAATTTTCTCTGGTGATCTGTTCCGTATGTATAGTAAATATGCGGAATCATGTGGATGGCGGCTCGAAATTCTCTCTGAGAATGAAGGCGAACATGGCGGTTATAAAGAAATAATCTGTCGTGTCGATGGTGATGGTGTTTATGGCCGCATGAAATTTGAAAGCGGTGCACATCGAGTACAGCGTGTACCAGCCACAGAATCCCAGGGGCGGGTACACACTTCAGCATGTACTGTAGCGATACTTCCTGAAGTAGATGTGGATACCACAGTAGACATCAATCCGGTTGATTTACGTATTGATACTTATCGTGCATCAGGTGCCGGCGGTCAGCACATTAATAAAACGGACTCAGCTGTACGTATTACCCATATTCCTACCGGCACAGTAGTTGAATGTCAGGAAGAGCGTTCGCAGCACAAGAATAAAGCCAAAGCGATGTCACTTCTGGTTTCACGTTTAGAGAATGCTAAACGTGCTGCACAAGAATCTGCCACTTCTGAAATGCGCCGTGATCTGGTGGGTTCGGGCGACCGCTCTGAACGTATTCGTACCTATAACTATCCGCAGGGACGGATGACTGATCATCGTATTAATCTCACATTGTATAAGCTAGATGCCATTATGGAAGGTGATCTAAATGAGCTTTTAGATAGCTTGCATCGTGAATATCAGGCTGATCAGCTGGCAATGCTGGCACAGGAAAATGGCGGCTAATGAAACTTAGTGAGGCCTTGACAATTCGGGGCATACCAGACAGCTATGAACGTCAGGAAAATATCTGGCTACTTGAACATATTCTAAATATAAAAATGTTTGAGTTCAGGTTCCGTCAGGATAAAGAGCTGACGGCCGAGCAGCAGCATGCTTATCTGGCTGCATTGGCTCGACTGGAAGCCGGCGAACCTCTCGCATATATTCTTGGTTCACAGCCATTCTGGACACTTGATCTGAAAGTGACCCGAGATACACTGGTACCACGGCCAGATACTGAAGTACTGGTCGAAACTGTTTTGACGCTGGACTTGCCTGAAGAAACCAAGATGGTGGATTTAGGCACAGGTACAGGTGCCATCGCTCTGGCGCTAGCCTCAGAAAAACCTCACTGGTCGGTTCTGGCTACTGATGTTTATATGCCCACCCTTACAGTTGCCCGTGAAAATGCAGACAAACATGGTTTACAGCAGGTAGAGTTTGCTTGTGGAGCCTGGTTTGCAGCATTGAACCAGTTACCTGAGCCTATATTTGATTTAATCGTATCCAACCCACCCTATATCGATGCAGAAGATCGGCATATGAAAGATCTGGCCACAGAGCCGGTACGGGCTCTCGTTGCGCTTAAGCAAGGTCTGGCTGATTTGGAGACGATTATTGAGCAGGGTAAAAGCTGGTTAAGACCAGAAGGCTGGATTGTACTGGAGCATGGGTATGAACAAGCAAAAGCCGTACGCTCTTTCTTTGAGAATAAAGGGTTTGAGTCGGTTCGTACTGTAAAAGACTATAGTGGCAATGATCGAGTTACATTGGGTCAGCTAATCTGATCGAAACTTATTTATATCGGGGCTTCATTAGGAGCCTTTTATTTACTGGTCATAATTTTGCTAACCTAAGCCTTAGCTTTCTATAAATTTCATCAAGTGGCCTGTTGTTTTTCCGGTATCCTGAGCAGGATAATTACGAAAATTACAGTAGCGGGAAACAATATTTAACGCCATCTCTCAGCCGATAAAAAGTATTGCCATTCTATTTTAACTATTTAAAGCTGTTTTAAGTAGATGACAGAAACTAAAAGAGATTTATATAATTAATAGATAATTAAAGTTATCCCGCTAGCTATAAAAGAAATTTCTTCGCTGACCACAGACTGTTTTTATGGTCATTCTCTTTAAAGTGCAAGTTAGAGCTTGCTCCGATTCTGCCGATAAGTACCCGGACTGACCCCTGTCCACTTCTTGAAGGCACGGTGAAAAGCACTGGCATCATGAAAGTCGAGTTGTTCACTAATATCTTGTAATGAAAGATCAGTATGGGTCAGATATTCAATGGCTATATCACGACGGATATCATTTTTTAGCTGCTGATAGCTTACACCTTCATATTTTAAACGTCGATGCATAGTGGTTTCTGACAGATTAAAGCGAGCAGCAATGTCGGTAAGTTCCGGCCACTCTGCTGGTATAAGCTTACTTAAGTATTTACGAATACTAAAGCTTAAGGAATCAGGATTTTTATAACGAACCAGAAGATTCTGGGGAGTATGCTTTAAAAAATCGTACCAGGCATTTTTATCTTTCTTAATTTTTATTTCAAGATAATGCCGGCTAAACTCAATCCGGTTTTGAGAAGCGCCATAGTAGATTTTTTCACAGAACCGAACCCGATAATCCTGATCATCTAGAGGCTGCATGCACCGCAGTTCAATTTTATCCAATATCACACGCTGGCCACTCAACCAGCATATTAAGCCATGTACCAGCATCAGATAAGTCGCGTAACTGAACATCCGTTTGACTGGACCTTGATCATGCAGCACCAGAAAAGCTTTATCTTGTTCAAGCTGAAGCTCAGCCTGTAAATCATCCAGTATAAAGTTCAGAAACTTCAGCATATCCTGAACTGCTTTTTCAAGTGTCTCTGCCTGTAGCAGCATTTTACTGAGTAACTGGTAACTACCACGACGCATGGGATGGCTATCCATCCCGAAGAACTCATCATTCATGTGATCAGCCAGTTCAGTCCAGAGACAGGCATATGCTGAAACCGGAATACGTGCTTTGGCTGAGTGCAGAATTTCAGGTGCTATTTCTGCTTTTTGCAGAATGAGCCGGGTATCAAGTCCACGGCTATAGGCCACCATCAAGGCTTCATGAACCAGACTGACGGATATTGTTCCTTTGCTTTCTTCTAAATCTGTCCGGTCCATTATATTTTCACTTGATCCCATCATGAATAATTGTTTGTAGAGCAGTTGGCCAGATTGCCCAAAACTGGCATCGCAATTGCACAATTTGGAAATTGTACTGTAAATAGAGAGCCATTACCCTGCATTTAACTAAACGTTTTATTTGAAAAATATCGACAGCCGGATCGAAAAATATGAAAACTCAGGGAAAAGTATTTGTTATTACGGGTGGTGCTTCAGGCTTGGGCGCTGCCTCAGCACGACAATTGACCGGACAGGGTGCGCAAGTAATTCTGGTCGACATGAATCAGGATGCTGGTGAGCAGATGGTTCAGGAGCTGGGACCAAAAGCCCAGTTTGTAAAACTTGATGTTACAGATGAAATCGCTGTCCAGCAGCTTTTTATCAATATCTCACAACAGTTTGGTGCATTGCACGGCTTAATCAACTGTGCCGGGATTGCACCTTCAGCCAAAATACTGGGGAAAAATGGGCTACATGAGCTCGCTCTATTTCAACGTGCTCTGGACATCAATGTAACTGGTAGTTTTAACATGCTGCGCTTTGCAGCTGAGTTAATGTCCAGAAACTCTATTGAAGAAGGGGAGGAAGAGCGCGGTATTATCATTAATACGGCATCTGTAGCGGCATTTGAAGGACAGATCGGGCAGGCTGCATATTCGGCCTCTAAAGGTGCTGTGGTGGCTATGACCTTGCCGCTGGCCCGTGAATTGGCACAACACGCTATTCGGGTCATGACTATTGCGCCAGGTATCATGGAGACTCCAATGCTACAAGGCCTGCCAGAGAAAGTGCAGGAAGCATTAGGACAAATGGTACCGTTTCCACCACGATTAGCTAAACCCGCAGAGTTTGCCAAACTGGTTGCTCATATTGTTGAAAATACCTATTTGAATGGGGAAGTAATTCGTCTGGACGGTGCAATCCGTATGGCTGCCAAATAATACAAGGAAGTAAGCTGATGATTTTAACTGCCGAGCAACGTATGGTTCAGGACATGCTTCGTGATTATTCACAGCAAAAACTGAAACCCACTGCTGCCCACCGTGATAAAACGCATGAATTTCCTGCTCAGGAACTTAAAGAGCTGGCTGAGCTGGGTGCTTTTGGTATGGCGATACCAGTTGAATGGGGTGGAGCTGGACTTGACTATATTTCACTGGTGCTTGCTCTAGAGGAAATAGCGGCAGGTGATGGTGCAATTTCAACCATCATTAGCGTACAGAATTCATTGCCTTGTGGTATTACCTATGCATATGGCACTGAGGCACAAAAGCAGGAGTATCTGACCCGCTTTGCCTCAGGTGAATGGCTGGGCTGCTTTTGTCTGACTGAACCGCATGTTGGTTCAGATGCAAGTGCTATCAGTTGCCGTGCTGAACGTGACGGTGATGAATGGGTCATTAATGGCACCAAGCAGTTTATTACCTCAGGTAAACATGCACAGGTTGCGCTGGTTTTTGCAGTTACAGATAAAACCGCAGGCAAAAAAGGTATCTCGTGCTTTTTAGTACCGACTCATACACCTGGTTATGTGGTCGCAAATATTGAAGATAAAATGGGACAGCATGCCTCAGATACGGCCACAATTATTTTTGAAAACTGCAGGATTCCTGCGGAAAATTTGCTGGGTAAGGAAGGAGAAGGTTACAAGATTGCACTTTCAAATCTGGAAGCAGGCCGTATAGGAATTGCAGCGCAATCTGTAGGAATGGCGCGTGCTGCTTTAGACGCTGCTGTACAGTATGCGAATGAACGTAAGGCTTTTGGTGTAGAAATTGTGCAGCATCAGGCAGTGGCTTTTCGTCTAGCAGATATGGCTACACAAATTGAAGCAGCCCGGCAGCTGGTTTTTCATGCAGCTAGTCTGAAAGATGCTGGTCTGCCTTGTTTGAAAGAAGCCTCAATGGCAAAACTGTTTGCTTCTACCATGGCAGAGCGGGTCTGTTCAGATTCTATACAAATTCATGGGGGCTATGGCTATGTAACTGATTTTCCGGTCGAGCGTATCTATCGGGATGTTCGGGTTAGCCAGATTTATGAAGGTGCATCAGATATTCAGAGACTGGTGATTGCACGCGAAGTCACGAAAATCTGAAACTCCACCTCTTTTTAGATTGAAAACTATCATGATCAGCCTGGATAATTTGAGTCATAGGCTGAATATGGCAGCTTATTTGACAGTTTTGGAAATTGTCACCAAAACCTACAAGCTTTATTTTAAGTAAATCAAATTTATATAGAAGCTGAAGTCTCAAAAACTGAAGCAGTGACATAACAATAAAAATAGGGCTATGGCGGATCACAAGTGATCTGTGGCCTTACAGGAACAAGAGGTCATCGGGATGAAGACACTAGAACAGGCATATCAGGATTTTGATCTGCAACAGGTAATTCAGCAACAACTTCTTGGTACGCCTGAAGCTGTCAACGCCTATGTAGAGTGTTGTGAGCGTCATACGGGTTCTAACCGTATTGCCTTGTACTGGCAAGGTAAAGACGGCCAACAGGCCGAGTACAGTTTTGATCAGCTGGCTCAGGCGTCAGGCCAATTGGCAAATTATTTCAAATCATTAAATATTCAGCCGGGAGACTGTGTTGCAGGGCTAATGCCAAGAACAGTGGAATTACTGATTACAATTTTAGCCACATGGCGTATTGGGGCAGTCTATCAGCCACTATTTACTGCATTTGAATCTAAAGCAATTGAGCACAGATTAACCACAGCCAATACCCGTCTGGTAGTGACTCATCACGAACAGCGAACCAAACTAAATGGAATTAGTATTCCATCAATTCTTACAGTCAATCTTGAAGAATACTCTGTGCCTCATCTGGAGAATGAAAGAGATTTTTGGCAAATACTCAAGCAGTATCCTGAAAACTTTCCAGCGACTATGCGCAGCTTTGAAGATGATTTCCTGATGATGTTTACCTCAGGTACGACCGGTCTGGCCAAGTCTGTGCCGGTTCCGCTAAAAGCAATGGTAGCGTTCAAAGGTTATATGCAGCATGCCGTCGATTTGCAAGAACAGGATTCATTCTGGAATCTTGCTGATCCGGGCTGGGCCTATGGACTGTATTATGGTGTTACAGGTCCATTAAGCCTAGGTCATAGTATTATTATGGATGAGCGAGGTTTTACGGTAGATCATGCATTGGAAGTCATTCGCAAGTATCGGGTCAGTAACCTGACTGGATCGCCTACTGCATTTCGCATGTTTTTTGGATTCAAACACAAATTTGACGAGAAAATCAGTGAGCATCTACGTGTAGTTAGCAGTGCTGGTGAGCCTTTAACACCAGAAGTCATTCACTGGTTTAAAGATAGTTTGGGGGTCAATATTTACGATCAATACGGCCAAACTGAACTGGGCATGGTAATTGCCAATCATCATGCCCTGGAGCATCCTAAAAAGGTGGGTTCTGCTGGTTATGCCATACCCGGGCACCGTTTTGTAGTATTGGACTCGCAACATCAGGAACTGGGTGAGGGCGGTATTGGAATTTTGGGACTTGACTGCGAGCAGTCTCCCTTATTCTGGTTTAAGGGGTATGACGGGCATAACCGTAAAGCCTTTGCCGGAAAATATTATTTGACAGGCGATACAGTCAAGCTAAATGAATTGGGTGGAATCGATTTTATTGGACGTGCTGACGATGTAATTACTACATCAGGTTATCGGGTAGGTCCGTTTGATGTAGAAAGTACCCTGCTTGAGTGCGAAGAGGTACTCGAATCTGCGGTGGTGGGTAAACCTGATCCTGAACGCACTGAAATTGTCAAAGCATTCGTAGTACTTAAAGATCAGTATATGGCTTCTGAGCTACTTAAAGATAAATTACAAACCTATGTGCGTTCGCGTTTATCTAAACATGCTTATCCTAAAGAAATCGAATTTGTAAGTCAGCTACCAAAAACATCGAGTGGTAAAATACAGCGCAACCTGTTAAAACAGAAAGAAATTTCTCAAATGGAAAAGAGAAAGTGGGTTAAGGCATAAGATATTAAAAAAGCACCTATTCAGGTGCTTTTTATACATTGAGACTGATTAAATTTTGTATCCTCAATGCTCTACATGGTTACAGGTCAAGACGCTTATGTTCAGAGTCAGGCTCCTCTGTCTTACCGGTAATGTTACCTTTTAAGACTTTTAAAAGATGTGTAACCTTATTGTCAGTGACATTCCAGTATTCTGCACTAACTGCCTTGGCAACCAGCACGCGCACACTTGGGTCATCTTTGCCATTAAACCAGTTTTCTGCCCATGGGTTCCATAACTTATCAATTAAAGCTCGATCTGTACTGATTTCTCCATGTGCACTGATGGATACATAAATATCATCAGAGGGTTTGGAAAAAGCCAATCCAAGCTGATTACGGCCTGCCTCAACCGCCTGCACAATATCATTGGTATCTTTTAAAATAAAATAGACATTCTGGTCTTCATCCATACGTTCTGAGTTCAGCATAGTCATTGGCTGAGCATGAATTTCATGAGTTTCAGTCTGATGACTGATCATTGCAAAACGTACATCTTTAATAAGTTCCCATAATTTTTCACGATTTTCATGTTCTGTCATAACGATTCTCCTAATGTTAAGGTTTTCTTTAATTTAAATGATTTAATCTTGAGAACCTGTTCAGATTAAAACGATTTTTAGGAAAATAAGTCGTTGTCTCACTTAACTTATACATTTCAACAATGAAAGAACTCATCAATAAACAGAAAGTACATAACTAGAGTCTGAGAAGCTTTTAGATGGGGAAATTATGGTTAACATAACGATCTATATTCTGGGAGCTGTTATAGCTTTACTATAAAATCAGCAGTTAAAACTATGAAAGATTCAGGATAGAATTACACACGCCGCAGAGCAGTCAGGGAAATGTAAGGTGATAAAACAAGATAACTGTCAGGAACTGAGTGATAATGAAATGCACTTGTACAGCCGCCAGATTTTACTCGATGGCTGGGATATTGACGCGCAGGAAAAACTCAAGCTGGCAAATGTCCTGATTGTTGGGGCAGGCGGGATCGGTTGCACCTCTGCCGAGTTGCTGGCACGGGCAGGCGTAGGTAAAATTACCGTAATTGATGCTGACACCGTGGAAATCAGTAATTTGCAGCGACAGACTGCTTTTTTGCCACAAGATGTCGGTTTTTATAAGGCTGAAATACTGGCGAAACGTTTAAAAGAGATCAATCCCTATATTCTGGTAGAACATGTTAATCAACGGCTTGATGCAGAAAATATAGTTGATTTAATTGCCAGACAGGACTTGGTTCTGGACGGATGCGATAATTTCTCTACTCGCTATCTGGTAAACCAAGTGTGTTATATACAACAGGTTCCTTTATTGAGTGCTTCAGCCATTGGCTTTCAAGGCCAGCTTTTTATGGTAGAAGGTAACTCTGCCTGTTATGAATGTATTTTTCCTAAAGGCCAGCATACGGATGAAAGTTTGCGCTGTGCTGATTCGGGAGTCTTGGCCACTACACCGGTAATGATGGCGTCATTACAAGCGCATCATGCTTTATTATATTTAGGTTTAAATCTTTTACCATTACGAGAAAAACTTTTACTCTGGGATGGTTTGAGTATGAAACAACGTATACTTAAATTTGAAAACGATACAAATTGTTCAGCCTGTCGAGCAAAAAGCCCTTTAAACTAGGGTGTATTTGTTAAAATCTCTCTCATTATTCTTGTATTTATAAGCTATGAAAAAAAATATATGGTTTGAAAGCATGCGGTCTGTAGCCCGTATAGGTGAAACTGCAGTAATCGCAGCCAAGACAGGCATTAAATATGCCACCGCGGCTGAAAAGCCCAATAATGCTAAAATGATGCGTGAAACTTTTGAATCCTTGGGTTCTACCTATATTAAACTTGGCCAGTTTATTGCCAGTACACCTTCACTTTTTCCACGTGAATTTGTTGAAGAATTTCAGGGTTGTCTGGATCAGACCCCTACTTTGCCTTTTTCTTATATTCAACAGGTTCTGGCTTCAGAATTTGCAGATCGTGACTTGTCTGAAATTTTTGCTTCAATTGATGAGACACCACTGGCATCTGCGTCTATAGCACAGGTTCATGCCGCCAAACTTAAAAGTGGTGAAGATGTGGTGATCAAAGTACAAAAGCCCGGTGTGGAAACCATTTTGTATACTGATCTGAATGTTTTACACTGGGCCACCAAACTTTTGGAAAAAGTCGTACCCAAGGTCAAGTTTGCTTCACTGGCTGATATTGTTGATGAGATCAAGACACGTATGGTACGTGAAGTTGACTTTATTGAAGAAGCACAAAACCTCGATGATTTTATTGAGTATTTGAAAATCAGCCAAAATCAGGCTGCTACAGCACCAAAGGTTTATCATCAGTATTCTACCCGCCGTGTATTGACTATGCAGCGTCTGTATGGCGTACCTCTGACTGATTTTGAGGTGGTGAAAAAGTATGCTAAAGACCCGTCACAAGTGCTGATTACAGCTATGAATACCTGGTTTGGCAGTTTGATGCTCTGTAAGAGTTTCCATGCTGACTTGCATGCAGGTAATCTGATGCTGCTAGAAGATGGCCGGGTAGGTTTTATTGATTTTGGTATAGTCGGACAGTTAAAACCTGAAGTCTGGACAGCCTGTATTGCTTTTATGGATGCGTTGCAGCATACCAATTATCAGGCAATGGCAGAGAATATGCTAAATATGGGCATGACTGACCAGCAAATTGATGTACAGGTTTTAGCAGCGGATCTAGAGCGTTTATTTAGCGGGGTCTTACTGGCAGACCCACAAGAAATACTGTCTTCTAACCCGGCAGACTTAAATGACATCATGATGGATATGGTGGCTGTTGGTGAGCGGCACGGTATTCGGTTCCCGCGTGATTTTGCACTACTATTCAAGCAGATGCTATATTTCGACCGTTTTATGCGTGTTCTGGCGCCATATACTGATATTTATGCGGACCAACGTCTGCAAATGGTGCAGAATATGGATCCGAATTTATTGCTTAAACATTAATTAAATAAGTCAGGTCATTATGGATGCAATTATCATTGAGGGATTAAAGGTCGAAAGCGTCATCGGTTGCTTTAACTGGGAGCGCCAGATTACCCAGCCTTTACTGGTGGATCTCACGATCCACAATGACCTGAGCCGTTCAGCAGCCAGTGATGAGCTGCAAGATACACTTAATTATGCTGAAATCTGTGAGCTGACTACACAGGTCATCAAGCAGGCACAACCAAAACTGATTGAACATGCGGCGCAGTTAGTAATTGAAAAACTTTTTACTACCTTTTTTAGTATTGAATCTATTATTATTACGGTCCGCAAGCCTGCCATTATCGCGCAAGCAAATTCTGTAGGAATTCGTCTTGAACGCCACCGTAACATGCTATCTACTGGCTCTGGCCAGTAATCAACAGCCTCATCAATATTTCCAGTTTGCACGTTCCGCACTGGCACAGTTAGGACGGGTTCACTGGTCTAAAGTTTATCTGATTCCCTGTCGGGATAGTATTGGTGCAGATTACTGGAATGCTGCCTGTCTGCTTGAAAGTCAGTTAAGTGCAAAGCAGATGCAGCAATGGAGCAAAGAACTGGAACAGCAGGCTGGGCGTATCCGGCCTTCTCATTGTATTACTCTCGATGTGGATGTAATTGCATGGGGGAATAACTTGCAACAGTTAAACTTTAATTCTAGAAAGATGCCTCTGCCGCTGGATGTCAGAATTCCACTGCAGGATGTCGGGGTAAAATTACAGCCACAAAAAATCCAGCATCCGTATCCCTGCTGGAATATCGATATGCTGGATTAAAGTAGTTTTATATATCAGAAGACTAAATATTCCTGTGATTTAAAACTAAAGGACAAAGCATTAAATGTAGTAACTGGTTTTAGTCATCAGTTTAGAAATTGCTGTCATGGTCATCCGGACTGGATAAGGCAGATCAACCCCTCCGGCATTCAATGCAGTATCCCGGTGATGCAATTCATCTTCGTTCATCTGTTCCAGAATTTTTCGTGAACGGTCATCTTGGGCCGGTAACTGGCGAAGATGATCTTCCAGATGTAGACTGACCTGACGTTCAGTTTCGGCAACAAAGCCCAGACTATATTTATCACCTGCAATACCGGCAAGTGCGCCCATACCAAATGAAAGGCTGTACCAGACCGGATTAAGCAGGCTGGTGTGGCTATCAAGTTCCTTTAAACGGTCTTCACACCAAGCAAGATGATCCTGTTCCTCAATGGCCGCCTGTTCCATTTCCCGGCGCACATTTGGCAGCTTGGCAGTCAGTGCCTGACCATGATAAAGCGCTTGGGCACATACCTCACCACTGTGATTCACACGCATTAGACCAGCTACATGGCGGGCATCACTTACAGTCAGATGGGTATCAGAACTATGGGCGGGATTATCACGTTGGGCTGTAGTTGCGCCCGGAACCAGACTTCTTAGGGCCTGATCAAAAGATTGAATAAGACGGTCCATACCGGTGTAATGACGCATGGTTAATCCTCCAGGGAGTTTTGAGTATTTTCAAGCATCGGTTTTAGCCTGATCAACAGCCAAATGGTAAAAATAGCACTCAGTACCGCAGTGATGACAAAAAGTATTTTAATATCAATTTTAAGTATGCTTAAGATTAAAATAGAAAAGATGGCGGAACTTACCATAAAAACAGCATTTAATATGTTATTTGCTGCGACCACCCGTGCCCGGTGTGAGCGAGGTGAATAAGCCTGCATCATGGCATACAGTGGAACAATATAAAAACCGCCACTGATACCCAGTAAAGTGACTGCCAGCATGACATGATAATAAACCCAGCCCTGATGGAAAAAATCACTCAAACTCAGCATTTCACCAGTACGTTCGGGTACAAACATCAAGCTGCCAGCAAGATAAAGTGCAAATATAGTCAGACCTACTGCGCCCACAGGCACCATTTTGATATTGACCTCACTACCACCAATCTTGCGGCACAGTAACGAACCGACTCCAATGCCTACAGAGAAAAAGGTTAATAACAGGCTGACCACATTTTCAGAAGCGTGCAGATTTTGCTGGGTAAGCTGAGGAATTTGGGTCAGGTAAGTAGCACCATAAAACCAGTACCATGAGTTGCCAAGCAAAATAGTAAAAATTAATGGCAGACTTTTAGCATATTGAATTGTTTGGAAACTGGTTCTAAAAAAATTCCAGTCAATCTGGAGATCAGGGGCAGATACTTTTTGAGGTAAAATAAAACGGCTGGTTAAATAGCCTAAGCAAGCAATAACTACTACTGTCAGGCTGATCCAAAATAGATTGCCTTGAGAAATTGAGATTACGGCGCCGCCTAAAATCATGCCCATTAAAATCGCGATAGAGGTACCGGATTGAAACAGGGCATTACCAGACATTAACTCTTGTGGTTTTAAGATTTCAGGCAGAATCGCGTACTTAATTGGACCAAAAAAGGTCGAGTGAGTGCCCATCATAAATAGTGCAAGCAACAATAACCATAGGTTACCCATCAGAAAGCCTGCACTGCCAATTAGCATGATCATAATCTCGAGAATTTTAATCATACGAACCAGGCGTGAGCGTTCATAACGATCTGCAATTTGTCCGGCAGTTGCTGAAAAAATAAAGTAAGGCAAAATAAATAACAGGGCAGCTAAATTATTTAGGGTACTGACCGGCACACCTTGCTGGTGAATCCACCCATAAGTAATAACTAATAATAATCCCTGTTTATAAATATTATCATTAAGGGCCCCGAAAAATTGAGTTAAAAACATCGGCAGAAAGCGGCGCGAGTGAAGAAGATGTTCTGGTTTTTCCATGGGCAATAAACTTCATTAGTTTTATTAAGAAATGTGTGTAAATAGTAAAACTCTAAGTAATTTCATGTATGATATTTTTAACCGTTGAGCCATGAAAAACGAACTGTTTTGCCTGATTTCCGGTTTATTTATTAGGAAATTTTTCCACTAAAATAAATTTAGAGTTTTACATGCCTGCAAAAATTAACTTTAAACAGTCAGCTCTGACCCGGTCAATACACCGTATACTGAAAATAAATCATATCAATAAACTGGTCTATACAAATGTATTTTTAAGTATATTTACTGCCTCTGTCTATGCACAAGAGGAACCTATCCCGACTTACCGGCCAGAATCCAAGCCAGTATTAACCAGCCGTAGTGAGGCAAAAGGTCAGCCTGAAGATGATCAGGATGAGATAGCCGCTGCACCTTCCATGACAGAACAAGAATTACAAAAAGTAGTGGAAGACAAGAAAGAAGAAATAACGCAGGATCGGAGCGTAAATCAGGACAGCTTAAGATTGCTGGAGCAGCAGACAGATCAGGATACCAACTCAGCCTTTAAACCCATAGAGTTTGAAGATCTTGAAGAGTATCCGGTCGAGCAGATTGACCAGAGTATGGCCAATGAAATTTACCGTGTCGCAGAAGAGGCAAAATCAGAGGCTCAAGCATTTCGTGCAGGTTTAAACCGTGCTCCGGAAACAGCTATTCCTGAGGCAAGCCAGCAGGAGCTGACGGCCATTAACCAGGCGCCTGTAAATGTTGACCAGTTAATGCAGCAAATTCAGTCAGATCGTGCAATTGTAGCAGAAATCAACGAATCAGGTCGTACATTGGCTGCACTGGATACCGGAAAAACTACGCCTAAAGATGCTGAAAAACCGAATATCTTCAAACGAGCCTTGTACCGGATTCGACCACCACGAGATATGAGTACAGCAGAAACAGTGCCACGGATTACCGCGACTGTTGAGGGTGCTCCTCCAGAGCTGGCTGCCAATATACGAGGAAAACTTTCCAGTTTTACCCAAGAGTCATTTGAGGACTTTAATAGTGCTTTACCACAATTACGCAGTCTCTCAAATCAGGCTGCGCAGGCGGTGGGTTACTATAACTCGACCTTTCGCTTTGAAAAAGTAAGTGATAGCCGGGTAAGGGTATATGTCCAGCCGAATGAGCCGGTACGCATTACCGAGCAGGATATTGAAATTTCTGGGGAAGGTAGTGAACAGCCACAATTTCAGGTTATCGAGCTTATTCCCGATCAGGACGTTGGTGATATTTTTCATCATGGACTTTATGAAGAGACCAAACGCCGTATCACTGATGCAGCTAGCAATAACGGTTATTTCGATGCTTACTGGCGCCTGCATGATGTCAAAATCAGTCAGCCGCAGAATACGGCAGAAATCAATTTGCGTTATGAAACGGGTGACCGATATAGCCTGAAGAAACCTGTATTCCAGATGAGTGATCCTTCCAAACCCTTTCCGCTGGATGATGATATCTTACAGAGTATGGTTCCCTGGAAAGAAGGTGATGACTATACTTCTTGGCGTATTAACACGCTGGCAAACAACCTCACCAATGCGCGCTATTTTAACTATACCCTGGTCGATGCAGTAAAGCCGGATCCGATAGAAAAACCGCTCGAACTTCCCCCAGATATACAGACCCTGCTTGACCAGCAGCAAATTTCTGAACAGACATTAACACAGGATCAGCAACGTAATAAAAATACTTCTGCGCAAGAAGTTACCCAGAACGTAGTCGATGAAAAACAGTTTGCCGGCACACAGCCAGATATACAACAAGCCTCACTGGCCCGCGAGCAACAGCAGGTTCAGGATGAGCGGGAAGCACAACAGGAACAGTTACGTGAGCAGGCCCGTGCAGAAAGAAGCATTCCGGTTCTCATTACTTTAAATGCCGATAGTTTAAATAGTGTTGAAACTGGTATTGGTTATGGTAGTGACACAGGCGCGCGCCTGCGTACCCAGTATCGTCGTGCCATCGTGAATCGGCGTGGTCATGCTTTTGACAGTAATCTTGAAGTATCTAAAATCCGTCAGGCGCTTGATGGCCGTTATACGATTCCATATAACCATCCAACTGACGATTATATTAACCTGGTTGGTGGATATGAGCGTGAAGAGCGGGAAGATGTCGGTAAAGGCCTTAATCTGGATATTGAGTCAGCAGTTGCAGGCATAGACCGGATTATCAAAAATCCGCGAGGCCAGTGGCAACATACTTTTGGGGCCCGTTACCGTTTAGACCGGCTGAACCAGCGTGGAAATATCGTATCAGACAGCATACCAGATGCATTCCAGATCCCCGGTTCAAATCCTGAACAGCAGTCTTTACTATTTGGCTATGAAACCTCACGTCTTGACAGCGATGCACGGGTAAATCCAACTCGTGGTTTTAGACAAACCTATAAAGTGGAACTGGGTAGTAAAACCTTACTTTCTGATGCTGATATGGCACTGGTTAATGCTGGCTGGCGCTTTATTTATTCGCTAGGTGAAAATAATGATCATCAGTTCGTGGGGCGTGCTGATGTTGGTTATATTTTTACAGAAGATTTTGATCAGGTTCCCTATAATATTCGGTACTTTACCGGCGGTGACCAGAGCATTCGGGGCTTTGATTACAAGAGCCTGTCACCAGAAGAGTTTGGTTATAAAGTAGGTGGCCAGGCTTTAGCAACGACATCGCTAGAATATAATTACCAATTTAAAGATGGCTGGAGAGCAGCAGTATTTGCTGATGCTGGCAATGCTTATGATAAAGATTTTAATACACCGACCGCTTATAGCGCCGGTTTGGGTATCCGCTGGAGTTCACCGGTAGGACCGATACGTTTGGATGTCGCCGCAGGGCTTTCAGATGATAATATACCTATCCGGTTACATTTTTTTATTGGCCCACAACTTTAATAAATATATAAAATTTTCTCGGGAATATTATGGCTGATGCAGAACAGCGGGTAAATTCACCCGCTCCAGCACCTAAAAAAAATCATCGTAAACGTGTAATTCGTAGTGCACTTTTAGCTTTATTGATTGTGATACTGCTTTTGGCATCCGCATTGGGGATTATGTTTTCTACAGACCGCGGCAGTAAATTTTTACTGGACCGGGTGCTGGAGCGACAGACCTTTATTGTATATGAATATGAAGGTGGAAACTTACTGCGTGGCATTACACTGCGTAATATTCTGGTTAAAGTGAAACAGGTCGATGTCAAAATTGACCGCGCCGAGATTACTTTGGGATGGCGGGCAATACTGCAAAAAGAACTGCATTTGAATTATGCCGACGTGCGTAATTTACAGGTGATTAATAATAAACCTTCTGATGGTAAACCATTTGAATTTAAAGATATCAAGCTTCCTTTTGTACTTCGGGTAGATAATGGAACAGTTGACCATTTACTGATTAAAACCACCACCTCTGCAGTGGATTTTTATAATATTGAATTAAATGATGCTCTTTGGTCAGGTACTGAGCTGAACTTCGAGCGTTCACGTATGGATATGGGCTATTTAAGTCTGCGCAATGCAACAGGCCGGATTATCTTTTCAGGTAATTATCCATTAAATGCCATTGGCGATTTGAATATTCCCGCTTTAAGAAATAACCTTAATATTCATGATATTAAAATAGTAGCTAAGGGCAGTCTGGATAGTATTCAGGCGGGTGTGGCCACTAATACTCCAGATTTGCTTACTGGCTGGGTAGTCTTGCATCCGGTACGTGAACATGTGCCTATGTTTGGTGAGCTACAGTTGAATAATTATCACTGGCCTTTAATGACCGAGCAGAAACTGTTCAGTGAAAAAGGCGTAGCAAAGTTTAATGGAGATATTAAACAGCTTGATCTAGATATAAATACCGATCTGAGCGGTAAAGATATTCCTAAAGGTCAATATAATGCCTTGATGAATACTGACTTAGTCAATCAGCTTAATATTACCAATTTAAATGGCCAGCTAATGGGCGGTTCAATTAATCTGGCAGGCAGAGTCGGTTGGGACGAACAGGTAACTTGGGATTTAAAAGGCCGTGCAGACCGCCTTAATCCAGATAATAAAATTTTGCCTCAAGCCGTACGAGATTTCTTGCCACCATCTTTAGATGCAAATCTTGCTTCTAGCGGTACACTGGAAAACGGGTTGCATGCTACTGGTCTTATAGACTTTGACCGTTATGAAACCTGGAATTTGAAACTGGACCAGAAAGCTGGGGAGACAGGGCGTCCACAACCTATGTTGCTGGATGTGCGCTGGAATAATATTGATCGTGCCGTACCTTATGTGGGCTGGTTAAGCAGTGAATCCGGCCGCGTTAATCTAGCCTTGGTCGAAGGTCAGCAGAATATCCATGTGGCAACAGTAGTCCGCCGTAATGAAGAAGGTATGTTGCCACCGGGTCAATATAATGCTCAACTCAATCTGAAAAATAATATTCTCAATGTACCTGCGTTCAGCTATAAGGCAGCTCAAGGTGGTCTGAGTGGGCATGCCAAAGTTTTACTTCCGCATGAGAAGCGTCGGTTAAGCTGGAATGCTTTTATAAAAGCCCAGAACTTTAATCCGCAAACTGTTGTTGCCAGTGCACCTGTCAATTTATTAAATGGTTCAGTCAGCGGTAGCGGCTATGCACGGCCAAACCAGCAGATTATTCAACTTAAGAATATCAATCTGTCTGGTCGACTGGCCCAAAATCAGCAGGAAACTGTGCAGCTCAGTGGTAACAGTAATATTGCCTTGCTATTCCGGGATGAGAAGTCTGGCGGAGGGCTACGCGGTTTTGGTGTAAATTACGATGGTTCGCTTAATGCCTTTAACCAAGGTAAGGGCTTGTTGAAATTACGCATGTCAGGTACACCAGAACTTATACGAATTAAAGAGCTGCAACACAAGGGAATAGCCGGACAAATACAGGCTAATGGTCTGCTTAATTTGAAAAATGGAATAAGCTGGGACCTGAATGCTTCATTAATCCGGTTTAAACCGCACTATTTTGTTTCTAGCGTTAAGGGTGAGTTGTCTGGAAATATCAAGACACAAGGGGTTTGGTCAGATACTTTAAAACGTATTAACCTTCAGAAACTAAATCTTGCAGGATTTATTAATAACCGGCCTGTACGAGGACGGGGCAATCTGGCGGTAGTCATTGACTCCAGAGAGCAAGGTCTTTTGCCTCAGCAGTTTGAAGCTAATAACTTGTTTCTGGCATATGGTAAAAATCAGGTACAGGCAACAGGTAATGCCCAGAACCTGAGAATCAAAATTAATGCGCCTGCATTATATGAGCTATACAGCGGCTTACGTGGTCGTGCTTATGGCTATGTTAATTTACAGGCTCAACCCCGCTTAAGACTGACTACAAATCTGGTAGTGGATAATCTGGCACTGAACAATCTGTTCAGTATACGCAAGCTCTCGGTTCGAGGTGAGTTGCCATCTTCAGATACAGCACCTACAGTTTTGACTGGACGTCTTGAAAACCTGCGCCGTGGTGACCGAGAAATTCGTGAAGGAGTGATTCGGATTGCGGGTACCCGTAAAGCCCATGTGATGACAGCTGAGGCAAATAACCGCCATACTCGTTTTTTTGTACGTTTGGCAGGTGGTTTTAATACACAAAATGACTGGTTAGGCCAGATACAGCAAGGGGATTTCAACTCGACACGTACACATCTGGTTCAGCAGCAAAATGCTCCGGTAATTTATTCGGCTGCGCGTACTGAACTTTATGTTGGGCAGCATTGCTGGGCCAGTCAGCAAAGTCGATTATGTCTGGATCAACCTTTGCGTGTGAGTAAAACCAGAGGCAGTGCCTCACTGGTAACAACTAATCTTGATTTGAATGATTTTGCTGCATTTATGCCGGAAGGTCTGGCAGTTACCGGGAAACTGAATGGGTATGCAAGAGCATCATGGGCGCAAGGAAGTAAACCGAAAATTGATGCGCGGCTGGTTACCCGAAATGGTGAAATCGGTATGGCTGCGGAAGATCCGCAGGAAGTATCGACGGCTGTACGTTATGATGAACTGAGTGTAATTGCCAAGAGTATCAGTGAAGGATTGCAATTACGTCTTGATGTAACCACCCCAGCAATTGGTACAGGTTATGCAAACGTGGTTATTAATCCTTATCAAACCCCAATGCCAATGCGTGGTGAAGTCGCTTTTGACCGGATTCAGCTCAGTGTACTTAAGCCATTTATTCAGGATGTGCGTTCACTTAGTGGTACTTTATCACTTGCCGGAAAAATTGGCGGTTACTTGACCCAGCCAGAATTTAATGGAGATCTACGCTTAAAAGACGGCGCTATCAGCATGATTTCACTGCCAGTAAATCTGACCAATATCCAGGTTTATTCAGCTATCCGTCAAGATCAGGCCACCATTAATGGTGCTTTCAACAGTGGCCGTGGAGTAGGCTCTTTAACGGGCAGTGTGGACTGGCGTAATGATCCGAGAATTCAACTCAGTTTGAAGGGTGAGAATCTGCTCATTCGTCAGGCTCCTCTGGTAACTGCTGTGGTGACTCCGGAAGTATCTTTAGATGTATTGCCAATGAGTAAGCGTTTGACACTTAAAGGTAAGATTGATGTGCCGCGCGCGCTTATTTCTATGCCGGAATCCAGTGCGCCAGTAGTAAATGTATCTTCAGATGTTCGTGTAGTACAGGAAGGCCAGGATCAGCTTTCAATCCTGCGTTCAGCCCGACCGTGGGATATCCGTGCCGATGTGCAGGTCAATCTGGGTGATCAGGTGATCTTTCAAGGCTTTGACAGTCGTATTCCACTGTTGGGCCGGGTTTATCTAACCCAGCGCGGTCTGGAGACTGCAATGAATGCTAATGGTGCCATCGGGGTGAGTCGTCAAGTAAAAATTGAAGCGTATGGCCAGCGTCTGGACTTGAATCGGGCAATTGCACGTTTTAATGGTCCTCTATCTAACCCGTCACTTGATGTTGAAGCCAGTAAAAATGTTCAGGGCAGTACTGTCGGGGTACGTGTGACGGGTACAGCATCCAGTCCAAATATCCAGATTTATAATGATGCTGGACTTTCTGAGCAGGAAGCATTAAATGCGATACTTACCGGGCGAATTAATGAAGGTACAACTGGTCTGAATAATGCAGAAGGCTTTAGATCCGATGTAAATAATACAATTGCAGCAGCGGGTATCAGTCTGGGGCTGGGTGGTACACGTGCCTTTACCAATCAGATTGGGCGTACTTTTGGTTTAAGTGGTCTGGCGCTAGATGCACAGGGCACCGGAGATGATACTCAAGTGAGCCTGACCGGTTATATTACGCCTGACCTTTATATCCGTTATGGAGTTGGGGTATTTACACCGGTTAATACACTTACCGTTCGTTACCAGGTGAACCGTCGCTTATATCTGGAGGCGAGCCAGTCGCTAGAACGTGCTATAGATCTATTTTATAACTGGCGTTTTTAATCTGTTTTCAAATATAGACAAACAGGACATTCTTTCGAAAATGTCCTGTTTTTTTGCAAATTCTAAACGGTAAAAGTAAATGAAATTTCAAATATTTTTATCCACTATTTCGTACAATAACTCATTAAATAAGTTATATACTTAATATGAGAACAATAATGAAACCATAATAGAATAATCAGGAGAATGAGTATGCTCGTGATACGAAATCCCGGGGTGTATCGCATGCATCGTGCTGTAGCCATTTTGTATGTCGCAGCTATTTTCATCCTACTATTTTTTGTACTGTATTTTCCGCAGGTGCCTGAAAAGAAATATATTAATCTGGCTTTTATAGTGTTGCTGGTTATGCTGGCACTGGCTCATGTCCGAGCCGCAATTGAAGTCAAATATGGCACAGATTATGGTCGGCGCCTGTCTCGCTTACTTGGTATTATTTTACTTTTTAGTTTTCCCATCGGTACGGCTATTGGTATCTATATATTAATCAAAACGAAAGCACAGTACTGGCAACCTTATAATGCCCGGTACTTAAGTTATGGTGATTAACTCTAAATGATCAGGGCTTCGGCTTTTGAGGGCTAAATGCTCGCTATATAGCATTGAAGTTGGGTATGATACGGGCCAAGAGGAGAGTGCAGATGAAGAAAATTATTGTAATAGGTACTGCTTTACTTTTGGCTGCCTGTAGCGAGAAACCCCCTTTAACGCCTGAGCAGCAGTGGCAAGGCTTTTGTACCAGTCTAGGTAATGCTGCACGTTCAATCATGCTAGACCGCCAGTCTGGGATTGATAAAGCTCGGGCACTGGAGCATGCTAACCGTGTGGAAGATCCACTAATCAAAGAAATGATTCTTAAAATTCTGGATCAGGCTTATCTTCAGCCAAGAGTTGAGGGTAAGCAGGCAAAACTTGATGTACAAGAAAAATTTAAACAGCAGGCCTATGAACAGTGCCTGAGTACACCACATGACCGGATGCCACAATATAAAAAACTATAACTTATATCTAACTTTATAAAATAGCCTAAGTATTTTAAGTAAGATGCTTGGGCTCATTGGTAGTGCTTAGATTAAATCTTGAAAATAAAACTAGCTTTAAATGTATTTATTGAAAGCAAAATGCACAGTTAATTTTCAGAAATTGCCAACCCGACTAAAGATAATTGGAGAAAAGAATTTTTCTTCACTTTAACCTTCTATACTGTCATCTGACGACGGTCAAAATTTTAGTAGAGACAGAGGCTCAAGATCCAAGACACTTGAGAGATTATATGAATAACATTTAGTTATAAAATAATGGGCATCACAAAGAAACACTTTACTTGCATTAACTTTTATCGGGAATTTTAGTAAAATTTTACAGTCCATATTATTTGTGAAGCTTTGAAGAAGCTGGAATTCACAAGTAATTTTTTAAAAAAGAGGAATTACACCGTGCTAGAAGCTTACCGCCAACACGTTGAAGAACGTGCCGCACTCGGAATCCCACCGAAGCCACTTGACGATACTCAAACAGCTGAGCTGGTTGAATTGTTAAAAAATCCACCTGCTGGTGAAGAAGCATACCTGGTTGACTTGATTGAAAACCGAGTTCCCGCAGGTGTTGACCAAGCAGCTTATGTAAAAGCTGCTTTCTTGGCTGCCGTGGCAAAAGGTGAAGCGACCTCTCCATTAATTTCTAAAGAGCGTGCAGTTTACCTGTTAGGTACAATGCTCGGCGGTTATAACGTAGCCCCTTTAGTTGAATTACTTGATGATGCTGAACTGGCTGAACTGGCTGCCGAAGCACTGAAAAAAACTCTTCTTGTATTTGATGCATTCCATGACGTGGCAGATAAAGCTAAAGCTGGAAATGCAAATGCAAAAGCAGTTTTACAATCTTGGGCAGATGCTGAATGGTTTACTAGCCGTAAAGATGTTCCTGAAGAAATCAAAATTACTGTATTTAAAGTAACAGGTGAAACCAACACTGATGACCTGTCTCCAGCACAGGATGCCTGGAGCCGTCCAGACATTCCATTACATGCAAATGCAATGCTGAAGAATGAACGTGACGGTATCAATCCTGAAAAACAGGGTGAAGTTGGTCCATTAAGCCAGATTAAAGACCTGATCGCTAAAGGCAACCAGGTTGCGTATGTAGGTGACGTAGTTGGTACAGGTTCAAGCCGTAAGTCTGCAACCAACTCTGTGCTTTGGTTCTTTGGTGAAGAAATTCCGCACATTCCAAACAAAAAAGATGGTGGCGTGTGCTTAGGTGGTAAAATTGCTCCTATTTTCTTTAACACGATGGAAGATGCTGGTGCATTACCAGTTGAGATCGATGTTTCTGAAATGAACATGGGCGATGAAATCGTTCTTAAAGTCAATAAAGACGAAGCTAAAGTTACTGCGTTCAAAAACGGCGAACAAATCGCTGAATCTGAACTGAAAACTCCAGTACTTCTAGATGAAGTACGTGCAGGCGGCCGTATCAACCTGATTATTGGCCGTGGCCTGACAGCGAAAGCACGTGAAGCATTGGGCCTTGGTCCTTCTACACTGTTCCGTACACCTGTACAGCCAGCAGATACTGGTAAAGGCTTTACACTGGCCCAGAAGATGGTAGGTCGCGCTTGTGGTCTTCCAGAAGGTGAAGGTGTTCGTCCGGGTACTTACTGTGAACCGAAAATGACGACTGTAGGTTCTCAGGATACAACTGGCCCTATGACTCGTGACGAGTTAAAAGACTTGGCTTGTTTAGGTTTCTCTGCGGACCTGGTCATGCAGTCTTTCTGTCACACAGCTGCGTATCCAAAACCAGTAGACGTACAGATGCAGCATACGCTTCCGGACTTCATCATGAACCGTGGCGGTGTTTCTCTGCGTCCAGGTGACGGTATTATCCACTCTTGGCTAAACCGTATGCTTCTTCCAGATACTGTAGGTACTGGCGGTGACTCACATACCCGTTTTCCAATCGGTATTTCATTCCCGGCGGGTTCAGGTCTGGTAGCATTTGCTGCTGCAACTGGTGTAATGCCTCTTGACATGCCAGAGTCTGTACTGGTGAAATTTAAAGGCAAAATGCAGCCTGGTATCACCCTGCGTGATCTGGTACATGCAATTCCTTACTATGCAATTCAGGCAGGTGACCTGACTGTCGAGAAGAAAGGTAAGAAAAATATTTTTTCTGGTCGTATTCTTGAGATCGACCTGTCAGAAATGGAAAATGACCTGACTGTTGAACAGGCATTTGAACTTTCCGATGCTTCTGCTGAGCGTTCTGCTGCTGGCTGTGCGATCACGCTTTCTGAAGAGAAAGTTGCTGAATACCTTCGTTCAAATATCACCATGTTAAAATGGATGATTTCTGAAGGTTATGGCGATGCTCGTACTATGGCACGCCGTGTTGAAAACATGGAAAAATGGCTTGCTAACCCAAGCTTGCTTAAAGCTGATGCTGATGCTGAATATACTAAAGTATATGAAATTGACCTGGCTGATATCAAAGAACCTGTTCTTTGCTGTCCGAACGATCCAGATGATGCAAAACTGCTTTCTCAGGTACAAGGTGACAAGATTGATGAAGTATTCATCGGTTCTTGTATGACCAATATCGGTCACTTCCGTGCAGCGGGTAAACTTCTAGACAAAGTACCTGGTGGTTCTTTATCTACTCGTCTGTGGCTGGCTCCTCCAACTCGTATGGATGAACGTCAGTTAATGGAAGAAGGGTTCTACAACACTTATGGTAAAGCTGGCGCACGTACTGAAATGCCAGGCTGTTCACTGTGTATGGGTAACCAGGCACGTGTAGCACCAAATACTACTGTTGTTTCAACATCTACCCGTAACTTCCCGAACCGACTGGGTCAGGGTGCAAATGTTTACTTGGCTTCTGCTGAGCTGGCGTCTGTGGCTGCTGTACTGGGTAAACTTCCTACACCGGAAGAATATCAGCAGTATGCTTCTCAAATTGATAGCATGGCAGCAGATATTTATAAGTATCTGAACTTTGATCAAATGTCTGACTATACATCTGAAGCAAGCAAGGTTGACACTAAAAAGATCTCTGCTGCTCAATTGACTTAATAAGCGAGAGGGAAAAGTCGAAAGACGTTTCCCAAGTGTAAAAGCAATGCTCTGATTTTCTTTGAAAATTAAGATAAGATGAGTTAAAAATAAGGGCTGAGTAATCAGCCCTTATTTTTTTGAGTAGGTAAATGAACAGTAAAATTAGTCAGATCATTCAGTCCACTCTAAATATTCTAGAAGAAAACAATAGTCATGGTAATAACTTCAATCTATTAAAAATCTGTGGAGTATCAAATAGTGAAGTATTCACCCATACCCCAATTTTGAAAGAGTTATTAGATCCTGAGGGAACACATGGGCAAAAAGATTTATTCTTAAAAAGTTTTGTAGAGTTTTTTAAATTAGATTTTAAGATTAGAGGTAATATAAAAACAAAAAAGGAGCAAAGATTTAATGATTATGGCCAGATTGATTTAATGATTGAAAATGAAGAGCAGATAATTATTTTGGAAAATAAAATTTATGCTGTCGATCAATCTAAACAATTACAAAGATATTTTAACTTTTGTAAAAATTATGCTAAAAAGCAACCATTATTGATTTATTTAACGTTATTTGGAAATGAACCAAGTTTTTCTTCATTAGGTAATATTAAAAAAGTTGATAATAAGTATTTAATTCAAGCTAATAATGAGTTAATTAATGTAAATTTAAGATGTTTAAGCTATAAGATAGATATTATTTCATGGCTTGAGGATATTAAGTCTCAATTTAATCACTTAACAAATCTTCAGTCAGCTCTTAATCAGTATATTAATTTACTAAGAATGTTGACTAATGAGCTGGTAACTGTAAATAAAGAATTAAAAAATATGTTATTAGAAATGACACCCAACGAACTTCAGGCGATTAAGCAAATCTCTAATCAATTTAACAGTAGTAATTATAGAGGAGACTTACTTTTTAAATTATTTGCATATTTTGAACATAAATTTATTGAAACAGGAAATTATGAAATATCTCCTGAATTCCAAGATATACATTATACATTTAAAAATTGCCAACAATGGTTTAAGCAGCTTAGTAATATTAATCCAGAAAGTAAAAGGAATGTTATTGGTTGTGTATTAAGAAGCAAAAAAAATCTTCATGTTACTTTTTTGTTTGTAGCAGCTAAAGATAATTTACATTATGGGATCACGTTATCAGAAGAGTGTCATTTTAATTTGAATGATCTAGAACGTCTACTACCAACATGGGGGCAAGCTAAACAATGGAAAAAAATCCCTGATGGTCTGATTAGCAAAGGTATAGAAAATCTAAGAAATTTTTCTGGTGATGCATTTAAATTATTGGCTGTTAAAGATAATAATTTTCTAGATGATTTCATTAAGGATAGGTTGCAGGAAATGGATATTATTCTAAAGCTATAAAAATAAGAATTTTTTAGTATTATCAAAATCAAATTATTAGTATTCCATATATATGTTAAGTATTAATCTAATTGATAATACTTATACATATATATGTGGAATATTCAGCGGACCTTAAGCTTAAGAAGAAACTTCATAAGTTTAAATATGATGAAATTCCTCGCAGGAGAATAATTTATAACAATCAAGTGAATAAACTATATGACTATATAGAGATTAGGCTTAAAAAAGAGAGTCACTCGGAAATTTACTGATTTTTTAGAGTTAAATTTTGAGCATATTTTTTAAAAAAGGGTTCACACTATAAAATTTGAAGTTAATTGATATTTTCTATATTAATATAATCTTTACAAGATAGGCAATAAGTTATTAAATTTCCTTAAATATGCTAGTTTAAAAGAGAATGTCTAAACAATCCCGCTTCCTCTGCATCGGCGGTTTCCTCAACGGAACCCAAGTCAAAGACCAAGGTGACAGCTTCGTCTGCGTCGAAAATGGTAAACAAGTGACTTACCATAAAAAGGAAATCTTCCATCAAGATGCTTGGGATCATGACTATTATGTCTGTGAAATTATCACTGACCAACAAGCTAAAAACTGGGTCTACGACATTGAAAGCTGAGCTGAAATTTTAGAGATTAAAAAGCCCTATAATGAGAAGCTGCTTACATAAGGTACTTCTCTGTTATTAAAAATAGTAAAATATACATAGTTTAAATATACGAGATAGCTTTTTAGCCTTTAATTTATTCAATCATGAGTAAATCTGCATTATTTGCCAGTTTTAGAGGACGTAAAGCAAAAATTGAACGGGTATGACGTACCCCCTTCATAGAATATAAATTTTTACGTAAGAAACGCTCATAGTGTTCTGAGTTTTTAACTGCTACTTTGACCAGATAATCATAATCGCCAGTTACCAGATGTGCTTCAACGACTTCAGGCATATTCGCTAAGGCCTCACTAAACTGGTCCAGAATTTCATCATCATGCCGTTCAAGTGTAATTTCGATAAAGAACAGCTCATTAATACCAATGGCTTTAGGATTAATATTGGCAGTATAGCCTTCAATAATTTTTAAAGATTCAAGGCGTTTAAGCCGAGTCCAGCAAGGTGAAGAAGAAAGTCCAACTTGTTCAGCTAGCTGAGCGATAGTTAAACGGCCGTCCTGTCTTAAAGCCGATAAAATTTTTCGGTCTATTTTATCTAATGTGTAATCTGTGCTGTTCAAAATTCAAACTATAGAAAATTATTCTGTTAATACTTAATATACTTAATTTTTGTACTGTATATAAGCAAAATTAACAGGAAATTCGGGAGATATTTTGTAAAATTTAACGATACACTATGGTCATAAAATCAGAGTCAATTGGGTAAAGGCTTTGATTAAACTTATAGCTCTTTTAAATAAGGGTGATTTAAAAGGGCTATGAGTTTCTCTAACTAATTTTATAGAATTAAAAACTTAAAATATAATTTAATAAAATTAATAATTACAAACTTAAACAAAACTGTCTTCGAGTTTAACTTAATTTAAGTTTTTGATAAAAATAAAATTTTTTAATATAAGTAGTCATTCTTAAAGTTTAAAATATAAATATTAAAGATAATTATTCTCATTTGTGATATTTTCTTAATTACTCCGCTCTTTTTGCTTTAACTTCGCATGTTATTTCCCTGCCATGATTAAACGCCGTTACCTGTTTCTTTTGCTTGTTCCTCTTGCTGTTATTTCGTTATTTACAGGTGTGGGCGAAATGAATATTGCCGGATTGCTGGCAGGAAATATTCATGAATGGCAATTATTCTGGACCAGCCGTTTGCCACGCTTAATGGCCATTTTAGTTGCAGGTGCAGGGCTGAGTGTTTGTGGGCTGATTATGCAGTCACTCAGTCGGAACCGTTTTGTTTCCCCAACTACAGCCGGTCTTTACGATTGTGCCCGGTTAGGTGTACTCATCTCGATTATCCTGCTGCCAGCCGCTTCTATTTTTATTAAAACCGGTTTTGCAATTTTAGTTACATTGGCCGGTGCATTGGTTTTTATGAGTATTCTAGCCACACTCAAGCATCGGGATACCGTTTTTGTTCCTCTGGTTGGTATGATCTTTGGCAGTATTATTTCTGCATTTACGACTTTTATCGCTTTGCAAATGGACTTGTTACAAAATCTAGCGGGATGGTTACAGGGAGACTTTTCAACCGTTCTAAATGGTCAATATGAGCTGATCTATTTAAGTGTACCCATTTTAATAGTGAGTTATTTTCTGGCCAATCGCTTTGTGCTGGCAGGTATCGGAGAAGACTTTGCAACTAATTTAGGCCTCAATTATAAACAGACCTTATTTTTAGGACTAGTTCTGGTATCTGTCATTACTGGTGTAGTCATCGTCACAGTTGGAGCTATCCCATTCTTAGGTTTGATTGTTCCCAATATTGTAAGTCTGTATCTCGGAGATAATATCCGCAAGACTTTATCGCATACTGCAATTTTAGGGGCTTTATTGGTACTGGTCTGTGATCTGTTTGGACGTATAGTGATTTATCCGTACGAAGTTTCAGTAAGTCTGATTATGGGTGTACTGGGCAGTGTGCTTTTCTTGTGGCTCTTGCTACGGAGGTACCGTTATGCATAACCGTACCAAACTGATGGTTTTGGGCTTTGCTGTAATCATTATGGTTACCTTGTATCTCGGCTGGAATCTGGGCACAGGCTGGCAGTTTGCTGTGAAGCTCCGTTTAAAGACAATCATGGCAATTATTGTTGCTGGCATAGCGGTTGGGGTATCTACTTTAGTGTTTCATACTATTGTAAATAACCGCGTAGTGACTCCTCAGGCATTAGGTTTAGACAAGCTATATGAGCTGTCTAAAACCATGATCATTTATTTCTTTGGTGCAAGTACCTTACTGTCAATAAATTTTGTGACTGATTACCTGATTAGCCTGCTATTAATGGTCAGTTTTGCGCTCTTGCTTTACCGTTTTATTTTTCAGAAAGTCGCGCAACAGAATATCTACTTTCTACTTTTGGTTGGCCTGATCTGTTCAACATTGTTTGACAATATGACCACCTTTTTTCAGGTATTGCTCGATCCGGATGAGTTCCAGATAGCTGCTTATGCCGGTTTTGCCAGTTTTAACATAGTGAAAATGGAAACCGTAGGGTTAGCTTTACTCACTATTTTACCAATTTTACTTTATAGCTTTAAACACCATCACCGGCTGAACGTTATGGCACTGGGCCGTGACCATGCTCTTAATCTGGGGCTGGATTACGATAGAACCAGCCGTATTTTGCTGATTTTGGTAGTTCTGGCGCTGGCCTCAGCAACTGCGCTGGCTGGACCTATGATGTTTCTGGGTCTGTTGGTACTCAATATTACCTTGGAACTTTTTAAAACCCATCAGCATTATATTCTGCTGCCTGGCATCATTCTGGTCAGTATTCTATCTCTGGTTATGGGGCAGTTTATTGTCCTGCATGTGCTGAATTTTAAAACGACGCTGAGTGTCATTATTAATTTTGTCGGTGGAATTTATTTCTTCTGGATTTTGTTGAAGGAAAATAAAAAATGGCAATTGAGCTGAAAAATTTAAGCAAAAGCTATCACGGGCAGAGGGTGGTAAATGATGTGTCGCTTACTATTGCCAAAGGACAGTTTACTGCTTTTATCGGGCCAAATGGGGCAGGCAAAAGTACTTTGCTGTCAATGATTAGCCGTTTGACTCAGGTTGATACCGGCGACGTTCTGCTCGATAGCCAGAATATACAGCAAATGAAAAGTACCGAGATTGCTAAAAAGCTGGCAATTCTTAAACAGTCCAATCATACGGAATTACGTTTAAGTATTGAAGATTTAGTGGCTTTTGGCCGTTTTCCCTATTCACAGGGCCGCTTAAAAGCTGAAGACCAAAAGATTATTGATCAGGCAATCGCCTATATGGAACTAGAACCGTTACGGCATAAACAGCTGAGTGAACTTTCAGGTGGTCAGCGCCAGCGAGCTTATATCTCTATGGTTCTGGCACAGGATACAGATTATATCCTGCTGGATGAACCTTTAAACAATCTGGACATGAAGCACTCTGCACAAATTATGCGAGTACTGAAAGACTTGGCGGTGAATCATGGCAAGTCAATTATTATGGTAATACACGATATTAATTTTGCCTCGGTCTATGCCGACCAGATTATTGCCATGAAAAATGGACAGCTACTTTATCAGGGCACACCCGAACAGATTATGCAGGAAAATGTACTGCAGCATATTTTTGATTTTGCGATTCCAATTCAGCAAGTTCAGCAACACAAACTTGGTCTGTACTTTATTAGCTAGGAGATAGATATGTTTTTTAACAAGAAGGTACTCGCCATTGCCTTGGCCGCTGTGGTTACTGCATGCAGCAACTCCAATATACCTTCTGAAGGTACAACACAAGCGCAGAGTGCAGATACCTTAAGTTTTAGTAGCAAGGCAGGTAATATTGATGTACCGGCTAATCTTTCAAGAATTGCAGTATTAGATACTAATGCATTAAATACCATTCATGAACTAGGAGCAGATGAGAAGGTGGTAGCTCTACCAAAAGGTACACCTTTACCAGCAGTATTAAACAAGTTTAATGACCAAAAATATGCAGATGTCGGTACAGTAAAAGAACCGAACTTGGAACGAATTGCAGCCAGCCAGCCACAACTGATCCTGATGAGTGGTCGAATGGAAAATCTGGTTGATCAGATTAAAGAGATTGCACCTACCTATTTTGTTGATATTGACTATAAAGACCAATTTAACTCTTTTAAACAGCAAACACTGAATATTGCTCAAATGGTAGGTAAAACAGCGGAGGCTGAAAAGGAACTGGCCGAGCTGGAACAGGATATTGCTGAAATTAAGCAAAAGACTAAAGGCAAGACTGCTCTAATCGTGCTGGTCAATAATAATAAGATTGCTGCCTATGGCCCGGGTTCACGTTTTGGTAATATCCATGATCTGTACGGTTTCACTCCAGCTGATCCATCTATTAAAGTAGGGTTACATGGCATGGCAATTTCACATGAATTCATTGCACAGAAAAATCCGGATTACCTATTCGTGATTGACCGCGGCGCAGCTATTACCGACAAAAAGGATGGTGCAAAACATATTCTGGACAATAATATTGTGAACCAGACCAAAGCTGCTAAAAATGGTCACATTGTATATCTGGACTCAAGCAACTGGTATTTAATGAATGGCGGACTGGGCGGTATGAAAGATATGCTGAAAGAAGTCGAAACTGCCTTAAAATAAGCTGCCTAAATTTAAAGCAAGAGTGCCAGTTAAGTCATCTTCACAAATTATTTTAAAAAGTTAAGTGATAAAAAAGCCCCGCAGTGCGGGGCTTAGTCGTATATAGATCGTGCTATATACTGTATGAGGCTCATCTCAAACTGCCTGCATTAAAACATAATTTAAGTTGGGTAGCGAGAATTTTCAGCTAAAAATTATTTTGAAATCGTTGCGAAATGACTTTTGAATTAAAAGGGACAGCTGCATACAAGCTCTGTCTTATAGAGGCGAAAAATTGACCGCTATTTAAGCAGGTCATTTTTAACTGGTCTGTAAGAGCTTTTGTTTCTTTTCAACAGCGAAAGCAAACAATAAAATAATTAAACCGCCAAGACTGAGCACGAATCCAACCCAGACAGGTGCTAGCCAGCCCATACCATGACTCAGTACCCAACCTCCTAAAAAGGCGCCCAAAGCATTTGCCAGATTAAAAGCAGAATGGTTCAGGGATGCTGCAACGGCTTGTGCTTCACCAGCAACGTCCATTAGACGGGTTTGTAAAGTTCCACCTAAGCCCATAACAGTCAGGCCGATGAGAAATAGAGCTAGAAACGCAGTATATAGATCAGAAAGCATAAAACTGCCTAGCACAAAAGCTAAAGCTGAACTAATCAGAATGCCAACAATAGTTTTATTTAAATACCGGTCTGCCAGCCAGCCTGCAACCAGACCGCCAATGACCATTCCTGCTCCCCAGATTGCTAATGCTACAGGCACCACTTCAATATTTGCGCCAGTATACTCAGTCAGAATGGGTGAAACATAACTATAAACCGAGAACATCCCCCCGAAACCGATTGCACCGACGCCTAGTGTTAACCACATCTGAACATTTTTAAGTCCGGCCAGTTCTGTCTTGATACTCGCTGTAGCCTGAACCTGAATTTTTGGAATATAGAGTATGACCACTGCTACAGTTAAAAAAGCAATCAAGGCAGAGAATTCAAAACCGGTGCGCCAGCCAAACTGCTGACCTAGCCAGGTTGCCAAGGGTACGCCAACCACTGTTGCCAGAGTAAGCCCTAACATCATTTGTGCAACTGCCGAAGCACGACGCGAAGGACCGGCCAGCTCTGCTGCGACCAGAGCACCTACACCAAAATAAGCCCCATGCGGTAATCCGGCAATAAAACGTGACAGCATGACAGTTTCAGTACTATGCGCTAAAGCAGTTAATCCATTCGCTATCCCATAAAATAGCATTAAACCTATTAATAATATTTTACGTGGTATCCGGGCGCCTAAAATCGCGATTACCGGCGCACCAATGGTTACGCCTAGCGCATAAGCACTAATAAAATGCCCGGCAGCTGGAACAGAAATGTTGAGATCTGCTGCAATTTCCTGAATCAGGCCCATAGCAACAAACTCAGTCGTACCAATACAAAATCCGCCAAGTGCTAAAGCGAAAATGGCAAGAAAGAGCGAATAAGATTTTTTTTCGACAGGAGAGTCTTCTATTAGAGGCATAACTACTTAAAAAAATAACAAGAACGCGAATTATAAGGAAAAATAGGTAAAAAATATAAAAAAATAAAAAATCACTTCATATTTAGGTACTATTTTATCTATATATGAGAGGTTATTAATGAGTTTGATCAAGTCAGTAGGGAACTATTAAGTATTTAACGTATCTAACAGAAATATAAGCAAATTAGTTCGAGTTGGAGAAACATGCTAAACCAAATTTGATTTTTAATTAGTCAAAATAAAACTCTATAAAAACTTAAACTAAACAAGCTGATACATAAAGAACTTTCAACTAGTCGCATACTGAGGCTAGAACTTACGAAATAAATGATAAAGAAAATCAGGAAACCAGATGAATTATCAAATCGATGCTTTTGGAACCTTGGTATTAGCTGTACTAGTCCTGTTATTGGGCCGGTTTTTGATTCAAAGAATTAATTTCTTGAGACAGTATAATATTCCTGAACCAGTAGTAGGCGGCTTGATTGCTGCCCTTATTGCTTACCTGCTCCATAATTTTCTTAATATGAGTGTAAATTTTGACAGTAATGTACAGAATATTTTTATGCTCATGTTTTTCTCGTCAATCGGTTTGAGCGCGAGTTTAGTCAAACTGAAGAAGGGCGGCGGGGCCTTGCTGGTATTTCTGGTTTGTGTAGCTTTCTATGTACTTGTACAAAATGCAATTGGCATGAGTCTGGCAACTTTATTAGGACTTGACCCGCTCATCGGCTTGATTGCCGGATCAATTACTTTAACAGGTGGTCATGGAACAGCAGGTGCCTGGGGAGAGATTCTGGAAACCGAATATGGCATTCAGGGAGCGATTGTGCTTGGTATGGCCAGTGCGACATTTGGTCTTATTATTGGGGGAGTGATGGGTGGTCCGGTCGCTAAATTTCTAATCCGGCGTCATCAACTGGCAGAAGAAATTCCCTATAACCAGCGTGATGATGAAACACCTCCTGGGCTTGAAACAGATGTTGCGCCGTTCGAGTATCCACGTAAAACCCGATTGATTACTGCCAGTAATGCAGTGACTACGCTTGGTATGTTTGCCTTCTGTATTTATGCTGCTAACTGGATGACTGATATCAGTGCAGGACAATGGTTTGAACTGCCTACTTTTGTTTGGGCACTGGCCACAGGAGTATTGCTGCGTAATATTCTGGAAAATGTTTTTAAAGTAAATATTTTTGATCGGGCTATTGATGTATTTGGCAATGCTTCATTATCTGTTTTTCTGGCAATTGCTTTGCTATCACTTCAACTCTGGTTACTGGCAGATCTGGCAGGCGCCCTGGTTGTAATACTCATTGCGCAAACAGCAGGGCTTGCCTTATTTACTATTTTTGTGACTTACCGCTTTATGGGTAAAAATTATGATGCTGCGGTTTTAAGTGCAGGGCATTGTGGTTTCGGTATGGGGGCTACACCTACAGCCATTGCCAATATTCAGGCAGTCACCAATACTTATGGCCCATCACACAAGGCTTTTCTAGTAGTACCATTATGTGGAGCATTTTTTGTTGATATTATTAATGCGGTGGTAATTCAGGGCATATTATCTTTCTTCTAATTTTCATTTAAAAAATAGACCTAATTTAAAGGTCTATTTTTTTATATTCAGTATACGCAGACTATAAATTTAAAACCAAAAGCATATAGCGACTCACAGGCCAGTTGATATCAAATCTCTTATAATAATTTATAGGTTTGTATATGCATTTAACTGGTATATAAAGATTACAGGGTTAGCATTAAACCATTATGATCGGCTTGCTTTAAGGGTAGGAATGATTATTTACCTTTATAAAATAAGCTATTAACCTAGGTAAATTAGTAGATTTCAATATAATGGGAAGAGCGAAAGAAAGTTAAATATTCTATCTTATTTGATTTTTTAACTGTTTGAAAATATAAAGAATAAAACTAAGTGTAATACTGTCTGAATTAAAAAACCTTCATAAAAAATAAAATAGCCAATTGTAAACAGGCTAAAGCTGGCATCAATCTGATTTTTCTGCTTGTTATCTTCAACCGGCTGAGTTTTTTCCAGAAATCTATTCTGGCCAGTTTTTCCTTGTCCATAGTCTTTTTCTGCAAATTAATATTCATATTTTGTCTTGGTACCCGAGTAGTCAAGAATATTGGCTTAATAAAATATTCATCCTGATTTTTATTAATAGAATTAACTTATTTATGAATAATAAAGAAAAATTATAATTGAGTAAAACTAATTAAATTCATGGTATATTGAATTTAATTCATTTGAATATTTTAAGTTTAATTTATGCTTGAGATTCGTCACTTAAAAACTTTACTGGCTTTACGTGAACATGGTTCGCTGGTGGCTGCTGCTAATGATTTATGCCTTACGCCGTCAGCAATTTCTCATCAGTTAAAGGAACTGGATCACTGGTATGGAACTGAAGTAGTAAATCGCCGAAGCCGCCCTGTAACTTTTTCTAATGTTGGGCAACGCCTGTTACGACTGGCAGATGATGTTCTGCCACAGATACAACTTGCACAAAGTGATATAACTCGTATTGTTCATGGACAAACTGGGCGTATTATATTTTCTTCAGAATGTCATAGCTGTTTCGACTGGCTAATGCCACTTCTCAACCAGTATCGTCATCAGTACCCAGATGTAGATCTGGATTTTGCTTCCGGCTTTGAAGCTAACCCTCATGAACTTTTGCAAACTGCCGAGTTTGATCTGTTAATTACAGCTGATCCGATTGCTCTAAAAGGGGTGGAGTATTTTCCAATTTTTGAGTATGAATCTCGTCTTGTGCTTGCCAGTACCCATCCACTGGTCCGTGTTGAGCAAATTACGATACAGCAGCTGGCTGAGGAAACCTTGATTACTTATCCGGTTGATAAACATCGGCTGGATATTATGGCAAAACTGTTTATTCCTGCCAATATTCAGCCCAAACACATCCGTACTACCGATCTGACCCAGATGCTGATTCAGCTGGTTGCCAGCGGACGCGGTATAGCAGCTTTACCAGACTGGGTGGTCAATGAATATGAACAGAAAGGCTGGGTCATCAGCCGTCGTCTGGAATGTGCGGGAGAGAAAGGCCTGAGACGGACTTTATATGCGGGTTATCGTACTGAAGAGAAGGAAAAGGACTATTTTGCAGGCTTTTTAAAACAGTTGCAGAAATTCTCTCATCAGCGTACACATTATTATATGTAAGTTAACTTCATGTTTAAGATGTACCAATAATAATAGATAACAGGCCTGCTGCAATTAGTGGGCCGACCGGTACGCCACGTAATACCGCTACACCGGCAACTGTTCCAATTAACAGACCAGCCACGACATCTGGCTGGTTAGACATCAGTTTTACACCGCGTCCACCGAGCCACGCTACCAGTAACCCGATTCCAATTGCCAGTAATGATTTCAAACTTAGAAAAGATTTTAAAATACTTTCGCCTGGAATTTTACCGCTAGCGATCGGCGTAAGCACACCAATAGTTAAAATAATAATACCAATATTTAAACCATGTTGCTGAAGATAGGGGAAAAACTGCTCTAGTGGCGTCATTTTGAAAACAATCAGTATCCCGGCTGCAATAGTGACAGCAGTATTATGACTAAAAATACCACAAGCCAACAAAACCAAAAGAACCATCAGGTTTACATCAAGTTGGGACATCATAAGCAAGTCAAACGTTGGGAGAAACGGACTGCCATTGTACTCTCTTTCCTTAAAGGCGCTAGGGCAGGTTAATGCTTGAGAAACGCAAGTAACTAAGACAGATCGCTAATATCAACTATGCTGTATTTAACTAAATACTTTAAAAACCCGAATCGCGGATAAGAAATTGACTTGAAAAATAAGAGGACTAGAGCCATCAGTTAAGTTACCACACCAAACTCACAACTCTAGTCCTGATGTTCGATAGTACCGAATTATTCTGCATAATTGATGATTTTTTTCTTAAATTTGAAGCAACTTATTGGGAGTTTCTCAAACAAAACCGTGGTTCCTTAAGAATCAGAACTGCTCAACTTACAATTTCAGAAATCTGCTTTATTGCCATTTGGTACAAATGCTCTCATTTCAATAATTTCAAAGCCTTTTTCACCTGGTTAAAAGAAGATAAAAGCCATTTATTTAAGTACTTGCCTTGCTATCAAAGGATGATTCATCTGATCAATATGCATGAATTAGCCCTACACGCTTTACATGTGGCACTGATGAAAGGCCAAGGTACACAATATTTATGGATTGATTCAACAACTCTGCCAGTTTGTAAAACTCAACGTATTCAGCATCATAAATCATTAGTCCAAATTGCATCACGTGGTAGAAGCTCAATGGGCTGGTTTTATGGCTGTAAATTACATATTGTGATGAATCAATTTGGTGAAATTGCCTGTTCTGCTTTATCGAATGGACATGTTGCTGACATAAAAATGGTTGAGCAATTGGTTGCTGGTATAGAAGCAAAACTTTACGGGGATCGAGGTTACATCAGCCAAGAATTAAAAATTAGATTGAAATATCAAGGTATTGATTTAATTAATTATCATCGAAAGAATATGCAGGCTATTCAACTTTGTGCATCAGATGAATATCACCTAAGACAACGCAATAAGATAGAAACATTATTCAGTTTATTGAAGGGGCAATACAATTTAGTGACGAGTAAAGCACGTAGTCTTCATGGATTTCTGAGTGGAATTTACGCCTCACTATGTGCATATCAACTCACTCATCAAAATAAGCCAACAATTCAAATTAAGGAATCATCGGCTTAAGCAGGATTCGGGTTTAAAAGGCTATAAATATTTTAAAAATAAAGAAACTCTTCCTAAATTTCAATATGTTCAATAAAAAATTTTAACTTATATGCTTCACTCTCCAATAGTTACGATCTGCTACTTTTCATATTGTTTGAGGTATCAAAAAAAATAATAAATTACTTATTTTATTTACCACAAGAGAGCAGATAACAATCATCAGCGCATTCTTGGTGGAACTTAGCTAAAATAAACCGATTATTTTGGAGAATATCTCATGTTGCTGGAAAAAATATTGCAATCTCAAGGCTTTGGTTCACGTAAATATTGCCAGCAACTGATTAAAAGTGGAGCAATTAGTATAAATCACGAAATTTGTGTAGATACTAAAGCAAAATTTGACCTGAAAAATTTTACTTTTGAGGTACATGGTGAAGAGTTTGAATATCGGGAAAAAGTATATATCGCATTAAATAAGCCACAAGGTTATGAATGTTCTCATCAGGCCCAATACCATTTTAGTGTATTTGATTTATTTGATCCCACTCTCCTTAATCGTGGAATCCAGTGTGTAGGCCGGCTCGATCAGGATACAACTGGGTTACTGTTGTTGACAGATGATGGTCAATTTCTACAGGCTCTGACACATCCACGTAAACATGTGGCAAAAGTATATGAGTTGATAACGGCCGACCCTATTACGTCAGAACAGATCCGATTGCTGGAACAGGGCGTAGAGCTTCGTAATGATGGTATATTTAAAGCAAGCAATATAAAGCAAACTAGTTCTAATCAGTTGAGTCTGGCGATTCATCAAGGTGTCTACCATCAGGTAAAACGTATGCTAGCTGCGGTAGGTAATAAAGTCGAAAAATTGCACCGTAGTAAAATCGGAGAACTTGAATTACCTATGCTTGCCGAAGGAGAATGGACTTATCTGGACCAGACACAGATTGAACTGGCAAAGTCGCGTATGGTGCCATAGTAAAGTCTATCCAAAAGCTGAATCTAGGTTTTATGTATATAGGCTTGGCATGAAAAATTAATCAGACTTCGTCACTTTCCCCTAAAAGAGCATTGAGCTCTTCAAATAAGTCAGCATCATTCTCATCATCTGGTTGATAGGCTGGAGAAAGGGGAGCAGTTGCGTGCTCACTTTTCATCTTACGCAATTTGGTCAGCTGTTCCATATTAATACTGGGATTTTCAATTGCGAAAGGAATAGATTTGGTCAGTACGACTTGCTTGAAAAAAAGGCGGACTGCCTGTGCTGGTGTAATTCCCAATTGCTTAAAAACTGCAAAAGCCTGTTTTTTTTCTTGTGAGTCAAGTCGGACTTGATAAACTTCCGTTTTCCGCATGAATAATAACCAAGTTAGGAGAAAGAATTTTAGCTGTATTTTAACGCTACAAAATGTATTTTCAACGCTTTATATCAAGTAAATAATTTTTTTGTCATTACAGGTAAATTACAATAGCAGTTCAAATCCTGATTGATATGTTTTTTTAACTAAATCTACAGGATCAATAAATGTTATTTCTTTAGCTAGTAGCTGCAAGGGCGCTGTAAAATCGTTATCTGATTTGTGCTGAACGATAGGATAAAAACTGTCATTTTGAATAGGTATTCCCAGATGCTTTAGATGAACCCGTAACTGATGTTGTTTGCCTGTGCGTGGCTTCAACTGATATTTTGCCCAGTCAGCTCGAACATCTAAAAGATCAATCAATGTTTCTGTATTAGACTCTCCCTCCACTACCTGCATAGTATAAAAAGGTTCACCTTTGTCGAGACGTAGTGTTAGGTTTATCGGGAAATTAAGCTCGGGCTTAAAAGGTGCCACGGCATGGTAAGTCTTTTCTACCTTACGTTCAGCAAAGAGCTTCTGATATAAACCACGTGTTTCAGGACGTTTTGAAAAAAGTACTACACCTGCAGTTTCACGGTCGAGTCGATGAATAGGAGTGAGAGTCTCTATTCCGGTCTGTTTTTTCAAACGAACCAATAATGTTTCCTGTACGTACTGCCCGGTTGGGCTCATCGTAAGGAAATGTGGTTTATCGACCACCAAAAATTCATCTGTTTCATGCAAGATGTGATGCTCAAATGGCACAGGTGTTTCCTTGGGAAGAAAACGATAGTAATAAATATGCTGATTTCCCTCATAAATACTATCAATCCTTAATTTCTGCCCATGTGTCGTATAAACCAGCCCGTCCTCAAAACGCTGCATCCATTCATTCGCATTAATATGCGGAAACTGCTGGGTTAAATGTTCATAGATGGTATTTGCCTGAGATTTTAGTGGCAGAAATACTTTACTGGCGCTAACGCCATCAATCATGGGAGGTATAAAAACTGTACTAAAAGGTTTATTCATGAGAGCAATAATATATAGACAATGAGAACTGATCTTTATAAAGACCGGTCAAGATTAAAATTAATGAATATAGTATAGGGCAGCATAGGCTTTAAGGCGGGGCAATGCTATCATAATTGCAAGATTGGAACATGATGTGAGCCTTATGCAGTATACTTTTAGCCTGACTTTAAATAGTGAAGATGATACACAAAAGCTGGCTCAGGTATTGGCTCAGCATTTTAATTCAGGTGTTGTATATCTGGTCGGAGATTTGGGTGCCGGCAAGACAACACTCAGCCGTTATTTTTTGACAGCATTGGGCCATCAGGGTGCTGTGAAAAGTCCTACCTATACTTTGGTCGAGCCTTATACGATACAAGGTCGTGATGTTTTTCATTTTGATTTATATCGTCTGCATGACCCTTATGAGCTGGAACTGATGGGGATCCGTGATTATCTGGAAATTCCGGATGCGCTGTTTTTATTTGAATGGCCTTCCAAAGGTGGAAGTGAAATTCCGCAAGCTGACCTCATTATTGATATTTTAAAATCAGACGATGACCTGCAACGTCAGGTAAGTATTTCAACTGAATCGGCTGAGCTGTTTAATAAATTACGGGAAAAAATGAATGTCGCATGATGAAAGCGGTTTGCGCCGTATTCATACGCTTGATGCTGCTCTTGCAAACCAGATTGCTGCAGGTGAGGTAATTGAGCGGCCTGCTTCTGTGGTTAAGGAGTTACTAGAAAACTCGATTGATGCTGGTGCTACCGAGCTGATTATCCGGGTCGCCCAAGGTGGCAGTACTCTAATTGAAATTATTGACAACGGACGTGGAATACATCCTGAAGATCTTGCACTGGCAGTGATGCGACATGCAACCAGTAAAATCCAGTCTGCTGAAGACTTATATGCAATAGCCAGCTTGGGGTTTCGGGGTGAAGCCTTGGCTTCAATTGCTGCGGTATCACGCTTGAGTTTATGCAGTAGTCAAGATGACTCAGGTATTGGCTATCAGGTTGAAGTTAATGGTACTGCTTTTGATCACCAGGAGATTCAGGCAGTCGCAGCACAAAAAGGGACGCACATTCGTGTACAGGACTTGTTTTTTAATGTGCCTGCCCGTCGGAAGTTTTTGAAAAAACCGACCACCGAGTTCGGGCATATTGAGGAAATCGTCCGTCGCATGGCGCTTACGCATTTTGATGTGCGTTTCGTTCTTGAACATAATGACAGTATCCGTTTAAACCTGCCAATTGCTGATAGTGGAGAGCTGCGCTCTCAACGTGTCCAGCAGTTGCTGGGTCGCTCATTTACTGAAAATGCTTATTGGATTGATGCGCAAAGTATTAACATGCATCTTTCGGGTTGGCTTGGTCATCCATCTGATGCGCGTCCTCAGGCAGACTTGCAGTATGTCTATGTAAACGGAAGAATTGTAAAAGATAAAACCATCTCACATGCATTACGTATGGCATATGATGGTATTTTGCATGGCCATCAGCATGCAGGATACTTATTGTTTCTGGAAGTCGACCCAGAAAATGTCGACGTGAATGTTCATCCTACAAAACATGAAATCCGTTTTCTAAATCAACGTGAAGTTCACGAATTTGTGCGGCACTATGCAAAAGAAACCTTATCACAGTTCCAAACTGCAACTGCTGACCTTGCCCAAGCAATGAAAGCTGAATCAGTTATACATACCACGACTGGTTCTTATAACCCACAGCCGCGTCACCAGGAACAGTTTCAGTTACATCGTCCGACACAGCCCGAGGCTTCAGCTCTGGGCATAGCAGCTCCCCAAACTGAAATATCTACCGAATTACTGACCGAATTTAAGGCGAGTGCACCGCGTACTGTACAATATGCACCCCAGCGGCCTTATGCCGGCTCTCAGCAGTTAAATAACGCCTTAAAGAGTTATCTGTCACCATTAAGGGAAGAGAGTACTCAAGCGCCTGTTATTCCGGCTGCATCGGTAGTATCGGATCATGTAGATGAATTTCCATTGGGAATTGCAATTGCTCAACTGCATGGTATTTATATTTTGGCACAAAATACTGAAGGTTTAATTATTGTTGATATGCATGCAGCCCATGAGCGGATTTTGTTACAGCAAATGAAATCTGCCTGGGATCAATCTGAATTCTGGATAGCACAGCAATTACTCATTCCTAAAGTTGTTTCAATTACGCGTATGCAGGCAGCACGTATTGAAGAGTTGAAACCACAACTGGAACGTTTGGGGCTGGATATAGACCAGTATGGAGATGAGCAGGTGATAGTAAGAGGTGTTCCTGCTATTTTACAAAAAGCCGACTTCAATACATTAATACCTGAACTTTTAAATGATCTTGACCCAAGTGATGAAGCGCGCGGTCTTACGCAAAAACGTGACCAGATTCTGGCTGGTATGGCGTGCCATGGAGCAGTACGTGCACATCGGCAACTTAGTCTCTCTGAAATGAATGCATTGCTTCGTCAAATGGAACAAACTGAATTTGCCAGCCAGTGTAATCATGGCCGTCCAACTTGGCGTGCGTTTCCTTTAACTCAATTAGATAAATTATTTGCTCGAGGAGAGTAGTTGTACATGTCTAGCGTACTACCCGTCATCAATTTAATGGGCCCAACGGCAAGCGGTAAGACGGCGCTGGCATGTGAGCTGTATGAACAGGGCGGATTTGAACTGATATCTGTTGACTCGGCACTAATTTATAAAGATATGGATATTGGTACAGCCAAACCTACCAAGGAAGAGCAGGCTCTTTATCCGCATCATCTGATCGATATTATTAGCCCACTAGAAGTATATTCAGCTGCACAGTTTGTGGAAGACGTCTGTCCGCTCATTGATGATATACACGCCAGAGAAAAAACACCTATACTGGTAGGTGGAACTATGCTCTACTTTAAAGCTTTACTTGAAGGTCTTTCAACTAATCTACCAAATGCAGATCAGGCTATCCGTAAAACTATTGAGCAAAAGGCTGAATACGAAGGCTGGGAAGCAGTCTATGCTGAACTATGTGAAGTAGATCCTTTAGCGGGACAAAAATTTAGAGTAAGTGATAGACAGCGTATAACTCGTGCACTGGAAGTTTTTTATATCACTGGCCAGCCTATTACAAAACTACAGGCCGAACAGCCAAAAAATTTACCATATCGTTACACATTTCATAATCATGCCCTACTACCTAATCGATTAGAATTGCATGAGCGCATTGAGAAAAGATTAAAAAAAATGTGGGAAATCGGATTTTTAAATGAAGTAGAGATATTGATTAAAAAATACGATTTAAATGAAAACTTGCCCTCAATGCGTAGTGTAGGATACCGCCAAGTAATCGATTTTCTATTAAAAAGTGATAAAACTATTAAAAGTAAACATGAAATGGAGGATAAGACCTTATTTGCAACACGACAACTGGCAAAACGTCAATACACTTGGTTACGCTCTTTGCAAGAATTACACCAATTTAAAACTTACGAGACGCTTAAGCAGGCTCAACAAGACTTGCGAAACTGTTATAGATAAAGCAAAATTTAACTACTGTCTTTTTTATAATTTTTAATTGAAAAATAAAGATAGTTTTTTGCGCTGATTTTAATTTTTTTGGAGTTATAAAATGTCTAAAGGTCAAACTTTACAAGATCCGTTCTTGAATTCTCTCCGTAAAGAACGTATTCCTGTTTCTATCTTCCTTGTTAACGGTATTAAGCTACAAGGTCATATTGAATCTTTTGACCAGTATGTTGTTTTATTGAAGAATACTGTAAGCCAGATGGTTTATAAGCATGCGATTTCTACAGTAGTTCCAGCGCGTAATCCTCGTCCTGCAGGTGCACCTGCAGGGGCTCAAGGAGCTGGCGGCTTTGGTGGCGGTCAAGGCAGTGGCTTTGGTGGCGGTCAAGGTGGTGGCTTTGGTGGCGGTCAGGGCGGTGGCTTTGGCGGCGGTCAAGGCGGCGGCTTTGGTGGACAAGGTGGCTTTGGCGGTCAAGGCGGTGGCTTTGGTGGACAAGGCGGCTTTGGTGGAGGCCATCAAGGTAGCTTTGGCGGCGCTCAAGGTGGCTTTGGTGGCGGTCAAGGCGGTTTTGGCGGCGGTCAATCGACTTCAGGCTTCGATAATGACTCGAAATTTGAAGATAGCCAAGATGACGATACCAATAATCGTTAATTTATAAGTAATAAAAAAAGCTCCTTAAAAAAGGAGCTTTTTTTATTAATCAAACATTGACTTAAAACTTTTAAGTTTAGTTATTAAAAAAGACACTGTTACCAGTATCTTTTTTTCAGCTTAACTAGGAGTTACTGTCCAGATTAGGTTGTTTGATTTCAACATAAGCATTGGCACGCAGTTCACGTAGCCAGCTATCAAGCTCGGTTTCAAACTGCCGCTCACCCAGAATTTGGCGAGCCATACGTTCTTGGTATTCTTCTGTCATATCCTGCTGACGAGTATCTGTCACCTGTAAAATATGCCATCCAAACTGGGTCTGGAAAGGAGCACTAACCTGGCCGACAGGAGTGCTTTTCATTTTTTCTTCAAACTCAGGCACCATTACACCAGGGCTTACCCAGCCCAAACTACCACCGTCACGTGCTGATCCAGTATCTGTTGAAAAAGTAGAAGCTAATACTGTGAAATCCTCACCAGCTTTAAGACGATTATAAATATTATCAATCATGTGTTTAGCATTTTCTGGACTGACCACTTCAGATGGCTGAATCAAAATATGACGGGTCTGATACTGAGGGACTAATGCTTTTTGTTCACTTGTCTTACGTTCTAATACTTTTAGAACATGCACACCATCACGTGCCGGAATCAGCTCGGTAGTTTGGCCGACAGGTAAGGCACTTACGCGAGCTGCAAGTTCGGCAGGTATGTCTGCTAGGCTGCGAAAGCCCATGTCTACACCTTCTACCTGAACCTTAGCATCTGAATATTGCTTACTGATAGCCTGAATATCATTGCTTGTGTTTAATGCATTTTTTACTTGCTGCGCAATACTTTCAACATTAGCAGTCTGTTTGTCTTTGGGAGTAATCCGGGCATGAATGACATGGACCTGACTACCCAGTGCCGCCTGACCTTGTGGAGATTTCAGGAAATTCTCTACATCTTGGTCGCTGATTTTGATGCGGGACATAACCTGTTGCTGGCGAAGACGATTAATTGCTAAATCTTCAGCAATACGGTTACGTAATGATTCATATGTTCCTGGAGCCATAGCATCAAGCTTTTGCTGAAAGGCTTCTAGGGTTTTTGTGCCGGACTGACTGGCAACCTTCATCACTGCTTCATTTAAACTCTTTTCATCAGGTTTAACGTTATAGCGTCGCACCTGTTCAAGCTGGGCCTGACGCAAAATCAGCTGGTCCAAAGCCTGTTTTTCCAGAAACGCCTGTGGAGGAACTTCACGTTTCTGGGTTTCCAGCTGATGTTTAAGTTCAGCTACGCCTTGTATCAAATCACTTTTTAAGATGACACCATTGTCCACAATCGCAACAACCTCATCTACAGGTTGTGCAAAGCTTTGCATTGATGAAGAAATGACTAAGGCAAGCGCAGTGGCTTTAAAGAATTGTTTAAAATACTTTGTCTTCATTAACGTTGTGTCCAAGATTGATTAATTTTACTAAAACCTAAAACGCGACTTTCAAGTAAAGAGGCCAGTTTATTATTTAGCCCCCCTAATCCCTTGAGGGTGAACTCGGCCATAACAGCGCGTTTCGGTTTAACGCCCGGCTCATTGATGTCATCTAGATCATTATAATAAGAGCGGCCATATACTGACACGCCCCAACAGCAGGATTCATAATTTACACCGAGCAGATATTCGCGTGCTACATCCTGATCAATGTCATATTGCACATGGCCCATAATACGCCAATTGTTATAAACAGGTTGTATAAACGATGCAACCACCTGGTCATAGCTGTCTTGGCGGTTTGGAATATCTTTGCGGTAAAAATAGCCAAGATTGTAAAGATTGCCCTGATTACCGGTGTAGTAAACCTGAAAATCTCGCTGCGAGTTTTCACCATTAGACATCCAGGCTGAATTGGCGCTAATTGTGAAATTCTGGTTCAGTTGGCTACTCAGGCTGAGTACGGGACCTGTACGTTTTTCTTGGTCCAGCTCATCTTCATTATATAAAGTTACTCTGCGGTCTTCAAAGAAGTAGCTTTGTCCTACACTGGCACGCAGTCTTTCCAAACCTATCTGATCCATCAGGCTGTATGTTACGCCCAGAGAAAGAAAATTATTGTCTTCTAAGCGGTCATGTCCGTAAAAGCGGTAAGGGTTGAACAACTGGTCATAACTGATAGAGGCTGTAGTCGTATCAAAGTTTGGATAATCATTCTGATCTTTATACGGCGCATAAGCATAGAAAAGGCGCGGAGAAATACTTTGCAGGAAAGTTCCTTCTTTCTCAAACAATAGGCCGGTATCGAGTGTAAATTGTGGTACTGCTACACTTTTTGTCAGAGAATCTGCTTCAATACCACGGTCTTCACGAGAGTCGCGATCATAGAAAGTGTTAATAGAGCGGAAAGATACTTCCGGAATTACAAAAGACCATGGATTGCGGTAGTTGTAACGAACCGCAAATTGGTTATAGATACGGGTACCACTACTTTCTAGAACATCTGAATCATCATTAATTGATTTTTTAAAATAGCCGGTATCATTGTTGAATTCATACTGTAGGCCCTGAGGATTTCCCCCGACGTAATTCAGCAGGAATTGAGGAAGTCGAGCGTACGGTCGGTCTTCATCTTTAATGTCTTTATCCAGTGTCTGAAAGTCTTCGACCTTAAGTTGAGCTTTCAAGCCTGGAATCTGATTACGATAGTTAATTACCCAGGCGCGGCGCTGGTTCAGATCGGTTTTGCTGTTTGGACTTGAATCCAAGTCAGCGAAATAGTCTTTATCAGAGACATAATTATATTCAAGATTAGTTGACCAATACGGGTTAATGACCCAGTCATGTAAAAAATGGAATTCTTTACGGTCTTCATCGTTATATTCTTTATCAGAAGGAAGATAACCTCCCCAAACACGTCCCTCACCGAAGTTTTCAGTTAAATAGCGGAACTCTCCCTCAGCCATAGGGCCACGATCAGCAAGATAGCGTGGTGTAATGGTCGCATCATAATTTGGTGCAAGATTGAGATATACCGGAACAGAGAGCTCTAGTCCACCGTCATTTGAGAAACCGAACTGGGGGTTTAAAATACCAGTTGTACGCCGGTCATCAATTGGGAAATTGAAGTAGGGCACAGCCAGCACAGGTGTATTTTTTACATATAATTTTGTTCCGGTTGTTACCCCGCGCCCGGTCTCCTGATTAAGCTCGATCCGGTCAGCCTGCAGCCTCCAGGCTGGTGCTTCACCTGGCGGGCAGGTGGTATAACTGGCATTACTGAGTATTGCAACTGTAGGGGAGGTTCGTTCAATTTTCTCTGCATGACCATGAGCATGCTGTTGCTCTGCAATATAAAAACTATTGTTCAGGTCGCCCGTCTGTGTTTTGAGGTTATAGTTAATCTGGTCACTTTGTGCTAGCAGCCCACCTTGAGCCAGTTGTACCCGACCTTGTGCATTCGCATAGGTTTGTGTCTGGTCAAGAGTGACTTTATCTGCACGAATGCTGCGCCCCTCTTGATCAATTACCACATTACCTTCAAGTGTCGAATCACCTTGCGGATTGTAATAGCCATAATCAGCAGTAATCACAGAGGTGACCTTGTCTGGGTCAGGTGCGTTATTGTCCGGACTAACTGGTGTAATCCATGTGCCCTGACAAAATGCAGAACTTAAGGCCTGAGTATTTCTTAACTGTGCCTCAGGTGCACTTTTGTCAACATAATATTGTTCAAAAAACTGTTGCCCTGGGTAAGCTTCATTAATGCTTTCTTTGAGCTGGTTATTGCTTACTGTTGAAAAGGGTTCTGACTGCTCTGCATAACTTGATATGGAGCTACCACATAAAAGGGTCAAAATAGCAGTCGCTAAAGGATTAAATTTAAACTTATGCTTCATTTGTCTCATTAACCAAGTATGCTTTTCGCAATTAATTATTGTGGCATCATAGAGAAAAAGTGCAGAACTAGCTACACTTAATCCTTTAAAAAACTCAGCCTGTTTTAGATTTTATTGCAAATGAATACACAACGTGAACAATTGATACAAACATGGATTACAACTGTACTGAACTCGGATGAGTTTGAGCTTAATTTTTTAGCAGGTGATGCCAGCTTTCGCCGCTATGCACGTATAAAATATCAGAATAAAAGTTATATGCTCATGGATGCGCCGCCAGAAAAAGAAGACTGTGCTCCATTTGTTCATATAGATGAATTTTTTGCTGCTCATGGAGTGCGGGTGCCGCAGATTATTGCAAAAAATCTGGAACAGGGATTTTTACTGCTGGAAGATTTTGGTGATGTACTGCTTTCTACCCTGCTAAATGAAGAGACTGTAGATCAATATTATTTGCAGAGTTTCAAGCAACTGGTACAGCTGCAATCAATTGACGGAAAAGGCCAGTTTTCGCTTTATTCTCAGGAGAAATTACTGTCTGAAATGCAGTTGCTGACAGACTGGATGCTGCCTGCCTTAAGTATTGTACCCTCTCCGCAAGAACAGAAAATTATTGATCAGACATTTAAATTTTTATCTAAAGCTGCTTTAAGTCAGCCACAGGTGATCGTACATCGTGATTTTCATAGCCGTAACTTGATGAAACTTGAAGATGGGCAAGAGCTAGGGATTATCGACTTTCAGGATGCGGTAATTGGTGCAGATACTTATGACCTGGTCTCCATTACCCGTGATGCTTATGTACAGTGGCAACCAGAGCGTGTATATCAATGGTTCAAGACATTTTATGAGCTTTTGCCGGCCAGCACAAAACTGAACCGTACCTTTGAAGACTTTAAGCGTGATGCTGACTTCATGGCAATTCAACGGCACATTAAAATACTAGGTATTTTTGTGCGTCTGTTTGAGCGTGATGGTAAGGCGGGTTACTTAAAAGATCTCCCTCGTGTGATGTGGTATCTGTTAGAAGAAAGTCAGGGCTATACTGAACTTGAAGCGTTTGCGGAATTTATACGTCAGCGTGTGATGCCTGCTTTTACCCAAAAATACGGAATATATGAGGTGGCTGCCTGATGAAAGCAATGATTCTGGCAGCGGGACTGGGTAACCGGATGCGGCCACTCACACTGACCACGCCCAAGCCTTTACTGGAAGTTGGTGGGAAGCCACTTATAGTCTGGCATCTTGAGAAATTACAGCGTATCGGTGTTCGTGATATTGTCATCAATACGGCATGGCTGGGCGAAAAGCTCGTTGATGCTCTAGGTGACGGTTCAGCCTTTGGAGTCAATATCCTCTGGTCACATGAGGATGAAGGACTGGAAACGGCTGGTGGAATTATCAATGCTTTACCTCTGCTGGGTCGTGAGCCATTTATTCTGGTCAATGGTGATGTCTGGACTACGATGGATTTTGCGCCTTTGCTGCAGACTGAGTTAACTGGACATCTTGCACATTTGGTACTGGTTGACAATCCGCCTCAGCATCCTCAGGGTGATTTTATATTATCTCAGGGACATGCCTATACCTTTGCACAGGCGAAATCTGGTGAGGCACTGACTTATAGTGGTATTGCTGTTCTTTCGCCAGAGCTGTTTGTTGGGCTGGAACCTGGAAAGCGTCCACTTGCCCCGCTATTAAAAGAAGCTATGCAACAGCAACAGGTGAGTGCTGAAAAAATGCAGGGAGTCTGGGTCGATGTGGGTACACCAGAGCGTTTGAATGCTCTAGATCAGCAAATTCAGCAGGGCTTGTATGACCAAATGCATAATCACTAGTCATTAGATACTGTGTCATGAACTAGAAATCGGTATACTTCACTTAATTTTTTTGAGATGTTGCTTGTTTATGCATCCGTTTTTCCAAGAGTTAAAACAGGGCAGTCAGGCCTTGGGGCTAAGCTTGAATGATGAGACTTTAGGTCTGTTGTTGCAGTATCAGGATGCACTGGTACTCTGGAATAAAGCCTATAATCTGACAGCAATCCGTGACCCGAAAGAAATGCTGGTAAAACATTTACTGGACAGTTTAAGCATCTTGAAAGATCTGCCGTCTGGACGTCTGCTGGATATTGGTACCGGAGGTGGCATGCCAGGCATGATTATTGCCTTGTGTCAGCCAGAACGTGAATGTGTATTGCTGGATTCAAATGGCAAAAAAATCCGTTTTCTCAAACAGTTTATTGCTGACCTGAAACTAAAAAATGTGATTGCAGTACAAACCCGTGTAGAAAATGAAGAAAGTATTCATGAGCTTGGCCAGTTTGATGTGATCACCAGCCGTGCATTTGCGTCACTGACAGATTTTGTGTTGGCTTCAGAACCTTATATGCATGGCGGAAGTGTGATTGCCTCTATGAAAGGGTTAGTTCCACATGAGGAAGTCGCTACTCTTGCAGAAAACTTTTCTTGCCAGATTATTGAACTGCAAGTTCCACGTCTGGATGAACAGCGGCATCTGCTTTTATTAAAACGTATTTAAAAGATTTTTAGGATTGGGGTTAGCATGGCTCAGATTATTGCGATTGCAAACCAGAAAGGTGGCGTAGGAAAAACCACAACTGCCGTCAACCTGGCAGCTTCTCTTGCAGTATTAAAAAAACGTGTATTGCTGATAGACATGGATTCACAGGGCAATGCGACGATGGGTTCTGGCGTGCAGAAAAATGATCTGCTTTATTCAGTTACAGATGTACTGCTGGGTGAAGTACCCATTGAAACGGCAATTACCAAAGCAGAAGTAGGTTATAAAGTTCTTGGGGCCAATCGTGACCTTGCTGGGGTAGAGCTGGCGATCGCTGAACAGCCAGGCCGTGAATATATTTTGCGGGAAGCTTTAAAAGATATTGAAAAGTCTTATGATTATATCATTGTTGATTGTGCACCTAGTCTGAGCTTGATCACCGTTAATGCGCTTGCTGCAGTGCAGGGTGTAGTCATTCCGATGCAGTGTGAGTATTACGCGCTTGAGGGACTGGCAGATCTCACGCAGACAATTGACCGTATTCAGCAGGCGCTTAATCCTGACCTGCAAATTGTGGGTGTATTGCGTACCATGTATGATGCCCGAAATGCCCTGACCCGTGATGTTTCGGCTGAACTGGAACAGTATTTTGGCAAAAAACTCTACGAGACGGTTATTCCACGTAATGTTCGACTGGCTGAAGCACCAGCGCATGGTTTGCCTATCATTTATTTTGAGAAAAGTTCTAAAGGTGCAGTAGCTTATTTGAATCTTGCAGCCGAAATTCTTAAAAAGACCAAGCTAAAAAAAGGAAGTAATGCATGACCACCAAAAAGCGCGGATTGGCCAAAGGCCGTGGTTTAGATGCCTTACTGGGTTCGATTCAAAAAGAGAAGTTGCAGCTAGAAGCTCAATCACTGGATCACGGACAGCTTAAACAGATTGATGTGCATCTGCTTAAGCGGGGTGAATACCAGCCGCGCCGTTTTATTGAGGAAAAAGATCTGCAGGAGCTGGCCGCTTCAATTGAGAAGCATGGGGTGATGCAGCCGATTGTTATACGCCCAGTTGATGATGAAAAGCGTCCCTATGAAATTATTGCAGGAGAACGCCGCTGGCGTGCAGCGCAGCTGGCGGGGCTGACTGAAGTACCGGCAATTGTTCGTGACTTAAATGACCAGGTAGCAATTGCGCTTGCCTTGATTGAAAATATTCAGCGCCAGGATCTGAATCCAATTGACCAAGCAATAGCATTACAGCGTTTTCATGATGAATTCGGTTTAAGCCATCAGGAAATAGCCGAAACAGTAGGCAAGGCCCGTACTACCGTAAGTAACCTGTTGCGTTTGCTGAGCCTGGCTGAGCCAGTAAAAGACTTTATGCAACAAGGTTTGCTGGATATGGGACATGCGCGTGCAATCCTGACCTTAAAATCTAAAGATCAGCTAAAAGCTGCTGATACCGTTATTGAAAAAAGTCTTTCAGTCCGTCAGACCGAGCAACTGGTGCGTGAGTGGAACACACCAAAACAGGAAAAAAATAAAACGTCAATGTCAGCTGATCTTGAGCAGCTCACCCAGCGGCTTTCTGAACGTTTCAGTGCAGATGTCAAAATTGATTACAACAAGCAAGGTAAAGGAAAACTGGTGATCCATTATCATTCGCTTGATGAGCTTGATGGTATCTTGAATATCTGTCTGGCTGATTAACAGTTTAAAAATATAAAAAGATAGTTTGATTTGGGGTATACAGCATGTGGGAACTTGTTAAAGCTGGCGGCTGGCTAATGCTGCCGCTCGTCGTATGTTCTATTTTTACCATAGCTATTACATTGGAGCGCTTTATCCGTTTAAAGCGCTCTCAAGTGATTCCTGTAGAGCTGATTTTACGTCATCCCCAAGATATTGCTCCAGTAATCGACAGGTTAAGCCATGCCCCAAACCTGCAGGCTAGCACTTTGGGGCAGATTCTGCTGGCAGGCTATGCGAGTCGGCAAGAAAGTGAGCAGTTTGCACGTGCCCAGATGGAAGCGAAAGCCTCTCAGGAAATTGGGTATTTGGAAAAGAATATTAATTTTTTGGGTACCTTGAGCGCAGTAGCCCCATTACTTGGGCTGCTGGGTACGGTGCTGGGTATTATTGAATCTTTTCTGGTGATTGACCTAGGTACGACCAGTAACCCGGGTCTTATGATACCGGGTATTTCTAAAGCCCTGATTACCACTGCTGCGGGTATGCTGATTGCTATTCCTGCATTATTTGCTTATCGTTTCTTTCAAAGACTGGTACAGGAATATGTGGCTGAGCTTGAGCAGCAGTCAACATTATTTCATGCAGCATTGTTCTATAGTAGTACGGCTGGTTCAGAGCTGCGAAAAGTCGGCTAAACAGGTCAAATGTCATGAAATTCAAGCGCTCTCAAGTGGAAGATATCCAGATTAACCTGACTCCCATGATCGACTGCCTACTATTTATTCTGGTATTTCTGCTTTTGTCTACGACATTTAATCAGCAAAGCCGTCTTAACCTGACCCTGCCAGATGCACAGGGTGTTCCACCAAAACAATACGATCAAAAAATCGAGGTTATGGTAGACTCTTCCGGCCATTACGCAGTCAATGGACAAGCTTTGTCCAGTAAAGAAGTGGCTGATTTAAGCGCAGCAATCAAGCAGGTTGTTGAAGACCGGCGTGATTTGATGTTTATTATTGCGGCTGATGCCAAGGCCACCCATCAGGATGTAATCCGTGTGATGGATACGGCCGGACAGCTGGGCTTTGTAAATGTCAATATTAGTACCAAGCTCCCTACCCGAGGTTATTAGTGAAGCAAGATTTTAAAGTTTATGCGCGTCTCCTGTCTTATTTAAAGCCTTACTGGGGGGCAGCTTTACTTGTACTCGTCGGTTTTGGTATTAATGCTTCTACAGAGGTATCAGTTGCCAAGCTGCTTGAATATATCATTAATGCCATTCAGCACCAAAACCAGCAGAATTTAAACTGGTTTCCATTTCTGGTTATTATCTTGATTTTTTTCCGTGGATTGGGGCTATTTATTGGCGGCTACTATACAGCCGTCATCTCACGTAGTCTGATTTTTCAGATCCGGCAAGAGGTGTTTGCCAAACTATTGCGTTTACCTGCCCAGTATTATCTGGACAATAACAGTGGCCAGATTACTGCCAAAATCATGTATAACGTGGAGCAACTTACAGCTGCTTCTTCTGAATCTTTAAAAACACTGGTTCAGTACGGTTTTATTACATTAGGCCTAATTGGTTATCTATTATATACCAACTGGCGTTTAACTATCTGTATCTTGATTTTCGCACCGCTGATTGGACTATTGATCCGCAAAGCGGCTAAACGGATGCGCAAGCTTTCCGTGCAGGTGCAAAATACTATGGGTGATATTAACCATGTTGTACAGGAAAGTGTAAATGGCAATGCAGTCGTAAAAGGGTTTGGTGGAGAGACCTTTGAGCAGGAGCGTTTTTATCATCATTCTAATGAAAACCTGAAACGTGGCCTGAAAATGGTCATTGTACAGCAGATGAATAGCCCAATTGTTCAGCTGATCATGGCAATTGCAATGAGTATTATCATCTGGATTGCTTTGCGCCCACAGGTTCTGGGTAATACTTCAGCAGGCGAGTTTGTCGCTTATATTACAGCTGCCGGATTACTGGCTAAGCCGATCAAGTCTCTAACAGATATTAATGAAAAGTTGCAGCGGGGGATGGCTGCTGCCTATTCAGTATTTGAATTACTGGATATGCCTGAAGAAAAAAATACAGGTGATTTAAAACCTGTACTAAAAGGCAATATTGAATTTAATCAGGTAAACCTGACTTATAGTGATGGCTCACAGGCTATTTATGATTTTAGTCTTAATGTAAAAGCTGGTGAGACAGTAGCATTGGTTGGACGTTCTGGTGCAGGTAAAAGTTCTCTGGTGAATTTGCTGGTACGTTTTCAGGAAATCAGTTCCGGAAAAATTTTACTAGATGGCTTCGATATTCAAAAAATCGAACTGACAGCCTTGCGTTCTCAAATCGCAATGGTAAACCAGCAGGTCGTACTATTTAATCGTAGCGTGCGAGACAACATCGCTTACGGTCAGCTACAAGGGGCAAGTGAGGCTGAGATCATTGCAGCTGCAAAAGCAGCCTATGCCCATGATTTTATTATGAGTTTGCCGCAAGGTTATGACACCATTCTAGGTGCACAGGGACTTAATCTTTCAGGTGGTCAGCGTCAACGTATTGCAATTGCCCGTGCTATTTTGAAAAATGCCCCAATTCTGATTCTGGATGAGGCTACCAGTGCACTCGACAATGAGTCTGAGCATTTCATTCAAAAAGCCTTTGATAAGGCTATGCAGGAACGGACCACTATTGTTATTGCACACCGTTTATCTACTATTGAGAATGCAGACCGGATTGTGGTTATGGATAAAGGCCGTATTGTCGAGCAGGGTAACCATCAGGAACTGATGCAAAAGCATGGCGCGTATTATCAGTTGCATCAGCGTAATTTTGAGGAAAACTGATCCATGTCAATGGCCCGGTTGATTCAAGATGCGTGGAATAAGCAGGCTGCTTGGCTGATTATTTTAAGACCATTGGCATGCTTGTATCGTGGAGGATTTTTGATAAACCGCTGGTTCTATCAGGCAGGTTTAAAGAAAGTCTATCACTCACCTGTGCCGGTTATGGTTATTGGCAATATTACCGTGGGCGGTAGTGGAAAGACACCACTGCTGATTCATCTGGTTAAATATTTGCAGAGTAAGCAGGTGCGAGTGGGGGTGATCAGCCGCGGATATGGAGGCAAAGGACCATTTCCAGCACAGGTTTCTGTTCACTCCACACCTGAGCAGGTTGGTGATGAACCTTGCCTGATTGTACAGTCGACCGGTATACCAATGGCAGTAGGCAGCAGCCGGCAAGCTAATATTGAACTGTTATTGCAACATCATTCGCTTGATCTGATCATTAGTGATGACGGGCTGCAGCATTGGGCATTGGGCCGGCAAATTGAGTGGATTGTACTGGATAATAACCGTGGCCTGGGCAATGAAAAACTCCTGCCAGAAGGCTACTTACGCGAACCGAAGAGTCGTCTGCAGAAAGCTACTGTAATTGAACATGCTCAGCATCCTCAGTCTGTATTTAATATGCATCTTGAGCCTGGGCAGCCTTATTTGCTTAATCCTGGTGCAGGAAAAGAGCAGAGATTTGATGCCACTCTGGAATTTCATGCAGTTGTAGGTATCGGTTTTCCTGAGCGCTTTTATCAGACGCTCGCTTCACTGGGCATTAATCGGATTTATCATCATGCCTACGCAGATCATCATGATTACCAGCTTAAAGATCTGGAATTTGGTGACTTGAAACCGCTGATTACTACTGAAAAAGATGCAGTAAAAATCCGCCAACTTCTAAAGAGTGTTCCAGAATTTAAAAGGCAGATTTGGGTCGTGCCGGTCGATGCGATATTATCTTCTGCTTGTTATGCACTGCTGGAACAACAGCTTGGTCAATATGATATACAGATTTCTTAAGGTCTTTTTATGAAACACATCGTCATCCCTGCACGTTATGCAAGTTCACGTCTGCCAGGTAAACCGCTTCTGGAAATTCATGGACGTCCAATGATTTTACGTGTGGTAGATCAGGCCCGTAAAGTTCAGGGGTTCGATGATTTGTGTGTGGCAACTGATGATGAGCGTATTGCAGAGGTGTGTCGGGACGAAAATGTGGATGTGGTGTTAACCCGTGCAGATCATCCATCAGGTACGGACCGCTTGAGTGAAGTTGCACGGATTAAGGGTTGGGGAAGTGATGATATTATTGTTAATATTCAGGGTGATGAACCTTTATTGCCAGCTCAACTGGTACAACAGGTTGCACAGCTATTAATAGATCAGCCCCAATGTTCAATGTCGACTTTATGTGAGCCGATTCATGAGCTTGATGAGTTTCAGCGTGACAGTATAGTTAAAGTGGTAAAAAGCCTTCATGGAGAGGCTTTGTATTTTAGTCGAGCCACTATTCCTTATGACCGTGATGCTGCCCGGCAGACTATACCGCAGTTACATACACAGGCTTTTCGTCATCTGGGGCTTTATGCGTATCGTGTGAGCCTGCTGCAGGCTTATGTAGGTTGGGATATGGGATTGCTTGAAAAACTGGAAAGTCTAGAGCAACTGCGTGTACTAGAAAATGGCCATCGTATTGCAATTGCTGTTGCCATGGCTAACTTGCCGCCGGGTGTAGATACTCAAGCTGATCTTGACCGGCTAAATGCATTGGATATTTCCTATTTTGAATAACTGCTGGAACAAGTAATATGGAAAATGTTCTTGAGCAATCCCAGATTTATCCTTGGCAGCAGCCTGTATGGGATACACTGACGCGGCGTTTTCCTGACATCGGTCATGGGCTACTGTTTTACGGTAAATCCGGCTGTGGTAAAGAAGCTTTTAGCCGGCATTTTCTCGCCTGGATACTTTGCCAGAATAAGCAAGCTCAAGGACCGTGTGGGGAATGTAGTAGTTGTCAGTGGTTAAAATCAGATACACATCCCAACTATGTACATATTTCGACCGATGAAGAAAATAAAAAACAGAATGCTAAAATTCGCATTGAAAAAATACGTGATTTACAGCCTTTCGTACAGCAAACCGGTGAGGGCTGGCGCGTTATAATGATTGAGCCAGCTGAAGCACTCAATATTGCTGCGGCAAATGCATTGCTTAAAACTTTGGAAGAACCGGGGGAGCGCATTGTCATTATTTTACTGGCTGATCATTATTTAAAGTTACCGGCAACTATTCGCAGTCGACTGCAGCACTATGCACTGGATCGAATCAGTACTGAACAGGCAGAACAGTATATCCGTCCCAACTTGTCTGACCTGAACCAGCAAAATTTGCAGCTTTTAATGAATCTGTCCAGTGATATGCCTTTACAGGCATTAGAGTTGGCTGATTCTGCATGGTTGCCGAAGCGCCAGGAATTTCTTAAAGATTGGGAAAAACTGGTAGCTCAAAAAAATATGCCGGTATTCTTTGCATCAAAATGGCATAAAGAGCTGACATTTCCTGAATTTATCACTATGTTTGAATACTTGTTGTGTGATCTGATTTGTGTCAAGCTAAATCAAAACCTGAAGAATGTTGATCTTAACCTGAAGCCAGTTGCTGAACATTATTCGCTTGATGTTTTATTCGAAATCTATTCAGATCTGCAAAAATCCAAACAGCTTACTGAGCAGAATGTACAGGTTAACTTGGTTCTGGATCAACTGTTCATCAGGCTGATGAATGTTTAAGACTTAAGGGGAAAGTCGATGCAACCACGTATGGGCGGTATTATTCAGGTGAATATACCTGACCGGGCAACCTTGCAGGCCAGTTATATGGGTTTTGTTCAGGGCGGTGGGCTGTTTATTCCATCACAACAGCCAGTGAAAATGGGTGAAGAGGTTTTTGTGCTAGCTACTTTGCCTGGACAAGCTCAAAAAGTACCCTTGACTGGTAAAGTCATCTGGATTTCCCGCAAACAGAATGGAATTCGACCTCAAGGTTTCGGAATTCAGCTAAGTGGCGAGAAAGGAATTTATTATAGAAGTGAAGCTGAAAAGCTGCTTGCCGGTAGCCTGACTTCAGATCGTCCGGGTTATACCGTCTAAAACTGTCAATTTTTAAGCTCACTGGTTGTTATAGGAAAAAATTGTGTTTGTAGATACTCATTGTCATTTAACCCTGCTGGACCTGTCGCCTTATGATGGTGATATTGATCTGGCCATTCAGGCGGCAAAAGATGCAAGGGTATCAAAAATGATGAGTATCTCGGTAAATCTGGATGACCACATTGAGCTTTCGCGAATTGCCACCCGTCATCCCGAGTTGGGCTATAGTGTGGGTGTGCATCCTTGTGAAGATGCCACAGTCATGGCGCGTGCTACAACTGAATATCTGGTTGAGCTAGCACAGGCAGAAAAAGCGTGGGCGCTTGGTGAAACCGGTCTCGACTATTTTCACAGTACGGATTTTATTGCTGAACAAAAAGAATGTTTCGCCCGTCATATTCAGGCTTCAAAAATAGTAAAAAAGCCAGTAGTTGTACATACTCGCTCGGCCAAGCAGGATACGGTTGATATTATTCGTGCCGAAGGTTCTGAACATGGAATTCTGCACTGTTTTACAGAAGATTGGGAAACTGCCAAGGCAGTCTTGGATTGTGGTTACTATATTTCTTTCTCGGGTATTGTATCTTTTAAAAATGCTCAGGATTTGCGAGATGTTGCTAAACAGGTTCCACTTGACCGTATTTTGATTGAAACGGATAGCCCATATCTGGCGCCAGTACCTTATCGAGGTAAATCTAATGAACCAAAATATGTTCCATATGTAGCCAAAGCCTTAAGTGATGTATATGATAAACCGCTTGAGGAGATTGCTTTCATAACAACACAAAATTTTGAAAACCTCCTTAATTCAAAGTAAATACACATTGAAAAGCAAAAAGAGAGTAATCGGGTGAAGATGGATCGTCAGGCCCAGTTTCGGGCAAGAGAAGCATTAATATTTCAAGTGGCAGAGCAACTCCTGTTGGAAAATGGTGAGTCAGGCATGACACTTGATGCACTGGCGGCAGAACTCGATTTAGCCAAGGGTACTCTATACAAGCATTTTCAAAGTAAGGATGAGCTGTATATTCTGCTTATTATTCGCAATGAGCGGATGTTGCTGGAAATGATTCAGGATAGCGAAAAATCTTTTCCTGAACACTTGGCTTTTTTCATGTTGCATCATCTGCATCATCCCGAACGTACTGTACTTTTTCATCAGATTGAAGAGCGGCTTTCGATTACCGGACAGGGAATCCACCATCTTTTTAGTGAGCTTTATCAGGTCCGTAAACAGCGAATGCGTATTATTATACGTATGACCGAAAACTATTTGGAATCCATTGGCAGTATCATGACAGTGCGTGACTATCTCGCTTCGATCTGGTCACTAACACATGGTGCGGCAGCAATTTTAAATTCAAGTTTTTATCAGCGTTATCTGGGGTCGCGTGATACTTTAAGAGTGGCCTATATTGATCAGGCTTTGGCACTGCCCAAGCAGGTTAATGAACAATATGCCTGATATGGAATAATCTAATGATCTGTTCATCTTCATCTGCTCATTATGGTTTTACCTTAATCGAACTGATGGTGGTCATTGTGATCATTGGTATTATGGCATCTCTTGTTGTAATGAATTTGAATGGTATTGATCAGCGCAAAGCAATGCAGGCTAGGGAAGTTTTTTTACTGGACCTGCAGAAAATCAACCGGGAAGCCAATGACCAGGCACGTATACTCGCACTTGAAACGCGCTCAGCTACTGATGTAAATACTTTTGTTTATAACTTGCTCGAATATCAAACTGCGACTGATATGAAAACTACTACTGGGTTTTTAGCTCCTGCACCAGAAAAATGGCAGAAATATAGTGAGTTTCCTTCCCGACATTTGCCCCCAAATGTCAGCTTTAGTATTCAGCCTCTCGATCATGATTTTCAAAATGCCAGTAATGAAGAGTTATTAGGAAGCCGGGCACCTAAACTGATCTGGCTGGGAAATGGAGAAGTGCGACCTGTACGCATCCAGTTCTATCTGGAGCAAAGGCCGGTAGGTCATGAAATAGAAATTGATTATTTAGGTAAAATTAGTGAAACCTAAAGGCTTTACATTACTTGAAGTTATGGTTGCGCTAGCAATTTTTGCGACAGCAGCAGTTGCCCTGACAAAAGTAGCCATGCAATATACACAAGCCACCTCAAATGCAATTTTAAGGACAAAAGCGCAATTTGTAGGTATGAATGAAATTGCTCTCATGGAAATGAATCAGGCGTGGCTACAGGGAACAGAGTCTAAACAGGTAACATCTCAAGGTGAAACCTGGCAAATTGACAAACAGGCAGCTTCCACCATCAGTCCAAATGTACAGCGTATCGAAGTACAAATTAGTCTGTTTAATACAGAGCAGGGTAAGGTTGAAAATGGAATTGCGACCTTGGTGTTTTTTAATCATCCACTCAAAGAAAATACTTCATGAAATATAAACGGGGTTTTACTCTGGTGGAGCTGTTGGTCGCGATTGCGATTTTTGCAGCACTCTCTGCGCTGGGTTGGAAGGTTTTTGATTATCTGATCAAAGTAAAAGAACGAAATAGTATACATGAGCAAAATCTTGCCCGGTTGCAGGAAGCTTATCAGCAAATCTTACGTGACAGCCTGCAGCTGATTCCATTAACTGCAAACAATGGAGGAGAGTTGCGTCCTGCACTTGAATTAAACGATCAGCATTTTATTTTTAGTAAAGCTGGTGTAACTGATCCTTTGGGCCAGGGGCTTGGGCCTTATGAGCGGATTGAATATCAATACAGTAGTGCAGACCAGAAACTGTACCGGTTAAAATATCAAAACCTGAATACTTCAACTGCTATTCAGCCCCAGTCAAGTGTGCTTCTTGATCAGGTTGAGCAATACCGGATTAGCGTCTTAAATCCGGCTGAACTGAACAGATGGCCTGAAGGCGTATTAGATCCTGCTTCCCAATCAGAACAGCTTAAAATTCTACCGCGCGGTTTTAAAATCAATCTGACCATAAATGGAACTGAATACGAATGGATTTACAGCCTTTTAAATACAGGTGATTTAAAAGAAAAAACAATAAATCCATCTTAAAAGTAAAAAAACTGGGGATTACTATGCGGCAGCAACAGGGTATAGCACTTATTACTATTCTGATGATGGTTGCCTTGGCAACCATTCTGGCTGCCACTATTGCCAAGCGGCAAAGTCAGACAGCAGATAATACCGCTTACCTGATGCGGCAGGACCAATCTTTACTCTATGCTAAAAGTGCTGAAGCATTTTTCTCTGAAATCCTGCAACAAGACAAAGAAAATGCTGGAGATATTGATCATTTACAGGAAATTTGGGCACAGCCTATGCCCGCCTTTCCCGTAGAAGATGGTTATATTTCAGGTCATTTAAAAGATGAAAGCGGAAAGTTTAATTTAAATAATCTGGTTAAGGCAGATGGTACGGTTAATCCGGATGCTCAGGCCTGGTTTGAGCGCTTGCTGGTCCGTGTTGGTCTGCCTGCCGAACTAAGCCAGGCAGTGATTGACTGGCAGGACCCTGACGATCTGACTATAGGTGCTATGGGCGCAGAAAGCAGTTATTATCAAGGTTTGAATCAACCTCATCTTACTCCCAATACCCGGTTTTTTAGTATTGAAGAGCTGAAGCAGGTAAGAGGGTTCGAAGGAAAAAAATACCAATCGATAGCGCCTTATGTAAGTGCATTACCAGCAGAGACCAAAATTAATATCAATACAGCACCTGCTTTGGTTCTTGCCAGTATGGATGAGAAGCTTGATCTGAATGCTGTCACAGATGCTTTGCAGCGTAAGCAAAGTAATATGGAATACTTTAATGCCACAGGCGATTTGTGGGGACTTGAGCCATTCGATCAGATAAGTGCTACCAACAAAGCACAAGTAAATCCATTGCTAGATATAAAGTCAGATTTTTTTAAAGCTGAAATTGAAGTACGGCTTTCAGAACGTAAACGGCAGTTCACAACATACTTTAAACGCGATGAAAACCAGATCTATGTATATTTTCGAAGTCTTGCCCCATTTTAGACTGCATGAATTGTGAGCAGTTATAAAAATAGCTGCGAACTACTTTACTTTTGCTTTATAATTAAAAATATTTGCAGTCAATTACCTATTCGGCGCATGTTAATTCGTAAGTTATTTAAGTTTGAAAACGCCCATATCGTGCGAAATTGCACCTCGGATCGCTGTAAGCGTTCGATTCATGGCCATAGCTACAAGGTTGAATTGTTACTCAAGGCTAACCGGTTGGATCATGGACAGATGGTCTATGACTTCGGCCTGTTGAAAGGGGTGATTAAAGATCTTTTCGACAGTTTTGACCATGCCATCTGTTTTTGGCAAAATGATGACCAGGAATATATTGCAGCGTGCAAAAAATTTAGTGCGCGCTGGATAGCTCTGCCTGTTTCACCCTCTGCTGAACAGTTTTCGCGTGTTTTCTTCTTTCTAGCCCAGCAGGTTCTAAATTCAACCGTTACCCAGAACGGGGAAGGTGATGTTGAGGTTTACTCGGTAATTGTGCATGAAACAGATACAGGTTATGCACAGAGTTTTCAGGAAGATATAGAAAATAAGCAAATGGGTTTATTACAGCTTGAACACATCGAATTTTCTGAACAGGTTCAGCAAGAATGGGCCGATCCGACCATGTATGAAAGATTGAAACAGGGTTTAAAATTTGAAAATCCTGGAGTTGAGCTGCAGGTCAAGCTTTAAAACTTCGGATATTTTATTTTGGATAAGACTTTAAGGAAAAAGGCATGCAGTTAACTGAGCAGCAAGATGAAAAATTGAGTAAGGTTCAGTTAGACGAAAGTTGGAAATATGCCTTGGCAGATTTTTTGCTGGGTGCCAAGATGGAACACTTGCGTAACTTCTTGCGAGAAGAAAAGAAAGCTCAAAAAACAATTTATCCCCCAAACCCGGAAATATTTAAGGCATTAAATATGACTCCACTTGACCAGGTGAAGGTCGTAATTTTGGGGCAGGATCCTTATCATGGGCCTAATCAGGCCAACGGGTTGAGCTTTTCTGTACATCGTGGTGTAGGTTTACCGCCATCATTACGTAATATTTTTCATGAACTGCATACTGATCTGGGTGTGCCTGAGCCTCACCATGGTGATCTGACCAAATGGGCAAAGCAAGGTGTATTACTGCTAAATAGCGTATTGACTGTTGAGGCAGGTCAGCCAACTTCTCATCAAAAGCAGGGCTGGGAAGATTTTACCGATTATGTGATTGATGTGGTAAATGAACAGCGGGAACATGTTGTCTTTATTTTATGGGGTGCATATGCACAGCGTAAAGGACAGCGAATTAATCAAGACAGACATTTGGTCTTGAAAGCTGCTCACCCTTCTCCTTTGGCAGCCAACCGTGGTGGTTTCTTCGGTTGTAAAGTATTCTCCAAAACAAATAATTATTTAACACAACATGGCATTGAGCCTATAGACTGGCAGCTGGACGCATGACAAATTCTCCCTTACTAAATTCTTATCATCCTGACTTGGTAGTTGAAGCCGCGGACAATGGCTGGCGTATAGTACGTTTAAATCGTCCGAAATCCTTGCATGCTCTGGATGAATCTATCGTTTCTGCATTACTGAAGGCTTTTGAAGATTTTCAGCATGATGATCAGGTCAAGGCTATCTGGTTAGATTCAACAACACCAAAAGCCTTTTGTGCAGGTGGAGATGTTCGTAAACTACGTCAATTAGTCATTAATCATGAAGTAGATACAGCGAACCGGTTTTTTGAACAGGAATACGCACTGGATTTACTCATTCATAATTATGCCAAACCAATTCTGGTCTGGGGAGAAGGTTATGTTATGGGAGGTGGGCTGGGCTTGTTTATGGCAGCACCGTTCCGGCTGGTCACTCCCTATTCGCGGTTAGCTATGCCTGAGATTAATATTGGTTTATATCCTGATGTCGGTGCAAGCCGTTTCTTGGCAGATCGGGGTCCGATAGGTTTATTTACCGGTCTGACGGGTTCAATTATGACCTCTGCTGGCGCTTATGGTATCGGTTGGGCAACCCATATCTGTGATGCACAGCGTGATGTAGTATTACAAAAAGTCATCAGTATTGATTGGAATCATTATCCTGCGGGAAGTTTCCGTGCGATTGATGATACCTTAAACAGCCTGCACCGACCGGTGGCCCCAGGCCCATTACAGAATTCACTTGATGTGATTCATAGTGTCTGCCGGGGTATAAATTTTGAACAGGACTATCAGGCTATTATTGGTTTAAGTGATGCTCGTAGTGACTGGTTGCGTCAGGCAAGTGAAAATCTGCAAAAGGGCTCGCCTGCCACAGCGGCACTTACTTGGCTGTTATGGCAATGGGGGCGTCAGGTTCATTCTTGGAACGAAGTATTTGAGCTTGAACTTCAAATTTCCAACTGGAAAATCCGCCATCCTGATTTTGTTGAAGGAGTACGTGCACGACTGGTGGATAAAGATTTGTCACCTGAGTGGAAACAAAATGCCGATTTAAGTCTGCGCAGTATCTTGGGTGATCAACCACCAGTAACCACAAATGAAAGCTGGAACAGACTACTTAAACAATATCAGGTGATTGACTGATATATGCAGCAACATGAATTCGATGATCATTACTGGATGCAGCTTGCCTATGAGCAGGCTGCACTTGCAGCGTCAAAAGGGGAAGTTCCGGTAGGTGCGGTAATTGTAAGTAATAACCAGGTTATTGGTGTAGGACATAATCAGCCAATTTTCAAGCATGACCCAACAGCTCATGCAGAAATACAGGCCCTTCGAGAGGCTTGTCAATTGACACAAAATTATCGACTGCCAGATGATACTACTTTATATGTCACTCTTGAGCCTTGTACAATGTGTGTAGGAGCATTAATCCACGCACGGGTGCAGAGAGTGGTTTTTGGAGCGACTGAGCCTAAAGCCGGATCGCTCGTCAGTGCGCGCCGCTTATTAGAGAGTGGTTATTATAATCATCTATTTCAATTTGAATCAGGCTGTTTACAAGAACAGTGTTCACAACAGCTAAGTGATTTCTTTAGAATGCGACGTGAACAGAAGCGTCAGCAGAGTAAACCCTGAACTAATCTCCATAAAATAGATACCATCATGGTTTCAGAACTCTCCAAATTATCAATTTTCAATAAAAAACACAGGAAAGAAAATGGATTATATTGAAGTAAAAAAACAGTTTAATGCGCCTGTATCCCAAGTCTTTGAATTGCTCTCCAAGCATTCAACATATAATACAGCATTCGCACCTATACAGGTCGTGCGTAGTAAAGACTCAGCTGATCCGCAACGTCCGGACGGGGTCGGATCAGTTCGCCGTATGGGATATGGACCAGTCAAACCTCTGCAAGAAGAAATTACACTGCTTGAAGAAAATAAGCGTATTGAATATAAGATTATTAAAAATCCTTTAATCCGACATCATTTAGGCCGAATTGAGTTTGAAGAGCTGGCAGGAGATAAAACTTTAGTGCGCTACCGGATTGAATTGCAGGCAAAGGCACCGTTTGTCAGTAAATTAATACTTGCACAGCTTAAAGGCGCGATTACACTAGGTCTCTCAAAGTTAGCAAAATCAGTTTCTTGATGGAAAATTAATGACAGTTCAAATTATTACTATCGATGGTCCAAGTGGTTCAGGAAAGGGGACATTAGCAGCGAAGCTCGCCGAATATTATGGTTATCATTTACTTGATTCGGGAGCCTTATATCGACTTTTAGGGCTGTCATTACATAAACGTGACCTGTTTGAAGAATTGGAAAGCAACCTGGCTGTCTGTGCAGATATTGCTGCACAGTTGAATATACGCTTTAAAAGCACTGATCAGGGCACGAAAATCTATTTAGATGATGAAGATGTTACTCAGACTATTCGTACTGAACGGGTTGGAGAATATGCCTCAAAAGTAGCTGCTGTGCCAGAACTGCGCGCAGCCCTGTTTACACGGCAGCGTGATTTTGCACAGCAGCCTGGCCTGGTTGCAGATGGTAGGGATATGGCTACAACTATCTTTCCTGAAGCGCAGGCGAAAATCTATCTGACTGCATCTGCCGAGTCGCGTGCAGAGCGCCGCGTAAAACAGTTGCAGGGTATGGGGCTGGATGTTAAAATAAGCGACATTTTAGCTAATATACAGGCGCGCGACAAAAGAGATATGGAACGTGAAGTTGCTCCTCTTAAGCCTGCACCAGATGCTTATATTATTGATAGCTCAAATTTGAGCATAGATCAAGTGTTTAAGTTGATGGTCGACTATGTCGATGCCCGATTAGCGCATTAAAGAATATCAACAGAAGCATAGCTTGATCAGTTCTTATGGACTATGTGGATGTTTAACTAAACCGGCCTTGTCTGATCCAAGACCGTTGACTTTATCAGGTATATCATGACCGAATCTTTTGCAGCCCTCTTTGAAGAAAGCGAATTAAACCTTAACGTTGAAAAGGGTGCAGTCATCCAAGGTGTTGTAGTAAGCATCGATGCTGACTGGATTACTGTTGACACTGGCCTTAAATCTGAAGGCGTTGTTGACCGTGCTGAATTTTTAAATGACCAGCGTGAACTTGAAGTTCAAGTTGGTGATACTGTAGACGTTGTTGTTGAAGCTCTTGACAACGGTATGGGCCAAACAGTTTTATCACGTGAAAAAGCAAAACGTGCTGAAACTTGGACTAAACTTGAAAAAATCTTTGAAGACGGCGAAATCGTTACTGGTGTTATCTCTGGTAAAGTTAAAGGCGGTTTCACAGTTGATATCGGTCCAGTTCGTGCGTTCCTGCCGGGTTCTCTGGTAGACACTCGTCCGATCCGTGATACAACTCACCTTGAAGGCAAAGAGTTAGAATTTAAAGTAATCAAACTTGATGCTAAACGCAATAATGTTGTGGTATCTCGTCGTGCAGTAATGGAAGCTGAATCTTCAGCTGACCGTGAAGCTCTTCTTGCTCAGCTTGAAGAAGGTCAAACAGTTACTGGTACGATCAAAAATCTTACTGACTACGGCGCATTCGTTGACCTGGGCGGTATTGATGGTCTTCTACACATCACTGATATGGCTTGGAAACGCATCAAGCACCCATCAGAAGTGGTTGAAGTAGGGCAAGAAGTTACTGTTAAAGTGCTTAAGTTTGACCGTGAGCGTAACCGTGTATCTCTAGGCCTTAAACAGCTTGGTGAAGATCCATGGATGGCGATCATGAACCGTTATCCTAAAGGTTCTATCGTTAAAGCTCGTGTAACTAACCTGACTGACTACGGCTGTTTCGCTGAGATTGCTGAAGGCGTTGAAGGTTTGGTACACGTTTCAGAAATGGACCATACTAACAAGAACATCCACCCATCTAAAGTTGTTCAGATCGGTGACGAAGTTGACGTTATGGTTCTTGAAGTGGACGAAGAACGTCGTCGTATCTCTCTGGGTATTAAACAAACTCGTGCTAACCCATGGGAAGAGTTTGCTAAGAACCACGACAAAGGTGAAAAGGTTTCAGGTACAATCAAGTCAATTACTGACTTTGGTATCTTTATCGGTTTGCCAGGTGGTATTGATGGTCTGGTTCACCTGTCTGACATCTCTTGGAACGAACAGGGCGAAGAAGCAATCCGTCGTTACAAGAAAGGTGATACTGTTGAAGCCGTTATCCTGTCTGTAGATGCTGAAGGCAACCGTATCAGTCTAGGTATCAAGCAATTAAACAGCGATCCGTTCAATGATTTCCTTGCTGCTAACGAACGTGGTGCTTTGGTTAAAGGTACTGTAACTGCTGTTGATGCTCGTGGCGCAACTGTGAAGTTGGCTGATGAAGTTGAAGCAACTCTGAAAGCTTCTGAAATCAATCGTGATCGCGTTGAAGATGCAACTAAATTCCTTGAAGTTGGTCAGGAAGTTGAAGCGAAGATCATCAATGTTGATCGTAAATCTCGCTCTATCAACCTGTCTATCAAGGCGAAAGATGAAGCTGAAGAGAAAGAAGCTGTAGCTAACCTGCGTCAGACTTCAACTAATCAAGACAATGGTCCTAAGACGATTGGTGACTTGATCAAGGCTCAAATGAAGTAATATGTAAAAAAGGACAGAGTAGTGTAACTACTTAGTACTTTTTATACAAATACTGTAAACGGTAGCGTAGTATTAGTATACTGCGCTACCGTTTTGTATTTAAACAGGTTATTATCTGCAAGAGTTAGAGTAGCTTGATAACTTAAGAGGTCATAGATGACTACTGAAGCACTTAATAAATCCGATTTAATAGAGCGAATTGCACTGAAAAACCCGCATTTGGCTGAACCTCTTGTTGAAGAGGCCGTAAAAATCATGATTGATCAGATGATTGAAGCGCTGTCTACAGACAATCGTATTGAAATACGCGGATTCGGTAGTTTCGCATTGCACCATCGTGAACCACGTGTTGGCCGTAATCCTAAAACTGGTAAAGCGGTAGAAGTTGCAGCGAAAGCCGTACCACATTTTAAACCGGGTAAAGCACTCCGTGACGCAGTAAACGAATCTGCCAATAAATAAACTTAATCATGTGGGGTGTTTATGCGTTATCTCTTAGTCGCCTTATTAATTATTGTATTTGGTTATGCACTTGCACTTGTACTGCAAAATGGAACTGAACTTTCAGTTGACTTGTTATTTACACAAGTTCCAGCTATGCGTTTGGGACTTTTGCTATTATTGACCCTATGCTTGGGAATCATTGCAGGTTTGCTACTTGGTGTGCAAGTATTCCGCGTATTTCAACGCAATTGGGAGATTAAACGCCTTCGCCAAGACATTGAGCATTTACGTAAAGAACAGATTCATTCTGCTCAGCTAGCAGCTGCCGAAGCCGCAGCAAGTGCCCGACATGAAAAAACAGTTTTAGATATTAATCCGGAAAGCCAGAATCGTACACCATTATAATTTTTCTAGTTTAACTCTTATAAAATCCAGCTGATTTTATAAGACCCTTAAAAGCTCTTTATTGGAATAAAGAGCTTTTTTTGTTTATGCAAAGCCTATATACCTCAACATACCTGTAACGGTCATTGCAATCATAATGACTATGATAAAAGAATACTTTTTCCATGCAAATACGACTGCAACTAAAACTCCGACTAATTTACTCATGCCACTAAAATGATCTTCAGTAAATAGTATATTGAATAACGCTAAGCTAAACAGAAGCACACAAGCAGAGTCTGCAAAGAGCTGTTGATGAGATTCTTTAAATGTAATGCGACTGGCTAAATAGAACCCAGAATAACGAATCAGATAGGTACCTAATGCAAGAATTATAATCGCTATAAATATATAACTTTCACTATATTTCATTTTGTTTTTCGTCCTATTATTAAACCAAACATAGACACCAAAATAGGAAGACCTGTTGGAAGTAAGGGAATAGAGGCCAAGGAAAGTGATGTACCCAGAAATACTCGATTTCGTGTGGTTTTATTCTTGAGCATTGGCAGGATTAAGGCAAAAAGAATGGCTGGGAATGCTGCATCAATACCAAAAATATAGATATCTGGAATATTTTTGCTAAGCAGATAACCGATAAATACACCAAGCGGCCAAAGTATGCTGATGCCTAAGCCACACATCCAGTAGGCCCACTTTTTTGAATGAGTATTTTCTTGGCTGAGGCCGAACATGACACTCTCATCATTCATAATATGGCAAGCAAAAAATTGATAAGTATTTTTTTCAATAAAAGTAGCAACTGATAGGCCAAAAGGGAAATGCCTTAAATTAATTAATATACCGGTCAATGCAGCAAAGATTGGATTGGCACCTGATGCAATCAGACCAATGAAAGTAAACTCTGCAGCGCCTGCCAATACAAATATAGATAAAGCTAGAGGAATCCATAAAGGTATATGGAAACTGGCTGCAATCGATCCTAAAGAAATGCCTACAATACTGGTTGCCACCGAGATGAGTGTAATGGCTTTAATTAATTTTTTTCGCTCTTCATTGCACATCTTTTGTTTTCTATATCAAACGATCGTACGATATAATAGTTTAATTTTATATCGTTCGTCAAAACGAACATTAGTTTTTTATGGTGAATTATGACATTGCCTATTGAGATTGTGGCTAAAGGATTACAACGAGAAAGACAAAAAGCGGGATTGTCATTGACAGAGGTAGCCCGCCGCGCAGGTATTGCTAAATCAACCTTGTCTCAACTGGAAGCTGCGCAAGGAAATCCAAGCTTGGAAACATTATGGGCTTTATGTGTGGCTCTAGATATTCCATTTGCAAAATTAATGGAGGCTAATACTGCACAAACACAGGTTATTCGTTTTGGCGAAGGCCCATCCGTCAGTTCTGAAATTGCTCATTATCAGGCAATATTAATGGCAAACTGTCCCACAGGTGCCAGACGAGACGTTTATATCCTTACTACACATCCAGGCGAACCGCGTTGCAGTCAGCCACATTCAATCGGAAGTATAGAACATATTATTATTATGAAAGGTAAGGCTAAAGTAGGCTTAGTTTCAGAACCGATTGTGCTTAATGAAGGGGATTACATTTGTTATCCTGCCGATCAGGCTCATATTTTTGAGGCCTTAGAACATGATACGAGAGCTATTCTGATCTCTGAACAGAGATAAATATGTTTTAGAAAAGATAACCAGGCTTTTTTGCATTATCAATATATTCCTGCTTTGAGCATGGCATGAATCACTTTATAATTGGCCGATTTTTATAAGATGGAATTAAACTTGTGAGTATTATTGTTGCCTTAGATGCAAAAAGCCAATATGACGCCCTGAAAGTTGCAGATCAACTTGATCCATCACTATGTCGTGTCAAGGTAGGCAAAGAGCTTTTTACTCATGAAGGTCCATCAATTGTTAAAACCTTACAAAATAAAGGTTTTGAAGTTTTTCTTGATTTAAAATTTCATGATATCCCGAATACTACAGCTCAAGCAGTGTGTGCCGCCGCTGATCTTGGGGTCTGGATGGTAAATGTCCATGCTTCAGGTGGCCGTAAAATGATGGAAACCTGTGTAGAGCGATTAAGAGCAGGACAGTATCCTACCCAACTGATTGCAGTAACAGTACTAACCTCACAAACACGCGATGATTTGCGTGATATTGGTTTAGATGTTGAGCCTTTTGAGCAGGTTAAACGCTTGGCAAAGCTTACTCAGGAAAGTGGTCTGGATGGTGTCGTCTGTTCTGCCCAGGAAGCTCCACTATTACGTAAGGAACTAGGACAAGATTTTGCACTGGTTACTCCCGGTATCCGTCCTGCCGGTTCAAGTGCGGATGACCAAAAACGTATCGTGACTCCAAAACAGGCTGTGCTTGATGGTTCAACCCATTTAGTAATTGGACGTCCAATTACACAATCGACTGATCCTGCCGGAGCCTTAAAAGAAATTCTAGCCAGCTTATAATTGGGTAATCGTAAGTTTAACTACTGCAGACAAAGCTGATCACTAGTTTATCAGCTTTGTTTTTTGGCATAACCTTCTGAGGATTTAGATCAAGTACAAATAAATTCAAACTTATATTTTTTGTTTTATAAAAATATAAAAAAGCTTATTAGTAGAGGTGCCAGTAAAGTTAAGATTAGGCCACTCATCATGGCATGAGGAACATAATGAGTCCCGCAAGACTGTTTGACCATGGCAAGTGTTACATCCATGGAAGTTGCTCCTGCACTAGAAATTGCCGAACGCGGAAAACGCCAACCGATACAATACATCAGTAAAATTGCAAAAACTTCCCGGAACAGATCAGTGAGCAGAGCAATACTGCCAAGCTGTGGAGAGTGAATCTGACTCAGCAGGATGCCAGACATTGAGTACCAGCCATAACCTTGAGCTAAGGCCAGAATTTCATTCGCTGTGTAACTCTGTAATAAAGGAATGCATAATAATGCAGCCAAGCCAGAACCAATAAAAGCCGCTAATGGAACAACCAAAATTTTCCAGCTTAACCAGGCACGGTCAAAATGGGTATGAGCCAGCTCCACACCAATTAGTAAAATAAAAACCAGTAATAGATACCAGCTGTTAAAAGAATATTCATTTCCAGATAATTTAATCAGCCAGCCAATGCCTGCACCCGCCATTAGAGCCAGCAGAGCATAACTGATATTCTTAATTGCCTTTAAAAACAGGTGTAAGGAGATTGAGCCTTTGACACTGCTACGGTCTAGCCATTGATAAGCAAATAAACAGACCAAGAAAGATCCTAATGAGGTCAGTAGAGCAATTAATAAGGCAGGTTTTAAAATATATAAAGGATGTTGTAACTGTTGTAGAGCTTGAAAAAGTTCAAGTGATACACTTATTAACAGCAGATAAGAAAAATATGGCAAGATTTTGAAAATAAGTTTTTGTACAGGAACAGGTAATTTTTTTGCAGATAAAAAGCCTAAAACCAAGGCCAAAAAAATTTGTAAAACCAGAATAAGAGAAGTCATGAATAAGCAGATGCAATCAACACCTGCTTATTATGTCAGGGAAAAATTCAAGCTGCACGGCTTATGGCACTATTTCCCAAAAAATGATAATCCGCCGGATTTACCTTTCGGGTTTCTAGCCAGTATCGCCAGGTGTAAGTAGGCCATAGGGAAAAGTTTTTGCCGCCATTTTGTTGATACCAGCTAGTGCAGCCAGACTGCCAGACTGTACCTTTAAGCATGTCTTGGACTCGATGATTAAATTGATCCTGTACTTCGGCTTTAACGACGACTGCCTGAGTATGAGTTTTTTCAACCAGCTGAATCAATTGCAAGATATGCTCGATTTGAGATTCAATCATAAATAAAACGGAATTATGCGCCAAAACAGTATTTGGACCTAGTAACTGAAACAGATTCGGGAAACCTTTGGTACTTACCCCATAGTAGCTTTCGGCGCCATCTTCCCAAGCCTTTGCTAATGATTGATTATGCTGGCCAATGCATGGAAAATTCTTTAGGTAAACACGGGGATCAGTGATAAAACCTGTACCATAGATCAGGCAGTCAATTCTTCGGGTCTGACCATCCTGAGTAATAATGCTGTCTTCAGTAATCTCCCGAATCTTATCAGTTACAAGTTCAACATTGCTCCGGTTGAAGGTGGGATAATATTTATTTGATACCAAGATGCGTTTACAGCCCATAATATAATCAGGTGTAAGTTTCTTGGCGATAGTTTTATCTTTAACCTGGAATCGTATAAAAACGCGGCCTAGTTTTTCTACATAGCGCATAGCAAATGGCTGTACAATTGGAATAACCCGTGATTCATTTGACCAGTACAGCCGGATCCGATGTAATTTCCTGAACCATTCCTGCTGAGCAAAAAGGTTTTTCTCCAACTGGCCATATTTGCGTTCGTCGCGTGGAATGACCCAAGCTGCACTACGCTGCATTACATAGAGCTGTTTCACCTGTGAGGCTATTTCTGGAATATATTGAATGGCGCTGCCGCCTGTACCAATTGATGCAACTGTTTTACCTATCAGATCGTATTCATGATCCCATTGTGATGAATGGAAAATTTTCCCATTAAATTTTTCGATACCTTTTATTTTAGGAATCTGCGGTATATGAAGGGGCCCGGAAGCAAAAATGACAAATTGGGCTTCTATATTCTCCTGCCTATCAATTTCAATATGCCATATATTTAACTGTTCATTATAAAAAGTTCCAGTGACTTCTGTATTGAATTGAATATATTGGCGCAGTTGATAGTTTTCAGTAAGATTTTGTATATATTCAAAAATTTCTGGTGCCTCGGCGTAACGCTTTGACCAGTCTGTTTTTGGCGCAAAAGACAGAGAATACATGTGTGACTGTACATCACAGGCAGCTCCCGGATAGCGGTTTTCGCGCCATGTGCCCCCTACATCTCCTGTTTTTTCAATAATAATAAAGTCATCAATGTTTTGCTGTAATAACCGAATTGCGGCGGCTAAACCACCAAATCCCGCACCAATAATTACAACTTTTACTCTGCGTCCAGTTACAGGTTCTATATTATTTTTCTGCATTCTCTGCTAAGTCCGTTCTATTTTTATACAGATTATACAGCTTTGCTTATATTCGCCCATGATAGCAGCGACATAAATATTGATAGATTCGGCAATTAAAAAGATGAGATTTTTATAGTAAAACAGATAGGTCAGGGTAAATTGAATTATTCATGAAGCGTTCTATTCTCGGTTTGATGTATTTAATACAAGGCATGCGTAACGCTGGAATTGATGTTGATTCACGGCTCGCAACAATTGGTATCAAGCCGGATGCTTTAGATCCGACTTCTATTATTCATCCCAGCTTGGAATGGGATATACAAAAAATTGTGGGTGAAGGGGTAAAACCTGAAACAGGACTATTTATTGGGCAGCATTACGCGCTTGCCGGTTATGGCCCTTTGCTGATGCTCCTTGTAACCAGTAATAATATCCAGACTGCTCTTGAAAAGGGGATCCAATACCAGGGTCTTACTCACCTATTTGGAACTTTAGGCCTTGAAGTCATGGCTCATCAGGTTGCATTGACATATTTGCCAGTAGACCTAAACTCAGATATGGGATTGCTACGTGCCCAATGCGAAATTTCGGGAACTTATAAATTTATTCAAGATATTTATAAAATGATGGGACTGGTTGCACCTACTTTAAGAGTTGAGTTACCTTTTAAAGCACCTGAAGATAAAGAGCAATTACAGCTGTATCAGAATTATTATGGTGCAGATCTGCACTTCGGTTTTAAGCAGGCGAAATTTGGATTAAATTCGCAAGTACTTGAAATCAAAATTCCTTCTGCAGATCCAATTACCCATCGGGTTTATGAAGCTAAATGTATTAGTGAGCTACAACGTTTAAATCATGATGATGCAGTACCTTCACTTATTCAGCGTGTACATGACTATTTAGAGCTGCAAAAGGGGGTAATTCCTACTATGGCAGAGACTGCACAAGCACTTGGTATTCCAGAACGTACCTTGCGCCATCAGCTACAACAGTTCAATACCAGTTATAAAGAAATTAGAGAACAGTTGATTAAAAACAAAGCATTAAAACTGATTGAATATAAAGAGTACTCAATTGAGGTTATTGCTGAGTTACTGGGCTATTCAGAACCGGCCGCATTTAATCATGCCTTTAAGCGCTGGTTCGGACAAAGCCCAAGACAATATGGTAAATAGCCTAAGTTGGGTTATGCCAAAGTTTTATATGTTTCACTATATTCTTCGTTATACTTCCCATTAGCCCATAAAACGTATCAGAATTATATGCTAGAGCTTAAATCATCACACAGTACAGCTTTTTCACCCGTCTCTCCAGCCGAGCATTATTCTCAAGCTTTATCTTCTGGACAATTTTTACCTGATGAAGCACAGGCACAAGCTGTGCAGGAGCTGGACCGGGTCTGGCATGAATTGATTCACCGATATAAGGCTTCTAAGAAAGCATTTCGCCGTTTTCGCCGGCAAACTGCACCGCGTGGTGTATACATGTGGGGTGGGGTTGGCCGTGGAAAAACATGGCTAATGGATCAATTCTTTGAGTCTATTCCATTTCGCCGCAAGTTACGTATGCATTTTCATCACTTTATGCAACATGTACACCGTGAGTTAAATAAGCTGTCTGGCCAGCGTAATCCCCTAGATCTGGTGGCTGACCAGATTTACAAAGATGCAGTTATTATTTGCTTCGACGAATTTTTTGTATCAAATGTCACTGATGCCATGATTTTGAGCGATCTGTTTCAAAAATTATTCCAGCGCGGTATTACGCTGGTAGCGACCTCAAATATTGCACCAGATGGTTTATATAAAAATGGTATTCATCGTGACCGTTTTTTACCTACCATTGAAATGGTCAAAAAAAACTGCGTCGTGTTAAATGTAGATGCTGGAGTAGATTATCGGTTACGGGTGTTAAAACAGGCGCAGCTTTTCAAGGCACCGCTCAGCCACGAAGCACAGCAGTGGATTGCCCAAAGGTTTTCTGCATTGACCCAGACTCAGGTGCAGTCTCAAGAATCAATTATTATCAATAACCGTATTGTAGAGACTATCGGTCATACTGAAGATGTGTTGTGGTGTGAATTTTCAGAACTTTGCCTTAAGCCTCGCAGCCCGTCAGATTTCATTGAAATAGCCAATATTTATAATACGGTACTGGTCAGTAATGTTCCGCATTTAACTGATCAGATTAATGATGCAACCCGACGTTTTATTTATCTGGTTGATGAGTTCTATGATCGGGGAGTAAAACTTTTACTTACCTCTCAAGATGATATTATTAATATCTACCAGGGAGAGAAGTTGGCGTTTGAAATTGAGCGTACCCGTTCAAGATTGCTAGAAATGCAGTCAGATGAGTATCTGCATTCAGAGCACAAGCAAATTCACGGCGCCCAGTAAAATTTTAATCAAGCGTTCTACGGAACGCTTTTTTATTATTTATATTAAATAAAACCGCGCAGTATCGGCATGGTTTTGCTTTAATACGTGTGATCAGTTATTGTAAAAGTTATAAAAGATAGGTAGAAAAGCTGGTACTTAAGTCTAATTTTCGAAACCTCTCTCTTTATCCACTATAAGTAAATTTAAAGCGGCTGAATATAAACGTATTTTAAACTGGCATATATAAAAACTATTGATGTCAATATTTTTTAAACAGAAAATGCTTACTATTTAGGAACGTGATAGTGGTATTCAGCTAAATATAAATCAGTATACTAGAATCTCTTGTGATAAAAAGTAGCAATATCAGGAAAGACAATGACTGCACGTATTCAAAAAGGCAAGTTAGCGATTGCTAAAGAACTCTATGATTTCATCGAAAATGAAGCTTTACCGGGTTCCGGTCTGGACAGTGAAACATACTGGAAAAATTTTGAGCAAGTCGTTGTTGATCTTAGTCCGAAAAATAAAGCGCTTCTTGCAAAGCGTGATGAAATTCAGGCTAAAATTGACGAATGGCATCGCAATAACGAATTTGAACTTGAAGCTTACAAAGCTTTCCTGAAAGAGATTGGCTACTTATTACCAGAAGTAGAAGATTTCCAGATTACCACTGAAAATGTGGATGAAGAAATTGCAGTATTGGCAGGCCCACAGTTGGTTGTACCTGTACGAAATGCCCGTTACTGCCTTAATGCTGCAAATGCCCGCTGGGGTTCTTTATATGATGCACTTTATGGCTTTGATGTGATTTCTGAAGAGAATGGCGCAGAAAAGGGTAAGGGGTATAATCCGGCCCGTGGCACCAAAGTTATCGAATTTGCTAAAAGCTTTCTGAATGATACTTTCCCGCTTGAGGCAGGCTCGCATCAAGATGCTACACGCTATGAAGTTGAAGATAATCAGCTGGTTATTACTTTAAAAGATGATACTAAAACTACCTTGGCTGAACCGGTTCAGTTTGTAGGTTATAATGGCGAGAAAAGTAATCCGAATGAAATTATTCTAAAAAATAATGGATTGCATGTCATTATCCAGATTGATGCGACTAGTCCGATTGGTCAGACTGATGCAGCTGGTGTAAAAGACTTAGTACTTGAAGCAGCTGTAACGACAATTCAGGATCTGGAAGACTCGATTGCTGCAGTAGATGCAGAGGAAAAAGTAGAAGGCTACCGTAACTGGCTCGGGCTCATGAAGGGTACACTTCAGGAATCTTTCCAAAAAGGTGACAAAACTGTTACCCGTGCTATGAACAAAGACCGCACTTATACAGACCTTGAAGGGAATACGGGTAAAATTCATGGCCGATCATTGATGTTACTGCGCAATGTTGGCCACCTGATGACGAACCCTGCTATTTTGGTAGATGGTGCAGAAATCTATGAAGGCATCATGGATGCACTGGTAACGCCATTACTAAGTATTGCTGATATTCGTGGCGAAAATGAAATCAAGAACTCGCGTCAGGGTTCAATGTATATCGTAAAACCAAAAATGCATGGTCCGGAAGAGGTCGCATTTGCGGTAGAACTTTTTGAACGTGCTGAGCAGGCTTTGGGGCTGCCAGCAAAAACTCTTAAAATCGGGATTATGGATGAAGAACGCCGTACTTCTGTAAACCTGAAGAACTGTATTGCTCAGGCCAAAGACCGTACTATCTTTATTAATACTGGTTTTATGGACCGTACAGGTGATGAGATTCATACCTTTATGGAAGCAGGTCCATTTGTTCGTAAAGGCGAAATCAAAGGACAAAAATGGTTCCCTGCTTATGAAAACCGTAATGTAATGATCGGCCTGAAAGCAGGATTACGCGGTAAGGCACAGATCGGTAAAGGTATGTGGCCAAAACCAGATATGCTGCTTGACATGTATCGTACTAAGATCGAGCATCCGGAAGCAGGTGCAAGCTGTGCATGGGTTCCTTCTCCAACAGGAGCAGTAATTCATGCGATTCATTATCATCAGTGCAATGTATCCGAGCGTCAGCAAGAATTATTACAGACTGAGCCTTTAGCTCTGGATGATCTGTTGACTCCTCCGCTAGCAGCAAATACAGACTGGACTGAAGAAGAGAAAAAGAACGAACTTGAAAATAACTGTCAGGGTATTCTGGGTTATGTTGTGCGCTGGGTTGACCTGGGTGTAGGCTGTTCAAAGGTTCCAGATATTAATGATGTAGGCCTGATGGAAGACCGCGCAACATTACGTATTTCTTCACAGCACGTTGCGAACTGGTTACGTCATGGTATTGTGAGTCGTGAACAGGTTGAAGAAGTATTAAAGCGCATGGCTAAAATTGTAGACGAACAAAATGCCAATGATCCGCTTTATACTGCAATGTCTGCTGACTTTGAAAATAGTATTGCTTTTAAAGCTGCATCTGACCTGATCTTTAAAGGCGGTGAGCAACCATCTGGTTATACTGAACCTTTACTACACGCTGCGCGCTTAAAACTTAAAGGCTATACAGGTGACTAATCTGAGCCATTAAAAAAAGCCTCTTCGGAGGCTTTTTTATTTATTTTTTAAATAAATATTTTTCTTATATTCAGGCAGTAGCGACCTGAAAACCTGGACGCTCAGCATAGCGAGCAACCGATAAGTCATCTGCATAAATCGCTGGTCGTTTATGGCTCATGAGGTCTGAAAGCAATTTACCTGAACCACATGCCATGGTCCAGCCTAATGTACCATGCCCAGTATTTAAGAACAGGTTACTCAGGGCAGTTTTACCTACAATAGGCGTACCATCTGGTGTCATGGGACGAAGCCCTGTCCAGAAAGTTGCTTCTTTTAAACGTCCGGCAGACGGATAAAGATCATTCACCACCATTTCCAGAGTTTTTCTGCGTTCTGGAAGCAATTTATAATTAAAGCCTACAATTTCTGCCATACCCCCTACACGAATACGATCATCAAAGCGTGTTACAGCGACTTTGTAGGTCTCGTCCAGTACTGTAGAAACTGGTGCACGCGTAGCATCTTGAATTGGAATGGTCAGTGAGTAGCCTTTTAATGGATAGACTGGAATATGAATTAACCCACGTAATAGCGGAGTAGAGAAAGATCCCATTGCAATTACATATTGGTCTGCTTTAACCAGACCTTCACTGGTTTGGACTGCTGTGACTTTATCTGCTTCAACCACCAGTTTTTCAATAGAAACACCAAATTTAAAAATTACGCCAGCAGCTTTTGCCATTTCTGCAAGATGCTGTGTAAATAACTGGCAGTCACCAGTTTCATCATTTGGCAAGCGTAACCCGCCTGTCAGTTTATGACTGGAATATTTTAAAGCAGGTTCAACTTTCATTAAATCTTTCGCTTCGAGCAACTCAAATGGCACACCAGCTTCTTTTAATACTTCAATATCTTTGGCAGCATTGGCATATTGCTGTTCACTACGGAAAAGCTGTAAGGTTCCTTGCTGACGACTTTCATAAGCAATACCTGTAGTCTTCCGTAATTCTTTCAGACAGTCACGACTATATTCAGCAATACGAACCATACGGCTCTTATTTTCCTGATAATGCTGAATATTGCAGTTCTTTAGCATTTGCCACATCCAGGCAATCTGGAAACTGGTTCCATCTGGACGAATAGACAGAGGAGCATGTTTTTGAAACATCCATTTAATGGCTTTAAGTGGCACCCCTGGCGCTGCCCAAGGTGTAGCATAGCCAGGAGAGACCTGTCCGGCATTTGCAGCACTGGTCTCCAGCGCTGCTCCAGGCTGTCGGTCAATTACGGTCACTTCATGCCCTGCTTGGGCTAGATACCATGCAGTTGTGACACCAATTACACCACTTCCTAAAACGACGACTTTCATGATCTTCTCTACTCATTGCAGCCTGAATCTGGCCTGTACATGGAGCTCTACCAAACGCGGTATATATGACTGATTTTTAAAGCAAGCAGTCCGTGGGTAGTAACGGTATAACTGAGTTTCAGGGTAAACATTTAAAATGTGAAAGGGTCACTAAAAAAATCCCTTTTTCCAGTTATGCTCTCAGTTTACATCTGGGGTTTAGTTCTGATAAATTCAAATAAACTTATCTTTAGATATAAAATTACTTACGTAAATGAAAATTAAAAATCTGAACCAGATTACTGATTTTGATATCAAGTTATTGAGAATTTTCAAGACAGTATGCGAATGTGGGAGCTTTACTTCAGCAGAGAGTGTTCTTGGAATTAGCCGCTCAGCCATTAGTCTGCATATGAGTGATTTGGAAAATCGTCTGGGGCTCAGGTTATGCCAGCGTGGCCGTGCCGGATTTTCTCTTACCGATGAAGGTAAGGAAATCTTGAACTATAGTGAAACGCTAATCGCTTCTATTGAGGAGTTTAAGCTTAAGGTTAACCAGATTCATAAAAAGTTAAAAGGCGAGTTTAATATTGGAATTATTAACAATTTAATTAATTTGCCAAAGCCTTATATCACTAATACGCTTGAGCAACTTACCAGTGAAAGCCCTGATGTGCAGATTAACATCAGTATGAGTACACTAGCAGATATTGAATGCAAGGTGATGGATGGCCGCTTACATGTAGGGGCAGTCCCGATGGTTACTCCATTATCGGGGCTGGACTATTTAAATCTTTATGAAGAAAGTTCCTATCTTTATTGTGGAGATCGGCATCCCTTATTTTTTTCTACCGAACGATTAAAAGAACAAGATTTAAGTCAGTGGAATGCGGTAATGCCTAACTACAGTATTAATTCACAAGCATTACAGCTCTACCAGCTGCTGCATTGTTCTGCAACTGCAAGTGACCGGGAGGGAATTGCTTTTTTAATTTTAACCGGAAATTTTATGGGATTTTTACCTGATCATTATGCAAGAAAATGGGTAGAAAGCGGTCAGATGAAACCTGTGCTCGAGCAGCGCATGCATTATAGTACACCGATCTGCATGATTACCAGAAAGGGCAGGCGACATAATATGATTCTGGAATCTTTTCTCGAAAAGCTGAAAAATAATATTAATGAGCAGAATAATTCCGGGTTAACGATAACGAACTAGATGGAATCCATATGTCAGCTTAAATAGCAAACAGGATTTGCTATTTCATGGACTATTCTAGAAGTTGTTTTAATTTGACTGCATGAGGACTGTCTTCTGGTAAAAGTTCAAGCAGACGCTCAATTGCATCAGTACGTTCAGGAACGCGACTAATCAGGCGAAATAACTGGTCAATGTCTTGCAAGTTATGAATCATATGACTTAAGCGCGCATCAAAGCAGTCACGCCAGGCACACAGGAAAGGACTTTCTGTCTTACTTAGGAAATTGCCCTTGTACAAGGCCAATACTGTAACAGTAAAGCCCAGATTCAATGCCTGTTCAGCCATAAGAAAATCTGCCTGAACCTCACAGTTCAGTTTGTAAGGGCGTGATTGGATACAGTCGAGTAACAGACTGCGCATCTGGGATAATTCTGCTTTTAGAGTTTTCTGGCTAACCTGCCTGTCTCCATAAAGGGCATAGTGTAATTCGTCCAAACTGATCCCATCTGGACACAATGCCAGAATACACAGTATTTCAATTTGCCGGTGCGTCAGCTGTAAAATATGATGATTAAACTGAACTTTTGACCCACCCAGCACTTTAAGATAAAGCACATTTTGCTGTTCAAGCCGGATGGCGCGTTGTACCAGATCTGCACAGCGCTCTACGGCGAGTACGCCTAAAGAATTATGCTTCTCATACTTGGTTGAAAGGTTAATAATGCCATGGAACTGGCCGCTTTGTGGGTCGATGATGGGCGCTGCGTAGCATACCCAGTCACGCACGCTATTCATCTGGTTTTCATGTGAGTACACACAACTGGCAGCATGGGTATTTAACGCAAGGCCAATAGCATTGGTGCCTACGGACTGGGTAGACCACTGGCCACCTTCAAAAAAATGCACCTGTTCTGCAGAAGAGCGCATAGAGTGACTGCTCCAGGTCCAGAGCAGAGTGCCATGCTGGTCTGTAATTCCGATTGCCATGCTGGCATCTTCTGCAATTCTCAAGAGTTCAGAATGACACTGATCTAATGAGCGACCGAAGAGTGTTTCACGCCAACCATGATCCAGATTCAGTACTGGGGCCGCATCTACTGAAACGGGAGGCACATGATGTGCTACAGCATTCTTTAAAAAAGCTGATGAATAATGAGAAACAGGATTTAACACGGGTAATTTTTTAATCATATGCATATCATGGTCCTTCATGATGAGGCAAAAATGCAGCTACCTGAGCTGGTTACTGTTGTTATTTTCCCCTACCTTAAACCTTGATGCTCTAATCTGCTATCCGACAAAAGGCTGACGTCAGCATACACATCTTTAAACATCAGTCTGGTATATGTACCAATATAGTCAGACTGTTTTTAAAAGAAATGGCCGATTCAGACTGATCTGTTTAAAATAGTTACAGAATATTCCTGCATAAGATCAACCTGTCTGTTTGTATTTAGGGTAACTGCTTTTTGCTGAAAGGTTGCGGTACAGGTTTCCCTAAATATTGCTGATCGGCAAAATAACTGGAACGTACCATAGGCGCACTCCAAATATTTTTAAATCCTAAAAACTCGCCATGACGCTGATAATGCTCAAATTCTTTTAAGCTCACAAAACGATGGATAGGAGCATGAGCTTTAGAAGGCTGTAGGTACTGTCCGATGGTGACCAAATCCACATAATGATCTTTTAAATCATTTAACAGCGCAATAACCTCTGCCTCAATCTCTCCAATACCTACCATCAAGCCACATTTGGTAGGAATCTCAGGACATAAATTTTTAAATTTTTTTAACAGATTAAGAGAATGCTGATAATCTGATCCAGGCCGCAAGGCCCGGTACAAGCGGGACACTGTCTCTATATTATGGTTAAATACATCTGGTGGAGACTGGCTAAGGATAGACAAGGCAAGATCAAGCCGCCCTCTAAAGTCCGGAACCAATATTTCGATCCGGGTATTCGGACAGCATTTACGTATCTCCTGAATACAATCTACAAAATGTTGGGCGCCTCCATCTTTCAGGTCATCCCGGTCTACAGAAGTAATTACCACATAACTTAAATTCAGGTTTGCGACGGTTTCGGCAAGATGCCGAGGCTCAGCCGGATCTAGGCTGTTCGGGCGGCCGTGAGCTACATCGCAAAAAGGACACCGTCTGGTACAGATATCACCCATTATCATAAAAGTTGCAGTACCGCTACCAAAACATTCTGGCAGGTTTGGACACGCCGCTTCTTCACATACCGTATGTAGTTTCTGCTGACGCAACAGCCCTTTAATACGGCCAATCTCTTCAGGTTGACTGATTTTTGCCCGTATCCATTCGGGTTTTGTCGGAATAACGTCTGTTGCAATAACCTTAACAGGTATACGTGCCAGTTTATCCGCACCCCGAAGTTTTTTTTCATGCTTAAAATTCTGTTGTAAATCCATTTAAATATATCCTGATTTAATAATAAGTCTTAAAATAAATAAAAAGAGATTAATATTTAAAAAAAATATTTTTAAAATAAAAATCTAACTTTTAAATAAAATTAGGATTATAAAATATATGAGGTTGGTTAAAGGTTTGTTTTTAAGTCGTTGTTTAAAATAATAAAAAATTACATTTATTTTTTAATAAATAAATTATTGTTTTTGAAAATAATAGGTAAGTTTTATTTTAATAAATAATTTTAGTCTAATATTAATTTTAGAATAAATATATTTAATTGGAGGTGTGAGTTATTCACTGTTCCCTTGATTTTGATCAAGATAAAAAGGAAAAGGATATGCAATTAACGGAAGAAAAATTACTGGCTGCATATAAGAGTATGCGCGATATTCGTGAGTTTGAGGACCGGCTTCACGAAGAAAATACCATGGGTGATATTCCTGGATTTATTCACCTTTATAGTGGTGAGGAAGCAGTTGCAGTCGGTATTTGTGAAAATCTAACCGATAAGGATTACATTACCTCCACCCACCGGGGCCATGGGCACTGTATTGCTAAAGGATGTGATATCCATGCCATGATGCTTGAGATTTTCGGTAAAGATGCCGGCCTGTGTCGTGGTAAAGGTGGTTCAATGCATATTGCAGACCTCGACAAGGGCATGCTGGGTGCAAACGGTATTGTAGGAGGTGGACCTCCTTTAGCAATTGGAGCAGCTTTGACTGCTAAAACTTTGAAAACCGGTGGTATAGGTCTGTCATTTACGGGTGATGGGGGGTCAAATCAGGGTCTCACTTTTGAAGCGATGAATATGGCTGTAGTATTGCAACTTCCAGTCATATTTGTATTTGAAAACAATGGCTTTGGTGAAGGTACCGGTCATGACTATGCAGTAGGAAGTAAAGATATTGCTGGTCGGGCAGCAGGTTTTGGTTTACCTGCAGTCAAGGTTGACGGTACAGATTTCTTTGCAGTCTATGAAGCTGCCCAGCAGGCAATTGAGCGAGCCAGAAATGGTGGTGGACCAAGTGTAATTGAAACAATTACCAACCGCTTCTATGGTCATTTCGAAGGTGACCCTGGGTTAATCCGTTCTAAAGATGAAGTGGATTATGTAAAAGAACATCGCGATCCATTAAAAATTTTCCGTAAAAAAGTTAAAGACCAGATTGATCTGGCAAAGCTCGATGCAATTGATGCTGAGTCTAAAGCTAATGTAGACGACGCTGTAGCAAAAGCCCGTGCTGCCAAATACCCAGAAGTTTCCCAGCTTCTGACCGATGTTTATGTCTCTTACTAAAGGAATAGTAAAGCAAATGCCAAATAAAAGTTACCGTAACGCGATTAAAGAAGCGATTGAATTAGAAATGCGCCGTGACCCGACTGTATTTGTAGTCGGTGAAGACGTACGTGGTGGTCATGGTGGTAAAAATACTGAAGATAATGCCCTTGAAGGCTTTGGTGGCGTACTGGGTGTGACCAAGGGTTTATGGTCTGAGTTCGGCTCTGAACGTGTGATCGATACCCCAATTACAGAATCTGCGATTATCGGTATGGCTGCAGGTGCAGCAGCAACCGGTTTACGGCCTGTAGCTGACCTGATGTTTATGGATTTCTATGGGGTATGCCATGACATGCTTTATAACCAGGCTGCGAAGTTCCGCTATATGTTTGGAGGTAAAGCCAAAGCACCTATGGTAGTACGTGGCATGATCGGCGCCGGTTTCTCAGCCGCAGCCCAGCATTCACAGTCACCATATAATGTCTTTGCTGCAGTACCCGGTTTGAAGGTGGTCGTACCTTCTAGTCCTTATGATGTAAAAGGTCTGTTGATTCAGGCAATTCGTGATGATGACCCGGTAGTATTTTGTGAACACAAACTGCTGTATGACATTAAAGGCGAGGTCCCGGATGATGCCTATACCATTCCTTTTGGCGTAGCCAATTACACCCGTGAAGGAACTGATGTCACCATTATTGCTTTAAGTTTAATGGTACACCGTGCCAATGAGGTTGCAGATAAACTGGCAAAAGAGGGAATTTCGGTAGAAGTGGTAGATCCAAGAACTATTTCGCCTCTAGATGAAGAAGGTATCCTTGAATCTGTAGCCTCGACTGGCCGTGTAGTAATTGTTGATGAGTCTGCGGCACGTTGTGGTTTTGGCCATGATGTTGCTGCCCTGATTGCTCAGAAAGGATTTCATTATCTGAAAGCCCCAATTGAACTGGTGACTCCTCCTCATACGCCTGTACCGTTCTCACCTGTATTGGAAAAAGAGTGGATTCCGAGTGTAGAGCGTATTGAACAGGCTGTACGAAAAACTTTGGAGGCTTAGGATGAGCGAAATTAAAACACTAGAAATCCCAAAATGGGGATTATCTATGGAAGAAGGAACCATTGCCCAATGGTTAATTCAAGAAGGAAGCCAGTTCAGTAAAGGACAAGAAATTTGTGAAATTGAAACCACAAAAATTGTAAACGTCCTGGAGGCACCTTTTGACGGAACATTGAGAAAAATACTGGCAAAAGATGGTGAAACCCTGCCAGTCGGTGGCTTGATTGCAGTTTGTGCCAATGATAATGTCACAGATGATGATATACAGGCATTTGTACAGTCACTTGGTCAAGGGACAGCAGCTTCGGCAAGCTCTGCACCGGACAGTACTCCGGCTGAAGACAAAACCGAACAGACTGCACCAGTAGAGCAGCTGAGTTCATCAACTGTGAAAGCTGAAACATCATCTGCTACCCGGAAAACTTCTCATAGTGCCGGTGACTATATTATTCCTGCGTCTTTACAAGGCTATCAGCCACCAGATGACCTGTTTATTACACCACATGCCCAGAAACTGGCAGAAAAATATAATTTGGATTTAACCAAGGTTACAGGTTCGGGACGCGAAGGGCGTATTAGTGTCGCTGATCTTCAGGCAGCAGTGCAGGATGCAGGTGGACAATGGCCAGATGTTAAGCATCAGGCCAGTACAAAAGCTGCAAAATCTAACGCTGATGACAGTCAGGTTGCTGCTACACCTGTAGCTCGGCGTCTGGCCAAGCAATGGGGCATTAATCTGCATGACTGTCGCGCTTCGGGAACAAGAGGCCGGGTCTGCAAAGAAGATGTTGAAGCAGTGTATAACCGTGAACATAAGTCTGCTCATACAGAAACTTCATTGAATGCAACTCAGCCCGAACAGGCAAAAGTAACCAGTATTCCAATGAATGCCATGCGTAAAGCGATTGCTTCACGTTTACAGGCAGCAAAACGTAATGCGCCACATTTTCGTTTAACTGTTGACTTGAATGTTGAGGTGATACAGACATTACGTGCACAGATTAATGAATCCGTGCCTCAGGTCAAATTGTCTATCAATGATATGCTCATCAAGGCAGCAGCTGCGGCGTTGATTAAAGTACCTGAAGTAAATGTACAGTTTGACGAAGAGTCACAATCAATTTTACAGTTTGATCAGGCCGATATTTCTGTAGCTGTGGCTATTCCTAATGGCCTTATTACTCCAATTATCAAAGCTGCAAATCAGAAATCGCTTGCTGAGATTTCTGGCAATATGCGGGATTTGGCCACCCGGGCAAAAACTGGAAAGTTAACTCCGGATGAATTTCAGGGGGGAAGTTTCAGTATTTCTAACCTGGGAATGCTGGGTATCAAACACTTTGACGCCATTATCAATCCGCCTCAAGGTGCTATTTTGGCTTTGGGTGCTTCAGAGGCTCGAGCAGTGGTAGAGCATGATCAGATTGTCATTCGGCAGATGGTGACAGCAACTCTATCCTGTGACCACCGGGTGATTGATGGAGCAGTTGGGGCGAAATTCTTGGCCAGCTTTAAAAAGTTTGTCGAGAATCCAGCATTAATACTGGTATAGGAGCTGGACATGACAGGAAATCAGTATGATTTAATTGTTGTGGGTGCAGGTCCGGGTGGATATGTGGCTGCAATACGTGCAGCCCAGCTTGGTCTTAATACAGCAATTATCGAAGAAAAACATCTGGGGGGGGTCTGCCTGAACTGGGGCTGTATCCCGACCAAAGCTTTATTGAGTGGAGCTGACTTGGCCTATCAGCTTAAGCATGCTGGAAACTTTGGTTTCACTCTTCCACAAATTGATTTTGACCTGAGTCAACTGGTTAAACATAGCCGCCAAGTCTCGCAGCAACTGGTACAGGGAATCGAGCACCTTCTCAAGAAAAATGGTGTAGAGGTTATATTTGGACGGGCCAAGCTACAGGCGAAAGAAACGCTTGAGGTAATCGATGAGAGCGGTAAAGCACGCACTTTAAAAGCACCTCATATCATTTTAGCAACAGGTGCCAGAGCTCGAACTTTGCCTGGTCTGCCTGTCAATCGCACCGAGATCTGGAGTTACCGGGAAGCGCTAGTCCCGGAACAATTGCCTGAATCTTTACTGGTAGTCGGTTCTGGCGCTATAGGCAGTGAATTTGCCAGTTTATATCATGATCTAGGCTGTAAGGTTACTCTTATTGATGTTGCTCAGCAGATTTTGCCCACTGAAGATGCAGAAGTTGCAGAATATATGCGTAAGCAGTTTGAGCAGCGCGGTATGAAAGTGATTACTGGCTGTTCATTACAAAATGTCCAGGTTACTGGAGGCCAAGTACAGTGTGAACTTCATAGCTCACAGGGCAAACAAGAGCAAGTGTTTGATCGGGTTCTGTCTGCAATAGGTGTACAACCGAATGTAGAAAATATGGGACTGGAACAGTTAGAAGTAGAGTTTAAGCAGGGCTTTATTCAGGTGGATGAATTCTGCCGCACAAATGTCGTGGGGCTCTATGCAATTGGTGATGTGGCGGGTGCACCATGTCTGGCTCATAAAGCCAGTCATGAAGCTATTCTTTGTGTAGAAAAAATTGCAGGACTCACAAATCTGCACTCTCTAGACCGTACCCAAATTCCTGGCTGTATTTTTACTCATCCTCAGGTTGCCAGTATTGGTTTGACTGAAGTGCAGGCCAAAGCGCAAGGACATCATATCCAGACTGGGAAATTTCCTTTTCAGGCAAATGGCAAGGCACTGGCTTTAAAACAAACTGCCGGTTTTGTAAAAACTGTATTTGATAAAGAGACTGGCGAGCTGCTCGGAGCGCATATGGTCGGTCATGAAGTTACTGAACATATTCAGGGTTTCGCAATTGCCAAATATCTGGAGGCTACCGACGAAAGCTTGGCACAGGTCATTTTTCCTCATCCTACGTTATCAGAAGCAATGCATGAATCGGTATTAGCTTCCCTACAGCGGGCAATACATATTTGAAAACATGGAAGAGCTTATCTGGTTCAGCTTGATAAGCTCATTCTTCTTATAGAAAACTGATTAATCAGGAGCGGTAATGAAAGCAGCTCGTTTTTATGATAAAGGGGATATTCGCATTGAAGATATTCCGGAGCCACAAGTTACACTAGGTACAGTCGGTATTCAGGTTGCCTGGTGTGGCATTTGTGGAACTGATCTGCATGAGTTTATGGATGGTCCAATTTTTATTCCGCCTTGTGGCCATCCGCATCCAATCTCGGGCGAATCTGCTCCGGTAACGATGGGACATGAGTTTTCCGGAGTTGTATACGCTGTGGGTGAAGGGGTTAATGATATTCAGATTGGTCAGCATGTGGTGGTTGAACCTTATATCATCGCTGACAATGTACCGACTGGACCTAATGATGCTTATCATCTGTCGAAGAATATGAATTTTATTGGATTAGGAGGGCGAGGCGGTGGTCTATCGGAAAAAATAGCCGTGCAGCGTCGTTGGGTTCACCCAATTTCCAATAAAATACCATTGGATCAGGCTGCACTGATTGAACCCTTATCGGTAGGTCATCATGCCTATATCCGTAGTGGCGCACAAGCCGGAGACATTGCACTGGTTGGGGGTGCAGGTCCGATAGGTCTGTTGTTATCAGCTATTTTAAAGGCTAAAGGACTTACCGTTATTATTAGTGAGTTAAGTGCTAAACGTAAAGAAAAAGCAAGAGAGGCTGGTGTTGCAGATTATATTCTGGACCCTTCAGAAGTTGATGTGGTTACAGAAGTCATGAAAATTACTCAAGGCCAAGGTGCAGATGTTGCTTTTGAATGTAGTAGTGTAAATAAAGTACTAGATACTCTCGTAGCTGCGATGAAGCCAGCTGGTGTACTGGTCATTGTATCAATCTGGAGTCATCCGGCCACAGTAAATGTTCACAGTGTTGTTATGAAAGAACTTGATATCCGTGGCACCATTGCTTATGTCAACGACCATCAGGCAACAATCAAATTGGTGGAAGACGGTAAAATTAATTTGGAACCTTTTATTACACAGCGCATTCAACTCGATGACTTGGTTTCGCAGGGATTTGAAACCCTGATCCATAACAATGAGTCAGCTGTTAAAATTATTGTCCATCCCTAAATACTCAGAAAAAACAAGCAGACATTTTAATTGCTTATCAATAATTTAACAACAATACATAAGGAAAAATAATGAATAAAGGATTAATGAATAAAGTCGCCGTTGTAACAGGCGCAGCGCAAGGTATAGGTCGTGGTATTGCTCTAAGACTGGCCCAAGAAGGTGTACATGTAGCCTTGGTAGATCTGAATGAACAACGACTTAATGAAGTAAAACAGGAAATTGAAAATTTAAAGGTAGAAGCCAGTATTTTTGTTGCTGATATCAGTCAGCGTGATCAGGTGTATGCCAGTATTGAACATGCCGAGCAGTCTTTAGGCGGTTTTGATATTATGATTAATAATGCTGGAATTGCTCAGGTTCAGCCTCTTGATGCAGTGACACCTGAAGAACTGCGAAAAATTAGCGATATTAATATTGGTGGAGTTCTGTGGGGTATTCAGGCCGCAGCTCGAAAATTTAAAGCGCGCCAGCAAAAAGGTAAAATCATTAATGCAGCTTCTATTGCAGGGCATGAAGGTTTTGCCATGTTAGGAGTATATTCGGCAACAAAATTCGCAGTCCGTGCTTTAACTCAGGCCGCAGCCAAGGAATATGCTTCACATGGCATTACGGTAAATGCATATTGTCCGGGAGTAGTGGGCACAGATATGTGGGTAGAAATTGATAAAAGATTCTCTGAAATTACCCATACCCCAATTGGTGAAACATACAAAAAATATGTGAGTGGTATTGCACTAGGGCGTGCACAAATACCTGAAGACGTGGCTGCGCTGGTTGCTTTTTTATCGAGTGAAGATGCCGATTATATTACCGGGCAGGCAATTTTAACAGATGGAGGTATGGTCTACCGCTAGTACAATATACACTGTCTAATTTTTAAAAATGTATAAACATAATCAGGCTTCTACTTAAACACATTAAATAATAAAAGGCCTGAGTACATAGAATATAACACTATCTTATTTGTACTCAGGTCTGTATTTCCTTAAGTTTTTTTAAGATATTTTTGTCAAATTCTGCTGTTTATACATAATATTATCCAGCCACTAGTCTATTGAAATACTAAAAGTTATCACTATATATGACCTATAGTTTTTTAAATTTTCGTCTATGTGTGCCAATTTTAAACCTGTTACGCATGTTCAGGTGCATAAACTTCAGTTACCGGATGTTCCTTTCGATTATCTCGAAGAAGTGTATCCAGCCTATGATTTGCCTTTACTATTTAAGTCAGAATATGGCTTGGAATGGCGTAGCGTAATGTTCGGACTGGTGCCAAAGTGGGCTCAGGATAAAAGTTCGGCTAAACGGACCTATAATGCCCGAAATGAAACTTTATTTGAAAAGCCAAGTTTCCAGGAGGCTGCATTTAAAGGTAAGTTTGGAGTTATTCCGGTGACCGAATTTTATGAAGCAAAATATATTGATGGTAAGGCTCAGCGTTGGGGAGTACGTCGCAAAGATGGCCAAGGCTTTTTTATTGCTGCCATTTATGAAATCTGTAAAATCAATGATGAAGTGATTCGATCAGCCAGCATGATCACGATGGATGCAATAGACCATCCGATGATGAAGGAGTTTCATGAACCAGGAAATATCAAACGTTCAGTGATTGTAATTCCACATGAACGTCTGGATGAATGGCTGAGTGTAGGACCTGCTAACTTCAAATCATTTATTGAAGGTTTTCCTGTTGAAGAGTTTGAGTGTTCTCATGTACCCAAGCCTAAAGTGGAAACGCCCCAGTTAAACTTTTTTGACTGATGAAAGTTAATTTGAAAGATTTTTAAATAAGTGTTTAAGGCTTTCAATTAGTTTTTCAATCTGTAATGGAGTAAGCCCTTCAAAAGACTGTTCGAGTACTACTCCAGTAAGATCATTAATTTTAGCAGTCATTTCTTTGCCATATTCAGTAAGATTTACCCGTGTAATACGGCCATCCTCTTCACATGAATAGGTATCGACATAGCCTTCAGCTTTCAGGCGGTAAACAATTTTGGTTGTAGTCGACATTTTTGAAATGATCATCTCTGAAAGATCAGAAACACTGGCATGCGGTTTAGACTCGAGTGCTAGTAGAATACGTCGCCGTGAGTTATCCAATCCATAACGCTTTAAGACATTGTCCATATTCTGCACATATTGTGCATGTACTTGAGTAATCCAATAGAATGGAAAGTCTTCAAGATTAAAATCCCCAGTGTTTGAAGGCAAAAACCGAGCATATTTTTTATTCATACGAGAATAACCCTAATTTTAATTATTTTTACAAAGTAAGTTTATTGTAAAACAATTGTTTTATACAAGAGAGTGGCTAAGTTTATTTTAGTATAAAAACTTTTATGAGCCCTTCACTGAGTTTGATATTTTTAGATTGACAATTGTTAGAACGATAAAGTGTAGCATTTGAGCAGTATTTTGATGAGATTTATAAGAAAAATGGCAAAACTGCTTTAAAAGCTGTAAGGAATGATTTTGACTCATATGTATTCTTTGAGATTTTTTATTAAGATTTAAATAGCAAATAAAGTAGCTCAGCTATTTTGTATTTTCTGCCTCATTGATCAGTTTTACTTTAAAATAAAATTTTGTATTGGGTTTGAGAATTACCAGTGATGTGATTCTTAACAAAATGAGTGACTTCATTGAATTTTATGTCTATAAAGAGAAGCTCTAGAAAAACAAATTATTAGAACATTCAATGAACATGGATCAACTTACTTTCGCAACTAAACTTGCCATTCTGTTTAGCGGTATCTATTTATGGATTGGTATGCTAACAGGACTCTGGAAATATTATCAGATCAGAAAATCTGCGCATTCACGTGCTCATCCATATGTGGATATAGCTCACCGAAGTAGTTTGCTCTATGCTCCAGCAACACTCATTCTGGCTACACTGGGGCATTTTACCATCTGGTCTGACTATGCAGTTCTCACCTGTATTGGGATCAATATATTATTTTTCAGCCTTTCTATATTAAGTTATATTTTACATGGAGTTTTAAAAGATACTGTTAATCAGTTTCAGGTGCCGCATCAACTTGGTAAATGGTATTTACCCAAAATTTTGATGACAATATTTATGTTTTTACTGGTAATTGGAGAATTAGTAGCAAGTGGTTTTCTAATAATAGGGACTGCGTATTATTTTGGATTTATCTAAACAAGCCTAGAGGCTAAAAAATAATTTTTTATTATATAAAGATGGATGATTGCTCATCCATCTCTTAGTTGTTTTTATACTTAAAATATTTACGACACTTGTGGTCAATAAGCGCCCAGATCGAGAACAGGGCAGAGACTATTAAAGCATAGAGAAAGTGTTCTAGCTTCAAATTGCCATTAATCACCCCATGAAAAAGCAGAGTTAACATGAGGGCTACTGTAGTAACAACATAATTGACAAAATTTTTATCGTTCTTAAAAACTTTGGCGAAAGAACGCTTGTTTAGGGGTAAAGAGTGCATCTTCGGTCCTCCTGTCGTGCGCGACAAAACCTAATTGTTTTAATCAGAAATCTAGTTTTTAATGTTTTACTGCTTATTTCCGAGTATTTCAATAGGTGATAGCATTATTTTTTTATCATTATTTTTCTTTATAACGTATAAGGTAATTAATGTATTTAATAAATAAATATAAGAATAGTTTTTGTGTAAATTTTTTTGATCACATTATTAACTAATTTTATATGATAAATCTCATTTTTTTAATTAAAATTTTGATAAAACAAAAAGTTATAATAAATTGAATTTCTAATGTACTATAAGAAAAATAATTTTAAATTGGCATTTTGAAAATTAATTTAGCTCAACTGATCTTAAGTAAAATCTGAATATAAATCTGACTTTTTAATTTAAAATGTTTAAAAAATTCTTAAGATTGTATATTTTATATACTTTAAGTAATAAAATATTTCAAGTCATGAGATAAAATTTTAATTTCTATTGTAGCTACTACAATTGGCTGCGTTATTTAGAGACTATTATATAGCGTTCTTAATAGCTGATTTTATTACAAGTTTTTAACAATTAATAATTTTTTTCCTGAAAAAAATATGCTTAGATCAAAAGTATCTGAAGACAAGAGAAAAGGATAAATAATATGAATAAGTTAATGGTAGCTATGGGCTTAATTGCCGTATTTGGAATCACAGGATGTGATAACCGTGAAACAGGTGCGACTGCTGGAGAACATTTAGGTAAAGCGGCCGAGCAGGCGGGTTCAGATATTAAAGATGCAACTTTAGCAGCAGGCGCTGAAGCAAAAGAAGCTGCTGACGATGCAGCAGTCAAGATGGATGCGGCGGCAGAAAAAGCTGAAGTTGAAGCTCGTGAGGCAACCGCAGATGCTCGTGAAGCAACCGCAGAAGCTGCAGACCGAGCGGAACAGAAAGCTTCAGAGGTGGAAGCAGATGCCCGTAAAGCCACAGCAGATGCTGCTGACTCTGTAGAAAAGACAGCTTCACGTGTGGAAGCAGATGCCCGTAACTAAAATTTTTTTGCTATGCAAAAGCCAGCACTGTCTGGCTTTTTTATATTTTTAAAATTGCAGAATACTCAGAGTTTATGAGACAGGTGATAGATCAGAGATAGAGAAAATTTCTATTAAAATTAAATAGATAAAGAAAGGTAGAAATAAAAAAATAACAGACTTTATGATAATTCTTAAAGGTTAAAATAGCATAAGCCAAGTTTCTGTATATAAAAATAAAACTATAAGCATTCAATTCTAATAAGAGGCGTAAACAAAAAATGCCAGTTGGGTAAACTCGGCATTTCTGATCACCAGTAAAATCAGCTCTGGGTAAGAATTGATTTTAACGACTCATAAGTTAACTGTTTGAATGTTTAACCCGGTCGACAATAATAGAAATGACTAGAACAATTAATGACGGGATAAGCCATGCAAGATTTTGTTCATTGAGTGGTAAATGTTGAACCGCATCTGGTAACAGATCAGAGAATCCAGCTACCTTGATTCCATCGATTATTCCAAAAATGAAAGCCATTGCTGCTACAGGCGTAATTACATAGCCCGGTTTTTTCCAGAATTTCCAGAAAAAGCTCAGCATGATCACTACAATTGCAGGTGGATAAATAGCACTCAAAACAGGAACAGAAACAGCAATCAGCTTAGTTAGTCCAAGGTTTGAAATTAAAACCGAAAATAGAACTAAAATAAGCACCAGAATCTTATAAGGAATCTTGGTAAGTTGAGTAAAGTATTCTGCACAGGCACAGGTCAAACCAATCGCCGTAACTATACAAGCTAGAAAAATGAGCAGACTTAGAAAGAGTGAACCTAAATCACCAAAAGCATGCTGTACATAAGCGTGTAGAATCTGTGCCCCATTGGCTGCGTTAGGTGCTGCTTCATGACTTCCTAGCCCCAATTTGAACAGGCTGAGATAAACTAGGGTCAGACCTACACCAGAGATCAGACTTGCAATCACTGCATATTTGGTCACGAGTTTACTATCGGTTACACCACGTGAGTGGATCGCCTGAATAATCACAATACCAAAAACTAAAGCACCCAGCGTATCCATGGTCAGATAGCCATTAACAAAGCCTTCAGACACTGGGCTATTGATATAATGGTTAATAGGAGCGGGAATAAAACCTGCCGGTATACAGAACGCAGCAATTCCAAGAACTGCTAACGCAGCAATTTTCATAGGAGCAAGAACATGACCTATCGTATCGAGTAATTTATTTGGATATAGCGAGACCAGTCCTACTATCGCAAAATAAATTAGACTGTAGATCAGTAAACTGCTACTTGAAGTGCCGAAATAAGATGAAAAGCCAATTTCATAAGACACTGTGGCTGTACGCGGTGTTGCAAACAGAGGCCCTACTGACAAATAGCACACCACAGTTAAAACTAAACTGGCTATACGGCCAAGCGGTGAACTCAATATTTCAATTGACCCTTGCACACGCGATAGTGCAATAATGGTAATTACAGGCAAACCGACTGCTGTAATGAGAAACCCGAGGGCTGCCCACCAGACATGTTCACCTGCCTGCTGTGCAACAATGGGTGGAAAAATGATATTACCGGCGCCAATAAAAAGCGCGAAGGTCATAAAACCTAGAGCAATAATATCCCGAGTACGAAGATTATTCATATCATATAAAGGGAGAGGGACTGTAAAAGAAGCAGCGATTCTAATTTAAAAAATAAATTTTGTGTAATTTCTCTAATATAAATTATGAAGAAAGCTGATGATAAAAATTTTTCAAAAATATAGTTTATTTCCAATGTTATAATTAATTATTTGAAAACAATTGTCTTATATAAAATAACCAGATAAAAATTTCTAAGGGTACAAATTTTTTATATCAGAAAAAAATAATTAAAAGAGTAATTTTTATGGCTAAAAAACAGCCGGTCTAAAAATTTTATAAACAGAATAATCAATTGTTATCGTTTCTGATGACTTGAAGTGCCAGTCTTAATCAGGAAATTTTATATAAAAAACGTTATACTTGAGTCACTAACCAGAGAGGATAGGTCAATGAGAGCTTCAGCTGTAACTATCAAGACAGAACAGGATATTGAAAAATTACGTATATCCGGGCGTTTGGCTGCACAAGTTTTGGAAATGATAGAGCAGTATGTCAAGCCAGGCGTTTCTACCGAATATCTCGATGATATTTGCTATGACTATATCGTAAATACTCTAAAAGTCATTCCTGCAAATGTGGGCTATCATGGTTTTACTAAGACCACCTGTATTTCACCAAATGAAGTGGTCTGTCATGGTATTCCTTCAGCGCGGACTATTTTAAAAGATGGCGATATTATCAATATTGATGTAGCAGTAATTAAAGATGGCTACTATGGAGATACCAGCCGAATGTATTATGTAGGGCAAGTCAGCCCTCAAGCTAAACATTTGGTAGAAACAACCTATGAAGCAATGGTAGCAGGAATTCATACAGTCAGACCCGGTGCCACATTGGGTGATATTGGCTATGCGATTCAAAAAGTTGCCCAGCGCGAGGGCTATACCATCGTACGTGAGTATTGCGGTCATGGAATTGGAAAAACTTATCATGAGCAACCTAATGTACTGCACTATGGTCAACCTGGACAAGGGTTGATACTGCGTAAAGGTATGGTGTTTACCATTGAGCCTATGGTGAATGCAGGTAAGGCACGTGTCAAAGAATTGAATGATGGCTGGACTGTGATTACAAGTGATAGGTCGCTTTCTGCGCAGTGGGAACATATGGTGGCGGTAACTGATAATGGATTTGAACTCTTAACACCATGGCCAGAAGGGACAGGTTCATATCCCAAAATTTAATTTTGTTTAAAAAGTAATCAAACAGTTTAATTTTATGGAAATTTAGATAAAAATTTCCATAAATTTTTATCTATTTATTTGAATTAGTATTGTATCTATTTGTAATTTTTTAAAAATATATTATATATACAACAACATAAATATAACAATTGATAGAAAATAAGTAACTTTTAAGATGTTTTATGTATTTGTTTTTAATTGGTTATTTGTATATTATTGTTTTTAGATTCTATCGCTGTAGTTTCTTTTTAGTTGTTCGTTTTTATAAGCTTACCTTTCTACAGGGTAAGCTTTTTTTTATCCATAAAATTTATTTCAATATTCAGCTGGACGACGCATAACAGAAATTTTGTCTTTTGAGTTTATTGAGCTCACGAATAGTTAGTTAATGGGCTTTGTATAAATGCTCAACCAAATACTCAATAAAAACCCTGACTGAAGGAAGCTGACCACGACGTGATGGGTAAACAGCATGGAAAACTCCATGGGGTGTGTTCCAGTCAGGAAGAACGCGAACAAGTTCTCCGTGTCTAACCAGATCAGCAGTTACACTGTCGGGGAGTAAAGCGATACCGCAGCCCTGACGTGCCAGTTGTGCCAGCATCATCAGGTCTGAACCCATGACGACAGGATTAATTTTAAATTTTCGCGATTTATTTTCCCGGTCATGCAGGGTGAGCTGCTGGTCCAGGTGATCATCAATCATGCTCAGTATTCTATGTTCTGCTAACTGGTCAGGATGAGTTAAATTGCCATATTCGTTGAGGTAAGCCTGACTGGCAACCAAATGCTGTTCAATTCGTTGAAACTGGCGAATAATTAGATTAGGGTCATTGTCCAGATTAAAACGTACCCTTAGAGCAACATCAATCCCTTCATTAATCACATCAATGCGGCGATTGGTGACACTAAGCTGAACCTTGATCTCTGGATACTGTTTTAGAAAGTCGGGTAGAATCTTCGCAATTTCATTTTGGGCTATACTGACCGGTAAACTGACTTTAATTACTCCACGCGGTTTACTGCTTAAATGATCTATCAGATCATGGGCAGCCTGTGCTGCATTCATCATGTCCTGTGCATGCTGATAGATATCCATACCAATATCAGTGACAGCAAAATGTCGCGAGCTTCGTTGAATAAGGCGCACGCCAAGACGTTCTTCCAGATTATATACTCGCCGGCTGAGTTTGGATTTGGGAATATCAGTTGCACGCTCAGCTGCACTAAAACCTCCATGCTCAACAACTAAGGCAAAGCAGTAAAAATCATCCAGATCAGTCAGCATGCAGATTTCCGTTAAAGATTATGAAAAGATATCGTTGTAGCCAGCTGTATTTTATAGCGGATTTACTTCAAGAGTTCTATTTTAAATTGCAGGTTCACTGCCATTTTAAGTTATATCTAAATAGTTAATTTAAAGGAGCTTATTAAGCTATCTGTTATCAAATTAAATTTCTTTATTTTAAACACATAATAAAATTCTACTATTTGTATCGCTATCCTCTTGATGCCCTCTATATATTGTTCTTTAAAATCTTTTACAATAGTTAAAACACACACCTGATGAACGCAATGACCTATCAATTAATTCAACTTGATGACCCGATGCAGAATGTTAGCTGCCCTTATTGCCAGCAGCATATTATTGACTGGCAGCAGGAACAATATATACAGCCTTGTCAACACACTTTATTTATAGCGATGGATTTGGGCTTTGAGTTTATTGCTGATTATTTTGAAGCCAAAATGTCTCGAACAGTAGATATAATTCATGAGGACCCAGAAATGAATATCTTTCAGGAAATTACTGCTACGGACTGGCCTGATTTAATCGTTTATAAAGCTGATCTTGGTGTAGAAGGGCTTTATCGTTATATTGGTTTATCTCAAGTGGTTTAAATAAAGCTAAAGGTTTAACCTGATAGGGTTTCCTGTTTAAGCCATTGAATAAATTTATGAATTAATGGGTTAGGCTGCTGCTGGGAATATACAAAATAATAGGATCGGGCACCTTTGAGTTTAATATCAGAAGCAATAACCAGCTCACCCGAACCGAATTCTTTTTCTAGTAGCATCTGTGGAATTAACGCAACGCCCATATGATGAGACGCCGCTACAGCCAGCATTGAAAACAGTTCATGCCGCTGACCTTCCATAGCATAAGGATAATCTGCTCCGGCAACTTCAAACCATTCTTTCCAGATGTATGGCCGGGTTGTCTGTTGCAACAGGGGCAGGCTGGCGATTTGCTTGACGGAAAGTGTGCCTTGAAATGGGCCGGATACAGGTTTGAGTTCTGGGAAATTCCGGTAAATCAGGTCTGGTGAACATACTGCAACTACATCTTCATGCATCAGGTAATGCGCTTGTGTACCTGGCCAGTTTTGTACCTGTGTTTCGGTTCCTGCATAAATAGCAGCATCAAAAATATGGTCACTAAATAAAAATGGTTTGGTGCTGGTTTCCAGATGTACATTAATTTCAGGATAAAGAGTATTAAAGCGATGTAGGCGAGGTACCAGCCAGCGTGTAGCAAACGTTGGTACAACCCCTAGTTTGAGTGTTCCGCCTAAGCCTTTATGCGACATCAGGTCCAGAGTACTTTGTTCCAGACTGAGTAGATGAGTGCGAATATCTTTATAGTACTGTTCACCTGCATGCGTTAACTCAACCCCATGTCTTGTCCGGTTAAATAATGGAAGATCCAGATATTCTTCAAGTTGCTGGATCTGACGTGAAACTGCACTCTGCGTGACAGAAAGTTCTTGTGCAGCATGAGTATAACTACGATGCTTGGCTGCTGCTTCAAAGCAGATGAGTGTCTGTAATGAAGGAATCATTCTGCGCATAAAATTCTCCCGAAGAGCGAGATAGAATAAAAGTTTCTAGCCAGTCTGTAATTTTTGCCAAGACTTGAGCTATCAGGGGAATTACTCTTCTTATATGTAAAAAAACTTATAATATGATACAAGATATGCATAAAAGGAATATCTGAATGAAAAATTATCGTTTGAAGCCTGTTCTGAACAGGAATAGCATGAAATCAATACAAGACATTCAGCAAGGCAAAGGACGCAATGAATCAGATGATCAACACTGAAAAAAAAGCTAAAGTTCATTTTAACTGGCAAGATCCGTTTTTATTGGAACAGCAACTGAATGAAGAAGAACGTATGGTTCGCGATACAGCTGCTGCATATTGCCAAGATAAGCTTATGCCACGTGTTCTGGAACAGTTTCGTCATGAAAAAACCGATCCTGCTATTTTTCGTGAAATGGGTGAGCTAGGACTACTCGGGCCAACTATTCCTGAACAGTACGGTGGTGCCGGTTTAAATTATGTCAGTTACGGTCTGATTGCACGTGAGATTGAGCGAGTGGATTCAGGCTATCGTTCTATGGCCAGTGTACAAAGTTCATTGGTGATGGTGCCAATTAATGAATTTGGCAGTGAAGAACAAAAACAGAAGTACTTACCAAAACTGGCTACAGGTGAATTCATTGGCTGTTTTGGACTGACTGAACCGGACCATGGTTCTGACCCGGGCAGCATGTCAACTCGCGCTAAAAAGGTAGAGGGTGGATATCGCCTCTCAGGCGCAAAAATGTGGATTACCAATAGCCCGATTGCTGATGTATTTGTTGTGTGGGCAAAAGAAGTTTCTACTGAAGGAAATGTTGGCCCAATTCGCGGTTTTATTCTGGAAAAAGGTTGGGAAGGGTTATCTGCACCGGCGATACATGGCAAGGTAGGCTTGCGTGCATCGATTACTGGCGAAATTGTTATGGATAATGTGTTCGTACCAGAAGAAAATGCATTTCCAGAAGTACAAGGACTACGCGGCCCATTTACCTGCCTGAATAGTGCCCGTTACGGCATTGCCTGGGGCGCCATGGGAGCTGCTGAATTTTGCTGGCATACGGCGCATCAGTATACGATGGACCGTAAACAATTTGGCCGCCCGCTTGCGGCTAACCAGCTGATCCAGAAAAAACTGGCAGATATGCAAACTGAGATTGCCCTTGGTTTGCAGGTAGCTTTACGTTTTGGTCGTATGAAAGATGAGGGTATTGCTTCAGTTGAAGGCACATCATTGATTAAGCGTAATAACTGCGGTAAGGCGCTTGATATTGCCCGTTTGGCACGTGACATGCTGGGTGGTAACGGTATCAGTGATGAGTTTGGGGTAGCGCGTCATCTGGTTAACCTGGAAGTTGTAAACACCTATGAAGGTACTCATGATGTACATGCCTTGATTTTGGGTCGTGCCCAAACTGGTATAGCTGCTTTTTCAAACTAAACCATTCCAAGAAATTTGCTGAAGATGCCTAAGTGCATCTTCATGGCGAAGCTTTGCCTGAAAATGAACCTGACACGGACTTAAGGATTCATCATGAGCTTCTCTTAGCAAGGATTCCATACACGGATAGTACTTAAAGAAAAATAATAAAAGTCTTTAATGGAACACAAGATAAGACATCGATGACTCATTTGAGAAAATGAGGAATATTAAATGAATAATGAAGTACAAGTAGCGATCAAGCCTATAAAAGGAAATCTACCGTCTAATCTGGGTACTTATGAAAAAATAGGACCGCATACCTGGAAATTTGCACTGTTATTTACTTATTTTGCCATGGTGGTTGATGGTATCGATATTATGTTGCTTTCTTACAGTTTGACCAGTCTGAGAGCTGATTTTGGTCTGAGCGCTTTTCAGGCAGGGGCCTTAGGTAGTGCATCACTCGCCGGTATGGGTGTTGGTGGTGTGTTAGGTGGATGGGCCTGTGATAAATTTGGTCGGGTACGTACCATTGCTCATTCAGTGACCTTCTTTTCAGTTGCTACCTGTTTGCTCGGATTTACTCAGACCTTTGAACAGTTTATGGCATTGCGTTTTATCGGTGCTCTCGGGATAGGCGCATTATATATGGCCTGCAATACCCTGATGGCTGAGTATGTGCCAACAACTTACCGTACCACCGTACTCGGAACATTACAGACCGGGCAAACCGTGGGCTATATCGTAGCCACTTTATTGGCCGGCTCTATTATTCCTGAACATGGCTGGCGGGTTTTATTTTTTATTACCGTTATTCCGGCATTTATCAATATTTTCTTGCAGCGTTTCGTGCCTGAACCTAAATCATGGCAACTCAATAAAATTGCGGTGCTACAGGGAACTGCTCAAGTCCAGGATCAAGAAGCAGCACCAAAAGGCGGCAGTATCTATAAACAGATTTTTAGAAATTTTAAACATCGAAAAATGTTTTTACTGTGGATGACGACAGCATTTTTTCTGCAATTTGGCTATTACGGTATTAATAACTGGATGCCTAGCTATCTGGAAACTGAAGTTCATATGAATTTTAAAAACCTGACCAGCTATATGGTGGGTTCATACACTGCAATGATTCTTGGAAAAATTCTGGCGGGCTTCTTGGCTGACAAGTTTAACCGTCGGGCAGTTTTCGTATTCGGTACTATTGCCAGTGCAATCTTCCTGCCGGTCATTATTTTCTTTAATACGCCACATAATATTTTATATCTGCTTATTACCTTTGGCTTTCTTTATGGCATTCCGTATGGAGTCAATGCGACCTATATGGCGGAGTCATTCTCAACGGATGTACGTGGTACAGCCATTGGGGGTGCCTATAACATTGGACGTGTTGGGGCAGCAATTGCACCTGCAACGATCGGTTTCTTAGCCTCGGGCGGTACTTTTACGATGGCATTTATTGTCATGGGAGCAGCTTATTTTATTGCAGGCGTATTACCGGGACTGTTTATTCGTGACCGGCAATATGATCCACAGCAACAGTAAAAGGCAAGCATAAATTCTTTGATATAAGGAGACAAACATGGGTGCATTGCAGGGAATAAGGGTTCTGGACCTGAGCCGTGTACTGGCCGGACCTTGGTGTGGACAGATTCTGGCAGATCTGGGAGCAGAAGTAATTAAGGTGGAACGACCAGGTACAGGTGATGATACCCGTATGTGGGGGCCACCCTGGATGCCTGATCAAAACGGAGAACAAACTCGTGAATCGGGATATTTCCAGTGTACCAACCGTAATAAACACTCAGTCGCTATTGATATGGCTACTCATGAAGGCCAAGAGCTGATCCGGGAGATGGCTAAAACAGCCGATGTAGTAATTGAAAATTATAAGGCAGGTTCACTGGTACGTTATGGACTGGATTATGACAGCCTTAAGGTTTTAAATCCTCAACTTGTATATTGTTCAATCACTGGTTTTGGTCAGGATGGACCACGAGCTGCTGAACCTGGCTATGATTTTATTATACAGGGTATGGCCGGCCTGATGAGTATTACTGGGGAACCAGACAGTATACCAGGTGGTGGTGCACAGAAGGTAGGCGTTGCAGTGGTAGATCTTCAAACCGGATTATATGCCACAATTGCGATTCAGGCTGCATTACTGGCGCGTCAGCACACTGGACGGGGACAATACATTGATATGTCTTTACTGGATGTGCAGATTGCCGGTCTGGCGAATCAGGGGATGAATTACCTGAGTTCAGGTAAAGCGCCCCAGCGTATGGCAAATACACATCCAAATATTGTTCCCTATCAGACTTTCAGGGCGAAAGATAAGGAGTTTATTGTGGCCTGTGGAAATGATAGGCAATTCAGGGAACTATGTATCGCTATTGACCGGAAGGATTTATTAGGGCGTTCTGAATTTTTAACCAACCAGAGCCGGGTAAAACACCGGCATGAACTGGTGGGTATACTGTCAGATTATTTTCTGCAAGAAAATGCCCAGTATTGGGTAGAGCGAATCCATGCAATGAAAGTACCAGTCGGTATGATAAATTCGATAGAAGAGGCATTTGCAGAGCCGCAAGTACAGGCAAGACAGATGCTGGTCAAGCTGCCCCATGTACTTAATCCTGCATTCAGAGTTATAGGCTCGCCAATCAAATTATCAGATACGCCAGTAGAATACCGGCAAGCACCACCACGACTGGGTGAGCATACTGGCCAGATTCTCCGAGAGTTTAAAACCGAAGAGCAATTACAGCTTTTGCGTGAGAATAAGGTCATTGATGGACTGGACTTGTAATTTTATTACCATGCAATGGTAGAAAAATTATATATATTTTACTTTTTAAATGGTTTATCAAGACTCTATAATTCCGGATTGAACAGGCGGTTTGATTCGGAAATTTTCTTGGCCATATAATGTGATTTTTTAAACCGAATCAAGATTACCTGTGACTGAAATTCCAATTCACCAAATTCTGGCTCAACCTGTACATAATGTAGCTGTCCAAACTCATCTCTGACTCTGGCCTGGGCTGAGAAGCCTGGTCTTGCGCTACCACTAGAGATCGTTGCCAGTCGCCCCAGCAGGCTGGTATTTTTTTGGTTCAGCTTGGGTTTAATCACCTGATCCAGGCAATGGATCATGAACATGGTAAAGAAAATTGCAATAATCAGAGCAGGTAAAATAATATAAAAAGGTGAAATCAGCTGCTGTTGATTGGCGAAGTAAACGAACTGCAAAAAATACCCTGCAAAGCTAAAGTTCATAAGCAAAAATACAAAGATCAGAACCTTGGAAAACTTTACATCGAAGAGGGGGGAGTTCGAGATCCAGACCGGTATAAAGCGTTTGAGTAAATCGCTGGGCCGAAAACCGAACTGCATGCCGATAGTTTCTGCCATGCTGAGCAACACTAAAGCCAATAAACTGACATTAAATGGCATCAAATAATAATTAAGCAGCAGCGCAGCCATGACAGAACCTTTAATTAATTTTCTAGATAAATGCCGCCGTCAGAATGGACCTTAATGGCAACTTTCTCAAGCGACTGACCCTGACAAGGACCAGAAATACACTCTCCTGTCTCGACCAGGAACAAGGCACCATGAGTCGAGCATTCTATGAATTCCTGATCACGGTCGAGAAACTGGTTCTCTAAAAATTCAAGCTCGGTTTGCAGATGCGGACAAAGATTCTGGTAAGCATAAAAACATCCGTCGCGCTGGGTGATAAAAATATTATCACCATTAGCCGTTTCATAGCTGCGGGCTTCACGTTCTGGTATATCTTCAGTCAAGCATATTCTTTCCATATTATGCAGTTTCCTGTTTAAATTTTTGCAAGAGCTGACGGTATTGCTCCAGAGTTAACCGGGGGCCAAAATTTGCAACCACTTCACTAGAAATTAAAATAGCCAGTTCTGCCGCAGTTTTTATATCCATACCTGCATTCATAGCATAAAGTAGAGCCCCAGCAAATGCATCACCTGCGCCATTGGCATCTACAGCGATTACGCTACGACCTGGTATCTGCAAATGCTGTTCGGCTGTAGCAAGTATTGCACCCTGTGCGCTGCGGGTAATAACAACATACCGACTTTTAAATTTCAATTTTTCTAAGGCCTGCTCTGCAGTTGAGGCGCCGGTATACATCATGGCTTCATGTTCATTACAGAATAGCAGGTCTACACCGTCATCAATCATTTCGTCCAGCCCTTCACGTGCATACTGCACCATAGCCGGATCAGATAAAGTCAGCGCAATTTTTACCCCATGTGTACGGGCAATACGACGTGCTTCACGTACAGCGGCACGTGCAGTGGGGCTGGTTGACAGATAACCCTCAATATATAACCACTTTGCAGTTTGAAGAGGCGAGAAATCAATCTGGGTTTCCGTGAGTTCAGCAGTAATCCCAAGATAGGTTTGCATGGTACGTTCAGAATCTTCACTGATGAGTACCATGCAAGTACCGGTTACACCATCACTAATTGACTTGGCACTGGTTTTTACATCGGCTGCATTTAAACCGTTAAGATAGACTAGGCCAAGCTCATCATTACCTACACGACAGGCATAAAATGCTTTACCGCCTAGGGCGCTAAATGCCACCGTTGTATTGGCTGCTGAGCCACCGCTTGCCTGACCTTTATAAACTTGGGTTGCTTTCAGATTCTCATATAAGGCTGACTGAACATCACCTTCGGCCAGTTGCATGGTACCTTTTTGCAGATTCTGCTGAGTGAGGAATTCATCAGTAACTCTAAATTCTTGGTCAATTAATGCATTGCCAATTGCAAAAAGGTCAACAGTCGCCATGTTTCTCGCCATTTATCATATAAAAAAACAAGTTTACCTTAATGCTTATGTTTCTTATAGATTAATGAATAAAATTCAATACGTTTATTAAAAGAGGGGGTGCGTTCTTCATTCCTCCCTATTGAAATAGAGGGTTAGCAACTATTTTACTTTAGCTGAACTGGAATTAGGACCATACTGAATCTAGCCATCTTGAAACCTACTGTTTATTTGAGACAAGGTTGAAAAAACCGATCATGCCATCATTAAAAATCTATTGTTTTAGTCAGGTTTAAAACGTGAATTGTGACTAAAACTATAGGTATAATGCAATTTATTGAATATTTTAAAAGTATGAGGAGATCACATGACTGTCGATGTCACTGAAACCATTAATCAAACTGTTCATCCCGCGTTTCAGTTGGTACGTCAACACCATGTCGAGGCCCTAGACATTTTAGTGTCTGAATACAAACACAAGGTTACAGGGGCGGTGCATTACCATCTAGCAACTGACTATGATGAAAACGTATTCTTGGTAGCTTTTCGTACCCAGCCCATGGATTCAAAAGGTACTGCTCATATTTTGGAGCATACTGCTTTATGTGGCTCAGAAAAATTTCCGGTCCGTGATCCATTCTTTTTAATGATCCGCCGTTCATTAAATACTTTCATGAATGCTTTTACAGCGGCAGACTGGACAGCCTATCCGTTTGCGACCCAAAACAAGAAAGATTTTCAGAACCTGTTATCTGTTTATCTCGATGCAGCCTTTGCTGCAAACCTGAATCCTCTGGATTTTGCTCAGGAAGGTATTCGGGTAGAGCTCGAAGATGACCAGCCTGTCTATAAAGGCGTGGTTTTTAATGAAATGAAGGGGGCGATGAGTTCACCTTCAGATCAGTTGTATCATCAGCTGGCAGAACATTTATTCCCACAAACCACTTATCATTATAATTCAGGTGGTGATCCTAAAGACATTCCTGATCTGACTTATGAGCAGCTAGTCGATTTTTATAAGTCGCATTATCATCCAAGTAATGCAGTCTTTATGACTTTTGGTAATCTTTCGGCGTATGAGTTGCAGGAACAGTTTGAAACACTGGCTTTAAACAAGTTTAAACCTGGAAAAACACTCTATTCTACTCCGGAAAAACGCCTGTCAGCCCCTATAGAGGTTACTGAAACTTATGCAGTAGATGGCGATGAGCTAACAGATAAAACTTATCACGTATTGGGCTGGTTGTTACCTCAGGCTAGTGACATCAAATTGCGTTTAGGTATGCGTCTGGTTGAAGGCATATTACTGGAAGACTCGGCTTCACCCTTACGGCATTATCTGGAAACCTGTGGATATGCACAGTCTACAGGCCCGTTTATGGGAGTAGATGACAGCAACTTTGAGATGACTTTTTATTGTGCAGTGCAAGGTTCTAATCCGGAGCATGCACAGACATTTAAAGAAGGCGTACTTAATATCTTGCAGGAAGTGGCATCAAAACCTGTAGAGTCAAAACTGATTGAAGCAATTTTGCATCAGATCGAACTGCATCAGCGTGAAATTGGTGGTGATGGTACACCTTATGGCCTCAGTCTAATCTTGAATGGTTTGAGTAGTGCTATTCATCACAATGACCCAATTCATGTATGGGATGTCGACAGCGCGATTGAACAGGTAAGAGAAGAACTAAAAGATCCAATGTGGCTGTCTAGCCTGATCCAGACTTATCTGCTTGATAACCCGCATCGTGTTCAACTGACGCTGGTTCCTGATGCTGAAAAGTCTCTAAAGGATGAGCAGGCTGAAAAAGCTCGTCTGGCTAAACTCGCTGAGACATTGTCTGAAGCAGACCGTAAACAGATTCTGGAAAATACAGAAGCATTGAAGCAACGTCAGAATATGGAAGATGATCTGGACCTGTTACCTAAAGTAGGTTTGGAGGATGTGCCTGAAGAGCTGCACATTGTACAGGGTCAGCTGCGTGAAATTATCTGTAATAATCTGGATACCCCTTTAAATCTTTACCATGCTGGAACAAATGGTATTTATTATCAGCAGGTGCTGATCCAGATTCCTGACGAGATAATAAATTCACCTTACTTTAACTTGCTGTCAGTCCTGATGGGTGAGGTGGGTGCAGGAGAGTATGGCTATCTTGAACTGCAACAGCTGCAAACTGCAGTGAGTGGTGGGTTAGGCATGGGTGCTTCATTACGCAGCAAAGTTAATGATAAAGGTCGTATAAGTGCCTGGCTGACATTAACCACTAAGTCACTGGTTAATAAATTTGATGCGATCCATCTACTTAAGCTAGCTTTTGAGCAGCTTCGTTTTGATGAAAAAAGCCGTATCATAGAACTTCTGCAACAGCGTAAAACCCGTTGGCATTCACGGATTTCCGGCTCAGGACATAGTTATGCGATGCAAACAGCGTCACGTAACATGAGTGCACTGGCTCGTCGTGATTACCATACGACAGGACTGGGTGCGCTCAACTGGATGACAGATCTGGTCAGCAAGATTGAAAAAGATGAGGCAGAGTATCATCGCCTTATTGATGAGTTGAAGTTAATTCATCGCAAATTATTACAGGCTCCTAAACAGTTTTTACTGGTGTGTGAAGAACACCAGACTGAACGCTTGTTGGAAGAAATCCAGGAAGTATGGAATAAACTGGCTGTAGATCAAACTCAAGCTGAGCTGACTCAGGTTAAATTCGAAGATAATAACGCGGATGAAGCCTGGTTAATCCAGTCTAATGTTCAGTTCTGTGCCTCAGCTTATCAGGCTGTTGAAGTCTCCCACCCGGATGCTGCACCGTTAATGGTATTGGCTGCATACTTGCGTAACGGCTTTTTGCATAGCGCTATTCGTGAAAAAGGTGGGGCTTATGGTGGAGGAGCCAGCTATGATGGTAATGCTTGCAGTTTCCGTTTCTATAGTTATCGCGATCCACGTCTTGCAGAAACTTTCAACGACTTTGATTCAAGCTTGAACTGGTTATTTAATGCTGAACAAAAACCACACCAGTTAGAAGAAGCTATTCTTGGTTTGGTCGCCAGTATGGATAAGCCGGGTTCTCCAGCGGGTGAAGCTATTACAGCATGTTATGCATTACTGCATGAACGTACGCCAGCCTTTAGAAAAATCTTGCGTCAGCGTATATTACAGACTACTTTTGATGATCTGAAACGGGTTGTAAATATTTATCTGACCGGTCAGAAACCGGTTAGAGCGGTGGTTGCACCATTTGCAAAGCGTGATGAATTAGTACAACTCGGTTTTGAAATTAAACAAGTCAAATAAATAAAACTGAAAACTGGAGAATAAAATGTCGTTCAAAGCCTTTGAACGGCCCTCACTTCAGCTGGGTATCCTTGCGATACTTGGCGTGGTGGTGGTGTCTACAAGCCATGCGGAAGATCCTGCGGCGGCTAAACCTGCGAGTGCACAAGCGTGTGTAGGACTTGCTTCCAATGCAGATCGTCTGGCCTGTTATGATGCATTGTTTGTGGTACCCGAAGCAGAAAAACCCTTAGTGGTGGCTCAACGCAAAGCAGTAGAAGATCCGAAAATTGATCCGAATGTTTCATTGCTGGACCGCCGTTGGGAGCTTTCTCCAGAAAGCAAGCTCGGTACATGGAATATTCGTGCGCACCAGCCAGTCTATTTGCTGCCAGCTTATTGGACCAGCGATAAAAATGAAACACCTTCGAGTCCAAATCCTGAAAATACAGTCTCTGCAGAAGATGCACAGGACCTTAAGTCAATTGAAGCCAAGTTCCAGATTTCCTTTAAAACCAAAGCGGCAGAAAATATATTTGGTGATAATGGCGACCTATGGTTAGGTTATACCCAGTCATCACGCTGGCAGGTATATAACGAAGATGAATCCCGTCCGTTTCGGGAAACTAATTATGAACCTGAAGTCAGCCTGATGTTCCGCACGAATTATAATTTGCTAGGTTTAAACGGCCGGTTACTGGGTTTGACTTTTAATCACCAGTCTAACGGCCGTGCAGATCCTTTATCGCGTAGCTGGAACCGTATCATTATGAATGTCGGGCTTGAGCATGAAAATTTTGCTCTTATGCTGCGACCTTGGTACCGGATTGAGGAAAATGCAAGTGATGACAATAATGCAGATATTGATGACTATATCGGCCGTGGAGATTTAACGGCCTTCTATCGCTGGAAAGATCATGATTTCTCTTTGATGTTGCGGCACTCTTTAAAAGGAGGTGATGACTCACATGGTGCTGCCCAATTTGACTGGGCATTCCCGATTAGCGGCAAACTGCGTGGACATTTTCAATTGTTTGATGGTTATGGCGAGAGCTTGATTGATTATAATCACCGTGCTACCTATGTGGGTCTGGGTGTTTCACTCATGAACTGGTACTAGAGCCCTACTGTAAAAAACCACTCTCAAGAGTGGTTTTTTTAATTTAACCGATCTGGATATCGGTTGGCGGGTGCTTAAGCCGGCTCTTCTTTGGAGTTGCAATCAGATATGCTAATGTTAAAGGACCAAGCCGGCCGGCATACATCAGAAAAATAAGGATCATTAAGCTGCCAGAACTCAGTTCACCGGTAATCCCGCGCGATAAACCTACAGTACATGCAGCAGAGACAATTTCGAATAGCAGATCCAAAAAGTTTTGCCGGGGTTCCAGCAGAAGAATCAGGAAAAATCCTCCAAAGATTAAAATGCAGGTAATCATGGCGACGGCCAGTGCCTTCACTGTGGTTTCCTGTGAGATTGAATGGTTAAAAGTACGGACTTCCTCATTACGACGCAAGAAAGAAATTACGCTGAGCAGTAAGACTACAAATGTACCTACTTTAATACCACCTGCCGTGCTGAGAGAGCCGCCTCCAATAAACATCAATAACATCACCACTAACGTCGAAGTACTCGTCATTGAACCTGTATCAATGGTATTTAGGCCAGAGGAACGTGGCGCAGTGGCCTGAAACCAAGCATGTACAGCCTGTTCACCCAGATTTAGTTGACCGAACGTCTGATAATTGGTTGCTTCTAACATCCAGATCACTATAAAAGCCAACAGATTGATAATGGCAATGGAACTCAATACCAGCTTGCTGTTGGCGCTAAGTTTGCTCCAGCTTTTAGAGCGTTTTATATCCATGAGTACAATAAAACCGATTCCTCCAATGATATAGAGCAGGCTAATAACCAAGTAAACCAGATATTGCCCTTCAAAGCTCATCAGGCTATCGCCAAAAATAGAAAAACCGGCATTGTTAAATGAAGAAATACTGTAAAAAATTGCATAATGCAGGCTAGTTGGAAAGCCGTATTCAGGCGTAAATAATACCGTTAATATGACTGTGCCGATGAGCTCAAAAAATAAAGTATAGAAAAAAACGCCTTTGGCTATAAAAGTGACTTTAGACAGATTGGTTTGTCCGGTAGCAGTTTGTGCCATCATCTGCTGTCTGAGACGTACTTTAGGAGAAAGGCTCAGTGCTGCCAAAATGGCAAAGGTCATAAAACCTAGGCCCCCGCTCTGAATAAGGAGCAAGAGTACTGTCTGGCCAAAACCTGTTAGAGAGTCATGAACACTGATGGTGGATAAACCAGTAATTGTAACTGCCGATGTAGCAGTAAATAATGCATCCATCCAGCTCAAATGGCCGTGGTGAGAGATAGGCAGGCGCAACAACAGGGTTCCAACCAGAATGAAACTTAAAAATCCTAAAGCCAGGAGTGTAGGAGGGCTCAGGTTAATAGTTCGTTGTGTGAGATGTCTAAAATTAGGAAAATGCATGTTAGAGAAAACGCATTGAAAGTCTTTGGAGCTGCTCCAGAGACCCCTCTATGATTAAAATATCTCCATACTTTAAAGTGAAATTTGGAGCAGGCTCATAAAAAATTTCTTTGCCGCGCTTTAAAAGCAGCAGATGAACTTTTGCGACCTGGTTAATCAGGCCAAACAGATGCACACCTTCAAGTTTATTTTCAATATTGATCCGAACTATAAAATGATCATCCTCAAGTGCCATGTAACGGCTGACCATAGGATAATTTAAAGCTTGGGCGACCCTGACCCCCATATCTTCTTCAGGGTGAATGATCTTGTCGATGCCTAAATGACTCAGAATCATATGATGTGCCTTGGTCTTGGCTTTCACCCAGATCTTGTTTACCCCCATGTTTTTCAGGTGTAGAACACATAAAATACTGGCTTCAATATCCTCACCAATTGCCACTACGACAGCATCACAATCCTGAATATTAAGCTCTTCGAGCACATGTTCATCAGTCGCATCCGCAATCACTGCATGTGATAACTGGTCACCAATATTTTCAACGTGACGTTTAACCAGATCTATACCAATCACGTCATGCTTGAGGCGGGTAAGTTCGGTAGCGACAGTAGCTCCAAAGCTACCCAGACCAATTACGGTAAATAAAGCCATTCAGAAAACCTGCTATCTTTCTTCTAAAGTCTGCACTGTAAAGAGTACAAAGCTTAATCTATTATACAGCGTGATAATATCACTTTAGTTTTAATTGTTTTGAGGTTGCTGTGTTACAAAAAATACAGGGTATTACCTTAATAAAAAAGAAAATTTTAAAGTGTATTAAAACCCCAAACGGGTAGGCTTAAATAAAATGATATAAAATAAAAAACCGGCTCTAGGCCGGCTTCTATTTACCAAAAACTATTTAAGAAAACGCTTATAGCCAATATTATGAGTTATTTCCTCATACGGATAAGTGATTGTTTTCAAGGTTTCAATTATTCCGTCCGGATTCTGCTTGGCATCTGTCGCCTCCATACCCACCAGGACCCGTCCTTCAGCTGCGCCATGGTTGCGGTAGTGGAACAGGGTAATATTATGAGTCGGGCCAAGGCGTTCAAGGAACGTCAGCAGGGCACCTGGACGTTCCGGAAACTCTACCCGGAACAGGCGCTCATTTTCAATATTGGCATGGCCACCAATCAAATAGCGGATGTGCAGCTTGGCAACTTCATCATCGGACAGGTCATCCACCTCGTAACTTTCTTTTAGCAGGTTATGGATTTCATGGCGTTCTGCTTCACCACCTTTTAAACTGATGCCCACAAAAACCTGTGCCGAGTCACTTTCACTGGCGCGGTAGTTAAATTCAGTAATATTACGACCTTGCAGGGTTCGGCAAAATTGTAAAAAGGCACCTTTCTGTTCAGGAATGGTTACAGCATAGATTGCTTCACGACGTTCCCCCAGTTCTGTACGTTCAGCGATATAGCGTAATCGGTCAAAGTTCATGTTTGCACCGCAAACAATAGACACAATATTTTTACCAGTCAGTTTATGCTGTTCAATATACTTTTTAATACCTGCCAATGCCATTGCACCCGAAGGTTCGACAATACTGCGGTTTTCATCAAATGTTTCTTTAATTGCTGCACAAATTTCGTCTGTATTTACCAGAACAACCTCAGGCTCAACAATCGGGCCCGAATTATCAGATTTCTGCAAGCGGATTACTTCAAAAGGCTTTTCACCAATCTGTGCTACGGCTGTACCATCTGCAAACAGGCCTACCGATGGCAAAATTACACGCTCACCAGATTCTAGGGCTGCCTTTAAACAGGCTGATTCATCATATTCGACAGGAATCACTTTTACATGTGGCGCAACATCACCTAAATAGGCAGCTATACCTGCTATCAGGCCACCGCCACCTACTGCAACAAATACATATTCTACATCACGCCACTGGCGCAAAATTTCATTGGCGATGGTCCCTTGTCCGGCCATAACCAGTTCATCGTCATAAGGCGGGATAAAAGTCATACCTTCTTCTGATGCACGTTGAATTGCATATTTGTTGGCAATATCAAAAGAATCGCCGTGCAGAACCACTTCACCACCAAGGCGTTTTACAGCCTGAATTTTAATATCTGGTGTAGTTTTTGGCATAACAATAATGGCGCGAATTCCCAGTTTCTTTCCAGACAGGGCAACACCTTGGGCATGGTTACCTGCTGAAGCTGTAATTACGCCACGTTCTAGCTGAGTTTTGGGTAATTGGCTAATGCGGTTATAAGCACCGCGCAGCTTAAATGAAAAAACTGGCTGTAAGTCTTCACGTTTAAAGCGAATATTGTTGTTTAGTTTTTCACTAATTCGTGGCGCTGCTTCGAGTGGGGTTTCGATTGCAACATCATAAACCGTTGCTTGTAAAATTTGTCGAACCAAACGAGACAGCATGTTAATCTTCCATCTAACAGTTTAAAATAGGGGCTTATTGTAACAAACCCCTGTACATTTGCGCCGTTTAATTGGCCAATTTGCTAAAAATAGTTGAGTGAAGTCATGAGTCTGTATACCACCCAAGATGAAAAAAAACAGGCAGCTGCCAAAGCGGCGCTAAAACATTTGCCTCGAGGCGGTATTTTGGGCGTAGGCACAGGGAGCACGGTTAATTTCCTGATCGAGTTATTGCCAGAGCTGCAACTTGAAGCAGCAGTGGCCAGTTCTAATGCAACAGCAGAGCGACTGAAAAAATTGGGAATTGAAGTGGTTGACATGAACCATGTTGGCGGTCTGGATGCCTACGTCGATGGTGCAGATGAAATCGACCGTCATATGCATATGATTAAAGGGGGCGGTGCAGCACTGACTCGTGAAAAGATTGTTGCTTCAATTGCCAAGAAATTTGTTTGTATTGTAGATGACTCGAAGTGGGTAGAACAGCTGGGCCGTGATTTTCCTTTGCCTGTAGAAGTCATTCCTATGGCACGTTCTGCGGTAGCACGTAAACTGGTAAGTCTGGGTGGCGATCCGGTATATCGTGAAGGGGTGATTACAGATAATGGTAATGTGATTCTGGATGTCTATAATCTGAATATCTTGAATGCACTCGAACTTGAAAAAACCATCAATAATATTCCGGGAGTAGTAACCAACGGTATATTTGCGATCAACAAAGCTGATATTGCAATTGTGGCCACCAATAATGGCATTGAAGAACGTACAGCCATTTAATGCAGCAGGCTGAATTACCTGAAATCAGAATTGTTCGGCATGCAACAGCAAAGCGTTTGCGATTGCGTGTCGAACCACAAGGGGTGCGGCTCACTGTACCTCTGCGTTGTACTAAGAAACAGATAGAACAGTTTTTATCTCAGGCAGAGAACTGGTTGTTAGAGACATGGCATAAACAGCAGAGCCAGATACCAGATCTGTTTTCTATTCCAGAGTCTATAAAATTTTTTAATTGCCCTGCCGAGCTTGCAATAAAGCAATGTGCGCAAAAAAACTCTTTTATTTTAAATATAGAGCAGCAGATTCTTATTAATCAGAATCATCCTGAACATAGCTTAAAAGCCTTTGTAATAGATCAGGCAAAGCAGCTTCTACCTGATTATCTCGAATCCATAAGTCAGGAAATTGGGTTGCCGTATAAAACATGCAGTATTCGCCAGCCCAAGACCCGGTGGGGGAGTTGCAGCAGTGTACATGATATTATGCTGCATGCAGGCGCGATATTAATGCCAAAGCAACTGGTGCGCTACCTGTGTATTCATGAACTGGCACATACCCGGCATTTTAATCATAGTCCTCTGTTTTGGGCAGAAGTGGCGCGGCATGATCCAGATTATCTGGTGCACCGCCAGCAGCTTAAGAGTTATAAGTTACCTGGCTGGTGGTATATATAGACTGTGATCTGATGCAGTTGCACATTGTAGAAAATGAGATGAACTGCCATACTAGCCGGGTTTAGGTAAACCTTGAGGAAATAAGAGTGATTTCTGTCGGAATTGTGGGTGGTACAGGTTATACAGGCGTTGAATTGCTACGTCTTTTATTACGGCATCCCGATGTTCAAGTCAGTGTACTCACCTCACGTACAGAAGCAGGCAAGCGTGTAGATGACATGTTCCTAAGTCTGCGCGGCTATACCGATCTCCAGTTTTCAGACTTGGATATGAATGTCCTGAAACATTGTGACGTGGTGTTTTTTGCCACACCGCACGGTGTTGCCATGAAGCACGCTGCCGAGCTGGTTGCTGCTAATACCAAAGTGATTGATCTGGCAGCTGACTTCCGTTTACAGAACTTACAGCAGTTCGAGAAATGGTATGGTCTGGAACATAGCTGTCCGGATATATTGACTGAATCAGTTTACGGTTTAACCGAACTTAACCGTGAAAAAATCAAGCAGGCTAAGGTAGTAGGAAATCCGGGCTGTTATCCAACTACGGTTCAACTTGGTCTGGCGCCACTATTTAAATCTGAACAAGAGCTGGTTAAACCAGCCAGTATTATTATTGATGCTAAGTCTGGCGTTTCAGGGGCGGGTCGTAAAGCCAGTCTTGGCATGATTTACAGCGAAAATGCCGATAATTTTAAAGCTTATGGTGTTGCCGGTCACCGTCATCATCCAGAGATAGTAGAGGCGTTAGAGAACATTTCTGGCCAGAGCGGTGTATTTGACCAGATTCTGTTTATTCCACATCTGGTACCGATGATTCGCGGTATGTTCAGTACTATTTATGTTGATTTAACTGAACAGGGACAAAATACTGATCTACAGTCACTTTATGAAATCTTTTATGCCGATGAACAGTTTGTTGATGTAATGCCATCCAGTAGCTCACCTGAAACTCGTAGTGTACGTGGTGCCAACCAGTTACGTATTGCCCTGTATAAGCCACAGCCAACAAAACTGGTTATTTTAGTGGTTCAGGACAATCTTGTTAAAGGTGCAGCGGGTCAAGCGGTACAAAATATGAACCTAATGTTTGGTTTTGCTGAAAATGCTGGTCTGACCGGTATTGGCTTATTACCATAAAAAACGCTTTTGAACTTCACACATATTTATTTTTAGATTTAAATGTGTGCTTTGAAAAAATTTTTGTATTTTAGAGATGACGATGCAAAACACAGAACCTAATACCACGTCACATAAAGTGAAGAAGCCATTTTTGCAAACCAATATGCCATTGGTTATGGGAGGAGCACTTCTGACATTAGGAAGCCTGGCATTAGGATATTCAGTTGGCCATCGTCAAGGCTTGTCAGTGGTCGGTTATGATGCAGATGCCGAGCAACTGGTTGAAGTGGTCCAGAAGCAGAAAACTGCTCTAAATGCCTTGAACAAGAGCTTGAATGCAGCAATTCAGGAGCGCGATGTGGCGGTAAGCAATTCTAACGATTTGTATACTGCATTAAATGAAGCCCGTGCCAAGCAGTCTCAGGTTGAGGGTATGAGCCTGATCTATCGTGAAGTACTACGTGACCGTGGTGGCCTGAGTCTGACTATACAAAATTTGGGAATTAAACCGCTTCCTGAAAATGCTTATGAGTACCAGCTTGATCTGGTACAGGTCAGCCCCAATAAACGTCGTGCTTCAGGTTCGGTTGAGCTGCGCCTGATTCAGGGCACAGAGGTGCTGGTTGTACCTCTTGAAGACAATAAATTTAATTTCGAAGACTTTGAGCGTCTGACCGGGCGCTGGACTATGCCAAAAGGCTTTACACCTCAATTTATTGAGGTCCGTTTAACTGGAGCAGGCACGCCAGTCATCAAGCGTTTCAGCTGGCAACGTGGAAAACCTGTTGAAAATTCATCAGCATTTATTTCTGAAATTCCTCAAGCAGAAGCAAATGCACAGTAAGTGAAATAAAGATTGTATGCGAGCTACTAAGCGTAAAATAACCTTAAACGAAGTGAAAGCCTCTTTTTGTCAGACCGGCCTAGTTGATTGGCATCTTAATCCACGCTTAAGCGATTCGCAAAATGATGAAGCTGATGGAGAAATTGCAGTTAAACCTGCACCTCCGCAGTTAAAAAAACCACCCCTGTATGCCGTTGTTTTACTAAATGATGACTACACCCCAATGGACTTTGTAATTGAAATTTTACAACAATACTTTGCATTAAATCTTGACCAGGCAACTCAAGTAATGCTAACAGTACATTATGAAGGAAAAGGGGTTGCTGGCATCTATCCGCGAGATATTGCGGAGACCAAGGCAAACCAAGTAAACAATTATGCTCGGTCGCAAGGTCATCCATTACTTTGCCAAATTGAGCCAAAAGATTAAGGGGGTCGCATGCTCAGTCGTCAACTCGAAGTATCCTTACGTTTGGCTGTAAGCATGGCTCGACAAAAGAGACATGAGTTCCTAACGGTTGAACACCTATTGCTGGCTTTGCTGGACAATGATTCTGCAGTTAATGCGTTAAAAGCATGCGGTGCAGATATCGTTTTACTGCGTAAAGAGCTAGAAGAATATGTAGAACAACATACCCCTAAACTTGGTGAAAACAGTGACCAGGCACCACATCCGACAGAAAGCTTTGACCGGATTCTGCAACGTGCTATTTTTCATGTACAGTCCAGTGGCGGTGACCGTACTGTAGAAGGTGCCGATGTTTTGGTTGCAATGTACTCTGAGCGGGATTCCTTTGCAGTCTATTTGCTCAAGCGTCATCAGATTAACCGTTTGACCCTGACTCAATATCTTTCGCATGGTACTCGAAAAGACGAAGTACATATGGAAGAAGAAGCTGAAGATATTGAAGGCGAGGCCACCAGTTCTGCCAATGCAGGGCCGCTGGAACTCTATACTACAAATCTGAATATTGAAGCTCAAAAAGGTAAAACTGATCCACTGATTGGTCGTGAAAAAGAAATCGAGCGTGCCGCACAAATTTTATGTCGTCGCCGTAAAAATAATCCGCTTCTGGTGGGTGATCCAGGTGTGGGAAAAACTTCAATTGCTGAAGGCCTTGCATGGCTGATCGTCAATAACAAGGCGCCTAAGCCACTGGCGAATGCTGAAATTTACAGTCTGGATATTGGTGCGCTAGTCGCAGGCACCAAATACCGTGGAGACTTTGAAAAGCGTTTAAAACAGCTGTTAAATGCCCTGAAGAAAAAACCGGAAGCTGTGTTATTTATTGATGAAATTCATATGATTATTGGTGCAGGCTCTAGTATGGGCAGCACGATGGATGCATCAAACCTGATTAAGCCAGCGCTGGCAAATGGTACTTTACGTTGTATTGGTTCAACCACGTTCCAAGAATACCGTCAAGTATTTGAAAAAGATCATGCCTTATCACGTCGATTCCAGAAAATTGATGTAAACGAACCGACAATTTCAGAAAGTATAGATATTCTACGTGGCTTAAAACCTAAATTCGAAGACTTTCATCATGTAGAGTATGAAGATAGTGCCTTGGTTGCTGCGGTAGAGCTATCATCCAAATTTATTAATGACCGCTTTCTGCCAGACAAGGCAATTGACGTAATTGATGAAGCGGGGGCACAGCGGAGATTAAAAGCTGATGCAGACAATACCCTGATTACAGTTGAAAATATTGAAGATATTATTTCAAAAATTGCCCGTATTCCACCCAAAACTGTCTCTAAAGATGATAAAACAGTACTGAGTCATTTAGAGCGTGATCTAAAACGTGTTGTTTTTGGACAGGATGAAGCAATTACTGCACTGGCTTCAGCAATCAAGCTATCGCGGGCCGGCCTTAAGTCGCCAGATAAGCCGGTTGGCAGTTTTGTATTCGCAGGACCAACAGGTGTTGGTAAAACTGAAGTGACCAAACAGCTGGCAAAAATTTTAGGGCTTGAGCTGGTACGCTTTGATATGTCCGAATATATGGAGCGTCATACGGTTTCACGTCTGATAGGTGCTCCTCCTGGTTATGTTGGTTATGATCAGGGTGGTCTGCTGACTGATGCAATCCATAAAAATCCGCACTGTGTATTGCTTCTGGATGAAATTGAAAAAGCTCATCCGGATGTATTTAACCTGTTATTACAAGTGATGGATCATGGGTCACTGACAGACAATAATGGCCGTAAATCAGATTTTCGCAATGTGATCCTGGTCATGACTACAAATATCGGTGCAGAAAGTATCTCGCGTACTAGTATTGGTTTCGTAGAGCAGGACAACAGTAATGATAATCAGGAAGCAATGAAGAAAGCGTTCTCACCAGAGTTCCGTAATCGTCTGGATGGCGTAATTCAATTTAAGCCATTACCAACTACGATTATCGAATCTGTAGTAGACAAGTTCCTGACAGAACTGCAAGCACAATTGGATGAGAAAAAAGTTGTGCTGGAAGTGGATCAGAGTGCGCGCGAATGGTTAACAGAACAGGGTTATGACCGTCTGATGGGTGCACGTCCAATGCAGCGCTTGATTCAGGAACATCTGAAAAAACCGCTTGCAGAAATGATTCTGTTTGGTGAGCTGGCTGAACATGGCGGTAACGTTGCGGTATCAGTGAAAAAAGAAAATGGACAGGCTGTTGGGCTGAAACTGGAAGTCTTTGAAGACCAGACAGCTGAACCTGCTTAAGCTCTATTTAAAGATATAACCCGTGTTTCGACACGGGTTATTTTTTGGAAATTTTATGGACTTACAATTTACCAAGATTTTAACAACTTTCTTTTTATTCTTTATGACAGCGTTGGCTGAAATTCTTGGCTGTTATTTTCCCTATCTGATATTAAAAGACGGTAAGTCAGCCTGGTTGTGGTTACCTGCAATAATCAGTCTGGCAATTTTTGTATGGTTGCTGACTTTACATCCGGCAGCCTCAGGACGAATTTATGCAGCCTATGGCGGAATTTACATATTCACAGCGCTCTTATGGTTACGCTGGGTTGACCAGGTCATATTGACGCGCTGGGATCTGTTAGGCGGGGCAATTGTGCTTTTGGGTGCAAGTATTATCATTTTACAGCCTCAAGGGTGGCTACGTTAAAGCACATATAGTAATTTGCCCCTTGAGTCTTTATGTTAAAACTTGCATTGGGTATTTTTCATTTTAATCTGATATCGTCCATAGTCAGAATTAAGTATCATGTTTAATTCATATGGGTTAACGCGCTGAAACTCATGTTCAAAAAAGTGCGAACAGTTGTTGATGACTCCTTTTCTAAATAATTGTTCTACTTTATTTTGTCCTACAGACTGGGCAAACTGCCTAAAATCAGGTGTAACAATTAGTCCCTGTACCTCTATATGATCTGCAGAGCTCATGACCTGTTCAAGTACAGTATTTTCATCGACCTGATAAGGTAGAACACGTGAATTTTCTTCACTCAAAGCCTGTAGCACATCATTCAGACGGTTTTTATCAGTAATCTTATAATCGGAGCTTATAATACGCTCTTGTATTAAGTACCGATCCAGGCTGGTGGGCTGTGCGTATAGACTAAAACTAGATAGAAGGGTAGAAAGGAAAAGAGTCGTTTTAATCAGCATTATAAAATCACATATAAATATTATGGTTTTTATTATATAAAGATCAAGGCTTAAAAAAAGCATCCGAGGATGCTTTTAATACAAAAAGATACTTATTAAGACTGTTTCATATTTTCATTGAGCAAGAACTCTACCAATGCTTTTTGAGCATGCAGACGATTTTCGGCTTCATCCCATACTACTGCATTTTTATGATCCAGCATGTTCTCTGAAATCTCTTCACCACGGTGAGCAGGTAAACAGTGCATAAACAGACAGTCCGGATGTGCAAGTCCCATCAATTTTTCATTTACTTGAAACTGTGCAAACGCCTGTTCACGGTGTTTCTGTTCTTCTTCCTGCCCCATGCTGGCCCAGACATCTGTTACGATCAAATCGGCATTGACGGCAGCATCTTCTGCATTGTTAAAGACTTCAACACAATGTGCAAATTCGGTAAGAAATTCTTCTTTAGGTTCATAACCTGCTGGAGATGCAATCTTGAGTTTAAAGCCCATCATATGTGCAGCTTCAATATAGGAGTTACACATATTATTGCCATCACCGATCCAAGCTACAGTTTTGCCTTCAATCGAACCACGATGCTCGATATAGGTTTGCAGGTCTGCTAGTAACTGACAAGGATGATGATCATCGGTTAAGCCATTAATTACTGGAACTTTGGAGTAAGAAGCAAACCGTTCGACAATGTCATGACCAAAAGTACGGATCATGACAATATCGAGCATACTTGAGATTACACGGGCTGAGTCTTCAATAGGCTCACCTCGGCCAAGCTGGGTATCACGTGAAGACAGAAAAATTGCATCGCCACCAAACTGGCTCATACCGGCTTCAAAAGAGATACGGGTACGGGTGCTTGATTTTTCAAAGATCATTCCCAATACTTTACCAACAAAGGGTTGATAGACTTCATTGTTGTGCTGCATGCGCTTGAGTTCGCTGGCGCGTTCCAGGATGCGGTTGAGTTCCAGACTTGATAAGTCGCGTAAAGTAAGAAAATGCCGTAGAGTCATGTTTGCTCCACAATAATTGCTGTATAAAACAACAATTAGTTGCTTGCTGTTAGTGGAAAGGAAACGAATTAATATACTATAAGAGAATCAAAATGCAAAAGAACTAAGCCTTTTGATGGCCTTTTAAGAATAAATCTACACAATAATGAATATATTCCATCATTTCCTGATGATCTTCAGCAGGTGCAAGGCCCATCAGGATCCGCCATTCAAAATTTCTCAAAATTCCAAAAAACATCATCGCAGAATAATTAGGATTAGGACAAACCAGTTTACCTTGCTGATGGCCTTTATCTAAAGCGACCGCAATACACTGCTGGATATGTTGTGGACCTTGAGTGTGTAAATAGAGTGCCAGCTCAGGGTTACGCTGAGCCTGTTCAATCACCAGACGCATAAATGCCATATTTTCAGGCTGTATCAAGTGTTGATAGAAATTGATGAGTGTATGCGCAAGATAGTGACGTAACTCGCTAATATGAAAGTCGAAAGGAATACAAATATCTTTAAAAAATAATTCCCGGCGATAGTCACAAATCGCTGTAAACAACCCTTCCTTATTACCAAAATATTTATAAATTGATGCTTTTGATCCACCGGCATGTTGGACAATATCATCAAGCGATACCGCATCATAACCCTTATCAAGAAACAGCTCATTCGCACTAAGCAATAAAGCCATTCGGCGTTCCTGTCCTCGACGGGTTTGCGGTTTTTCGCAATCAGTAGATGCAAGATGGACCAATGAATGATACCTACAAAGAAACAGTAAGAAAGGAAGATAATAATAAGTTTGAAAGAGTATAGCAAAACTATGCGCTAATTTCTGTAACGCTGTGTGGTCTCAAAAGCTTATTGTCAGTCATAATTTAATAAACAAAAAAATGAAAATGGATTCATTTTTCTTTGACTAAAGTTTTAGAGTCTGTATTCTAAAAGGCCATACCGGTTTAAAAGATTAAACCTTATACTGAAAATTCAATAACGATAGAAAGAACTGTGGAAGAGATCATGACACAACAAATGTCTGCAGGTTTAAGATTTAGACAAGCATTGGAAGCAGAAAAACCGTTACAGATCATGGGCACAGTGAACGCCTATGCAGCTATGCTGGCAACCCAGGTAGGCTATAAAGCAATATATTTATCAGGTGCAGGTGTAGCGAACTATTCATACGGTTTACCTGATCTGGGTATGACCAGTCTAGATAATGTTCTAGAAGATGTACGCCGTATTACTGAACGTGTAGATACGCCTTTACTGGTTGATATCGATACAGGCTGGGGGGGTGCATTCAATATTGCCCGCAGTATTAAACAGATGATCCGTGCTGGCGCAGCAGCAGTACATATTGAGGATCAGGTGGCGCAAAAACGCTGCGGCCATCGGCCAAACAAGGAAATTGTTTCGCAGCAGGAAATGGTTGACCGTATTAAAGCTGCAGCTGATGCAAAAATTGACCCCAATTTTGTCTTGATGGCACGAACCGATGCGCTGCAAAAAGAAGGCCTGCAGGCAGTAATTGACCGGGCCTGTGCTTGTGTTGAAGCAGGTGCAGATGCAATTTTTGCTGAAGCCATGACCGATATTACCATGTATAAAACAGTTTGTGATGCTGTGGGTGTGCCAGTGCTTGCCAATATAACCGAATTTGGTGATACCCCTTATTATACGGTAGATGAGCTGGGTGAGCAGGGAATCAGTATGGTACTTTACCCGCTCTCGGCAACTCGTGCCATGCAGCAGGCAGCGCTCGAGGTTATGCATTCAATTCGTGAGCATGGCACTCAGGTAAATGTGCTGGATAAAATGCAGCCACGTAAAGAATTATATGAATTTTTAGATTATCACTCTTTTGAAAATACCTTAGACAAACTCTTCAAGCAGGAGAATTAAAACAATGGCTGAAGGAAAAGTACTGACAGGCGCTGGACTGCGCGGACAGGTTGCTGGTAAAACTGCACTTTCAACTGTAGGAAAAAGTGGAGCAGGCCTGACTTATCGTGGTTATGACGTACAGGATCTGGCAGAAAACTGTCAGTTTGAAGAAGTAGCTTATCTGATTTTCTTTGGTGAGTTGCCGACTGCTGAGCAGCTGGCTTCTTACAAGGCGAAGTTAAAGTCTTTGCGTCAACTGCCCCAAGCTTTAAAAGAAGTACTGGAACGTATCCCGGCTGATTCACATCCGATGGATGTTATGCGTACTGGTGTTTCAATGCTGGGAAATCTGGAAACAGAAAAATCATTTGACCAGCAGCAGGATATCGCAGACCGTATCCTGGCGACTTTACCAGCAATTATCTGCTATTGGTATCGTTATAGTCATGATGGTGTACGTATTGAAGAAAGTACTGATGATGATTCTATTGGTGCACAGTTCCTGCATTTGTTACACGGTAAAAAACCTAATGAACTGCATGAACAGGTGATGAATGTATCGCTCATTTTGTATGCAGAGCATGAATTCAATGCTTCAACTTTTACTGCACGTGTCTGCGCTTCTACTTTATCTGATATGCACTCGTGCATTACTGGCGCAATTGGTTCATTACGTGGTCCGTTGCATGGTGGCGCCAATGAAGCCGCTATGGATATGATTGAAAACTGGCAGTCTCCAGAAGAAGCTGAGCGTGAGATGCTGGGCATGCTGGAACGTAAAGAAAAAATCATGGGCTTTGGTCATGCCATCTATAAAGACAACGATCCGCGTAATGGGATTATTAAAGTCTGGTCTGAGCGTCTTGCGAAAGATGTCGGAGATACTGTTCTATATCCGGTATCGGTACGTTGTGAAGAAGTCATGTGGCGCGAGAAAAAGCTATTCTGTAATGCGGATTTCTTCCATGCCTCGGCTTATCATTTTATGGGTATTCCAACAAAGCTGTTTACACCGATTTTTGTAATGAGCCGTGTTACTGGCTGGGCTGCTCATGTGATGGAGCAGCGTGCAGATAACCGTATTATTCGCCCAAGCGCTGATTATATCGGTCATGAACTGCGTAAAGTTATACCTATTGCTGAGCGTAGCAAGCAGTCTGCTTAATACTGAAATATAAAAAGCAGAGGCATAATGCCTCTGCTTTTTTATGAAGTATAAATTTAGCGTTATATTTTACTTTTTACTGTTAAAGAAATCGGGTCTTCAGTGGTATAGCCCGTTTCTTCAGGAAATGCCAGATAACGTACTGTTACCAAGACTTGGTTTTGTGCGGGAATATAATATGCTTGTTTGACTGAAAGTGAAGGTTTATAGCTGACAGCCTGCTGTAGCTGACTGTTGAACCATACAGAACTCACTTTATATTGATAAGTGTATTGAGGTACTTTGAGAGTTTTATCTATCCAAATCGCTGGCACATTCGTTTGCTGTTTTTTTAAAATATGAATATTAAAAATTTTGGGAGTAATAAGCTGTAAAGGTTGAAGTCGTTGTTTTATTTTATTGAGTTCAGGCCGAAGTACATCAATTGACTGGTCATAATCAATCTTCCGGGTGCGTTGATTAATATATAAAGAATTTACTTTAAACAGCTTGGGTGATTGATTAGCTTTATAAAACTGATAGTAATAAAGTTGCGGCAGGCGGCCACGTCCGTCTTCATAATGGCGTAACAGATAAACTTTTTTGTCGGTAGGTTCATACCCTAAAAATTCAATATACTGCCCACCACCAACTGTAGCATGACTGATCATAGGTATAGCTACACATAAAGGTATAGTAAATAAAATAGGCTTTAACATAGCTTTTGTCCTATCAGATAGTCATAAGCTATAAATGCCATAAACGGGTAAATTTTTAAAGAAGACTTTTACATGGGGACTATTAGCAATAAAACAGATTTTTACTTATTCTTTTAATTATTCCAAGCTGGTTATAAGCAATAAAAAGTAAATAACTTCAATAGCACTTTAAAAAAGTGCTATTGATAACAGGGAGAAGTTAATCTTCAACTTCTTCTTCGATCTCATCGTCGGCCGTACTCATACCCAGTTCTTTGAGTTTACGAGTTAGCGTGTTACGACCCCAGCCTAAAAGCTCGGCAGCATGCCGTTTACGTCCACGAGTTTGTTGCAGTGCTGCCTGAATCAAAGTACGTTCAAACAGGGGAGTGGCAATATCCAGAATTTTCATTTCACCATTTTGCAGTTTCTGAATCGCCCACTGACCTAACAGTTCATCCCACTGCTGGCTGGAAGCACGCTGTATGCTAGGAGATGAAATGGAGGCGTCTTCAGCCCTCTGGATGGGGATCTGTTTAAGTTCTGGAGGAAGATCTTCTGGATAAATTTCTCGGCCAGTAATCATGACCGTTAGCCAGCGGCAGGTATTTTCAAGTTGACGTACATTACCCGGCCAAGGAAGTTGCTGCATATACTGTACGGTTTCCTGTCGCAGTATTTTTGGGCTAACTCCCAGTTCTTTACCTGCACGCGCCAAGAAATGCTGAGCCAGCATTGGAATATCTTCACTACGGTGCGCAAGTTTAGGAATATGAATCCGGATAACATTTAAACGGTGAAATAAGTCTTCACGGAAACGGCCATCGTGAACCAGTTTTTCCAAATCCTGATGAGTTGCAGTCACAATACGGACATCAACTTTTACTGATATATGTCCACCCACCCGATAAAATTCACCATCGGCCAATACACGTAAAAGGCGGGTTTGTGTTTCAAAAGGCATATCTCCAATTTCATCAAGAAAAAGAGTTCCGCCATTGGCCTGTTCAAAACGTCCCTGACGCTGACTGTTTGCGCCGGTAAAAGCACCCTTTTCATGACCGAACAGTTCAGTTTCAATCAGATCTTTTGGAATAGCCGCCATATTCAGGGCAATAAATGGTTTGTTTTTTCGTGGTGAATGCTTGTGTAAAGCATGTGCTACCAGCTCTTTGCCTGTACCGGATTCACCATTGATTAAGACAGTAATATGAGACTGTGTTAAACGGCCAATTGCACGGAATACTTCCTGCATCGCCGGCGATTCACCTATTATTTCGGTTGACTGGATAGGAGCAGTAACTCGGGATTCCTGTTGCTGCAATTTACTGATATGCAAAATTGCACGTTGTACCAGAGCCAAGGCTTCATCGATATCGAAAGGTTTGGGTAAATATTCAAAAGCACCTGTCTGGTAACTTGATACTGCAGATTCAAGGTCAGAATGTGCAGTCATAATAATGACTGGTAAATCGGGGTTACTCTGTTTGACTTTGCTTAGAAAGGTGAGCCCGTCAATACCAGGCATGCGTATGTCGGTTAAAATAACATCTGGTGGTGCCAGCATAAGCTGATCCAGGGCAGACTGGGCCTCTTCAAAGCTTGTTACCTCGAAACCTTCTTCTTTGAAAGTTTTTTCCAGTACCCAGCGCATGGTGCGGTCATCATCAATAACCCAGATTTTATTTTGCGGCATGGTTTAACTCCCAAGGTAAATATAAGCTGAATATGGTTTGTCCTGGAACAGACTGGCATTCAATCATGCCGTTATGCTGGTGCATAATGTTCTGTGCAATGCTTAAACCTAGTCCAGTGCCTTTGGCACGTCCGGTAACAAGTGGATAAAAAACGGATTCCTGTATTTCTTCTGGAACACCCGGTCCATTATCTTCAATGTCTATACGTATAGCAGAGCGATGTAATAATCCATTAATTGTCACCAGTCGCTGTATACGTGTTCTAAAAATAAGTTCAGGCCGGTGATGCACAAAAAATTCCCTGTTTTCTGATATTGCCTGTACTGCATTTGCACCAATATTGAGCATAACCTGGATTAATTGATCGCGGTCAGCATGAACTTCAGGTAAGGACAAATCATAATCCCGCACAATCTTGATTTTATTTTTAGTCTGATTGGCAATTAATGAGCGTACACGTTCTAATGGCTCATGAATATTGACATTTTCATAGCTTGGTAACTGACGCGAACCCAGCATGATATCTGCCAGATTTCTAAGCCGGTCTACTTCATTAATAATAATATCGGTAAATTCTGCATATTGCGGGTCATTCAGGCTGCGTGCCAGTAGCTGGGTGGCCCCTCTGATACCTGCTAGCGGATTTTTAATTTCATGTGCTACACCACGGATCAATTGCCGTGCGACCTGATGCTGCTGAATAAAGTTCTCTTCTTTGGAAATTTTGAGCATGCGGTCAATCGGATTAATTTCAATTATGAGCAGGGGGTGATAGGATTTACCCGAATTTAGCTCTGAAACGGTATAATCTACATGAATATCCTTAAAATTGACGCTAACAATTGCCTCACGGCGGGTATAAGGCTGGCCTGTTTTAAAAGTGTTGAGCAGTGCTTCTTCTGTATTAAAAGTATCATCCGGTGTTTGCAGTAAATTAATAACAGGAAGGCCACTTGCACGTAACAGGCTAATATCAAACAGTGCTTCACAAGAAGAATTCAGGTAGAAAATATCGAGATTGCTATCGACAAGTAAAATTGCTGTAGTCAAGTGGTCTACAAGTAAACGATAGTCAATTTCTGTATATTGCTCCATTATTTGATCATTCCTGTATTAAAATAGCGCAATGCTTTCTTCATAAAACTCTTTCATGACTTCATTTAAGTAAGATTAAGCAAAATATAAGCCAACTCTAAAAGATTTGAAAATTTTTTAGTTTATAAGGACTAATAATTTGAAATATATAATTAAATTTTTAAATTTAAAAACATAAAAAATACTTAAATTATAAAATGTCTACTTATTTAAGTAAAAAATATTATGAACCAAATTGGTGCAACTATAACATTTATATATAATGTTGGATGTATATTGGTGCATTGCATAAAGAGTCGGGATTTAACCTATGCTTGGAACAAGAAAAGACATACAATACGCGCATTCTAGTGGAGCGCAGGATTCATGAAGTCCCCCAAAGTCGGTTTTGTTTCTTTAGGTTGTCCTAAGGCATTGGTAGATTCTGAACGAATCTTAACTCAGTTGAAAACTGAAGGTTATCAAGTAGCATCAGATTACGATGGTGCTGATTTAGTTGTTGTAAATACCTGTGGTTTTATCGAATCGGCAGTACAAGAATCCTTGGATGCGATTGGCGAAGCCATGAGTGAAAATGGCCGGGTCATTGTAACCGGTTGTCTTGGAAAAGATGAAGACAAGATTCGCCAAATGCACCCGAATGTCCTGAAAGTGACTGGTGCAGCAGCGTATGAAGATGTTATGTCTGCAGTACATCAGTATGTGCCGGCACCACCCAAGCATAATCCTTTTATTGATCTGGTTCCTGAACAGGGCGTTCGTCTGACCCCTAAACATTATGCATATTTAAAAATATCAGAAGGGTGTAATCATCGCTGTACATTCTGCATTATTCCAAGTATGCGCGGTGATCTGGTTTCACGTCCGGTTGGTTCTGTGCTTGAAGAAGCTGCTGCACTTAAGCGTGCCGGTGTAAGAGAAATTCTGGTCATTTCTCAGGATACTTCAGCCTATGGTGTCGATACCAAGTATAAGCTTGATTTCTGGAATGGACAGCCGGTAAAAACCAAATTCTTCGACATGTGTGAAGCACTAGGGCAACTGGGAATTTGGGTGCGTCTGCATTATGTCTACCCTTACCCACATGTGGATGCTGTTATTGACTTAATGGCGCAAGGTAAGATCTTACCTTATCTGGATATCCCATTCCAACATGCCAGTCCGCGTATTCTGAAGTTGATGAAACGTCCCGCGCATAGTGAAAATACGCTAGAACGCTTAAAAGTATGGCGAGAAAAATGTCCTGATCTCGTGATTCGTTCGACATTTGTAGTAGGTTTCCCCGGTGAAACTGAAGAAGATTTTCAAATTTTGCTGGAATGGCTCAAAGAAGCTCAGCTTGACCGTGTAGGCTGCTTTACCTATTCACCTGTAGAAGGTGCAACTGCAAATGATCTGCCAGATCATGTGCCAGAAGAAGTAAAGCAGGAGCGTTATGAGCGTTTTATGCAGGTACAGCAGGAAATTTCAGCTGCAAAACTGCAAAAGCGTATTGGTCAAACTATGACGGTGCTAGTTGATAATCTGGAAGAAGAATTTCCAGTTGCTGTTGCCCGCTCTTATGCTGATGCGCCAGAAATTGATGGTAATGTATTTGTAGAAGATATTGATAAGAGCCAGATCAAGTCCGGCGATCTGCTTGAGGTGGAAATTACAGATGCAGATGAATATGACCTGTTTGCAAAGCTGATCCGTATCAAGTCGGTTTAAACACCGTAGCTTAATATACAAAAAAGAATTTAATTTTAAACCGATTTGGAGTGAAATTATGGCAGATAGTAATAGCCCGCGTTATTCACGCATCCTGCTTAAATTGTCAGGTGAAGCCCTGTCAGGTAATAAAGACATGGGTATCGATGCGAATGTGCTTGATCAAATGTCTTTATCTATTGCGCACTTGGTAGGTCTGGGCGTACAGGTAGGTATTGTGGTAGGTGGCGGCAATCTTTATCGTGGAAGTCAGCTGCAAAAAGATGGTTTGGTAGGTCGTGTAACAGGGGACCAAATGGGCATGCTGGCTACAGTGATGAATGGCCTGGCCCTACGTGATGCTCTGGTGCGCCGTAACATCAAAACCCGGTTAATGTCAGCATTACCGATTGGTACGGTGGTTGAGTCTTACTCTAGTCGTGATGCGATTCGTCATCTGGGCCAGAACGAAGTATGTGTATTTGTAGCAGGTACAGGTAACCCATTCTTTACAACTGATACAGCGGCTTGCCTGCGTGGTATTGAAATTGAGGCTAACCTGATTCTAAAAGCTACTAAAGTTGATGGTGTCTATAATAAAGACCCAAGCAAATATGATGATGCGGTCCGTTATGATCATTTAACTTTTGATCAGGTATTGGATGAGAAGCTAGGTGTGATGGATTTAACAGCAATCTGTCTATGCCGTGATCACAATGTACCGTTACAAGTATTTGATATGAATAAGTCAGGTGCTTTACTTTCAGTGGTAATGGGTGAAAAAGAAGGTACGCACGTTACGAACTAATGTACGTGTGACCTAAAGCTCTTTATACTATTGCTATTTATACTCCTTTGATTCTATTAAAGTAAGGAAAATCACATATGATTAACGACCTTAAAAAAGACAGCGAACAGCGTATGCAAAAGTCCCTGGAGTCTTTGGAACAGGGTTTTGCTAAAGTCCGTACTGGCCGTGCCCATCCGTCTATCTTAAATGGCGTTATGGTTCCTTACTATGGTTCTGATGTACCATTAAACCAGGTTGCAAACGTTGGTGTTGAAGATTCCCGTACTCTGGTGGTTCAGCCTTTTGAACGTACGATGGTCTCTGCAATTGATAAGGCAATTCGTGAAAGTGATTTGGGTCTGAACCCGATTACTGCAGATGCTATTCGTGTTCCAATGCCTGCACTGACTGAAGAAACCCGTCGTGATATGCAGAAGGTTGCCCGTACAGAAGCTGAGAATGCTAAAGTTGCTATCCGTAATATTCGACGTGACGTTCTAGGTGATATCAAGGCATTATTGAAGGAAAAAGAAATTTCTGAAGATGATGAGCGCCGTGCTGGTGAAGAGATCCAGAAAATTACTGACAAATATGTTGCTGAAGTTGATAAACGTTTGGCCGCCAAAGAAGCTGAATTGATGAAGGTCTAATTCATGACCGCATCCGAAGAGAAACATCTTCCTGAGCATGTTGCCATCATTATGGATGGCAACAACCGCTTTGCTAAAAAGAATCAGATGCAAAAAGGTGAAGGACATCGTGAAGGTAAAAATGTCCTCGATCCTATTGTTGAGTGCTGTGTAGAACAGGGTGTAAAAGCTTTAACTGTTTTTGCGTTTTCAAGTGAAAACTGGAATCGCCCGCAGTTTGAGGTCGAGTTGCTCATGTCTCTTCTTGAAGAGACAATTCATGACCAGATGCCACGGATGGAAAAGTTCGATATCTGTCTGCGTTTTATCGGAGATCGCTCACGGTTACCTGCACATTTGCGTGAATTAATGTTGCAAGCTGAACAAAGGACTGCTAATTTCAGCACAATGACGCTTGTTATCGCTGTCAGTTATGGTGGTATGTGGGATATTGCAGAAGCTGCAAAGCAGATTGCTCAAGATGCAGTAAACCAGAAAATCCAGATTGAAGATATTAATGTTGATTTGTTCGGACAGTACGCCTCGCTTGGAGATTTACCTCCTGTTGATCTGCTGATTCGTACCGGCGGAGATTATCGGCTTTCGAATTTCCTGCTTTGGCAGGCTGCTTATGCCGAGCTATATTTCACCCCGACGCTATGGCCTGAATTTACCGTAAATGAGTTCAACCACGCGCTCAACATTTTTAATAGCCGTGAACGGCGCTTTGGCAAAACTTCAGAGCAAATCCAACAAAAGAAACTTGAGAATTAATAAATGTTAGAGCGGATAATTACCGCATTGGTGTTGGTAGCAGTAGTACTGAGCTGCATGTTTGCTACCCAGTCAGATTATCCAATGTTAGGGCTTATGGTGTTGGCAGCGGGGGTCGCAGGATATGAGTGGTTTAAGCTCATGCCCAGAACTACAAAATATGTGATAAAACCGATTGCTTGGTGCTATGGTGTTCTCAGTGCCGCCATCTCGGCTCTGGTTCTCTATTTAAATGATATTGCCCTGTTACTGTGGGCTGCCTCTATTTTAACTTGGATTTTTAGTATTTACTGGGTAAAGTCATACCCTGAATATGATAACTGGTACAATGCTACACTTAAGGGTATTGGTATTATTCTTATTTGTGCGGCTGTTACAGCAATTTTTGCAGTCTGGCATAGTTCACCTTGGTGGCTGATGTATCTGTTTCTGCTGGTCTGGGGTGCAGACAGTGGTGCTTACTTTGTTGGTCGTAAGTTTGGACGAAAAAAACTGGCCCCCTCGGTTAGCCCAAATAAATCGGTAGAAGGCCTATACGGCGGAGTAAGCGTAGCCGCTATTATTATCGTTGTGGTGGCATGGATCTATCTCGATCTTACACTGATTCAATATCTGCTCTTCATTATACTTTCTGTAGTTACGGTACTAGGTTCAGTACTGGGTGATCTTTTTGAGTCCATGATTAAACGCCGCGCAGGCATTAAAGATTCCGGTCGTGTTCTTCCAGGACATGGCGGTGTACTCGATCGTATTGACTCTCTACTGGCCGCTGCACCTATATTTGCAGCGGGTATGTATCTGTTAAAACTTATTGGTGTAGATTTATAGATGTCACAATCTGTTTGTATATTGGGTGTTACAGGCTCTATTGGTCAGAGTACTTTAAAAATATTGGAGCAGCATCCAGATCAATATTCGGTGTTTGCAGTAAGTGCTTATAGCCGTATAGATGAGCTTGCCCAGATATGCAGACAATATCAGCCTAAAATAGCTGTAGTGCCCGCTGACCGTGTGGATCAGCTTAGCCGGCATTTAAAGGATTTGCAGCTCAGCCATATTCAAATCTTGAGTGGTGAGGCAGGCCTGATAGCCGTAGCTGAACATCCGGAAGTTGATGTGGTGATGGCAGCAATTGTCGGAGCAGCCGGGCTTTTACCGACTTTATCCGCTGTTAAAGCAGGTAAGCGAGTACTGCTAGCCAATAAAGAAGCACTCGTTATGTCTGGTGACATTATGATGCGTGCAGCGCGAGATCATCAGGCTTTACTTTTGCCGGTAGACTCTGAGCATAATGCCATTTTTCAATGTTTGCCTCATGACTATATGAATGCTGATGCGCATGGCAAACCTGTAAAAGGGGTGTCGCGTATTTTGCTTACTGCATCAGGTGGCCCATTCCGTCAGCATAGTCTTCAACAGTTGCATGAAGTCACTCCACAGCAGGCATGTAAGCATCCAAACTGGTCAATGGGACAAAAAATTTCAGTTGATTCAGCTACCCTAATGAATAAGGGGCTGGAATTAATTGAAGCCTGTCATCTATTTTCAATTGCTGAGCACTTTGTGACAGTTGTGGTTCATCCAGAAAGTATTATTCATTCCATGGTGCAATATGTAGATGGTTCAACTTTGGCACAAATGGGGAATCCGGATATGTGCACACCGATTGCTCATGCATTAGCTTGGCCTGAGCGTATACAGACTCATGTACCTGCACTTGACTTGTTTGCACAGCAGCAATTGAATTTTCAGGAACCGGATATCGTACGTTTCCCTGCGTTAAAGCTCGCAAGAGAAGCAATGAAAGCGGGAGGCGTAGCCCCTGCAATTTTAAATGCAGCCAATGAAATGGCAGTCGCAGCTTTTTTAAAAGAACAAATCCGTTTTACTCATATTGCTGAAATAGTTGAGCAGACCTTAAATACCGTTCACAATAGGTCTGCAGAACAGCTTGAGACCATACTTGAGGCTGATACGCAAGCGCGTGAAGCTGCATTTGACTCTATTGGAAAAATGAGAAGCTGATGATGAATGCTTTGTTTATGATTGTCGCAGCCATACTTTTACTCGGACCGCTGATTGCAATTCATGAGTTTGGACACTATTTTGTGGCACGTAAACTGGGTGTGAAAGTTCAGGTTTATTCGATTGGCTTTGGGCCAACCCTGATCAAGTGGAAATCAAAAAAATCAGGTATTCAGTATCAGCTTTCAGCCTTGCCTTTTGGTGGCTACGTCAAAATGCTGGATGAGCGTGAAGGAAATGTTGCTGAAGAAGACTTGCCGCAGGCATTTAACCGCCAGTCTCCCTGGAAGCGTATTGCTATTGTTGCGGCGGGGCCGCTCATTAATCTGGTATTTGCGATTGTACTTTTCTGGATTTTATTCCTGCCTTCACAAGAGCAGTTAAATACACGTGTAGGCAAGATTTTTCCCGGTACCCCCGCTGCAGCTGTGCAAATGCAGACCGGTGACAAAATTACTGCTATAGACGGCACACCAGTGAGCACTTGGGAAAAATTAAATTACGCTATAGTAGATCGTGCTGGTGAAACTGGAGTGATTCAGGTTCAGGTTGAACGGCAGGGACAATTACAACAGTTTAGTCTACCAATACAGAATTTCCTAAAAGATCAAAGTAAATCTCCTTTGGAAACTTTGGGTTTTATTCCTTATCGTCCACAGATTCCGGCAGTGGTGACCAAGCTGAGCGAAGATGGTGCAGCGATACGTCAGGGAATAAAGGAAGGTGACAAGATTGTTGCAATTGATGGCGTAAAAATGAAGGACTGGTTCGATGTAGTTGAAATCGTGCAAGCATCACCAGAGAAGCTTCTAAAGATAGATGTATTGCGTAATGGCGAAATCAGGCAGCTTGATGTGATGCCACAAGGGCAACGAGACAATATGGGAAATGTCATTGGCATGCTGGGAGTACAAAGTACGCCAGGTAAAGTTACAATTCCTGACGAATATAAACAAACAATTCAATATAATCCTGCACAAGCTTTAATGATGGCAGTAGATAAAACTGGTCAAATCTCCGGGATGATTTTGAACTCGATGGCTAAAATGGTTCGAGGGCTGATCGGTCTGGATAATTTGTCTGGTCCAATTACAATTGCCAAGGTGGCAGGCCAAAGTGCCGAGATGGGATGGCAAACTTTTATTTCTTTTATGGCTTTAATGAGTATAAGCTTGGGAATTTTAAATCTGCTTCCAATACCAATGCTTGATGGCGGACATTTAGTCTATTATTTTATTGAAGCGATTCGTGGTAAGCCCGTTTCTGAACAAATACAAATATTTGGTTTGAAAATTGGTATGGTACTGCTCGGTAGTATGATGCTCCTGGCATTATTTAATGATTTTATGCGTTTATGACGTAGATGATGGAATAAACTAACTATGCGGCACACACATCTATTTATGCCTCTAGCTCTTGTTAGCGCTATGGCAGCAGTACAACAAGTATATGCAGCAGACGAGTTCATTGCTCGTGATATAAAAATACAGGGACTTGTACGTCTGTCGCCTGCAAGTGTCTCTACCATGTTACCCATTAACAGTGGTGATCGGGTAGATGATGCAGCGATTTCAAATGCTGTACGGGCACTTTATGCTACCGGCCTGTTTGATGATATTAAAGCTTCCAAAGAAAATGACATACTGGTATTTAATGTGGTCGAGAGACCAATTATTTCTAAAGTAGAGTTTCAGGGTAATAAGCTGATTCCAAAAGAAGCACTGGAAGATGGCTTAAAAAGAATGGGCGTGGCTGAAGGAGAAGTATTTAAGAAGTCTGCAATTCAGACAATTGAAACTGAACTTGAGCAGCAGTACACCCAGCAAGGCCGTTATGATGCAGATGTACGTGTACAGACTATTGCCCGTCCAAATAACCGTGTAGACCTGAAACTTGAGTTCGTTGAAGGCACTGCAGCAAAAGTGGTTGATATCAATATCATTGGTAATACCGTTTTTAAAGAAGACGAGATCAAACAGGTTTTTGCAGTACGTGAAAGCAGCTGGAGCTCAATTGTTACACGTAATGACCGTTATGCACGTGAGAAAATGGCTGCAAGTTTGGAAGCTTTACGCGCTCTATATCTGAATCGTGGTTATATCAATTTTAAAATCAATAACTCTAACCTGAACTTGAGTGAAGATAAAAAACATATCTTTATTGAAGTTTCTGTAGATGAAGGCGAGCAGTTTAAATTTGGCCAGACCAAGTTCTTGGGCGATGCGCTTTATAGTCCTGATGAACTCAAAGCACTAAAAATCTATAAAGATGGCGATACATATTCACAAGAAAAAGTAGATGCAGTCAAACAACTATTACTTCGTAAGTATGGTAATGCTGGTTACTACTTTGCCGAAGTGAATGTTGCACCGCAAATTAATAATGAAACTGGTATCGTAGATTTAAACTACTATATTAATCCAGGCCAGCAGGTTACTGTACGGCGTATTAACTTCTCCGGTAACAGTAAAACAGCAGATGAAGTACTGCGTCGCGAGATGCGTCAGATGGAAGGCGCATTAGCAAGTAATGAAAAAATTGATCTTTCTAAAGTACGCCTTGAACGTACCGGATTCTTCGAGAATGTTACGATTAAGCCGGCACGTATACCGGGTGCACCGGATCAGATTGACTTAAATGTCGATGTAAAAGAACAACACTCTGGTACTAGTACACTAGCAGTTGGCTATTCACAAAGTGGCGGTATTACGTTCCAGGCCGGTTTAAGCCAAACTAACTTTTTAGGTACGGGTAACCGTGTATCTATCGACCTGTCCCGTTCGGAAACTCAAGATTACTATAATCTGAGCGTAACTGATCCATACTTTACTATTGATGGCGTCAGCCGCGGTTATAACCTGTATTATCGTAAGACCAAACTTGATGATGACTATAACGTCAATAACTATGTAACTGATAGTTATGGTGGAAGCCTGAGTTTTGGATATCCGATTGATGAAAACCAGAACCTGAGTGCTTCTTTAAATATTGATAATACAGAAGTAACTACAGGACCATATGTTTCTACTTATGTTCGTGATTATCTGCTTGCCAACGGGGGTAAAACTCTAGGTACCACCCAATATTGTCTTGTTGATCGTGTAAAAGATGAGGCCACGGGGGCTTATAACTGTCCTGAGGGTCAACTTTCAGATCCTTATGGAAATAAGTTTGGGGGTGAATTCCTGACCTATAACCTAAATTTAGGCTGGTCTTATAATACTTTGAACCGCCCTGTATTCCCAACCAATGGTATGTCGCATCGTATTAATGCTGAAATTGCACTTCCAGGCAGTGATGTGGAATATCAGAAATTGACTTATGATGCCCAGGCATTCTTCCCGTTAGGTAAAGATTTTACTTTACGTACCTATGGTAAGCTTGGCTATGGTAATGATTTGCCATTTTATAAAAACTTCTATGCGGGTGGTTATGGTTCGGTCCGTGGCTATGACGTAAGTACTTTGGGTCCTAAATATCCGGGTGTAACCTATTCTGAAACTAAAGTAGAAGATCCGTCTCCTGAAGAAGTCGGGGGTAATGCTTTAGTACAATTTGGTACTGAACTGGCACTGCCACTTCCATTTAAAGGCGACTGGACCCGCCAGGTGCGGCCTGTAATCTTTGCTGAAGGCGCACAGGTATTTGATACACAATGTGACGTTTCAAACTCAACCATTTTCTATAAAGGGCAAAGTTTAGACAGTAAAAAATACTGTGAAGATAACTTTGGCTTTGATTTGGGCGAAATGCGTTATAGTGTGGGTGTAGGCTTTACTTGGATTACCATGATTGGTCCTATTTCGCTCAGCTATGCATATCCTCTAAATGATAAAGAGGGTGACGAGACCCAAGCTGTACAATTTGAAATTGGCCGTACTTTCTAAGTACGGTTTGATACTAACTACATTAAATATGACAGGGATGTTCTACATGAAAATAATAAGACCACTGGTGGTAAGTTTAGGCCTGAGTCTGGCTGGTCTTACTCATGCGGCAGGATATGGGGTGATTGATCTGGAGCGTATTGTTGAAAACAGTACCTATCTGAAGCAGCAAAATGCCAGCTTGAGCCAGTCAGTCAAACCTTCTAGCACCCGTCTGGAACAGATTGGTAAAGAGATTGAAGCTTTACGCCAGAAAGCACAAAGTAATAATAAAATCAGCGAGACTGAAGCACAGAAACTAAGTGCGCAGTATCAAGCTAAAATGGGCGAATTTAATACACTGCAGCAATCTTTACAGACACAAGTGCAGACTACACTTCAAACTATGAATAGAACCTTTGAGGCCCGTGTCAAACAGGCTGCTGAACAATTGCGCCAAGAAAATAACCTTGATCTTGTTTTGAATAAAAACTCGGCACTTGCCTATGACCCTAAACAGGATTTAACTGATAAAATGATTCAAAAGGTCAATGCAATTAAATAATCAATGAAACAACAACGTTATCGTCTGGAAGAGCTGGCTCATCTGGTACAGGGGCAGCTTGTCGGACAACCGCAATTCGAATTGCAAGGGCTTGCCAGTCTGGAAAATGCCCAGAATAATCAGATTGCTTTTGTAAACGGGCATAAATATCTTGAGCAGGCACGTTCTTCCAAGGCGGGCGTGCTGATTACCACTGCAGAGCTACAGGCACAGCTTCCAGAGCATCAGAATTTCTTGATTGTGCCTAATCCCTATCTAGCTTTTGCCATCTTAACCCATGCTTTTGAGAGAAAAACAAAAGCAGTAGGTATTGAAAATACGGCTCAGATTCACTCTTCCGCAATTATATCTGATACGGCTTATATAGGTCATTATGTGGTTATTGGTGAGGACTGTGTAATAGGTGATCATACAGTTATACAGTCACATGCAAAGATTGATGATGGTGTGGAAATTGGCAAGCAATGTTTTATTGACTCCCATGTGACCATTACCGGTGAATCTAAAATTGCTGACCGTGTCAGAATTCATGCTAATACTGTTATTGGCAGTGAAGGTTTCGGCTTTGCACCTTATCAGGGAAAATGGCACCGAATTGTACAGCTAGGCTCAGTTCATATAGGGAATGATGTGCGGATCGGTTCAAATTGCAGTATCGATCGGGGCGCACTTGACGATACAGTTATAGAGGAAGGTGTAGTTATTGATAACCTTGTGCAAATTGCACATAACGTTCATATTGGTGCACATACTGCAATTGCGGCCAAATGTGGTATTGCAGGAAGTACCCGAATTGGCAAAAACTGTATACTGGCTGGAGCATGTGGGGTAGTAGGACACCTGACTATTACTGATAATGTGACTCTGACGGGAATGTCAATGGTCACAAAAAATATTTCTGAGCCTGGAACGTATTCTTCAGGTACAGGTATTTTTGAAAATAATCATTGGAAACGTACAGTTGTACGGCTAAGACAATTAGCAGATGTGCCATTGACCCAACTGACCAAACGACTTGATCATATGCAATCTCAAATTGAGTCTCTTGAATCAACTTTTAAATTGCGTAAATAGAATATGATGACCGAGTCTAAAATCCCAGCATTTGCTGTGCCTGAATTACCAATGCACATTCAAACCATCCGCGAATATCTTCCACACCGTTATCCTTTTCTGCTAGTAGACCGGATTACTGAGGTGACAGAAAATGGAATTGTCGGATATAAAAATGTATCGATTAATGAAGAATTTTTCCAGGGACATTTTCCTAACTATCCACTTATGCCGGGGGTACTGATTGTAGAGGCACTCGCTCAAGTATCTGGTATTCTTGGCTTTATCATGAATGAACAAAAGCCATCAGAAGGTTCTCTGTTTCTTTTTGCAGGAGCTGAGAAAGTAAGATTTAAAAAACAGGTGGTTGCGGGTGACCAACTCGTATTAAAATCAGAGTTGGTAATGCAAAGACGCGGCATTTATAAATATCAATGTACTGCCAGCGTCGATGGTATAGTAGCAACTACAGCGGAAATTATGGTTTCGCATCAGCAAGTATAGAGCAGGCATGAGCAATAACGACTTCATTCATTCTACCGCTATTATTGACTCATCTGCAGTAATTGCTCCAGATGTACAGATTGGACCTTATTGTATTGTTGGTCCAAATGTGACTATTGGAGCTGGTACAAAACTCCACTCACATGTTGTAGTGGGGGGCTTTACCCGAATTGGCGAGCAGAATGAAATATTTCAGTTTGCCAGTGTCGGAGAAATATGTCAGGACCTGAAGTATGCAGGTGAAGAAACTTGGCTTGAGATTGGGAATCATAACTCGATTCGTGAACATTGCAGTTTACATCGGGGGACTGTTCAAGATAAAAGTTTGACTAAAATCGGTGATCATAATCTGTTGATGGTGAACACCCATGTTGCTCACGACTGTGTTATTGGTGATCATAATATTTTTGCAAATAATGTAGGAGTAGCAGGTCACGTTCATATCGGTGACTTTGTAATTGTTGGTGGAAACTCTGGTATCCATCAGTTCTGCAAAATTGATTCTTATAGCATGATTGGCGGCGCATCGCTTATTTTAAAAGATGTGCCTGCATATGTAATGGTATCAGGTAATCCTGCACATGCATTCGGTATGAACGTTGAAGGTATGCGACGTAAAGGCTGGTCAAAGAGTGTAATTCAAGGGCTTAGAGAAGCTTTTAAGCTGATCTATAAAGCCAGTCTGACGACAGAGCAGGCTATTGAGAAAATTCGTGCAGAAATTCTTCCTGAAATTAGTGAAGTACAATTATTGATTGATTCACTGGAACAGTCAAAGCGTGGTATTGTGCGCTAAGCATGAGCTGTTATAAAAAAAGACACCAAGTGGTGTCTTTTTTTATAAGCTGGTTTAGCTAATTTAGCTAAAATAATTTTCTATGATTTAAAATAGCCTGCTTCTTCAGATTTTGGATAGGTGCTAATGAGTTTGTTTTTAAATCGGTTAGCAGAAGCAGTATCTTTATCGACATCCTTGGCAATGCTGTAGAGTTGATACAACGCTCGTGAGGCTTTGGCTGAGGTCGGGTATTGGTCTGCTACTATGGCATAGTTTTTCTTGGCTTCTTTATAATTTGGCGGCTCTACTGCCAGATTAAACTCAGCCAGCCAGAAGTAAGCATTTCCCGTATAAATACTGTTTGGATGGTTCTTGATAAAATTCTGCATTGGGGCTATAGCTTTCTTGGCACCGCCCTGTTTGTATGCATCCAGAGCGACTGTATAAGCTGCTTTTTCTAAGTCGCTCGGTGCCTGAGTAGAACTATTACCTTGAGGCAAATTGCTAGAAGTACTATTAGATGCGATAGGGCTTACTGGAGTAGCAGTTGCTGGTTGAGCCTGTGTTTCTTCACTACTTGTCTCTTCATTTGCATTAGCGCTTTCAGGGTCAATTTTTTGAAGTAATAGTTCAATACGCTGATCAAGATCTGTATAACGATTTGTTAACTCTTTTTTGAGCTGGTCAATTTCATTTGCTTGTTCTTCAAGCTGACCACGTAAAGTACGTATGTCATTTTCCAGATTCTGGTTTTTCTGTACCAAATCCCAAGTCGGATTACTGTTTACAGTTGGTGTGGCAGTAGAAGCATTGTTGTAGCTAGAGGATTGCGAGAGGCCTCTCGATTCAATTGGAACGGCTGCGTACAGTTGAGTTGTACAAAGCAGGGCAATGAAAAGAAGGGAATGCTTATTGAGCATAATTTTGGTCCATCATATCGAGTGATTGGTCATCACTTTATTGTCTTGTCCAGCTAGGATCTAAAAATATCTAGCTGAAGTTCTACAGTATGCAGTCATTAAAAACGGCTGGCTCAAGAATTGCAATAACTCTTTACAATGTTCAGGCATATTTGGCGAGCATGAGCTTTTCCGGCTAACCTATAATATTAATAGTTATACCTGTAAAAGAGTTTCATTGTTTAAATCTTTAAGATCGTTGAGGAAATAATCAATTGAACGCTCAAGGTGCGAAAATAATGAGCAGAGACTTGCAACTTGGTTAAAAAACTCTATACTTGGTTTTGCAATGGTAGCCCCGCTGGTAGCCTCGCAATTGTACTCTGTGAACCCCGCCAGGACCGGAAGGTAGCAACGGTAGCAGATCTATGATGTGCCGAAGTTTTGCTAGTGGGGTTGCCACCACTATTCTTCATCAGCCATTCGGTTGACTGCTTTCATAATTGCTTCCATTTCAAAACCACGATACTGTAAAAAGCGGATCTGTTTTGCTTTGAGTTTTGGTTCCTTTTCAACCTCAAAACCAAATTTTTTCACTTTCAGACGATAAGCTTGCTCCGCCCAGTCTATATCAGATAAATTATCTTGAATTAATTCAGTATCCAGCTGCTTGGTTTTAAGAGCCAGTTTAATTCGATTCGGGCCTTTGCCTTTGCGTAATTGACTTGATAGCATCGCTTCAGCTACCCGCTGATCACTTTGATAAGAGTTTTCACTCAGTTCTTCAACTAATGTTCTTACTTCATCTGGATTCTCTGCATAGAGACAAAGTTTTTCAATCAGTTCGCCTTTTGAATATTCGCGTTTAGTTAGTAGGGCAAAAGCATAAGAGCGTAAACGAGTTCCGGTTAAAGGTTTTCGTTGAGTTTGCTGATTTCTTTGCTTAAACATGCAATCCTTCCTTAGATGGAAAAACGCCCCGTGGGGCGTTTCTTTCAGTTCAATTAACTTTCTAGGAAGTCCGGGACTTCTTCTGCTTCATCTTCTGCCACCGGCGCATTATTAGTAGTTAAGAGCTGCTCACGAATAAGACGATCAACTTCTACTGCCAGCTCCGGATTTTCTTCCAGATGACGAATCACATTATTCTTGCCTTGGCCAATTTTATTACCTTGGTAAGAGTACCATGCACCAGCTTTCTGGATGATTTCTTGCTGAACAGCTAAATCAATCAACTCGCCAAGATGGTTAACCCCTTTGCCATAAAGAATCTGAAATAGTGCTTCTTTAAATGGAGGCGCCATTTTATTCTTGACGACTTTAACTTTGGTTTCAGAGCCAATAATTTCATCGCCTTCTTTTACCTGACCGATACGGCGAATATCCAGACGGACTGATGCATAGAATTTTAATGCATTACCACCAGTTGTGGTCTCAGGACTACCAAACATTACACCGATTTTCATACGAATCTGGTTAATGAAGATTACCATACAGTTAGAACGCTTAGCATTACCGGTAATCTTACGCAGTGCCTGGCTCATCAGTCGAGCTTGCAGCCCCATATGTGAATCACCCATTTCGCCTTCAATCTCGGCACGTGGGGTCAAGGCAGCAACGGAGTCGACTACGATCAGGTCAATTGCTCCCGAGCGTACCAGCATGTCTGCAATTTCTAATGCCTGTTCACCATTATCTGGCTGGGAAACCAGCAGGTTATCAATATCTACGCCAAGTTTACGTGCATACTGCGGATCAAGTGCATGCTCTGCATCAATAAACGCACAAGTACCACCAGCTTTCTGACACTGCGCAATTGCCTGCAATGTCATAGTGGTTTTACCTGAGGACTCAGGACCGTAAATTTCAACAATACGACCCTTGGGCAAACCGCCAATACCCAGTGCAATATCTAATGTTAAAGAACCGGTTGATACAGCTTCTACTGCCTGCACGGTATTATCACCCAAGCGCATTACCGTATTTTTACCAAACTGTTTCTCAATTTGGCTTAACGCGGCATTGAGCGCTTTGCTTTTGTTCTCATCCATCTCACAACCTCAAAACTTTCGTAATATCACTATTCACTCAAGTGGATGTATCAAAGTAAAAACTTGTTTCCACCAGATTATAGTGACAGATTTATAATGACGTTTCTATGTGTTTTCCGGTCTGGGCGACACAATATGACGTGTAATTTTAACCATCATTATATGACCAGGAGTGGTCATTCTGATGATCATTTCCTTGTTTAAACTTGTTGATATCGCGACGATCTTTTTTGCTCGGACGATGATCTGGTCGTGCTAGATTATGCAATTTTCGTTGCGATGCAATCAATTCACGACGAGCGATACTTACGGGTGTTTCTTCATAAAGCATCTGGGCAACTGGTGCAGGACCACGAGTGTTTGACAGGGCTTTAATAGTTACGGTTTTACGGTCAAATCCTTGCTGAATGGTTAACTCCATTCCTACACGTATTTCCTTGGAGACTTTTACCCGTTCACCCTCATGGTGGACTTTACCACCTTCAATTGCTGCTTTCGCAACTGAGCGGGTTTTAAAAAAACGCGCTGCCCATAGCCATTTGTCTACGCGCATGCTTTCAACGGCAACATCTTCATGCTGTTTTAACATTGATTTCCTTATAAGCAGTTTCTGAAATAAAAGGAAAGAGTTCAATCAAATTATCTATGGCAGGATAATCTAGTTGTTCTTGCAGGCGAGGTGCTTGCAAACTTGAAGGTTGAAGAATAGTGAACAAGTTTTTAATTCCAAATTTCTTGGCACTGTGTAAGACCTGAGCTGTATCATCAATCAATACGGCCTGTTCCGGATTGAAAGAATGCTGTTGCTGCAGGTATTGCCAGAATGCTAGAGTTTCTTTAGGATAGCCAATCTGTTCACTGCTGATGATTAAATCAAAATGAGGGCGCAGTGGTATATTTTCAAGTTTTAATTCTAGGCTTTTACAGTCAGCATTGGTGACTAGCCAGCAGACATGACCAGCAGCCTTTAGCTGCTCTAGAAGCTTTAAACTCCCAGGTCTGAGACAAATTTTACTTTCATGGTTTTGCTGCATTTTTAGTATATTGATACCAGTTTGTAGGCTCCAGAACGCAGAAGAATACCAGTTCAAAGTGTGTTTATGATCTAGATAAAGCTGCTGTAGATATTGATGGCTTTTCTCTAAGGAGTAGCCGTGAAACTGGGCATAGTGCTCAGGCAAGCATTGATTCCAGATATAGTCGTCAAAAGCCAGATCCAACAGTGTGCCGTCCATATCAAACATTATTGGTTTAAGCATAGTTGTCCTGAACAAAGTTATTTTTTCTTTAAAATTATAACTCAAATACAAATAAGTTTTATTTAAGCTGACTTAATTAACTAAGATTTTTAAAATATATAATTTTTGAATTTATCTTCTAATAAAAAATATTAAATATAGATAAGTTAAAATATAAATAAACTTATGCTAATTAAAATTATAAGTATTATTAAAGTACATCTAGGTTATTTTATTAATATTAAAATATAAGTTTTTGAAATTGATATTATTTAAATATTTTTCAGATAAAGGGTAAAATAGTATTCTATTCAACTTACTATTTTTGTTTTAATATTTTTGGTCATATGAAAAGTTTTAGATTTCTTTAGAATTATAAGGGTTAAGTAATAAGGAAAAACAAATGAATAATAAGTTACTCATCATTAGTCTTATAAGTCTTATTATTTTACTTGGGTTTATAGCTAAAAATGAAGTTTATGAAAAAATGCAGAAGGATAATCATCAAGTTATATTGGAAAATAAAGGAATTTCTAATAGGATTTTTTAGTTTACTTAATCTTTAAAAATAGATCTATGGGATTTTAAATAAAAATTTTCTACTTAATAAGTGTGATATGTATCACGTTCTTGATTTATAATAGGAGCTCTATTATTAAAATATAATATTTTAATAACTAAAACTGAGAGAAGATAAAAATATATTTCACTTTTGTATACAAGCAAATGATGAAAGTTAGTGGTAGCCTTAACACATCCAAGTCCGGACTCTGTATTTATGTTCATTCAATCTCAAGCACCTACAGATGAACTTATGCTTAAGCTTTTACCTATGCTTGAGCAAGCTGGCCAAACTCTTTTAGAAGAGTATGAGGGTTATTGTGCAGGAAATGATTTTAATATTAATAAAAAAACAGACCAGTCACCTGTAACTCAGGCTGACTTAAAGATTAATCATTATATACTGGAACAGTTGGCATATCTTACACCTGAAATACCAGTTCTATCAGAAGAAAGTGATTATTCGAAACGTCATCAATGGCCGCTTTGCTGGCTGCTGGATCCTCTTGACGGCACTAAAGAATTCATTCATGAACGTGATGAGTTTACGATTAATCTCAGCTTGATCAGGCACCATAAAACTATATTTTCAGTCATTGTTGTACCTTGTGAAAAGCGCATGTACATGGGCTATCTTCAAGATTTACCATTTCGCTATCAATTCAGTCAGCGGCAATGGTATCAGTATCAGCAAAATCTAGCAGATTATAAGCAAATCCAGGTAGGGTTAAGCCACGGCAGCAAAGATATACGCTATCAGCAATTTATGGATCATATTGCGCAGCAGTACCCCGTGGTACGACGTGAAGCGGGGAGTGCTTATAAATTTTGTATGATGCTAGAAGGCGTGATCGATATTTACCCGCGCTTTCACCCGACTTCTGAATGGGATACAAGCGCCGGGCAGGGGCTTTTGGAAAGTATCGGTGGTGGTCTGTTGAGTTTACAGAAAGAGCCTTTTACCTATAATGCGCGTAGCAGTGTATTAAATAACGGGTTTATAGCATTTACTAATCAGGTAACCCGGACTCTCTCGCTTGAGGCTTTGGCGCAAGTAAAGCTTTAACCTGAACATCAGCTCACTCTCATGCTATAGTAATAGATAAATTGAGTTATTAAGAAATTCTATGTCGCTGAAGTTACTGCCGCCCAGTATGCATAAAGCCTTGGAACTGTTACCTGAAGCCTCAGTGCCTGTAACCTTGTTTACGCGGCATTCTTTAAGAGAAATTGTAGCAGGGCAGGGATTGGCTGGGTACGACCTGCAGTTAACAGAACAAGGCCGTGACTTAGCCCATGAATGGGGTGCTTATCTCATTAAAAATACGGATCGCTTGATTCAGCACTGTATTTCGAGCCCTATTCAGCGCTGTATTGATACAGCTGCTTTGATGATTGAAGGGGCAGATCAGGTAACTCCGGCTTTGAATACACATTCGATTGAAATTGTTGAGCAGGGTCTACTGGTGGAACCTGGAAGCTTTGTACTGGATATCCAGCAGGCTGCACCTTATTTTAAAGAGCAGGGTGCACTGGGCTTTATCAACAGTTTTGTCAATAACACATTACCTGGTATGAAGAACCCTATTATGGGCGTAATGGATGTACTTGAGCTGATTTACAGCACTCATCCGCAGAACTGTCGAGGTCTAAGTCTGGCAGTAAGTCATGACACCATTATTGCTGCTATTGTCGCCATAATTTCCGGACACACACAAATTAGCCAAGCCGACTGGCCACAAATGATGGAGGGATTATTTGTATGGTTTGAAGGTGAAGATTTTGACCATAGTAAACTGAAGTGGATTTGGCGAGGTGAGTTAAAAGAGCTGTCTATTCAGCAGTTTCAGGCCCAGCAAGCAAACATTTCCTGAGGATAACAACTGACAGGTTCCGTAGAAAATTCTATAATAATTGATAGATAAAAAATATTCAGTAAGTCAGAGGATAATAAGTAATAATCCTTTAAATTTCATACAGAATAATATCAGTATTCTTATTTTTAATAATATCTACTACTCTAAATAGCAAAAAAAACTGAGCTAGAGAAATTTTAGCCAGAAAAAAAGCCCATTATAGGGCTTTTTTACATATATCACTTAGTTAGAAGCTAGAGCTTTAACTTGAGTGTTTAAGCGGCTCTTATGACGAGCTGCTTTATTTTTATGGATGATGCCTTTATCAGCCATACGGTCGATTACAGGAACAGCTTTTTTATAAGCTTCTGTAGCTACTGCATAATCACCAGCAGCAATTGCACTTAAAGTACGCTTGATGTAGGTACGAACCATAGAACGCAAGCTCGCGTTGTGTTTGCGCGCTGTAACGTTTTGACGCGCACGTTTTTTTGCCTGAGCAGAGTTTGCCACTCTTGCACTCCTTGAAATAGATTGGTCTGGGCGGGCTGTAGTTGAAACTGACCTTCACCAGAAGACACCATAACCAGCCCGTAAACAAGTGCCATATTTTGATGAAATGGCACGCCGAAGTCAAGTGTCGCGACGCTTTCACAACATTTTACTTGAAGATAAAAATGAAAGAAAACGTTAGATTATAGGAAATTTAAGAAGATAGGCTAAAAAATGACTGAAAATATCAAAAGTGCCATCGTAATTGGAGCAACAGGGCTAGTTGGACGAGAGCTAGTTCGAGAATTACATCAACTGGCTGAATGTGAACGCATTACTGTAGCAGTGCGGCAAGAAGATGCCGAATATAAGCAAATGTCTAAAGTAGAGCAGTTGGTCGTATCTGACTTTTTTATGTTAAATGATGAGGATGTAAGTGGCCATACTCATGCATTTAGCTGTCTTGGCACTACCATCAAAAAAGCAGGTTCTAAACAGGCATTTTATAATACTGATTTCGGCATTAATGCCCATTTTGCTGAGCTGGTTCAGGATGATGTGCTACATTTCCTCTTGGTAAGTGCAATGGGTGCAGCATCTGAATCTATATTTTTTTATAACCGGGTTAAAGGTGAGCTTGAAGATTATATCCAAAGCATGGATATGAACCGGATATCATTTATAAGGCCTTCGCTATTGCTCGGAGAGCGTCAGGAAAGCCGTATTCTGGAGGATTTAAGCCAGAACCTGTTTCGTACAGTTGAAAAATATATTCCTGGTAATTTTAAATACAAACCTGTGACAGCTCGGCAAGTAGCTCATACTATGGTCAAGGCAGCGCAAAATCAGACTGAAAAATATAAAGTTTATGATAATTTAGCTATACAAAATATGCCGTAATTGGAGACAAGACATGAATACAGAATTCGTAACCTGTGACCTGCTAGATGATAATCCTGATAAAGAACTACAAGTAATGTGTCCATCAATTGATGGTAAATACTTCAAAAGTTACGGGTTGCGTAAAACCTTTGGTGGACAAGTGGTTACAGTAAAATGTTTCGAAGACAACTCAAGGGTGAAAGAGCTTCTTGCTACAGATGGAACGGGTAAAGTACTGGTAGTAGATGGCGGTGCTTCCATGCGATGTGCACTTATGGGTGACATGATTGCTGAATCAGCTGTAAAGAATCACTGGAATGGCGTAATTATTTATGGCTGTATACGTGATGTTGATGCAATTGCAGAGCTGGATCTGGGGGTGCATGCATTGGCTGCTATTCCACAAAAAAGTAACCGTAAAGGCATTGGCGAAGTTGATATAACTTTGTATTTTGGTGGAGTGACTATTCATGCCGGTGATTATATTTATGCCGATAATAATGGTATTGTCATATCGAAAGAAAAGCTTGTAGAAGCATAATTATAAGGAAAAAATATGGTGAATCATCAAACTAAAGTAATTCAGGCGCTGGTTTCTAGTTTTACAGAAGGTGGAAGAGGTGTATCGGGAACGCCCCATCCTCATCAGCCCGAAAAACCACTCAAGCTTTATGAGTTTGAAGCTTCACCATTTTGCCGTCGTGTACGGGAAGTATTGACACTTTTAAATCTGGATGTGGAAATCTACCCTTGTCCACGTAATGGTACCCGTTTCAGGCCCATAGTCCAAAAAGAGGGCGGTAAACTGCAATTTCCTTTTCTGATTGATGAAAACACCGGCGACAAACTGTATGAATCGGAGCAGATTATTGCTCACTTATTCAAGTACTATGGCAGGAATGGGCGAGTACCTAAAGCCTATCAGAATTATCCGAAAATACCTTATGTTGCTATTGTGGGAACTCTTGTTAATGGGTTGAGAGGTGCTTTTTCTAAGGTCAATACAGGTGATGCGCCTGAGCAATTACTAGAATTATGGAGTTTTGAAGGCAGCCCTTATTCACGCGTAGTTCGTAGCGTAATGAGTGAGCTGGAAATTCCATATATTTTGCATAATGTTGCTAAGGAACGCTGGCAAGATATGGGGCCAGCAAAATTAAGACTTAAGCCAGGCAAGTATGTGCCTGTTTCTGGTGGGAAACGTGAGCAAGTCATGCAGGTAATGGGGCGAGATATTCAGGTCCCTTATCTGATAGATCCAAATACTAATACTAAGATGTTTGAGTCAGCAAAAATTGTTCGTTATCTTCAAGAGCAATACGGTAGCTAACTAAAGCGCAAAAAAACTGCATTAAATACCAGTAAAAAGCACTTGCATAAAAGTGCTTTTTATTTTGATCTGAATAGCCTAAGCTTTTTAAGCTATTATCTTCCTATTCAATCTGTTTATTTTGATAATCTATATTTAGACTCAAAATTTATATTTTAATCTGTGATTTAGAAATATGTTTAACAAAATTGCCCGACTCTTCAAAACTACAGCTAAAGAGACCGAAGAACAATCCTATTTACGTGAACAAAATATTCACTTTGATCAAGACCAAGGGCTTATCGTTGATGGGATTGTGCTAAGTGATTTAAATAATCGTCTTGAATATTTTTCAAATCGTAAGCTTGAAAATTTTCAAGATTTAAAAAAATTATTTGAAATCAGTTTGCAGATTAATGAAAAAATAGATCTGGAAATTGCCACAGGCCGTTATGTTGAGCGCTTAGGAAATAATGAGCAAAATTTAAAAGAACTGAAAAAAGTTATTAAAAAGCTGAATAGCTACTATAAAAAATTTCTGCGAGATAGGGTATAGATAGTTTTATTCTTCAAGGTCTTTATTAAAAATAACCAAAAGCCAAAAAACATCATGATATTATGGGCAATGACATTTAGGCCTAAATCTATCTACATGTTCCAGAAAGAAATCTCTCAACTTAATTTAAAACAATTGAAAGCAGGTGAAAAGCGCTGGGTAGGCTCTTTACTTGGTTCTTCAGCCGCACTATTGCTTAAAGAAATTGCTGAACAATCACGGCAATTATTAGTCTTGGTGGCTAAAAATAACCAGCATGTAGCCCAGCTCGAGAGTGAGCTGGAGTTCTACGGTATAAAACCGATTATTTTCCCGGATTGGGAAATCCTGCCTTATGACCGGTTATCTCCCCATCAGGATATTGTCTCGGAGCGCCTGGCTATACTTTCTAATATGCCTCAGCAGGGCATATTACTACTTTCAGCCTCTACATTGGCACAGCGAGTTGCTCCAACTTCCTGGATATTAGGCGAGCATTTCGATATACGTGTCGGTCAAAAATTTGATCTTGAACAGCAGAAACTACGTCTGGTACAGGCTGGTTATCTTTTAGTAGATACAGTTTACGATCATGGAGAGTTCGCGGTACGCGGTAGTATTATGGATATCTATGCTTCGGGTCAGGAGGCACCCATCCGTATAGATCTGTTTGATGATGAAATTGATAGCCTTAAATTTTTTGATCCGGAAACTCAGAGAACAACAAGTAATTTAACTCAATTCAAGGTTCTACCAGCAAAAGAGTTTCCGTTAAAGGACGGACGTTCTACCTTCCGTGACCGTTATGCTGAGAGCTTTCCGACTGCCAATCCAAAAAAGAATCCTATTTATCAGGATGTCATGGAAGGTATTGCATCACCGGGTATTGATTTCTATCTGCCATTATTCTTTAGTAAACAGTCAATTCAAACTCAAGGTATGCTATCGGCATACTTACCTCAGCATTCCATTGTCATTACAGATAGGGATTTAGATGAATGTTTGATCACCTTCTGGAAGGATGTTAATCGTCGTTATGAAGATCGACGTCATAATGCAGACCAGCCTATTCTGCCACCAGAAGATTTATTCTTAAAACCGAATGCTTTACTTGAGTTACTCAATCATTTTCCCCGAATTATTGCATCATCTGAACAATTTGAAGAAAAGGCGGGTGTGATAAATATGGCGGTTTCAGAGCCGCCCCGGCTTCCGGTTAATCCTAAACATGAAAAACCATTTCATCAGGTTAAAGAATATATCGATAACGCTCAGCATCCAGTTTTACTGGTAACTGAAAGTGCAGGACGTCGCGAAAGTTTACGTGATGCCTTACGCTCGACTCTGGGTGATATTCCTACTGTTGCAAATTTCAATATTTTTCAGAATGATCAGTATAAAATTGCAATTACTACTGCTCCACTTGAGCGTGGATTAATCATTAATGATCAGCTGACCGTTATTTCTGAAAATCAGTTGTATGAGCACCGGGTAGTTCAGCGACGTCGTAAGCGTCAACAGGAAGTTTCTGAAGAATTTTTAATTCGTAGTCTGACTGAACTGAGCATTGGTGCACCTGTTGTACATATTGACCATGGTGTAGGACGTTATGCAGGGCTGGTTACCTTAAGTATTGATGATCAGGAGTATGAGTTTCTGCAGCTGGATTATGCAGAAGATGCAAAAGTATATGTGCCCGTTACTAACTTGCATCTTATTAGCCGTTATAGTGGCGGTGACCCGGATTTGGCTCCGCTACATAAGATTGGTAGTGATGCCTGGAACAAGGCTAAACGGAAAGCACTTGAGCAAATTCATGATGTGGCTGCAGAACTCCTGCATATTCAGGCCCGCCGTCATGCCAAGCCCGGATTTGCTTTTGAAATAGATCAGAGTCTGTATATGCAGTTTGCCAGCGGTTTTGCTTATGAAGAAACCCTGGATCAGGCAAATGCTATTGAAGCGACATTATATGATATGCAAAAAGCTGAGCCTATGGACCGTCTGGTCTGTGGTGATGTAGGCTTTGGTAAAACCGAAGTGGCAATGCGTGCCGCTTTTGTAGCAGTACAGAATAATAAACAGGTCGCGGTACTGGTACCGACAACTCTGTTAGCCCAGCAACACTATGAATCATTCAAAGACCGTTTTGCAGACTGGCCGGTTCGTATTGAAGTGCTATCCCGTTTTGGTTCAAACAAGGCCCATGTAAAAAATATTCAGGATCTTGCAGACGGTAAAGTCGATATTGTAATTGGGACTCATAAACTTTTACAGGAAAATGTACAGTTTAAAGATCTGGGACTAATGATTGTTGATGAAGAACACCGTTTCGGGGTACGAGATAAAGAGCGTATTAAAGCAATGCGTGCAGATGTCGATATGCTTACTCTGACAGCAACGCCGATTCCACGTACACTAAATATGGCATTTTCAGGCATGCGTGACCTGTCGATTATTGCCACTCCACCAGCACGCCGTCTGGCTGTAAAGACATTTGTGCAGGAGCATACTGATGCTTCTATCAAAGAGGCTATTTTGCGGGAATTACTTCGCGGTGGTCAGGTATATTTCCTTCATAATGAAGTCGACAGTATTGAACGTACTGCAGAGAATATCCGTGCACTTGTTCCTGAAGCACGAGTTGCCGTTGCACATGGACAAATGCGTGAACGTGAACTCGAGCAGGTAATGCAACAGTTTTATCACAAACAGTATAATGTGCTGGTTTGCTCGACCATTATTGAAACTGGTATTGATGTCCCTAATGCAAATACTATTATTATTGAACGGGCAGATAAATTAGGTTTGGCACAATTACATCAATTACGTGGGCGTGTTGGGCGCTCCCATCATCAGGCTTATGCCTACTTGCTGGTACCTTCGATTAAAGCTTTAAAAGGTGATGCAGAGAAACGTTTAGATGCCATTCAACGTGCTTCTAATCTGGGCGCCGGTTTTATGCTTGCTACAGAAGATCTTGAAATCCGTGGGGCGGGTGAACTGTTAGGTGAGCAGCAAAGTGGTTCTATGCAGGCTATTGGCTATAGTCTATATATGGAAATGCTTGAAAAAGCCACCAAAGCAATTCAGCAGGGCAAGACCCCAAATTTTGATGCTCCGCTTTCCTTAACTGCAGAGATTAACCTGCACATGCCAGCACTCATTCCAGATGAATATTTAGGGGATGTACACCAGCGGCTCTTGTTTTACAAGCGTATCAGTAATGCCGATACACAAGATAAGCTCGATAATATTCGTATGGAGCTAGTTGACCGTTTCGGTCTTGCACCGCAACCAGTCAAACAGTTATTCAGTGTGCATCAGATTCGCCTGAAAGCGGAACAACTTGGAATTACCAAGGTGGATATTGGGAGTCACGGGGGAAGTATCGAATTTTCACCTGATACAGCTGTTCAGGCGATCAGTATTATCCAGCTTATGCAAAAACAGCCGACTCACTTTCGCATGGAGGGTGGGCAACGCTTAAAGGTGCTGGTCATGCTAGAAGAGTATGAACAAAGAATTGAGTTTATTTTGAAACTTCTTGACCAGTTAACTGCAGACTTAAATCGCTAAAATAAGGCGAGGACTGAACAAGTCTTCGCAAACCTTTTTGACGGGTTAAGTATCAGTAAGTAATAAAAAAAACTTAAAGCAACAGGTACCTTTATTCATTTATCTTGGACTTATAAAATTTGAGATAAATTAATAATTATTTGTAAGGAAAGGCAGTTCTCAGAATATTCACACCATATTGGATGTGATAGTATTAGCTATCATTGTTATTGCATCATTTATAAAGATATGTTTAGTTTGCATCCACAACTTGCTCAAGATACTTTTTTTGTTGGCGATTTTCCGCTTTCAACATGTCGTCTGATGAATGATATGCAATTCCCGTGGCTTATCCTTGTGCCACGTGTACCTGGCATTACTGAATTATACGAACTTAGCCAAGCTGACCAAGAACAATTCTTACGCGAATCAAGCTGGCTATCAAGTCAGCTTGCCCGTGTGTTCCGTGCAGATAAAATGAATGTAGCTGCTTTGGGCAATATGGTTCCACAATTGCATTTCCATCATGTTGTTCGCTATCAGAATGATGTTGCATGGCCTAAACCTGTATGGGGTACACCTGCTGTACCTTATACCAATGATGTTCTGGCACATATGCGTCAGACATTAATGCTGGCCTTGCGTGGTCAGGGTGATATGCCGTTTGATTGGCGTATGGACTAGTAGTAGACGCCTGTTCAAGACCATGCTACCGGTATGGTCTTCACGCAGTCACTGGAGAGCGGGAGTGTCGCTAAACCGTGTAACAGGAAAGCAGCATCCTTTACATTTCGAGTTTATACATCGATTAATTGGTTATCTCATGCTGTCTTTGACAGTGGTGATCTATTATTTCACCGCCCCAGAGACCAATTATCAAATTTATCTTCCATTTGCTTTTTTGGGGATTTTACTAGTAAGCCGGCGCCTAGAGCGTTGGTTGAAGTACCGCTTTGACTATAAAATAAAAAGAAATATATTATTCTTACTAGATGTGATTGTTGTGGCCACTACATTGGCTGCTGTACACCTGAGCTTGACCCTTACTTTTCTGGCTATCTTTGGTCTGGTTTACACATCAATCAATAATAAAATTTCTTTTTTGATGGCTTCGGTTGCTGCCTTACTGAGCATAATTATTTTTTATTTTCATAGCCTGTTTGTCTTTGGCACTCTCCAGTACTTTGAAGTTACTTCACCAGAACTGACAGTCATCGGTTTATTATGTCTCATCATTTTTATTAATTTAGGTAATTATTATCAGAATCAGCATATTCAAAAGCTCGATCAGCAGCGTCTTTACTATTTTGAACAAATGAACCGTTATATTGAGTTTGCAAATCAGTTAAGCCGCTATGCACCTTTACAGCTCTGTCAGCAGATTATGAATGGTGAAGTAGAGGCTAAAATTGAATACAAACGAAAAAAAATGACAATCTTTTTTTCAGATATTCAAGGATTTACTGAACTTTCTGAAACTCTAATTCCTGATGATCTGGCATTTTTATTAAATGAATATCTGAGCCATATGACAGATATCGCCAAGCAATATGGCGCTACCGTTGATAAATTTATGGGTGATGCCATACTGATTTTCTTTGGTGATCCAGATAGTCAAGGCGTAGAGCAGGACGCGAAAACTTGTATCGAAATGGCAATTGCTATGCGTCAGCAGATGAAGTTATTACGTGAACGTTGGAAAAAAATGGGATATCCGGCCTTACATATCCGTATGGGGATCAGTACAGGATATTGCCATGTGGGTAATTATGGTGCTGCTCATCGTATGGCTTATACGATTGTGGGCCGAGATGCTAATCTGGCTGCACGTCTACAATATGCCGCCGAGATTGATGAGATCCTGATTGCGGATGAAACTTATAAACTGATCAGAAGTGAATTTCTGTGTATTCCTAAAACACCTATTTATTTAAAGGGATTTCAGGAACCTGTCCGTACTTGGCAAGTTATGGAAAAATTCTCGGTACATCGGCTTGAGCATCAGCAATGGTTTGATTATGAATATAAAGGATTTCATCTGATTCTTAATCTGGAAGAAGTAGAAAACTTTGAATATAGTGAGCTGGTGGAAGTACTGGAACAAATGATTGAGCGCATCCGTACCCAGCAAAAATTAACGAATTCTCATGGCGTAGCTAAGCTTAATCTGGCTGATGAAATCAAGCCGGTCGAGCAAGAACATGTGAATACCTCAAATCGTAAAAATTTTAATGATATGAAGGTTGATCAGTTTTAAACTCTTGTTATTAATGTTCCTATTAAAAAAGCCCCTTACGTAAGGGGCTTTTTTTAGTGATTTTCAGAAGCGTGGTTAATAGTGTATTTAGGTATCTCAATTTCCAGATCTTCCTCTACCACTTTTACCTGACAGGAAAGTCGAGAGTCAGGCTCTAGCCCCCAAGCACGGTCTAGTAGATCTGCTTCTACATCATTCATTTCTTTAAGGCTGTCGAACCCCTGCCGTACAATGACATGGCAAGTCGTACAGGCACAGGACATATCACAGGCATGTTCAATTTTGATGCCATTTTTCAATAGGCTTTCACAGAGATTGGCATTGTGTTCAACTTCAAACTCGGCACCTTCTGGGCAAATTTGCGCATGCGGAAGAACTTTAATACGTGGCATAAGTCATTACCTGTTTTCTAGTTTGAGTTTGACCAATCATCAAGTTTAGTACCTTTTAATGCATGATCAATATGCTGATTCATACGTAAGGCTGCGAAAGTATCACTATGGACTTTGAGCTGTTTAACTGCCTGCTCAATTGAATGAATATCATTTTGCTCCAATTGGCCTTTTAAAGCATTTTTTGCAGCTTGAAGTTCGGTTAACTGGTCTTTGGATAAAAGCTCGGCATCAACCTTTAATGCTTGCTCCAGTGCTTCCAGTTCACGTTGTGCTTCTACTTTGGTTTCTTGTAGGTGCCGTAAATCTTTATCTTCTTCAGCATATTTGAAACCCTCAAGGAGTAAACGTTCAGTATCTGCTTCTGAAAGGCCATAAGAAGGTTTAATATCAATTTTGGCATTTACACCAGACGTAGTTTCTTTGGCACTTACTGTTAGCAAACCATCCGCATCCACCTGAAAGGTGACCTCGATACGGGCCTGTCCGGCAGTCATAGGTGGAATACCATGTAATACAAAACGTCCCAAACTGCGGCAGTGTTCTACTAGATCACGTTCACCTTGCACGACATGAATCAGCATAGCAGTCTGACCATCTTGATAAGTCGTAAATTCTTGGCGGCGAGCTACCGGAATAGGGGTGTTACGCCCAATCAGACGTTCTACCAGTCCACCCATGGTTTCAAGACCAAGCGATAATGGTGTAACATCTAATAATAATGAACCTTCTTGAGTATTACCAATCAGTTGGTTCGCAGTAATAGCTGCACCAATTGCCACAACTTCATCCGGATTAATAGTACAAAGCGGTTCCTGATTGAATACTTCTGCAACAGCACGCTGGACTGCATAAGAGCGAGTAGATCCCCCAACCAATACAACATTCTGAATATCCGATAATTCAAGTTTAGCATCACGCAAAACACGTTTACAGACGCTAATCGTTTTATCCAGTGCAACTTTAATAATGCTTTCAAAGGTTGGGCGGTCAAGCTGTAAGGTATGGTCCAATATCGTCAACATGGTCGAATCGGCATTTGTTAACGCTTCTTTTGCCCGACGTGCAGCAAATAATACCTGTGCATATTCCTGATTATTGAATGTTTCAATATTAAGTTCTTTTTTTGCCCACTTTACAATTAACCGATCCAGATCATCACCACCTAAGGCTGTATGGCCTCCAGTAGCCAGAACTTCAAATACACCTTGACTGAAACGTAAAATTGAAACGTCAAAAGTGCCGCCACCTAGGTCATAAATCACATAGTTACGATCAGTTGCAAGATTGGTTGCCTGATCTAAACCATAAGCTACAGCTGCTGCTGTAGGCTCATTTAATAAACGTAAGACATTGAGTCCGGCAAGCTGAGCTGCATCACGGGTAGCCTGACGTTGAGCTTCATCGAAATAGGCCGGTACGGTAATGACTGCACCATTTACCGGATTTTGTAAGCTTACTTCGGCACGGCTCTTTAATTGCTTTAAAATATCAGCAGAAATCTCAACAGGAGTTTTACGGCCTTGTACAGTTTCAAAGGCAGGCATCTGACTGGCTTCACCCACTAATGTGTATGGGTGCTGAAATTTAATATCTGTCTGTGAGCGTCCCATGAAGCGCTTAACAGAAATAATGGTGTTTTTGGAGTCACTAGTAACAAAAGGCTTGGCGTCTTCGCCATAGTGAGTCGAATCTAAGCCGTAATGCACAATAGATGGGAGTAATACACGACCTTGTTCGTCATTCAGTACTTTGGTTTTTCCTGATAATACGGTCGCGACAAGCGAGTGCGTGGTTCCTAAGTCAATTCCGATTGCAATACGGTGTTCATGTGGCGCACTTGATTGACCCGGTTCAGCAATTTGCAAGAGAGCCATGTATTAAATCCCTTGTAAACAAGTAATAAAAATAAAATTAATAGTCATCATCTAAATCAAAGCTGTCATCATCTAATAACTGGTCTTCAGCTTTATCAATGTCATTCAAAACTTTCTGAAAGAAACGCAATTTACGCACGGTATCACGTGCTTCAGCCCAGTCTTCTTGCTGATAATCAATCTTGAATTCACGGACCAGTCCATCTATCCATTGTCTGACTTCTTCTTTAAGTGTTTGAAGCTGCTCAGTATCGGTAACTTCATCTAGCTGTTCTCGAATTTCCAGAGCTGACTGCAAGAATTCAAAATCATTAATAGATTGGTCAAGATGATAGTCCTGCTTTTTTAAGGCCAGCAAATAGGCTGCACGGCTATCAACCTGTGATAAAATTTTGTATGCCTGATTAATTTCACTTGATTTGATCAGTGCTTGGTCTTTATCTGTGGCTTTATCTGGATGATATTGTTGCTGCAATTTTAAAAACTGATTTTTTAAAATTGCCAAATCAATATCGAGTGCTACAGGAAGATTGAACAACTCAAAGTGATTCATGAAAGATGATTTCCAGGCTAGTAAATACAGTTAAAACAGTGCTAGAAGCACTGTTTTAACTTCGATACATGAGAAAGGTAATTTAGACTGTGAAAGATTCACCACAACCACATTCACCTTTCTGGTTCGGGTTGTTGAACTCAAAGCCTTCATTTAAGCCATTTTTTACATAGTCCATTTCTAAACCATTCAGGTAAACCAGACTTTTAGGATCTACGAAGACTTTTACACCGGCCTGGTCAAAAACTTGATCATGTTCATTAATATCATCAACAAATTCAAGAACATAAGCCAAACCGGAACAACCAGAAGTTTTCACACCAATACGAATGCCTTCACCCTTACCACGGTTCTGCAGGTAATTTCGAATATGAGTTGCAGCAGTTTCAGTTAAGTGGATCATGAAAACTCCATTAATTTATCTAGGATACGTCTAATCAGGCTTGAGATTTCTTGCTACGATAATCTTCAATAGCTGCTTTAATCGCATCTTCTGCCAATACAGAGCAGTGAACTTTAACCGGCGGTAATGCGAGTTCAGTCGCAATATCAATATTCTTGATCGCTTGCGCCTGATCAAGAGTCTTGCCTTTTAACCATTCGGTAACTAGGGAGCTTGAAGCAATAGCAGAACCACAACCATAAGTTTTAAAACGTGCTTCTTCAATTACACCGCTATCGTTCACTTGAATCTGAAGACGCATAACGTCACCACATGCTGGTGCACCCACCATGCCAGTACCTACATTTTCTGCGTTTTTATCTAACACGCCCACATTACGGGGATTTTCGTAATGATCAATTACTTTTTCGCTATAAGCCATGATGCTTCTCCAAACCTCGGGGTCAGCCTTAATATTAATATGAGGGTAAAAACACTTATTTCAATAAATCAGTGTTCAGCCCATTCAACTGAAGAAAGGTCGATACCTTCTTTATACATATCCCAAAGCGGAGAAAGTTCACGTAATTTCTCAACAGCAGCTTTGGTAATTTCCAATACGTGATCAATATCTTCTTCAGTTGTATATTTGCCGAAACTGAAGCGGATAGAGCTATGTGCAAGTTCGTCTGACAAACCTAGTGCACGCAGTACATATGATGGTTCGAGGGTTGCAGAAGTACAGGCCGAACCACTTGAAACTGCAGCATCTTTAAGTGCCATCATTAAGGATTCACCCTCAACGAAATTAAAGCTGACATTTAAATAGTTGGCAACGTTCTGAGTCGGGTGACCATTTAAGAAAACCTGTTCAAGATCTTGCAGGCCATTCCAGAGCTTGTCACGCAATACACGCAGACGTTGCTGTTCAGCCTGGAGGTTTTTACCTGCCAGTTCGAATGCTTCGCCCATACCAACAATTTGATGTGTTGGCAGAGTACCAGAACGCATGCCACGCTCATGACCACCACCATGCATCTGAGCCTTTAGACGTACACGTGGAGTGCGGCGTACATAAAGTGCGCCCATACCTTTAGGACCATAGATTTTATGAGCTGAGAAACTCATCAAATCAATTTTCATGGTAGAAAGATCAATTTCAACCTTACCGGCTGCCTGTGCAGCATCTACATGGAAGAAGGTTTTATTGGCACGGGTCAATTCACCAATAGCGGCAACATCAGTAATGGTACCGATTTCGTTGTTAACCATCATTAAAGATACAAGAATAGTATCCGGACGAAGAGCTGCCTGAACCATTTCAGGCGTAATTAAACCTGTTTGTGGCTGTGGTTCCAGATAAGTAACTTCAAAACCTTGCTCTTCCAGCTCACGGCAGGTATCAAGTACAGCTTTATGTTCAATTTTGCTGGTAATAATGTGTTTGCCTTTGGAAGCATAGAACTGAGCTACACCTTTGAGCGCAAGGTTGTCAGATTCTGTTGCACCCGAAGTCCAGACAATTTCACGTGGATCAGCTTTAACCAGGTTAGCCACCTGCTCGCGAGCGTATTCAACTTTTTCTTCTGCCTGCCAGCCATATGCATGTGAGCGAGAAGCTGCATTACCAAAAGTACCATCAAAGGTTAAGCATTCCATCATACGTTCAGCAACCTGTGGATCAACTGGCGTAGTTGCTGCATAATCAAGATAAATTGGACGTTTCATGTCAAATACCTGTAACCGATAAAAGAGCTGAATCAAAACCTGGTGCGTTTTGGCGAATAGCAACGGTCTGTACGTTGTCACGGGCTACAAGATCAGCCAGAGTGATTTTCGCAAGATAATCGGCAATGTGATGGGAGAGTTCTTGCCATAAATCGTGAGTCAAGCACATTGCACCATTTTGACAGTTACCTTTATGGTCGCAACGTGTTGCATCAACAGTTTCATTTACAGCTTCAATAATTTCTAACACAGTAATTTCATCTGCAGTTCGTGCAAGGTGATAACCGCCATTAGCACCGCGAACACTGGAAACTAAACCATGACGCTTCAATTTAGCAAATAACTGCTCAAGGTAAGCGACTGAAATAGTTTGGCGGGCAGCAATTTCTGCTAGCGTGATCGTTTGTTCAGTTGGCTGCAAAGCTAAATCAAGTAGAGCAGTCACTGCGTAGCGACCGCGAGTGGTTAAGCGCATGACTCGATACACATGTTGAGACTAGATATATAGATTTTAAGAATCCCGACTAAAATAGTCAAGTTTTTTTACGGTTAATTGTAATGTTTTAAAACCTAAGTAAAAATATTTTTATTTTGGCCATAAAGTATATATCAATAAAGTAATAAAAAGCAGGCTTATAACCAATAAAGATAGCTTTAAATATTTGTTTTTTTGCTCCATGCGCCGAATACGGCTTTTATGCAATTTTACTTCCACCAAAAGTGAGTTAATTTGTACTCGCTGCTGGTCAATTTTTTCAAGTAGAGGTGCAATACGTTTTCTTGACGCAATGACTTCATCTTCTTGAGGGGCTTCTTTTAACCACTGACGCCAGTCAGCAAATAGTTTTGGTACACTAAAGTGTAAAATAAGATCACGAAACTCGTCACGTAATAAAGGATCTCCTGCAATACGCATGGCTTTAATACTACGACGATTACCGAAAATAATGATACGTAATAAATCTAGCAGGGTAGAGTTAATCTCTAAATCAACCGGCTTTACAGGAGCACGGCTGTCAAAAAGCAGACCATGAGGACTAAATTGTACATAAAAATCAAAATAGGGTAGATAACTATTAATTTTAAGTACGATTTGCTTTTCAACAAATTTTTTGGCGTGTACGCGAACGACCCGATCATGCTTCAACACAAAAGAAAAAACCGTTTCCAGTACGATCATCACAATGGTGAGCAACAAATGATGATTTGTTCTTTGTTGCGACTCGCTCATATATCTTTATCCTTTAGTATTTAATAGAGCGTCCCGTCTCTAACCCGAACTGAGACTGCTGCATACTCTTAATAATTTACTGATTTAATGTGCTTTGTAGAACAGTTTAATCAAACGATCAAGCCCGGGCGTTGTTATTATAGGGCTATTTTTGTAGCTAAATGCAGTATAATGTTTATAAAATATTCAGGAGATTGTTTAAATGGATAATACCAAAACGGATCTGGTTGAAGAAACAACATTAGATAGAAAAATTCCTGGAACCAAGAACAGTACAAGAAGCGGCCGAAAGTCTGCTCTGGATTTCAGAAAATATACTAAACAGATTTGGCTAGCTGGCTTGGGTGCATTTTCTCGTGCTGAGGAAGAAGGAAATAAATTATTTGACTCACTGGTCAAGGTTGGAGAAGAGCTGGAATCTAAGACATCAGATTCTGCTGAAGCTGATAGTAAAATAACTGAACCCTCTCGAAATCCGGTTCATGAAATCAAGGATGGCGTAGAAAAATCTATAGATCACAGTATTCAGAATTCATTAAGCAGGATCGGACTGGCTACTACTAAAGATATTCAACATCTGGAACAGTTAATATTACAATTACATCATAAGGTTGACGTTTTAGTAAAAGAAAACCAGATATTGAAAGAACAAGAGTTGAAAAAGCAGTCTGAATCTTAACTTTCCTAATTTTTCAACATTTTTTTAGCATTAATTTTTGCGAAATCTTATTTTTCAGTATTGCGTTTTCCCCTTAAGCATTGCTATAAAGGCGTCATGGCCTTTTAAACTACAGCCTTGGTTCTTAAACAAACGATATCAAGAGGACGTTATCTTCATGAATAAATCAGAATTAATTGATGCGATTGCAGAAAAAGGGGGATTGTCTAAAACTGATGCTGGTAAGGCATTGGATGCGACTATTGCTTCAATTACAGAAGCGCTTAAACAGGGTGATACTGTAACTCTAGTGGGTTTCGGTACTTTTGGCGTGAAAGAACGCGCGGCTCGTACTGGTCGTAACCCTAAAACTGGTGAAGAATTACAAATTAAAGCAAGCAAAGTGCCTAGCTTTAAAGCAGGTAAAGGCTTAAAAGATTCTGTAGCTTAATCTTTTGTGGCTCAAGAACGCGCCAGAAGGCGCGTTTTTTATTAAAATGAAGAAAAGCCTGGCTTTATACATTCATTCACTTGTGTTTTTCAGTTAAAATCCCTTCGAAATAAAATATTGGAATACTTATGGAATCTTTTCGTAAAGTCATAAAGGGTTGGCTTGGTATCGTCCTGCTAATTTTGTTTTTGACCCCTTTAGCATTTGTAGGTATTGAAGGATATTTTAGCGGGGGTAATAAAGAAAATGTCGCTGCTACAGTAAACGGGCAAGAGATCTCCAAAAAAGAACTAGAGTCACTGACTAAATCTTATAAAGAACAATATTTAAACTTTGTAAATGGCGATGAGACCTTGCTGAATCAGCCTTTTATTCAGCAAACGGCACTGGATCATCTGATTGCACAGAATCTGATTTTACAGCAGGCTGAAAAACTGGGTATTTCTTTAAGTGATGCACAAATTGAACAGATGCTGGCCCAACAGCCAAGCTTCCAGCAAAATGGACAATTTTCTCAGACATTATATGAAAACTACTTGCGTTCTGTCGGGCTAACCAGTCAGGGCCTGATTGCAAACTTGCGACAAGACCATGCTTTAAAAATGTTAAATAGTACATTTGTAGATTATACGCTGGTCAGCAAAGTTGACATGAATCAGATTGCTAACTTGCAGACTGAGCAACGTACATTATTCCTGTCCAGCATTCCGCTAGATGAATATAAAAAGAATATTCAAGTTAGCCAGCATGACATTGCTAACTATTATCAGAAGCATAAAAACAGTTTTAAGCAGACCGCCCATGTAGATGTGGATTATATTGTCTTGTCACCCGAACAGGTAAATGCTAAAGCAGCACCTGTTACGGGTGCTGAATTGCAGCAGGCTTATGCAAATTTTGTCGAAGCTCAAAATAAGAATGCAAAGCGTGAAGTTAAGCATATTCTTATTGCAACTTCTGATACCCGAAACGAAACCCAAGCGCAGAAACTCGCTAACGAGGTTTATGCAAAGATTCAAGGAGGGATGAATTTCGCACAGGCAGCTGCACAATATTCAGATGATACGGACTCTAAAACGAAAGGTGGTCTGATTGAAAGTTACCAGACAGGAGTTTATTCTGAAGCTTTTGATAAAGCTGTTCTGGGTTTAAAAGCAAATCAGATATCTCAACCCGTAAAGACCCAATATGGTTATCATATTATTCAGGCACAAACACTTGCGCAGAATATTCCTTCGTTTGAAACTGAAAAGAGCCGTTTCGCTGCTGAAATTCAAAAGTCTAAAGTTGCAAACCTGTTTACTGATACGGTAAACAGTTTAAATGAAATGGTTGTTAGTAGCGATTCACTTGATGTGGTGCCTCAAGAAATCAAAGGTACACGTATAGAAACAGTTAAAAATGTTGGTTTAAATACTCGTCATCCAGTATTAAATGACCCAAGTGTGAAAACCCGTATTTTTAATGAAGATGTTAAAAATGGCGATCGTAATGTAACTAGCAATCTGCAACTTGCTACAGGGGAAGCAGTTTGGGTTAAAGTACGTGACTATCAGCCTGAAGGAGTTCAGTCGCTAGCTCAAGCTACTCCTGCAATTAAAACTAAAATAATTGACGAAAAGGCTGCTGGTTTAGCTGCCGCGAAGCTTAAAACTATGCTGGATGAATTTAAAACTCAACCAGCTCAACAGGTTTTAGCTAAACATAAAGTAGCTTTCCAGAGCGCTGGTACATTTACCCGTTCTCAAGGCTTAAAGCGCGAAGTCGAACGTGCTGCTTTTAGTGTAGCAGCCCCAAAAGCAGGTATGTGGTCTGTAACTACAGCAGCCTTGCCTAATGAGCTGGTATTGGTTGCTGTGGCAAATGTTAATAAAACCACTTCTAATGCTTTAACACCGGAACAGCTTCAGGAGCTAAGTAAGCTCTATCAGCAGTTACGTGGGCAGCAGGAGCTGGAAGATTACACCCAATATCTAAAATCTAAAGCTAAAATTAAATAGCCTTTAAAATAAAAAAAGCACTTCGGTGCTTTTTTTATTGATCAGCTTTTTATATTAATAAGCCAGTTTTTTCGCCATCCATATTTCACAAGCATTACTATGTCCTGTATTACCTAAAGGCTGATCAAGACGTTCGAATCCTAGTCGTTCATAAAGTTTGACAGCTTGATATAAGGTGGCAGTTGTTTCCAGATATATTTTCTGGAAGTTTTGCTGTTGTGCAAATTCAAAACATTGTTGTAAAAGCTGTTTGGCCAAACCGTATCCTCGAGTTTCAGGAAGAAAATACATTTTCTGGATTTCCAGAATTGAAATATCTCCCTGTAGCGGTGCAATACCGCCACCTCCTACTATTTTTCCCTGTGTGCTCTCTACTATCCAATAGCGACTGTTGGGTTCTTGATAAATCTGATATAGATCATCCAAGATGGGATCGGAGACTGCAAAACCTGCATCACTGGCAAGGCCGAATTCCTGAGAGACAGTACGGATAATTTGGGCAATAGATGGATTATCTTTAGATTGAATAAGTCTTAAATTAAACATATTGGAATTAGTCAGAACTTAAAAAGAAGACAGACTGTTATAACAAAAAATCAGTTAGTTGTAAGTCTGTCTCTCTATAAGCGGATCTTTGCTATTTAAGTTCGCTGGAAGTTTTTCCTAACTCGCGCCGGGCAATAATCAGCTGTTGAATCTGCTGAGTACCTTCAAAAATATCCAGAATCTTTGAGTCACGTGCCCATTTTTCTAACAGTTCGTCTTCCCCATAACCTACGCTACCTGCAAGCTCTACACATTTTAGTGTAATTTCATTACCAATTCGACCTGCTTTAGCTTTGGCAATTGATGCTTCTTTTGAATTCGGTTTCTTGTTGTCTGCCATCCAGGCAGCTTTTAATGTGAGTAAACGTGCTGCTTCCCACTCCGCCTCCATTCTATAAATCTGTGCAGCGAGATATGAAGTTTGTAAATAAGGTGTAGCATAGTTCTGGTCAAGCTGTTCTTTAAAAATTTCCTTGATACGTTCCAGAGAAGCCCGGGCACAACCTACTGCCATAGCAGCCACCAGCGGACGTGTATTGTCAAAAGTTTCCATCACTCCAGCAAAACCTTTCGCTATATCAATATCCGGATTTCCAAGTAAGTTTTCAGCTGGTACACGGCAATTAATAAAACTGATAGCCGCTGTATCTGAAGCTTTTATTCCTAATTTATGCTCTAGTCGTTCTACTTTCATACCCGCTGTACCTTTCGGTACCACAAAAGATTTGATTGCTGCACGGCCGAGCTTAGGGTCAAGCGTAGCCCAAACTACAATTGAATCAGCACGCTGGCCTGATGTTACAAAGATTTTTTCACCGTTCAGTATATAATCTGTTCCGTCTTTAATTGCTGTAGTTCGGATTGCTGCAGAGTCAGAACCACAGTCCGGTTCGGTAATTGCCATTGCAGCCCACATCCCTTTAAAGCGTTCTAACTGTGAGTCATTGGCCACTGCTGCGATGGCAGAATTTCCCAAACCCTGACGAGGCATACTGAGCAATAGTCCTGTATCGCCGTAACACATTTCCATAATGCCCAGAGCTGTGGACATATTTACACCATTTTTATTACCCTGTATGTCGGCGCCACGTTTTCCGACTGCTGCACCTGCATTCAGTCCTTCGCCCCCTTCATTCATTCCATCGATGAGAGAGGCAATCATATCCAGTTCTTTAGGGTAGCTGTGTTCAGCTTTGTCATACTTACGAGAAATAGGACGTAATACATGTAAAGCAACCTCTCGAGCTTGCTGTACCATCAGCTTATACTTTTTTGGATTCTGCAAATTCATTTTTTAACCTTTTTTATAATAATGGGCTGATTTAAGCGTGTAAGCTAGAATACAAAATCGCTGTGGCTCGCAAGTCCCGATACCAGCGCTCTACCGGATATTCCTTGGTAAAACCGTGACCTCCTAAAATCTGTACACCATCAGTACCAATTTTCATGGATTTTTCTGCACATAAAAGCTTTGCCAGATAAGCCTCCCGGTGAAAGGGTTCTCCTGCTTCTGCAAGGCTGGCGGCATTCCAGAGCATCATGCGCATTGCCTCAATCTCAATGGCCATATCTGCAATTATAAAAGCGATACTCTGACGATGCGAAATAGGCTCACCAAATGCCATACGCTCATTTGCATAACGAACACAGTAATTTTTTACAGCCTCACAAGTGCCGATAGCCAGTGCGCACCACATCAGCTGGCCTAAATCTAGAAAAGCGCTATAGTCAAAGTCTTCATCTCCCAGCCGCTCAGCAGGAGTTTGATTAAACTTTAATGTGACAGTTTCACAGGCTTTAAGTCCCATGGCAGGACATTTTTTATAACTTACCGTACTATCGCGTATTGCTACGAATACATCAGCTTGTCCATTATAGTCAGCACTCACAAGGAGCAGATCAGCGGTTTCACCTAAGAGGACCAAGGTTTTTTCTCCAGTAATATAAAACTGCTGATCTTTAAAAACAGCCTGAGTATCTAGCTGAAAAGGGTTAAACGCCGAAGAGTTTTCTTGAGTTGCAAAAGTAGCCTTAAGATCATTGAGGTGGTTAAAAGCGGTCAGGTATTTAGCCTGAACCTGTTCAGAACCCCAGCGACTCAAGGCATTAATTGCACTAAAACCAGAAAGTAGCCCAGCAGCCAGACTGAAATCTCCTCGACCAAGCTGTTCTGTAATCAGAATATTGCTAACAATATTTAAATGGTCTGCTACTCCTCCAAGTGCTTCAGGCAAAGCATATTCATTAAGTCCTAGGTCTTTCGCGTGTTGCCAGAGTTCTTGAGGAAAAGTCTCATTATGATCAGCGCGGGCTGCCAGAGGGTAAAGTATCTCCTGTGCAAATTGGTGCATACTTTCAACGAGCATCTGTTGTTCTTCACTCAAGTTTAAATCAAACAGGTTTTTTCCTTGAGGTGATAAGCGCTGTTTTTTTAGTGACTGACTTTTAAAAAACTTTTGTGATTGGCTTAAACTTTTAAAACCAGCTTTAGAGCCTTGGTAAAGTGACTTTTCAATGAGCTTTCTCAAGTTAAACTGATCAATTACTTCACTACCTGCAATTCGGGTAATCAGTGATAGGCCTAGCCCTTGTGCTTTATTCATCATTTTTGTCATATATTTTCCAGCAGTTTTTTATCGTTATGCGGGATATGCTGACATAGCTTATGATAAAACACCATGTCAGATATGCCAGAAGTTGATTGGCTCTATTAGAGTATAATGATTATAGTATTTAAAAATTAAATATTTGAAATTTATTATTTATTTTTATAGATTTTATGGTGAAAAAAGCAAAGAATTGACCGGATTGACATGAAGTCATCCGGCCGGCTGTATTTAAAGGTGGTCACGAATCATTTTGCGCACATTGGTTTTAGCATTAATCACAGTCATAAAGGTATAGGCCCCGATAAATTTACGGCTGATAAACATAAACTCTTTTGGCGGTACGCTAAAATAGCGTGATGCCATTGATCTTGATGCCTGTTGCATTACGCGTGCATGAAGCTGGCTTTTCTTCCAGTCATAACGTTCCTGCTCATCCATAACATCTGGTGGTAAGTCAGGATTATTTTCTGTACTGCTGAAGGCTTCTGTAGCCAGCAGAAAAACTTTTGCCATATCAGGTTTGATACTTTGTGGAATAGAGTCAAAAAACTCATAACCTGTCATCGCCTCTACCATAGCTGTCGAGTCATGGTTATAACCTGCCTGGATCAGATTGCGCGCTACACTTAGCAGGTGCTCATCAAACTGCCGAATTGCCCCAAAATCGAGTAAAATAATCTTGTCTGCAATATCTGCGCCATTGCCGAGACGGACCAGATAGTTTCCAAAATTTGGATCAGTCTGCATCTCGCCCCATTCAAAAATTTCACGTACTGCAATTTCTAGCGAAGCTTCACCCAGTCTGTTACGACGCTCTTGGGGTAATGACAGCATAACTGGGCTGTTAATGGGTACACCACGTTCAAATGTCATGCAAAGGACTTGGGGAGCACAAAACTCATCTACAATTTGAGGAACAATATAACGTGGATCATCTTTAAGCCGCTCAGCAAAGCGCTGAGTGGTAGCCGCTTCTATACTGTAATTTACTTCGCGATGCATCATGTCCCGGACTTCATCAAACCACTGATCAAATTCACGGGTTTGCGGTACCATCCGGGTCAGTTTAAGCATGTTTTTAAACAGGCTCATATCCGAGTCAATCGCGTCAGCCACTCCGGGATACTGAATTTTTAATACCAGCTCTTGACCATCAGATTTTCTTATTGCCCGATGCACCTGAGCTAATGAGGCTGTACCTATAGGCTCATGGTCAATCGTAAGCTGATCCAATTTAGAGCCTAATTGGTCTTGAAGATGGGCTTTAATAGCAGGCCAAGCTAAAGCAACAGTCTGGTTATTTAAGGTATTTAAAGCCTGTGTAATCTCTTCAGGCAAAAAGTGTTCACCATAAAGTGCCATCATTTGGCCAATTTTAACAATTGATCCCTTTAGCTTGCCAATTTCAGAAACCAGATAGTTCGCCTGATCTGTCATGGCTTTTTTACGTTTCTTTTCTTTTTCTTCATCACTGGCAAAGAAGGAGCCGGCATTAGCTGTTGCCCAGCGGGTACCAGCAAGTAATGAGGCTTTCGCAATCGATAAGCGTCGGTCCATAGAGGAAGTTTTTAAATTCTTAAGCTTATCGTTTTGATGTGTCATGAAAGTAAAATCCTTTAGGAGTCGGCCTGATGAGCAATTTTAACCAATATTAACCGTTATCCGCGTATTAAAACAGTTGGACTTAAGGAACGGAGAGTTAAAAAATGCTAATAGCGGAACAAAACATACTTAAGTCACTAAATAGCCTAAGCATATACTTATATAATGATATTCAATGAAAAAGTAAATCTGGCACTCTATTTCAAAAGTAGAGCAATTATCGATATTGAACTTTTAGGGGATGGCGCTGGTTCAGTAAAGTTTTATTACGTATCAGATGCTGTATGATCAAAGCTTTTACACTCTCATGCATAAACCCTAAAGCATAACCTTTTACAATGATTATACTGGGTAAAGTAAAGAAAAAATAACGTGCATCTTCTAAATTAGGCTCTGTAAATACATGATATTCAGCCAGAACTTGCTGAAAGAACAGTTTTTCATGTTGGACTTTGACCGACTGCTCGTCATTCCAGTAGGACTGACGCATAGCCAGTAAATTATTATGCTTGTAACTCATGGTAGAAATATAACAGAAGAACGTATAATAAAATATGAGGACAGTTCTTTAAGATTCAATACGGAGAGTGATAAATTGCAAAAGCAGAATTTCCCGATATATTTTTAAATTTTTATATCGAACTTAAAGAATTTTATGAAAAATCAAAACTAAGCGTTGCAACTGGTATTTAGTTTGGGGAACAAAGATGCGATTAATATTAGGGTCAGGACTTATCTTGATTTCAGCTCAGGCAGCTGCCATTGCTCAGCAAGGTTACTCTGAAACTTATACGCGCTGTATAAACCATGCGTATGGACAAACTGAAGTATTGCAGAAGTGCGTCGATCAAGAGTTAAAGCAACATAAAAAACGATTAAAGAAAAGTTATCGTGCCTATTACAAGGTAAGTGGTCAGCACCAGGCAAATGTGATCCAGCAATATGAGCTTTGGGAGCGCCGTGTTCAAAGCCAATGTTATACAGCTATGGATAATCAGTTTGGTCGTCTACAACAATCACGTTGTGTATTGGCGCAAGTGATTGAGCAGGCTAACTACTATGGGACCAGATATATTCCTTAAGCTATACTTCTATAACAGATAAAAATAGCCTCCCAAAAATACCGCTTTTACTGAGACAAGCATTATAAAAGCCCGCAAAAAACGGTATCATAAGGCCATTTTTGAAAAGTTGAACTTGGAGAGCCCTGAGTGGAGCGATCGACCATTAGCCCTGAACATTTACAGGAAGCTGCTGAAAATTTAACAACAATTCGTGATTTCATTCGTTTTGGTGTCTCTGCCCTGCGTCAATATGATGCACATCTGGGACAGGGGACTGAGGATTATTTTGCAGAAAGTTCAGCATTGGTATTACAAACACTCTCTCTAGAATGGGCAGCCAATCCTGAAATCCTGGATGCAAAACTTTTACCGAGTGAAAAAGAAGAGTTTTTAAATCTGTTGGCGCGTCGTGTTAATGAGCGTATTCCTACTTCATACTTGTTAAATCTGGCTTATTTTTTTAATAAACCTTTTTATGTTGATGAACGGGTCTTAATTCCACGTTCACCGATTGCAGAATTGATTGAGAACCGCTTTGCTCCATATTGTCTTGATGAACACGGCCAGTTACGGGAAGCTCATAATAATCTTCCAGTAAATTCAGATCCGCAAACGCCGCGGCGTATTTTAGATATGTGCACAGGTTCTGGTTGCATTGCCATCGCACTGGCTTATGCGTTCCCTGAAGCAGAGGTTGATGCAACCGATATTTCCAAAGAAGCACTTGAAGTGGCTGCCATTAACACTGAGCACCATAATATGCAATATCAGGTTGCCTTGATGGAATCTGACCTTTTCTCAAAAATTCCAGCAGAAAATCAATATGACCTGATTGTTTCCAATCCGCCATATGTTGATGCTGAGGACATGGCTGACCTGCCTGAAGAGTTTCTGCATGAACCTGAGCTTGCCTTGGCTGCCGGTCAGGACGGCTTGGACCTGGTCCGTAAGATGCTGTCTCAGGCTGCAGATTATCTGACTGAAGATGGTCTGATTGTGATTGAAGTGGGGAACTCAGAATGGGCAATGAAGCAGAATTTTAATACGGTAGATTTCCACTGGCTCGAGTTTAAAAAAGGCGGCTCAGGTATTTTTGCACTGACTGCCGAGCAGTGCCGTCGCTATCAGCAACTGTTTCAAGAATCTGTTGAAGTATAAGGAAGATGAAGCATGGCGGGTAATAGTATTGGGCAACTCTTTCGTGTAACCACCTGTGGTGAGTCCCATGGAGTTGGCCTCATGGCAATTATAGATGGTGTGCCTCCAGGTATTGAGCTATGTGAAGCAGATTTGCAAAAAGATCTCGACCGCCGTAAGCCAGGAACTTCAAAGTTTGCCACCCAACGTAAAGAGCCTGATCAGGTTGAAATTGTTTCAGGCGTCTTTGAGGGTAAAACAACAGGTACATCGATTGGTTTGCTGATCCGTAACACTGACCAGAAGTCTAAAGACTATGGCAACATTGCTCAAACTTTTCGTCCTGGTCATGCCGATTATACTTATACTCATAAGTATGGTTTTCGAGATTATCGGGGCGGTGGGCGTTCTAGCGCACGCGAAACAGCAATGCGTGTGGCTGCCGGTGCAATTGCCAAAAAATACTTGGCAGAAAAATTTGGTATTGTGATCCGTGGCCATGTAACCCAGATTGGGCATGAAAAAGCTGAAAAACTGGACTGGAATGAAGTTGCTAATAATCCGTTTTTTTGTGGTGACATAGAAGCAGTTCCACGTTTCGAGGCGCTGGTAACCTCTTTACGTGAACAGGGAACCAGTTGTGGGGCGAAACTGGAAATTATTGCTGAGAACGTTCCGGTAGGCTGGGGGGAACCAGTATTTGACCGTTTAGATGCAGATATTGCCCATGCCATGATGAGTATTAATGCTGTAAAAGGTGTTGAAATTGGTGATGGTTTTGCCGTAGCTGGACAGTTTGGGCACGAGACTCGTGATGAACTGACTACAGAAGGATTTCTGGCAAACCATGCAGGCGGAATTTTAGGCGGGATTTCTAGCGGCCAGCATATCCGGGTAGCAATCGCACTAAAACCTACCGCCAGTATTACGACGCCAGGTAAAACGATCAATCTGAACCGTGAAGATACCGATGTGCTGACCAAGGGTCGCCATGACCCATGTGTGGGCGTACGTGCAACACCAATTGCAGAAGCAATGCTAGCTATTGTGCTAATGGATCACTATTTCAGACATCGTGCACAAAATGCAGATGTGATCCCTCCCTTTAAACCAATTGCCCCATAAACTTTAAATAAAGAGCCCCAATTACGGGGCTTTTTTATCGTTGAATGATTTGTATGATCTCTTGAGCAACCAGCTGGGTAAGTTGGTTCAATTTTGCTGTTGGCGTACCTTCCAGAAAGTATTTAAACTCATAAAGATGATTGTGATCAGAAATTGCAATAAAAAATGTACCCACCGGTTTTTCAGATGAAGCACTACCGCCTGGTTTTAGAAGTCCTGTACAAGCAATAATTATATTGGCGCCTTTAAATAATTTATGACCTTGGATTGCCATGGCATCTGTAACTTCTGCCGATTCAGCTGTGTATTGTTCAATAAGCATAGAATCAACTTTTAAAACTTCAATCTTGATACTTGGGTCATAACTGACTAATCCTCCTAACAGGATATCTGCGCCGCTATTTTTAAAAATAGAAAACTGACTGGCCAGATAGCCAGAGCTGGCACTTTCAATAAATGCGATTTTTAATGCCTGTGTTTCAAGTAATGCGCAACATTTTTGAATTATGACCATGCTTATAGCTCTAGTTCTTATTTATTCTTAATTACTATATCTGAAAAACCACCTGATTCCACATTAAAGGAAACTGGCTTTAATTGAGTAATTTAGGTCGTAGAACTTGAATCATAAAGTCTTTTTAATGACCTTTAAAGGATTCTGTTGGGTTTTATAGCTTAGTTGTTGCTTTAACAGGCACTAACTACTAAAGATGCATTTCTTAAAGGAAGAAAACCTGTTAAAACTAAAAATAAAGTGTGTAAAGAAGACAGGCCTTTTATGAAAACAATAGTAAAGTACATTGTGTTAAAAAGTAAGGAGTATCAATTAGGCACGCCGTTATTTGAAGAAGAACTAGATGTGGGGAGCCAGTATTTTGACCAGATTCCAAAAATTATTAACTATCAGAATCATGACTTTTGTGTAAAGTCTAAAGAGCTCAGCCGTAAACAAATTTTTGATGATTTTGAAGAATCACAAGTTATTATTGTTAAAGTAATTGCATTAAATTGAAATTGTATAAGGCAACAGTAATGTTGCCTTTTAACTTCTATTACTGAAAAAATTATTAATAGTTTTAAGAAGGTAAATATAAATTTTCATCGCTGCAATCTTTAAATTTGTAGTAACTGAAACATGAAAAGAACAAATTATACTCATATTAAAGATTAATAGACCAAACAAGAGTACTTAGTTGATATAAAAACATCAAAAATATATATCCCTTCTCTGCTTATAGGGAATATCATGAAATTTAAAGAAATACTTGATCTGCTGATCGATCCGGAACGTACTGGATGGATAGGCGTAAAAAAAACCAATAAATTTTTTAAATATGAAAATATCTATTTAGGTATTCATATCGGTGATAAAGCCATTATTGATATGAGTCTGGTACCTCATGGAGTAAGAGAATGTTATTGTCATTTTGAAAAAACAGGCTTCAAGCTAAAGATTATTTACACTTTTGAAGCAGACTTGGAATATGATCATAGAATACTCTCTAAGCTTAATATTTTTTGTTTTGATGGCGTAGGAGGACAGCAAGCGATTATTCCTGATCTTGACACTGAGCAGGCGCCTATTGAGTTTAAAAAAGCTTTAATAGAACTCTTAAATACAGATAAAAAAATAAGGAAATATATCTTGAATCATATTGATTTTCATCCAAAAAAAGCTTGTACAAACTAACTTTTTGTAGATATATGAGAAAATATATACCCTGTTTAAGTATACTTATATTAATCGCTAGTTTAGGGCTGATTTCCGGATGCCAGCCACCTGCCTCTGGAGAGTCCGCTGGTTTTCGTTATCCTTTTCTTTATAGTCAGCTCATGAACAAAAAGTTATCTGGCCAACTTCCTGTGCCTGTAGAAGGGGTAACAAGGAAACAACTGCAAGATACTTGGGGAGCTGCTCGAAGTGAAGGTAGAAAACATGAAGGAATCGATATATTCGCTAAACGGGGGACACCTGTGCTTAGTACAACTGAAGGTATAGTTAGGCAGGTGGGTACTAACAATCTTGGTGGACAGGTAGTCTGGGTAACTGGTCCTGATTTAACTCATCATTATTATGCCCATTTAGAGAATTATGCTGAAAATATCACTGCGGGGGATTGGATCGAAGCAGGTGAAGTGATTGGCTATGTGGGAAATACAGGGAATGCGCGCGGAACACCGCCACATTTACATTATGGAATTTATATAAATGGGCAGGGAGCAATTAACCCTTATCCTTATTTAGAACCAAACTGAAAAATGAAGTCAAACAGAGAAATTTAAAATTAATTCGCTTAAAATGGTGTCTATAGATACACTTATTAAGTGATTTTTCATTGAAAAGAGATGATAAAATGGAAAGTGGATTAGTTCAGCTTGTGGATTCTTTAAAACTTGAAAAGGAAGGGTGCGAGCCTATACTGTTAGAGCTGGGCACTGTCCTGAAAGTAGTCTATCGTACTTCTGATATTTATCTGGTCAGTACAGATGATGGCTTTACTTTTACACTTGCAGCGAGTCAAGAAGACAAGGTGTGGAAAAAAGTATAAAAGTCAAATAAACCTACGATATTTTATAATAATTAAAATATAAATTGACCTATACCAATTTAAGGCGTATAAAGCTAACTCATTGATGCGGGATGGAGCAGTCTGGTAGCTCGTCGGGCTCATAACCCGAAGGTCGTTGGTTCAAATCCAGCTCCCGCTACCAATAAAAATTTAAGGTTTATAGCCCAGTCTTCTATGATTGGGTTTTTTTATTTTTAAAATATGGGTTGCTAATCTAAAGGAAACCTGTATAATTGCCGCATAACTAGAAATATAGTTTTGTTTCAATAATCTCTCAGCTCGCAGTTTTTTATTAAATCCTTCGTCTTTATCAGATTTTAGTCTCATATATTATTTTCAAGTTATCCTAAGAGTTAAAGACTCTATTTATTTAAAAATTCAGGATTATATTATGTCTAATGTCGTAAAAGGTACAGTGAAGTGGTTCAACGAGACTAAAGGTTTTGGCTTTATTCAACAAGAATCAGGTCCAGATGTATTTGCTCACTATAGCGAAATCACTAACCAGGGTTTCAAAACTTTATATGAAGGCCAGCAAGTGCAATTTACTGTAGTTGACGGTAAAAAAGGCCCTCAAGCAAGCAACATTACTTTAGTGTAATAGCTCGTCTGCCTTAAATAATAAAAACCCATCTTTTGATGGGTTTTTTTATACAACCAACTTTACTTTAAAATATTAAACTGACGTGCGACTCGTTCTTAAAGATTCCGCCCAGTCACTATGGTGACAACGTGGACAACTCTGATCTATCTTGGTCAACATTCTGGTTTCTCCGCATTTCATGCAAGAGTAAAAAGTATTTTCTTTAAGAAGTGTAGCTTTTTGATAAGCCTTTGGAAAAATTGGAAGTCCCCATTTTATATCCTTCTTCTCAAAGAAAAGTAAGCTTAATGCTCCATCTGATTCTAATAGGGCAGTTCTGATCTGACCTAAATGTTCTACATTCTGCTGGCGCATTTCGGCAAAAAATTCATCATGAGAGAAAGTCTCTTTTTCCAAATCCTTAAAAACTAGTTTGCCATCTTCTACTACACAAAGGGGTAAGCCTTCTAGCAATGCTTCTATTTTTTTATTTTTTACCATACTCCAAGTCGTAATCCGATATAGCAGTAGAATAGTAACGACTACTGTAAACGTTTGTATAATCGGCAGTTCCTCCATAAACATCGGATCACCAGCTGCCGAACCCAAACACAAGATTATTGCAACTTCAAAGATTGAGAGTTGCCGTATGCCACGTTTGCCTGATAACCGCAGGAATATAATAATAATTAGATACATCACTACGCAGCGAATGATGATTTCTAAAATAAATTTCCAAGACGTATCTCGTATAAAGATATCTGCAAAATCCATTTTAATTTTTGCCTACCTATATGATAAAAAATCTTAATAAATAATGAGTTAATTGAACAATAACTAAATTAGAGCACGAGAATGTATGGTTTTGAGACACATTTGGTTAGATTAGTTTAAATCTTGCAAGCTGATGAGGTTTAAATTTTTATACATAAATCTAGTTAGTGCTCCTTTATTTATTTATTAAATATGTCAGTATCATGACCGTAATAATTTTATATATGCCCAGCTTATGTCTTTGGAAACCTTTAACTTAAATTTATTCAAATTAATTAATGCGTCTGAGAATGCAACTGATTTGAGTATTAATGTGGCCATCTTTATTGCTAATGACTTGCTCTATATTATGCTAGTAATATTTCTGGTTTTATGGTTTAAAGGAAATTTTGCTAATAAAAAACAAATACTTAAAGCTTTTATTTTCACCAGTATTGCCATTGCAATCAGCCAGATTATTTCTCAGCTTTTTTATCATCCGCGCCCCTTTGTAATGGAAGTGGGAAGAACAATTATCTTTCATGTGCCTAATGGCTCATTTCCAAGCGATCATATGCTCATTTTTAGTACAATTGCCTTTTCATACTTTTTCTCTAAACAACGTATTATTGGTCTAGGACTGATTGGATTAGCTTGGCTGGTTGCTTGGTCTAGAATATATCTTGGAGTACATTTTCCTTTGGATATGTTAGGAGCATTTTTTATTGCCTTGGCAATCAATATACTAGGTTTAACCTTATGGAAAAACTATAGTAATATATTAATGCAATTTATATTAAAAATATATTATTTTTTATTTAAGAAGATAATAGATAAGGGCTATATACGATAGATTAATTTTTATTATCTTAAGATTAAATTATATAGAAATTTAATGTTCTGAATCTAGTGAAATAGAATGAATTTTTGATAAATATATAACTTATATATTTGATTTTTAATATGATATTAAAGTAGTATGATAATATATAAATCAAGACATAATATAGTTTTATTATATTTTAATTAAATTAATAAAATACTACGGAAGGTTATGGGAGATTAATTTTTTAATATCAAGTTTATATCTGACTAATTGTGGTAGAGGAAATAGAATGCTTATTCAACTTTGCTATGCAAGTGAAAGAGTAGAACACTTAAATAGTGATCTTTTGGAGGATTTAAGTAATATTTTAACTAAATCAAAACTGTTTAATCAGGAACAGCAGATCTTTGGAGTTCTTTATTATGCTAATGGTTTTTTCTTTCAGTGTCTTGAAGGAGAGAAATCTCAAGTAGAGGCTCTTTTTGTAAAAATACAAGATGATAAGCGACATCATAAAATTAAGTTATATAGAACTGTTATTATAGATGAGATAAATTTTAAAAGTTGGTCTATGAAATATGTTGAAAAAAATACTTGTATAGAACGCTTCTTTCATAAGCGTGGTAAAAAAAAGTTTCAGCCTTTAGAGCTTTTACAAGAGGATATCGCTTCCTTATTAGAGGTATTGATTGATTCTATAGAGTCAGAATTGCCTAAGCGAACAAGACAAGGACTTAAATATCGTGGAGTAAACCGGTTTCTATAACTCATCCCTTCTTTGAGAGAATATATCTTTTCTCAAACTCATAGTTTAATTTTTTAAAGGTTTAATGCACAAAATATTTAACGATTTTTATTGATAATGATTATTAATTAAAGTAGGGTGGATAATAATTTTTAATCTGCTTTTTATCAAATATGGCTAAAATCTTTTTTTTGGGCAAAAAAATCTTAGAAATATTTCTTATTTTAGGCATGGCTAGTACGGTTGCAATAACTGTTCATGCTAAACCTGATCTTAAACCCTTAGGTAAAAACATTGCAGATACAGGTTCACAAGTTTATAACTTTCAAACTAAAAAATTCATCTCTAAAGATCAAAAGCGAATTTACAAGGTTTGGTTAGGTATTCCTAAGCAAAAAAAGAATCTATTAACTGGAAGTACTGCTATTTTTATGCTGGATGGTAATTCCGTAATGTCCCGCCTGAATGAACATCTACTTCAAGGTATGGCCGAGCAGGATGCACCAGTTTTAGTTGCGATTGGTTATGAGACTAATCTGCCTTTTGATTCTAAGGCGCGTTCACTAGACTATACACCTGCAGATGAAACAGGTGAGCTGGCAGCTGACCCTCGAAACCCTGAACGATTGAGTGGTGGAAGTAAGGCATTTCGAAAAATTATTATACAAGAAATAGCACCGTGGGTAGAACAGCAGGTCAAATTAGACCCTAAAAGAAAAATACTCTGGGGACATTCATACGGCGGATTATTTGTATTGGACAGTTTAATAGCTGGACAGTATTTCAGTCATTACTTTGCGGCAAGTCCTTCGTTATCATGGGCAGATCAACGTATAATGAAAAAATTAAGGAGTACAAAAGAACCTTTTGCTGAGTCTAAACAACTTATACTTATGGAAGGAGATATTACTCCTCAAAAAAATCAAAAAGTTAGTCCAAATTTTAACAAAGATATGATTGTGAATAATCGTGAGCTACTTTCCTATGTACATAGTCAAGGAGTAAGTGCCAAATTAATAATTTATCCGGAATTAAGCCACGGTGAGGTATTTGGGGCATCATTAAAGGATATATTAATGAATAAGCTTTTTTAATTTATATGACTTAATCAATCTAATAGAACTGATTAAGATTTGGTGAAATAGTTAATTTTACTTAAAAGTAATTAATAAAATTTAAAAATTTTTACTAAAAGGTAGGCTGGCAAAATATAAAAAGAAAATTTGAAGTGTTCGCTCAAAATTTCTAAGGAGAAAATATTGATACCCCTAATTTTAAATACATTATACGGCATTCTATCTATATGAAAGGTCTACTAGCACCCTAAAAATTATCTAGATGGGCATGGCAAAATATATCAGTTTATTGAAATGCCAGCCCTCTAGAGATTTAAGCCTCAATTAAGCTTAATTATTGCTGAAAAATAAGAAATTCCCAAAAAATAGGTTCAATCAACGAAGTATCTCTATTTTTGCTACGTCGATATCAGTAGGTTTATAGCGGTGGGTATCTACTTCACCCATTATGCGTACTTTTGTGCCTGGTTTAAGTTGAGAAGGAGTCGCCAGATCATCATCAATTTCAATATTTATGGTACCGGTTGAATCTTTAAACTCATAATGATCACTCTTAATATGGCGAGTTATTTTTCCAGTCAATGTAACAGCTGTTTCATCTTTTGCTTTAATTGCCTGAGCCACGGTTACCTTATTTTTAATAGCTGCATTTATAAGTTTTTGGTCATTAGTATCTGCAAATATTTGAGTAGATAATACGGAGATTAAACCTGTTACCATAATTTTGCCAAGTTTTATCATGAATTATTCCTTTCATTATTAAAATAAATTTATAAAAAATTTAGCTTAATTTTAAAATATCTATATTATTAAATTGTTATTTAATTTATAGGTAGTTGAAGTTAAATAAAATTTAAATTTTTATAAAAATATTAAGATTATAATTTTTGATACTTTTAGTAATTTTTAATTTACTTTTAAATTTATAAGATTAATTTGTTTATTGTAAGTATTAATAATTTTAAATAAATTCAGGAGATATCTTGAAAAGAATAATCTTAAGCTAAGACTTTAAATCTTTCATATATTTTTATCTACAGGAGAAGAACAAGAAAATGTATCAGTCCCTATTAGATTTATCCGGCAAAACGGCATTAATTACAGGCGGAGCCGCAGGCATAGGCCGGGCCTGTGCTTCATTATTAGCTGAAGCAGGAGCTAATGTGATGATAGCTGATCTGAATTTAGAGGCTGCTCAACAGACTGCTGAGTACATTAAAGAACAGACAGGAGGTGATATACGCAGTATCACATGTAATATTCTCAAGGATAGTGAGCTAGTAGGAGCTGTTGAAAGTACATTAGAAGCATTTGGGCATATCCATATACTGGTCAATAATGCTGGCGGAGGCGGAGGCGGTCATGAAGCGCCTGATCAGATCAGTGTAGATGATTTTGTTCGTGACTTTCAGCTAAACGTATTCGCTGCCTGGCGTCTCTGTCAACTTGTGGTTCCGCATATGAATATAGCAGGCTACGGTTCAATAGTTAATATTACTTCTATGAGTTCTGTTAATAAGAGTCCTGCTATGAGCGGCTATGCTGCTTCTAAGGCTGCGTTAAATCATATGGGTGCTAATTTAGCACATGACTTTGGGCCTATAGTACGCATTAATGCTGTAGGACCAGGGGCTATTCGTACAGCTGCACTGGCAAAAGTTCTCACTCCTGAAATTGAAAAACGCATGCTGGCTCATACCCCATTGCAGCGTTTAGGTGAACCGGAAGATATTGCTAAAGCAGTCTTATTCTTTGCTGCTCCTATATCTTCATGGATCAGTGGTCAAACCTTATTTGTAAATGGCGGCGGAGTACAAACCCTTGATTAAATTATCTCATCCTTTAAAATTTCTAATCGCAGCCCTTAGCTTTGGCTGTACAACTTTAGCTGTTAGCCAAACTAACACTACTGTAGCTTCTAAAAATTATCATATTTCCAGTACTAAACCTGGCACAATTTTATCCGCTCAGGCACAGCAGCCGGGAGCGGATTATGCACATGCCGGACAACGGTTTTTGATTAATTATCGTAGTCGGGGAGTATATGGGGAGCCCATTGTTGCCTCAGGCTTTATTATTCTCCCTAAAGGCAAAGCACCAAGACAGGGCTGGCCAGTACTTGCCTGGGCACATGGTACTACAGGAGTTGCAGACACATGTGCACCTTCAGAAGATTATGCAGGCGGACCAGTCCATAGTTATCAACAAGTCGCTGATGCTGCCTTAGATACTTGGTTAGCACGCGGTTATGCGATAGTTGCACCTGATTATCAAGGTTTAGGCACTCCAGGCGGGCATCCTTATATGAATGCTACTAGCCAATTACATACAGTAGTTGATGCAGTGCGTGCACTACATGTTTTAATGCCAGGCCAGATTAACAAGCAATGGTTAGTAATGGGTCATAGTCAGGGAGGAGCAGCTGCATTAGCGGTAGCTGCATATGGACAAAAAGATGCACCTGAGCTTAATCTGAAGGCGGCACTGGCTCTTGCACCAGGCGGATATCAGTATGAGGGTATTGCTGAGTATGCCCAAACTCATCCTAAACCTGACACCAACGTTGCTGCTTTTTTTCCAATAGTTCTACTCGGCGCTCAAGCTGCTGACCCTGCTATAAATCCTGATAATCTGGTAAGTCCAGAAATGCAGCTTTTACTTGATCAAGGACGTAAACGCTGTCTGAGTGAAATGCAAACAGAGCTAAAGCAGTCGCCAGATCGTATATTTAAGCCAGAAGCCAATTTAAAACCATTGCTTGATTACCTTAAATTGCAGTCTATTGAGCGTATGATTCCTACTGTACCTCTCATGCTTGTACAAGGCACGAATGATCAGCTGGTAGATCCACGCGGAACCTATGCTTATTATCAGCAAGTTTGTAAAGCTCATAAACCAGTTGTATACCATTCTATTAATGGAGGTGACCACCGAGATGCAGTACGTCAAAGTCCAAATTTTTCAGCAGAGTTTTTAAAGACTCTCAATAATGGAAAAATACCAACTTCTTGTTCGGCAAAATAATAGTTAACTTAATAAAAAATTATTTCGAGAGAGATAGTTTGAAATAGTATAATTGTATTAGTGATGAGACACTGAAATTAAGATTATTTCAGTGTCTTTATAATAATTGGGAATTAAAAATATATTCTAATAGAATATATTTTATTAAATTAAGAGGATTTAAATTCCCGAGCTTGAGTATGGAATCTCTAACCTATAAAAATAATTTTAAGTAATTTATGTAAATAAGCAACTTTATAAATATAATAAATATAAGGCCTTATTTTTAAGGAGTATAATTTTAAATTACATTTATATTATTTGATACATTCTTGGAATATATATTTAAAAGAAAGGTGTATGTTAATAGAACTAGATAGGAATCTAGCCACTCTATTAAGATTATGAGGAATTTTAAAATGTCAAATCAACAAAATCAGCAAAATGATCAACAACATCAACAGGGCCAACAGAATCAGCAAAGTGGTCAACAAGGTCAGCAGAGCAGTCAACAAGGCCAGCAGAATCAGCAAAATGATCAACAACATCAACAGGGCCAACAGAATCAGCAAAGTGGTCAACAAGGTCAGCAGAGCAGTCAACAAGGCCAGCAGAATCAGCAAAATGATCAACAACGCCAGCAGGGTCAGGAGACCAATCAGAATGACCAGCAGAATCAGCAAACTGATCAGCAGCGTCAACAGAATGATCAAAATCAGAATGATCAGCATATGTAATAGTAAATATCGGCAAGCTGAACTCTTGCCTGTTAAAAAAGCCCTCTCTTAAAGTCTGGGCTTTTTTATTTTAATATAAAAAATTATTTAACTATAATTACTAAAACAATCTTAACTTAAACTTCTTAATGTTTTAGCCTGAAATAATTAAAACTTTAGTTTTATAAAAACAAATCTATTAACTAATGTTACGTTTTTACATCTTTTTTAAAAATACTAGTATTTAAAATAATTAAAAATTTTTATTGAAAAGATGATTATAATGAAAAAGAAGTTAATAGAGAGTAGCAGGAAATCTTATAAATTATGGTTTAACTCTATGTCTGATGAGGAAAGAGAAGAATTAAGTGCAATAGGTATACAATGCAGAGCCGATGCTCAATTTTTTAAACAGGAAATTTTAGATATTCATAGTCACTTAAATAATCCCAAGTTAAAAGAGAATAGACTATTATTCAATAAATTTATTAATAGATTTCTTGCACTTATTCCAAAAAATATCCATTCTTATATTGATAGGGAATTCTTAGAAGCAGACTCTGATTATCGGGCTTGGCTAATTAATCGGCAAATGTTTGTATTTAACTATCTTATTGCAAAAAGTAATTTCGATTTAAGTAAAGGTGAGAACTATAGTCATATTTTATGGTCTCCTGTGATTGATAGTGCTACTCCTCAACAATGTTACGACTTCAATAATAAAATTTTTAAAATTACTGATATAGAATTTCAAAGATCAGCTACAGAACACTGGAGTAAACCACAAAAAGGCTGTAAATGTAGTTTGATATCTATAAATAATCGTCAAGCTGAAAAATATATAATTTTATAGATTACAAGATAGGCTAATAAAATTTGCAGATGGTCCTGATATATTTTATAGACTCTAACTAAAAGTATATTATTATTTAGTTCTCGTAAAATATAAAAATAGAGTAAGAATAAAATAATTATCTTTACTTAGGTATTGCATTATCCATATGGAGCACCTCATATCTCTAAACTCTCAACATTAGCAAGTAACTTTAAGTACTTCTGTACCAGAGGCATTCGAAGAAATGATTTCGTTATTATTTTAGTAAAATACCAGATTAGATATATAAATTTTAAGTCATCTTCTTAGTCTGTTTCAGAAAACGCGGTAATTCAAATAGAGGGTGTTTTTAATTAAGCCTGTTAAGGCTTATATAAGAAAATTTTATATGGGACTTCGAATATCTTTAGAAGAAATAGTTCATTAAAACCATAAAGTCTTTAGCGAATCAAAGATAAAAAGCGACTCAATTACTCAATATTTGTTCATACATAGTAGCAAATATTTCTTATGATACATTTTTTAGATTATCATCAGGCTTCATTAAAAAGGTTAACTGTTGAAAGTAAAAATAGTTTTTTGTTAATTTGGTTCTATAGTTCTTCAAATAGTATGCAATGACATTGCTGTTGTAGAGAGTCAATGAGTATTATTCTTTACGGTTTAACTTTGCATAAAGCTTGCAAGATCCTTAGCGTATTGATTCATATTACGACTTTCCCAAAGTCGGGAAGAATGATCATGACAGTCATAGCTAAGTGTAAAAAAACTATGGGTTGCCGGATAAGCCGTTCCGCTTTTAAATGCATCATGAAAAAATGACCAACGATATAACAGGCCAATAGGTATGTCTTCATCTTAATCTTCATAAGAAAGATAAGTAGCATCACTGATGTTAATAGAGTTGTGGTTCATCATCTGTTCATACAGGAAAAAGATAATTTATATAAGGTCGGTTTTTAAAGTTTTTTATGTGGGTTTTTATATGTCTGGTTTGGAGGTGAACGTGAGTGATGTAAGATTGTTGTATGTAAGCAAGTTAAAAGACTGTGCTAATCCTATGAATGAATTATTCAACATTCTTACAGAAGCATTAGATTTTAATAATCCTAATCAAATTTATGGAGCCCTTTACTACGGTAATAATTATTTTGTTCAGTGTCTTGAAGGAGACAAAGAAAAAGTAGAACATTTATTTTATAATAAAATTTTAAGAGACATACGTCATGAACAATGTGAAATTATGTCTTTTGAGAATATAAACGAACGTTTATTTTCAAATTGGCATATGAAATATGCAATTTTCCATAAGGATATATTAAGCTTTTTTTGTGAACATCACCTTGATGAGTTTAATCCGTATTTACTTAATACTGGAACTATACCTAATTTTATAGATCTTCTAGCTAAACAGCCAGATAGCTACTATAGCCTAAAGCAAAACTGCTAGCAGCAAATAGACTATATAGCTTTAGAAGTTATATAGTCTAATAACTCGTATTAAAAAATAAGCTATAAAATATTTATAATTAGAAGATTATATTAAATATATTTATGTCGATAAAAATAATATTAAAACTTACAATATGCTTACCAGATTTTGAATAAGATAATGTTATAAATAAATTCTTCTAATGATATAAGGTTCTAAAGTTTTTGATAAAGCATCAAGAAAATTTCTGTCCAGATTTATATGATTACCTTTATAGTCAGACTTTAAAGGCGTACAAACCTGTAAAGTCGAAAGAACGAAATAAGATTTTATTCTTAGCTAAAGTCATAGAAGTTTTTTCAAACCTAGAAGCGATAGAATATGATTTAGAAATTGGAGCTATTAGTATAACATTAGAAATTAATCTTAAGTTCTATACCTTTTGGAGTGTAGAGATGCCGAGGATTGAAAATAAAACACAATTTGTAAAATACCTTAGCTCTCAACTGGAAAATATTTTTTTAAAAACTTAAATAATGAGTTTTTATATTTAATTATATAACATCACTATTCCCTGTTAAATTAACAAACATTAACATAAAAATTTATTTTAGATCAACTGATTATTAAACTAAATGAATTTATAAAAATTAATTTTTTGAGGTTACTATTTTAACCTTAGAGTACTAATACCGTCTTTTTGTTTAGCCAGTAAATTAATAAAAGGAGAGATAGTATGGTTCGTTAATAAATAAGGATTAAAAGCTTCTAGATGGTGATCTTTAAAAAAGTGCATGACTTCCTTGTTAAAAGCTGCATATTTCATATGCCAATTTGCAAATAGGCGACTTTTGATTGGTTCAAGATAAATAACTTCACATTGCTCATGTCGAGGATCTCTAATGATTTTTTTATAAAAAAGATGCTCAAGCTTATCTCTTTCGCCTTCAAGACATTGTACGAAGTATCCATTTCCAAAATATAATGCTCCATAAATCTCATGGGGACTATTATATGTTATAGCTTCTGTAAGAATATCCATTAAATCTTTAACGGCATTTTTATTTTTTTAAGCTTACTTACGTATAGCAGCCTCACCAGATTCATATATATTTGCTCAAAGTAATGATTTTAGTTCCTTGGTTTATTTTATAGAATTTTTAATAAAAAAATAGTTATTTCAATAAGTTACATAAAATCCAAAAATCGGTTTTTAAAAATTAAATTTATAAAAAACAAAGGTTTAATTTTTAGATTAGGTTTTAAATAACCTGTTTTTTTGTATGAGAAATGTGATAACCCTATGATATTTTTAATTTTATATAATGAGTTTTATCTTATAGTTTTAAGAGGGTGGTACAATATATTTAAATAAAAACACAATCTTAGTCTCTTATATTGATATAAGGTCAGCATTTTAATTTAAATATTATATAATTTTATTAAATGAAATAATTAAATACTTATTATTTCTGTCGTTTTATTATAACTAGCTATATTTAATCTGATTACGGCCATTATTCTTTGCATAGTAAAGATTATTATCAGCAATCTTTAAAACTTGTGCAAATTCTTCTGCACTGTCTGGCCAAGATGCGATACCTATAGAAATGGTAATTCTACCTACATTATTAATTTCAAATGCCTCTACAATACGTCGAAATCTCTCTGCACTTTCATAAATTTCCTACTTATTATTATTTGGAATAACCACAATAAACTCTTCACCTCCGTAACGACAGCACAGATCTTCTTTACGAAAATTTTCCTGTATAAGTTTCGCTAGAATTTTTAATACCTCATCTCCTATATCATGGCCATAAGTATCATTAACGCGTTTGAAACGGTCTATATCTATAAGTAGTATAGAAAAATGTATATCAGAATCTATCATTTCTTTAACAAAAATTTCCATGCCTCTACGGTTAAAGAGTTGAGTAAGGGGGTCAGAATTAATATGAAAGTTCATTTCATCAATTTTACTGCTAAATTTTTCAATACTAGAAAGTAATGAAAATTTGAATTTTTGTACTTCGTAATACCATGGCTTGATTTTCTTAATTTTTGTTTTAGTCTCAGGTTGATTCAAAGCACTTGCCATCTTGGCAAGCTCATGGAGAGGTGAGGCTATAAAAGCAGATGCTCTCCAGACAATATAGAAAATTAATAGATAAAATATAAAGATCACACCACTTAATCTAAAAATAATTGATTTGGTTTCATCAATTAAATCGGTCAATGGTTCTTGTGAAACAACGATCCATCCGGTTGTAGGTATGTAGGCAAAACCAGCTACATATTTTGTTCCTATATCATTGATTAATTCAGTTTTCCCACTTTTTCTATACTCTATAGAGGCCATACTACTATTCTGGGCTACGAGACCCCCGATTTTTTTCCTATTCGGATCAAATACAATTTTTCCATTTCTATCAATGATATAGATATTGTTATTTTTATAGTTATATTCCAGTGGCAGTAATTCATTAATCATGTTAGTTTCTTTTAAATGAATTAAAGTGCCTACATACCCCTTATAGATATGTTTATTATCAAAGATTGGCTGTGAGATAAAGATTACCAAATTATTTCTGACTGAATAATAGGGCGGTGAGATATAAGCATGCTTACTTCGTAAAGATCCCTGAACTCCCAGTGAGGTAGACACTTGTCTTTGATCAAGATTAAGCTGCTTTAATGTGTATTCAGTAACCGATCCTTGGCTATTACCTATAATTAAAGTGTCAAAGTGATGAGAAAGATTTTTAAGTCGCTCAACTTCATGTTCTTTAAATGTACGCTGATCAAAGCCCTGACCTATTATATCTGCGCTGTATTTCAGTTCGTTTAAAGTAACTTGAAGTTTCCTGTCAGTATTCGAAGCAATTTTAGAAGCATATTCATAGTTGAGAAAAAGTGATTTCTTGACTAATTCTTTCTTAAAAAGGATATAACTTGCTACTAAGGAGATAACAAATAAAAATGAGACTGCTAAAGCAGTTAAAATTAGAATTAATTTTCTTAAATTAAGTTTAAAAATTTTTCTTTGGTAAGTATTTGGCATGCCAGAAAGTTAGCCAGCTATTAATTCTATTAAATATACACTACGATATGAGTATCCACGTAGTAATTTGTTTTTGTAAATTCTATCACAAGAGTAAAAAAATTATATAAATAGATAATTAAAATGAATCATTTTTTACTTAAATATATATGTAGTTTATAGGAGAAAAGATAAATTTTATATATTTTCAAAGACAAATTTTTATACGTATTTATAACATTTGTACTATATAAGTAGAAAGAATTAGTAATTTATATCTTCTATAATAACGAACTAGGTAGTGAAAAGTTAGGAAAAATATGAAAAATTTAACTATAACTGGTGTTATTTTAGCTGTAACTCTTAGTCTAACTGCTTGTGCGAACAAGAAAGAAGAAAGTGATAAAAACCAACCTGAGTCTCCTCATACATTAGAGCAGGATTCATAAAAATTTATTTATGAAGTTAAGTAAATTATCAAAATATCTATTTTAGTTAATGGTAGCTCATTTATTAAATATTAGAGTTTATTTAAAAAATAGACTACTTAATTTATATGTAGGCTCTTGTTAGATGAATTTATTTTTCATGATTTTGGGTCTAATTTTATTATGTGTTCTGTATGTTTTAATAAATATAGAGCTTTTTAGAAAGAAGAGCAAAAATGAATCCTATAACAATAGATATCCAAAAGATAATAATTCTGCGTCAGATAATAATTCAACCTAATACGAATAACAAAATATTTAATATATTAACCTCTAAGCTTTAAAAGTAAGTTATACGTCGACAACAGAGTAATTATTATGCTTTATGTAGTCTCTGGTTTAATTATATTACTCTTAATTTTTATAGGCTATAAAAAATTTAAGTATCGAAGAAACAAAAGTTTACGCTACTGCGGACCAATTAAAAACTCATTTCATGAAATTACTTGTAGTCATCATTATATAAGCACCCTAGAGCAGGATTCCTCATCAAAGCATATAGAATATACAGGGAATAATGGTTCATTTAGTGGAGGTGGAGCTACTGGCTCTTGGGATAATACTAATAACGATACATCTTCAAGCTCTGATGGTAGTAGCTCGAATGACTAGTTAATTCTACAAATGAACTATATATGTTTATTGATTATAAGAATACTTTTTTGTTAGGGTTGTTTTTTTGAAGAAGGGTAGTAGAGATGATGAAAAAAATTACTTATTTAGCTTTAACGCTGGTAGCTACAGGATTAACTGCTTGTGCAAACTCTCCAGAAAATGGAGTATCCAATAATACTAATATGGGTCAGGCTCAGTGTCTTCCGGCAGAAGCTAAAAAACTGGTTGGACATACTGGTTTAAGTGATGAGCAAATTAAACAGAAAACTGGTTCTAAAATTGTTCGCACTCTCACTCCTAATCAGCCAGCTACGATGGACTATCGTATTGAGCGCATTACAGTAATTATAGATCCTGTAACTAACCAGATTAAAGATGCTTCATGTGGTTAAAGAGTTTAAATCATAACTACAATATAGTTACATCTTGTGGGTAGTATGTTTTTTGATTAAAAAAGAGTCTACTACAGAGATGAAGATTTATTAAGTTTACTCTATGAATATGCAAAAAAAAGCTTGTCATTTGGCAAGCTTTTTTTATATACATCCTTTTACATGAGGTACAGAAAGTAAGAGAAAAGGGGTTGGAAGGCTACATATTAGAATGATAGTTTTATATTCAGTCAGTTAAATAATTTGAGGTGAGCAATGAAATTGTTGACTTTATTTGGTATGAGTATGGCAGCTAGCTATTACTATAAAAATTTAAAACATAATAAGCTAAATTTTTCACAAGCTAATTTTGATGAAACTATTAAACAGTTTATATTAAGAGATTTTAATAGTTAAAGTAAATAATAAAACTCATATGTGAATACAATTTAAAAAGCTCATTGAAAGATGAGCTTTTTAATTATCTATAATATATTAAAATATTAATATAATAATGCTAAAAAAGACATCTAAATTTCTAGCTTATTATTCATTTTTTAATACAAGAGACCTGGGACCTGTTTCTTAGTTAAAAATAGTTTAATATCCATTGAGCAAATAAAGTCACTTTTAGTTTTTTCAATCCAGATATTAGGCTGCATAAAGTTAAATCAAGATATATTAAAAACCATAAAATTTTTAATTAATTCTAGTTAAAACAATGAACTTTCAATATATATTTGAATCTAATAAAGAGTAAATTCATCTTTTAGTCATAAAAATAGAAGAAAATTGAGTCTTAACTTTTTGAGTAGCTCAGTTATGCCAAATATCAATGTTAAAAATCTAGACAATATGCTTGCTAGAATTAAGGAAGAAAATCAGTCGCCAGAAAAAATATTGATTGGTTATAAGGCTTATGGGGAATTAATGAATGATAGAGCCTTTTTTGAAGAGGTAGCAGGCTCTGCTATAGACCCTAATAAAAGAAGATATAAAAAGATTAAAATTAAAGTTACTCAAGATGAGTATCAGATTGAAGTAAAGTGTAAGAACTAAAGCGACTTATTTGGGATAACTTCACACCCAGGCAGCAAGCAAAGTCGGGATCAGGCATTAGATAGTACTTATATGGGGATGAGGTATAGCATCAGACAATGCACTGGAAGGCTATTACTGGCAGATCTTGGAGGGGTAGACTGTTTTTATGATTACAAGCGCGTCAAGGTCAAGCGAATATTAATCTTTGTATAGAATTCGACAAATCATTCTGAAAAAATATTAGAGTCTTAATTTATAATTTTATATATAAACTGCGCTTATATATAAAATCGCTGAGGTTTCATACCAACTGGAATGAAGCCTGTGTGATAACAGGCTTTTATAGAGCTAGACCTTAATTTCTTGATACTTGCTTATCCATGGTTGAGCCTGTTCTAACTGAGCAGCCAATTGGAAGAGGAGGTCTTCACGCGCAAACGGTGCAATAAATTGCGAACCTAGTGGGAGATTTTCCTTGTTCCAATATAGTGGAACTGACATTGCTGGAAGTCCAGTAATATTTGCCAGCTGGGTAAAGGGTACCCATTTCAGATTTTCACGAATAATTTGTTCGACCAGTTTTCCGCGTACAAGATAATGTGCTTTACCTAATTTAATTAACATTTTCAGGATCGGTTTTTGCCAGCTTGGTGTGGTAACCTCTCCATTTCTAGGGGCTACTGAAGCAGTAGCTGGTATTAAATAAAGATCATACTGATCAAAAAAATAATTCATTTGTCTGACATAATCGCCCCAGTTATTGAGATTATGAATATACTCATTAGCACTAGTTTGTGCTCCAAAAGCAGCCAAGGCTAGAGAATCCAGTTCAAAATCCTGATCTTTAGCATGAGTCTGCTGCTTGATCTGTGCCAACATATAAGAGAACTGGCTAAACCATGTCGTAATAAAATCTTTGGCTAAGGCCATACCATCGATTGCGGGCTGGTCTTCTATAACAATATGCCCTAAAGACTCTAAAATTTTAGCAGTATGCTGAATTGCATTAACAGCATCTTTAGAAACTGGTGTACCAATAGGTGAAACAGTAGAAAAAGCTATTTTTAATTGCTTGGGTGGCTGCTGAATAACTTCACTATAAGGCTGTAAAGGAGCCTCAATTTTAAAGAGCGAGCTAGATTCAAATCCTTGTGTTGCATCAAGCATAGCTGCACTATCTCGTACTGTTCGTGTCAGAACATGCTGCATAGCTGCGCCGTGCATGGCCTCACTCATACCAGGGCCCCATGGCGTACGACCACGACTAGGCTTAAGTCCGAACAAACCACAATAGGATGCAGGAATCCGGATAGAACCTCCACCATCTCCTGCACCTGCTACCGGTACAATACCTGCTGCTACAGCTGAGGCAGAACCACCAGAAGAACCGCCACTGTTGTGTTTTAAATGCCATGGGTTAGCACAGCTTCCCCATGCATCTGGTTCAGTAATTCCTTTGATACCAAATTCAGGTGTATTGGTGCGACCTAATGTAATGATACCTGCATTCTCCCAGCGATTTACAATCTCCGCATTAAACTCGGGAATGTAGGGGAGCTTTTTTAATGCCTGACAGCCATAACTGGTCGGTATGCCTTTGTATTCTTGAAACAGGTCTTTTACTAAAAAAGGCACACCAGCAAATGGACCATTTAAATCCAGTTTTACCCGCTTTTGAGCATACTCATACATAGGAATAATAATTGCATTGAGCTCAGGGTTTGCAATTTCTACGCGTTGTATAGCAAGTTCTAAAAGTTCGGAAGCCTGTACCTGTTTATTCTTAACAAGATGAGCTAGTCCCAGGCCATCATATTGCATATATTCTTGAATTTTCATTATTTAAGTATTTCCTATGTGCTTTTATATCTTTGATCTTTTATTTCTAGGATGTACGCATATATTATGATACGGAGCAATTTAGCTTAGCTGATTTTTATAATATTGCCTACTTGTAAAACCCCTCCGCAATAAATCAAGAGTGAAGATAAATATTGTTTTATAACGTTATTCAAACAAGTTTTTTTACAAATTTATGCTAATTTAAATTTTATGGGGACAAGGTTAAAAAATTCATGAAAAAACTATATCTTACAGCTCTTATTACACTTTGTTCAGGTTGGGTATGGGCAGAACAGCAACCAGTACCAACATCTTCTGCGCAAACTGAAGCCCAGTCAGAAAAATTATCTGCTAATACGATCCGTATTTTTACTCGTCCTGAAATTATGGGTCTATGGGGCATGGAAATTCCTAACAATAAAAAATGTGTAGAATATTATAATTTTCGAAATGACAATGAAGTAATGATTAAAAGTGGTCAAGAGTGGTCGTACGCACTTTATGATTATCAACCTTCAGATGACTTAAAAGACAAGTTGCCTGCGTTAATCATGCAGGTAAGATACGATAATAATCAGACGGATTGCTCTGGTCGACGAGAAGACCAGACGGGTGAGATTTCTCAGTACTTTGTCCAATGGAAAAATACTCATACGATCAATTTTTGTGCTACAGAAAAAGGGCAGGAGTGTTTTGCTACATTAAAGCGAATTTTGCCTTAAACTTCTTTGTACTATTTAACTTTAGTTTTCATAAACCATAAAAAATCAGGTAATAAAAAGCCTCTTGAATCAAAAGGCTTTTTTATCATGATACATCACTAGCTGGCTTTGGTGGCCTCTTGCTGACCTTCAAGCTGTTTAAGTAAATGCTTTTCCAGATAGTGAATATCCATAGCTTGGCTACAGAAATTCTTATCTTGTAAAATAAGATCTTTATGCAATGGAATATTGGTTTTAATTCCAGAAAGAATCATTTCATCTAGTGCCTGTTTCATCCGGGCAATTGCAGTTTCACGATCTTTACCGTGTGAAATCAGCTTGGCAATCATAGAGTCATAATAAGGTGGAATACTGTAGCCTGGATATATGTGTGAATCTAAGCGGATACCTGCGCCACCTGGAGCATAAAATTGCTCGATTTTACCTGGTGACGGCATAAAGGTTGAAGGATCTTCTGCATTGATTCGACATTCGATTGCATGGCCGCGTACTTTAATATCTTCCTGTTGAAGATCAAGCCCGATACCTGCTGCAATACGCAACTGCTGTTCAATAATATCTACACCCGTTACCATTTCAGTCACCGGATGTTCAACCTGAACTCGCGTATTCATTTCAATAAAGAAGAACTCACCATCTTCAAATAAAAACTCGAATGTTCCTGCGCCACGGTATTGCATTAATTTGCAAGCATTCACACATGCTTCAAGAATATCTGCACGTGCCTGTTCTGGCAGAAATGGTGCAGGTGCTTCTTCTAGAACTTTCTGATGACGGCGCTGTAAAGAGCAGTCACGGTCATAAAGATGAATGGCATGACCATTGCCATCACCCAAAATCTGAACTTCTACATGACGAGGTTTTTGCAGAAAACGCTCCATATAAACCGTGTCATCACCAAACCACATTTCAGCATCACGCTGGGCAGCTTGGACAGATTCAAGCAGAGTGTCTACACGCTCGACAATACGCATACCACGGCCACCACCGCCTGAGGCAGCTTTAACAATCAGCGGAAAACCGATTTCTTTTGCTTCAGCAAGAGCATTATTGGTCGTTACAGCATGAGCTGAACCAGGTACGGTCGGTACACCAGATTTTTTCATCGCCATGATTGCTGAAACTTTATTACCCATCAGGCGAATATGTTCAGGACGTGGACCAATAAAAATGAATCCTGAACTTTCTACGATTTCTGCAAATTCAGCATTTTCAGATAAAAAACCATAACCCGGATGAATTGCATCTGCACCGGTAATCTCTGCTGCTGTAATAATAGCCGGAATATTTAGATAGCTTTCACTGCTGGTACCAGGCCCTATACATACTGCTTCATCACAAAAGCGTAGATGCATCAGATCCTTGTCGGCATCGGAATAAATACCAACGGTTTTAATTCCTAAAGTTTTACAAGCCCGGGTGATGCGCAAGGCAATCTCACCTCGGTTTGCAATTAAAACTTTCTGCAACATATGAATCCCCGGGTATTAAGCGCGATAGCGGAATAATGGTTGACCAAACTGGATGACTTCACCATTTTTGACCAGAATTTCTTCAATTACACCGCTTTGAGTGGCTTCAATCGGATTCATGATTTTCATTGCTTCAATAATACCTAACGTATCACCGGCAGAAACAGTCTGGCCAATTTTAACAAATGGCGCTTCACCTGGGCTTGGTGCGGCATAGAACACGCCGACCATTGGAGACGTTTCTACTGCACCACGTGGTGCTTTAGCTGCAGGGGCTGATGCAGCTGGAGTTGGCATCGCAGGAGTAGCCGCCGCTGCAACGACCGGCATACGGCGTGTCAGGGCGATAGACTGATCGCCTTCTTTGACTTCAATCGCCTGCAGGTCGGATTCAATCATCAAGTCGATGAGTTTCTTGATTTTGCGGATATCCATGGATGAGTCTTCCTAATTATGATTGGTGAGAAGAGGGTTTAATTTTTTCGATCGCATAGTCCAGAGCAAAATGATAGCCTTTTGCTCCTAAACCACAGATCACACCGACTGCTTTGTCGGATAAATAAGAATGATGACGAAAAGTTTCGCGGGCATGCACATTAGAAAGATGGACTTCAATATAAGGAAGCGCAACGCCAAGCAAGGCATCGCGTAAAGCTACTGAAGTGTGCGTCAGTGCAGCAGGGTTGATAATAATAAACTGTGTACCATCATCTTGAGCCTGATGAATCCGGTCAACAATTGCACCTTCCCAATTGCTTTGAAAAGTATTCAGAGAAAATCCTGCTTTTTGAGCATGTAAAGTCAGACTTTGATTGATATCCTGAAGGCTAAGACGACCATATACTTCCGGTTCACGTTTACCTAGCAAATTTAAATTCGGTCCATGAATAACCAAAATGGTTGAACTCATCCAGCCTGCTCCAATATCAAAAATATATGCATTCTTTGCAAGATGTCAGCAAAGTTTGCGTATTATGGCATATTATTCTGCAAATTCTTTATAATTTGTATTAATTGAAACAGAAGATCAATGCCAAAATTGAGCTATATATTGAAAACTTTGCAGGGAATTGGCAATGTTAAAAAATGACAAATTTATAATTTTTTTAAATTTTAAAAGATATCATGAACTGGCTAGATGTATTAAAATTTCTAGTAATGGGTTAAAAGTTTACTTATTGCTCTTCTAAAATATTTTTATTTACGAATTTTATCATTAAGTTTTCTGTAAATATTTTTTTATAGATTTAAAAATTATTACATAAATTTTTAAATCTAATTAAATGTTTGATTTATGCAGAAATTCGAGGATTCTATTTTTTGATTTAATATCTTAACTGAATGAGAAATAAAAAATTTATTTTTAATGATATATAATTAAAATATTGAAATTAAATAAATATTTTAAAAAAAAATGAGGATCTTAACGAGAGTCCTATTAAAGAAGGTTTGCATACATAAAGTTGGGTTTTTCTTCATTTACTCATGAATCTATTTAAAAATTTTTAATTGAAAAATTTACTAAAGGTGAATTTATAGTTATTAAGTAGCCAATAGATCTAAATGAAATAAATAGGTGATTTACTTAATCTAAATAAATTTTCAGTAAAAATATATAGTATAAATATCATACAGCAAGTTGACCTTTTTGTTCATACTAGCTGGAACTTGATCTCATCCCAGTCTGAATATTCAGCAAGTCATATTGGCAAAATCTTAATTACCAGTAAGTTTCCTGTTTATATCTTGAGCAAAAAGAAGAGGAAACAAGAAGTTATTCTATTTTAATTGGCTTCATCTTGCTCATTTCCTATTTAAAATACTCTTAAAGGCAGTTAGCAGGTTTAGGAATACCAGCAAGACGGCTCAAGTGCCGAGCAACTAGGCCGGTATTAAATTTTTCCTGTAAAAGGGCATTATCAATTAATGGATCATCCAGAGTCTTGATCAGATACTTAATTAGCGGGCGGGTGGCAGGAGAATGCCCATACTGATGGTAAAACTGACGTACGGCTTGTAAGACTCTGAAGTGCCAAGGAGTTAATTCAAGCTCCAGTGATTTTGCCAGTTGCTGAGCAACCTCTTCATTCCACAACGTATAATCGACCAGATGGCCGTCCTGATCCAGTTTAAGATTCATAAAAATAGCCTAAGTATTATTTCAAGCGAATACAACGATTGAATTGCAAAATAATATCTGCAAATTTTAAATAATCAATTAGATCAATAAAATCAGGGAGTTTTTCTATTAAAAGTTCTGTATCAGTTCTTAATATGTAAAGGGAGGCACACTCTTTTAACCACTCGACAGAAAAATACAGCACTGCTTCACCCATAAGGACTATGGTATCTTCAGGACTATAAATTTTCTGTAATTTGCTTAATGCCTGAGGAGCGGAGGAGTAATCTGACTGTACAAGAAAAAGGGTTTTATCTGTCATATATATTACTCGTGAAAATTACCAATACAGAACATGATCAAAAGAGCGGATGAATTCCGCATCAAACTTTACAATTTGAATTTCCTGCTGTGTATTTTTTACAAAAGAAGAGTTTTGGTCTTCTTCCTCTATAAGTACAGGTGTTAAATCATAAAATTCAAAACTATCTAACAGATTTGAAGCAATCTTGAAGGCATGGCGTAACTGGTCAAATTCTAATTTGGAGCGTAATAGAGTGAGAGCTGCATCTTGCAGTAACACTTTGACTTGACAGCCAAAAGTCGCCAAAACCATTGTGGCTGAAAGGCTTTCATGTATCTGTAAACTACCAAGGTTAGGCTGGGTTAATATAACAAGTACAGTTCTCACACAATTCACCTTTTAAAAGCAACAATCTATTGAAAATAACAACTTAGAATTGAATTAAACGTTGAGCAGACTGTACGGCATCTGCCAGTTCACCTAATCCAACCAGTTCAAATCCCTGAGCAAGGTTGTATTGACTGATCTGATGACGCTGTGCATTCTGCTCATCAGTAATGCCACGTGCTAGTGCTGCACTGACACATACCGGTAAGCGAATATTTAGTTTTTGCCACTCGTGAGTCAAACTGCGCTGATCATCTGGTAACCATTGCAAGCTATTGGCTACCATTACACCATCTTGGTAAAAAAATACACGAAAGTTTTCATCTTTAGTTTTTAAGGCCTGAGCAAGACCAAGTGCATGCCAGGCATATATTGAAGTCGGAGCAGAGGTAATTAGTAGTAAGGTACTCATTAAATATTCATTCGGTTTAGATCAGTGATTTGTTTCGATCAGGGTTATGACGGAGCAATACGCATCATCATTTAAGGGTAGTATACAATGATTTTAGGTGACATACTTCCAATTTTAGACAGAAATTAAAAATTAATTAAAAATTAAATCATAAAAAACAATGCATTAAATCAAATTGGTCAAGCAACAGAATAACTAAATCCAAGATTTATCTGCACAAAATCCCCTCTATTTCCTTTCATTTTTTAACTTTATCGCTAGAATAAAAAGTAATCTGCACCAAATCTGCACCAAATCTGCACCAAATCTGCACCAAGAAATGAAACTACCAAAACCCATCCAACGCGGGTCAAGTTGGCGCATTACTGTGACTTTCCAAAAAAAGCACTATTCAGTCACTAGAGACTCTGCAAAAGAATGTGAGCTTTGGGCGATGGATAAATTGTCCGAGCTCCGGTCCGGTAAAAAAGCAATTGAACAGGGTGAAAAGCCTAAATATCTTTTTAGAGATTTATGCGCAAAATATTATCAAGAACATGGTCAACATATGCGATCTGCACGAACCATCAATTTCAAGATTAAAAACCTTGATCGTATTGCACCAAACTTGGCAGACAAGTCTATTTATGATTTTAAACCTGCTGATATTGCAGCGTGGCGGAACAACAGAAAAAAAGAAGTTAAGGTGGCAACGCTTAGAAATGAACACGCAATTTATTCAGCCGTGTTCACATATGCCATGAAAGAACTATTTTTGATTGAGTCTAATGTATGGCATTCGGTTACGATGCCAGGTAAGGAAAAATCAAGAAGTCAGCGGATCACAGAAGAAGATCAAGCCTTGATGCTTAAATCATTAAGCTGGAATGGAACCACGACTCCTGAAATATCACGCCACTATGTTGCATGGGCTTTTCTATTTGCTTTGGAAACAGCAATGCGTCAGGGTGAAATCCTTGCCATGAAAAGACAAGACATTAAAGAAGGTTTTGTGCATTTACCCGTGACGAAAAATGGTGACTCCCGAAACGTACCTTTATCCAAAGAAGCGAAGCGGCTCTTATCATTACTTCCGAAAACCAATAAGCAGCTTGTACCACTCGATAAGGACAGATTCTGTGCAACATGGATGCGAGCCAAGAAAAGAGCAGGGCTACCGCATATTAATTTCCACGATTCAAGACATGAAGCGATTACAAGAATGGTAAAGGTTCGGAAATTGCCAGTTGAAGTATTGGCCAAGATCACTGGCCATAAAACTATTTCGATGCTGGTGAACACTTACTATAATCCTGACGCTCAGGACCTGGTGGAAATGTTTAATGACAGTGAGAGCTAATTAGCTCTCGGCCTGCCTCTTTTTACTTTTGTGGTGAGCATATCGTGTGCAAGACGTGGATGGTATAAAGCCTTGCCTTGTGTGCCCTGGTTAATCGATACAAGCTTGTCCCTGATTGTTGTCACAGATAAGTTGTATTTTTGAGCCAGGTACGAAGCAGAAACCAACTCCACTTCGACTTCTTTTAACTCCTTCACTATTGCACCGCCGATTTGCTGGCCCAGCATGATTTGCGGAGGTCGCTCAGCTTCAACAGTGATGGTATAGCGAGCCATTTAAGTCACCTCCTTTACCTTAGCTTGACTTAACTTCTCCATGTGGCCTCCTTAAATTTTGCATTAGTCAGCAGTGCTTCAATTTCAAACAGGCTCACATTGGTAAAGATATGATTCATCTTGCAGCCAAAGACAGTCAGGGTGCGGGTGATAGATGAGTATGTGTATTTCATAGTGATACCGCCGTATATCTATTATGGAATTTGCCACCTCGAAGGGCGACATGGTCCTTATTCACTGATCTCTGCATAGCGACGGTCATAAGCTTCATTGATCCGCGCCGTATCATCGTCTGGAAGGCTATTGATTGCCGGATCACTCATGATGTCATTCAGACGGTCTACATTTTGGGCAGCATCAATATGGGCTATATAGGAATCCACCAGACTTACCGCATCAGCGAAAATATCCTGCTGTGACAGCACTTCTTTGCGCTGTGCGTAGAGGCTCAACAGGTCGTTATAATCTTCCACCGTCATTTTGGCCTTATGGTTTTTAATACTCTGAGCTGTTTCAGTCTCTAGCTGATGCACATCCTGAGTATCTGCAATCATTCGTTCCAGTCCTGCCCGGGTAGAAGTGCTCTTGATCTTGTCTACTGGTGCCTGTCCTTGCTGATAAACATTGAGCTCATCAAGACGCTGTTTGACGTAAGCCAATAAGTAATTTCTGTCGACCTCAGTTAATTTGGTTTCCTTCTCGATCTGACTTTTTAAACCATTGATAGAGCTGGCCTGAACGGTACTGGTGAGCGTCTTCATATAGCTCTTTTTAATTTCAGCAGACTTGTTTACATCGACCTGAGCAGTTTCTGATGTTTTATTTTGCTGGATTAAGTTCTCAGCTTCTTGCTGTAGCTGTTTAAGATCTTCCACAGTCAACTCTGCCTCTAAGACCTCATTCTCTGTAGAATTCTGGACATTTTCAGTTTCAACGACTTTTGGCTGTTTACGTGCACGTGGTTTCTTTTCTTCCTGAACTGGCTGTTGCTCGGCTTGCTGTTCTACAGGCGCTTCTTTAACGACATTGACCTTAAGGTCAGAGGTATTCATCGGTGAGGTCTGCTGTACTGGTTCTGGCGTCACATCAATAATGGCGTCCTGTTCTTCTTCCTGAGTCCGGATACCCATTAACACTTCTGGTGCGTAGATCCGGCCAAAGAATGAGGCAGCACGATAACGCAGCATCTGTTCAGGCATGGTTTGCCATTTAGATCCGTTCTTTTGATACCAGCCTTCTTTCACTGCCATTTCCATTGAGATTTCAGCAGATTCAAGGCGTTCACCTGTAGCTGTTTCAATGGCCCATGCTTTACAGGTGATATTACGTAGCTTGACAGTATGGACTTTTTCTTCTGGCAGACTCTTGCGGGCGCGCTCATTCCACTTCCATTCCTTGGTGGTATAGGTCACTTCCACTTCACCACGGTCTTGCATTTCAAAGCGCAGCGGTGAGTACTTGCCAGAGGTATTAATTGCCCCGATCACGAACTGTGATGACCAGGCTGGACGACCTTCGACAATATAAAGGTTCTGCATAATCATCAGCGGATCGGCACCCATGCGGTTTGCCATATTCAGGGCAATGACACAGTTAGCCAGACCATTCGGATTAGGTTCACTACGGTACAGCCAGTTTCCATTCTGGTCTTTACCGTCTTTGATCTTTAGTGTATCGCGGTAAACTTCCGGTACCATGGTTGAGGCGGCAAGCATTTTTGCAATACGTTGTGCCAGTTCAAAACCTTCCAGTGAAGTCAAACTGACTTCAACAGGTCTAGGTGCTGCTACAGCAGTCTGACGTGAGGTACGGATCTGTTCAGCAGTCATTACTTGAGAAGTCATTGTTTTAATCCTTATAAAAATTATTTGCGAAATTTGCAGTGTGATAAACAGGGCAGTATTTGTCGTGACACATCATTGATTTTGAATTGCCGTAAAATACGCCGTGCTTAATGAGTTTTGCTGCGTGGTGCAGTAGTCCAGGTTCTTCTTCAGTACCTAGAAGTACCTCTGCAGGTGAGTCGATTTCACCGATACCGACGTGCTGACCTTTATCTGTTTTTCCGGTAGTCAGGCCGTAGATACGGGCAGGGGCCAGTACCGGTTCTTGCAGTGCATGACTGGCCAATACGGTATAAATCCCCATTTGTGGTGCATGGCCTACGGTTTTGACTGTGCCGTCTGAAGCAACAGCATTCTTGCCAGATTTAAGGTCGCCAATGCCCAGTTCACCCTCATTATTTTCATAGATGCGGTCAATGGTGCCTGTAAGCTCAATGCCCAGATCAGCAAGGATGAGAGATTCACAGCGCACTTCCACACCTATAAATTTTTGGGTTGGCGCAATATGAGTGATGTACTTTTGCATTAATGAATGACCAATTGCCTCAGCAGCATTTTGGTCCAGGTCGGACCAATCTACTTCTTCACCTGGCTGCCAGATCTGGTGATGCAGGATCTCGCGGCATTCTTCCAGGGTGACGTCTTCTCCGATCAGGTTCAGATAGTCCCACTGGGTCACTGCTTCATGAACTGCTGTACCTAAGCGTGTGCGTGCACCGGCTGGAGTGCGTTTATTTAAAAGATTTCTGGCTTCCCAGCGTGCCGGACAGTCGAACAGGTCGGACAGGGAGCTGGCCCGGATTGAAATAATTTTTTCTGGATTTATGGCTGCATTCATTAACGCGCCTCCACAATCTGAACTAAAGCAGGATCAGCTTTAGAGAAATTCGCGTTATAGGCATGGGCTTGGACTGCCTGAGTTTCAGCTTCATTCGCACAACTACGCAGCATGCACACCAGTGCAAAGACTGAACTGGCAATGAGTAAAATGGCGCAGATGTTAGAGAAGACTGAACCGGGCTTGCTTTGCATTTCTTCAGCCGTCGGTTCTTGAAAAAGAATCTGGGTGGTTTGACTCTTTGGGTGATGTTGTTTCATAATTACCTCGCAGTGATGCAAAGCACCCATGAGTTCGAAGGCTGGGGTGCTTTTTTGTTGTCTACGAGAAGAAATTTAGCAAATGCTAAATTAGTTATCAATAGCAAATGCTAAATAATTTAATTTTATCTACAATAAATTTTTATATGAAAAAGCCCACAATCAGTGGGCCATTAATATAAAAACAATATAATTTATAACTTTCTTGCTGCAATAATAGTTATATCTTTTATGCTATCACCAAGTTTTTTAGCATTAATAGATAAAAATAATTTTGCTCGGTCCATAAGAGCCTTACTTATTAAATCAAGATGTCTTTTATCCATTGTGTCATCTTGCAGGGTTGCAGTATATTCAATAGCATTATTTCCCATAATTTTAATTTTTAAATTCGCTGCATTAGAAGAATCGATTTGTAAAATTCTAAATTCACCATCCAGTCTTGTTTCTAACCATTGATGTCGAGTATTAGTCACAAGAACTTCAGCAGCTGCAACTGGGATATTTACACCTTGGATCTCGATAGAGTCAGGTTCTGCTGCTACAACAGAACGAATCAATGATTCTTGAGAGTCTTGAATTACTTCAGAGACTTTTTGAGCATTAGGATGTTTTTCTACAATTTTTGCTAACGTTTCTAGATTTTTACTATGGGATTCCGTAACAAGTTTAATAGTTTCTAACTGAGCCTTGAGTTGCTCTTTTTCTACTTCTGTTTTATTTGATTCCTTAATTTCTTTTAGACGTATTTCCTTTTTATTAGCCATGAAGGTAGAGATGGCTTTATATGTACCAAAGCCAAATAGCACAAGCAAAATTAATACGACTCTTGTTTCTATAGGCATGTTATCAAATACCCCTTTAGCTAACTCCTCAGCAATAGGACCTAGGAATGCTTCTATTAAAGCACTTCCTTCCGTTACTATCACTAAGATTTCTAATTTTTTTCGTTCGTCATCCGTTAATTGCCTAGTACTTTCAGTACCATATCGCATGATACAATAACTTTTGTAGATACCATTTTGGACTTCAATTAGCCCTTTCATAACTGTGGGAGTTATGGATGAATGGAATTTCTCTCCTGTAAGGCGAATAGTTAATTTTGACCAATTTCCAAAATCAATATCCGATAAATTATAGTTAAATTTACCATCTGCAATAGCTTGTAATAAATCAAAAGCCTGCTCTTCATTACTAATAATGAGTTGTTGATTGGATTCCTGCAAAAGATTTACCCCTGTAAAAAGTACTAAGGAAGAGTGTGATTAGCGAAGTTTTTTAGTATTTTAGAACTCGGATGTGCTGATAAGCTTACCAGTTTATTGACAAGGGCTACAGGTAATAAGGCATTATCATACATGTCACAATGTAAGAAATCGATTAGTCCTAAAATAGTTTTTAGATTTGGTAAGTCTTCAATAGAAGGATTTTTCTTTAGCTCTTTTACAGGTACAGAAACAATATGGATTCTACCTAATCTACTCTTAAAAATTACTTTATGGCCGTAATAAGAAGTGCTGGCATAAGGGCGTTTCGGATCCTCTTTCCCTGCAGAAATATATTTATAAATAATAGCGTCATTTAAAAGAAGTATACTTTGAGCTGGGAAGAAACCTTCTTTAGTATTGTCTGAATCTTCTGATGTTGAATCATCAATAGTTTCTTTTTCATTCGATAAGCTTCTTTTTTGTAGAGCCATAGCATATTCAACAAAAGCACCACTTTTTTCTAAACCTGCGAGATAAATATTATGTTTAGCTAATAACCAATTAATCAATTCAAACATTAATTGTTGGCATATAGCAGTTTGTCCAAACCAACCTGTTGGTCTGTCCATTATAAATAAGACTTTTGATAAGAAGACGGGAGATTTATTTAGTAAATTCTTAATAATATGAATGGCTAATATATGTTCAATTATACCAGCTACATAACTAACTGTACCTGTTGCACCAGAAAACTCATCGATGATTTCATGCAGTCGAAAAATATCAGTTAAATAAACAGTATTATCATCAAATTTGAAAGTACCATCTGATTTCATTTCAGATTCTTTTAAATAGAGACCATTTTCATTTTCCTCAATGTTGGGATCACTGCTTAAAAACCAAACTTTATCTTTATCTTCACGCTCAGTTTTTTTATATTGTTTAAATACGAACCATTTCAAGGTATCTAATAAATTATTATCTTCACCTAATTTATTCTTTACAAAGAACTCATATAATTCTTTTCTAAAAGAATCTTTTAAGGATAAGCAGTCTTTCCGCTTTGTACCTCTAGTACCTAAAGCAAGTTCAACTCGTGAAATTTCCTTTAATTTTTGCATATCCGCTGGCGAGATATGCTTTTTATTTTGTAGATTCTTTAAATCTTCAACTTTAAAGCATAAAGCACCGAACTGAAAAAAATGGAGTAATGCAGCAGGGTAGCCATTAGAAATTGGAATTTCAGTAAAGCCGCCATCTATAGAAATAATATGTTCAATTGGAGAGGATGTGTATTCCACTTTTTGAATAGCATTATTTAAAAGTTTACTATCATCATTCGGAGGAACTTGATAATTCTTTAAATTTTCTCTAACTTCAATATTATTTATTATATTATGATGAGAAGATCGACTTGCATGATCATAAGGTCTTTTTCCTTTAGAATAGCTCATTGGAATTTACCCCTTAAAAGACTTTACAAAATTTGTCGATTTGTACAGGTACTACAAAAGCATTAGAGTAAGTTTTTACCCTTGCAAAGCCTTTATCAGTATCTTGACTAAATTTGACTAAACTCTCCGCAAAGTCACTAAAATCATAATATTTTTTTAACTCTTTTATTTCATCAAAATTATTTAGATGAGAGATAAACCAATTTTGAGTGGCTTTTAAAATATTCGAACTAACAGAACTAACTTCTTGGGTTGCATATACTAACCCTAGATTAAGTTTTGCACCTTCTTTAGCAATTCTATTATAAATTTGACTAAGATCAGAATTTTCCTTTTTAGGGAATAAATTGTGAGCTTCTTCAAAATAAAACTGGATAAAATTATTTGGCTTAGTATTTGTAAATCTTCTCATGGCATCTCTAAATATTTTCTGAGAAATTCTTTCTGAATACATTCGTTGAATTTCTTCTTCGCCACTTGATAAATCAATTATTACAATTTTTCCTATTCTTAATGAATTAAGAATATCCTCTTCAAATGGAGCCTGTTTTGCAGGGGTGTGTAAGTCTGATAAACCTCTTAAAATACGATAACCAGTACAGTTTTTCTTACCGCTACATTCACGATCTTGAGTAAGCATAACCAATAGTGCTTCCATATCATCGCTTAGCCATTTCTTTTCATTCTTTTTTTGATAATTAGCTAAATAATCAGTTAAGGGTTTCTCTTCTTGTTTCTTTTCAGTTGCAAGTGTATCCCAGAAACTTTCCCAAAAGTTTGCAGCCTTTTCAATAGGAACTTTTTTATTATTATCAAAAGAAATTTTTAGAATACTCAATAATTTATTGTCTATTATTAATTCTATTGTAAAATCTTGAGGTAAGCTAAATTTTGCTCGGTATAGACAAGATAAATATATTGATTTTAGTTTCTCATATCTATTCTTAATTCCTCTTTCATCACTAGTAAGTGAATAAGGATTCTCATATTTAGGAGTTTCTATATCACAAGATCTAAAATTCACAATATATTTTTCTTGGGCATCAGATATAGAAGGATGCTTTCTAATTAATTCAAAACCAGCTTCCAATTCATTATAAAAGTTTACTTTTAAAACTTTAAATCCTTCTTTATTTACAATTGAATATCTCTCAGTTTTATTTTGATAAATTTCAAAAATTGCTGTACCCTCATCTTGTAAATTTTTATTTGCATATTCCCCATTCATATCAAACACAATCTGTCCGATTGGATATTTTGGCCATTCATCTTTAAATGGTTCTAATAAATCTTCGTTTGTTTCTTGAGATTGATCTAAAATTAAGGTTGAATTTAAGCTCATATTTTCATTTGCTTGAATGATTTTTTTTATAGTATTAGATTTCCCTGTTCGAGTCATACCAAAAAGAGCTGTTCTTTTCCCAGCAAAATCTTTTGCTTGAACATATAAAGGTACATCAGAATCAGTTTTAAATCGAGTACTAGAGCTATAACGAACTTTACCTATTTGAATATCACCATTGGCTCCTGCTAGACCATTACTTCTATAGTTAACAATGAAATTAAGAATATCTTCATTTGGTTTAATTACTGAATAGTGATGGGCACTATAAAAATTTTCAATATCCGCTCCAAAACGTATTTTTTCTTCATCATCTAAATAGAAACATCCTAATGCTCGACATTTGAGTCCTCCAAAACTAAATTCATATCTTGAGTATTCATCAAGTTGAGTGGATGAATGAGAGCCAGTTCTTAAATTATCTTTATAATATTCTACCATTGAGCTAATTACATCTTTATCAGTAGGTAATTCTGCTGGTTCCAAAACACGTAATAATATAGCTTCTTGTAGTTTTTTATTATTGAGATCGCAATCATAGTAGGCTAGTAGAAAACACCCCTGAGGAATCCCATTAGCTTCTTCTTTCCAAGCATCACAAGTCAAGATAAATGCATCATTATATGATAATTTATAAGGTCGACCAATAAAAGTTCCAGTATTCCATTTCCAATTTAATGAATCGCCGGATCGTTTAAAAAAATCTAGATTTGTAATTTTATCAGTAATGCTAACCATGATTTTCCTCTAATATTTGTGCAATTTAAAGATTTAAAATGAATTTAAAATTTTGGTTTATGTAACGATAATATATATTATGGGTTTATTCTTTAAAAATTGGATCTTCAAATCTTAATTTTGACTGTTCAATATATTTTTTTGAGGCATCAATACTAATCCACTGTCTTTGATTTTTTGCCGCACAAAAACCTGTAGTATTACTTCCACCAAAAGGATCAAGGATTAGGTCATTTTCATCTGTTAAAAAATTAATGAAAAAATCTGCTAATTCCATTGGCATCCTTGCTGGATGTGGAGTGATATTATGTAATTTACATATTTTATGGAAAAAATCATTTGATGAAGTATTAGCAAATGAAAAGGTATTAAATGGCAGGCGAACCTCTCTTTTGAGATCAATCGGTTCTAGCTCAAATAAATTATGAGCAATAGAGCCACCACGATCATTTAAAAAGCTTGTTGCATTAATATTGTGTTCAGACGGTCTTTTGCCACTATTATATTTTCCTTTCTCTAAAAGTTTTTTCATTGATTTGCTATATGGTCTTAACACTTTAGTATTATTTGCTTTAGGGTAATCATCTTTAGCAAACCACCATACATGTGTAAAACTATCTACAGTTCTTATAGGATTTATAGTTACCCATTGTGCAGGTGAAGGTAATCTAGAAGGATTATAACAAATGAATTGTTGTATTAATCTCAGCTTACTATTTTCTGCTTTTGTAAATGCCATTAAAGCTTCTAAAGCTAAAAGACTCTGAACTGGCCTATTAGGTTCCCAACTATTGCCTAATTCAACTACAAGAGAACCATTTTCTGTTAATAAATCTTCAAATATAGGCACAAGTGATTTAATCCAATTTAGATACTCTTCTCCTTGTAAATTTCCATAACTTTTTTTAGCATTTAATGGATAAGGAGGAGAGGTTAATATTAATTGAACTTTCCCATTAATCTTTTTTTTAAAATCCTTAGAAAGTAGAATGTCTTCAGAACTTCCTAAGTAATATCCACCTCGATGAGTAGAGTATTCAAGCCCCGTTAGAGGCAATTTAATTGAAGCCATTTCTTTACCTGATAAGGAGTTATTAAAATTATCAAGTCTTTAAGTATAACCTAATAATAATTAAAATAAAAAATGAAATTGATCATTTTTTATAAAAAAATGACACCGTTTTATAAGTTAATTTTATTATTAGTTGTTATTCATTTTATCTATAATTTTTTAAATTAATTCGTAATTAGTTAGTAAAATTTATAGATGAAGTAGGAAGTCTAAATCTTTCTATACATTCCCACAACTTTTCCAACTAGCCTACAGTCCGGAGTTAATTTTATAATTTTTTCTTCCCAGTTTGGGTTTAAAGGCTGTAAATATTTAGTTGTACCTTCAATTACTAATTGTTTAAAAGTTGCCTCAGTGTCTCCTGAACAAGCAATAATTACTAAATCACCTGTTTTTAGGTCATTTACAGAAAAGTCTGGGTTTACATAAATTCTGTCTTCAGGTTCAAATCTAGGAGACATAGAGTATCCAGTTACTATGAGTCCGTAACCATTTTTACCAGCATCATTATTATGAGGCAGCCATTCATTTACTTCTGTATCTTTTAAAACAGTTTCAACATTAGAAAAAGAACCTGCTGTTACCCATGAAATCACTGGAATTGGATCACCCTCTAAAAGAATTTTCTGAGATAAGTTTATGTTGTTATCTGGTTGATTTATATTAAGACTTTGATCTAATACACCTACATTAAGCCCCATTTTCTTTTCTAAATTTCTGGCTGATCTCTCACCAATATTCCGATGACCATTTACTAATTGAGAAATATAGCTAGGTTCTAAATCATTCTTTTTGCAATATTCAGCATCATTTTTTGCTAAACCTTTTGATATTGCATTATCGATAATCCGTCGAAGGTTTTGTTTTCTAATTTCAGAAATATCCATATGAATACATAATATTAATAAGCGCTAATTAATTTTGATGGAATTTAGCAATATGTAAATTACGTATTGCTAAATTTTTATTGCTAAAATATTTAGCAAATGCTAATTTGTTTCGGATGTTGCTAATAAGGAGCAATTCAATTGGACACCTCAAAACTAAGATCTTTCTATTATGGGTTGTCAACAAGAGCACGAGCCGATTTTGCTTTTAAATGTAATACATCAGATGGGCAAATCAAACAAATTATTTCTAAACATAGAACTTGTAGTCCAGTCCTAGCAGTCGAGTTTGATAAGGCAAGTAACGGTTTTATCCGTTGTGATGAGTTATGCCCACAAGTCGATTTTGGATATGTACGGACACAACAGCTTACTGCGTAAGTTTTATCAGGCAAGGGAGCTGCTCTTTTCATGAGAACTGATGATATGAATGAAGCAAGAGAATTGGGCTTTCTAGGTGGAAAGCTCGATAACCCTGTAACGGTCAAATTTAATGACTTGACCGATGAATCTATTGAAGGTGTGGCAAATGCCAGCGACATGACGAAAGCAGACTGGATACGAGAAGCTTGCATAGAAAAACTCTTGGTGGAGAGACGCAAGTTCAATCGTATGCGAAAGGTGTGGGGTCATCCTAAGGAAACAAGAGATGCCAGAGGATGTCATGAGAATACTCAGACAAATTTAGAGCATTAAAAAAGCCTGATCTCGAACATCAGGCTTCTAGGCATTCAAATCTATAGCGAGATTAGAACATGAGCAATTTAGCAGAACAGACTAGTGAATACAAACCTACTGAATTTTTAGTGGGTGACATGGTGGTTATTCAAAACCACATTATAGGTCCGTTTGGTAGCGATAGTATTTTCTGTATCATTGAAATAAAAAGTGACTTTCTTGGTGACCATGTCTCTATGACTGATACCGATGGAAAGGTTTGGACATCAGGTGTGAGGTATATACGTCATGCCACTGTTGCAGAAAACCAATTAAAACGTCAATTAATTGCAGAAGAATTAGCACGGGCGGAGGTGTCATGAGCAGTTTAAAACACCCGCTTATCCGTTATCACGGTGGCAAGTTCCGGATTGCGGATTGGGTTATCTCACATTTTCCAGTCCACAAAACTTATGTTGAGCCATTTGGTGGAGGAGCATCCGTGCTATTTACTAAAGAACCTAGCGCTATTGAGATCTATAACGATTTAGATAATGAAGTTGTGAATTTATTCAAAGTACTTAGAGAACCGGAGCAACGAAGATCTTTAGAAGAGAAATTGTATTTAACACCATTTTCTCGTACTGAATTCTATGATGCCTACAATGAAACTGAAGACCCTGTAGAAAAAGCAAGAAGGATGATTATTCGAGCACAGATGGGTTTTGGTTCAGCTGGAGCAACTAAAGGAAAAACTGGTTTTAGAATGGCGGGAGGCCGACAAAAGAATTATGAAATTGCATTATGGGAACGTTATCCAAATCGATTATTGCAGTTTGCTGAGCGTTTAAAACAGGTTCTTATTGAAAACCAATCAGCTGCAAAAGTGATCAATCAGTATGACGATGAAAACACATTATTTTTTGTGGACCCACCGTATGTAAGAAGTACTCGAACATCAAACATGACAGCTTATCGATATGAAATGAGTGATCAGGACCATATCGATTTATTAGATTTATTAAATCAGGTCAAAGGTAAAGTCATTTTATCGGGTTATGACCATGAGATCTACAACTCACGCTTAACACACTGGGTAAAGAAAACTAAAGCTGTACAAGCCTCAGGAAATAGAGGCGGTGTGAGTCGCCAAGAATGTCTTTGGATTTCTCCAAATGCTCAACAAACTGATTTATTTGGAGTAGGCTTATGAGTCTAGATGCAACCAACTGGGCCTGGAGAGTCGGACTGACCGAGAAGAAAGGCGGTAGTCGCATACCGCTGAAACGGCTCATCCTGCTCTCGCTGGCAGACCGTGCCGGTGAAGACCATTGCTGTTACCCCAGCATGCAGCGTCTTGAAAAAGACACCGGTCTTGAACGCAAGACTGTACTCAAGATTATTGCCGAGCTGCTAGAAGACCGGCTGATTATCGATACCGGTGAGCGCAAGGGCAGTACAAGACGGGTAAAAGTCTACCGGTTAAATGGGGTCAATGGACGCGAAACCATGCCAAAAACGGCACCATTACAGGAAAAAAATTTATCTGAAACAGTACCGGAAACGGAACAGTCCCAAAAACGGAATCATTCCGTTAACGGCATGTTGAATAGTGCCAATAACGGGACTTTGAATAGTGCCGTTAACGGGACACAGAATCTCCCAATGAATCTTTCAGAAGAATCTAAAAATAAAAAAGACTGGCTTTGCTTTAAAAAACTTCGTGAAGAAATTTTTCTGGCCGATGACAGCATCAATTTTGACACTCTCATGAACTCGAAGTGGTCTGAGCGGGAAAAGCGGGCCTTTGAAACCTACAACGCTGGCAAGAACATGAGCTGTGATCTGATGATCTATCACTTTGCTGACTGGCTGATTAACGCCTACCGGACCAAGTATTCAAATCCGCAGCAAGCTGCGTCTGTTAAACCGGCAGGTGCGGGAAGTCAGTCGAATCGGCTTTCTGAAAAACAGATCCACACCTTTGCCCAGAAACTCTCACAGCATCCCGAATTCTCAGGGCGTTTTAGTGAACCCGGTGAGTCGTACGAAAAACTGGCCGCACGCATCGCCGTCAAACTGGCTGATCCGGTACAGGCGAAGAAATGGGAGCCTTACCTGAAACAGGTCGGATTCAATGGTTCACTGGCAGCAGGCGCGTAATGACCAGTATGTCTCTGGCTGAATATCAAAAGCTCTATGGCACTAAAAAACGTGCCAAAGCCAAACGGCAGAGCAAGGTGAAAGGGGAGAAGGTTGTAAGTGAAGGTGAGGCAAAGCTGGCCAGCGATCTTAAAGCACTCAAGATTGGCTTCGTACAGGAGTTTTACTTTCATGCTCAACGACAATGGCGGGCAGACTTTCATATTACAGGAACAAAGATTTTAGTTGAGGTGGAAGGCGGGATCTGGACAGGTGGCAGGCATACACGGGGTAAAGGGTTTATTCACGATATGGAAAAGTATAACGCGGCTACAGTGCTGGGTTATCAGGTTTTACGGTTTAGTACAGAGCAAGTGAAAAGCGGTTTGGCGGTTCGGCAGATTGAGAAGATGGTAGGGGATTTAG